>Ga0308171_1000031_pt1 | contig 481050 bp, 431 predicted proteins | sample PhyGR1_FD_202135 | JGI IMG/M metagenome (GOLD analysis project Ga0308171, IMG submission 202135) | Phyllosphere microbial communities from UC Gill Tract Community Farm, Albany, California, United States - DLSLSG.R1 | ecosystem: Host-associated > Plants > Phyllosphere > Unclassified | place... | reverse complement strand
GCTTCAGCCTCGCGGAGAATACTGATGATCTGTTGGTCGGAAAAACGCTTCTTCATGGGGGTGTCCTCATGTGGCTTATGAAGACATTACTAACATCGGGGTGTACTAATCAACGGGGAGCAGGTCATACAACGAAAGATTAATGGAAGAATTGACCGGCCTACGAACTTCACTCAACAGGCGGTAGGGTTTTCTTTCAAGATTGATCGGATTGGTTCAGTTAACCGAATTTACATCAAAGATGCTCAAGCCCGTTATTTGGCACCCTTGATCGATTCAAATAAAGAAGTCAGTAAGTTTGTACCACTGCAAGGATACACCAACAGCTTTGGTAACATTACTGGTCTCAAGAACATGAAGAATCTCAAAAAGATAACACAGAAACGTAATGGTGTGACACGTATTGCACTGATCAAGACAACAGCTAAAAAGCAAAACAAACGTTTAATCGCAATATTCAAAAAAGCACGTCGTATACACCGAGTGGGGACATGGAGTGAATTGTCCGATCAGATGATTCAGCAAGTGAATAGAGTAGTCATGCGATGATGATAATCAAATGCGCACTTAATAATAAAGTGCGCATATTAATAATGATTTATGAATTTGTACCAATTTTAATAATGATTTATGAATTTGTACCAATTAGATTAATTATTTTATTCACATCAGAGTCATTTAGCATGAAAACTGGTGCTGCACCGTTTGCATCGGATTTACCCATTAAAGCTAACCCACTATACATTCCTCTGGTGAGCGAAAATCCCTCGGATGCAGCAGGTGGAGAAAAATCACCTTTGTATTCCATTCCAGCTTGTTCATAAAATGGAATTAAATTATGACCGCAAAGTAAGCTGGTACTTTGCGAATCTTGCAGAACTCCATCAAGTAGTCGACTTCCTATACCATTTCCTCGATATTGTTCAAATACATATATTTTATGGCAATATCGTGAAATTGACGGATCAGGATGAATGAAAAACATGGCGTAACCGTATAGGCGATCATCTTCATGGCTAACTACAACTTTGAGATGTCCAGCACGATAACACTCAAGTAGAACTCCAACAACGTATTCAATCGCTAACTTTGTTTCAGACTCGGTAAACCACATAAACTGGATTGAAATTACGGGCTGAACTTGCAAGTCGGAAAAAATACCCTTTGCTTCATTTTCGAATATCATCGGCAAGAATTTTTCAATGACATCTTGGGGAGCTTGTTGCATCTGTGTCATGGCAGTTTTAGCCTCTATTAAATTTTAGGGATGCTGTATGTATTTGATAGGCATAAATATAACCATCAACTCTCCAGAGGTTATTATGCCGACATTTCCATATTACAGTCTTGACGACTTAAAGCAAATAAAGATTGCTGGTATCCAACCAGACGACATGACGTATCCCTACGATGCGAAGAATGTTAAAGAAAAAAGAATTTCTGAATTCTTGCGTAATAGCAATGACGTGTTTGTCGTAAGCACACAGTTCAAAAAACCTAAATATCACTTTAAAGTATCGCAAGAAATAGATATTGAAAATCCGTGGGCTTACGGTGAACGTGCAATTTGCTGTGGGCATATTCAGTCAGCCATAAAAGGTACGCGTGTCATTTCATATTTCTTCCAGTTCTTGTAGGGCGGGAATATGAATCTATACGACATGCTTCGCTTTGATGAAGGATTGAAACTCGAGCTTTATAAAGACACCGAGGGTTATTGGACGATCGGTGTCGGTTTATTGATCACAAAACTACCATGCAAAATAGGAGCTATTAAAATTTTGGATAAACTGCTATCGCGATCGACCAATGGTAAAATAACACCACAGGAATCAGAAATACTCTTCAATAAAGGCATCCAGAACGCACTCAGAGGCATTCAATCATCTACTCTCAGTGAAACATACAATATGATGGGTGAACCCCGCAGAATGGCTCTGGTGAACATGGTTTATCAGTTAGGCGTTGCCGGTGTGTTGGGATTCCGAAAGATGATCAATCATCTGAATGCCGGAAATTATCGTGCTGCATCCCTTGAAGCATCGAACAGCAAATGGGCGCGTCAAACTCCAAACAGGGCAAGGCGTGTAACCGCAGTAATGTCTACCGGTACTCTCAATTCTTATTCTGTCTAAATCCCAAAGCCCCAACCATTCGGAAGGGGCTTTGTTTTAATCATTATCAGAGTGGTTATCTTCTTCACGGTAACCGTCTTTGAATTCAGCTAACTGCCGTCTTAACTGGATGGTATCCGACACAAAACGTACTTCGCCGTCGGTTAGAATGAAGCCCTGTGTGTCACCGGAAATATGCTTGATTTGAACCCGCCAATTCGTACCAGCAGGGGACACGGTGATGCACTCGAGAACACGCTTAAGCATCATATTGAGTTCTAATCCCGTAACAGTAGATAGCATCTCTGGCTTGATAGAATCGATGCCCTGTTGTTCGCGTTGGCTGCGTGTGATTGTATCGGTAAGCGTTTTCTTTTGGATCTCCAGACGGCTAATGGTTTGCATGACTGATAATGGTGGTTCAGTGAGGGTCATTAGCTGTTCATTAAGATGATTGATACGTTGCTCAAGCTGTTTGACTTCCTCAATCGACGACTGGTCGGGAGTCTGGGATTTCTTGAATTCGAGCCGACCAAGGATCTTAGGTAAAGCATCATCCAGACCTTTAATCGAAAGCTTTTGAGTACATCGACCATCTTTAGCGTTCAGACATTTGTGATAGACGTACAACTTATCGCGAACCGTCGTTTTAACCTTCACCAGCGAGCCACCACAAGAACAGCGCAGTAAACCACTGTAAGGGTTGTCCTCTGTTCTAGTTCCCCTCTTAGATTTGCTCTGGTCTGATTGAAGTAACAACCATTCTTCTTTGGTGATCAGAGCAGGAAAGTAATTTTCAATTAATTCACCGATGATGAAGTGTCGTTCTTTGTTTGTCTCGCCAGTCTGATACGCACCATACAGGGCAGGATGTTTTACCATCTTGGTTATCGAACCATGATTCCATTGCGCAGCCCTGATACCAGCGATTCCTTCATTGTTTAGAATCTTGGCAATCATATTCGACCCCTTACCAGACTGCTTGAGTCTAATAATCTTTCGGGCTACATCTGCTTTATCGCTGAATGCATAACCAGCAGTCGTACGTACCAACCAGAACGGAAGGATTTTATTGATGGGCATACCGGCTAATGCAGCTTCGCGTTGCTGTCCTTTGGTCTGCCGTAACCGTTCAGCTTTACGCTCAGACTCTTTATGCGCAAGATCAGCAGCAACAGCGATACGAATTACGCTATTGAGATCATTCAATGAATCCTTAGTCAGTAACAATCCATCAGATAGCGAAACGACTTGCACGTCTTTGCGCAGTATTTCTTTCACAGTTTCTTGGGTTGCATCTATACCGCGACGGGATAAACGGTCTAAGGCCTCAATGATGATTGTACTTCCTGATGTAATTTGACCTTCATCAATGGCGGATAGCATATCGACTAGCGATGGCCTTTTACCCTCTTTGAAAGCACTGATCCCTAAGTCTTGAAAGTTCTTACTTGAAAGTTTGAGGTTGTTTTTCAACGCATATTCTTCTGCCATTTCAGACTGTCTGCGCAAACTATCACCCTGTTCCTGACGTTTGCTTGAAAAACGAACGTAACTGTAGGCGATACCGTTGTTTGGTTGTGGCATAATGTGACCAAAATCCCGTTTATCTAAAGAGTGAATTCCTTTGTTAACAAGTTACAACATTACCATGCAATTCGGCAGCAAGCCGTTATTTGAAAACATTAACGTGAAATTTGGCGGCGGTAACCGTTATGGCCTGATTGGCGCGAACGGTTGTGGCAAGTCCACTTTCATGAAGATCCTCGGTGGCGATTTAGTGCCTTCTGGCGGTAACGTCGTTCTTGATCCGAACGAACGTCTGGGTAAATTACGCCAGGATCAGTTCGCCTTCGAACAGTTCAGCGTGCTGGACACCGTGATCATGGGCCACACCGAATTGTGGGAAGTGAAGGAAGAGCGCGACCGCATTTACGCCATGGCGGAAATGAGCGAAGAAGACGGCTACAAAGTGGCTGATCTGGAAGTCGCTTACGGTGAAATGGACGGCTACAGCGCAGAATCCCGTGCCGGCGAACTGCTGCTGGGCGTAGGCATTCCTGTTGAGCAACATTATGGTCCGATGAGCGAGATCGCGCCGGGCTTTAAACTGCGTGTGCTTCTGGCGCAGGCACTGTTCTCGGATCCGGAAATTCTGCTGCTCGACGAACCAACGAACAACCTGGACATCGATACTATTCGCTGGCTGGAGCAGGTGCTGAACGAACGTAACAGCACCATGATCATCATTTCGCATGACCGTCACTTCCTGAACATGGTGTGTACGCACATGGCGGATCTGGACTACGGCGAACTGCGTGTTTATCCGGGCAACTATGATGAATACATGACGGCGGCCACGCAGGCTCGTGAACTTCTCACAGCTAATAACGCCAAGAAGAAAGCGCAGATTGCTGAACTGCAATCGTTCGTCAGCCGCTTCAGCGCCAACGCCTCTAAATCTAAACAGGCAACGTCCCGTGCCCGTCAGATTGATAAAATTCAGCTCGATGAAATCAAAGCATCCAGCCGTCAGAACCCTTACATGCGTTTCGAACAGGACAAAAAACTGTTCCGTAATGCGCTGGAAGTGGAAAAGATCACCAAAGGTTTCGACAACGGTCCGCTGTTTAAAAACCTCGGCCTGATGCTGGAAGTCGGCGAAAAAGTCGCGATTCTGGGTGCCAACGGTATCGGTAAATCGACCCTGCTGAAAACGCTGGTCGGTGAGCATGAGCCGGAAAGCGGTTCAGTGAAATGGTCTGAAAACTCTAAAATCGGTTATTACGCGCAGGATCACGAATACGAATTCGACGATACCCTGAACGTATTCGACTGGATGAGCCAGTGGAAATCCGAGAAAGATGACGAGCAGGCTGTACGCGGTGTGTTAGGCCGTCTGCTGTTCGGTCAGGACGATATCAAGAAGAAAGTGAAAGTGCTTTCCGGTGGTGAGAAAGGTCGTATGTTATTCGGGAAACTGATGATGCAACGTCCAAACATCCTGATTATGGATGAACCAACCAACCACCTTGATATGGAATCCATCGAGTCACTGAACATGGCGCTGGAAATGTATGAAGGAACGCTGATCTTCGTTTCCCACGACCGTGAATTCGTCAGCTCACTGGCAACGCGTATTCTGGAAATGACCCCGACGCGCGTGATTGATTTCTCTGGTAACTACGAAGACTACCTGCGTAGCCAGGGCATCAATTAAACCTCGTCATCCTTCAAGCTGTCTCTGCGTTGGCTTTCCTCACAAACCCCGGTCACATACTGATGTATGCTCCCGGGGATTTGTTCAGTTGCCGCCTTGATACAACTCGAATGATTTAGAGGTTCTTATTATTTAAAAACCGCCGCCGATAAAGGCGGTTTTTTTGTGTCTGGATTTACTGATTCAACAATCACCACACACTTCACAATGCGGATCTTTCATCAGTTTCATTTCGCGAAACTGCAACGTCATGGCGTCGAACATCAGCAGTTTTCCGCGCGGGGTTTCGCCAAATTTTGTCAGCAGTTTGATGGTTTCCATCGCCTGCAAGCTGCCGATGGTGCCGACCAGCGGGGCCATGACTCCAGCTTCCACGCAGGTCAGCGCATTTTCACCGAATAACCGGCTCAGGCAGCGGTAGCAGGGTTCCTGCGGCTGGTAGGTAAATACGCTGAGCTGACCTTCCATACGGATAGCAGCGCCGGAGACCAGCGGTTTTTTCTGCGCGAAACATTCACTGTTCAGCTGATTACGCGTCGTGACATTGTCGGTGCAATCCACCACCACGTCGCAGGCGGCGATCAGCTCACGTAACAAATCGTCATCCGCCTGAGCATTTACCTGATTTAAGCGGATGTGCGGATTGATTGCCGCCAGCGCTATGGCGGCGGAGTCGACTTTCGGCATCCCGATCCGCGCGTCAGTGTGCAGCGTCTGGCGTTGCAGGTTTGAGAGCGATACCGTATCGAAATCCAGCAGCGTTAACGTACCTGTGCCTGCTGCCGCCAGATATTGCGCGGCGGCGCAGCCTAAACCTCCCAGCCCGACAATCAGCGCGTGGCTGGCTTTCAGCTGTTCCTGCGCATCAAAATCAAACCCTTTCAGTACTATCTGGCGGTTATAGCGCAGGGCTTCAGCGTCCGTCAGTTCCGGCAGAGTCGCCATGTTCAGCTCCGCAGCAGCGCGTTAAAAGGCTCGACTTCAACGATTTCACCAGCCGTAACATTGTCGCGTTCACGCTCAAGCACGATAAAACAGTTAGCCTGGCTGAAGGAGCTGAAGACGTGCGATCCCTGATGGCCGGTAGTGCGCACTTCCAGCTGACCTTCTGCATTGGTGCTGAAAATACCGCGCTGGAAATCGAGGCGGCCGGGCGATTTTTTCAGTGGCGTTACGGCTTTCGCTTTCAGGCGTGGCGGGAACTGCCAGGCACTGTGACCGGAAAGCTGAGCGATAAATGGCTGAACCAGCTGATAAAACGTCAGTGCAGCCGACACCGGATTCCCCGGCAGTCCGCAGAACCAGCTGTCTTTCAGTTTTCCGAAAGCAAACGGTTTGCCCGGTTTCATGGCCAGTTTCCAGAAACCAATTTCGCCCAGTTCATCCAGCATCTGTTTGGTGTAATCGGCCTCACCGACGGAAACACCGCCGCTGGAAATCACCAAATCGGCAAATTCATTGGCTTCTTCAAACGCTTTACGCAATGCCTGCGGATCGTCGCGGATAATGCCTAAATCCAGCACCGTACAGCCGAGTTGCTCGAGCATCAGCCGCACGGCAAACCGGTTCGTGTCATAAATCTGGCCTTCCTGCAGAGGCGTACCGACAGGTTGCAGCTCATCACCGGTGGAAAATACGGCGACTTTCAGCGGCTTCCAGACCTGTACTTCAGTCACGCCAAGGGACGCCAGCAGCGGTAATTCTGCCGCCCCCAGACGCACGCCCGCAGGCAAAACGCTGTCGCCTTGCTTAATGTCGTCTCCGGTCAGGCGGATATTCTGGCCTTTTTGCGCCGTTGCTGTGAAACGTATTCCCGCGTCTGAAACTTCTGCCTGTTCCTGCATGATCACTGTGTCGGCACCGGCCGGAACCGGCGCACCGGTCATGATGCGGATACAGGTTCCGGCAGGCCATTCGCCATGAAAAGGCGCGCCGGCAAAGGCTTTTCCCGCCACCGGGAGGACAGCGCCCTCGTGCAGATCTTCAATGCGCAGGGCATAACCGTCCATCGCGGAGTTATCAAAAGGCGGGACAAAAATCGGGGAAAGCACCGGCGTCGCAGTAATACGGCCAGCGGCGGTTGCCAGTGGCAGCGATTCGGCATCCTGCGCTGTTTTTTTCGGAACGTAAGCGCGCATTTTATCCAGCGCTTCCTGAAGTGAGATCAAACCTGCAGTGTTGAATTCCATCAAAATTCCTTAGTGATTCAGCCCGGCGACGCGGGCGTACTCACCGGCGACGGACGGGAAAATGGGGCATGAGCATAGTATGACAGAGAATCGGGACGAACCAAAAACCGCTGAAGGCGTAAAAACTTCGTGGGGATTTCTGAAAAATTGAGATCGATCCCAAAATTACGGATGTAACGCGGTTATCATAGTTACCGTTATTTGTGATTTGTGTCACATATCTGTCATATACACAGGAATAACCGGTGCTTAAAAAAAATCGCCATCAGGCCATCCTTCAGTTGGTAGAACAACATGAAGTGTTACAGGTTAGCGAACTGGCACAATCGCTGGATGTGAGTCTTGAAACGATCCGACGTGATTTGAGTGAAATGCAGGACAAGGGATTGATTTTACGCCGCCATGGACGCGCGCGTCGTCTGGCCGCTCAGCCAGAAACATCCTGGCTAAACAGTTTGCAGCGTTGCCCGCAACTTTAAAGGCGCAGCTAAATAAGAAAAGGGAAGGCTTTTATGCCTTCCCTTTTTTATGCATGAATTTATGCGTAGTAAATGTTATGCCGCCATTTCGCGGTGGATTTTTTCCGCTTTACTGCGCACACCGGCGATGATCACCGCCAGCACCAGCAGAACGTAAGATACGGTCGCAATATTCAGCGCCCAGAACAGGCCGTACTCGCGGTAGATGAAGGAGGAGAACGAGGCGAAAATCAGCGTACCGACGGAAGCCGTTGTCAGCAGCGCAGAGGTCAGCGTTGGCGGTGAGTTTTTCACCTGCAGGCTGCCGTAGCTCATCAGGCCGGAGAACATACCGGAGTTACAGAAGCCGAACAGGCCAACCGCAATCATCACCAGCGTGGTGTTCTCATTGTGTGTCACCACAAACAGGCTGATTAACCCGATGATGGCTGACGCAAACAGGAAGGTACGCAGTTTCACAAAACGCACGGTGAACTGGTTCAGGAACAGGCCAATCGCTTTCACCATCCAGTAAGTGGTGATGTAGATCGCCGCTTTGTCAGTGTCCAGACCGAAATGCTCATGCAACCAGCTTGGCATCCACAGGGTGAAAACCAGCTCGCTGAAGACGAAGGCGAACAGGGCAAAACACAGTACGTACGCCGCGAAGCCCCACGGCTCTTTCGCTTCCCGCTCGCTTTTCGCCACTTTTTCCGGCTGCGCAACGGTCGGGAATTTCTGACCCACACACAGCAGGATCATCAGTGCGCTCAGCGTACCCATGATGCCGTACATCGCCAGCCAGCTCGCGCCATGTTTGAACAGGAAACCGAGCACCAGAGACAACGTCATGCCGGAAAGCGCAAAGAAGAAGTCGGTGAAGATTAAGTTGGCGGAACGCTTTTTCGGATCGTCATTAATACGCACAACCAGATAGCTGCCAATCGACATCATCAGGCCTGCTGTCGCACCAATCAGGAAAACGCCGATGCCGAACAGGGTAATCGACGGCATCACGAACAGCGCGATACAGGTCAGGATGGTGACAATTGACCCGGTGATCAGCTGCTTGCCCAGATCGAACTTACGCATCAGGATGCCACTGATCATAATCGGCAGGAATAAACCGATGTTCATCAGTGAGAACATGAGGCCGATAAAGGCCGGATCTTTATTAAAAGCCGTCGCGACTGGCCCGATAACAATACCCAGAGTGGAGACTAGGCCCCCTGTAAAAAAGTAACTTAGCCATGAGATCACATTAATCCGGCGGCGGTTATAAACAGTTTCCATAAACTGATTTCCTAAAAAGAGAAAATAAAAAGTCGCGGTAAGCTTATCCAGAGGTGCTTTTGCCGCGATTAGGACGTTTATTATTGCTGTTCTCTGGTGATTTGTCCCGCATGTATATTCAATTGCAGCATTTGTTTTTCCTAAACAATCTAAGCAATTAGCGCCATTTTGGTGGCGATGCATTTCTGCTTTACATACTGTAGCGGGCTAAATATAGTCAAAAAACAGGTCAACATCTTCCATACATAAATACAACATCGAAAGGTGCAGTGCTAATGAGTTCTTCTACTGATAATTCAGCGGCTTCCGTTTCGAACAAGAAGCGTCCGGTCATTGCTATTCATGGTGGTGCCGGGGCAATAACCCGTGCGGCAATGAGCGCCGAAAAAGAACAACTTTACCTGGCCGAACTGGAAAGGATTGTCAGTGCCGGACAGGCGATTCTGGCCGCGGGTGGCAGCGCACTGGACGCCGTAACCGAAGCCGTGCGCCTGCTGGAAGAATGCCCGTTATTTAATGCCGGTAAAGGTGCGGTATTTACCCATCAGGGTACGCATGAATTAGATGCCTGCATTATGGATGGCCGCACGCTGGATGCCGGTGCGATTTGCGGCGTCAGCCATATCCGCAATCCTGTTCTGACCGCCCGTAAGGTGCTGGAAAACAGCCCGCACGTCCTGTTCACCGGTGCAGGCGCAGAAGATTTTGCCCGTGCCAATGGTCTGGAAATGGTGGAACCAGCGTATTTCTTCACTCAGGAACGTTATGACCAGTTGCAGCGCGCTATTGCCGCGGATACCGGCGTAATGCTCGATCACGACGGGGCGTCGCTGAATGCTTCAGGCGACCCGATTGATCCGGAAAGTAAATTTGGCACCGTAGGCGCGGTGGCGATAGATGAACTCGGTAATCTGGCGGCGGCAACATCGACCGGCGGAATGACCAACAAACAGGCCGGACGCGTCGGTGATTCGCCGATTATTGGCGCCGGATGTTACGCCAGCAACGATACGGTTGCGATTTCCAGCACCGGCACCGGTGAAGTGTTTATGCGCACCGTGGCTGCCTACGACGTGGCGGCGCTGATGGAATACGCCGGTTTAACGCTGGCAGAAGCGACACACAAAGTGGTGCAGGAAAAACTGCTGCCACTGGGCGGGAGCGGCGGGATGATTGCCGTGGATAAATTTGGCAACGTGGAACTGCCTTTCAACAGTGAAGGTATGTATCGCGGCTTTGCCCGCGTGGGCGAAGCACCCGTCGTCAGTATTTACCGCTCATGAATAATTCCCTGACTCTGTCTCCCGACCACGTTCTGGCGGTCAGCCAGCTCAGCGTGCAGTTCGCGCATGAAGGACACATCATCCCTGCGGTGAATCAGCTCAGTTTTCACGTGAAGCGCGGCGAAACGCTGGCGATAGTCGGTGAATCCGGCTCAGGTAAATCCGTTACCTCGCTGGCGCTGATGCGTCTGGTGGAGCAGGGCGGCGGGCAGATCACCCAGGGTGACATGCAATTTCGCCGTCGTAACGGTGAAATCGTTGATCTGATGGCAGCAACGCAACCCGCCATGCGCAGCCTGCGCGGTGCGGACATGGCGATGATATTTCAGGAGCCGATGACCTCGCTCAATCCGGTATTTCCGGTAGGCGAACAGATCGCCGAATCTATCCGTTTACATCAGGATAAAGATCATCGCGCCGCCCGTGCCGAAGCCTTACGTATGCTGGATCTGGTGCGCATTCCTGAAGCCAAAAACATTCTCGATAGCTATCCGCATCAGCTTTCCGGCGGTATGCGCCAGCGGGTGATGATCGCGATGGCGCTGTCGTGTAAACCGGCGTTACTGATTGCCGACGAACCGACTACGGCGCTGGATGTGACCATTCAGGCGCAGATTTTACAGCTGATCCGTGTGCTGCAAAAAGAGATGCACATGGGCGTGATTTTCATCACCCACGATATGGGCGTGGTGGCGGAAATCGCCGATCGCGTTCTGGTCATGCATCAGGGTAACAGCGTGGAAACCGGTGACGCGGGCGCGATATTTCGCACACCGCAACAGCCTTACACGCAGACGTTGCTGGCGGCCGTGCCAAAGCTCGGATCCATGGCCGGTAAACCACTGCCCGCCCGCTTCCCTGCGCCCGACCAGCAGGAAAGCGATCCCGAACTGATTCAAAACACCCTGACACCCGGCGTGCCGCCGATATTGCAGGTGCGTGATCTGGTGACCCGTTTCGACCTGCGCAGCGGTATTTTCAACCGCGTGACACGTCGTGTGCATGCGGTTGAAAAAGTCAGTTTTGATTTGCATCCCGGTGAAACGCTGGCGCTGGTGGGCGAATCCGGTTGCGGAAAATCCACCACCGGCCGTTCGTTGCTCAAACTGGTGAAAAGTCAGGGCGGAACCATCACCTTTGATGGCAAGACGCTGACAGATATCAGCGGCAGCGCACTGCAACATCTGCGGCGTGATATTCAGTTTATTTTTCAGGATCCTTATGCGTCGCTCGACCCGCGTCTGACGGTCGGGTATTCGATTATGGAGCCGTTGCTGTTGCATAACCTGGCAAAGGGCGCAGAGGCGGAAGCGCGCGTCGCGTGGTTGCTGGAGAAAGTCGGGCTGCTGCCGGAACATGCGCAGCGCTATCCTCACGAATTTTCCGGCGGTCAGCGGCAGCGAATTTGTATCGCCCGCGCACTGGCGCTCAATCCCAAAGTGGTGATTGCTGACGAGTCGGTGTCGGCGCTGGATGTGTCGATCCGCGCGCAAATCGTCAATCTGCTGATGGATTTGCAGAAAGAGTTCGGGCTGGCATTTTTGTTTATTTCACACGATATGGCGGTGGTGGAACGCATCAGTCATCGCGTTGCCGTGATGTATCTCGGTCAGATTGTGGAAATCGGCTCGCGCCGCGCGGTGTTTGAAAATCCGCAGCATCCGTATACCCGCAAACTGATGGCGGCGGTGCCGGTGGCCGATCCGGGTCATAAGCGCAAAGATCAGGCGCTGCTGGTGGATGAAATTCCCAGTCCCATTCGTGCGCTTAATGATGAGCCGGTTGTCGCACCGCTGGTTCAGGTGGCGGAAGGGCATTTTGTTGCCCGGCACGCCATTGCAGGCGTTTACTAATTTTTATGGTGGCTCATTTTGAGCCACTTTTTAACGGGTAAGACAGGAAAGGAACTGATATGAATCAGCATAAACATAAAGGTAAGAACGTAGTCCGTCAGGCCGTGCTCGCTGCCGCTGTTTTCGGTTCGCTGGCATCGGCGTCTGCCTGGGCGGCAAAAGACGTGGTTGTCGCGGTAGGTTCTAACTTCACCTCGCTTGATCCTTATGATGCCAACGACACCTTGTCGCAGGCAGTGGCCAAATCTTTCTATCAGGGACTGTTTGGCTTTGATAAGGATATGAAGCTGGAAAACGTGCTGGCCGACAGCTACACGGTCAGCAAAGACGGTCTGGTTTATACCATCAAACTGCATCCCGGCATCAAATTCCAGGACGGGACGGACTTCAACGCTGCGGCGGTAAAAGTTAACTTTGACCGCGCGAGTAATCCGGACAGCCACCTCAAACGCTATAACCTGTTTAAAAACATCGCCAGCACTGAAGCGGTGGATGACACCACGGTAAAAATTACGCTGAAAGAACCGTTCTCTGCGTTCATCAACATTCTGGCGCATCCGTCTGCGGTGATTATTTCTCCGGCGGCACTGACTAAATACGGCAAAGAAATCGGCTTCCATCCGTTCGGTACCGGCCCGTACACGCTGGAACAGTGGAACCAGACCGACTTCGTGAAAGTGAAGAAATTCGACGGTTACTGGAAAAAGGGCGAGCCGAAACTCGACACCATCACCTGGCGTCCGGTCGTGGATAACAATACCCGCGCCGCGATGCTGCAAACCGGTGAAGCGGATCTGGCGTTCCCGGTGCCTTATGAGCAGGCCGCGTTGCTGGAGAAAAACGATAAGCTGGATCTGGTCACCGCACCGTCAATTCTGCACCGTTACATCAGTTTTAACGTGACGCAAAAGCCTTTCGATAACGTCAAAGTGCGTGAGGCCATCAACTACGCCATCAACAAACAGGCGCTGATTAAAGTGGCCTTTGCCGGTTACGCGGTGCCATCAGAAGGGCCGTTGCCGCAGGGCATCGAATACGCCGCGAAATTCAAACCGTGGCCGTATGACCCGGCTAAAGCCAAACAATTGCTGAAAGAAGCCGGTTATCCGGACGGTTTCACCACTACGCTGTGGTCGTCGCACAATAACAGCACGGCGCAGAAAGTGTTGCAGTTCACCCAGCAGCAACTGGCGCAGGTTGGTATCAAAGTGACAGTCACCGCCATGGATGCGGCGCAGCGTGCTGCGCAGGTTGAGAACGTCGGTCAGAAAGAGGCGGGTATCCGCATGTTCTATACCGGCTGGTCGGCGTCTACCGGCGAAGCCGACTGGGCGCTGTCGCCGCTGTTCTCCACGCAGGCTGCGCCACCGAAGCAGTTCAACACCGCGTTCTACAGCAATGCGCAGGTGGATAAAGATCTGTCTGACGCGCTGAAAACCACCGACAAAGCCGAGAAAGCCAAACTGTACGCCGATGCCCAGAAACAAATCTGGACAGATGCACCGTGGGCATTCCTGGTGACCGAACGTCTGGTGTCGGCGAAAAACAAACGCCTGACCGGGTTCTATGTGATGCCGGATACGGCGTTCAGTTTTGATGATGCAGACGTGAAATAATACGCGGTGAAGCTTTCAGGGCGTGTGGCGCACAGCGTGCGCGCCCTGAACTCGTGTGTTCCGGGTCCGGAACATGGATGTCGAACCGTGAAATCACAGACAGCGAATCATGCTTAATTATTTTTTAAAACGATTACTCGGACTGATCCCGACACTGCTGATTGTGGCGGTGCTGGTATTTTTATTTGTGCATCTGCTGCCGGGGGATCCGGCACGGCTGATGGCCGGACAGGACGCCGACGCCAGCGTTGTAGAGCTGGTACGTCAGGATCTCGGGCTGGATAAACCGCTTTATCAGCAATTCCTCACTTTCTTTGGCAATGCGCTGACCGGTGATTTCGGTCACTCGATGGTGTCAAAACGCCCGGTCATTGATGAAATCAGTTCCCGCTTTATGCCGACTTTCTGGCTGACGATGACCAGTATGCTGTGGTCGGTGATTTTCGGGCTGGTCATTGGCGTGGTGTCTGCCGTCTGGCGTAACCGCTGGCCGGATCGTCTCGGTATGGCGCTGGCCGTCTCTGGTATTTCCTTCCCGGCGTTTGCGCTGGGCATGTTGCTGATGCAAATCTTTTCCGTTGAACTGGGCTGGTTGCCGACGGTGGGTGCTGACAGCTGGCAGCATTACATTCTGCCTTCCGTAACGCTCGGCGCAGCGGTCGCGGCGATCATGGCCCGTTTTACCCGCGCTTCATTTGTCGAGGTCATGCAGGAAGATTACATGCGCACCGCTCGCGCTAAAGGCGTGCATGAGGCTGTGGTGGTGGTTAAACACGGTCTGCGCAACGCGATGATCCCGGTGGTCACCATGATGGGGCTGCAATTTGGCTTCCTGCTTGGCGGCTCGATTGTCGTGGAAAAAGTCTTCAACTGGCCGGGGTTAGGGCGGTTGCTGGTCGATTCCGTTGAGATGCGTGATTATCCGGTGATACAGGCAGAAGTGTTGCTGTTTTCGCTGGAGTTCATCCTCATCAATCTGCTGGTGGACATGCTGTACGCCGTCATCAACCCTTCCATCCGATACAAGTGAGTGAACGCATGAAAAACTGGCGGCGAAATGCCGTACTCGCGAGTTTGCCGATTATCACACCGGGAACTGCGCAATCGCAGGCGGTTCGCACACCGTGGAAAGCGTTCTGGCGGCGTTTCCGCAGGCAGCATGTTGCGATGATAGCGGGTGCTTTTATCCTGTTACTGATTGTCGCCGCGATGTTTGCGCCGTGGCTGGTGCCGTTTGATCCGGAAAACTATTTCGATTATGACCGTCTGAACGAAGGGCCATCGCTGATCCACTGGCTCGGCGTGGATTCACTGGGGCGCGATATTTTCAGCCGGATTCTGATGGGCACGCGGATATCACTCACCGCGGGCGTACTTTCTGTGGTGCTCGGCGCAGCGATCGGCACGGTGTTCGGATTACTGGCCGGATACTACGAAGGCTGGTGGGACCGCATCACCATGCGCGTTTGCGACGTGCTGTTTGCCTTCCCCGGTATTCTGCTGGCGATTGCCGTGGTGGCGGTGATGGGCAACGGTATGTCGAACGTGATCATCGCGGTCGCTATCTTCAGTATCCCGGCATTCGCACGTCTTGTTCGCGGCAACACACTGGTGCTCAAACAGCAAACCTATATTGAATCGGCGCGCAGTATCGGCGCATCCGACGCCACGATTTTGTTCCGTCACATTCTGCCGGGCACGTTGTCATCAATCGTGGTGTATTTCACCATGCGTATCGGCACATCGATTATCACCGCTGCCAGCCTGTCGTTCCTCGGAATGGGCGCACAGCCGCCAACGCCGGAGTGGGGCGCGATGCTCAACGAGGCCCGCGCCGATATGGTCATGGCGCCGCACGTGGCAATCTTTCCAAGTCTGGCGATATTCCTGACCGTACTGGCGTTTAATTTGCTGGGGGATGGGTTAAGGGATGCGCTGGATCCGAAATTGAAGAATTGATTTTTTGGGATCCCCAAAGCCCCCTTTTTTAACTGAATCTCGAAGATTTCGGTTTCTTAATAACAACTTTCACATGACCTGCTGTGTTTGAAACCGACCAAAGAGGGCTAAGACGAGCCCTCTTTGGAATCTCCACGTCTCAAACTGCACGCTCCGCTCGCTGGCTATGTTTCAGGTATCACCGCGACAGGCTGGAAATCTTGCCGCCAGGCGGTGCCTTCATTTCGGGATTGCAGCCTTGGGTCTGCAACCTCTCATTCAGCAAGCTTTCTGAATCGCCCGCATGATCTTAAAATCACAGCGGACAGTTTTTCATCTTTTAAAAAAGTTGATTGACGCGATCAAAAATGGCACCGAATGAATGGTTCGAGACCCAAGGCTCGAATCCTGAAATGAGGGAATCGCAAAGCGATGACATTTTGCGCCACTCACTGATGTACCAGAACATGTCCGTCGTGACAGCGATAGCGGGGAGTTAAAAAGCGAGGGGAAATCCAAAAGGGGAAAAGCACTTCCCCTTTTGGGCGGTTTCGACGCAATGAATCAGGTGATCACTGCCATTGAGAAACCGAAATTTTCTCATTCAGCATCAAAAGGCATTACGCACTCATGCCCCGGAGTGCAAAAACTCCGCATGGAATCGCAGGTGATCTTCCACAAACGAGGCAATCGTGAAGTAACTGTGATCGTACCCCGGCTGGGCGCGCAGCTGTAAAGGCCAGCCGCGCTGACGGGCGATTTCTGCCAGTTTTGACGGCTGCAACTGATCCGCCAGGAACTGATCGCCGTCGCCCTGATCGACTAAAATCGGGAACGTTTTCTGATCCGCAGGCAATGCACTCAGCAGGTGGCAACTGTCGTATTGCAGCCACTTGCTTTCGTCATCCCCCAGATACGCAGTGAAAGCTTTACGCCCCCACGGCACCTGAGCCGGGTTCACAATCGGTGCAAACGCGGATACAGAACAGAAACGCTGCGGATTACGCAACGCCAGCATCAGCGCGCCGTGGCCGCCCATTGAATGGCCGAAGATTGACTGCCGGTCGCTGACCTTGAAATGCCCGCTGATCAGCGCAGGCAACTCATCGAGCAGGTAATCGTACATCCGGTAATGCGCTGCCCACGGCGACTGCGTGGCGTTAAGGTAAAAACCTGCGCCCTGACCGAGGTCGTAGCCTTCGTCGTTGGCGACACCTTCACCGCGCGGACTGGTGTCCGGCATCACCAGAATCAGCCCCAGCTCAGCCGCGACGCGCTGCGCCCCGGCTTTAAGGGTGAAGTTTTCATCATTACAGGTCAGGCCCGACAGCCAGTACAGTACCGGCGGCGGTGCATCGTCTTTTGCCGGTGGCAGATAGATGCTGAACGTCATGCTGCAATTCAGGCTCGCAGACGTATGACGGTAGCGCTGCTGCCAGCCGCCAAACATCCGGTGTTCTTCGAGTAGTTCAATCGAGCTGCTCATCGAAACATTCCTTACTTATTAAAATGAATAACCGTGCGGATAGATTTCCCTTCGTGCATCAGGTCAAACGCTTCGTTGATTTCTTCCAGCGGCAGGGTATGGGTGATGAAATCGTTCAGGGCGAATTCACCGTCCATATAACGCTGCACAATGCCCGGCAACTGGCTGCGGCCTTTCACGCCACCAAATGCGGAACCACGCCATACCCGACCGGTCACCAGCTGGAACGGACGGGTGGAGATTTCTTCACCGGCACCGGCCACGCCGATAATGACGGATTCGCCCCAGCCTTTGTGGCAGCATTCCAGTGCGGAACGCATCACGTTGACGTTGCCGATACATTCAAAGGAGAAGTCCACGCCGCCGTCGGTCATTTCAACGATCACTTCCTGAATCGGCTTGTCGTAATCTTTCGGGTTGATCAGATCCGTTGCGCCGAGTTTGCGTGCCAGATCGAACTTGCTGGTGTTCAGATCGATACCGATGATGCGGCCTGCGCCGGCCATCACTGCGCCGATAATCGCTGAAAGGCCAATGCCACCCAGACCGAAGATCGCCACGGTGTCGCCTTTTTTGACTTTAGCCGTGTTCATTACCGCGCCCATGCCGGTGGTCACGCCGCAACCGAGCAGACACACTTCTTCCAGCGGCGCTTCTTTGTTGATTTTCGCCAGGGAGATTTCAGGAACAACGGTGTATTCGGAGAAAGTCGAAGTGCCCATGTAATGGAAAATCGGCTTGCCGTCTTTGAAGAAACGGGTGGTGCCGTCCGGCATCAGGCCTTTACCTTGTGTGGTGCGGATTGCCTGACACAGGTTGGTTTTGCCGGATTTACAGTACTTACACTCGCCACATTCCGGCGTGTACAGCGGGATCACGTGGTCGCCGACGGCCAGGCTGGTGACGCCTTCGCCAACGGCTTCAACGATACCGCCGCCTTCATGACCGAGGATTGCCGGGAAAACGCCTTCCGGATCTTTGCCGGACAGCGTGTAAGCATCTGTATGACAAACACCGGTGGCGACGATACGCACCAGCACTTCGCCTTTTTGTGGTGGCATCAAATCGACTTCTTCGATGGACAGAGGTTGATTCGGGCCCCAGGCGACGGCCGCACGCGTTTTAATCATTTCCATTATGTAGCTCCAGTCAGGTGTTTTTAGCTTAATCAGATTTCAGGTTAATACGTCGGATGCAAAGCCGGGTCATGTTCGCCAGCCAGCGGGTGTTTCAGTAACGGGATCACACCGTCATTCTGTTCAATAATCAGTTCTTTCAGCGCCCGGACATTCGGGCTGAACGCATCCCTGCGCCAGATAAGCCAGGTGGCGGTATCGGCGAACTCATCCGGAATTTCGTGAATTTCTACCCGCTCGTGTCCGGGCAATTGTTCCAGCACCGAACGCGGGATCATCGCGATACCCGCACCGCTGGCGACACAGGCCATCATTGAATGATAGGACTGGATCTCCATCGTGTTGGCAACCGGCACATTCATATGCTTAATCCAGCCCTGCAAACGCTGGCGGTAGGAACAGCTCGGGCGAAACGCAAAAACGGTATGACCGCTGCGACCGGCGGGCACGTCGAGCGGTGATTCGCCCAGCGGACTGATCACCACCATGCGTTCGCGAAAAGAGATACAACCGTTGATGTCGTCAAAATCGATCGGGCCATCAACCAGCGCCGCCGCGAGACGTCCCGCACGCACGTTGTCGATGGTTTCGCCGGACGTGGCGGTCACCAGCGACAATGCCACCTGCGGGAATTTCTGATGATAGGCCGCCAGCAACGAAGGCAGACGCGTTGCTGCCGTGCTTTCCATCGAGCCCAGCGCGAAGTTCCCGGCAGGTTCTCCGGCATGTGTGATGCTCATGGCTTCATCACTCAGCGCCAGAATACGTTCGGCGTAGTTAAGGAAGTTGTGACCCATCGCGGAAAGGCGGATGCGCTGTTTTTCACGGATGAACAAATCTGTACCCAGTTCGAGTTCGAGCTGGCGTAAACGGGTGGTCAGGTTTGATGGCACGCGGTGTAACTGCTCTGCCGCACGCGCCAGCGAACCGGTTTCCGCTACGCAGCAAAACATCCGTAACTGAGTCAGATCCATGATGGGTTCCTGTGTTCTCTTATCGTAAACAAGTTGGTTTGTATTATTCAGTTTTCGTGATTGTACTCATAAGGCATCATAGCCACAACTTCCAATTAACTTTCTTTTAAGAAATCTGCTGTTTTCGGCAACAGGCTTTGAGTATGTTTATTCATTGTTTCTGATATGTTGCATCGCGGTTTCTTCTGACGGAGCAGTTATGGCTTTTCGTATTGCATTAAGTGGTTTTCTGGCTTTTGTGGTCGCGATGGGTATCGGGCGCTTCGCCTTTACGCCGCAGGTTCCTTTAATGATAGCTGAACATCAGTTCAGCCTGACCGGCGCCGGGCTGGTCGCGGCCTTCAACTATCTTGGTTATCTGTGCGGCGCATTCGATGGAATGCGTGCCAGCAAACATCTCGAACGCCGTCTGTGGCTCGGCGTGTGGGGCGGAGTAGTTCTCACGTTATTATCCGCGGTGATTTCCGGTGAAGTGCTGCACAGCATTGTGCGCTTCATGATTGGCTGGACCAGCGGCTGGGCGATGGTGATGGTGTCGGCGTGGTGTAACGAACGGCTGGCGCATTATGGCCGTCCGGCACTGAGTGCGGCGGTTTTCGCCGGGCCAGGGGCGGGGATTTTCCTCAGCGGCATGTTAGCGGTGGGTATTCATAGCTTACACCTGACCTCGGCGCAGGCCTGGTGCGTCTACGGCGTGCTGGCACTGATTTTTGTGGCGATTATCACCCCGAACCTGCCGCGCAAAGGCGATCTGCACCGTTCCCATGTGGCGACGGAACCGCTGGTGATGACGCCTGCGCTGAAACGTCTGGTGTGGAGTTACAGTCTGGCGGGCTTTGGTTACATCCTTCCGGCGACGTTTTTATCGCAAATGGCGAGTGCGCGTTTTCCTGACAGCCTGTTCGCGCAGTTTGTCTGGCCGGTGTTTGGCGGCGCGGCGGTTATCGGTATTATCATCGGCATTCTGACCCGGCACCGCCTGACGACGCATAAACGTCTGGCGCTGACATTATGGGCGCAGGGGCTGGGAATTTTATGTGCGGAAGTGGTGCCTGGCGTGACCGGTCTGGTGCTCGGCGCATTGCTGACCGGCGGCGGTTTCCTCAGCGTGGTTCAACTCGCTTTGCAGTGCAGCCGTGAACTGGCGCCGAATCACAGCCGTTATATGGCCGGATTGCTGACCACCGGTTACGCCGTCGGTCAGTTATTTGGCCCGGTTCTGTCGGCGATTTCTACCGCGCTGACGCATCAGCTGGAGCCTGCGTTGTATGTCGCGCTGGCTGGTTTCATTATTGCAGGGGCGCTGGTCTTCCGGCATAACCGATAAGTTGCAGCTATTTCATCCATCATGAAACACTATCACTGGATTCTGAACCGGCTCTCCTCTACAGTAAGCCACCTCACTTTAGCGTGATCTGCGTCAAAGTGATTACATCTGCCGGAGAAAGAAAGAATGCCAATCCTGAGTAAAGAAGCCATTTTGGTTCACGAGGCCCTGTTAGCCCGTGGTCTGGAAACCCCTCTGCGTGAAGCTTTGCCGATCGACAATGAAACGCGCAAGCAGCGGATCCAGGAACATATGACCGGTATCATGCAGCTTCTTAATCTGGATCTTTCCGATGACAGTCTGGCGGAAACGCCGCACCGCATCGCCAAGATGTATGTGGATGAAATCTTCTCCGGGCTCGATTACGCCAACTTCCCGAAAATCACCGTCATCGAAAATAAGATGAAAGTGGATGAAATGGTCACCGTGCGCGACATCACGCTGACCAGCACCTGCGAACACCATTTCGTGACCATCGACGGTAAAGCGACCGTGGCGTACATCCCGAAAGACACCGTGATTGGCCTGTCGAAAATCAACCGCATCGTGCAGTTCTTCTCGCAGCGTCCGCAGGTTCAGGAACGTCTGACCCAGCAGATTCTGGTGGCCTTGCAGACCCTGCTCGGCACCACCAACGTGGCGGTTTCCATTGATGCGGTGCATTACTGCGTGAAAGCGCGCGGTGTGCGTGACGCGACCAGCGCAACGACGACAACATCACTCGGTGGACTTTTCAAATCCAGCCAGAATACGCGACAAGAATTTTTAAGAACCGTAAGACACGCCAGCTAACAGCAGCGTTTTAAACAGTCAGACACTTTAATATTGCGGCACCTTCAGGGTGCCGTTAGTCTGTCTGGAGCCCGCACAATTATCAGCTCCTTACCGTTAACAGGAACGCCAGGTATGCGCTCACGTATTGCCACGCTCGACTTTGCCCGTGGTCTCGCCATTTTTGGCATTCTTCTGCTCAATATCAGCGCCTTCGGTTTACCGAAAGCCGCTTACCTGAATCCGGCATTTGCCGGTACACCCTCGACTTCTGATACCTGGACATGGGCGGTGCTCGACGTCGTGGCGCAGGGCAAATTCCTGATGATGTTCGCCATGCTGTTTGGCGGCGGACTGTATTTGTTGCTGCCGCGTGGTAAACACTGGATCCAGGCGCGTCTTTCGATTCTGTTGCTGTGCGGATTTTTACACGCGACCTTGCTGTGGGATGGCGATATTTTGCTGTCTTACGGACTGATCGGTCTGGTGTGCTGGCGGATGGTGCGGGAAGGGCGCAGCAGTCAGTCGCTGATTTCCACGGGCATTATTTTGTATCTGATTGGCGTGGCGGTACTGGCCATGCTCGGGCTTATCAGTTCGCCCAAGCCCGGCAGTTTCTGGCTTCCGGGACCAGCGGAGATTCAATATGAACAATACTGGCGGCTGAAAGGCGGCTGGGAAGCGATTCAGAACCGGCTCGATTTGCTGTCGTCGAGTCTTCTGGCGATCGGCGCGCAATATGGCTGGGAACTGGCGGGCGCAATGCTTATAGGTTCCGGTCTGATGCGCAGCGGCTGGCTGAAAGGTGGGTTTCGTCCCTCGCATTACCGTAAAGTTGCCGCAGTGCTGTTACCGCTTTCATTGCTGATACAAATTCCGGCGATATACATGCAATACCGCACCGGCTGGGACTACCGCTGGAGTGGTTTTTTGTTGCAGGTGCCGCGTGAAATTGGCTCGCTGATGCAGGCCGTCAGCTATCTGGCCCTGTGTTACGGCTTCTGGCCGCAGATCTCCCGCTGGCGACTGACGCGCTGGGTATCAATGATTGGTCGCATGGCGCTGACAAACTATCTGTTACAGACTCTCATCTGCACCACCTTCTTCAACATTTTCGGCTTCTACCAGCACTTCGACCGCCTGCAACTGGTGGCGCTGGTGCCGCTGGTCTGGGCATGTAATCTGCTGGTGACGCTGCTGTGGTTGCGCCGTTTCAGGCAGGGGCCGGTGGAATGGTTATGGCGTCTTCTGACGGCGAAAGCCGCAGGCGAAGAACTGAAAACCACCTGAGCCTGATGTCGATACATCATCCTAAATGATGGATTTGGGATGAAGGTTGCAAAATTGTATGTAAACGTTTTCTTTCCTGTGACGAGATTCACGCAGGCGTTTTCACAAAATGATTAGGATAGCGGTCGTGCCAGTCCGACGACCACTACACTAATAAAGGAAACGCCATGAGCACTTCACCTCGCTTCTCTTTGTCTGCATTTTTTACTTCCTGGGTCAAAAACTTCCGTATTCCTCCTTACCATTCTCTGGCTGATCACGGAGCGACGCATGGTCACCATTCGTGATGTCGCCCGGCTGGCGGGCGTTTCTGTCGCCACCGTTTCACGTGTTCTGAACAATCCGGCAATCGCCAGCAAAGAAGCGCGCGAACAAGTTTTACAGGCAGTTGCCACGCTGGGATACCGGCCAAATGCCAACGCGCAGGCGCTGGCAACTCAAACCAGCGACACTATCGGCGTTGTCGTGATGGACGTTTCCGATCCGTTTTTTGGCGCGCTGGTGAAAGCGGTGGATACCGTTGCACAGCAGCATCAGAAATATGTCCTGATAGGTAACAGCTATCATATTGCCGAAAAAGAAAGGCATGCTATTGAAGTTTTGATTCGACAACGCTGTAACGCGCTGATTGTGCATTCCAAAGCACTGGGCGATGACGAGCTTTCCCGCTTTATGGATCAGGTTTCCGGCATGGTGCTGATTAACCGGGTTATTCCGGGCTACGAACACCGTTGCGTCTGGCTTGATAACGTCAGCGGCGCGGAAATGGCGACCCGTTTACTGCTATCTCAGGGGCATCAGCGCATTGGTTATATCGGTTCCAGTCACGGAATCGAAGACGATTTGCAGCGTTATCAGGGTTACTCACAGGCAATGACTCAAGCAATGACGCAGGCACATCAGAGCGGTGATGCGCCACCTGCCGCATGGCGGGCGCAAAGTTCGCCGGATCTGCAGGGCGGGGAGGCGGCGATGGTGGAATTGCTTGGCCGTAATTTACATCTGAGTGCGGTGTTTGCGTATAACGATTCGATGGCGGCGGGTGCGATGGCCGTGTTGAAAGAAAACGGAATTAACATTCCAGACGATTTTTCTTTGATTGGTTTTGATGATATTCCGATTGCCCGTTATACCAGTCCGAAGATGACGACGGTGCGCTATCCGATCGTTTCTATGGCAACACTGGCAACCGAACTGGCGCTAAAAGGTGCGGCAGAACAGCTATCTGCGGGCGTATCGCATTGTTTTATGCCGACGCTGGTCAGACGCCATTCGGTGTCACCGTGGCAAAATGTGGCGCCCGTCACTTATTGATCAAATAACGCGATGTAACCGTTTTCAATCTGTGAGAACTTTCACAGTTTATTAACATCACGCACATTATGATTCATTCGTTTTCAATATGATTCAATTTGGGTCCGCCTGGCGGACTTGTTTCACAGCGAGTCAGGACGTTATAAGTCAAGGATGGCAGGCACCCGCAAACATAGCGTGGATCTGTACTGCTCCCGCATGGATTTCCGGTGCCACATTCTGTAACACCCTACATAACCGGAGATACAAATGAATAAGAAGGTCTTCACCCTGGCGACTCTGGCTGCAAGCATGATGTTTGGTTTTGCCGCGCATGCTGCTGATACAAAAATCGGCGTCACCGTCTACAAATATGATGACAACTTCATGTCCGAAGTTCGCAAAGCCATTGAGAAAGATGCAAAAGCGTCTCCAGATGTGCAACTGCTGATGAATGACTCGCAAAACAGCCAGTCCACCCAGAATGACCAGGTTGACGTTATGCTGGCGAAGGGTGTTAAAGCGTTAGCCATCAACCTGGTTGACCCGGCTGCTGCCCCGGTAATTATCGAGAAAGCCCGCGGTGCTGGCATTCCTGTTGTTTTCTATAACAAAGAACCTTCCCGTAAAGATTTAGACAGCTACGACAAAGCGTATTACGTCGGGACTGACTCTAAAGAATCCGGCGTTATCCAGGGTGAGCTGATTGCTAAACACTGGAAAGCTAACCCGGCCTGGGATCTGAACAAAGACGGCACCATCCAGTACGTACTGATCAAAGGCGAACCGGGTCACCCGGATGCTGAAGCGCGTACTAAATACGTGATCAGCACCCTGAATGGCAAAGAAGGCCTGAAAACTGATCAGCTGCAGCTCGATACCGCCATGTGGGATACCGCTCAGGCGAAAGACAAAATGGACGCATGGTTGTCCGGTCCTAACGCTAACAAAATCGAAGTGGTTATCGCCAACAACGACGCAATGGCAATGGGCGCTGTAGAAGCACTGAAATCTCATAACAAATCCAGCATTCCGGTCTTCGGTGTGGATGCGTTGCCAGAAGCGCTGGCACTGGTTAAATCTGGCGCAATGGCCGGTACCGTGCTGAACGATGCAAGCAACCAGGCTAAAGCAACCTTTGAGCTGGCTAAAAATCTGGCTGCAGGCAAATCCGCAGCTGATGGCACCAGCTGGAAAGTTGAAAATAAAGTCGTTCGTATTCCTTACGTGGCTGTAGATAAAGATAATCTGTCTTCCTTCGTGAAATAAGTCGACGTCAGCAGCAGTAAAGACAGACAGCAATAAAAAACAAAGCTAAGCAGTGGCAAAAATAATTGCGGTTAAGCCGTAAATAAAGACTAAGTATGATTAGACGTTAATGCTTATCTGACAGGACGTCATGTCGCTCTGCGTGTGGTGCGTATACCGGCCATACGCAGGGCTGACATCAGGTATTAATACATCCGTTTATTTTTATCTTTAGCCAGGTACAACTATGGCCGATATTTCGTTATCTGACACAAAAACAGAAAAGCCAGGTGAATTCCTGCTGGAAATGAGCGGCATTAATAAATCATTCCCAGGCGTTAAGGCGTTAGATAATGTGAATTTAAAAGTGCGTCCGCATTCCATCCATGCCTTAATGGGTGAAAATGGCGCGGGTAAATCCACATTATTAAAATGTCTGTTCGGAATTTACAGCAAAGACTCGGGTACGATTCTTTTTCAGGGACAGGAAGTTAATTTTAAAAGTTCCAAAGAGGCGCTTGAACAAGGTGTGTCGATGGTGCATCAGGAATTAAACCTGGTGTTACAACGTACCGTCATGGACAACATGTGGCTGGGACGTTATCCGACCAAAGGCATTTTTGTCGATCAGGACAAAATGTACAAAGACACCAAAGCGATTTTTGATGAGCTGGATATCGATATCGATCCGCGTGATAAGGTCGGTAAATTGTCTGTTTCCCAGATGCAGATGATCGAAATCGCCAAGGCGTTTTCCTACAATGCCAAAATCGTCATTATGGACGAACCGACATCTTCCCTGACGGAAAAGGAAGTGAACCACCTGTTCACGATTATCCGTAAGCTGAAAGATCGCGGCTGCGGCATTGTGTATATCTCTCATAAGATGGAAGAAATTTTCCAGCTGTGTGATGAAATCACCATCCTGCGTGACGGTCAGTGGATTGCCACTCAGTCGCTGGAAGGCCTCGACATGGACAGAATCATTTCCATGATGGTCGGTCGTTCACTCAGTCAGCGCTTCCCGGACCGTCAGAACGTCCCGGGTGAAGTGATCCTCGAAGTCCGTAATCTGACTTCATTGCGTCAGCCTTCGATTCGCGATATTTCCTTTGATTTGCATAAAGGGGAAATCCTCGGAATTGCCGGTCTGGTCGGTGCAAAACGTACGGATATCGTTGAAACCTTATTTGGCATCCGTGAGAAAGTATCCGGAACCATTAAACTGCACGGCAAAAAAATTAACAATCACAGCGCCAATGAAGCCATTAATCACGGGTTTGCGCTGGTGACTGAAGAGCGTCGTTCAACCGGTATTTATGCGTATCTGGATATCGGTTTTAACTCGCTAATTTCGAACATCCGTCAATATAAAAATAAAGCCGGATTGCTCGACACCGCCCGTATGAAAAGCGATACCCAGTGGGTTATCGATTCCATGCGCGTGAAAACACCAGGGCATAAAACCAGTATTGGCTCTTTGTCTGGCGGGAACCAGCAAAAAGTCATTATCGGGCGCTGGTTATTAACCAATCCTGAAATATTAATGCTGGATGAACCAACTCGTGGGATTGACGTTGGCGCTAAATTTGAAATTTACCAGTTAATCACCGAGTTGGCTAAAAAAGAGAAGGGGATCATTATTATCTCCTCTGAAATGCCTGAGTTGCTGGGTATTACTGACAGAATATTGGTTATGAGTAATGGACAGGTTGCGGGTATTGTTGACACAAAAACGACTTCGCAGAATGAAATATTACGCCTGGCTTCCTTGCATCTCTAATTTTTAAGGGTTCTTATTATGAAAGCATTAAATAAGAAAAGTGTGCTCACTTATTTAAAAGAGGGCGGGATTTATGTGGTACTGCTGGTCTTACTGGCCATTATTATCATCCAGGATCCCAGCTTCCTCAGTCTGGTTAACTTAAGTAACATTCTCACGCAATCTTCTGTGCGCGTGATTATTGCGCTTGGTGTGGCGGGTCTGATTGTCACACAAGGTACCGACCTGTCTGCCGGTCGTCAGGTTGGTTTAGCGGCGGTTGTCGCAGCCACCATGTTGCAGGCAATGGACAACGTCAACAAAGTCTTCCCACATCTGGAAGTGGTGCCGATCCCGCTGGTCATTCTTACCGTGTGTATCGTCGGCGCGCTGATCGGTTTGCTTAACGGTATTATCATCGCTTACCTGAACGTGACGCCGTTTATCACTACGTTGGGTACCATGATTATCGTTTACGGGATTAACTCCCTGTATTACGACTATGTGGGCTCCTCACCGATTGCCGGTTTCGATCCTGCCTTCTCCAAGTTTGCACAGGGCTTTATCCACCTGGGCGGCCTGAAGCTTTCCTACATCACCTTCTATGCGGTCATTGCTATCGCCTTCGTCTGGGTGTTGTGGAACAAAACGCGCTTTGGTAAAAACATCTTCGCCATCGGCGGTAACCCGGAAGCCGCAAAAGTGTCAGGCGTTAACGTACCGTTAAACCTGATCATGATTTACGCGCTCTCTGGTGTGTTCTATGCCTTCGGTGGTTTGCTGGAAGCAGGGCGTATCGGCAGTGCGACCAACAACCTCGGCTTTATGTACGAACTCGATGCCATCGCAGCGTGCGTGGTCGGTGGCGTATCATTCGCCGGTGGTGTGGGTTCTGTGGCAGGCGTGGTAACCGGTGTGCTGATCTTCACCGTCATCAACTACGGTCTGACCTATATCGGCGTGAACCCTTACTGGCAGTACATCATCAAAGGCAGCATCATCATCTTCGCGGTAGCGCTGGACTCTTTGAAATACGCCAAGAAAAAATAAGTTATCGGGTAGTAAAAACAAAAGGCCGCGTATGCGGCCTTTTTGCTGTCGTAAATACGGAACCGGACTGCTACCCCCTTCGCAGGGGTGGGAGCTGTGTGGTTTTCACTGCTGGAATGGATTTCTGCCCACCGGTTTCGCCGGTTCAGGTTGAGGAGCGGCATCCTCGGTTTCAGCCTGAGCGGCTTCATTGGCTTCCTGCTCGGCTTTCAATTTTGCCGCTTGTTCTTCGGCGGCTTTATCCGCAGCCGCTTTATCTGCTGCTGCCTTATCAGCCGCGGCTTTGGCGATAGCGGCTTTCTTCTCGTCTTCCAGCTGTTGTTGCAGAGCCAGTAACTGCTCAGGCGTCACCGCCGGATAGCCCTGGGCATCATCAGGAATATTGTGTATCGCAGGGATTGGGATCAACGGGCCAAGGAAGCGCGGCTCGCGTTTAAGCAGATACAAATCGGTCAGCGCGCCCAGACGGGCGAAGATTTCACGGCTGCGGACGCTGAGCATGTTTTTCGGCGAAGGGACGGCAAAACATTGTGCCTGAATCCCCATATGCAACGCGATAAACAGCGCACGTTCACAGTGGAAACGCTGGGTAATAATGATGAAATCGTTGGTGTCGAAGACTTTACGCGTGCGCACGATGGAATCGAGCGTCCTGAATCCGGCGTAATCGAGCACGATGTCGCTGGCGGGGATCCCGGCGGCGATGAGGTCACGTCGCATGGTGCTCGGCTCATTGTAACTTTGCTGCGCATTATCACCACTGAGCAGCAGGTATTTTACCTTACCGCTGTTGTAAGCATTAATCGCGCCCTGTATGCGGTACAGGTAATACTGGTTGATCACGCCGGTGCGGTAATATTTTGACGTTCCGAGTACCACGCCGACCTGACGATGTGGCAGGGTCTGTACTTCGTCGTAAATATAAGGCTGGGTGCGTAAGCTGATCCACTGATCAAGCCCAATAGCGACAGCCAGCATCAGAATAATGATGCCGAAAACGCCAGCTATAAGTCGCTTAATCATAGGTATCCCTGTTATGACCAGATGGAAATCGGATCCAAGGCTACTTTACCTCTTCGGGGTTCGCAATACGTTGGACTCTGCATCGGCCGGCTTCGCGGGTTTTTTCAGCACTTTTCAGGCAATTACTTTCTAATCTGCGTAATGCGCTGCAATTTAGCCGAAAAAAAAGACCAATGCGCAGGGCATTGGTCTGGATCATGGTCAGTCAGCTTTTGACGAAAATGCTATCAGAAAGAGGTGCGTTTATAGCTGCGGTATTGCGGTGCCCAGAAGTTGTGCTCGATCGCTTTCGACAGCGAATCTTCCGACGTCACCATCGCCACGCCCTGCAACTGTGCGGCTTTGCCGACTTCAAGCGCGATGCATTTAGACACGCCCTGAATATCGTCGACGTCCGGCAGCAGGGAGCCTTTACCTTCGGTTGCCAGCGGAGAACACTCTGCCAGTGTACGGCTTGCAGCCATCAGCATACCGTCAGTGACGCGGGTAGCGCCTGAAGCAATGACACCCAGACCGATGCCCGGGAAGATAAAGGAGTTATTGCACTGGGCAATAGGGTAAAGCGTGCCTTTATGGCTTACCGGTGCAAACGGGCTTCCGGTGGCCACCAGCGCCGCGCCGTCGGTCCAGTTCAGGATATCGGCAGGCGTGGCTTCTACGCGCGATGTCGGGTTGCTCAGCGGCATTACCACCGGACGCGCACAATGTTTATGCATTTCGCGGATGATTTCTTCGGTGAACAGACCCGGCTGGCCGGATACGCCGATAAGCACAGTCGGCCTGGCGTTACGCACCACATCCAGCAACGAAATGCTGTCATTAGCCATACCCCAGCTTGCCAGTGCGCTGCTTTTCTGCACCAGTTTGCTCTGGAAATCCAGCAGGTTTGGCAGTTTGTCAGTCAGCAAACCAAAGCGATCCACCATGAAGACTTTCGCACGGGCTTCTTCTTCGCTCAGGCCTTCTGATTTCATCTGCGCAACGATTTGCTCGGCGATACCACAACCGGCGGAACCCGCACCCAGGAAAGCGACAGTCTGATCACTCAGTTTGCCACCGGCGGCTTTGCTGGCGGCAATCAGGCTGCCCAGCGCCACGGAAGCTGTGCCCTGAATATCATCGTTAAAGCAGCACAGCTCATCGCGATAACGTTCGAGGAGCGGCATGGCGTTCTTCTGCGCAAAATCTTCAAACTGCAACAGCACATTCGGCCAGCGGATTTTTACTGCCTGAATGAACTGATCGACGAAGGCTTCATACTCTTCACCGGTAATGCGCGGATGACGCCAGCCCATATACAGCGGGTCATTGAGCAGTTGCGGATTGTTTGTCCCCGCGTCGAGCACGACCGGCAGGGTGTACGCCGGGCTGATGCCGCCACACGCGGTGTAAAGAGACAGTTTACCAATCGGAATGCCCATCCCGCCGATGCCCTGGTCGCCCAGGCCGAGAATGCGTTCACCGTCAGTTACCACCACGACTTTTACGTGTTGTTTGGTGGCGTTTTGCAGCATGTCATCAATGTGGGCGCGGTTCGGATATGAGATAAACAGGCCACGTGCGCGGCGGTAAATATCAGAAAAGTGTTCACAGGCTTCGCCGACGGTCGGGGTATAAATCACCGGCATCATTTCGCTGAGATGGCTGTCGAGAAGGCGGTAGAACAGTGTTTCGTTGGTGTCCTGAATGTTTCTCAGATAGATATGCTTATCGATGTCGGTTTTGAAATTCTGAAACTGGCGGTAAGCACGGTCGGCTTGTTCCTCGATAGTTTCAACCGCTTCCGGGAGCAACCCGTGGAGGTTGAAATTGCTGCGTTCTTCTTCGGTGAACGCACTGCCTTTATTCAGCAGCGGGAATTCTAACAGGATCGGGCCAGCGTGAGGGATGTACAGGGGACGTTTACTTTCGTATTCAAGTTCCATCGTTTTACTCTTCCGGTGTTCAGAATGTTGTTTTTTATATTTCGGAGCGGTGAGGGTAACAGAGAGGAAATAAGGATTTCAAATGACAAATGTAATGACAATGTTATGTAACTAAAGACTCCGGAATTGGAGTCTTTAGTGTTAACCCGCTCACACTATCAGCAGGTCAGCGTGCTCACATCCTGACAGCCCAGCGCGTTTAAGGTGGCGCGTGTGGCATCTTTTTGGGTGATCAGCGCCTCTTTTTGCTCAACCAGCACCGCGCGACGAACGTTCAGGCAATCTTCTCCCGACATATTCAGCAAGATTAATGCGGCCTGTAACGGAGGCAGGCTTGGGTTAAACGCAGCGTTTTCTGCGTAGCGACCAGCAAACTGTTTGCCGCTGGATGTTTCCAGTGCCACACCACTGTGCGATTTGCTGTAAGGCGCATGACTCTGGTTACAGGCATCCAGCGCAAGCAGCGCCAGCGCATCAGTCGTATCGGTTTTGAAACCGTGATCGACCTTATCCATCAGCAGGGTGGTGATATCCAGATCCTTCGGTCCGAATGAATGCGGCAGATAATCGCCCAGCGTGGCGACGTCTCTGTCCGGCAGATGAATATTCAGCGCCGTTCCGCTGGTCAGTTCATTCATAAACTGACGGCAGTGACCGCAAGGCGTGTAGTTCACGGTGATGGAAGCCAGACGGGTTTCGCCCCGCAGCCAGGCATGTGTCACTGCAGATTGCTCGGCGTGAACCGTTTGCTGCATTGGCGCACCGGCGAATTCCATATTGGCACCGAAATACAGATTGCCGGAAATACCGCGGGCAATGGCACCGACGTGGAAATGAGAAATAGGCGTGACGGAACAGGCGGCGGCCAGCGGCAGTAAAGCAAAGGCCAGCGCATCGTCATTCAATCCTGTCGCTTGTTTTATCTCTGCAACATCCGCCGCAGAGAACATTGCCGGAAAGTCGTCATGTCGCAGAAATGGCTCAAGCGCGGAGGATAAATTTTCAGGGAGTGCCGCAAAGGCGGTATGAAAACGTGCGTGCATAAACATTCGATCTCGACAGTGATTACGGTTGAACAGTTTAAAAGTCATTCCATGAATGTAGTGTGACGGATATCACTTTTTCGATGTAATAAGTTCTGGCAGATTACATTTTTGAGAGATGTTACGCAGAACAGCCGCCTTTTTAGTCCGTTCCCCAAAATCATTCGAGCTGAATCCAGGCGGCAACTGAGTGATCCCCGGCCACATACATCAGTATGTGGCCGGGGTGAGTGACCAATCTGCCGGGAGCAGATTGGAACGCTGCCAACGCAGCGTCAGCTCGAAGGATGACGGGGGATCAGTGGGACGGGAACCACTTGTCATTGATCTTTTGGAATTCGCCGTTGGCTTTGATGCCTTCGAGCGCCGTGTTCAGTTTCGCCAGCAGTTCCTTATTATCAGGACGCACCGCCATGCCGACGCCGGTACCAAAGTATTGCGGATCTTTAATCAGTTCACCCACTTCACCGAGATTCGGGTTGGATTTCAGCCAGCCATTTAGCACCGCGGTGTCGCCTAACAGGCCGTCCAGGCGACCACTTTTCAGATCCAGAATCGCATTCTGATAGCTGTCATACCCGACGGTGGTGATTTCAGGGTGTTTTTCCATCAGGTATTTCTGGTGTGTGGTGCCATTTTCCAGTCCTACGCGTTTGCCTTTCAGGTCAGCGATGGACGCGAACTTGCCTTTTGGCCCGATGATCATCGCGGTATTAGCGTAGTAAGGCTGGGTAAAGGTGACCTGCTTGCTGCGCTCTTCGGTAATGTCCATGCCGGAAATGATCACATCGAAACGACGGAATTTAAGCGCCGGGATCAGACCATCAAACGGCTGATTGGTAAAGGTGCAGGTTTCCTGCATTTGCTTACACAGCGCGTTCGCCAGATCGATATCAAAACCAATAATCTGATTATCAGCACCGATCGATTCAAACGGCGGATACGTGGCGGAAGTACCGAAACGAATAGTATCTGCAGCAGTGGCAGCAAAAGCAGTGGCAGACAAAAGGGCAGCGAGGATCAGCTTTTTCATGCAATACATTCCTGTTCAAAAAATGACATTCCCTTCACGGTACAGTTTACTGATTTTATTAATATAATCGGGTAACTGGCAGGAAGTGAGACCGGTAATTAAAGTGCCATTAAATGAATTTGTATGCAATAAATTTGATTAAAAAATTATAAACTGGCATGAGGCCGGTTTTACAGGCACAAAAAAAGGGACGATTTCTCGTCCCTTCAGGTATTTTCTGCTTAATCAGTTGCGGCGTTCAAATGCCAGCGCACGGCGTTCAATCAGACGCATCATCAGGGTCAGTAAACCGTTGACGCACAGATACACCAGACCGGCTGCACCAAAGACCATCACGTCATACGTGCGGCCATACATCAGCTGGCTGTGACCCATAACATCCATCAGCGTGATGGTGTAGGCCAGCGAGGTACTTTTAAACACCAGCACCACTTCGTTGGAGTACGACGACAGCGCACGCTTAAACGCGAAGGGCAGCAGAATGCGCAGGGTCTGCGGCTTCGACATACCCAACGCTTCACAAGATTGCCACTGACCGGAAGGAATGGCGCGTACCGCACCGGTAAACAGCTGCGTGGTATATGCCGCGCTGTTCAGCGCCAGAGCAAACATCGCGCATAGCCACGGTTGCGACAGCACTTCCCATAACCACGGAATTTCACGAATCGATGGAAACTGACCCGGACCGTAGTAAATCAGGAAGATCTGCACCAGCAACGGCGTGCCGGTAAACAGCGTGATGTAACCTTTCACAATCTGGCTGGCGACCGGCACTTTCAGCGTCAGAATCACGGTGAAAATCATCGCCAGCAGCAGCGCCACAATCAGCGCCGCCACGGTCAGCGTCAGGCTGGTGTGCAATCCTTTGAGGACTTCAGGTAAATATTCCCACATCAGGAAGCACTCCGTTCAAAGCGGGTGGTACGCAGTTCGATGCGTTTAATCACGAACTGGCTGAACAGGGTGACAAGCAGATAAATGCAGGCCGCAATCACATACCAGGTAAACGGCTCCTGAGTACGGGTCGCGATGCTTTTGGTTTGCAGCATCAGGTCATTCACGCTGATAAGCGACACCAGCGCGGTATCTTTCAGCAGCACCAGCCACTGATTGCTCAGCCCCGGCAATGCATGACGCCACATTTGCGGCATGATCAGGCGAAAGAAAATCGCTGATTTTTTCATGCCCAGCACCTGACCGGATTCCCACTGACCTTGCGGCACGGCTTTCAGTGCGCCACGTAAAGTCTGCGATGCATAAGCCGAATACAGCAGGGAAAGGGCGATCACGCCACAGACGAACGGGCTGACTTCGAAATTCTCAATCGGCAGCTTGATCGGGATCGCGAACAGACCAAGATTGATGCTAAAGCCATCGGCCAGCACCATCAGCAGCTGAGAAGAACCGAAATAGATGAACAGCACCACCAGGATTTCCGGCAGGCCGCGCAGCACGGTGACCCACGCGGTGCCCAGCCAGCTAAGCGGCTTCCACGGCGCGGATTCCCAGACAGCGAAGATCATCGCCAGCACCAGGCCGAGGATCAGCGCACAAACGGCAAGGCCGACGGTCATCCCGGCGGCGCTTGCTAAAGGTTGGAATTCAGTCATTGATAGGCAAACTTATTGCTGGAACCATTTTGAATACAGCGTTTTGTAAGTGCCGTCTGCTTTCACTTTTGCCAGAGCATCATTCAGTTTAGTCAGCAATTCAGTATTGTTCTGACGAACCGCAACACCCAGACCGGTACCGAAGTATGTCGGGTCAGTGATTTTGTCACCGACAGCGGCCAGGTTTTTGTTCTGCTTCAGCCATTCGTTCACCACTGCGGTGTCACCGAATACCGCGTCCAGACGACCATTTTTCAGATCCAGCACGGCATTCTGATAGCTGTCGTAAGGCACGGCAGTGATTTCAGGATGCTTATCCATCAGGAATTTCTGATGGGTGGTGCCGTTTTGCATACCGACACGTTTGCCTTTCAGCGCAGCAACATCAGCGAACTGACCAGAATGCGCGATGAAAATAGCGGAGTTGTCGTAGTAAGCGTTGGTGAAGGACACTTGTTTTTCACGTTCAGGCGTGATGTCCATACCGGAAATCACCGCGTCAAAACGGCGGAATTTCAGGCTTGGGATCAGACTGTCGAAGGCCTGGTTGGTAAAAGTACAGGTTGCCTGCATCTCTTTACACATCGCATTAGCCAGATCGACATCGAAGCCCTGAATCTGATTGCTGGAGTCTACAAACTCAAACGGAGGATAAGACGCTTCCATCGCAAAACGGATGGTATCAGCCGCGCTGGCTGACAAACTGACGGTAGCCAGAACCGCGGCAATTACTAATTTTTTCATCGCTAACTCCGTAGAAAACATCAATCAATGTATTGGTGAAAATACAGTTAATGGGAAAGATAGCTGGCAAACTCTTTGGTTTGCGGCTGGGCGAAAATGGAGGCATCACCCTGTTCGACGATGCGGCCATTTTCCATATACACCACGCGGCTGGCGGTTTTACGCGCCACTTCAACCTCATGGGTCACGATAACCTGGGTAATGCCGGTGCCGGCCAGTTCGCGGATGATGCTGACGATCTGAGCGGTGATTTCCGGATCCAGCGCCGCCGTCGGTTCATCAAACAGCAGAACCTGAGGCTCCATCATCAGCGCACGGGCAATCGCCACACGCTGTTGCTGGCCACCGGAAAGATGCAGCGGAAAACGATCCGCGTAATCGGTCAGACGCAGACGGGTCAGCAATTTCTCGGCGCGTTGCATCGCGACATCTTTGGTCAGACCCAGAACACGCATCGGGGCTTCCAGTAAGTTGTCGAGCACGGTGCGGTGCGGCCACAGATTGTATTGCTGGAAGACCATTCCGACATTCTGACGCAGTTCACGAACGGCTTTCTCGTCCGGTTTACGGGTGAAATCGAAGGTATTACCGGCGATTTGCAACGTCCCTGAACGCGGCATTTCCAGCAGGTTCAGAACACGTAACAGGGAGCTTTTACCTGCGCCACTGGGTCCGAGTAAAACCAAAGTCTCACCGGCGGGGCAGTTAAGCTGAATGTCAAAAAGCGCCTGATGCACGCCGTAGAAGCAGTTGATGCTATTAAGTTGAATACTCATGCGCAAATAGTGAATAGCCATTGATGCCGCAGATGGTAACTTCCACAGCATAGTTATGCAACGATCGCGGCTTAAAAATTATGTGTTGCCGCAGGAAGGCTAAAGTCTAGCACAACATATTGTTAACTATCTGTGACGGGGGTGTTGGTCAATGACGTTATTCATCACTGACCAACCTTTTTCACGAGGTATTTTTAGAAAGCAGAGCGGTTACTGGTGTTCTAAAACCTGGCGTAATGTTCCGCTGGAAGCAAAATCAAGATTCGCCATGTAGCGGACATCATCGACGGTCCAGCATTTCCCTTCGCGTACCATTAACACTTCATCTTTCCAGCTGGTGGATGCGCCTTTGTCCTTCTCATGTGTGAAGGTCACGCGCAGAGGAATGTTGCGGGCGTCAGTGTTTGGAATGGTTGAGGCGCTGTCCACGGAAGCGGACGTCGGGCCATCAAACAGGCTGGAGAAGATATCGCCGTCGACTGCGCCGTTACCGGTTTTTTCATTCGGTGTGGCGGCGAGATCCACTTTAGGCTGTGACTGCGCTTTGAGTAACGCATTATACAACGCCGTACTCAGGTAAGGCCGGTAAGCGGCAAGCTGGCTGGAGTTTGGTAAACCGCTGCCGCCTTGCTTAATGCGGAAATCATAGAATTGCTGAGCCACGCTGTCCGGGCCGCCGTCGACACACGGCGCGGTACGGCTGCCAATGTCCTTGTATGCAGGTTCGACCGTGGTGCAGGCATTTAACATGAACACCAACGGGATTGCGGCGACAAGAGTTTTCTTTTTCATCGTATTCCTTACTGAAAGATTGAACATTTTCACCATGACTTTCTTTACCATACAGTATAAAACCGATTTGGCTTAATGCATGGCGAAGAGAAAATCAGTCACCGGCTGATACCTCGATGCCGCACGCATGGTTTATGCTGTAAATGAAATGAATGCCAGGCTTTGGACGACAACTGATAAGGAATACTCATGCAAGTTTCAACTACTCCGACCCTCGAAGGTTTCACTATCGCTGAATATTGTGGCGTGGTGACAGGCGAAGCGATTTTAGGCGCGAATATTTTCCGTGATTTCTTTGCCGGTGTGCGCGATATCGTCGGCGGGCGCTCAGGCGCGTATGAAAAAGAGCTGCGCAAGGCGCGTGAAATTGCTTTCCGTGAACTGGAAGAACAGGCGAAAGAACGTGGCGCGAATGCCGTTGTCGGAATTGATATCGATTATGAAACCGTGGGCAAAGACAGCAGCATGCTGATGGTGAGCGTCTCCGGTACGGCTGTCATTGTGCATCGCAAATGATCGGCCAGCGTATCAGGCGTGGTCTGTTAACCGCCGCTTTACTGATGCTGGCCGGTTGTCAGCACGCCAGCCAACAGCCGGACGATGCACCGTTCCGGCTGGAAACTACGCGACAGGCGCAGGGTGCGGATCAGCGGATCCGCTTTCTGGTCATCCACTATACTGCGGAAGATTTCCACAACGCATTAAATACGCTAACCGATGAGCACGTCAGTGCGCATTACCTTATTCCGGCAAAACCGCCGCTGGAAGACGGTAAACCGGTGGCGTGGCAACTGGTACCGGAAAATATGCGTGCCTGGCACGCGGGTGCCAGTGGCTGGCGCGGGCGCACCAATCTGAACGATACGTCGGTGGGTATCGAGCTGGAAAACAAAGGCTACAGCCATTATCTGCTCGGCAAAAAGTTCTATCCGTTCCCGCCTGCGCAAATTGATTTGCTGGCAAATTTGAGCAAAGAGATTGTCGCACGCTATCAGATTGAGCCACGCAATGTGGTGGGTCACAGTGATATTGCGCCGCAGCGCAAGGACGATCCCGGGCCGTTATTTCCGTGGCAGGAAATGGCGAAACGCGGCGTGGGCGCCTGGCCGGATGCGAATGTAGTGAAGCAGTATCTGGCGGGGCGCAATCCGCAACAGCCGGTGGATCAGGCGCATTTACTGGCCTTGCTGAAAGCGTACGGATACACAGTGGACGATAATATGACACCGCAGCAACAAAAGCGGGTGATTGCAGCGTTCCAGATGCATTTCAGGCAGAGTGATTATCGCGGGAATGCGGATGCCCAGACCGAAGCCATTGCTCAGGCCTTGTTGCAGCAGTATCCGGATCCAAATAGCTGATCAGCGCGGCTGACCATTGCGGTCAGTCGCACTTTTGTCAGTCTCGTTTTGGCCCGATACCGTGCAGTCCCTGAAGTTTACCGTGATCGCGCAGCCAGTCGGCGGTGCGGATAATCCCCTGATCGAGCGAAATCACCGGCACGTAGCCAAGTTCTTTCTGCGCACGTTGGGTATCCAGCGTCAGGTCAAAATTCAGTTTTGCCACGCTGTAATGTGTCAGCACCGGTTCTTTATGGGAGCTTTTGCTGATGCGCTCCATGCCCCGCGCCATCATATCCAGCAGCGGATACGGCACTGAGCGGATGCGGTATTTGATATCCAGATTTTCCATCAGCTGTTTGACCAGCGTACGCAGCGGGCGGGGTTGCTGATTAGTGATATTGAATGCGCGGCCAGATTCTGTGGCTTGTGTTTGGGTGGCCAGCCACATCGCATGGACGGCGTTTTCAACATACGTCATGTCTACCAGCGCTTCACCGCCGCGCGGCAGCATCAGCGTTCCGCCATATTTCAGCATCTGCATCAGGCGCGGCAACAGCACGTTATCGTGCGGGCCGAAAATACCCTGTGGTCGCAAAATAGTGAAATGGGTTTGCGGGTTAGACATCGCCAGCGTGTGGATCACCTGCTCACCGGCGGCTTTACTGCGCGCAAAAGAGTTGGCGAAACGGTGCGGACGGAAGTCTTCCTGAATATCCCGATGATGATGGAAATCGAAATAGATGGCCGGTGATGAAATATGGACGAAGTTTTCTACGCCATAAGCCGCAGACCACTCGCCCAGACGTCGCGTCGCGCGCACATTCGCCAGTTCGAATTCCTGTTCGCTGCCCCAGGGCGACATCAGCCCCGAACAGTGCCAGACGGTATCGATATCGGCCAGCAGCGCTTTCGCCTGCGAGGAGATAAGCGTGGTGAGATCGGCATGAATAAATTCTGCGCCCATTTTTTGCAAAAGTGAGCCCATAGCGGCATTACGTCCTGTCGCTCTGACTTTAATGCCTTTATTTCGCAGAAACTCGACGGCGTTACGCCCTAAACCGCTGCTCGCGCCGGTAACCAAAACCTTCATATACAGGCCAATGCCTTCAGAAATAGAGAAAAAATGTTTGCTGCGTCGGAGTTCTGGCACCCCTGAGCAATAAGGGTGCCATTCTTTCGTGAAATTGTGCGGGTTGCAATGAGAAAGGGTGCAAGCTGTGTGCGAAAGCGGATTAATTAACCCCCTTTAGCGTCCGCAACGATCTTTCTGACGGGCCAGGCTGGCGATACGCTTTGCCATGCCACGAAAAATAAACTGATGAGCGGGCATCATACTGAACCAGTACAGCAGACCGCTGAATCCGGCAGGGTGCCACCACGCACGAACATCCAGACTGCGGCTTTCACCGTTATCGGTGATGGTGAAGGTCAGACGCCCCAAACCTGGCGCTTTCATGCCGAACAGCAACGCCAGTTCGCGCTGAGGTTTCAGACCGATCACTTTCCAGCCATCAATTTTATCGCCAGTTTTCAGGAAATCCCGATCCGGACGACCGTATTTCACACCGCCGCCGAGTAGATCGTCCATGCGCGCGCGGGTTTTCCATAATCCGTTGGCATAAAAATAGCCTTCCTGACCGCCAAGTTGCTGCACGACTTTCCAAAGCGAGGCTTTTGAGGCGGACGTTTCCAGCGTGAAACCGGCTTGCTTCGGGTAATAACCGTAACCGGGACGCCAGCGCGCACGGGCATCCGGATCATATCCCCAGTCCGGTGAATCCATCACCTGCTTTTGTTCCTGCTCAAGCGTGCTGCAGATCGCGTCATCAATTGAGATCAAATCCTGTGGAATCAATCTTTGCAATTCTGCGCTGTCGGCGGGCAAATCATGGTTCAGCCCCTGGATAAGTGCCTTTGCGAGCGACGTCGGAACAGACGTGATCAGACTAAGAAAATACACCGAAACAAAAGAAGTCGGCAGGGGAATGGGGATCAGCCAGCGGCGTTTTCCGCTCATGGCGATAAAGCGTTCAAACAACGTCTGATAGCTGATGTACTCCGGCCCGGCGGCTTCCAGAACACGGTTCTCAGTGGCCGGTAATGTCACCAGACCCTGTAAATAATTGAGCAGATTTTCCAGCGCAACCGGTGAGGATTTTGAACGCACCCAGCGAGGTGGCGTCAGTACCGGCAGGTTATAGACCATGTCACGCATCACTTCGAACGCCGCTGAACCCGCGCCAATGACAATGCCGGTGCGCAGCTCGGTCACCGGAATATTGCTCATGCGCAGCAAATCACCGGTCAGTTTTCTGGCCTGTAAATGCGGGGAGTGATTGTCTTCAGGCTGCATCGAACCGAGATAAACGATGTGCTTTATCTGAGAGTCTTTCAGTGCCAGCAGGGTATGCTGCGCCGCCTGCCGCTCTTTCTCCAGAAGGTCATCATCTTCCGTCATGGCGTGAACCAGATACACCAGCACGTCAGCGCCTTCAAAGGCAGCGGCCAGTGTTTTACTCTGATAAACATCGGCAAAACAGCAGCGCACATGCGGCCATTTTTGCTGTTGCAGCCACTCTATCCGGCGTGCGGCTGCCGTCACCTGAAAACCATTCCGGCTCAGGTGGGCGGTAAGGTGTTGTCCTATATATCCGCTGGCACCGAGAATGACGACCCGGCCAGTTTGTGTCGAGATTGGCATTTCCATTTGCTCAGTCAGTGTAGGGCGAGAATTCAGAAAGTACGACGATAACCCGCAGGTTACCGCCGCAGACATAACGGACTATCAGGCGTGCTGGTGCAGGAATTCCTGCCACAATGCGACCACTTTTTGCAGGTCTTCGCGGCTGATATTGATGTGCGTCAGCACGCGGGTCACAGGACCTGCGCTGATGATCACGCCGCGCTCGCGCATCCACGGGCCCATTTTAGCAGCCAGTTCCGCGCTTTGCTTGATGTAGAGCACGTTGGTTTGCGCACCGGGCTCTGCGATTTCAACGCCGATTTTGCTTAGTTCTTCTGCCAGCCACTGCGCATTGTCGTGGTCATCTTTCAGACGTGCGACGTTATTTTCCAGCGCATAAATCGCCGCCGCTGCCAGAATGCCCGACTGACGCATACCGCCGCCGGTCATTTTGCGCCAGCGGTTAGCACGCTGGATATACTCTTTGCTGCCGACCAGCAGTGAGCCAACCGGCGCACCCAGACCTTTCGACAGGCAAATGGTCAGCGTGTCGCAATACTGTGTAATTTCACGCAGTTCAACGTTTTGCGCCACGGCCGCATTCATAATGCGCGCGCCGTCGATATGCAATGCCAGTCCTTTTTCACGGGTGAACGCGTAGGCCTTTTGCAGATAATCCAGCGGAAGCACTTTGCCGCTATGCGTGTTTTCCAGGCTCAGCAGGCGGGTACGCGCGAAATGGATATCATCGGGTTTGATGGCTGCGGCCACTTTATCCAGCGGAATAGAACCGTCGGCGTCCATGTCCAGAGGCTGCGGCTGAATGCTGCCGAGTACCGCTGCGCCGCCTGCTTCATACATATAGTTGTGGGCTTTCTGGCCGACAATATATTCTTCGCCACGCTGGCAGTGCGTCAGTAACGCCACCAGATTGGCCTGCGTTCCGGTCGGTAAAAACAGCGCGGCTTCTTTGCCGCAAAGTTGTGCCGCCATGTCCTGTAAAGCGTTTACCGTTGGGTCATCGCCGTAGACATCATCGCCGACTTCAGCGCTGGCCATGGCCTGACGCATAGCTTCACTGGGGCGGGTTACGGTATCACTGCGTAAGTCGATCAACGTGGCTTCCTTCTGGGTGAATGCCCGTCATACCTCGAATTGCTGATGCGTTGACTGCGTTTACTCACCCCGGTCACTTAGTTATCTAAGCTTCCGGGGACTCGCAAACTTGTCGCCTTACTTCAATCCGGACTATTTAGGGCTGCATATGAGAGTTTGTCTAATCATGCACTATAGCCCTGTCAGGGTTATCGCAGCCAGTTGGTTTTTGCCAGATCGACCACTTCGTCGCCGCGGCCGCTGATCACTGCGCGCAGCATGTAAAGGCTGAAACCTTTTGCCTGCTCGAATTTAATCTGCGGTGGCATTGCCAGTTCTTCGGTGGCGGTGATCACGTCAATCAGTACCGGCCCTTCGTAGGCGAAGGCATCCTGCAAAGCAGTATCGATATCAGACGCTTTCTCGACACGGATCCCTTTGATACCCGCGGCTTCGGCAATGGCGGCGAAATCCGGGTTTTTCAGTTCGGTACCGTCAGTCAGGTAACCGCCTGACTTCATTTCCATCGCCACAAAGCCCAGCACGCTGTTGTTGAAAATGATGATTTTCACCGGCAGCTTTTGCTGCGCCAGCGTCAGGAAATCCCCCATCAGCATCGCGAAACCGCCGTCACCGCACAGCGCAACGACTTGACGCGAACGGTCGATGGCCTGCGCGCCAATTGCCTGTGGCATGGCGTTCGCCATTGAGCCGTGGTTGAAGGAACCGAGCAAACGGCGCTGGCCGTTCATTTGCAGATAACGACATGCCCACACGGTCGGCGTACCGACGTCGCAGGTGAAAATCGCATCGGCAGCAGCAAAGCGGCTGATTTGCTGCGCCAGATATTGCGGGTGAATGGCCTGCTTGTCGTTCGGCGTGGCCAGCCCGTCGAGATCTTTACGCGCCTCTTCGTAATGCTTCAGCGCCTTGTCGAGGAATTTGCGTTCGTTCTTCACCTGCAACTGCGGCAGAAGGGCGGTCAGGGTAGATTTGATGTCGCCGACCAGCGCCATATCCACGTGACAATGCGCGCCGATGCTGCCCGGATTGATATCAATCTGAATGATTTTGGCATCGGTCGGATAAAACGCCCGATACGGGAATTGCGTGCCGAGCAGGATCAGCGTGTCGGCATTGAGCATGGCGTGGTAACCGGAAGAAAATCCGATCAGACCGGTCATCCCGACGCTGTACGGATTGTCCCATTCGATGTGTTCTTTACCGCGCAGTGCATGGACGACAGGCGCTTTCAGGGTTTCAGCCAGCTTAATCACTTCGTCATGCGCACCCGCACAACCGCTGCCGCACATCATTGTAATGTTCGTCGAACCGTTCAGCAGTTCGGCCAGCTTTTCCAGTTCGGTCGGCTGTGGTGTGACTTTAGGCAGTACCGGCGGATACCAGCTGACTTTGGCGTCTTCCGGCGCAGGTTTAAGCGCCACGTCGCCTGGCAGCACAATCACGGACACGCCACGGTTGAGAATGGCTTTGCGCATGGCAATCGCCAGCACCTGCGGCAACTGTTCGGGATTACTGATCAGCTCGCAGTAGTGGCTGCATTCGCGGAATAATTCTGTCGGATGGGTTTCCTGAAAATAGCCGCTGCCGATTTCGCTCGACGGAATATGCGCGGCAATCGCCACCACCGGAACATGATTACGGTGGCAGTCGAACAGACCGTTGATCAGATGCAGGTTGCCGGGCCCGCAGGAACCGGCGCACACCGCCAGTTCACCGGTAATTTGTGCTTCGGCACCAGCGGCAAAGGCGGCGACTTCTTCGTGGCGGGTGCCCAGCCATTCAATAGTCCCCATGCGGTTCAGGCTGTCGCTGAGCCCGTTCAGGGAGTCGCCGGTGACGCCCCAGATCCTTTTTACGCCTGCTGCTTCAAGAGTTTTCGCCAGGTATGCTGCTACGCTTTGTTTCATAGTCCCTCCGGTGCGCCCGTCATCCTTCGAGCTGCCTCTGCGTAGGCTGCTTTCGCGAACCCCGGTCACATACTTATGTATGCTCCCGGGAATTCACTCAGTTGCCGCCATGATCCAACTCGAATGATTTAGGGCTAATTTTCAAATAAGTGGATTAAGCATAGTCCACTGATTACATCCTTGAATGTTCAGCCTTAAACCATACAAAAATATGCGGGGTAGGGAGGTGAAGATTTGTAAATCTGCCCGCGAAGACTGTAAAAAGTCATGTGCGGGCAGTGAGTTAATGCGTGATCAGGCGAGGGTGACGTCACCCTGAAGCTGACAGCTACAGGCCAGCACATAACCCTGGGCGACTTCTTCATCGGTCAGCGTCATGCGGCTGGTGGTCTGATAATCGCCGGAAAGTATCCGGGTTTTACAACTGCCGCAGACGCCTGCACGGCAGGCAGCGGTGACCGGCAAACTATGCTGTTCCATGGCAGCCAGCAATGTCGTTCCCACCGGAACGCGGTAATTCTGTAACGGCATCAGGCGTGTCAGCGTCAGTTGCTGATCGGCAGATACCACGGTTTCAATCGCCTGAAATTGCTCTTTGACGATGTTGCCCGCCGCCACACCGAGTTCTTTTGCCCAGTCACCCGCCAGTTGCATATAGGGCGCGGGGCCACAAATCATCACGCGTCGTGTCTTAATATCCGGCACCCGGCTTTGCAGTAAATCCTGACTCAGACGCCCTGCGATTTGCCCCGGCAGTGCACCATTTTCAGCAAGAAGGGTCAGATTCAGTTGCGGATAGCGCGCCGCCAGCTGCTGCCATTCGCTGGCAAAAATAATGTCCTGCGGGCTGCGCACGCTGTAAAACACCTGTACGCTTTGCGCCGGATGATGTGCCAGAACATCGCGCGTGATCGACATCACCGGCGTCACGCCGCAACCTGCAGCCAGTAAGAGCAAGGGCTGTTCCGTGTCGCAGGTGAATTCCCCTTGCGCGTCACTCAGCCACAGATAATCACCGGGTTTTACCTGCTCATTCAGCCACTCTGAACCTGCGCCTCCTTCAATGCGGCGCACCGTCAGCTGAATAAAACGGCTCTGGCCCGGAGTGGAAGACAGCGTATATGCGCGCTGTACGTCGCCACTCTGACCGATATTGACCAGCGCAAACTGGCCGGGACGATACGGATACACATCGTGATTTATCAGCGACAGCGTGCGGACATCCGGTGTTTCCTGCGTGACGGAATACACCTGCATACGGTTCTGGCACAGCGCGGTCGGCTGATCGGGAAATAAAGGAAAATTCATTTCAGCTTACTCCGGCAGCATGGTTTTCAGATCCTGCTCAACCGAAGTGATTGCGCGCAGGCCAAATTTTTCATGCAGGATTGCCAGCAGGTTATCGGTCAGGAAGGCAGGTGCCGTCGGACCGGTAGCGATATTTTTTACGCCGAGCGACAGCAGCGTCAGCAGGATCACAATGGCTTTTTGTTCAAACCAGGAAAGCACCAGACTCAGCGGTAAATCATTCACACCGCAGCCTAATTTCTCGGCCAGATTGACCGCCAGAATAATGGCAGAGTAGGCGTCGTTACACTGGCCGACGTCCAGCAGGCGCGGCAGGCCTTCGATGGAACCGAAATCCAGTTTGTTAAAGCGGTATTTGCCACAGGCCAGCGTCATGATCAGGCAATCCTGCGGTACGCTGCGTGCCAGATCGGTGAAGTAGCTGCGCTCGCCGCGGCTGCCGTCGCACCCGCCGATCAGGAAGATATGGCGCAGTTTTTTAGCGGCGACGAGATCAATCACGGTATCCGCCGCGCCGAGCAACGTCTGGCGGCCAAATCCGACCGTTATTTCCTGCTCAATTTCGCTGTAACGGAAGCCCGGAAGCTGCAAGGCCTGCGCGATCACCGGCGCAAAATTTTCACCTTCCAGATGCTGGACGCCCGGCCAGCCGACGATGCTGCGTGTCCAGATCCGGTCGCCGTAGTTGCCGACGTTCGGGTCAATAATGCAGTTGGACGTCATCACCACCGGCCCCGGGAATTTCGCGAATTCCACCTGCTGATTTTGCCAGCCGCTGCCGTAGTTACCGGCCAGATGCGGGAATTTTTTCAGTTCCGGATAACCGTGGGCAGGCAGCATTTCGCCGTGGGTATAAATATTGATGCCGGTACCGGCGGTTTGCTCGAGCAGCATCTGCAAATCTTTCAGGTCATGGCCTGAAATCAGAATCGCTTTACCCGCCAGCGGACGGACATTGACGTTGGTCGGCTGCGGATGGCCGTAGGCATCGGTTTCGCCCTTATCCAGAATTTCCATCACACCAAAGTTCATTTTGCCGATTGCCATCGCATTTGCGAGCAGTTCCCCCATGTCCGCTGGCTGCGTGCCGAGCCACGCCATCAGACGGTGATATTCGGCGTAAATAGCGGGGTCAGACTGCCCCAGAACGTGCGCGTGTTCCATGTATGCCGCTGCACCTTTCAGGCCGTACAAACACAGCATCCGCAGGCCATGAATGTCATCGCCAATCTGCGCTTTGTCGCCGTTCAGCGCAAACTGCTGCGCCTGTTGTTGCAGCTCATGGAGGCTTTCGCTGACCAGTTCCAGCGCCGCCAGCGGATGGCTGACGGTGATTTGCGGATCCATCATGCGGCAACGCACGGCCAGAGATTCGCGGTGGATTATGGCTTCACGGGCATAGCCGACGATGCGGTCAGAATCGAAATTCACATTTGTCAGGGTGGAGAAAAAGGCGCGGGGTGCGAAGCTGTCGATCTCTTCATCGATAATCCCGTAGCCTCGTGCGGTCAGTGCCCAGGCGGACAGGCCTTCGAGCACGGCGACCAGTAAGTCTTGTAAATCAGAGGTTTCTGCCGTTTTGCCACACATTCCCTGCGCATAAGCGCAGCCATTGCCCGCCGGGGTACGGACTGTTTGTTCACATTGCACACAAAACATCATGAGGTCCTTTTTAAAGTTGCATTTTAAATACTTGTTTTAATGTAAGCCTAAAACTGGCAGGGACGGAAATGAAGGGGTTTTTAGGACTAAGTGAAGGGGAATTGATTTATCGCAAGTTTTACAGGGGAGTGCCCGCTGCCGGAAAGCAGCGGGAAAACAAGTATCAGGCGGAGAAAAAGGCCATCAGCACAGGCGCTATCAGGCTTAATACGAATCCGTGAACGACGGCGGGCGGAACCATATCCAGGCCGCCACTGCGCTGTAACACCGGCAGGGTGAAGTCCATTGACGTGGCACCGCACAAGCCGAGCGCCGTCGAGCGGCTGGTACGCACCAGCGTCGGGATCAGCATAATGGCGCACAGTTCGCGGGCCAGATCGTTAAAGAACGCGGCGCTGCCGATCACCGGGCCAAAAGAATCGGTAAGCACAATGCCGGAAAGCGAATACCAGCCGTAGCCGGAGGCGAGCGCAAGGCCGGTTTTCAGCGGCAGGCCGAGCAATAACGCGGCGATTGCACCACCAGCTAAGGCGCTGACGGCGACCACCACCCCGACCATCATTCCGCGACGGTTAAGGATAATCTGTCGCAGCGTCATGCTGCTGTTGCGAAGCTGTATACCGACCAGTGCCAGCAGGAATAACAGCGCAATTTCGCTGGCCTGCGAGGCGAAGGTCAGCCAGTGCCATTGGGTCAGGCCGAGCGCGAAACCACCGATCACCACACCGCATAACTTCAACGATTCCAGCGCCATGTGAATACGCGACGGCAGTTTTTCCTGTTTGTGCTCTGATTTCCACGGACGGCGGCGTTCGAGCAGCCACAACGCGGCGTAGTTCATCACAAAAATGCACAGGAAACACACTGCCGCATATTTGAAAATCAGCAGTAAATTTGTGCTGAGATTATCGAGGAAAGCCAGACTGATGCCCATAATGAAAAGGATGACGTACACCATCCAGCTCAGCAACTGATTAACAATATGCAGCAGGGGCCGGTTTTTTAGCGGAATAAGGTAGCCGGCGATCAGCGGCAGGAGAATAATTAACAGCCCGGAATACATGATGCAAAAGTCCCTGAAAAGTGAGATCCCATAAGTGGAACGCGGCGCAGAAAAGGCCGCCCGCCACGCTAACGAAAAGTTATCTGACTGTAAAGCAGCTTCGGCACGCAGAGATATCTTTGCACGCTTGACCTGAACCATTTTTTAACGCCATGCTCAGGAAAGTTTTGAGCGCACAGGAGGCGTCTGATGTATCTGGAACGTATTGATATTGTCGGTTTTCGCGGGATTAACCGCCTGTCTTTAACGCTGACACAGCCCGCTCAACGTGGCGCATCGATTACCGGCGCCTCCCGACAGGGGGAGGGCGAATCCTTCCCGACCAACACCGTTCTCATCGGTGAGAATGCCTGGGGTAAATCCAGTCTGCTCGACGCGTTAACTCTGCTGCTTTCTCCGGAACCCAAACTGTACTGCTTTAAAGAAGAGGATTTCTATTTCCCCGCCGGCGAGGAGGAATCCAAATCCCAGTACCTGCACGTGGTATTTACGTTCTGTGAGAATCAGGCCGGTCATCATATGTCGCCGCGGTTTAATTCACTCTCACCGCTTTGGGTGAAATGTGCTGACAAACTCAACCGGATTTATTACCGGCTGGAAGGCGAACTTGACGACGACGGCAGCGTCATGACGCTGCGCAGCTTCCTGTCGTCCAGCGGTCAGCCTTTAAATCTGACGACGATTGATCCGCTGGCGCAGGCTTTGATCCGCCTCAATCCGGTATTACGTTTACGCGATGCGCGTTTTATCCGCCGTCTGCGCAGTGAAACACTGGCGCCACGGCTGGCGGCTAATAACGAAGAACTGGCAAAACAACTGGATGAACTGACACGGGAGCTGGTCCACAGCCCGCAGACGCTGAAAAACAGCGAACTGCGCAGCGGACTTTCGGCGATGCAGCAGTTGCTGGAACATTATTTTGCCGAGCAGGGGACATCGAACAGTGTGCCGTGGCAGCAAAAACGTCATGGCCGCGCAGAAAGCCGCCGGGCATGGCGTTCTCTGGATAACATCAACCGTATGATTGCCGAACCCAACAGCCGCAGTATGCGGGTGATGCTGCTTGGCATGTTCTCGACGCTGTTACAGGCTAAAGGATCAGTGGTGTTGCATCCCGATGCCAGACCGCTGTTGCTTATCGAAGACCCCGAAACCCGCCTGCATCCGATCATGCTTTCTGTGGCGTGGGGCCTGCTGGATCAGCTGCCGTTGCAGCGGATCACCACCACCAATTCTGGCGATTTGCTTTCCCTGGTACCGGTCGAACAAATTTGTCGTCTGGTGCGTGAATCCGGTCGCGTGGCTGCGTATGGCATTGGTCCGGAAGGGCTGAGTCTGGAAGACAGCCGCCGCATTGCGTTTCATATTCGCTTCAACCGGCCGTCTTCTTTGTTCGCCCGTTGCTGGTTGCTGGTTGAAGGGGAAACGGAAGTCTGGTTGCTGAATCAGCTGGCGCGGCAATGTGGTTATCATTTTGAATCTGAAGGGATCAAGGTCATTGAGTTTGCGCAGTGCGGGCTTAAGCCGTTGCTGCGTTTTGCCCGGCAAATGGGCATTGAATGGCATGCGCTGGTCGATGGTGATGAAGCGGGGCGAAAATACGCGGCGACGGTGATGGCTAATGTGGAAAGCCATGAAGATACGTTGCGTTACCGGCTGACGGCCTTACCTGCACAGGACATTGAATATTTTCTGTATCGCGAGGGTTTTGAAGATGTTTACCGCAAGAATGCGGGAATACCGGATAACGCGCCAATGTCGCCAAGGCGCATTCTTGATAAAGCTGTTCACCGCAGTTCGAAGCCGGATCTGGCAATAGACGTGGCGATGGCGGCATCGTTGCGGGGAACCTCATCGATTCCCCCGTTGCTGCGACAGATGTTTTCCCGCGTGGCCTGGCTGGCGCGCGGGAGAGCCGATTAAGCAGCCTGAGTTTGGGCGACAGTAACCGGATTGCCGTGTCCGCTGGTGAATGTCTGGCGGATCTGGCTTTCCAGGTCATCTAACAGCAGATAACGGCGGCGGTACTCGGAACGGCGTTTACTGGCGATTTCTTCCAGCGGGCGGTGCGCAATCTGGCGGGGCAGATGGAAATAACCGTCTTCGCCCTGTTTTGCATCCAGCGTTTCCCAGAAGCTGTCGTAATCGGCATACACCATCCCTTTACGTTTTTTGTAACGCGGATCCTCATAAATATGCGTGTGGTTGCCGACGGCAATCAGTTGCGTCATGCCTGTTACATCCGCCAGCGTTGTCAGCGCTTCAATCACCAGACGTTTCGGGAACAACCCATGGCAGGCTTTAGTAGCTGTCTGAATTTCCTGGTGATCCACATGGGCGCGCGGCCCCTGCAATGCGCCAATAAACAGCGTCGGCTGACCCTGATACTCAATAAAAGAGAACGTCACGATAGCAATCGGTTCTCCCTGCGGATTATTGAAGGACAGCGTCGCTTCGCCTTCTTTATCCAGACGGCTGACGGCGTTAAAGGTAATGGCATAACGCTGATCTTCTTTACCGGTCAGGGTGGCAATCGCCATCGGTTTTTTATTCAGATAGCCGTGATTAATGGCGTCCGGCAGGCAGTCCTGGATCATATCGTAATGATCGGTGATCCGCTTCAGGGCCTGAGCCTGATTGATATTGGCTGCCTGATAGGTGCGATGTAATTTCGCTGGCAGGCCGGGCATTGCCAACAGAATTTCATCACGTTGCGGATGCTGCGCCAGATAATCGAGCAGTGCAAACGTTCTGCGCGGCTGCTTCAGCGTGCGGAAAAGGAATTTAAGGCGATAGCGCGGTAATTTCCAGGACGGCCCCGGCGTGATGCGGTTGGTGAGGAGTGCCTTCATCAACTGCAAGCCTGAAAGCGGGGCTTTTTCTACGCCAGGATAATGGAGAGTCGTCATGGTCTTTACCTGTTATTTGCAACCGGGTTTTTGTTACCGATATTTCAACAGGAGCTGCATAAACGACTGTGCAACGGGGAAAAGTATGGAGAAATTGAACGTGATTTGTTGAGATTGTGTTTAGATTTGATTTTGTTTATGTCGTGTCTTAGCAATTGGTGTCTAAAAAATGTACTTTATTTTCGTAAAGAGGGCTTGAAGCCTGAGCCATTCTCCCCCATAAATAAAAATGCCAGTCAGTGAGTGACCGGCATTTGCAGTAGACGTGTTATCTGATACGTGATGCTGAACCGGTCAGGCGACCGCTTCACTTTCCACTGGAATAATGAGGCTGGCATGATTCCCCTTTGGGCCTTCATGAACGTCGAAATTGACCTGCTGGCCGGCTTTTAAAGTCCGGTAACCCTCCATCTGTATTGTGGAGTAGTGAGCGAAGATGTCTTCACCGCCATTTTGCGGGCAAATGAAGCCAAAGCCTTTAGCATTATTGAACCATTTAACCGTACCCGTCTGCATGCTTCTACATCCCTCTCATGACTAGTCTGGTAGTAAATAGATAAAGCCAGTTGAGTGAGCACGTAGGCCAGAACGTCGGCGATAAGCGCCTGTTCAGGCCGGTTTAAACCCCGTCCTGCTCACGAATTTACACTCTAGTGGAATAGAGAAAGACGTCAAGGAAACGGCATTTGTCCCGGGGGAGCAGATAACCAAAGTTTGAAGCAGGTAACGCTATTGACATATTTTGTTAAATTTTCATCCGCGTTATCGGTTGCACGTAAAACATTTTGTGCAGCGGCAAGGTGAGGCCAGAGATGGTAAAATACGGTAATAACGGCGTGAGGCTCTGCAGAAAGCCTTCATGCTTGTGTATTTGGCTTCCGATACGATCTTCACAGGTGATGAACAGGCAATGGGCAATAATCAAGACTGGCTAAATTTTGAACATTTGGCGGCGGATAAGCAAAAGGATGAGGTAAAACCGCCATCTATGTATAAAGTTATATTAAACAACGACGATTACACTCCAATGGAATTTGTGATTGACGTTCTGCAAAAGTTCTTTTCTTATGATATTGAACGTGCAACGCAACTGATGCTCCAGGTGCACTACAGAGGCAAAGCGATATGCGGTGTTTATACAGCCGAAGTCGCGGAAACCAAGGTCGCACACGTAAATGAGTACGCCAAGGAGAATGAGCATCCGTTGCTGTGTACGCTGGAAAAAGCCTGATTAAGGCAATCTATTTGGGAGGTGCCTATGCTCAATCAAGAACTTGAACTCAGTCTCAACATGGCTTTCGCAAGAGCCCGTGAGCACCGGCATGAGTTTATGACCGTGGAGCACCTGTTGCTGGCGTTGCTCAGCAACCCTGCTGCCCGTGAAGCGCTTGAAGCCTGTACAGTCGATCTGGTGGCATTACGCCAGGAGCTGGAAGCCTTCATCGAGCAAACCACACCCACCTTACCCGCCAGTGAAGAGGAACGTGACACTCAGCCTACGCTGAGTTTCCAGCGCGTTCTGCAACGTGCGGTATTCCACGTGCAATCTTCTGGCCGCAGCGAAGTCTCGGGCGCTAACGTTCTGGTCGCGATTTTCAGCGAACAGGAATCTCAGGCAGCCTATCTCCTGCGCAAACATGACGTCAGCCGCCTTGATGTGGTGAACTTTATTTCGCATGGCACCCGTAAAGATGAATCGGGCAGCCAGGCGCAAAACAATGCGGAAAACCCAGTTAACGAAGAGCAGTCGGCGGGGGAAGATCGTATGGAGAACTTCACCACTAATCTCAACCAGTTAGCGCGTGTAGGTGGTATTGATCCGCTGATTGGCCGTGACAAAGAACTGGAGCGCGCCATTCAGGTGCTCTGCCGTCGCCGTAAGAATAACCCGCTGCTGGTGGGTGAATCCGGCGTGGGTAAAACCGCGATTGCCGAAGGTCTGGCATGGCGAATCGAGCAGGGCGATGTGCCGGAAGTGATGGCCGACTGCACCCTGTATTCTCTGGATATCGGTTCGTTGCTGGCGGGCACTAAATACCGCGGTGATTTCGAAAAACGTTTCAAATCTCTGCTGAAACAGCTGGAGCAGGATAAGAACAGCATCCTGTTTATTGATGAAATTCACACGATCATTGGTGCCGGTGCGGCATCGGGCGGTCAGGTGGATGCGGCAAACCTCATCAAGCCATTGCTTTCCAGCGGGAAAATCCGCGTGATCGGTTCCACCACGTATCAGGAATTCAGCAATATCTTTGAGAAAGACCGTGCTCTGGCACGTCGCTTCCAGAAAATTGATATTACTGAGCCAAGCGTGGAAGAAACGGTTCAGATCATTAACGGCCTGAAAACCAAATACGAAGCGCATCACGATGTGCGTTACACCGCGAAAGCGGTGCGTGCGGCGGTTGAGTTGTCGGTCAAATATATCAATGACCGTCATCTGCCGGACAAAGCCATCGACGTCATCGACGAAGCGGGCGCGCGCAGCCGGTTAATGCCGGTCAGCAAACGCAAGAAAACCGTTAACGTCAGCGATATCGAAAGCGTTGTGGCGCGTATTGCCCGCATTCCAGAAAAAACTGTGTCTGCGACAGACCGCGATGTGCTGAAAAATCTGGGCGACCGTCTGAAAATGCTGGTCTTCGGACAGGATCCTGCGATTGAAGCACTGACTGAAGCGATCAAAATGAGCCGCGCCGGTCTGGGTCAGGATCACAAGCCTGTCGGTTCGTTCCTGTTCGCCGGTCCTACCGGTGTGGGTAAAACAGAAGTCACGGTACAGCTGGCGAAAGCGCTGGATATCGAACTGCTGCGCTTTGATATGTCGGAATACATGGAACGTCATACGGTCAGTCGTCTGATCGGTGCGCCTCCGGGTTATGTCGGCTTTGACCAGGGCGGTTTGCTGACGGATGCGGTGATTAAACATCCTCACGCCGTGGTGCTGCTCGATGAAATCGAAAAGGCGCATCCGGATGTCTTCAACCTGCTGTTGCAGGTGATGGACAACGGCACGCTGACCGATAACAACGGGCGCAAGGCCGATTTCCGTAACGTGATTTTGGTAATGACCACTAACGCCGGTGTGCGTGAAACGGAACGTAAATCGATTGGTCTGATTCATCAGGACAACAGTCCGGATGCGATGGAAGAGATCAAACGTACCTTTACGCCGGAATTCCGTAACCGTCTCGACAACGTTATTTGGTTCAACCATCTGTCTACGGAAGTTATTCAGCAGGTTGTCGATAAGTTTATCGTTGAACTGCAGGCGCAGCTGGATGCGAAAGGCGTTTCTCTCGAAGTCAGCGATGAGGCTCGCGACTGGCTGACCGTGAAAGGCTACGACCGTGCGATGGGTGCGCGTCCGATGACCCGTACCGTTCAGGAAAACCTGAAAAAACCACTCGCCAACGAACTGCTGTTTGGTTCACTGGTGGATGGCGGTTCCGTCTCTGTGGCTCTGGATAAAGCGGCTGACAAGCTCACTTATCACTTCATGAGTGCGCAGAAGAAAAAACCGGAAGGTGCGGTGCATTAATTTTCATCTGTGATGAAAAAACAAAAGGCGATGTGAAAACATCGCCTTTTTTCTTTCCGAAATTCTTTATTTAATTGCAGTAATTAGTGAGGGATTTCAGAAAGGATAGGGGAATACATCGTGGAACAAATGCCGGATTGCGGATACCACAAAACGCCCTTGCAACAGCAGGAAGGGCGAAAAGGGTATCCTCAGGTATCGCCGGAAAATCAGCGATGAGTGAGCCGCTTATTAACGGCTACGGAAGACAATGCGGCCTTTGCTCAGGTCGTACGGGGTCAGCTCTACAGTGACTTTGTCGCCCGTCAGGATGCGGATGTAGTTCTTACGCATTTTACCGGAGATGTGTGCGGTAACTACGTGTCCGTTTTCTAATTCTACGCGGAACATAGTGTTTGGCAGCGTATCAAGTACGGTGCCTTGCATTTCAATGTTGTCTTCTTTGGCCATCGAATCCTCTAGGTCTAACTACCATAGTTTTTAACCGGCAAGATAATGCCGAAAAACCCACATTATGTAAAGAAGTATGGTCCATGACCGCACCTATTCCCTATCCTTCGGGAACACCGGCAGGTCTTCATCATGTGGGGATAAGTCTTGTGGCAACCAGCAATCCGGCGCTAACGCTCGTTGCGAAAGTTCGGATAACTGCTGCAAAAATTGGCGGCGGGGGATCTCTCTCGCACCCAGCGACGCAGTGTGAGGGTTGAGCACCTGACAGTCAATCAGTTCTCCACCATTGCGGGAAAAATGTTGGCAAAAAACCATCAGCGCGACTTTTGAAGCGTTTTCACGGCGACTGAACATCGACTCGCCGCAAAATAATCCGCCAACAGAAACACCGTATAATCCGCCAACCAGTTCATTTCCTTCCCAGACTTCAACTGAATGCGCGCGTCCGGCTTCGTGTAACTCCTGATAACCGCGCTGAACCAGCGGTCCAATCCAGGTACCGTCCTCACGCTGCATCGCACACGCACGTATGACCTTTTCAAATTGCTGGTTAAGTGTGAAACGAAAAGGCATTTTGCGCATGAAACGTTTCAGACTCCGGCTGACGTGACGTTCATCCGGAACTAAAATTGCACGGGGATCGGGTGACCACCAGAGGATCATCTCTCCCGGTTCAAACCAGGGGAAAACGCCGTACTGATACGCGGAAAGCAGGCGAGGGGCGGTGAGATCACCTCCGATAGCCAGCAGGCCATTTGGGTCCTGCAAGGCAGTTTCAGGATCCGGAAAATTAACCGAATTGGCCTCAAGCTTTACTAACCGCATAGATCTCCTTATCCGGCGACTCACGGGCCGCCGCTAAACTGGCAACTACGACGTCAGGTACGTGACAAAAACCGCGCGTACCGGCCCTGTGCAGCAATTAACGACGCATGATCACCTTGCTCCACAATCTGACCTTCCTCCATGACGCAAATCCTGTCGAAAGTTTCCAGACCGTGCAGCCGGTGCGTCACTAAGAGTAGCGTTTTATTCTGACAATGCTTGTGCAGCAGAGCCAAAATATGTTGTTCCGTTTCCGCATCAAGTCCTTCTGTCGGTTCATCAAGCAACCACAGCGGAGCATCATGCAGCAAAGCACGTGCCAGCCCGATACGACGCTGTTCGCCACCGGAAAGCTGACGTCCACCTTCACCGAGCCAGGCGTTCAGGCCTTCATTTTCCAACAACACATGTAAATCAACCTGTCTCAGGACTTCCGCGATCTGCTCATCGGTGCAATCCGGTGATGCCATGCGCAGGTTTTCGCGCAGCGTAGTGTTAAAGACATGTGCTCGCTGACTGACAACGGTGATCATCTTACGCAGCGTTGTTTCATCGTAGGCACCGATAGCATGGCCATTGATTTCAAGCGTGCCGCTGGTGATATCCCAGCCGCGGGTCAGCAATTGCAGCAGGGTAGATTTGCCACAACCAGTCTGGCCGAGCAGGGCGATATGTTCACCGGCCCTGACATCCAGCGTGACGTTTTTCAGCACCGGAAGCGGTTGTCCGGGATAGGTGAAGTTCAGATTTTGCAGCGACAGGCTGACGTGTTCAGCGGCAACAGGACCTTGTGTCGGGAAGGTTACGTCGGCAGGCTGGTCAATAATCTGGCTGACGCGCTGAGCCGAAGCGATGACTTGCCCCAGATGCTGGAATGCCGCAGCGACCGGCCCCAGCGCTTCGAAAGCGGCCAGCGGAGTAAATACGAACAAAGCAATCAGTGCGCCGGGCTGCGGGAACTGGCTGATGCCACCCGCCGCCAGCCACAGCATTAGCGTCACGGTCAGACCGGCTGCTGCAATCACCATCGCCTGCGACAAACCGGTCAGTTTTGCCTGCTGCTGCTGGCGCAACATCCAGCGGCGCTCGATATCGTTCAGTTGCTGGCGGAATCGTGGCTGAGCGCCAAAGACCACCAGCTCGGACTGACCCTGTAACCATGACGTCAGCTGCATGCGGTAATCACTGCGCAGCGCCGTCAGTTCACGGCCAGCCGGTTTACCCGCCCGGTAGAAAATCACCGGCAGAAGCAGCATCAGCACCAGCATGATCGCACCGAGGGTCAGCGCCAGTTTCACATCGAGGAAACTCAGGCCAAACGTCACCAGCAGGATCACCACCAGCGCACTTACCAGCGGAGAAATCACCCGCAGATACAAATGATCCAGCGTATCGACATCGGCCACCAGCCGGTTCAGTAAATCGGCCTGACGAAAACGGGCAATACCGCCCGGAGACAGCGGCATGATTTTGGTGAAAGTAAACACGCGCAGATGTGCGAGCACACGGAATGTCGCGTCGTGGCTGACCAGACGCTCGGCATAGCGGCCTGCAGTACGAAATATCGCCGCCCCGCGCACACCGGCGGCAGGAAGCATGTAGTTGAAACTGTATAAACCGGCGATACCCGCCACGGCGGAGGCCGCGAGGAACCATCCCGAAAGCGTCAGCAGCCCGATGCTCGCCAGTAAAGTGACGATAGCCAGAATGATGCCCAGAGACAGGCGGAACCAGTGACGGCGATACAGCGCGAGATAAGGCAGAAGAGTTTTCATGATTACAGCTCCTTATTCCGCTGGGAAAGCAGGCTGGTGAATAATCCGTTCTGAGCCACCAGTTGCGCAAATGTGCCACGCTCAGCGATCAGGCCTTTATCCATCACCCAGATTTCGTCGTAGTCCCGGGTGTCTTCCAGCTGATGCGTCACCAGCAGGGAGGTTTGTGCTTTAGACGCGTCGTTCAGCGCGCTCATTACCCGTTTTTCGCTGTGTGCGTCGAGGCTGGCGGTGGGTTCATCAAGCAGTAATAAACTGCACGGCGAGAGCAGGGCGCGGGCTACGGCCACGCGCTGCGCCTGACCGATGGATAACCGCGCCGCGCTGTCGCCCAGTTCGGTTTCCAGTCCCTGCGGTAACAGCGGCAGGAATTCACTCACATACGCACGGTCGATGGCAGACTGAAGCTGTTCATCGCTGACATCCGGCTGATTGAGCAGAATGTTGGCACGCAGGGTTTGTTCGGGCAGATGTGGGTTCTGGCCGACCCAGCTCAGCTGTTTACGCCATTCATCGTTGCGTAATGATTTCAGTTCCATACCGCTGACGGTAATTGAACCCTGATAAGGCAGGAAGCCGAGCAGGGCGTTTAGCAATGAACTTTTACCCGCACCGCTCAGGCCGACGATGGCGATACGTTGTCCTGCCGGAATACTGAAGGTCAGCGGACCGGCCAGCGTTTTACCCTGTGGCGACTGAATAATCAGATCGCGGGCTTCCAGTTCCACCGTTTTACCGGCCGGGAAATTCTGGTCACCGTCACCCATATCGGCACTTTCAGCACTCAGGAACGTCACCAGACTTTCTGCTGCGCCGACGGCCTGCGCTTTGGCGTGATAAAACGCGCCCAGATCACGCAGAGGCTGGAAAAACTCCGGGGCAAGTATCAGCACCAGAAAACCGGCGAAAAGGGTCACAGGCGTGCCGTAGCTGCCAAAGTTCAGTTCGCCCAGATAAGAGAAACCGAAGTACACCGCGACAACCGCAATGGAGATGGAAGCGAAGAATTCCAGGACTGCGGAAGATAAAAAGGCCAGACGCAGAACGTCCATTGTGCGTGCGCGAAAGTGTTCCGTTGAGCGTTTGATCTGGTCGATTTCTGCCGTGCCGCGGTGGAACAGGCGAAGTGTATCCAGACCGCGCAGACTGTCGAGGAAGTTTCCGCTAAGACGCGCCAGCGCGACAAAGTTGCGGCGGTTAGCATCTGCCGCACCCATTCCGACCAGCGCCATAAACAGCGGGATCAGCGGTGCGGTAACCAGCAGGATCAGCCCTGCGGCCCAGTTAATCGGGAAGACGCTGACTAAAATCAGCAGTGGAATAATACCGGCAAGAGCAATTTGTGGCAGATAGCGGGAATAGTAATCCTGCATATCTTCGATTTGTTCAAGAATGATGCTGGCCCAGCTGCCGGCTGGTTTGCCCTGGATCCATGCAGGCCCCAGTTTTTCCAGACGATCCAGCACCAGTTTGCGCATTTCCTGGCGGATAACGCGTCCGCAGATAAAGCCCACCTGTTCACGTAGCCAGGTCACGACGGCACGCAACACAAAGGTCAGTGCCATTAACAGGAAACTTTGCAGCAGCGCATCACGCGGAGTGTGCTCGATGATCAGGCTGTGCAGTAATCCGGCCATCAGCCAGGCCTGTGCGAGGATCAGTAAACCAGAAAGCAGACCCAGCATCATAGACAGACGGATCCAGCCTTTGGCGCGGGAGCTTTGTTGTTTTAACCAGCGGGTAAGTTCTTGTTGTCGTGTTTTATTCATCAGGCTTCAGTCTGTGCAGCAATCCGGATGGGAGGGCGCTTATGTTACATGCTCAGACCGCAAACTGAAAATATGAAAAAGGCGGCAATTACGCCGCCTCTTTTTAAGAGCAAACAGAAGGGGAGATGCTTACAAATCCGGTGCTTGCGATAAACCGTCCAGATAGCGCTCGGCATCCAGCGCGGCCATACAACCGGTACCGGCGGACGTGATCGCCTGACGGTAAATATGGTCCATGACATCGCCTGCGGCGAAAACACCCGGAATGCTGGTTTGTGTCGCATTGCCGTGGGAACCGGATTGCACTTTGATGTAGCCGTCTTTGAGTTCCAGCTGACCTTCGAAAATGCCGGTGTTCGGGCTGTGACCGATAGCGATGAATACACCGGCAACATCCACCTGAGATTTCTCGTCAGTGCGCACGTCGAGCAAGCTCGCGCCGGTAACACCCATCTGATCGCCGACCACTTCATTCAGGGTTTTGTGGGTGTGCAGAACAATATTACCTCTGGCCACTTTGTCATTCAGACGGTCTACCAGAATTTTTTCAGCACGGAAACTGTCGCGACGGTGGATCAGGTGTACTTCAGAGGCAATGTTCGCCAGATAAAGCGCTTCTTCGACTGCGGTATTCCCGCCACCAACCACTGCGACTTTTTGATTACGGTAGAAGAAACCATCACAGGTGGCGCAGGCAGAAACGCCGCGACCTTTGAACGCTTCTTCAGAAGGCAGACCGATGTAACGTGCGGATGCGCCGGTGGCGATGATCAGCGCGTCACAGGTGTATTCGCCGCTGTCGCCGGTGAGACGGAACGGACGGTTCTGCAAATCGACTTTGTTAATGTGGTCGAAAATAATCTCGGTATTAAATTTGGTCGCATGTTCATGCATACGTTCCATCAGACCCGGACCGGTCAGACCTTCAGGATCGCCCGGCCAGTTTTCGACTTCTGTGGTTGTGGTCAGCTGACCGCCTTTTTCAACACCGGTAATCAAAACCGGATTAAGGTTGGCGCGTGCTGCATAAACTGCTGCGGTATAACCCGCAGGACCAGAACCTAAAATCAATAATTTACTGTGTTTAACCGTACTCATGCGTAATTCATCTCCGCGGTAGCGACAAGCGATAGACCGATTGTAGGGAAAACGGCGCAGTAAAAAAAGCAAACTCAGATGTTGTTAACGATTTGTCTGATAGTTTTTACAGTGAAACACGGGTAAAAAGGTTTCCTTTGCTGATTATCAGACACTTAACTGTTTGATGAACAGCGTGAAAAACAACGGCGGTGATGTCAGCGGCTGTGAATGTTGTTTAACAGAATGCGGTCTTTTAGTCACAATTCACGGCAGGTTGTGGGGATTTGGCTGAATTATTTCGCGCATTGAGTTGTTATTGTTCAAAGAGAAAAGACAGCTAAAAAGGGGGGATCAGCTTTTCAGGTTGGCACGTTCTTCTGATTTTGCTTCTTTTACTTTGACAATCCGCTGTGCATTTGCGAAAACATCAGGGGAAGAAGAAATTAACTGCCTGTCTGTGACTTGAATTTATGCAATTGGCTGCTACCGGACCCGTTCTGGTCTTGCTTTTTTGCGTTTTTGTTGCAGCAGGGTTTAGTGAATCAGGTTGGCTGTATGCAATCTATTAATTTCGCAGGGTTATTTCTTTTGAGTATCCGTTTTACGGTCGTGTTCCTTTTGACAGGGGATCAACGCGGCTTTTGGATGCGTAAACCTTAATAATCGGGTCTTCGCTTGGGACAACCCTTAGACATTGAAGTTGGCTGGGGTATGGCAGGTGCAGGGAAGGACAGCAGAGAGACAATAATAATGGTAGACAACAAAAAACGTCCGGGAAAAGATCTCGACCGTATTGACCGTAACATCCTCAACGAATTGCAAAAGGATGGCCGGATTTCAAACGTCGAGCTTTCCAAACGTGTGGGATTATCTCCAACTCCATGTCTGGAGCGCGTTCGTCGTCTGGAACGTCAGGGCTTCATCAATGGTTATACCGCATTGCTAAACCCGCATTATCTGGATGCCTCGTTGCTGGTGTTTGTTGAGATTACCCTCAACCGTGGCGCGCCGGATGTGTTTGAGCAATTTAATGCGGCAGTACAAAAACTCGAAGATATTCAGGAGTGTCACTTGGTTTCAGGGGACTTCGACTATTTGTTGAAAACCCGCGTACCTGACATGTCCGCCTACCGTAAGCTGTTAGGTGAGACATTACTTCGTCTTCCAGGTGTTAACGACACCCGAACCTATGTGGTCATGGAAGAAGTAAAACAGACAAATCGCCTGGTCATTAAAACCCGGTAATTGTTCAGGTGCAAAACCTTGTAATTTTAGCTACACTCCTGTGTATCTATACAGCTATGGCGCCGGGGACTCTCGGCGCTGTTGCTTTTTCTCAGTTCACAGGAACCTGGAGAGCCTTTCTTGAGCCAGGAATATACAGAAGATAAAGAAGTTACCCTTAAAAAGCTGAGCAATGGTCGCCGTCTTCTGGAGGCTTTGCTGGTGGTGGTAGCGATTTTTGCTGCTTATTTAATGGCAGCATTGGTGAGTTTTAACCCCTCTGATCCAAGCTGGTCTCAGACCGCATGGCATGGGCCAATTCACAACTGGGGCGGTGGTGTGGGAGCCTGGATGGCTGACACGCTGTTCTTCATCTTTGGCGTATTTGGTTACGCTATTCCCCCTATTATTCTGTGCCTCTGCTGGGCGGCGTTTCGTCAGCGGGATAAACAGGATTTCGTCGATTATTTTGCCCTTTCGCTGCGCCTTATCGGGACGCTGGCGCTTATTGTCACGTCTTGTGGTCTGGCATCAGTCAATATCGATGACCTTTACTACTTCGCTTCCGGTGGTGTCATCGGCAGTTTGTTGAGTACAGCGATGACGCCGTATTTCAACAATGTTGGCGCGACGCTGGTGTTGTTATGTGTGTGGGCAGCCGGACTGACACTGTTTACCGGCTGGTCATGGCTGACCATTGCCGAGAAAATTGGCGGTGCCGTGCTCGGTGTCACCAATATCGTGACCAACCGTTCCCGTCGTGACGATGATTATGACTACGACGAGCACGACGATCCGTTACTCGAAGACGACGAAGCCAAACCGGTAGCTAAAGTTGCTCCTGTCGTCGCAGGTGCAGCGGCGATCCCTGCGGCTTCCGCAGCGACTGCGGAAACCGATGACGATGACGTGCTGTTCTCTGCGCCTTCAGTTAATGAGCATCCAGCAGCACCGGCACCGGCACCAGCACCAGCCCCAGCACCAGCAGCTTCTGCTCCTGTTTCTTCTGCTGTTCCTGAAACAGCCGCGGCAGTCGCTGAACCGGCTTCGGTCGTGACACCAGCGCCAGCAGCTGATCCTTATGCTGCAGAACCGCCGGTGGCTGAGATTTCACCCTATCCGTCTACGCCGGTTTCAACGGCGCCGCCGCTCTATAATTTCGAAATCCCGGAAGAAACGCCGGTGCCGCGCCATCCGCAGCCGGTACAGCAATCACCTTCTCCTGCGCCGGTTGAGCGCAATCAGGAAGATGGCCCGAGTCTCGGGAACTGGCAAACAGCCGTTGAACCCAGCCGTTCACCGTTTGATTTCAGTTCGCCGGTACCTGATGCCGCGCAGGCCGCCAGCGTCGCTGCTACGGCTGCACTTGCTACGGGGCTGGCTCAGGCAGGGCAGTCTGCGGCATCTTCTGCAACCAATACCTTTATGCCTGCTTTCAGCGCTGTGAGTGATGAAAATCCGCAGGTGAAAAAAGGATTTGGCCCAGAATTGCCGCGTCCAAATCCGGTGCGTATTCCAACGCGTCGCGAGCTGGCGTCGTACGGCATTAAGTTGCCGTCTCAGCGTATGGCCGAACAACAGGAAAACGCGCAAGCTGCGGCCCAGCAAAATGCCGGGCAGGAAATCTGGCCTAACGATCCTCTGGCTCAGGCCGACGAGCAAGCCAGGCAGGAAGCCGCATTGCAGCAGGCGTTTGCCGAACAGCAGCAAGAGCGTTACGGCGATGCGGTGACTGAAAATGAACCGGATGCTGAAGCCGCCTTGCAGGAAGCTGAATTACGCAATGCCTTCGCTGCGCGCGAGCAGGCTCGTTATCAGCAAGAAGTCGAGCCACAAAGCGGTCTGGTTCAGCATCATCATTCGCAAAATAATCAGGCAGAAATTTCCCATTCTCCTGCCGATGATTTTGCTGCTGCCGCGATGAAACTCAGCCAGCACGATGCTTTCAGCTTCTCGCCAATGGCGGATCTGGTGGACGATACGCCTTCTGAGCCATTGTTCACGTTGTCAGCCCAAGCGGAAGAAGAACCGCAACCTGCAGCGTTTGCTCAGCAACCTTATCAGCGCGCTGCGGCTTCGGAACCGGTGCAACATGCGCAGGAGTATGAAGCGCCACGTCAGTCATCGCCATCGGCGCAGCCTGACATGGACAGCCTGATCCACCCGTTCCTGATGCGTAATGAACAGCCGCTGGTGAAACCGACTACGCCGCTGCCATCACTGGATTTGCTGACATCGCCTCCGGCGGAAGCGGAACCTGTGGACGAGTTCGCGCTGGAACAGATGGGTAACCTTATAGAAGCCCGCCTGAATGATTACCGCATCAAAGCAGACGTCGTCGGCAAATTACCGGGTCCGGTCATTACACGTTTCGAACTGGATCTGGCGCCGGGCGTTAAAGCCGCGCGTATTTCTAACCTTTCGCGTGACCTTGCACGTTCATTGTCTGCCGTTGCGGTGCGTGTCGTGGAAGTTATTCCCGGCAAGCCTTATGTCGGCCTGGAATTGCCAAACAAGAAACGTCAGACCGTGTATCTGCGGGAAGTGCTGGACTGTGCGAAATTTAAAGAAAGTACGTCTCCGCTGACGATTGTGCTGGGTAAAGATATTTCGGGTGAGCCGGTTATCGCCGATTTGGCGAAAATGCCTCACTTGCTGGTGGCTGGTACGACCGGTTCCGGTAAGTCTGTCGGCGTTAACGCTATGATCCTGAGTATGCTTTACAAATCCAAACCGGAAGATGTGCGCTTCATTATGATCGACCCGAAAATGCTCGAGTTGTCGGTATATGAAGGCATTCCGCATTTGCTGACTGAAGTCGTCACCGATATGAAAGATGCAGCCAATGCGTTGCGCTGGTGTGTCGGCGAGATGGAACGTCGCTATAAACTGATGTCGGCGCTGGGTGTACGTAACCTTGCGGGCTATAACGAACGAATTCTGGAAGCGGAAGCGATGGGACGTCCAATTCCTGATCCATTCTGGAAGCCAGGTGATGGCATGGCTGCTGAGCCGCCATACCTGCAAAAAGAACCGTTTATCGTGGTGATGGTCGATGAGTTTGCCGATCTGATGATGACCGTCGGTAAAAAGGTAGAAGAGCTGATCGCACGTCTGGCCCAGAAAGCACGTGCCGCAGGTATTCACTTGGTTCTGGCGACGCAGCGACCTTCTGTCGATGTGATTACCGGTCTGATTAAAGCGAACATCCCGACCCGTATCGCCTTTACGGTGTCGAGTAAAATCGACTCCCGTACCATTCTGGATCAGGGCGGTGCTGAATCACTGTTAGGGATGGGTGACATGTTGTACATGGCGCCAAACTCCTCGATTCCGGTGCGTGTTCACGGTGCGTTCGTCCGTGACCAGGAAGTTCATGCGGTAGTTCAGGACTGGAAAGCCCGCGGTCGTCCGAAATACATCGAAAGCATTGTTTCCGGTGGTGACGATGGTGAAGGTGGCGGTTTAGGTCTGGACGGTGATGAAGAGCTTGATGCTCTGTTTGATCAGGCTGTGGCATTTGTCGTCGACAAACGTCGTGCATCAATTTCAGGCGTTCAGCGTCAGTTCCGTATTGGTTACAACCGCGCGGCACGTATCGTTGAACAAATGGAAGCGCAGGGCATTGTCAGTACGCCGGGCCATAACGGCAACCGTGAAGTACTGGCACCGCCATCGCATGAGTAAATCCTTCCAAAATTAATATCCAAAGTCATTCGGGCTGGTTCAAGGCGGCAACTGACCTAACCCCAGGAGCTTAACTTACTAAGTGACTGGGGTAATAGAAGGCAGCCAACGCAGAGGCAGTTCGAATGATGAAGGATATTTGCAAAGATGCGTAAAACACATGTTTTTCAGATGATTGAGCTACCACCGGAGCGCTGCCTCGGATAGAGTTCGCACCATACGTCTTTTGCCTGTGTAAAAGGCATCGTCTGAAGTTTATGGATTTCTGAGGTAAGTATAAGAATGAAAAAATTGTTAATGGTAGGGTGTTTACTGACCGCATTTACCTCCGCTTCCGTATTAGCGGACGCAAGCAGTGATCTCAAATCCCGTCTGGGCAAACTCAATACTTTCCACGCCAGCTTCACTCAGACTGTCACCAGCGATGATGGTGCCGCCGTCCAGCAGGGCGAAGGTCAGCTTTGGGTCAAACGTCCGAACCTGTTTAACTGGCATATGACGACGCCAGATGAAAGCATTCTGGTTTCTGACGGCAAAACCCTGTGGTTCTACAACCCGTTCGTTGAGCAGGTCACGGCGACCTGGCTGAAAAACGCGACCGGCAATACGCCGTTCATGCTGATCACCCGTAACGACAGCAGCGACTGGGCTAAATACAACGTGAAGCAGAAAGGCGATGATTTTGAATTAACGCCAAAAGCTTCTACCGGCAATCTGAAGCAATTCGCAATCACAGTCACGCCGACCGGCACCATCAAAAGTTTTACTGCGGTTGAGCAGGACGGCCAAAAAAGTGCTTATACCCTGAAGGGCGAGCAAAATGCGGCTGTAGATGATGCTAAATTTAAATTTACTCCACCTAAGGGTGTGACGGTGGATGACCAGCGTCAGTGAGGTTAGTTTGAGTAATCTGTCACTCGATTTTTCCCAAAACGAATTCCAGCCACTGGCCGCCCGTATGCGGCCAGTAACCCTTGCAGAATATATCGGGCAGCAGCATCTGTTAGCGCCGGGCAAACCTCTGCCGCGGGCGATTGAAGCAGGGCAGCTGCATTCGATGATTTTGTGGGGGCCGCCGGGTACCGGGAAAACGACGCTGGCAGAACTGATTGGCCGCTATGCTAATGCCGATGTTGAGCGTATTTCGGCGGTCACATCAGGCGTAAAAGATATCCGTGAAGCGATTGAACGTGCCCGGCAGAATCGTGATGCCGGGCGTCGTACGATCTTGTTCGTTGATGAGGTCCATCGTTTCAACAAAAGTCAGCAGGATGCTTTCCTGCCGCACATAGAAGACGGCACCATAACGTTCATTGGTGCGACGACTGAAAACCCTTCGTTCGAACTCAATTCCGCATTGCTTTCTCGCGCACGTGTTTATCTGCTCAAATCCCTGACAGCGGAAGATATTGAGAAAGTGATCGATCAGGCACTGACCAACGCTGAGCGCGGTTATGCCAATGAAAAAATCCGTGTCCCGCCGGAAACCCGCCGTATGCTTTCGGAACTGGTAAATGGTGACGCGCGCCGTGCTTTGAATAGTATTGAGATGATGGCCGATATGGCCGAAATTGACGGCAAAGGTTACCGGACGTTAACGCCAGAATTGCTCACGGAAATAGCCGGTGAGCGCAGTGCGCGTTTCGATAATAAAGGCGATCGTTTTTACGATTTAATCTCTGCGTTGCATAAATCAGTCCGTGGCTCCTCGCCTGATGCCGCACTTTACTGGTATGCCAGAATCATCACTGCTGGCGGCGATCCGCTGTATGTGGCGCGCCGTTTGCTGGCGATTGCCTCAGAAGATGTCGGCAATGCGGATCCGCGCGGTATGCAGGTCGCCATTTCTGCCTGGGATTGTTTCACCCGCGTCGGTCCGGCGGAAGGTGAGCGTGCGATTGCTCAGGCCATTGTGTATCTGGCGTGTGCGCCGAAAAGTAATGCTGTTTATACCGCGTTCAAATCGGCGATGCGCGATGCGCGCGAAATGGCGGATTACGATGTTCCGGAACATCTGCGTAATGCGCCGACCAAGCTGATGAAAGAAATGGGGTTAGGTGCGGAGTATCGTTATGCACATGATGAACCCAACGCCTACGCGGCTGGCGAAGATTATTTCCCACCTGAAATGGCCCGTACGCAGTATTATTACCCGACGTCACGCGGGCTTGAAGGCAAGATCGGCGAAAAGCTGGCATGGCTTGCCGAGCAAGATCAAAATAGCCCGACAAAACGCTACCGCTAACTTTATCGTTGCGGTAAGGTTACCCGTGATAACTCTTTGACACGCTGCCGTTTCAGTCAGCGTGTATCGTCAAAATAACATTCAATAATGACACGTACAGGATTAGCATGCTCGATCCCAATATGCTGCGTAATGAGCTAGACGCAGTTGCAGAAAAACTCGCTCGCAGAGGTTTTAAACTCGATGTGGAAACGCTGCGTTCTCAGGAAGAACGCCGCAAAGTCTTGCAGGTAGAAACGGAAACTCTCCAGGCTGAACGTAACGCACGATCGAAAACTATCGGTCAGGCAAAAGCCCGTGGCGAAGACATCGAACCTTTGCGTCTGGAAGTGAATACGCTGGGTGAGAAGCTGGATGCCGCGAAGGCTGAACTGGAAGCATTGCAAAATGATATCCGTGATATCGCTTCTGCTATTCCGAACCTGCCTGATGATTCCGTACCTGCTGGTAAAGACGAAAACGACAATCAGGAAGTGAGCCGCTGGGGCACGCCGCGTCAGTACGATTTCACTGTCCGTGATCACGTGTCGCTTGGCGAAATGGCCGGTGGTCTTGATTTTGCCGCGGCTGTTAAGCTGACCGGTGCGCGTTTTGTAGTGATGAAAGGGCAAATCGCCCGTATGCATCGCGCACTGTCCCAGTTCATGCTGGACTTGCACACCGAACAGCACGGTTATCTGGAAACGTACGTACCGTATCTGGTCAACCAGGAAACGTTGTACGGTACTGGTCAGTTGCCGAAATTTGGCGAAGACCTGTTCCATACTAAACCGCTCGGTGAAGAAGCGGGCAGCAGCAACTATGCGCTGATACCGACGGCTGAAGTTCCACTGACCAACCTGACACGTGATGAAATTCTTGAAGAAGAATCTCTGCCACTGAAAATGACGGCGCACACGCCTTGCTTCCGTTCAGAGGCCGGGTCTTACGGTCGTGATACCCGTGGTCTGATCCGTATGCACCAGTTTGACAAGGTCGAGATGGTACAGATTGTTCGTCCGGAAGAATCGATGGATGCTCTGGAAGAACTTACCGGTCATGCAGAAAAAGTGCTTCAGTTGCTGAATCTGCCGTACCGCAAGGTTCTGCTGTGTACCGGCGACATGGGCTTTGGCTCATGCAAAACCTACGATCTGGAAGTCTGGCTGCCAGCGCAGGATACTTACCGCGAAATTTCTTCATGTTCAAACATGGGTGATTTCCAGGCTCGCCGTATGCAGGCGCGCTGCCGCAGCAAAACTGACAAAAAACCACGTCTGGTTCATACCCTGAATGGTTCTGGTCTGGCTGTGGGTCGTACGCTGGTGGCTGTGCTGGAAAACTACCAGCAAGCTGACGGCCGTATTGAAGTGCCGGAAGTATTACGTCCTTACATGGGCGGTTTAGAATATATCGGCTAATCCCGTTATATATGCAGTAATATAGCGAAAAAGCGCCTGAGGGCGCTTTTTTTATGCATAAAATCGTGCGCTGCGTTAAGAATTCCTCATTTCCGCCAACACAACCCTGCCTTTTTTGATAGCAGACAAAGTTTCCTACCCCCTTATTAGTAGTATCCCTGCATTCTGAGTGGGTAACTACTTTATGACCGGAGCGGGAAAATGTCGGTAATCGAACCTGAAGTCATCACGATAAAAAGTGGTATCAGCCGCCGGGCGCTGATGAAAACATCAACGCTGGCAGGACTGGCCATTGCCGCGGGCGGCGTATCTCTGCCATTCAGCCGCAAAGCACTGGCACAGGCTGTGGGCGAGGCCAAAAATTCCGCACCTGAAGACAAAGTGGTCTGGGGTGCCTGCTCGGTTAACTGCGGCAGCCGCTGCGCCCTGCGATTACATGTACGTGATGATGAAGTGTACTGGGTTGAAACCGATAATACCGGACATGACATCTACGGTGACCATCAGGTTCGCGCCTGTCTGCGTGGTCGCTCAATCCGCCGACGAATGAACCATCCGGAGCGTTTGAATTACCCGATGAAGCGCGTCGGTAAACGTGGCGAAGGTAAATTCAGGCGCATCAGCTGGGAAGAAGCCTTTGATGAAATCGCCAATAACCTGAAGCGTATTGTTGCTAAATATGGCAATGAGGCCGTGTATATCAACTACACCTCCGGCGTTGTCGGCGGCAATATCACCCGTTCTTCCCCTTACGCCTCGCTGGTTGCCCGCCTGATGAACTGTTACGGCGGCTTCCTCAGTCATTACGGGACTTACAGTACCGCGCAAATCGCCTGCGCCATGCCATACACTTATGGCAGTAATGATGGCAACAGCACATCAGATATTGAAAACAGTAAGCTGGTGGTGCTTTTCGGTAATAATCCTGCGGAAACGCGCATGAGCGGTGGCGGCATCACCTATTACCTCGAGCAGGCGCGTCAGCGTTCCAGTGCCCGTATGATCGTGATCGACCCGCGCTACACCGACACTGCGGCAGGCCGTGAAGATGAGTGGATCCCGATCCGTCCGGGAACGGATGCTGCGCTGGTCTCCGGTCTTGCGCATGTGTTGATCACCGAAAATATGGTCGATCAGCCTTTCCTCGATGCCTGTTGCGTGGGCTACGACGAAAAAACATTGCCCGCGGACGCACCGGCCAACAGCCACTACAAAGCGTACATTCTCGGTCAGGGGGAAGATGGGACGGCGAAGACGCCTGCATGGGCATCCCGTATTACCGGTATTCCGGCAGAGCGTATTGTTAAACTGGCCCGGGAAATCGGACAAGCCAAACCGGCGTATATTTCTCAGGGCTGGGGCCCGCAGCGTCAGGCTAATGGTGAGCTGACGTCCCGCGCCATCGCCATGCTGCCGATTCTGACCGGCAATGTCGGTATCAATGGTGGTAACAGCGGTGCGCGTGAATCAACCTATACCATTACTATCGAAAGAATGCCGGTGCTGGAAAATCCGGTGAAGACACAGATTTCCTGTTTTAGCTGGACCGATGCCATTGCGCGCGGACCTGAAATGACTGCCAAAGCAGATGGAGTGCGCGGTAAAGACAAGCTGGATGTGCCGATCAAATTCATCTGGAACTATGCCGGTAACACCATCACCAACCAGCATTCCGACATCAATAAAACCCACGATATTCTGCAGGATGACTCGCAGTGCGAAATGATCGTGGTGCTGGAAAACTTCATGACGTCATCGGCGAAATACGCCGATATCCTGCTGCCGGATCTTATGACCGTCGAACAGGAAGACATTATTCCCAACGATTACGCCGGCAATATGGGATACCTGATTTTCATCCAGCCCGCGACCTCTGCCAAATTCGAGCGCAAAGGAATTTACGAGATGATGAGCGAAGTGGCGCGTCGTCTTGGTCCGGATGTTTACAACAAATTCACCGAAGGCCGCAGCCAGCGGGAATGGTTGCAGTATCTGTACACCAAAATGCTGGCGAAAGACCCGGCGTTACCTGCGTATGAAGAATTGCGCGAAATGGGAATTTATAAACGTAAAGATCCGGCAGGGCATTTTGTGGCCTATAAAAAATTCCGTCAGGATCCTGTCGCTAATCCGTTGAAAACACCCTCAGGAAAGATCGAAATTTATTCCTCTGCACTGGCGAAAATTGCCAGCGAATGGGAGCTGCAAAAAGACGAAACAATCAGCCCGCTGCCGGTCTATGCCTCAACCTTTGAAGGCTGGGATGACCCGAAACGCAGCCAGTTCCCTCTACAGATGTTCGGCTTCCACTACAAAGCCCGCACCCATTCCACTTACGGCAATATCGACGTGCTGCAGGCGGCCTGCCGTCAGGAAGTGTGGATCAATCCGCTGGATGCCAAAACCCGTGGTATTGAGAACGGTGACAAAGTGAAAGTGTTTAATGACCGTGGCGAAGTGCGTGTGGCAGCCAAAGTTACGCCGCGCATCATGCCCGGCGTTGTTGCTATGGGGCAGGGCGCATGGCATCAGGCCAATATGAGTGGTGACCGTATTGACCATGGTGCCTGCATGAACACGCTGACGACCCAACGCCCGTCCCCGCTGGCGAAAGGAAATCCTCAGCATACGAATTTGATTCAAATAGAAAAAGTCTAAGAAGCTACGGCCCAGGAGCCAGGCTCGATGGCATGGTTGTTAAATTTTCGCCCTTCAGATGAGGGCGCAACGGAGTAAGTAATGTCGGATTCAAACAGTAAGAAAACGGGTTCAGGCGGAGGGATCAGTCGCCGTGACCTGGTTAAGGGAACTACGCTCGCCGGTATGGCAGCTGCCGTCGGGGGCATATCACTGCCGTTTAAATCAATACGTGCTGAATCACGTCAGGATTCGGTTAAAACCGCAGACGAGAAAATTGTCTGGAGTGCCTGCACCGTAAACTGCGGCAGCCGCTGTCCGCTGAGAATGCACGTCGTTGATAACGAGATCCGTTATGTCGAAACCGATAATACCGGTGATGATGATTATGAAGGATTGCATCAGGTTCGCGCCTGTCTGCGCGGGCGTTCCATGCGTCGCCGTGTTTATAACCCTGACCGCCTGAAGTATCCGATGAAGCGTGTAGGGAAACGTGGCGAGGGTAAATTCAAGCCAATCAGCTGGGACGAAGCGTTCGATACCCTGGCTGGCAGCCTGAAAGGCATTATCAGCCGTTATGGCAATGAGGCCATTTATCTGAATTATGGCACCGGCACGCTGGGTGGCACCATGACCCGTTCATGGCCGCCAGGTAAAACGCTGATTGCCCGTCTGATGAACTGCTGCGGCGGTTATCTGAATCATTATGGTGACTACAGTTCGGCACAAATCGCTGCCGGTCTGAATTATACCTACGGTGGCTGGGCGGATGGCAATAGTCCGTCTGATATCGAAAACAGCAAACTGGTGGTGCTGTTTGGTAATAATCCGGGCGAAACGCGCATGAGCGGCGGGGGCGTGACGTATTACCTCGAGCAGGCTCGTCAGCGTTCCAACGCCCGCATGATCATTGTCGATCCGCGTTATACCGATACCGGTGCCGGCCGTGAAGACGAATGGGTGCCGATCCGACCGGGTACGGATGGCGCACTGGCTGCGGCACTTGCGCATGTCATGATCACTGAAAATCTGGTCGATCAGCCTTTCCTCGACAAATATTGCGTCGGTTATGACGAAAAAACATTACCGGTAGGCGTCCCGCAGAATGCGCATTATAAAGCATATATTCTCGGAACCGGCCCCGATGGCGTGGCAAAAACGCCGGAATGGGCATCAAAAATCACCGGTATTTCTGTCGATAAAATCGTCAAGCTGGGGCGCGAAATCGGTCAGGCGAAACCGGCATTTATCACCCAGGGCTGGGGGCCGCAGCGTCATGCAAATGGCGAGATTGCCACCCGTGCGATCGCTATGCTGGCAATTCTGACCGGTAACGTCGGCGTTCATGGCGGTAATTCCGGTGCCCGCGAAGGCTCTTACGAAATTCCGTTTGTTCGTATGCCAACGCTCGAAAACCCGGTTCAGACCAGCATATCCATGTTTATGTGGACGGACGCGATTGTGCGTGGTCCGCAAATGACTGCCACTAAAGATGGCGTGCGCGGAAAAGCGAAGCTGGATGTGCCGATCAAATTTATCTGGAACTACGCCGGTAACTGCCTGATTAACCAGCATTCTGATATCAACCGCACCCACAACATTCTGCAGGATGACCAGCAATGCGAGATGATTGTGGTGATTGATAACCACATGACGTCTTCGGCTAAATACGCCGACATTATCCTGCCTGACTGTACCGCTTCTGAGCAGATGGATTTCTGCCTCGATGCGTCGTGCGGCAACATGGATTACATCATCTTTGCCGATCAGGCGATCACGCCTCGCTTCCAGTGCAAAAACATTTATGAGATGACCAGCGAGTTGTCCCGCCGTATGGGTGTTGAGCAGCAGTTCACCGAAGGCCGTACGCAGGAAGAGTGGTTGCGTCATTTGTATCAGCAATCCCGTGGAGCATTGCCTGAACTGCCGGATTTCGACACCTTCCGCAAACAGGGCATGTTCAAAAAACGCGATCCTGAACAGCATCACGTCGCTTACAAAGCATTCCGTGAAGATCCGGCGGCCAATCCGCTGAGCACGCCGTCTGGCAAAATCGAAATCTACTCCGCGGAACTGGCGAAAATTGCCTCTGAGTGGGAACTCTCTAAAGACGATGTCATTGATCCGTTGCCGGTCTATGCCGCTGGTTTCGAAAACTATGACGATCCGCTGGCCAGCAAATATCCGTTACAGCTGACCGGTTTCCACTACAAGGCGCGTACGCACTCCACTTACGGCAACGTTGATGTGCTGAAGGCAGCATGCCGGCAGGAAATGTGGATCAACCCGATGGATGCTGCGCAGCGCGGTATCACCAACGGCGACATGATCCGCATCTTCAACGATCGTGGCGAAGTTCAGATTGCTGCCAAAGTGACGCCGCGCATGATGCCGGGCGTTGTCGCACTTGGAGAAGGTGCCTGGTATTCCCCTGACAGCAAAAAGATCGACCGTGCGGGTAGCATTAACGTACTGACTTCTCAAAGACCTTCACCGCTGGCGAAAGGTAACCCCTCTCATACCAACCTTGTGCAAGTGGCTAAGGTTTAACGGAGTAAAACATGACAACTCAATATGGTTTTTATATTGACTCAAGCCGCTGCACAGGATGCAAAACCTGCGAACTGGCCTGTAAAGATTTCAAAAACTTAACGCCGGACGTCAGTTTCCGCCGCATCTATGAATATGCCGGTGGCGACTGGCAAAAGGACGGCGATGGCTGGCATCAGAATGTCTTCGCGTATTATCTGTCGATTTCCTGCAACCACTGCGCAGATCCAGCCTGTACCAAAGTGTGTCCGAGCGGCGCGATGCATAAGCGTGAAGATGGGTTCGTGGTGGTCAATGAAGACGTTTGCATTGGTTGTCGTTATTGCCACATGGCGTGTCCGTACGGTGCGCCACAGTACAACGAAGCTAAAGGTCATATGACCAAATGCGACGGCTGCTATGAGCGTATTGCGGAAGGTAAGAAACCGATTTGTGTGGAATCCTGCCCGTTACGTGCACTGGATATGGCGCCGATTGAAGAGCTGCGTGCAAAATACGGTGATCTGGCTGAAGTGGCTCCTTTGCCGGCTTCACATTTTACTCACCCAAATATCGTCATCAAACCCAATGCGAATTGCCGTCCTGTAGGCGATACCACGGGTTATCTGGCTAACCCGAAGGAGGTTTGAGATGGGAAACGGATGGCATGAATGGCCTTTAATGGTCTTTACGGTTCTGGGGCAGTGTGTGGTGGGTGCATTTATTGTGCTGGCTATTGCGCTTCTCACCCAACGCAGTAAAGAAGAGGCCCGAAGGATACATCTTTCGATGTTCTTCCTGTGGGCGCTGATGGCGATTGCTTTTGTTGCTTCGGTTCTGCATCTGGGTTCACCCCTGCGTGCATTTAACTCGCTGAACCGGCTGGGGGCGTCGCCGCTGAGCAATGAAATCGGTAGCGGATCATTCTTCTTTGCCTTAGGCGGGATTTACTGGCTGCTGGCGATGGTTAATAAGATGCCGCGCGCACTGGGCAAAATCTGGTTGATCGTCACCATGCTGGCGGGTATCGGCTTTGTCTACGCGATGTGCCGCGTTTATGAAATTGATACCGTGCCGACCTGGGATAATGCGTATACCTTCTTCCATTTCGGGCTGACGGTGCTGATCGGTGGTCCGGTTTTGGGTTATCTGCTGCTTCGTGGTGCAAATATCAATGGTTGCGGGCTGCGCCTGTTGCCGGTTATCAGTCTTGCTGCGCTGGTCGTGAGTATAGCGGTCGTTATGCTGCAAAGCGCAAGTCTGGCAGGCATCAACAGTTCTGTTCAGGCGGCTTCTGCCCTGATCCCGCAATATGGTTCGCTGTCAGTCTGGCGACTGGTGCTGGTAATTCTCGGTCTCGGCTGCTGGTTCTGTCCGCTGATTATGCGCAAGCGTCCGGCACTGGCATCAATGATTCTGGCGTTCGTACTGGTATTTGCCGGTGAGCTGATTGGTCGTGCCATTTTCTATGGTTTGCATATGACAGTGGGAATGGCCGTCAGCGGCTAACGATCAGTAGTCCTATTTATCAGAGAACACGTCGCTTGCGGTGGCGTGTTCTCTCTAAGCAGAGTGAATTATGTCAGCAGAATCAATCAGTTTAACCGGTAAGATTTTAGGTGCCGTATTATTTTATCCGCCAGATTCCCGCGAAGTTCAGCCCTTAATTGCATTACTGGAAAGCAGCGAATGGGCACCCTTGTGGCCCTGTGCCACTGAAGATGCCAAAGCGCAGGTTACTGAATATTTCAGCCAGATCGATCAGGCGCAAGAAAGCCTCGCGGACGCCTATCAGCGCCTGTTTGTGGGCCCTTACGCGCTGCCAGCACCGCCGTGGGGCTCGGTCTATCTGGATAAAGAGTCTGTCGTGTTTGGCGATTCAACGCTGGCGCTTCGGCAGTGGATGCGCGAAAACGGCATCGAACCGCACCTGAAACAGGCAGAACCAGAGGACCACATTGGTTTACTACTGATGATGTCTGCGTGGCTGGCGGAAAACTCTCCGGCATTGTTGAATGAATTTCTGACAATGCATTTGCTGCCGTGGGCAGGGCGTTATCTGGAATTGTTGCGGCAGAAAGCTGAGCATCCGTTTTACGTGGGTGTGGCTTTACTGGCGGAATCCACGCTCTGTGGCTGGATCCAGCAGCAGGGTCTGGATGTGGTAACAGCGGATCTGTATTTCTGATGAGCGATTCACGCGACGCTGGCTTTTACCGGACCTGGATGAGCAGCAGAACCGTCAGCCGCCGGGGATTATTCCGCGGTTTGTTGTCACCCGCAAAACAGGTTATTGAACAGACTGTCAGCCCGGAGAAAACATTCCTGGTTCGCCAGCGCGCGCGTCCGCCTCAGGCAATAGCAGAGTCGCTGTTTATCCAAAAATGCGATGGCTGTGGTCGCTGTGGAGAGGCTTGCCCGGTGGGTATTTTGAGTATCCGTGAAGGGAAGGCGAAACTGGCCATTGAGTATGCGGAATGTGATGCTTGTGGCGCCTGTACGTCATCCTGCGAGAATGGTGCACTGGATGCCACTGTCGTGATGGATACCGGTTTGCGTCCGGTGATTTTGCCGCAATGTCTTGGTCGCATGGATGACTTGTGCAGGATGTGCGAAATTGCGTGTCCGCGCACGGCAATATTTTTTAATCAACAAAATCAACCCAGCGTTGATAGCGCAAAATGTAACGGTTGCGGTAAATGCAAACTCGTTTGTTATCATGGTGATATTGACTTGTCATTAAAGCATCATGATTCCTGATACACGCGCTTGATTAACGATTTCAATCATCACTCTGCAGTTTGTGCTCAGGTCAATTTTTGCCAGATTGACTTTTAATCCGTCAGTGGCATGATGCGCGCAATTTCCTCCTGTTTGTGGTCATCAACGTCCTATGTCCGCCTATTCTCGCCCCGTTTCTCTGCTCTTGTGCGGACTCCTTTTGCTGACGATTTCAATCGCCGTTTTAAACACGCTGGTACCCCTTTGGCTCAGCCATGAACAGCTACCGACCTGGCAGGTCGGGCTGGTCAGTTCATCGTATTTTACCGGTAACCTGCTGGGCACGTTGCTCGCAGGCGGGCTGATAAAACGCATCGGTTTCAACCGTAGCTATTACCTTTCCTGTGTAATATTTGCGGTCGCCACCGCAGGGCTGGCGCTTTCCATGAGCTTCTGGACCTGGATATCGGCGCGTTTCGTCGCGGGGATTGGGTGTGCGCTGATCTGGGTGGTGGTGGAAAGTGCGCTGTTACGAAGCGGAACAGTCAAAAACCGTGGCCAGCTGCTGGCGGCGTATATGATCATGTATTACATCGGAACGGTAGCAGGGCAGTTACTCGTCGGAACCGTACCAACGGCAATCTTCAGCGTTTTACCGTGGGTGACTGCACTGATTGTGATTGCGATGCTGCCTTTGCTGTTAACGCATATTGAGGATCAGGACAGTGAACAACCGCGCCATGCGGTGATGCCGATGTTCAGACGGCGTAATGCACGTCTGGGGATAAACGGCTGTATTATTTCCGGTATTGTCCTCGGTTCACTTTACGGACTGATGCCGCTGTTCCTGGCGCATCAGGGAATGAGTGATGCGAACGTAGGTTACTGGATGGCATTGCTGGTCAGCGCGGGGATTATCGGACAGTGGCCGGTAGGACGTTTGGCAGATCGCTATGGTCGCCTGATGGTTTTACGCATCCAGATATTTTGTGTGATCCTCGGCAGTATTGCCATGCTCAGTGGGTATGCGATGGCGCCGACGCTGTTTATCCTCGGATGTGCGGGCTTTACGCTGTATCCGGTCGCGATGTCATGGGCCTGTGAGAAAGTGAGTGCTGATGAGCTGGTGGCGATGAATCAGGCGTTGCTAATGAGTTACACCATCGGCAGCCTTGCGGGACCGACAATGACCGCGATGCTGATGCAGAGTTATTCTGACCGTTTGCTGTTTGTGATGATCGCAGTGGTTTCGCTGGTCTATCTAATGATGCTGATGCGTAAAGCGGATCATACTCATAATCATGTGGCCGCAGCGTAGTACTCTTCATTTTTGACGCTGCAACTGCGTTAGTTACGCTCCGGGACCCGTATCACTGACTTATGTCAGCTCATCGGGATCTCCTCACTTGGCGCCTTATTGCAACTCCAATTATTTTGGGTATGGTTTCATTGAGAATCTTAGTCTCACAAAGCAAAAAAGACGCCAAATGGCGTCTTTTTAATGGGCTGGATATCTGTGTTTAATAGATAACTTTATGCCCGTAGCTGGCGAGAATGTTTTTCACTCTTTCCATGATTTCTTTGGTCGGCGGATTGACGCCGTCCAGTCCATATTTCTCGCCCATTGCCGTCCATTTATGTTTGCCGAGTTCATGATATGGCAACAGTTCAATCTTCTCGATGTTAGTCATGTCTTTGGTGAACTCGCCGAGTTTATGCGCGGACTCATCATCGTCTGACCAGCCCGGTACAACAACATAACGGATCCAGGTGCGCTGATTACGTTTTGCCAGATAGCGGGCAAAGTCCAGCGTACGGTGGTTAGATACGCCGACCAGATTCTGGTGAATATCGTCATTCATTTGCTTAAGATCGAGCATAACCAGATCTGAGACATCCAGTAATTCGTCGATCACTGGATCATAACGGCGGACAAAACCGTTGGTGTCCAGACAGGTATTAATCCCTTCTTTCTGGCAGGCGCGGAACCAGTCACGCACAAATTCTGCCTGAAGGATGGCTTCGCCACCTGACGCCGTCACACCACCGCCGGAAGCATTCATAAAGTGGCGATAGGTCACGACTTCTTTCATTAAATCATCAACATTGATCTCTGTCCCGCCGTGCGTGTCCCAGGTATCGCGGTTATGGCAATACATGCAACGCATCAGGCAGCCCTGAAAGAAAACAATGAAACGGATACCTGGGCCGTCAACGGTGCCACAGGATTCATATGAGTGGATGCGACCTTGAACGGACATATGCCCCCCTGACTCAGTGGTGCTTTCCGTGGAAATACAATCAGTTAAGTTACTCATAAAGTTTCACTTAGTCCTAAATAGTGCAGATTCGTGGACATTATATGGACACTCCGTTAAGTGGGTTTAATGAGACTGCATCCTGCAAAAAGTCCGGTGCAAAGTGCGCATAAACCATGGTCTGTTGTACGGTGGAATGCCCTAAAATTCGCTGTAGTGTAATAATATTACCTCCATTCATCATAAAATGCGTGGCGAATGTGTGCCGCAGAACATGGACAGCCTGTCCGGCGGGTAGGTCTGGCTTCATAGTTCGCAGTGTGTTTCGCACCGTGTCGTAATTGGGCGTAAACAGTTTTCCGGTATTACGTTTTTTCACCATTTTAACCAAGCCCTCAGACAGCGGTATTGTTCTGCGTCTACCATTCTTCGTTTTCATGAATGTCAGCATGCAGTTAATAATGTGCTCAGCTTTAAGATCTGCAACTTCACTCCAGCGACCACCGGTGGCCAGACAAAGCAGCACAGCGTTGCGGTTGTCTCCTTCAAGCATATCGAGCAACTGCGTGATTTCTTCCGTGGAAAGAAACGCCATTTCTGGCTCAGCCTCTTTAAGCTTTTTCACGCCTCTGAAAGGATGCTCGCTGTGATATTCATTGGCATCAATCAGCTTGGTAAACATGCCGCTGAATATAGCCTGATGACGGTTCACACTGGCTGGTTTCAAGCCTTCATTCATCATCTTGACCCGATAATCCGTTATAGCTTTCTTGGTTATCTGGTCAGCTCTGGTCACCCCGATTTCAGCAAACTTAACCATGATTGCTGAAAGCCTGCCTTTTTCTATCAGACCACGGTTATGGTGCTTACCGTGGTATAGCCACCACAATTCCAGCAAATCAGTCAGCTTGCGGCGGTCTGCCGGTTTCTCTAACCACTCTTTATTATGGTAGTTAACCAGCACATGACGCTCATAAATCTGAGCCTCACCTTTCGTATTAAATTTACGCCGGATTCTTCTTCCCTCGGAACCCTGCGGCCTTACGTCCACTTCATATCGACCATCATCGAGCTTCTTAATTGACATAGCGAAGCCCTCCAATGGTTACAACTTTGTTCGGTACTGTCTGTTTGTGGCTATAACAGTCGACGACTGTACAAAAATCACATATTTGTGCTGCGTATATCGTTAGCCAGTCTTTTGGTCTGAGTGGGATGAGGTTGGATTTTCTGGCCCAAAGTGTGCGAGTGCCGGCGCAATTTGGCCGGAAGCTGGGTCGGTTTCGTCAAACATGAACCAATCGCGATACTTGCGAAAACGCGGGTGTTTGAAAATCTTGATCCCCGCTTCCATCGACATTTTGGCTTTCCCAGACTCATAGCCATGATAGCTGGAATAATTAAGTCCAACTAATTCAGCAACTTCCTTCGATTTTAGACGCTCAGAGTCTCTTATGAGCTTTAATTTTTCAGATTGATCAATTGACATTTAATCGCATATCTCCCATTATTTTGGATATATAGTTCAGAAACAGCACCAATATAGATCTAACTAGTTCCAATTGGTGATCGGACAGTAAGTTGGAGAATAGCAAATGAATACGAAAGCTAAAACATCAGACCAGTCGAATGATGAGGAATGTGTGGAGGAAAGCGGGGGGATCGTTAAACGCAAACCAGTCAGTTTGTCGGAAAAGCCCGGCAACCTACTTTCAAAGGAGGGTTTTGCGCTTTACGTGGGTAAAACCCCAGCCGCAATTGTAGCCATGGCCAAGGCTGGAAAACTCCCAGCTTTTTACATGGCTGATCCACTAAAGCCCGGGGGACATGCAGAGTTGTGGATTAGCCGTAAAGAGTGGGACAAGTTTGCTGATCAGCTTGTTGAAGATGCACCGGCAGAGTGGCACGGATGGAAAGACCGTATTAGTGCAAGTAAGCCTTGCCGTGGACGCGGCCGCGCAGCATAGAAGAGGCCAGTGATATGCAAAACCCAATCTCTTTAGCACCACTGCTCTGGAATCATCAAACCGCACGTCCCATGAATAATTCAATTACACATGGGAAAGGCCGCAAAGGAATCATTATCTGCTCACGCCGTTCTATGCGCGCGGTAGCAGTAAAACGGTTTTTATCATGGGGGAAGAAATGACAGTAATCACTGCAGCTATCGTAATGAATCAGCCTGCCGGGCTTCGCGCTGCTGTTGGTGAGCGCCTTGCGCCAGCTCGCTGGCAAACCTCTTGTGATTTCTATAACAAGATGAGCGAACGTGAACGTCTGACCATCTGTTTTCATGCTCAGTTAAGACAACGGCATTCAGTTATGAAATTGCAGGAAATGAACGATTGCGATCGTGAGCGTATTGTCTGCGCAATTGATGAGCTCCGGGCTGCTTTTGCAAAGTATCGTAGTTTCAGGATCACCAAGTCATGTTTTATCGGACGTTTAAATATTAGCGAACGTCGTACTTTATATTTTCATGCAGGATTAACGGAAGAAGAATTCAGCCAGCCATATTGGCGAATTGATGACGAAACATGCTCATGGCGAGAGGCTTTATTCCGGGCACTACGGGAATTATTTAGCCTGTTCGAAAATGCGCCGACTGTATTAACGTCGGTTCGCCCCGAAACTTACCTCCACTAATTAACCATTTTTAATTCTGCGCTTGATTGCGTAGGGAATCCCTTTGTCTGGAGCCAGAGATGAGCATAACAGTTGGTCAGGAAATGAGAAATAAAGCAGACAGCGAAGCAACGAATTGGATGTTAAATCAGGCACGAAATCAGGCTAAGGCTGATGCAGCAATCACCTTTTCCTCGCATCTGGATTCGCTAATTAGTCACGCGATTCAAGAGCAATTAGACAGGGTTGAAATTCTCGAATTACTCGGACAAGAGTCCATCCGTTTTCACAACGAAAGTTTAGAAAATAAAGGGGTGATGTAATGCCAGATTTAATGGACTCAGTGCAGGAAAGAAATCTCGAAATTTTGACTCATCAGGTAGCTGCACATCGTATTCATAGCAACGGGGTATCGGCCTCAGTCTGTGAAGACTGCGACCAGCCAATCCCTGCGGCGCGGCGCGCTGCATTTCCCGGTGTCGTGCGTTGTGTGCCATGCCAAGAAATCACCGAACAACAGAAAAAACATTTCAGGAGCTAAGCATGATTCGAATTTCTGTAGGTGACAATTGGGTTGTGACGAGTGACTGCTACCAATTCATTCTCAACAAAAAGAAAACTGTTCTTTCTGGCGATAAGAAAGGGCAGGAATATTTAGAAGCCACGGCTTACTACGCCAAGATTGACCAGTTGGTGAAAGGATTACTGCACTTTCATATCAGAGATTCTGATGTCCGTACCCTTGCGGAACTGGCTGATGAGATAGCTAATATTGGAGATCTTTGCCGGGTTGCTTTTAACGTGACGCAGTCCGGTAAATAACGTGCTGATGAATGCGAGAGGGCGTATCGCGCCCTCGCCACCACCTAAACTAATAAAAGCCGACAAGGTTCCTTTTGTCGGCGCATACCCTTGGAATGCTCCCCGTCCTGCAATCTCCAAAGAAAGACCTCTTACCCGTGATGAATTCCATCAGGGGCAAGATGCCTTACGCAAAATTCAAGCGTTGCCATTTTTTCTAACTGGCATTTTCTCTGGCCGGTATGAATACCTTAAAGAAAGCTCAGGGGTGCTGGCTGCACATCGTTACCTCATCAATGTTTTTATGCCAAGAATTTGGCCACGTATCGAGGTTGTACAGGCTAAATATGCGTTGGCCTTAAGTGGCAGAGCTAATGAAATTTTTACTGATGAGGCTGAGAGTTATCGCCAGTTAGCTGGAATGAATGATAAAGCGCTAAAACGTCTCGCGATGCAAATTTCATCCCGGCTGTTCACTGAATATGAAGAGCAGAGCGATCAGCTTCTAAGTCAGCATAACGGCGTACAAGCCAAGCTATTCACCGCCAGCGCACAGCAAAAAATTTATGGTGAGGTTGCCGGTGCTGCCCGCGTTTTTAATATCACTCCAATGCACTGGCAAAAATACTGTAAACGCAAACTGGATATGCGCTCAGCGTTCTCCAGCATCGCGCGATTGGTAAATGATGAGTGGTGGATTCGACAGTTAAAAGCGCAGCGCACGCAGTGGCGCGAATCTCTCCTGATTGCTGTTGGCGAGGTTAGTCTGCAAAAGTCTGGCTATGCCAGCAAACAGGCTATCCGGGATGTTCGGGCGCGCCGTTTAGCAAACATGGAATATCTTAAATCCTGCGATTTAGAAAACATCGAAACAGGGGAACGTATAGATCTCATCGATAAGGTTATGGGGAGTATTTCTAACCCTGAAATCCGTCGTATGGAGTTGATGAGCACTATTGCAGGTATTGAAAAATATGCTTCAGAAGTTGGTCATGTTGGCATGTTCCTCACGATAACTACTCCGTCAAAATACCATCCAACACGCATGGTCGGGAAAAAGACTGATCGCCGCGTTAATTTCAATCATAAGTGGGATGATGAGGCGTTTTCACCAAAGGATGGCCAGCGCTATCTGGTGAAAATCTGGGGCAAGATGCGTACAGCATTCAAAGATAACGGCATCAAGGTATACGGAATGCGCGTAGTTGAGCCTCACCACGACGCTACACCTCACTGGCATATGATGCTGTTTTGCGATAAAGCTCACCGTCAGCCTGCCGTTGACATCATGCGTCGCTATGCACTCCAAGAAGATGGAGATGAACGTGGGGCAAAAGCTCAGCGTTTTGAGTGTAAGCATTTAAATAAAGGCGGGGCGGCAGGCTATATCGCTAAATACATAGCCAAGAATATTGATGGTTATGCTCTGGAAGGTGAGATAGACCATGAGACTGGCCGATCATTGTCAGAGACTGCCGCAGCCGTTACCGCATGGGCTTCTACATGGCGTATACCGCAATTTAAATCTATCGGTGTACCAACAATGGGAGCCTATCGCGAGCTGCGCAGATTGCCGCGTGGCGTGAGTATCGCTAGCGAGTTTGACGAACTTGTCGAAGCTGCAAGAGCTGCGGCTGACGGTGGTGATTTCGCCGCATATATTTCTGCGCAGGGTGGGGCGAATGTACCACGCGATGAGCAAACGGTAAGAACCGCCCGCCAAGTGATTGATGAGTTAAACGAGTACGACGAAGAGATCCAGAAAATCATCGGCGTTTATGCCCCTCATCTCGGCACTGACCTTATCCACGAAACACGCACAACAAAATGGCGCATTGTCGCCAAGGCTGTTGAAGTTGCCGTTCATCCTTTGAATTTAATAAGCGCCTCCGGCGCGCCTCGGAGTCCTGTCAATAACTGTGGGGAGGTTCAGACAGGACTCGGGCAGAATTTGCCGCCAACACCTTCTGAGTACGCCACTGCGGTGATGAAATTAGTTGAGCGCGGGGATGTTGGGTGGAATGAGTCAGATGTGGCTAAGGTGTTGGGAGACGCTGCCAGACGGCAATCGCAGTCGGTTAATCATCAGCAGCAGAGCTTTAATCCGTCAAAACCACGTGAGCTTGCCCCATCGGCACGATTAACAAAGCATGAACGCGCTAAATTACCTCAGATTTATCAGGAGCTAGTGCAGAACGGTATAACCCCTATGCGCTGGGAGCTTGAGGTGCTAGCACGTCAAGCTGCTGTGGTGCTTGACGGTAGTAATTTTTCATACCCAACAATTGATGACTGGTCAGATTTTCGGTCTGATTAACAAGGTGATTAACGATTAACTTCTTCATGTTTTCTGATACTTCTATTGAATTTAAAAAAAGCCTATCTAACAATCGATTACGTGGGGTGTTCAAACCCATTGGCCGCAATATGTAACAGGTCATTGGCTTTTTAAAGTAACTTAAGGGAGCAATGGTAGTTATAGGCTAGTTAAAAAAATTGATAGCTAATATTTATCATTGTATGATGCGATTACTCTTTAGCGTATGGGCTTCGTTTTAGCCTTGTCGGGCGTTTCGCCAGACACGAACTTATTGTTTACATTTAGGGTTGCGTCAGATGCAAATCGGCCGATCCTGCTCGTTCCTCCCAGGATCGGCCGATTTGCATCCGCCGCATCCTTTAGTAAAGAGTTCAAAAGAGACCTTGCGTCTCTTTTTTGTTTGGAAATTTAGATGTACGAAGAAACTATAAAAGAGACATTCAAAAACCTTGATGTTGAAAATTTTTCAGTTAACAACAGTACTCTAGATTTAATATTTGTGTGCGGAGGGCTGGTTGACGTAAGGGAAGCGATACCTTCAAGTATGCGCGGGCAACTCTATGCTTATACCTCCTCTGAACATGGAGAGTTTCATAAAAGTCTCCGTATGGCTGAGTCTTTCAAAGATTACATTGAGTCTGGTCAATATGATGATTTACTCCATTTTGAACATGACATAGCTAAGATATCATCGCAAGTTCTTTTATTTCTTGAAAGCCCCGGCTCACTAGTTGAACTCGGCATATTTTCTTCTTTCGAAAACCTATATGATAAAATTTGTGTTATTGCTCCTGAAAATCACGTAGAGGGCGAAGATTCTTTTATTTTCCTTGGTCCACTCAAAAGGATATCTTCATATGTTAATAACGCAGTGCTCACTTATCCGTATGATTCTGAAAATGGGAAGTTTGATAAAGATGTTTGGAAAGAAATTTGCGAAGATATTTTTGATAGGCTAAAATCAAAAATTAAGGTTGAAAAGTTCAGGAAAGATGATGATGGTCATTTATGCATGTTAATACTTGAAATAATAAACATATGTTTTCCTGTTCAACTTTCGGAGATAGATTTAGTTCTTTCACTCTTTCTGATAAATATTCCGCAAAAACGCCTTTCTCAATTGATATATTTATTGTCAACTCTAGAATTAATACAGAAGAAAAAAAGAAGCACGAATTCTTATTTCCTTCCATTAAAAAAACTTGAGAGTGATACTTATATAAAGTTTGGGTCTTATGTTGATAAGAAACCATTTGATAAAACAAAGAACAAAATAAAATTAAGGCAAGAGCTTGTTTTAAAATTAAAAGACAAAGAGCAACGACGCCTAAGTGTTTTAGCTAAGTATGGTGAAGAAAATGTCTAATAATATAACTTCCTTTCGCAAGATTTTACAAAATACATTGTTTTTAAGCGATGATCTCATTAATACATTTATCGCTACTTCTCCTTATAGATATAAGATTTATGATATAGAAAAAAGAAATTCTACTGAAAAGCGCAGGATTGCTCACCCTTCAAAAGAATTGAAGCACATTCAACGTATTATAGTTAAAGAGTTGTCGGAAACTTTACCTGTACATCATTGTGCATATGCCTACAGAGATGGACGTGGAATAAAACATAATGCGCTCGTTCATTCAAGTAATAGATATATATTGAAACTTGACTTGTCGAATTTCTTCAATTCTTTAACGCCTAGTATATTTTTTTCCGAGTGTAAAAGAAATAATATTTCTTTCGAAAAGGACAATATTTCTATTATATCTAACTGTTTGTTCTACCGTGAACACAGGAGAGCTAGCTTAAAGTTGAGCGTTGGCGCTCCCAGTTCTCCTTTTATTTCCAATGCAATCATGTATTCATTTGATAAACGCATCGAAAAAGTATGTAATAAAAAGGGGGTTAATTACACTAGGTATGCTGATGATATGACATTCTCCACAAATACGAAACATGTCCTTATCGGGTTTGATAGTCTTGTAAAGGATATTTTATCTGATCTTTTTAAAGATTCTATTTCTTTAAACCATGATAAAACGATTCTTACTTCAAAGGCCCATAATCGCCATATCACTGGTGTGACAATTTCCAATGATGACCAAATATCACTTGGTCGAGATAGGAAAAGATATATTTCATCGGCTATCCATCACTTTTCTTTAAATAAGTTGAATGAATTGGAAATTGATAAATTAAGGGGGTTGTTAGCTTTTGCAGAATATATTGAACCTTCATTTGTGGTTAGAATGATAAAAAAATATAGTGTAGATGTCATCAAAAAATTAAAAAAAATAGAGGAGTGATATCGCCTATCCCGAAGGCTCCTAACTCTCTATTTTCTTTGAAAATTTAGCTATGAATGGTCCATTATTCCTCCACGCCAGTAGCTCTTCACTACAAGTTCTAAGCAATCATCTGACGTTAGCCTAAGCTGCCACCAATTGATTGACATACCACAATGTTAGTTCAGCTCTTCGCTCTTAACGCTTCTGTAGTTCCGGAAGAAGATGCATTTGACACGTAAGGTGTTAGAGAATGGGACATTAGTCATGCTTAGATTCCATTATTTGAGGGTCTCTAAATATTATGTTGACATAGATTGATTGATCTCATAGAACAGAATGTAACTTTTTTTATTTCACTCATGGCTCTATTAGTTGTAAATTTTATGTGATGAAATTGAGCCGTTATATTAAGGATAGATATGATGAGCAAGTTTGATAAAGTTGACTTGGCGTATGATTTCTTGGTTTTGAAAGAAAATAATCAAGAATCATTTACTATCGATGAATTGGCATTAGCTACTGGTTGGAAAGTCAAAACCTGCAAGACTTACCCTACAAAAACATGGAATAAATTTATATCCAGAGATGGTGAGCAATATACTACCCTTGGAATAAAATATCTTAGTAAGGAGGATTTTCGACATGTTAATACTCAAAAAAATATGGACTCCATCCCCCAGTCAGAGCGCAGTATTAATTTAAAAAAAGCGAGGGAGTTCGCTTTACTCGCTGTCGCAACATACAACAATCCTTTCACAGAATTCAAAACATATGGTTTTATAGTAAATATAATCATAGCTTACACATCTTTTTTTCATGCTGTTTTTTCAAAAAATGGCGTTCCTTATAATTATCTCGAAGAAGATGGGGTGTCTAAGCTAATCGATGGTCAAGAGAAAGCGTGGGAGCTAAAAAAATGCTGTCAAGAATATTGGCCTGGTGTTGAATCAGCCGAAAAAGCAAATTTGATTTTCCTCATTGGGTTGAGGAATATAATCGAGCATCGGGGGCTTCCCGCTATCGATTTGTTAACGTTTGGTGAATGTCAAGCCGCAATAAATAACTTTGAAAATCTAGTTATCAAAGAGTTTGGAGAGTCAAATGCTTTGATGATTAACTTGGCACTAGCAATGCAATTGACTAGAGCGACCCAGCAGGCTCAAATTGATGCAATAAAACAATTCCAGACTGAAAACTTCAACGTTGTTAAAAAGTTTATGGACGACTACAAAAATGAACTATCTGATGAAGTCGTCCAAAGCCAACAATATAGGTTGAGGGCATTGTTAGTACCATTGGTTGGTAGAAATGCTAAACAGTCTGACTTGGCTATAGAATTTATAAATGTTAGTAACCTCAGTGAGGAGGAAATAGAGACATACGAGTCTGGAATAGCTTTTATAAAAAATGTCGAAAATCAATTCAAATTAAAGCCAACTCGAGTTGTGACTTTAGTACAGAAAAAAGAGAAAACATTTAACATTACTACACATACAAAATTTTGGAAACATTACGGAGCGAGGCCTAATGGGAATGATAAGAAATTCAAAGGCAGGTACAGCGGATATGTTGAAGGTTTTGATGGTTATCTTTATTGCCAAGATTGGGTTCGCTTCATTCTTGAAGTGTACAAAGATAAAGTTGAGTTAGAAAAAGTGCTTCGCTCCTAAGTGCATTACAATGCATTTTTTTGTGTGACTAATATCCATTATTTTTTCCACGCTTCGACATACCCAGCAGTGCTTAGAACACTTCAGGCAACTGCATTAGATCCTACACATGAAGCGGGCAGGCGTGGCGGGGATAGCATTGCGCGCAAACCCACTTTTTTATATTTATTCTCGCGCCTGAGCGCGCCGTGGTGGCTTTTTGTTGGTTAGGTCAGGCTTGAAGCTGTTCGGCGGGGACGCCCCGTATCGCGGCGTTCATGGCCTTTAATAGGGCGTAAAAAAACCGCCGTTGTCCCGGCGGTTCTTCTCAATGGTTGGTTTTAAAGTTCGTAATCAGTAAACCTGACCACCTCCTTTCCAACCCACTCGTTTAACTCCTTCATGCGCTCCTGCAACGGAACCAGCTCATTGCGCACAAACACCTTTGCCGCTTTCTCAACATCACCAAACCCGCCGGTGTTGTTCGGGATAATGCCCATCATCTGCGGTGGCACCCGGTGCGCGCTGAGCAGGTCGTCGCGGGTGGCGTTCTTGATGTTAAAGAAATCATCCTTTGTCGCCACTTCGCTGAGGGGAATGATTTTGATCGCATCTGATTTTCCGCCGGGGGCGTGGTAGAAAATATTTTTAAAATTCCCTGACCCTTTGGATTTCGTCATCATGTCGCGCAGTGCGGTCACGTCCTGCGAGTTTTGCGCCGGGTCGGTCACGTACATGACATAGCCCGCGTGAGCGCCGTTGAGGAAATATTTCCGACGGTACAGCGTTGCTGACTCATTGAGCCATGCGCTATTTAATGCGCTGAGGTATTCCGGCAGGCCGTACAGTTCCTGATTAATGTCCGGCTCTTGCAAATGAAATACGCCCCCCTGACCAAAGGCGTGGGGGTTTATGTAATTCTCCACGAACCAGTAAACATCTTCCTCAACACCCCGGCGCGTGTACTTGGCCGGTGATGCCTCCAGTTTGAGAAGCTGGCCGGTCACGCTCAGGCGTTTTTCGATGAACGCATTACCAAAAACAATGTAGTCCAGCGCGTAGCGGCTGAATTGCTGCTGAGAAAGCAATGGGTGAGGGATGAACGTACTCGCCAGAATATTACGCTTAACGTACATCGGCGAACTGTGGTGAACGGCGGCGCGGAAGCTTTTAGCCAGCCCGGAGAAAGTGACCGGTGGCTCGTACCATTTCCCGTTGCTGAGGCATTCCAGATAATTAAGAATATCGCGGCGGTCCATCACCGTGGCCGGTTCGTCAAAGCGGAAAATCTCACTTTTCTGGGCGTCGGATTGTGGCGTCAGTTTTTTATTGATGCGGTTTTTTTTACGGGTCATATCAGAACATCACCAAGGTGGATTTTATTTGTTTGCCGGAGGCGGCGGTCAGCGGCTCGTTAATCAAAACGTGCATCGTTGCCCACGCGACGTCGGCGTGGCTGGCTTCTTCACTGCGGCTCGCGCGGTAGGTTGATTTCGCCCCGCTGGCCGTCATTGTTTTCTGAATGGCCATGAATGACGCCGTGATATCAGTGTGGCCAGCGTCGTATTGCAGACAGCCGCGATGGATGGTGTTTTTCGCTTTCAGCACCATTTCCGTTTTCACTTCCGGCGTGTATTTGATTTCACGCGCCGCCGGGTAAAACTGCCTGACGAGCTGATAAACGCCCTGACCGACGGTGGTGGCATCGATACCGATGTATTCAACGTTATATTTTTCTGTCAGTGCCTCGATGGCTTTGGCCTGCGCATCAAAATCCATACCCTGCCACTGGTGACGTTCCAGAATGCGGAAAATGCCGCCCGGTTGATCGGGTGGAGCAATGACCACACACCCGGCACTGTCGCCGCCGTTCGCTTCCGACGGGTCGTAACCAATCCACACCGGATTGTCATCGAACGGGTGAAATACGTAGGGATTAAAGTCCGGCCACTCTTCGAGACTGTCCACCATGCAGCCCTGCAACTCCTCAAACGGGAATACCGACGATTTATCATCGACAAATTCACACATCAGCAGGTTCTGATATTCAGACGGGCTGTATTCGAGCGAAAGCTGATTAATGTCGAACAGATCGCAGCCCCCAGACAGCGCATCTTCCACGGTGACAATTTGCCGCCACTGGCCGTCGGCACATTCCACACCGGCGGATAAATGGCTGTGGCTGAGGTCGAGCTGAATACGCTGGTCTTTATGCCGACGCCCTTTATTAAATAACTCACCTGACCAGAACGGATAGGCGCTGTGGGCCAGGCTCGACGGTGTGGAGAAATAGGTGGTACGCCATTTTTTATGCAGTGACATCCCGGAGGCCACTTTGCGTAGCTCCTGAAATTTGGGGATCCAGAAATATTCATCCAGATAAAGATTGCCGGTGTAGCTCTGAGCGGTACGGATATTTGTTCCGAGAAAGAACAGGCGCGCCCCGTTTGAAAGCTGCATCGGGTCGCCTTTGAGTTCTACGTCAACCTGACGGGCAAAGTCGATGATGTAATTTTTAAAGACGTGCGCCTGTGATTTACTGGCCGAGATAAATATCTGATTACGTCCAGTGGTCAGCGCATCAAGCAGCGCCTCGCGGGCAAAAAAGAAGGTCGCGCCAATCTGGCGAGATTTTAGAATATTGCGGATGCGGTGCTGTAAACCCGCCTGATGCCAGCCACGCTGATACTCAAACGCCCCATCGAGAAAAATGTCACTGAGTTTGGCGATAGCATCATCCGTGAAAACGTTTTTCTCCGCCTTTTTTCGCTCCCCTTTGTTGCGGTTCGCCACGTTCGGATTTAAATCCGCTTCGCTGCCGGTGGACATGTAGCGGTTAACCCTTGCGAGGCGCTCAATCTGTCGGCCAAGCAGGTCGATTTCTTTAAAATCCTGTCCCTCTTTTTTACTCTTCATCACCAGTTGAATAACCCGCGCCTCGATGCTGGTTTCAATGCGAGAAATGGGGGCGACGGCGTCCCATTTCTCCCGCTGTTTCCAGCTCTGCACTGTGGGTTTTTTCAGGCTGAGCATTTCCGCTATTTGCGTGACGGAAAAACCCTGCCAGTAAAGCAGTGCCGCCTGTCTGCGCGGGTCGCTGATTAATCCTGCGTTGTTCTCGGTCATTGTGTCGCTCCGCTGAATGGATGTGCGTCACGCTACGCAACCGCTCACACCCTCGCATTAACCCCCTGTTGTGTAATGGATCGTCAGACGGCCATCGCTGGCCGTTCAGGCGTCAGGTCGGGAAACTAGCCCCGAACCTAACTCCCACTCAGGACATCTGAACAATGGCAAAGAAAGTATCGAAATGGTTTCGAATCGGCGTTGAGGGTGATACCTGCGACGGCCGCAATATTGAGGCAAGCGACATTCAGCAAATGGCCGCAGCGTTTGATCCGCGCGTCTACGGTTGCCGCATCAATCTGGAGCACATCAGAGGTTTATTACCCAGCGGTGACTTTAAGCGCCTCGGTGATGTCGTCGAACTGAAAGGCGAGAAAATTGATGATGATTCAGCCCTGAAAGGTAAGTGGGCACTGTTTGCCAAAATCACCCCGACTGACGAGCTGGCCGCAATGGTCAAAGCGGGGCAGAAAATTTACACCTCCATGGAAATTCGCCCGAATTTCGCCAACAGCGGTAAAGCCTATCTGGTCGGTCTGGCCGTGACTGATGACCCCGCCAGCCTTGGAACGGAAATGCTCGAATTCAGCGCCCGCGCTAAGGTCAACCCGTTCGCCGGTAAGAAAGACCAGCCGGATGATTTGTTCTCCGTGGCCACCATTGCCGAGCTGGATTTCGAAGACCTGCCCGACAACCTGCTTACCAACCTGACGGAAAAGATCAAAGGGATGTTCAGCACCAAACAGACCAGCGATGACGCACGTTTTTCTGACGTGCAGGGCGCGATCACTGTCGTGGCCGAGGAATTACAAACCGCCGGTGAAACCACCGCAAAACGATTCTCTGAACTGGAGCAGGAAATTACCTCGCTGAAAGGGCAGGTAAAAACCAGCGATGCGGCGCTTACCTCATTAAAAACCTCCCTCGACAGCACCGAAAGTTTCAAACAACCGAAACGTCCGATCTCTCCGGGTGGCAACGGTGAAAGCACCTTTTTGACGAACTGCTAATCGGCAGCGTTCCCCTTTATTCCTGATAAACAGTGAGAGAAACATGCGTAAGAACACCCGTTTTAAATTTAATGCCTACCTGTCCCGTCTGGCCGAGCTGAACGGCGTTGATGTGGAGGATTTGAGTAAAAAATTCAGCGTTGAACCCTCCGTCACACAGACCCTTATCACTACCGTGCAGGAGTCCTCAGAATTTCTGAGCCGCATCAACATGGTGCCGGTGGACGAACAGGAAGGTGAAAAAATCGGCCTTGGCGTGACCGGCTCTATTGCCAGTACCACGGATACCGATGGCGGCAGCGAGCGTAAAACCGCAGATTTTCAGGCGCTGGCTTCACGCAAATATAAGTGTGAACAGGTCAATTTTGATTTCCATATCCGTTACAACACCCTCGATTTGTGGGCGCGTTATCAGGACTTCCAGACCCGTCTGCGCGATGCGATCGCTAAACGTCAGGCACTGGATTACATCATGGCCGGTTTCAACGGCGTAAGCCGCGCGGAAACGTCTGACCGCAGCAAGTTCCAGATGTTGCAGGACGTGGCTGTCGGCTGGCTGCAAAAGCTGCGTAATGAAGCCGCCGAGCGCGTGATGGATAAAATCACCGACGACACCGGCGCGGTGGTTTCCGACACCGTGCGCATTGGCGTGAAGGGTGATTTTGAGAATATCGACGCGGCGGTCATGAACGCCACTGATTTTCTGCTGGATGCGTGGCATTCAGAAGACCCCGGACTGGTAGTGATTTGCGGCCGCAAAATGCTTTCCGATAAGTATTTCCCGCTGATTAACAAGTCGCAGGAAAACAGCGAAAAACTGGCCGGTGACATTATTGTCAGCCAGAAACGCATCGGTAATTTACCTGCGGTGCGTGTGCCTTACTTCCCGGACAATGCCCTGTTGATCACCCGTCTGGATAACCTGTCTATTTACATCATGGACAGTTCACACCGCCGTCATATTGAAGAAGTGGCTCGCCGTGACCGCATCGAAAACTACGAGTCCCTGAAAATTGACTTTGTGGTCGAAGACTACGGCTGCGCGGCGATGATTGAAAACATTGAGCTCGGCGATTTCACCCCTGAAAAAAACGAACCGGCCTCATCACCGGTGACTGAAACCCAAACTGAAACCGAGGCGTAACCATGCTGAGTCCCGCACAGCGTCACATGATGCGGGTCTCTGCTGAAAAAGCCTCATCGCAGCGGGTCAGTGATCCGCTGCGTTCGGCACTGCCATACGGTCAGATGCTGATGAAGCTGCGCGGAGACCGCCAGATACTCAAATCCATTTATTCCGTTGAAGACAAAGCCCGACGTAAGCGCGACATGTTGCCAGCCTATGCGCCATGGATTGCCGGTGTGCTGGCCAGCGATGCCGGAAATCAGGATGACGTCCTGATGACGATGTTGCAGTGGTCACTCGATGCTGGGGACATTCGCGGCACGTTCGACATGGCGCGCTATGCGCTAAAACACGGTCTCAGTGTGCCGAATAACAAGCGCCCGACGCCGTATTTATTTGCCGAAGATGTTGCGCTGGCCGCGATGCGCGCCCGCAGTGCCGGGCAAGCCGTCAGCGTTGATGACCTGCTGACCGTTATTGATATGACCCTCCCGCACGACATGCCGGATCCGGTGCGCGCCAAGCTGCACAAAATTACCGGTCTGGTACTGCGCGACAACAGCCAGCCCGAACAGGCGCTTATTCAGCTAAAACGCGCGATGCAGCTTGATAGCGTCGCTGGTGTGAAAAAAGACATAGAGCAACTGGAGAGGGCGCTGCGGCCAGCGGTGGTGGTGGCGAAGCCTGATGCCGCACCGCGCAAAACCAAGCCTAAAGCAGCCAACCCGGCTAAGCGTGGTCGCCCGCGTAAGACAAAGCCCAGTTGTTAACAGAAAGCGCCCCGCGCCGGACGGCACGCAGGCTGATGCAGGTTTTCACCTAGTCTGACGCCTGCGTCCACCGTCCACCTATTTGAGGTTTGAACATGGATATTGTCATGACCGCAGCAGCGGCGAGTTCCACCGTAGTGATCCCCCCAGAGCAGGCGGTCATTCGCGTTATCACCAATACGTTCTTTTTCCCGGACGTTGACCCAAAACTGGTGAGCGAACGTATCCGCCTCGGTCACGTCGTGACGGATGAAAGACTGCGCGCCGCGATTAAATCTGCAATGGCCGAGGTCAACGCCGAGCTTTATCTCTTCCGGGAGGCGCAGATCGAGGCAGGATTTAAAACGCTGGCGGATGTGCCCGCTGAAGTGCTCGACGGGGAAAGCGTGAAGTGTTTCCACTACCTGAGCGCAGTCTGTGCGATGACCACCGCCGTGATTTATGAGCGTTACCGCAGCTATGACGCCAGCGCGAAGGGTGACAAAAAAGCCGATGCGCTGGAGGTGTCGGTAGATGACCAGTGGCGTGACATGCGCTGGCATTTGTCCCGGTTACAGGGGCAGGCGCGCGGCATGGTGAGCCAGCTCTGATGAAAGTCATCGCACAGCAGGGCGACACGCTCGACGCCCTGTGTTTTCGCTACTACGGGCGAACCGGGGGCGTCGTTGAGACGGTACTTACCGCGAATCCCGGTCTGGCTGAATTAGGCGAAGTACTGCCGCACGGCACAGCCGTGATTTTGCCAGACGTTGATACCGCCCCCACTTCTGAAACCGTCCAGCTATGGGACTGACGATGGAAAAAATATCTTCAATGTTTGCCTATGGGCTCGCGGCATTGCTGGCTTTTATCGGCGCGCTGACGCCGCAGGATTTCGCCTTTCTGGTGGGCGCTGCGGTGGCCGTGGGGACGTTTTTCGTTAACTGGTACTACCGGCGCAAAAGTTACAAGTTGCTGGAGCGTAACGGTCTGAGTCAGAGGGTTTTCGATGAGCTCAATCGTTAAACGTTGCAGTGTGGCCGTCGTGTTGGCGCTGGCCGCGCTGATGCCTGATTACCTGTTTGTCAAAACCTCCGCCGAGGGTCTGGCCATTATTGCCAACCTTGAAGGGTGCCGCCTGCATCCGTACCAGTGCAGCGCCGGAGTCTGGACATCTGGCATCGGCCACACTGCGGGGGTGAAGCCCGCGCAGAACATTACGGAGAAGGATGCCGCCCGTAATCTGATCGCTGACATCATCATGACGGAGCGCGCCGTGGATAAATGCATGCCGGTGACTATGCCGCAGCCGGTGTATGACGCCGTGATCAGTCTGGCGTTTAACATCGGCACAGGGGCGGCGTGTAAATCCACGCTGGCCTATTTCATCAGGCACGGTGAATGGTCACAAGCCTGCCAGCAGCTCCCCCGCTGGGTGTATGTAAATGGCGTGTGGAATAAGGGACTCAACAACCGCCGGGCAGTTGAACTGAAACACTGCATGAAGGGGGTGTCATGAAATACATCATCACGGTGTTAGTGCTGACGCTCGCGGGTGCGCTCTTTGCGTGGCGGGGAGCAAATCAGAAAGTAGCAGCGGCCAATCAGCACATTCAGCAATTAAAAACGACGGTGGAAGCTAGCGCGCTGGCCATCAGTGAGCTGAAAGCCAGCGGTCAGCGTAATGAGCGCGCGCTGGTTGTGCTCCGTCAGCAAGTTAATGCCGCGGGTGCGCTGGCCGCACGTCGGAATCAGACGATTACGAGGTTACTCAATGAAAATGAAGCACTGCGCGGCTGGTTTCAGTCTCCTTTGCCTGATGACATTATCCGGCTGCACACCCGCCCCGCGTTCGACAAACCCGGCGATTATTTACGTTGGTTGTCCGAAAGTCAGCAGTTGTCCGATACCGGGAAGCACCCCGAAAACCAACGGTGATTTAAGCGAAGACAATCGCCAACTGGAAAGCGCGCTGGTGAACTGTGCGTTGCAAGTCGAGACCGTTAAACAGTGTCAGGAGTCCCACGATGTTGAAGCCCGCCAGCCTGAAAAACGCGATCTTTAAGTCCGTTCCGTTGCTGCGTGATAACCCGGACATGCTGCACATGTTTGTTGATGGCGGCACGATTAATGCCACGCTGGCCACGTCGTTATCGTTTGAGAACCGCTACACGCTGGATATTGTCGTCACGGATTACTCCGGGGATTTAAACCTGCTGATTGTGCCGGTTAACGTGTGGCTGCGTGAGCATCAGCCGGACATCATGACAACAGAGGAAGGGAAAAAACGCGGCTTCACCTACGTAGCAGATATTAATAACGACGACAGCAAAGACGTGCGCATGAGCCTGCAACTGACCGAGCGCACCATCGTCAAAGAGGCTGAACGTAGGCTAACGGTTACGCCTCTGGATGAGCCCCCGTTACCGGTGCCGGTCAATCGACCAATGGAGCTGTATGTGCATGGCGAGCTTGTGAGTAAATGGGATGAATGAGCTCAAGCCCTTTGACGATAAGCTCGCCGGATTGCTGGCCAGTCTGTCCCCCGCTGGCCGTCGTAAGATGGCCGCTGAAATAGCTAAAAAGCTGCGAGCCAGCCAGCAGCAGCGCATCAAGCAACAAAAAGCCCCGGACGGTACTCCTTATGCAGCCCGTAAGCATCAGCCTGTCAGGGGGAAAAAGGGGAGGGTAAAGCGTGAGATGTTCGCCAAACTGCGCACGGCGCGGTACCTCAAGGCGAATAGCTCACCTAATGCTGTAGTGGTTGAGTTTGCGGGGAGGGTTCAGCGGATTGCGCGTATTCATCATGAAGGGTTACGGGATAAGCCGAACCGCCATAGCCAGCCGGTGAAGTATGAGGCCCGTCCGCTGCTAGGCTTTAGTGCCGCTGACCGCCAGATTGTTGAAGATGTGCTCCTTCGACATTACGTTGATGAGATGAAGTAAATGCTAACTTTTAACATTGTTACTTTTTAATCACGCTCTGTAGCGATATATTAAGATAAAATAATATTGCGGATTTAAGAGGGAGTTATGGAGTTATTAAAGTATTTGGTAGATCATGTAGAATCATTGACAAAAATCACATCGTTTATTGCTGTTGTGTCTATGACCTTTGCCGCGGCAATGAAAAAGTTTTATTTCAGCTACAAGTTTAGAGAGCCTAAGAAAGTCGTAAAGCAAATAATGTATCTAAATAAATATAGTGAGTACATGAGTGAGAGTGATAAAGCCTACACTCGATATCGTATTAATGATGAGATAATGAGAGATATAACTAAAATCCCATCAATTAATAACAGGAAGGAGCTTGTTTATATTTTTAATAATCTTCAAAAGAAGCAGTATATAAAAGATATTTGCAATCTACAAAATGATATGGAAAGGGTTGATGGTCGATTTTTTATTAAGGCAAGTCGTTTTGGTTTTTTATTTATGTTTAACAGATTTATGTCTATTATCTTAGGCGCTGTTTTTTTTATGTGCATTGCTTTGGGCCTCATTTCTGTCTATGAAGGGAAGAGTGTTATAGTAATGCTCGCGTTTCTTATGATTTCTGTGGTCTACGAGTTCCTTGGGTTATATTTTTTAAGCCTTTCTCCAACCAAAAAAACCATCGATAAAATTAATTTAGAATTGGCAAAAATTAAAGTTCCAGAATAAATATCTTTGCAGCATCCATGAGTAGCTAAGATTTAATTGAGAATGTGTTAAATGCCAGTATGCAATAGACGACCCCCGTTGTTGTATCACCGATAGTCCTACGCCCGCATGTTGTCGCCGGATCTCTCCGGCGGCATCCTTTCCATCATGAATACACACGAAACGCTTTCCGAACTTTCCCGCATGATGCGCGACGTTATCCGTATTGGCGTAGTCGCAGAAGTCGATACCGAACTGGCTCTTTGCCGCGTCCAGACGGGTGAAATTCTTACTGACTGGCTGCACTGGCTTACGTCCCGCGCGGGAGGTGGCCGTACTTGGTGGGCTCCCTCAGTCGGTGAGCAGGTACTGCTTTTATCACTTGGCGGCGAGCTCGATACCGGGTTTGTTTTGCCGGGGATTTACAGCGATGACTTTCCCGCACCGTCTGTATCCGCAGAGGCGTACCACGTCAGCTTTTCTGACGGCGCTCAATTCCAGTATGAACCGGCCAGAGGTGCGCTGACGGTGAGTGGCATTCAGACCGCTGATGTATCCGCCACAAAATCTATTCAGGCTACCGCCCCTAATGTGACGGTGACGGCCAGCGGGAAAATCACGCTCGATACGCCGGAGGTGGTGTGTACCAACAAACTGACCACTGGCTCATTAGAGGTGAAAAAAGGCGGGACGATGAAAGGCAATATTGCACACAGCGGCGGCGCGTTTACCTCCAACGGTGTGCAGGTAGATACCCATACACACGGCGGCGTTCAGACCGGCGGCGGAAATACCGGTAAACCGAATTGATAGCTGAGGTTTTGATAATGAGTAATGCGAGGTATCTCGGCATGTCCCGCTATTCGGGACGCGCGGTTGAAGACATGGCGCACATCAACCAGTCGGTGAGCGATATTCTGAGAACGCCGATAGGTTCGCGGGTTATGCGTCGTGATTACGGCTCGTTGCTTTCCGAACTGACTGACCAGCCGCAAAACGTCGCGCTGCGGCTGCAAATCATGGCCGCGTGTTATTCGGCGATCCTCCGCTGGGAGCCCCGCGTCAGCCTGACCGGCATCGCTTTTGAAACCACTTATACCGGGGAAATGGTGGTCAACATTACCGGCAACCGTAACGATTCCCCCGGCGGTTTCTCTTCTTCCATCTCACTGAGTTAACGCTATGGCCACGATTGATTTAAGCCTGCTCCCCGCGCCGGATGTGGTCGAAGAGCTGGACTATGAAACCCTGTTTGAAGAACGCAAAGCCACGTTGTTGTCACTGTATGACGAGAGCGAGCGGGATGCCGTCGCCCGCACTTTGGCGCTGGAGTCTGAGCCTATCGTCAAGCTGTTGCAGGAGAACGCTTACCGCGAGGTGATTTTACGGCAGCGGGTAAACGAAGCGGCGCGCGCCAATATGCTGGCTTACGCCACCGGCGCTGACCTCGACCAGCTCGGTGCAAACTATAACGTTGCGCGGCTGGTTATCACGGAGGCTGATGATTCGGTGCTGCCGCCGGTTATCGAGGTGCTGGAAAGTGACAGCGATTTCCGTGTGCGCATTCAGCAGGCTTTCGAGGGGCTGAGCGTGGCCGGTTCAACGGGCGCTTATCAGTTTCATGGCCGCAGTGCTGATGGTCGGGTGGCGGATGTGTCGGTGATTAGTCCAGAGCCTGCCAATGTGACTATTTCTGTGCTTTCGCGTGAAAGTGACGGTACGGCCAGCGCGGAGCTTATCGCAATTGTGAATAAAGCGCTTAACGCCGAGGACGTGCGCCCGGTGGCTGACCGCGTGACCGTGCAGTCAGCGAAGATTATCCCTTATCAGATCACCGCCAAGCTCTATGTTTATCCGGGACCGGAGTTAGAGCCCGTCAGGCTGGCCGCTGCCGATAAGCTTAACGCCTACACGCTGGCACAACACAGGCTGGGGCGTGATATTCGCCTCTCCGCTATCTATGCCGCGCTGCATGTTGAAGGTGTTCAACGTGTCGAGCTCACGCAGCCGCTGGCCGATATCGTACTGGATGACACGCAGGCGTCATATTGCACTGAGTCCTCCATCACTATCGGGGGCACCGATGAGTAATGTGCGCCTGTTACCTGTGGGTTCTTCTCCGCTGGAGGTTGCCGCCGCTGCGGCGTGCGCCGAGCTGACCGCTGTCCCGGTGCCGCTGCGTGATTTATGGAACCCGCAGACCTGTCCGGCGAAGTTTTTGCCTTATCTGGCGTGGGCTTTTTCAGTTGACCGGTGGGACGAAAGCTGGCCGGAGGCAACAAAACGCGGCGTTATCCAGTCAGCTTATTTCATCCATACCCATAAAGGCACCATCAGCGCAATCCGCAGGGTCGTTGAGCCGCTGGGGTACGTCATCAATATTTCTGAGTGGTGGGAAACCAACAGCCCGCCCGGCACGTTTCGCCTCGATATCGGTGTACTGGAAAGCGGCATCAGCGAAGAAATGTATCAGGAGATGGAGCGGCTCATTGCGGATGCGAAACCCGCCAGTCGCCACCTTGAGACGCTGACCATTATTCAGGATATCCCCGGCCATATTCTTGTCGGCGCGCTTTCTTACGACGGCGACGTCATCACCGTTTATCCGGCCTAAGCAGAGGAAAACTCATGGCGACTTATAAAGCATTACTGACTACCGCCGGAGCGGCAAAAATTGCCGCCGCCACGGCCGGTGGAACGCAGGTCAAAATCACACGTATGGCCGTTGGTGATGGGGGCGGAAAACTCCCGACGCCTGACCCAAAACAAACGAAACTTGTTAATGAGGTTTACCGCGCTAATCTCAACCGCCTAAGCATCGATGCCAAAAACAGTAATTATCTGGTGGCCGAGCTGGTGATCCAGCCTGACGTCGGCGGTTTCTGGATGCGTGAAATGGGCTTATACGATGCTGACGGCGTGCTGATTGCTGTCAGTAATATGGCTGAAAGCTATAAACCGCAACTGGCCGAAGGGTCAGGCCGGTTACAGACGCTGCGTATGGTGCTCATCGTCAGTGAAATTGAGTCCGTCGCGCTGAGCATTGACGGCTCTACGGTGATGGCCACGAAAGACTATGTTGACGATAAGCTGGCCGCACATGAAAAATCCCGCAATCATCCCGACGGCACGCTGACGGCAAAAGGTTTTGTGCAGCTTAACAGCTCGGTCAGCAGTACCAGCGAAATGCTGGCGGCGACGCCAAAGGCGGTGAAAGCGGCCAATGACAACGCAAATACCCGCGTACCCTCTACCCGGAAAATTAATGCTAAGACGTTGAATGCTGATATCACGCTGACATCTGCGGACGTCGGGGCGATGAGCAATCTCATGCTGGCAACGGACACGACGAAGGTCAAACGACTGGATGACGCGTCCATTATTGACGTAACCAATCCCATAAGTATTTCTGCCACGTTTGAAGACCATCCTTTGGGCGCCTCCTATGTTGTTGCCGGTCAGTTGCATAACTGGCGGCGCTACTGGGCTGCAGGTGCGGCGGCCTATCAACGACTGATTAACAACGATGGGCAAATTTTTGAGCGCATAGGCTCATACACTGCTGCCGCTGGTTGGAAATGGTATTTAGGAGACAGTGCCTACCCATTCGGCTGGAGGAAAGTATTTGATTCAGGAAGCATGACACTTGCCGATTTAACACGTCTCGGCGTCGCTCAGTCCGGTAACAATGCCGACATTACCAGCATGAGCAAACTGACCAGCATTGCTTCCAGTGTGAAAATGGGGATGAATCTGGAGGTCGCAAGCACCATTCAGGCGAACTACCGCGTCGGTATAATGCGCGCAGGCGATTATGAAGCCTATATGTCATTTACCAGCCGGACAGGGAAGGTATCGGCTGAGAATTTACCTTCCACCTTAACCTCAATGGGGAATGTCTATTTTCGTGTGCCTAACACGTTAACAGATACTGACCCCCATGTGGGGCGTGCGCTGGGTGGCCTTTCCTCGGCTATTTATCCCGCCGGTGAGGGAGTTATGCGAATGGATGCCCGTGATGAAACTGGCACTATTAAAGCGCGCATTGTCTGCGATGGTCAGACCGACAGTGTTCAAATTGCTAACGGCGTTTTACGGCCTGAATCAGGTATTACCCTTTCCTCAACGAATGCGAATTCAGTGATCCGCGGGCGGAATGATGCCGTCATTCTGCGCGACCACAACAACGGTAATGTCACGTTATCTGCCAGCGTCAAGGATGCCGGTTCCGGCGTCGGCGGCACGTTATATCTGGGATATAACCGGGACACTGCCAACATCTACACCTCTGCCGTTTCCGTTGATTCTCCATTAACGGTGAATGCCAAAATGGTGGCTGAACAAGCGGCGACGTTCTCCGATTCGATTACAGTCAAGGGCGAGGTGGCATTTACAAAAGGCGGCAGTGTTGGTTATCTCGAAGGGGCTAATCATTACGCTACCAAAGCGGGGGCGTGGGAAGGTGCGGGAGGCTTTTCTAGCCAATATACACAGCCAAATGCTCCTTTTATCGTCCCTTACGGATACAGGGCTCCAAAGGATGTGAGTTCATATGCCCCAATTGCTAAAGGGGTAATTCAAACCACCAGTTATGGCTATGGTACTGCTGTCAGTTTTGGTGCATACACAAGCGGTGGTAAAAAGTTTGCCAGCGCCGCTATACATGCAATCGGGGACAGCGGAGTCACTCAGGCGTGGTTATTCGATCCTACCGATGGAAGTTTTAGCTGTCCCGGTTCTATTAATGGCGGCAATATTTATTCATCACTGGGAATATATGAGCAAGGGCAGCGCGTTTATAGCCCTAACTACAGACCAACACCCGAAGCGATAAATGCCATCGCGCGTGATACGTGTTCTACCGCGGGTTTTGTGTCAGCAAATGCCAATGATCCCTATATGCGTCATACGACCAGCAACGCTGTCGTTATTCTGTCTACGCGTGATCAGTTGAATAACGAAATAGCAGCCTCTCGAAATTGGGCGAATGCCGATTTACGCAATGATATCTACAACTGGTGCCGTCAGAGTTTTGCGACAGCCGTCAGATTAGGTAGTGAGCGCGTTCAGGCATCAACAAATGACAGTGGCGGCGTGGTTAGCTTAGGGGGCGGTGAACTATTCACGGGTGCCGCCGGTGTCGGAGGTTCCGACTTCAACAGAGCACAATGGCGGGTCAGGCAGCTTCAATATTTTATCAATGGGCAGTGGGTTGCGGCAGGTTCTATCTAAGGAAATATAAAAATGATTATTATGAAAAACTTCACCGCGAGAAAAGTTGAAATCAATGGAATGATCATCGGGATGGCCACAGACGAAACCGGCGCTGATTGGTATGAATCTCAAAAGAACTTTGCAGACGATACTTTAAAAATCATATTCAATTCTGAGGGTGTGATTGTTTCGATGAGTAATGATGTTTCGTCTCTTTGGCCTGCGGGTAATTCAGTTGCTGAGATAGCTCCCGATGCGGTGCCGGATAACGTAGATATTAATGGCGGATGGGCTTTCGACGGAAAGAAAATTATAGCGCGAGAATATACGACAGCGGAACTGGTTGAACTGGCGAAAAATAAGCGTGATGCATTAATGGCGGTGGCAACTGCGGCCATTGCTCCGCTGCAAGATGCTGTTGATATTGCTGATGCAAGCGACGACGAACAGGAAAGTCTGACTGTCTGGAAAAAGTATCGAGTCTCGCTGAATCGACTCGATTTATCTCTGGCTCCAGATATTGATTGGCCTTTGTTACCTGAATAAATTATTGCCCCGAAAGGGGCTTTTTTTCGCCTGTTGTACTGACTCCCTCCCAACGCTCATCCCTCGCCCTGACTCCCGTTAAACAACAAAATTACCTTGCCTATTTTAACGGAGTTAAGCCGATGAGTGATTTTCACCACGGCGTGCAGGTCGTCGAAATAAACGACGGAACGCGCGTCATTACCACCGTATCCACGGCCATCATTGGCATGGTCTGCACGGCCAACGATGCTGACGAAAAAGTTTTTCCTCTTAACACACCGGTGTTAATCACCGATGTGATCGCAGCGCAGGGCAAGGCGGGGAAAACCGGCACGCTGTTACCGGCTCTGACGGCCATTGGCGACCAGTGCAAGCCGGTCACCGTTGTGGTGCGCGTGGCGGAATCAGAAAACGAAGACGAGGAAGCCGCCGCCGCCGAAACCCTCTCTAACATCATCGGCGGGGCTGATGAAAATGGCCAGTACACCGGCATGAAAGCATTGCTCACCGCCGAAGCGGCCACCGGTGTTAAGCCGCGCATTCTCGGCGTGCCGGGGCTGGATCCGCAGGCAGTTGCTACGGCGCTGGCCACGGTTTGTCAGTCGCTGCGCGCTTTCGGCTATATCAGCGCGTGGGAATGCAAAACTATCTCTGATGCGATTAAGTACCGGGATAATTTCAGCCAGCGTGAACTGATGCTTATCTGGCCTGATTTTATTTCATGGGACACCAAACTAAACGCCAGCTCTACCGCGTACGCCACGGCGCGCGCGTTAGGTCTGCGCGCCAAAATAGACCAAGACACCGGCTGGCATAAAACCCTGTCTAACGTTGGCGTTAACGGCGTGACCGGTATCAGCGCCTCGGTGTTTTGGGATTTGCAGGCATCCGGCACCGATGCTGACCTGCTCAATGAGGCCGGTGTCACGACGCTGGTGCGTAAAGACGGCTTCCGCTTTTGGGGTAACCGCACCTGTTCTGATGACCCGCTTTTCCTGTTTGAGAACTACACCCGCACCGCGCAGGTGCTGGCTGACACGATGGCCGAAGCGCATATGTGGGCGGTGGATAAACCGATGACCGCCTCGCTTATCCGCGACATCATCGACGGCATCAACGCCAAATTCCGTGAGCTCAAATCGAATGGCTACATCATTGACGGCACCTGCTGGTTTGATGAATCGGCCAACGATAAAGACACCCTGAAAGCCGGGAAACTTTATATCGATTATGACTACACGCCGGTGCCGCCGCTGGAGAGCCTGACCCTGCGTCAGCGCATCACGGACACCTACCTCGTTAATCTGGCCGCATCCGTTAACAGCTAAGGGCAATCACAATGGCACTTCCTCGCAAACTGAAATACCTCAACCTGTTTAACGACGGCCTGAGCTACATGGGCGTGGTGCAGTCTGTCACGCTGCCCAAGCTGACCCGCAAGCTTGAGAACTATCGCGGCGGCGGTATGAACGGCTCCGCGCCGGTGGATTTTGGGTTGGACGACGACGCGCTGACCGTTGAGTGGTCAATGGGCGGGCTCCCGGATGAAACCCTGTGGGCGCAGTATGCCGCCGCCGGTGCGGCGGATGTGCCGCTGCGATTTGCCGGGTCATTCCAGCGCGACGACACCGGCGATACTTCCGCCGTGGAAATCGTCATGCGTGGTCGTCATAAAGAAATCGACACCGGCGACATGAAGCAGGGCGAAGACACCGAAAGCAAAATCACCACGCAGTGTACGTATTACAAGCTGGTGATTGACGGTAATACGCTGATTGAAATCGACACCGTGAACATGGTCGAAATCGTCAACGGCACCGACATGCTGGAAAAACACCGCCGCAATATCGGCCTGTAATCACCGCGTGGCCGGTAACCGCTGGCCACGCCCATAACCTGATGTGGAGATAATCTTATGAGCAATAAAGACCTGACTACCGCCGACGAAAACACCAATGTCGTGATGCTGGATAAACCCCTCAAGCGCGGCGAAACCCTGATTGATTCGGTGACGGTTATCCGTCCCACTGCCGGAGCATTGCGCGGCGTCGGTCTGGCTGACGTGGCTAATGCGCAGGTTGATGCGCTGCTGGTGGTGCTGCCGCGCATCACCTACCCGAGCCTGACAAAAGAAGAGTGCAACGCGCTGGATCTGCCAGACCTTGTGGCGCTGGCGGGCAAGGTGATTGGTTTTTTATCGCCGAATTCGGAACACTGACGTTCCCGCCCCACTTTGGGGTAGATGACCTGATGGCTGACGTGGCGGTGGTCTTTCACTGGCCACCGTCAGAGCTCTATCCGATGAGCCCCGCCGAGCTCGCACAATGGCGCGCAAAGGCAATCGAACGAAGTGGACACGCCAATGAGTAACGTTAAGTTGCAGGTTCTGCTCAAGGCCGTTGACCAGGCAAGTCGCCCGTTTAAATCCATCCAGACAGCGAGTAAATCGCTGTCCGGGGATATCCGAAATACCCAAAACTCCCTCAAATCCCTGAACGCCCAAGCCGGTCGTATTGAGGGATTTCGTAAAACGAGCGGTCAGCTTGCCGTTACCGGCCAGTCTCTCAAGAATGCAAAACAGGAAGCCGCCGCGCTGGCTGTCCAGTTTAAAAACACCACCAACCCGACGCGGGCGCAGGCCAAGGCGCTGGAAGATGCGAAGCGCGCCGCGTCTGACCTGCAAATTAAATACAACGGACTGCGGCAATCGGTGCAGCGTCAGCGTCAGGAACTGGCGCAGGCCGGTATCAATACGCGCACGCTGTCAGCCGATGAGCGCCGCCTGAAAACCTCAGTCAGTGAGACCACGGCACAGCTCAACCGCCAGCGCGATGCGCTTGCCCGCGTCAGTGCGCAGCAGGCCAGACTCGGTGCGGTAAAAAAACGCTATGACTCCGGCAAGCAGTTAGCCGCCGGTGCGCGCGGGGCGGGCATGGCTGGCGTCGGTGTGGCCGCCGCCGGGCTGTATGGGGAAGCCCGGTTTATCGCGCCGGGCATTGGTTTTGATAAACAGATGTCAGGCACGCAGGCCATTCTTGGTCTTGATAAAGGCGATGAGAAACTCGGACAAATTCGTAAGCAGGCGCGTGATATCGGTGCGACAACGGCGTTTTCACCGGGCGACGTTGCCCGTACGCAGACCACGCTTGCCCGCTCGGGCTATGACGCCGATTCAGTGCTGGCCGCAACGGGATCCACGGTTAACCTGAGCCTTGCGGCGGATGTGGATATCGCCGAAGCCGCCGACATCATCACCAATATGCAATCGGCGTTTAACCTGCCGACCACGGAAATTCAGCGCGTAGCAGACGTAATGACCAAGGGGTTTACCTCGTCAAATACCGGGCTGATTGAGCTTGGCGAAGCGATGAAATACGTCGCGCCCATTGCAGAGGCGGCGGGTGCCAGCATCGAAGACACGACGGCCATGCTCGGCGTGATGGCAGATAACGGCATTAAGGGGTCGATGGCCGGTACAGGAGCAAGTGCTATTTTCAGCCGTCTGCAAGCTCCCGTTGGTCAGGCTCCGGCGGCGCTTAATGAGCTGGGTATTAAAACCCGAGACGCAAAAGGCAACATGCTGCCGGTGGTGGGGATCCTCCAGTCGATTGACCGGTCTTTTAAAAAGAACAAACTCGGCACCGCGCAGCAGGCTGAATACCTGAAAGTTATTTTTGGTGAAGAGGCCATGAAGGGCGCGGTTAAGCTGGTGGCTGCTGCGGGCAACGGCAACCTTGCTGAGAAGCAAGGGGCGATTAAAAACTCTGCCGGTACCACGGAACGTATCGCCAAAGTCCAGACCGACAACCTCGACGGGGATTTAAAAAACCTCGCCTCGGCATGGGAAGATTTACAGATTGAGGTGTTCGAGAAACAGGATAAGACCCTGCGCCGCCTGACCACCTCGGCTACCAACTGGTTAGGGAAAATCGGGGCATGGACAAAAGCCAATCCAGAGCTGACGAAAACACTTTTTGCTGTGGCCTCCGGTGCGCTGGCCATCATCGGCGTACTGGGCGGAATTGGTCTTATCGCGTGGCCGGTGATAGCGGGCATTAATGCGATTATCGCCGTCGCCGGTACGCTCGGGGTGATATTCAGCACGGCGGGAACGGCCATTGTCACTGCGCTGGGTGCAATAACATGGCCAGTGCTGGCCGTCGGCGCGCTGTTCGTCGCTGCGGCTCTGATTATCCGTAAATACTGGGAACCTATCAGCGCCTTTTTCTCCGGTGTAGTTGAGGGTTTGGGCGTTGCCTTTGAGCCTATCAAAGAGCTTTTTGCGCCGCTCAAGCCGGTATTTGACGGCTTGGGGCAGATGCTTAAAAAAACATGGCAGTGGTTCAAGGATTTAATTGCGCCGGTGAAATCCACGCAGGAAACGCTGGAAAGTTGCAAAAATGCCGGGGTGCTGTTTGGTCAGGCCGTGGCTAATGCGCTCACTGCACCTTTGCAGGTATTCAACAAACTGCGTCGCGGCGTTGACTGGTTGCTGGAAAAGCTCGGGCTTATCAAGGGTGAGTCTGAGGATATCGACAAAGCCGCTGATAAGGCGGAGCAGCGAGCTAAATCAGAGGGCGGTAATTCAGAGGCCGCAAGTTCAGAGCCGTACCAGCCGCCGGGAGGTAATTTTGGATTCAGTTACGGCTACGTGCCGGTGTCGGCGGGTGGTGGGCGTTCTTATACCGACAACAGCAAAAACAGTTATCAGATTTCCGTCGGTGCCGGTATGGGCGCACAGGATACCAGCCGTCAGGTGATGGATGCGCTGGAAGCCCGTGAACGCCAGCGCCGTGCAGATTTACGCTCACGGCTGGGTTATGACTAAGGAGATATTCGTATGATGTTAACGCTCGGATTATTTGTGTTTCAGCTTCAGACCGTCCCTTATCAGAGCCTGCAACGCAATGTTGATTACCGCTGGCCGTCAAACAGCCGTGTTGGCCAGCGTCCCGCGCTGCAATTTCTCGGTGTGAATGAGGAAAAAATTACCCTGTCAGGGGTGCTAATGCCGGAAATCACCGGCGGACGCATGTCACTGCTGGTACTTAACCAGATGGCGGATGAAGGCAAGGCGTGGCCACTGCTGGAGGGCTCCGGCACTATTTATGGCATGTTTGTTGTGGAAAGCCTCAGTGAAACCCGCAGTGAATTCTTTGCCGATGGCAGCGCGCGAAGCATTGAATTTACGCTAACGCTCACCCGCGTGGATGAGACCCTGACCTCCATGTTTGGTGACTTGCAGGCGCAGGCTGAAGGATTGCTGAATAAAGCCAGTTCGGCGGTGCAGGGGGTATGGTCATGATCACGGGTATGACACTCGATGCCGGGGCGAAACTGGCTCCGGCGTTTATGCTGACGCAGGCGGGGAATGACATCACGAAAGATATCAGCGCCCGGCTGTTATCTCTGACGCTCACGGATAACAGGGGGTTTGACGCTGACCAGCTCGACATTGAGCTCGATGACAGCGACGGTCTGGTGGAAATGCCTGCGCGCGGCGCGGTGCTCTCCCTGTTCTTAGGCTGGCAGGGTGCGGCGCTGCTGGGTAAGGGGAAATTTACGGTTGATGAAGTTGAACACCGTGGCGCGCCGGATACGCTGACCATCCGGGCGCGCAGTGCTGACTTTCGCGGCACCCTGAACTCACGGCGGGAAATGTCTTACCACGACACTACGCTCGGTCAGGTGGTGGAGCAGATCGCCGCGCGCAATAAGCTGACGGCCAGCGTAGCCACGCAGTTAAACGCCATCAGTATTCCGCACATCGATCAGTCTCAGGAATCTGACGCCAAGTTTTTAACCCGTCTGGCCACGCGCAACGGGGCTGATGTTTCGGTGAAAGCCGGTAAGTTACTTTTTCTTAAAGCAGGAAGCGGAACTACCGCCAGCGGTAAACCTATACCAACCATGACGATTGAACGCGCCGACGGTGACCGGCATCAGTTTGCCATTGCTGACCGGGGCGCTTACACCGGCGTTACGGCCAAATGGTTACATACCAAAGACCCTAAGCCGAAAAAGCAAAAGGTCAAAATCAAGCGAAAGCCCAAGTTTAAGCAATTGCGCGCACTGCAACATCCCAAAGCGAAGCCGGTTAAAGCCAAGGCATCGGCAGTCAAAACACCCGAAGCCAAAGAAGGTGAATACATGGCCGGTGAAGCGGATAACGTGTTTGCGCTGACCACCATCTATGCCAGCAAAGCGCAGGCCATGCGCGCAGCGGCGGCAAAGTGGGATAAGTTGCAGCGCGGGGTGGCGGAATTCTCCATTAATCTGGCCATGGGGCGTGCGGATTTATATCCCGAAACGCCGGTGCAGGTTAAAGGGTTTAAGCGCGTCATAGACGACCAGTCATGGATTATCACTAAGGTGGTTCACTCACTTAGCAATGGTGGCTACACGACGTCCTTAGACCTTGAGGTAAGGCTTTCGGATGTGGAGTTTGACACGCAGGAAGAATGATTAATTTATTGGTTATCTATTTGTTTTAATTGAATTTATTTATTAATATAAACGCATCTTAAAGTGATTCAGTGAGGTGGTGATCATGTTCCATTGTCCAATCTGCAAATACGCTGCACATACCCGCTCCAGCCGTTACTTGAGTGAGAACACCAAAGAACGTTATAACCAGTGCCAGAACATAAATTGTGGCCACACGTTTAAGACGATGGAATCTTTCGACGGCTCAATTATGAAGCCGGGACATATCAACGCAGTGATGCCTCACCCAACCTCCCACGGTCAGCAAACCTTCCTGATGTGATCGCAGAAACAAAAAAGCCCCGCACAGTTAAATGCGGGGCTTTTTCGTCTTTAAATCTCGAAATGGTCAATATGTGGACGTGGTTTGAAATAAATCCTTATATTTCAATTAAATAAACCCTAATTCATGTCACCTTGAACTGACATTGCGGGTTATTCTCCATATTGACCAATGAATAGCAGTCTACATGTGCGGGTGCTGGCCTGGCAGAGATAAACTGAAAACCACAGGTTTATGATACCAGACAATCAATAAGGTTGATTGTCAGCAATGGTGCTACTGCTTTGCCAGAGATCCACAACGTATAGCGCTCTGGCAAAACAGACTGTCGTGCAGACAGTGCAGGGCAGGGAGAGATGAAACAAAGGCTCCACACTGTGGAGCCTTTTATCAGACCAGATTACAAGGCTGAGTTATTACAGGGACTTGGTGAAAGTACGAGTAATAACGTCTTGTTGCTGTTCTTTAGTCAGTGAGTTGAAACGCACTGCGTAACCAGAAACACGGATGGTCAGCTGAGGATAGTTTTCAGGATGTTCCATCGCATCTAACAGCATTTCGCGGTTCATCACGTTCACGTTCAGGTGTTGACCACCTTCAATGGACGCTTCATGGTGGAAGTAACCATCCATAAGGCCAGCGAGGTTTGCTTTACGCACATCATCGTCTTTACCCAGCGCATTTGGAACGATAGAGAAGGTATAAGAAATACCATCTTTCGCGTAAGCAAACGGCAGTTTAGCAACAGAAGTCAGAGAGGCAACCGCACCTTTCTGGTCACGACCGTGCATTGGGTTAGCACCTGGACCAAATGGAGCGCCAGCGCGACGACCGTCTGGAGTGTTACCCGTTTTCTTACCATAAACCACGTTAGAGGTGATGGTCAGAACAGACTGAGTTGCTACAGCGCCACGGTAGGTACGCAGTTTCTGAATTTTCTTCATGAAACGTTCTACTAGGTCACAAGCGATGTCATCTACGCGAGAATCGTTGTTACCGAACTGTGGATATTCGCCTTCAATTTTGAAGTCTACAGCCAGGCCGTCTTCGTCACGGATGGTGCTAACTTTTGCGTATTTGATAGCGGACAGGGAGTCGGCAGCAACTGACAGACCTGCGATACCACACGCCATGGTGCGATAAACGTCACGGTCATGCAGAGCCATCAGCGATGCTTCGTAGCTGTATTTGTCATGCATGTAGTGAATGATGTTCAGCGCAGTCACGTACTGTTTAGCCAACCAGTCCATGAAGTGATCCATGCGGTCCATGACTTTATCAAAGGTCAGGACTTCATCCATCATTGGTGCTTCTTTAGGACCAACCTGGATTTTCATTTTTTCATCAACGCCGCCGTTGATTGCGTACAACATGGTTTTTGCCAGGTTTGCACGAGCGCCGAAGAACTGCATTTGTTTACCCACAACCATCGGGCTCACACAACAAGCGATAGCATAATCATCGTTGTTGAAGTCAGGACGCATCAGATCATCGTTCTCATACTGTACTGATGAGGTATCGATAGACACTTTCGCTGCGTACTTTTTGAAGTTCATTGGCAGTTTTTCAGACCACAGGATGGTCATGTTCGGCTCTGGTGAAGGCCCCATGGTGTACAGGGTATTCAGGAAGCGGAAGCTGCTTTTGGTAACCAGAGTACGGCCGTCAACGCCCATACCTGCCAGAGATTCAGTTGCCCAGATTGGGTCACCGGAGAACAGTTCATCATACTCAGGTGTACGCAGGAAACGAACCATACGCAGTTTCATAACCAGATGGTCAATCAGTTCCTGAGCTTGTTCTTCAGTCAGTTTGCCAGCTTTAATATCACGTTCGATGAACACGTCAAGGAAAGTAGATACGCGGCCGAAGGACATTGCAGCGCCGTTCTGAGATTTAACTGCAGCCAGGTAGCCGAAGTAAGTCCACTGTACAGCTTCCTGTGCGTTAGTCGCAGGACCAGAAATGTCGCAACCGTATTTAGCAGCCATTTCTTTAATCTGGCCCAGTGCACGGTGTTGTTCAGAGATTTCTTCACGCAGCTGGATGGTCATTTCCAGGTTTACGCCATTTTCCAGGTCGTCTTGCAGAGACTGGAATTGTGCGTATTTATCGGCCATCAGGAAGTCGATACCGTACAGTGCAACGCGACGGTAGTCACCGATGATACGGCCACGGCCATACGCATCTGGAAGACCAGTCAGAACACCGGATTTACGGCAGTTCAGGATGTCTTTGGTGTAAACATCAAATACGCCCTGGTTGTGCGTTTTACGATAATCAGTGAAAACTTTCTTCAGCGCTGGATCCAGTTCACGGCCATAAACTTTACATGAACCTTCGACCATTTTGATGCCGCCGAATGGGATCAGAGCACGTTTCAATGGCGCGTCAGTTTGCAGACCAACGATAGTTTCCAGCGATTTATTGATGTAACCGGCATCGTGAGAAGTGATGGTAGAGGCAACGTCAGTATCGAAATCAACAGGAGCCTTAGTGCGGTTCTCCAGTTTGATACCATCCATTACTTTATCCCACAGGGTGGTTGTCGCTTCGGTAGCGCCAGCCAGGAAGGACTCATCACCTTCATACGGTGTGTAGTTCTTCTGAATGAAGTCACGGACGTTTACGCCATTCTGCCATTCACCAGCACTAAAACCTTGCCATGCGTTGGTCAATTTTTCATTGAGCTTGGACATTTTGCACCTACCTTCTAATTTGGATTTCTTTAAAAATCACGAGTAAAACTGTCGTAACAAGACTGCCACGTTGTATCAGTGGTGCTTCTCATCGCGAAGATATATAACCCAGTACGTTAACCCTACCAGCAAACCGCCCCCGATGATGTTACCTATGGTCACAGGGATGAGATTGTCGATGATAAAGTTAGAGATGTTCAGTTCTGCGAATTGTGCCGGTGTTGCCCCGACAGCCTGCCAGAATTCTGGTGTCGCAAAGTTTTTCACTACGATGCCTAAAGGGATCATGAACATGTTGGCAATGCTGTGTTCAAAGCCGCTGGCGACGAACATACCCACTGGCAAAATCATGGCGAACATTTTGTCCATCAAGCTACGGCCGGAGTAACTCATCCATACCGCCAGACAAACCATCAGGTTAGCGAGGATCCCAAGACATACGGCTTCGATAAATGTGTGATGCATTTTATGGTCAGCGGTTTGCAAGACATTGAGGCCCCACAAGCCATTATCGACCATGTATTCACCGGAGAACCAAATCAGAGCCACAAAGAACAGGCAGCCAATCAGGTTACCAAAATAGACATTGACCCAATTGCGTGCCAATTGCCCCCAGGTGATACGCCCGCTGGCTTTGGCAATTACGATAAGCACAGTGGAAGTAAACAGGTCGGCGCCACACACTACGACCAGCATCAGACCCAGTGAGAAGCAGATGCCCCCGACGAGTTTTGCAAGACCATAAGGTACGGTTCCGGTGCCTGTGGTGGCGGTGATATAAAAAGCAAAAGCAATAGAAATAAAGACGCCAGCAGTAATGGCTAAAAAGAATGTTTTTAACGGCTGTTTGGTGGCTTTATAAACGCCGGCATCTTCAGCAACTTTTGCTGTAGCGGCGGGTAAAATGAGATCGAAGGGGTTGTCAGCTTTCACATTAACTCTCTTATTCAGGGCTATGCACTGCGCAACGAGATACTAGCAAAGCAGTATAACGTAAAAATTGACGTGGATCATACGAGGCGGTTTTTGGTGGTTTTCGGCGTACTACTGAAGGGGTGGTTTTGGTATTAACTCATTGAAAAAGTTGATATAAAAACATTTTAATTTTTGCAAATAAAGTTGAGGGTGCTCAAAATTATTTTTACTTTCGGGTTAATAATAAGGCTTTAATGTTAATTAATATCACTATTTTTAGTCTGTAAATTTCACTTTGATTTAACCCATAAAAAAATGCACAAAAATAAGTGTCATATTTTTGTCGTAAAAACGCCAAAAGCACATTATTTCGCGCGGAATTACACGTCATTTTAATGGCTGAGTCAAACCTTTGCGGACAAAGAGAGCAGCACATGCGCAGGATCTGCATCGAATGTATAAACAAAAAAGCCAGCAGGAAATCCCGCTGGCTTTAATCAATTCATCATGTCCGTTCGATTACGCTTTCGACCAGTGACGACGTTTTGCGACTTGCAGTTTTTCGTATGCGCCAAGCAGCGCCTGGTGGGCTGGTAATGCTTTAAGTTCAGGATCAACAGCAAACAGGCTATGGAAACGAACTTCACCGCTGATAGCTGCAGAAGCATCTTCAACCGCTTTCTGACCGTACATTTTCACGAAGGCGTTGTAGTACTGTGCGGGTTCGCGATCTTCTTCCAGAGACAGCTGCAGCAGAGTTTGCAGACAACGGTAGTAGTTGTTGCGCTCATCGCTGTAGACAGAAGAGTTGAACTCATGCGCCCATTCAGCCCAGGTCAGCGCCTGATCCAAATCACCACCGGCCAGTGCCAGCATAGATTTCAGCTCACCGACACGCAGCGTGTACCAGCCGTTGTCTTTGCCGCTGGCAATGCCCAGCAGTTCACGCACGCGGGTGAAGTCATCCAGACCTTCATCATCGAGCTGGGTGATCATCTCAAGATAGGTTTCTTTTGGCAGGTCACTGTCCGGTAACGCCAGCAGTTGGTCACGCAGATGCGCACCCATGCTGTTGTTTGCCAGCAGCAGATCTTCTGCAGGATAGATGTCGGACATGCCCGGAACGATAATGCGGCAGGCATACACGTCCAGATGTTCGTAATCAGCGATATACACTTCAGCATCTTCTTTATCGAAGATAGCCATCAGTGTGGCGAATTCTTCTTCAGTGGTGCCGCTGAAGCTCCAGTCTGCAAACGGATAGTCTGCGTCCCGCTTGAACATATCCCACGAAATCAGACCGCTTGAATCGATGAAGTGGGTTTCAAGGTTGGCGTGCTCGGCCACTTCTTCGTCATCGAAGGTCGGTGCAGTGAAGACATCCAGATCTTTCAGGCTGCGGCCCTGCAACAGCTCAGTGACGGTACGTTCCAGTGCCACGCCGAAATCCGGGTGCGCACCAAAGGAAGCGAAACAGGTGCCGTTCGCCGGGTTGAACAGAACCACGCAAATAACCGGATAATTGCCGCCCAGAGAGGCGTCATAAGAAAGAATAGGGAAACCTTCTTCTTCCAGTTTGGCGATGGCTTCAACCACACCCGGATAGCGCGCCAGAACCTCAGCAGGAATTTCTGGCAGGCTGATGGATTCTGCAATGATGCGGTTTTTGACGTAACGCTCGAAGACTTCGGACAGACCCTGAACGCGCGCTTCATTAGCGGTGTTACCCGCGGACATCCCGTTGGAAACGTACAGGTTGCCGATGATGTTCATCGGAATATAAACGGTTTGCAGATCTGACTGACGGGTAAACGGCAGGGCGCAGATACCACGATCAGGATTGCCGGATTGCAGGTCGATCAGATCACTGGCAACCAGTTCTTTCTCAGCGTCATAAAAATCGTGCAGGCGTTCATCCAGAATGCCAGCTGGCAGGCTGTCATCTTCCGGCAGCGGGAACCACTTCTCATTCGGATAGTGGACGAAATCGCCATTGGCGATGTCTTTGCCAAGATAGAAATCCGCGAAGAAATAGTTGGTCGACAGACGCTCAAAATATTCACCCAGAGCAGAAGCCAGAGCGGCTTTTTTGCTGGCGCCTTTACCGTTGGTGAAGCACAGCGGGCAGTCGCGGTCGCGAATGTGCACTGACCAGACGTGGGGAACCGGATTCAGCCAAGAAGCTTCTTCGATATTAAAGCCGAGATCGGTGAGTTTTTGTTGGAAGCGGGAAATGGAGTCTTCCAGCGCCGCGTCTTTACCAGGAATAAAAGTTTGCGTCATTGAGTTCACTTTTGAGCGTGCTAAAAACGCGCAATGATACGGGGTTTTACGTATTAGCTCCATGTATTCGTGTTAAGAATGTAATCGCGTTGTAACGCGCTAAGCTTGTCTGTAAATCCGCGGTCCGTAAGCCGCTGTTTTCACTTCCCGTGAGGCATCTATGCAGGCTTTTGATATCAAACGTATGACACTGGATAAGTTCCCTCTGGAGTATCTGGGAGAGGTAACATTCCGCTGTTTTTTCATCTTTGTAGTGGTGTTTATATTTCTGAAACTCACCGGACGTCGCGGGGTCAACCAGCTTTCTTTATTCGAAGTGGTGATTATTCTGACGCTGGGCTCTGCGGCCGGTGACGTCACTTTCTATGATGATGTACCTTTGCTGCCGGTGTTTGCGGTCTTTTTTTCCATCCTTCTGCTTTACCGTCTTTCTACCTGGCTGATGGATAAAAGCCGCCATTTTCAGAACTGGATGGAAGGCAAACCGCTAATCATTATTCGCGACGGTATGTTCGAGTGGGAAACCATGGCGAGGGAAAATATTACCAAAGGCGAGTTTTATATGGAGTTGCGCCAAAAAGGTGTCGAACATCTTGGACAGGTCCGGCTGGCTTTTCTGGAAGCCAATGGCGGCCTGAGCGTTTACTTCCGTCAGGATGACGATGTGGAGCCGGGGTTGCCGGTTTTACCCGAAGATTATATCGATATCGAAACCCTGATGGTGACCAGCGGGCTTTATGCCTGCCATCGGTGCAGCCTGATTAAGTCATTCAAAGTAGGGGAAAAAGCCAGCTGTCCGCGGTGTCAGAATATCACCTGGGTGAGGGCACTGAGCACTGTGAGAGTGTGAACATATAATCCTGTTAAATCAGCTTTCCAGGGAGTAAATAACCTTGTGACGCAGATCTCAACGCGCTTTATCAGGTCATGAGGAATAACCGTTACAGATGGCTTGTTTCCAATGATAAAACCGGTAAATTAAAAGCAACTATGTGGCTGTCTCAGAGAAGTGGTGAGGGGAAATGACTCAGGTTTATAATTTTAGTGCAGGTCCGGCAATGATCCCGGCTGAAGTGTTGCGTCGTGCGGAACAGGAACTTTGTAACTGGCACGGACTGGGTACCTCGGTGATGGAAATCAGTCACCGCAGTAAGGAGTTTATCCAGGTTGCTGAAGAGTCCGAAAAGGATATCCGTGATCTGCTGAATATTCCCTCGAACTACAAAGTGCTCTTTTGCCACGGTGGCGCACGCGCGCAATTTGCTGCTGTCCCAATGAACCTGCTGGGTGATAAATCCTCAGCCGATTATATTGATGGTGGTTACTGGGCTCACAGCGCAGTCAACGAAGCGAAAAAATATTGCACACCGAATGTTATTGATGTCACGACGACCGTTGACGGTAAACGTGGCATTCTGCCAATGAATGAATGGAAGCTGAATGCAGATTCTGCCTACGTTCATTACTGCCCAAATGAAACTATCGATGGTATCGCTATCGACGAAATGCCTGATTTTGGTGACAAAATCGTCGTTGCGGATTACTCATCCTGCATTCTCTCCCGCCCGATTGATGTCAGCCGTTTTGGTGTGATTTATGCCGGCGCACAGAAAAACATCGGTCCTGCCGGCCTGACACTGGTTATCGTTCGCGAAGACCTGCTGGGCAAAGCGCGCACTGAATTGCCTTCTATCCTCGATTACACCGTGCTGGCTGAGAACGACTCTATGTTCAATACCCCGCCGACCTTCGCGTGGTATTTATCAGGCATGGTATTCAAGTGGTTGAAAGAGCAAGGTGGTCTGCGTGAAATGGAAAAACGCAACCGCGCGAAAGCCGAACTGTTGTATGGTGCTATCGACCGTACCGGTTTCTACCGTAACCCGGTCGCTGCGGAAAACCGTTCGTGGATGAACGTTCCTTTCCAGATGGCTGATGCTTCTCTGGACAAACTTTTCCTGGATCAGGCGCAGGAAGCCGGTCTGCAGGCATTGAAAGGCCACCGTGTGGCTGGTGGTATGCGTGCATCTATTTATAATGCGATGCCGATTGAAGGCGTGAAAGCACTGACCGACTTCATGGCAGAGTTTGAAAAACGCCACGGCTAAGCGTGCTGGCTTTCGGGCCCGCAGAATGCTTAAGTAAGTAGCCTTAAAAATGACCCCGGCTCAATGTCCGGGGTCATTTTATGAAAAGAAGAATTGGAGAAAGAGTGGAATCCCTGACATTACAACCCGTTGCGTTGGTTAACGGCAGCATCAATTTACCTGGCTCAAAAAGTGTTTCCAACCGCGCACTTTTACTGGCTGCTTTTGCACAGGGCACTACCCGCCTGACTAACCTGCTCGACAGCGACGATGTTCGCCATATGCTCACCGCACTGACGCAACTGGGCGTTACGCATCGTTTATCGGCGGATCGTACCGAATGCGAAATTGATGGTCTGGGCCACGCTTTTTCCAACGCTAAAGGTCTGGAACTTTTTCTGGGCAATGCGGGCACCGCAATGCGTCCGCTGGCTGCGGCGTTATGTCTTGGCGAACAAGATGTCGTGCTGACCGGCGAGCCGCGTATGAAAGAGCGTCCGATCGGTCATCTGGTGGATGCACTTCGTCAGGGTGGCGCGCAGATTGATTATCTGGAGCAGGAAAATTATCCGCCGCTGCGTCTGCGCGGTGGTTTTAGTGGTGGTGACGTCAGTGTTGATGGCAGCGTTTCCAGCCAGTTCCTGACTGCGCTGTTAATGACAGCTCCGCTGGCAGACAACGACACGACGATTCAGATTAAAGGTGATCTGGTTTCCAAACCTTATATCGACATCACCCTGAACCTGATGAAAACCTTCGGTATTGAAGTGGAAAACCACCAGTATCAGAAATTCAGCATTAAAGGTCGTCAGCAATATGTGTCCCCGGGTTCTTATCTGGTCGAAGGCGATGCGTCTTCCGCGTCCTATTTCCTGGCCGCAGCTGCGATCAAAGGCGGCACGGTTCGCGTGACCGGTATCGGTAAAAACAGTATGCAGGGTGATATTCGTTTTGCCGATGTGCTGGAAAAAATGGGCGCAACCATTCACTGGGCGGATGACTACATTGAATGTACCCGTGGCGAGCTGAAAGGCATCGACATGGATATGAACCATATTCCAGATGCTGCGATGACCATTGCTACCGCCGCATTGTTTGCCGAAGGCCCGACGACGCTGCGTAATATCTATAACTGGCGCGTTAAAGAAACCGATCGTCTGGCGGCAATGGCGACAGAATTGCGTAAAGTCGGTGCGACGGTCGAAGAGGGCGAAGATTATATTCGCGTTGAACCGCCTAAATCTCTGAAGTTTGCTGAGATCGGAACCTATAATGATCACCGCATGGCGATGTGTTTCTCGCTGGTGGCGTTATCGGATACACCGGTGACTATTCTGGACCCGAAATGCACGGCGAAAACATTCCCGGACTATTTTGAACGTCTGGCAGGAATCAGCACGTTGGCATAGTCTTTCACTGTGAATGCCACGGAGCGAACGGACATCACACGATGTCCGTTTTTTTGTTTTCAGGCTCAGAACCGTCCGCTTTTTAGGCAACTGAAAAATGTGGGGTAACAGTTGTCGTAAAGGCAGCGTATAATGCCGCTCCTGAATTAGTCCTGTGAGACTAATGAAGCGGGTATACCCCACCGAAAGGAGACAAAAATGACGGCTTTAGCCCCGGTAATCACCGTTGATGGGCCAAGTGGTGCAGGTAAAGGTACGTTGTGCAAGGCACTGGCCGAAGCCTTTAACTGGCATCTGCTCGATTCCGGCGCGATTTACCGCGTATTAGCGCTGGCGGCTTTGCATCATCAGGTTGATATTGTCTCAGAAGAGGCGCTCGTTCCGCTTGCCGCACATCTCGATGTTCGTTTTGTGGCTCAGGATGGGCAGTTACACGTTATTTTAGAAGGTGAGGATGTTACCAACGAAATCCGCACCGAAACCGTTGGGAATACGGCGTCTCAGGCGGCGGCATTTCCCCGCGTTCGTGAAGCATTATTGCGCCGGCAGCGCGCATTCCGCGATACACCGGGTCTGATTGCCGATGGTCGCGATATGGGCACCGTGGTTTTCCCTGATGCCCCTGTAAAGATATTTCTGGATGCCAGTTCCGAAGAGCGTGCAAACAGAAGAATGCTACAGTTGCAGGAAAAAGGCTTTAGTGTTAACTTTGAACGGCTTTTAGCCGAGATCAAAGAACGCGATGATCGTGATCGTAATAGATCTATTGCGCCTTTAGTGGCTGCTTCCGATGCGTTATTGCTGGATTCAACCAGCATGTCCATCGACGAAGTCATCGAAAAAGCGCTGGCTTATGCCACAGAAATTCTAGGATTGCCGCAAAAACAAACCCGGTAATCGAGCCGTAATCTGGTGCTGAAGAATATTCAGTGCCAGTTTTGGCTATAGTTTTTTTTAACCTCGCCGCAAGGATCTGTAGCGGGGCATTTGAAACAACCCCATCCAGCAGGAAGCCAGATGGACGTTAAACTTAAGAACCTAAAGATTATCAACATGACTGAATCTTTTGCTCAACTCTTTGAAGAATCCTTAAAAACAATCGAAACCCGTCCTGGTTCCATCGTTCGTGGTGTTGTTGTGTCAATCGACAAAGATATCGTACTGGTTGACGCCGGTCTGAAATCTGAGTCTGCAATCCCGGCAGAACAATTCAAAAACGCACAGGGCGAACTGGAAATCCAGGTTGGCGACGAAGTTGATGTTGCGCTGGACGCTGTTGAAGACGGCTTCGGTGAAACTCTGCTGTCCCGTGAAAAAGCTAAACGTCATGAAGCTTGGATCACGCTGGAAAAAGCTTACGAAGAATCTGCAACTGTTACCGGTGTTATCAACGGTAAAGTTAAAGGCGGTTTCACTGTTGAGCTGAACGGTATCCGTGCGTTCCTGCCAGGTTCACTGGTAGACGTTCGTCCTGTTCGCGACACGCTGCATCTCGAAGGCAAAGATCTTGAGTTCAAAGTCATCAAACTGGACCAGAAACGCAACAACGTTGTTGTTTCCCGTCGTGCAGTAATTGAGTCTGAGAACAGCGCAGAGCGCGATCAGCTGCTGGAAAACCTGCAGGAAGGCATGGAAGTTAAAGGTATCGTTAAGAACCTCACTGACTACGGTGCATTCGTTGATCTGGGCGGCGTTGACGGCCTGCTGCACATCACTGACATGGCCTGGAAACGCGTTAAGCACCCAAGCGAAATCGTTAATGTCGGCGATGAAATCACTGTTAAAGTCCTTAAATTCGACCGCGAACGTACCCGTGTGTCACTGGGTCTGAAACAACTGGGCGAAGATCCATGGGTCGCTATCGCTAAACGTTACCCAGAAGGTACTAAACTGACTGGTCGCGTTACCAACCTGACTGATTACGGCTGCTTCGTAGAAATCGAAGAAGGCGTTGAAGGTCTGGTTCACGTTTCTGAAATGGATTGGACTAACAAAAACATCCACCCATCTAAAGTTGTTAACGTGGGCGATGTTGTTGAAGTTATGGTTCTGGATATCGACGAAGAACGTCGTCGCATCTCCCTGGGCCTGAAACAATGCAAAAACAACCCATGGCAGCAATTCGCAGAGACCCACAACAAGAACGACCGTGTTGAAGGTAAAATCAAGTCAATCACTGACTTCGGTATCTTCATTGGTCTGGACGGCGGCATCGACGGCCTGGTTCACCTGTCTGACATCTCCTGGAACGTTGCAGGCGAAGAAGCAGTACGTGAATACAAAAAAGGCGACGAAATCGCAGCTGTGGTCCTGCAAGTTGACGCAGAACGTGAACGTATCTCCCTGGGCGTGAAGCAACTGGCTGAAGATCCATTCAATAACTACCTGTCTGTTAACAAGAAAGGTACTATTGTTACTGGTAAAGTCACAGCAGTTGACGCCAAAGGTGCTACAGTTGAATTAGCTGGTGGCGTAGAAGGTTACCTGCGCGCTTCAGAAGCTTCTCGCGACCGTATTGAAGACGCAACTCTGGTTCTGAGCGTTGGTGATGAAGTTGAAGCTAAATTCACCGGTGTTGATCGTAAGAACCGCGTAGTAAGCCTGTCCGTCCGTGCTAAGGACGAAGCAGACGAGAAAGATGCAATCGCTGTTGTTAACAACAAACCAGACGAAAGCAACTTCTCTAACGCTATGGCTGAAGCGTTCAAAGCGGCAAAAGGCGAGTAATGACGGGGGGCAACTCTGTTGCCCCGAAACGGTAGTTTAGCTGCAAAGCTTGGAGGTACTATGACCAAGTCTGAACTTATTGAAAGACTTGCTGGCCAGCACTCTCATATCCCGGCGAAAGCTGTTGAGGATGCAGTGAAAGAGATGCTTGAGCATATGGCTGCAACCTTGGCTGATGGTGAACGCATCGAAATCCGTGGGTTTGGCAGTTTTTCTCTTCACTACCGTGCTCCGCGTGTTGGGCGCAACCCTAAAACGGGTGATAAAGTTGAGCTGGACGGCAAGTACGTTCCTCACTTTAAACCAGGCAAAGAGTTGCGTGATCGCGCGAATATTTATGGTTAAGGCTTTGGCCTGAACATAAATGTCTGCCTATAGCGAACGTAAACGGTACCCTTCGGGGTGCCGTTTTTTTTGCTTTAATTACTGATAATTAACCCTTCATAACCCGTCTCCCTTCGATATTTTGCGTAATGTCCCGCATTGATTCTGTCTTCTGCTTGTTCATCATTCGCCTGAAAATCATACTCCGGTAAGGAAAGCTACCGAAGGTATTGGTGGTTAAACTGAAGGGCGTAAAAAATAAAAATCTCAACGGATGAGGCAGCGGCAGCCGTCATAACCGGCATGTTGCCACTGATATTTCTCCCACAAATACCTTCTGCGGGTGTTCTTACGGCTTTATGTGGTCTCGCCTGGTATTTAGCCGGGGGAAAGCAAAAAGTATTAAGGATATCTGCGCTCGCATTGCTCAGTTTTAGCTGGGGGGCTTTTCAGGGAGGGATCCTGATACAGCAGATAAATACATTTCAGGGAGCGTCCAGAAACGTGACAGCAACTCTGCAAACTATCAATCTTGGGAATGCCAGTGAACAATCTCAGTATTTCAAAATTGAAAATTTTGAAGGCCAGAGAATCTTCCCACCTCTTATGTTCAGGACAAAGTGGCGTGAGGGAGGGGAAGGTCTGCAGGCCGGTCAGCGCTGGCTGCTGAAGGTCAGCTTGCGTCCTGTTCATAGCCTGCTCAACGAAGGCGGTTTTGACGCACAACGTTGGGCCCTTTCTCAGCATGCTCCTATGACCGCGACAATCCGCAGTGCAGTGTTGCTTGATAACAACAGCACCTTTCGTCAGCAATTTATCAAGCGGGTACAGCTGGGGATGCCGCAGCTGGAAAATACGCCAGTGTTAGTGGCATTGGCTTTTGGGGAGAAAGGGCTGATTCAGGGACCGGAAAAACTTTTGTTGCAGAGAACCGGGATCGCGCATCTGGTGGCTATATCAGGGCTGCATATTGGTATTGCCGCCTTGTTTGGCTGGTGGCTGGCGCGTGGTCTGCAATTTTATCTGCCGGTAAGAATGATTGACTATCGCTTCCCGTTAATAGTGAGTGGGGCATTTATGCTGACCTATGCCTGGCTGTCGGGTGGGAATGCACCGGCTATGCGAGCTGCTCTGGCGGTATCAATGTGGCTGACACTTCGTTTTTTTCGCATCCGTTGTCATCCATGGCAGATTTGGCTGTGGGGAGTGGCTCTGCTACTGCTTTTAGACCCCATGAATCTTCTGTCAGACAGCTTTTGGTTATCCTGTTTTGCAGTGGCCTCGCTGGTGTTTTGGTTCCAGTGGGCGCCACTTCCAGCACGTTTCCACCATGCCTGGTATTGGTCATTCTTGCGTTGGGGTCACTTACAGACTGGCATGACACTTCTTCTTTTACCGATACAGATTGCTATTTTTCAGGGAGTTAATGTTTATTCTTTTTTAGCTAATATGTGGGCAGTGCCGGTTGTTTCACTGATCACCGTGCCTTTAGTTTTGTTGTCCTTACTCACAAATTTGCTGCCAGCGGGCTGGCTGATTAATGCGAAAATTATTGTCTGGCAACTCGCTGATTCATCGCTGAGTCTGGCCATGTGGGGGGTAAAACCTTTTGCCGCGGGCTGGACTCCGCTTGGTGAGTCCTTTCTGGTGTTAAGCTTTTTGGGGTGGCTAATAATTATTTGCTGGCGCCTCATTCCTGTTAAACACTCTTTTTCACTTGTGCTTTCTTTGCTTGCTCTTTCCGTGACCTGGTTTCTCAGGTTTCCGCCGGAAAGGTGGCGGATCGATATGCTGGATGTCGGTCATGGTCTTTCAGTCCTCATCAGCAGAAACGGAAAAGGGATTCTGTATGACACCGGTAACAGATGGGAAGGGGGTTCAGCTGCTGAGCAGAATATTATTCCGTTCCTGAACCGACGAAATATTCAGCTTGAGCAGATAATTATCAGTCACAACGACATGGATCACCGTGGCGGGCTGGAGTCCCTACAAACCCGGTATCCCGATGCCCGGCTTCGGGAAAACTCAATATCGGGGCGGAGCCATTTGGGATGCATTGCTGGCGAGCAATGGCGCTGGCAAGGGCTGATGTTCAACGTGCTGTGGCCTGAGCGGCCGGTTGCTGATGCGGGAAACAACGAAAGTTGCGTCATTCGCGTCAGTGAAGGGGCATTTAGTTTGCTGCTGACGGGAGATATTGAAGCGGAAACAGAAAAGGCTCTCATCATGAAATGGCGTCAGGGTTTACAGGCGACAGTGTTACAGGTACCTCACCATGGAAGCAATACATCGTCGACTCCGCCCTTCCTGAGAACGGTTAAACCTGTTACTTCACTCGCTTCTGCTTCCCGTTTCAATAAATGGCATCTGCCTGCGCATAAAGTTGTTAGCAGATACAACAAAGCGCGCTATGACTGGCATTCGACGTCTGAATCAGGCCAGTTGAGCCTGTTCATTTATGATGATTATTGGACAATTAAAGGCTTACGCGAGCAATTAATCCCACGTTGGTATCACCGTCAGTTTGGAGTATCAGTAGATAATGAGTAGAATAGACCGCTATTTCTTTCGATGCTGGTTGATATTGCATGATGAACGATAAAGATCTCTCCACATGGCAGACATTCCGCCGTTTGTGGCCGATGATCACACCTTTTAAAGCCGGGCTTATCGCTGCGGCTATTGCTCTGGTCGCTAACGCCGCCAGTGATACTTTCATGCTGTCCTTGCTGAAGCCGCTGCTGGATGACGGTTTTGGTAAAGCTGACCGCTCAATTCTTCTCTGGATGCCACTGGTCGTTATCGGCCTGATGGTCGTTCGTGGCATCAGTGGCTACATTTCCAGCTACTGCATTTCATGGGTGTCGGGCAAAGTGGTGATGCATATGCGCCGCCGTCTGTTCGGCCATATGATGAGAATGCCGGTCGCTTTCTTTGACCAGCAATCTACCGGTACCTTGCTTTCGCGCATTACCTATGATTCAGAACAGGTCGCGTCCTCCTCCTCCAGTGCGTTGGTGACAGTCGTACGTGAAGGCGCGTCGATCATTGGTCTGTTTATCATGATGTTCTATTACAGCTGGCAGCTGTCGGTGATCCTGTTAGTGATTGCGCCGATTGTTTCTGTTGTTATTCGTGTGGTGTCTAAGCGCTTCCGTAATATCAGTAAGACGATGCAAAACACGATGGGGCAGGTAACAACCAGCGCCGAGCAGATGCTGAAAGGCCATAAAGAAGTGTTGATCTTCGGTGGTCAGAAAGTTGAAACCGCGCGTTTTGATAAAGTCAGTAACCGCATGCGTCAGCAAGGTATGCGTATGGTTTCTGCTTCTTCAATTTCCGACCCGATTATTCAGCTGATCGCTTCTCTGGCTCTGGCCTTCGTGTTGTATGCGGCGAGCTTCCCGTCTGTTATGGAAACGCTCAGCGCAGGTACCATCACTGTCGTGTTCTCTTCCATGATTGCCCTGATGCGTCCGCTGAAATCTCTGACTAACGTCAACTCTCAGTTCCAGCGCGGTATGGCTGCCTGCCAGACTCTGTTCTCCATTCTGGATATGGAACAGGAAAAAGACGAAGGTAAACTGGAAGTTAAACGCGTTAAAGGTAATGTGGAATTCAAAAATGTGACTTTCACTTATCCCGGTCGTGATATTCCCGCACTGCGTAATATTTCCTTCGGCTTGCCAGAAGGAAAAACCGTTGCACTGGTAGGACGTTCCGGTTCCGGTAAATCGACCATCGCGAATTTGCTGACACGCTTCTATGACATTCAGGAAGGTAAAATCCTGATGGATGGACATGATTTGCGTGAATATACCCTGTCGTCATTGCGCGACCAGGTGGCACTGGTTTCCCAGAACGTCCATTTGTTTAACGACACCATTGCCAACAATATCGCCTACGCCCGAACTGATATGTATTCCCGCGAAGAAATCGAGAAAGCGGCCACCATGGCGTATGCGATGGACTTTATCAGTAAAATGGACAAAGGGCTGGACACGGTCATTGGCGAGAATGGCGTTCTGCTTTCAGGCGGTCAGCGTCAGCGTATTGCCATTGCACGTGCCTTGTTACGTGATTCGCCAGTTCTGATACTCGATGAAGCAACCTCTGCGCTGGATACTGAGTCTGAGCGCGCAATCCAGGCTGCGCTGGATGAATTGCAGAAAAACCGTACCTCACTGGTTATCGCTCACCGTTTATCGACTATCGAGAAAGCGGATGAAATCCTGGTTATTGAGGATGGGTGTATCGTGGAACGTGGTTCACACGCGAAACTTCTCGAAGAACGTGGTGTTTACTCACAACTCTACCGGATGCAATTCGGGCAATGATTGATCGCATCTGGTCAGGGAAATCACCGTTATATTTGTTACTCCTTCCGCTGGCCTGGCTTTACGGATTGATCTCAACTCTGATCCGTTTTAGCTATAAAGCGGGGCTGAAAAAAAGCTGGCGGGCTCCGGTGCCCGTCGTGGTGGTCGGGAATCTGACTGCCGGGGGTAACGGCAAAACGCCGGTGGTCATCTGGCTGGTTGAAACGCTGCAACAGCATGGTTTTCGTGTCGGTGTGGTTTCACGCGGGTATGGCGGAAAAGCGGAAAGCTATCCGCTGCTGCTTTGTGAAGAAACTTCAACGGCAAAAGCGGGTGATGAGCCAGTGCTGATTTTTCAGAGAACGGGGGCACCGGTTGCGGTGTCTCCGGTTCGCTCTGATGCAGTAAAAGCACTCCTTGCGTCACATGAACTGGACGTGATTATTACCGACGATGGTTTGCAACATTATGCTCTTGCGCGTGATGTTGAAATTGTAGTGGTTGATGGCATAAGGCGCTTCGGCAACGGGCACTGGTTACCGGCGGGACCGATGCGGGAACGTCGTTCACGTTTGCGCTCAGTTGATGCTGTGATAACTAACGGCGGCGCGGCACACTCAGGTGAGTTAGCGATGATCCTGCAGCCTGGAAAAGCTATCAATCTGCTGACCGGTGAGCAGCGTAATCCAACCTCATTACAGAATGTTGTTGCAATGGCTGGCATCGGGCATCCGCCACGCTTTTTTGCGACGCTGAAACAGTTGGACGTGGATGTGCAGAAAGAAGTCGCATTTTCTGATCATCAGCCTTATACGCTGGATAAGCTTTCAGGCGTTGCACAATCCGGGCAAGCTCTTCTGATGACGGAAAAAGACGCGGTAAAATGTCGCTCATTTGCTCAGCCCGACTGGTGGTATCTGCCTGTCGACGCAAAGATTGAAGGAGTTCTGGCCGAGAAATTACTGCAAAAAATCAGCGATCTGATACTGAAAAACATCCGCTGAACGTGGATTTTTCATTAAAATTCACATTCTGATTTAAAATTTACGTAAATATATAATCTCAAGGTGACTGTTTTTAAAGGTTTATATTTAAAATTACTGTTTTCCTGAAAATAATTACGTTAGGTGTCTTGCTATCAGGCAGCACTTATGAGTAAATGCATGCAGCCTGTGTTGCAGCGCTATTTATGTATGAGTGTAGAGTAAAGCAGTTCCTCCCAGACGTTATCTCTTTCCCGATGATTCCGCTTCCAAGACGAACCTTCTAAGTCCTCCCCATAAGTAATTGTCTGAACTATTGGCCAACATTGCCGAATGGCAGGATTTTATATTTAGTAAAAAGGTTTTAAATATGTCTAAGAAAAATGGTCAGGTTAAGTGGTTCAATGAAAGCAAAGGTTTTGGTTTTATTGAGCAAGCTGATGGCGGCAAAGATGTATTCGTACATTTTTCTGCAATCGCAACTGATGGTTTCAAAACTCTGGCTGAAGGCCAGCGTGTAGAATACACCATTCAGGACAGCCCGCGCGGTCCGGCTGCTGCCAACGTTATTGCTCTCTGATAAGAGGCTAACGTGGTGATATAAAACAACGTGAATCGTGATTTATATCAGCAGAATAAAGCCCGCCCCATGGCGGGTTTTTAGTGCGAAGAAGTCAGTTAGGTTTCAATACCTGACAAAAAATATAACAGTAAAAACAATCGTTAAATAATTCGCTCATTAGAGGTTTTTTATAAAAAAATAACTTAGAAATGGGCAAACGCATCCGAACAATAATAAAAAAGTGTGTTCATGGATGCCCAAAATAAAGGATAGAAATTATGATGTTACAAATGGGTTTAGTTAAATGGTACAACCAGGCTAAAGGCTACGGTTTTATTTGTCCGCTTGATGGTTCTTCTGAAATTTATGTTCAGCGCACTTCCATCGCGAACACCGGAAATAAATCACTCAGCGCTGGCCAGAAGGTCGAGTTCACCACTTATCGCAGCGTAGCACATGGCCCTTCCGCGGCTGATGTTATTGCGTTCTGAGTCTGATTTTTGTTGTTCCCAGTTGAGCTGAATTTTACGCTCCGGTAAAAATATGCTATCGGTATCCACAGTTTACTTGCTGCCCTGGATACCGATATGTCTCACCCGGTTATATCTCTCGCTTCAGCCCGCACCCTGCATTTATCTGCGCAAAATCTCTTAAAACCCGTTACCCGAAAACCGTCTGCTGCTGATGTTGTGCAGGCCATCCGTGACATGGGATTGCTGCAAATCGACACTATCAGCGTGGTGGCACGTAGCCCTTATTTGGTTCTCTTCAGTCGCTTAGGTCACTATTCTCCGCAATGGCTGGAAGAAGCGCTTTCCGGCGGAAAAATCTTTGAATATTGGGCGCATGAAGCCTGTTTTATTCCCAGCGAAGACTACGGATTATTACGCCACCGTATGCTGAACCCGCAGGGAATGGGCTGGAAGTTTTCTCAGGCCTGGTTTGATGAACATCAGTCAGATATACAGGCATTGCTGGGACATATTGCTGAAAATGGTCCCGTACGCTCGGCAGATTTCACCGCAGATAAAAAATCAGCCAGTGGTTGGTGGGACTGGAAGCCTCACAAAAAGCATCTGGAAACGTTGTTCACCTCGGGAAAACTGATGGTATCTGAACGGCGTAACTTCCACCGGGTTTACGACCTGGCCGAACGCGTAATGCCTGACTGGGATGATGCCAGCCAGACCCTTGATCAGGGCGTGGCGGAGTACCAGATGCTGCGTCGCTCGGCGCAATATCTCGGCATCTTCAAACCGGAATGGCTGGCTGACTACTACCGTCTTAAGCGTGTGAATACCAAAGCCGTTATTGCACAACTGCTGGCTGTTAAGGAAATCACACCCGTCGAAGTGACAGGACTTGAGGGTATTTTTTACGTTCATCAGCAACAGTTTTCTTTGCTACAGCAAGCGACTGAATCACGAATTTGCTCAACCGTCACTACACTGCTTTCACCATTTGATCCGGTGGTGTGGGATCGCAAACGTGCATCGGTGCTGTTTAATTTTGAATACCGGATTGAGTGCTACACGCCGGAGGCAAAACGTCAGTATGGCTATTTCACGCTACCAATATTACAGCGAGGTGAACTGATTGGGCGTGTGGATGCCAAGATGCATCGTAAAGAAAAAATTCTGGAAGTGAAAAGTCTGCATCTTGAACCGCAGATCACAATGACAGCCCGGCGTGCGCAGGATGTTCACGGTGCAATTACGCGGTTTGCGCAGTGGCAGGGAGCGGAAAGCGTGTTGACTGGAAATGTGCCGGAGACACTGATGGCGCTTTGGGGTACTGACTGGCAGGTTTAATTCGCATAAAAGTCATCCCGCAAAATGAAACGGCTGCGTCAGGCAGCCGTTATTTCACGATGATTGCAGGTGTGACTACAGTCTTATTGACTGAAGTTAGCGAACATTGCGATGATTTTGTTAATGGTTTTCATTTTCGAGCTCTTATTGTGGGGTTGATAGTGTGACTTGCATCACAAAAAAATTGTACTCCCACTAAATCTGCAACGCAATCGCTCCATGATGAAATTTTTCATTCACATTGAATTAACTTTTAAGAAATTCCTGCGGGCGAACTGAGGATTAACGGGTAGCAGGGGTTATGCTATCCTCTGGGACCGTTGTCTTATGTATTCCAATGTTTTTTGCGTTACACCTGGCTGAAAATGCAGTGTATTCGCCTCCGGGAGGAACTTATGGATCATCGTTTACTTGAAATCGTTGCGTGCCCTGTCTGCAACGGCAAGCTCTACTTTAATAAAGAATCACAGGAACTGGTATGTAAGGCAGACAGTCTGGCTTATCCGGTCCGTGACGGTATCCCTGTATTATTAGAAAATGAAGCCCGTCCGCTTTCTGTTGATGAGACGCATCCATGAGTTTTATTGCCATTATTCCTGCCCGTTTTGGGTCAAGCCGTTTGCCGGGTAAGCCGCTGGCGGATATCAACGGTAAACCGATGGTTGTGCATGTGATGGAGCGCGCCCTCGAGTCCAGGGCGAAAAGAGTGATTGTTGCGACCGATCACCCCGATGTAGCGAAAGCCGTCGAAGCGGCAGGTGGCGAAGTCTGCCTGACCCGTCCTGACCATGAGTCCGGTACTGAACGTCTGGCTGAAGTGATTGAGTTATGCCAGTTTGCTGATGATGAAATCATCGTCAACGTGCAGGGTGACGAGCCCCTGATCCCGCCGGTGATCATTCGTCAGGTGGCCGATAATCTGGCGAAAAGTGAAGCCGGTATGGCGACGCTGGCCGTGCCTATCGAAACCGCGGAAGAGGCGTTCAACCCGAATGCTGTGAAAGTCGTTCGCGATGCACGCGGTTATGCGCTGTATTTCTCACGTGCAACCATTCCGTGGGAACGTGAGCGTTTTGCCGTTTCTAAGGAAACTGTCGGGGATACTTTCCTTCGCCACATTGGCATTTATGCTTACCGCGCAGGGTTTATCCGCCAGTATGTAAAATGGGAACCGAGCCAGCTTGAGCATATCGAACTGCTCGAACAGCTGCGGGTACTGTGGTACGGTGAAAAAATCCACGTTGATGTGGCGAAAGCCATTCCGTCGGTGGGTGTGGACACGGCAGAAGATTTAGAACGCGTGCGCGCAATCCTGGGTCATAAATAAAACCCACGCGCCAACAATAATAAGACGGAATGTCCCGGCATTCCGTTTCTACATTTCCACCTTTCCCTGCGTTTTGCGCGACATCTTCCTTTTTCTGCCCTCATTATCCGGTTTTTGTTTGATCTGAAACGGGGTAATCCGTCACTGAAGCTTTCATCATAAACATTAACTTTTTCGTCACTGCGAACATGTTATGGAACAGCTAAAAGCCGAATTGAGCATCGTGTTGGGGGAGCGTTTGTCCCGACTGGAATGTGTGAGTGAGCAGCCTTATGCCCATCTTTTCTCCCTTTATGATGAGCAGGGTTACGCCATGCCTTTGCTGGCGAAAAGTTTTATTTGTCAGGGTATCGCCGGACAGGAAGCCTATAAATTGTCGATGCTGGCGAGAGAAGGTGTGGTACGGGTTCCGACTGTCTACGGCATGGTTACTACGCACCAGAAACCTTATCAGGAAATCCTGCTCATTGAGCGCCTGCGCGGCGTTTCCGCAGAAGCCCCGACGCGTACGCCGGAACGCTGGACAATATTGCAGGAGCAAATTGTCGAAGCGATGCTGGCCTGGCACCGTATCGACAGTCACGGCTGCGTGGGTTCTGTCGACAGTACACAGGAAAATCGGTGGGAAAACTGGTATCCGCAAAGAATAGAAGTGCTGTGGGCAACATTAACGAATTTACAGGCACCTGATCTGACGCCGGAAGACCGCACGCTGCTGTTTCGTTCCCGTGCCTGTATCCCCGCGCTGTTTGAAGATTTTGACGACACGCCGGTGCTGGTTCACGGCAATCTGTCGTTACGCAGTATGCTAAAAGACCCGCGCAGCGATCAGTTGCTGGCGATGATCAATCCCGGACCAGTGCTGTGGGCACCACGTGAGTTTGATTTGTTCCGCCTGTGGGAAAAAGGGATGAGCGAGCAGTTGCTGTTCGGCTATCTGCAAAAAGCGCCGGTTTCTGAAAGCTTCCTTGCCCGCCGCTGGATGTATCTGGTGTGGGAGTCTGTTGCGCACATGATCCACACCGGCAAACTTGATCGCCGCCAGTTTGATTTTGCACGGCAACAACTGCTGCCGTGGCTTAACTGAGCTGACTTAACTATTTCGTTACGGGCGCGGGTGATGTCATCCATTGCCATAAGCGCCCCAACGTTTCATACCACGCCCGCTCGCTGTGCGATAAGAACAAGGCCTGTGGCAGCGCACGCTCCCACGGATTAAGCGGGGAATCGATCGCCAGCTGATTCGCCGGTGCGGGGATCGGATGCAATCCCTGCTGCCGGAAAAACACCATCGCCCGAGGCAAATGATTTGCTGACGTCACCAGCACGAAAGGCTGGTCAGCTATCAGTGCTTTCACTTCCTGTGCTTCCTGATGCGTATCTCTGGGTTTATCGAGCAGGATAATATCGCTATCAGGCACTCCTAAACTTTGCGCTACTTTTCCGGCCACGGCGGCACTGCTGACCGGATTTGTCATCGCCTGCGCACCGGTAAAAATCATTTTTGATCCCGGATTTGCGCGGTAAATACGGATACCTTCCGTCACACGTGGCAGACTGTTGCTGATGAGATTAGAACTCGGTGCCCAGTCCGGGTTATAGGTATAACCGCCACCCAGAACCACCACAAATTTAACCGGCGTATGCCCCGTGACCTGATAAGTCGGATACCCGGTTTCAATCGGGCGCAGAAGACTGTCCGCGACCGGCTGTATACTCAGCAGCAGTAAAAGCAGCCAACTCAGTAAAAAAAACACTTTCCCGGTTTTTTGCCAGCGGGTTACCCACAACAAAACCAGTGCAACCGCCATGATGACCAGAATAAAGGGCAGCGGTAATAACAGGCCACCGAAGGTTTTTTTTAGGATAAATAACATCAGAAACCGGTCCTTTTGGGTGAAAAAACGACATCCGGGCATGAATCCGCGTCAGGATGATTTATTCTATGCCAGCCTGTGCCAAAATAGCAGGTCGCGCTGATAAACCCTTTAACAGAATGCACCATCAGGAACAGGTATCTCTTCATGCAGGATCGTAACTTCGACGATATGGCGGAAAAGTTTTCGCGCAATATCTACGGCACAACTAAGGGACGTATCCGTCAGGCTGTGCTGGGTCAGGATCTGCAAGAATTGCTACAAACGCTGCCTCAGCGACCATTGCGTATTCTTGATGCGGGTGGCGGTGAAGGGCAAATGGCCTGTGAACTTGCTGCTTTAGGACATCAGGTCTTGTTGTGCGATCTCTCCGGTGAGATGATCCGACGCGCCGAGGCCGCGGCGGTGGAAAAAGGTGTGAGCGAGAACATGCAATTTGTACAATGTCCGGCTCAGCACATCGCTGAACATTTGGAACAGCCGGTTGATCTGATATTGTTCCATGCGGTCATTGAATGGCTGGCAGAACCGCGTCAGGCACTGGCCGCGCTGCTCGATTGTCTGGCACCGGGTGGCGCATTATCGCTGATGTTTTACAATATCCACGGTCTGGTCATGCGGCATATGATCCTCGGCAACTTTGGTCATGTCGAAGCCGGTGTGCCAAAAATCAAAAAAAGCTCCCTGTTACCCGATCATCCGCTGGAACCTGCACAGGTTTATCAGTGGCTGGAAGAACTGGGAATGCAGATAAGCGGTAAGACCGGTGTTAGAGTGTTCCACGATTATTTGCGAAACAGACAACAACATAAGCAGGATTTTGACGAGCTTTTGGCGCTGGAGCAGCGTTATTGCCGTCAGGAACCTTTTGTTAGTTTGGGACGCTACATCCATGTGATGGCGCACAAACCCATTCTGAAGGACGAATTATGAGTGAATTTTCCCAGACTGTACCCGAACTGGTCGCCTGGGCACGGAAAAATGATTTCTCAATTTCGCTGCCAACGGAGCGGCTGGCTTTTCTTCTGGCGATTGCCACGTTAAACAGCGAGCGCCTTGACGGGGAAATGAGTGAGGGTGAACTGGTCGATGCGTTTCGTCATGTCAGTAAAGGATTTGAGCAGACAAACGAAACCATTACCGTACGTGCCAATAACGCCATCAATGACATGGTGCGTCAGCGCTTGCTCAACCGTTTTGTCAGTGAAATGGCGGATGGCAATGCCATTTATCGCCTGACACCGCTGGCGATCGGCATTTCAGATTATTACATCCGCCAGCGTGAATTTTCCACGTTGCGGTTGTCTATGCAGTTATCGATTGTTGCGCAGGAACTCAAACGCGCTGCTGATGCGGCCGAAGAGGGCGGCGATGATTTCCACTGGCATCGCAATGTCTACGCGCCGCTGAAATATTCCGTTGCTGAGATTTTTGACAGCATCGACATGACCCAGCGCATCATGGACGAACAGCAGCAGGGCGTAAAAGACGATATTGCTGCACTGCTGAATAAAGACTGGCGCGCGGCCATTTCCAGCTGTGAAATCCTTCTGTCAGAAACCTCAGGCACGCTGCGTGAACTACAGGATACGCTTGAAGCTGCCGGTAACCTGTTGCAGGCGCATCTGATGCGCATTCAGGACGCCACCATGGTCGAACTCGATTTGAGTTTCGTCGATAAACTGGTGTTCGACTTACAGAACAAACTCGATCGTATTACCAGCTGGGGTCAGCAGGCCATTGACCTGTGGATTGGTTATGACCGCCATGTGCATAAATTTATCCGTACTGCGATCGACATGGATAAGAACCGGGTATTTGCTCAACGTCTGCGTCAGTCGGTGCAAAACTACTTTGACCAGCCGTGGACGCTCACCTTTGCCAATGCCGATCGTCTGCTGGATATGCGTGACGAAGAGCTGGCACTGCGCAGCGAAGAAGTGACCGGTGAACTACCGCCAGATCTCGAGTTTGAAGAATTTAACGAAATCCGCGAACAACTTGCGGCATTGATTGAACAGGCATTACAGGTTTATCAGCAACAAAAAACGCCGCTCAATCTGGGCATGGTAATGCGCGAATACCTCAAGCAGTATCCGCGTGCCCGACACTTTGATGTCGCGCGAATTGTGGTCGACCAGGCGGTACGCCTTGGTGTGGCTGAAGCAGATTTTTCAGGGTTGCATGCCGAATGGCAGGCAATCAATGATTACGGAGCCAAGGTGCAGGCCCATGTCATCGACAAATATTGAACACATAATGCCAGCTAAGCTGGCGCAGGCACTGGCAAATTCGGTGTTTCCTGCTCTCGACAGCCAGCTGCGTTCTGGCCGTCATATTGGCATTGACGAACTGGATAACCACGCTTTCCTGATGGACTATCAGGAAGAAATGGAACTGTTTTACAGCCGCTACAGCGTGGAATTAATCCGGGCCCCGGAAGGTTTCTTCTATCTTCGTCCGCGCTCCACCACGCTTATCCCGCGTTCCGTGCTCTCTGAGCTGGACATGATGGTCGGAAAAATTCTCTGCTATTTGTATCTCAGCCCGGAACGTCTGGCGCATGAGGGGATTTTTACCCAGCAGGAACTTTATGATGAATTACTGAGTCTGGCCGACGAAAGCAAATTGCTGAAATACGTCAACCAGCGCTCTACCGGCTCTGACCTGGATCGCCAGAAGTTGCAGGATAAAGTCCGCACTTCACTGAACCGCCTGCGCCGTCTGGGCATGGTGTATTTCATGGGCGTCGACAGCACTAAATTCCGTATTACAGAAGCAGTATTTCGCTTTGGTGCGGATGTCCGCAGCGGCGATGACGCGCGCGAAGCTCAGTTGCGGATGATCCGCGACGGCGAAGCGATGCCAGTCGACAGCGCGTTATCCTTGAACGACGAAAATGAAGACGGCGAACCGCTGGCAGGGCAGCAAGGGCATGAAAGCGCAGAGGATGAACAGGAATGATTGAACGCGGTAAATTTCGCTCACTGACGCTGGTTAACTGGAACGGCTTTTTCGCCCGGACATTTGACCTCGATTCACTGGTCACCACGCTTTCCGGTGGTAACGGTGCGGGTAAATCCACGACCATGGCCGCTTTTGTCACGGCGCTGATCCCCGATCTGACGTTGCTGCATTTTCGTAATACCACCGAAGCGGGGGCAACTTCCGGCTCACGTGATAAAGGTCTGCACGGTAAATTACGCGCCGGTGTCTGTTACTCCGTTCTGGATGTGGTGAACTCCCGTCATCAGCGCATTGTCGTGGGTGTTCGTCTGCAGCAGGTTGCGGGGCGTGACCGTAAAGTCGATATCAAACCTTTCACCATTCAGGGCTTGCCGGTTGCGGTGAACCCGACAGAAATGCTGACGGAAACCGTTGGCGAACGTCAGGCGCGCGTGTTGCCTTTGCATGAACTGAAAGAGCGCGTTGAAGCAATGGAAGGCGTGCAGTTCAAGCAGTTCAACTCGATAACCGATTACCATGCGCTGATGTTCGATCTGGGTGTGATCCCGCGTCGTCTGCGTTCAGCGTCTGATCGCAGTAAATTCTATCGCCTGATCGAAGCATCACTTTACGGCGGTATCTCCAGCGCCATCACCCGCTCCCTGCGCGACTACCTGTTGCCGGAAAACAGCGGTGTGCGTAAAGCCTTCCAGGATATGGAAGCCGCGCTGCGTGAAAACCGCATGACGCTGGAAGCGATCCGCGTTACGCAATCTGACCGCGACCTGTTTAAGCATCTGATTTCGGAAGCAACGTCGTACGTGGCCGCCGACTATATGCGTCATGCCAATGAACGCCGCATTCATCTCGATGGTGCGCTGGTGCTGCGTAATGATTTGCTGACCAGCCGCAAACAGCTTTCCAGTGAGCAATATCGTCATGTTGAAATGGCGCGTGAGCTGGCTGAGCAGAGCGGTTCGCAGAGCGATCTGGAAACCGATTATCAGGCTGCGAGCGATCATCTGAGTCTGGTTCAGACCGCAATGCGTCAGCAGGAAAAAATCGAGCGTTACGAAAGTGACCTCGAAGAGCTGACGTACCGTCTTGAAGAGCAGAACGAAGTCGTCGCAGAAGCCAGCGAACTGCACGCAGAGCACGAAGCACGTGCGGAAGCGGCTGAGCTGGAAGTGGACGAACTGAAAAGTCAGCTGGCCGATTACCAGCAGGCGCTGGACGTTCAGCAAACCCGTGCGATCCAATATCAGCAAGCCCTACAGGCTATTGAGCGTGCGCGCGACCTTTGTCAGATCCCTGATCTGAGTACTCAGAACAGTGAAGAATGGCTGGAAACATTCCAGAGTAAAGAGCAGGAAGCTACTGAAATCCTGCTGATGCTGGAACAGAAAATGAGTGTGGCGTCTGCCGCCCATAATCAGTTCGAAAATGCCTATCAGCTGGTGGTGAAAATCGCCGGTGAAGTGAGCCGCAGCGAAGCCTGGCAGACCGCGCGTGAATTGCTGCGCGACTGGTCTTCACAGCAACATCAGGCGGAACGCGTAGAACCGCTGCGGATGCGTTTGTCCGAGCTGGAAGGCCGTCTGCGTGAACAGCAGGATGCTGAGCGTCAGTTGCAGGAATTCTGTAAACGCACCGGTCAGGATGTGCATCCGGAAGATCTGGACGAAATGCAGCGTGAGCTGGAAGTACAAATCGAAGAATTGCAGGGCGTTGTCTCGCAGGCCGGTGAACGTCGTATGCAAATGCGTCAGGAACTCGAGCAGGTTCAGTCGCGTATTCGCGAGCTGACCGCCCGTGCCCCGGTCTGGCTGGCCGCACAGGAAGCCCTCAGCCAGCTGAGTGAACAAAGTAAAGAACCGCTGGAAAGCAGCCAGCAGGTGACCGAATACATGCAGCAGTTGCTGGAAACGGAACGCGAAACCACGGTTGAGCGTGACGAAGTCGCTGCCCGCAAACGTCGCATTGAAGGCCAGATAACGCGTCTCAGTCAGCCAAGCGGTGCAGAAGATTCCCGCATGATCGCGCTGGCAGAACGCTTTGGTGGCGTACTGTTATCTGAAATTTATGATGACGTTACCATCGATGATGCGCCTTACTTCTCCGCGTTGTATGGTCCGTCACGCCACGCGATTGTCGTGCCTGATTTGTCTCTGATCCGCGATCAGCTGGACGGTCTGGACGATTGTCCTGAAGATCTCTACCTGATTGAAGGGGATCCGCAGTCATTTGATGACAACGTGTTTGAAGTGGAAGAAATGCAGGGCGCGGTGCTGGTGAAAACCGGTGACCGCCAGTGGCGTTATTCTCATTTCCCGCAGGTACCGTTGTTTGGTCGTGCGGCGCGTGAAAACCGTCTCGAAACTCTGCATAAAGAACGCGAAAATCTTTCTGAGCGTTATGCGACCTTGTCGTTTGACGTGCAGAAAATCCAGCGTGCGCATCAGGCATTCAGCCGTTTCATCGGCAGCCATCTGGCCGTTGCGTTTGATGCCGATCCGGAAGCAGAAATCCGCACCCTGAGCGGACGTCGTGGCGAACTGGAACGTGCCATCAATGCACATGAAGGCCAGAATCAGCAACAGCGTCAGCAATACGAGCAGGCGAAAGACGCTATCGGTATGCTCAATAAATTGCAGCCGCGCGTAGGCTTACTGTGCGATGAAACGCTGATCGACCGTGTGGAAGAAATCCGCGAAGAAATGGAAGAGGCGCAGGATGCTGCCCGTTTCATTCAGCAACACGGTGTTTCGCTGGCTAAGCTGGAACCGCTGGTGTCAGTGCTGCAAAGTGACCCGGAACAGCATGAGCAACTGAAAGAAGATTACGCACAGGCGCAGCATTCACAGCGTCTGGCGAAGCAGCAGGCCTTTGCGCTGACCGAAGTCGTTCAGCGTCGTGCGCACTTCAGCTATACCGATTCTGCCGGCATGCTGAACGAAAACAGCGACCTGAACGACAAACTACGTCAGCGTCTGGAACATGCGGAAGCGGAACGTACGCGTGCCCGCGAGCAGATGCGTCAGCATCAGACTCAGCTGACTCAGTACAGTCAGGTTCTGGCCTCGCTGAAAAGTTCGTTCGATGCCAAACGCGATATGCTCAAAGAGCTGAGCCAGGAATTGCAGGATATCGGCGTTCAGGCGGATCCGAATGCCGAAGCGCGAGCCAAAACCCGTCGTGATGAGCTGCATACTGCATTGAGCACTAACCGTGCCCGTTGCAACCAGCTGGAAAAACAGATCACCTTCTGCGAAGCAGAAATGGACAATCTGCAGAAAAAGCTGCGTAAGCTTGAGCGCGATTACCACCAGAGCCGTGAGCAGGTGGTGTCCTCGAAAGCGGGCTGGTGTGCGGTCATGCGTCTGGTGAAAGATAACGGCGTTGAGCGTCGTCTGCACCGTCGTGAGCTGGCTTACATGGATGGCGACGAACTGCGTTCGATGTCGGATAAAGCATTGGGTGCGCTACGTCTGGCGGTGTCTGATAACGAACATCTGCGCGATGTGCTGCGTCTTTCAGAAGATCCGAAACGTCCGGAACGCAAAATCCAGTTCTACATTGCCGTGTATCAGCATCTGCGTGAACGTATTCGTCAGGATATTATCCGCACCGACGATCCGGTCGAAGCCATCGAACAGATGGAAATCGAGCTGGGACGTCTGACTGAAGAACTGACCGCCCGCGAACAGCAACTGGCCATCAGTTCTAAAAGTGTGGCGAACATCATCCGCAAAACCATTCAGCGCGAGCAGAACCGTATCCGTCAGCTCAACCAGGGGCTGCAGGCCGTGGCGTTTGGTCAGGTAAAAAGTGTGCGTCTGAACGTGAACGTGCGTGAAGCACATGCGGGACTGCTGGATGTTCTTTCTGAACAGCAGGAACAGCATCAGGATCTGTTCAGCAGTAATCGTCTGACCTTCTCGGAAGCGCTGGCCAAACTGTATCAGCGTCTGAATCCGCAGATTGATATGGGTCAGCGTACGCCACAAACCATCGGCGAAGAACTTCTGGATTACCGCAACTACCTGGAAATGGAAGTGGAAGTTAACCGTGGTTCAGACGGCTGGCTGCGTGCGGAAAGTGGCGCGCTGTCGACTGGTGAAGCGATCGGTACCGGTATGTCGATTCTGGTGATGGTGGTTCAGAGCTGGGAAGATGAGTCGAGCCGTATGCGTGGCAAAGATATTTCGCCATGTCGTCTGCTGTTCCTTGATGAAGCCGCGCGTCTGGATGCGAAATCCATCGCCACGCTGTTCGAGCTTTGCGACCGTCTCGAAATGCAGCTGATTATCGCTGCGCCAGAAAACATCAGCCCGGAAAAAGGGACGACGTATAAACTGGTGCGAAAAGTATTTGGCAATAATGAACATGTGCATGTGGTGGGTTTACGCGGTTTTGCCGCAGAACTTCCTGCACTGGCCAACACGGAAGCTGACGTTTCCTGATTATTTTCAGAATATGATCATGCCCCGGCTTATGTCGGGGCTTTTTTTTTGCCTTAGCGCTAATTGATTAATTTATATAAAATTTCTATGAAAATTTCTTCCCTGATTAATCAGAGGATAAAGATAATCTCAATCACTGGATGAAATCTGAGCTGATGGATTGTCATTGAATGGAAAGTACCCAATGAAACCTTTATTTCGTCTGACGGCTGGCTTAGAGTCTTCAGGTACACGCGGACTGCATTTCATTGAGCCACCGCGCAAAAAAAGAATTCTGTTTATATACTTAAACCAGACATTGCTGGCTTAATTTTGGGGAATGAATTGGGCACTTTACCGGGAGGCAAGGGAAGATGTTAATGAATCAAAGGTCTCTCAAGTTTTTAGTCGCCAGCTGTTTGCTGGCGAGTGGTCTGTCTCCGTGGTTTGCTGCCTGGGCGGCAGTTCCCACTATGCCGGTCGGAAAGACCACGTTATCCAGCGTGCAAAGCATGAGCCAGCTGCAGGCAGAATTGATGCCAAGAGGCATCCGGCCTCTCTATCTGTCATCTCTCTCGTCGCTTTACGCCGCTAACCATATGCAGCCGATGTGGAAAGATCGTGAAACGATACAAATATTCCAGCAGCAGTTAGCAGAGCTGGCTATTTCCGGTATTCAGCCGCAGTTTACCCAATGGGTGAAATGGCTGACTGACCCGGAGGTGACCGGTATGGCACGCGACGTTGTGCTTTCTGATGCGATGCTGGGCTATCTGCAGTTTACCAGCAGCGTGGAAGCCAACGGGGATAAGTGGCTTTACGGTACGACGCCGTACAAGATGACCACACCTTCGCTGACAGTGATTAATCAGTGGCAACTGGCGGTGCGCCAGGGTGATACCGCGCACTATATGTCGACTCTGACGCCACAGCACCCTTATTACGCCAAAATGCATGACGCGTTGAAAACGATGCTGGCGGACAACCGTCCGTGGCCTGCGATGCGCGGTTCAGCAAGCTTGCGACCTGATCAAATCAGTGATGATGTTCCGGCGCTGCGTGAGATCCTCACCAGAACGGGCATGATGGTTGCCTCGCCGCAGGAAACCAGTGCGCCTAAACCGACGGATGAAACCATAGCCCCGAATACGCCGGGGAGCGCGGCGAATGATGATTTGTCTGTGGATGAAACCGCAGACAAAGCGCAGCCAGCCACCCCAGCGGTGAGTCCTTCTGCGACGTCGGTCCAGGATGTTCTGCCTTCGGTTCAGTCCACTGAAACGCCGGCACCGGCTGCTTCTGTTGCTGTTGCGAATAATCAGTACACGCCAGATTTAGTGGAAGCAGTAAAACGTTTTCAGAAATGGCAGGGACTTGAGGCGGATGGGATTATCGGCGGGCGTACGCGCCAGTGGCTGAATGCTTCACCACAGCTGAGAGCCACTTTACTGGCGCTGAATATTCAGCGTTTGCGAATTCTGCCAGGGAATGTGAATACCGGAATTATGGTCAACATTCCAAACTATCAGCTTACCTATTACCTTAACGGCAGTGAGGTGCTGTCGTCGCGGGTGATTGTCGGGCGTCCAAGCCGGAAAACGCCTCTGATGAGCAGTGCGCTCAACAACGTGGTAGTGAATCCACCGTGGAATGTGCCGACCACATTAGTGCGTGAAGATATTGTGCCGAAAGCCATGAACAATCCGGGCTACTTCCAGCAGCATGGTTATCAGGTATTGTCAGGCTGGAGCAATGACGCGGAAGTCATCGATCCTTCCATGATCGACTGGGCAATGGTGTCCCCTAATCACTTCCCTTACCGTATCCGTCAGGCTCCTGGAGTCAGCAACTCGCTTGGCCGGTATAAATTTAATATGCCGAGTTCTGATGCAATTTATCTGCATGACACGCCAAATCATAACCTGTTCAGCAAAGACATTCGTGCGCTGAGTTCAGGGTGCGTGAGGGTCAATAAAGCGTCTGAACTGGCGAATATGTTGTTACAGGATGCCGGCTGGAATGACACCCGTATCTCATCTGCTTTGCAGGGCGGTAACACCACTTACGTGGCAATACGACATCACATACCGGTAAAACTGTTTTATCTGACGGCGTGGGTTGCAGATGATGGTAAACCGCAGTTCCGCACAGATATTTACAATTATGATTCCACAGTGAGATCCGGAGCACAAATTTTGCCTCAGGCAGAAATTTTGCTTCAATAAATGCAGTAAAACTAATCTGATAAGGGTCAGAGTATTTGGCCATACAACGAGCGTGAGCCACTGGCACGCTCGTTTTGCGTTTCAGGGTCGCTTGACTCGCTGATATTTGGCGGTTAAGGTTCGAAACGGTGCAAAAATCGCACTTCTTTTTGACTCTCTTATCGGATAGTAAACTGTTCATGAATGAAATCGACAAACATCGCCGTAAATGGCTGGCACTGGGCAGTGCCGCTATGGGGATTGCATTCCTTCCGGGTCGTGCATTCGCTACTCTTTCCACTCCTCGTCCGCGTATTTTAGTCGTTAATAACTTAAATACCGGCGAAACCCTCAAAACAGAGTTTTTTGATGGAAAGCGTTACAACAAGGATGAGTTGGCTCGATTGAATCATCTGTTCAGAGACTATCGGGCGGAAAAGGTTAAAGCTATCGATCCCGCCTTATTCGATCATCTTTATCGTCTGCAAGTTATGCTCGGCGGCACCAATAAACCTGTTCAGTTAATTTCTGGTTACCGCTCTCTGGCGACCAACAACAGCATGCGTGAACCAGGCAGTGGCGTAGCAAAACACAGTTACCACACGCTCGGACAGGCGATGGATTTCCATATTCAGGGAATCGAATTGAGCAATATCCGCAAAGCAGCGTTAAAAATGCGGATGGGTGGTGTAGGATATTATCCACGAAGTAACTTTGTGCACATCGATACCGGCCCCGCACGGACCTGGTGATGTGTGTAATTAATGGCCTGCCGATGTGCAGGCCATTTTGTGGAGCCCTATGAAAATCCATCTTATTACCGTCACGGCCTTCAGCCAGAACTGCTCTCTGATTTGGTGTACAAAGACTAATCAGGCCGCCATTGTCGATCCCGGCGGTGAAGCCGCACGTATTATTCAGGAAGTGTCTGCCAAAGGCGTTCTGGTTACTCAAATTTTGCTCACGCACGGTCATCTCGATCACGTAGGTGCCGCCGCTGAACTGGCTGCACATTATCAGGTGCCTGTTATCGGACCGCAGAAGGAAGATCAATTCCTGCTTGATGCTTTACCAACTCAGAGCCAGATGTTTGGCCTTGACCATTGTGACCCGCTGACGCCTGATACCTGGCTCGAGGAAGGTGACACTGTGAGCGTAGGCGAAGAAATCTTATCCGTATTACATTGCCCGGGTCATACGCCGGGGCATATTGTTTTCATCAATGATGAAGCGCGTATTGCCGTTTCCGGTGACGTGATTTTCAAAGGCGGCGTAGGGCGAAGTGATTTCCCGCGCGGTGATCATCAGGCGCTGATCCACTCGATTAAAACCAAGCTGTTGCCTCTGGGTGATGACATGGTCTTTATTCCAGGTCATGGCCCGATGTCTGACTTTGGTTACGAGCGTAAAAACAATCCTTTCCTGCAGGATGAAATGCCGGTCTGGTAATTATTGATTGCCTGAATACAAAAAGCCCGTCAGTGTCCTGACGGGCTTTTTTAATCGAGAAGCTGTGCTTAACGATTACAGTACGGCGACGATGGCTTCACACAGTGGTGCCATATTGTCGAGTGTGATACCCGCAACGTTGATACGTCCTGAATTCACCGCGTATACACCGAATTCATCCCGTAAACGCAATACCTGATCTTTGGTCAGGCCGCTGAAAGAGAACATCCCGTTCTGATTGATAATAAAGCTGAAATCCTGCTGGGCCCCTTTTTCCTGCAAGGTGCTGACAAACAACTGACGCATACGGTGGATACGCTGACGCATATCGCTCAGTTCCTGCTCCCACAGCGTGCGCAAGGCTTCGTTACCCAGAATGGTAGCTACAACCGCTGCGCCGTGTGCTGGCGGGTTAGAGTAGTTTGCACGGATAACCGATTTCATCTGACTGAACGCGCGATCGGCGGTTTCAGCGTCAGTGGCGACTAACGTACAGGCGCCGACACGTTCATTATACAGGCCGAAGTTTTTCGAGTAAGAACTGGCGACCAGTAACTCTTTATGGCTGGCGACAAACAGGCGCAGACCCGCGGCATCTTCTTGCAGACCCTTAGCAAAACCCTGATAAGCAAAATCGAACAGCGGTAACCAGCCGTTTGCCACAGACAATTCAGCCAGCTTCGCCCATTGTTCTTCAGTCGGGTCGATACCCGTCGGGTTGTGGCAGCAACCGTGGAACAACACTACGTCACCGGCTTTCGCTTCGCTCAGGCTTTTCAGCATGCCGTCGAAATCAAGGCTGTGATTGGCTGCGTCGTAATAGTTGTACTCTGCAACTTCCAGGCCTGAAGCGGAAAATACGCCTTTATGGTTCGGCCAGCTTGGATTACTGACCCACACGCGTTTGGCGCTGGTTTGTGTCGCAATAAAATCTGCTGCAATGCGCAGGGCACCGGTACCGCCAGGCGTTTGTGCCGTGCGCGCACGCTTGTCTGCAATCACAGTGCTGCCTTTACCGAACAGCAGTTCCTGCGTGCAATGTGCAAAATCAGGTAATCCGTCGATGCTGAGATAGGTTTTCGTTGTTTCATTTTCCAACAGAAACTGTTCGGCTTTCTTCACGCTGGCCAAAACCGGCGTTTTACCCGTTTCATCTTTATAAACACCAATCCCAAGATTGATTTTATTCGAGCGGTCATCAGCGCGGAAAAGATCGGTAAGACCCAGAATAGGGTCAGCAGGTGCTGCAGTGATTTTTTCAAACATGTCGGAAAATTCCATAGCCTGATATGACGAAAGAGGGCATCAGGGTACCGCCAGCGCTGTCGTTTGCCAACCGTTTGCGGCAAAAAGAAAGCAGAGTTGTGAGAAGGCGTGTGAGATTAAAATTTTTTATGGAAGAGGGTAGCAAAGTTCGTTTTTTGAATTGTTTAAATGCAAAAGGCAGAGCCGAAGCTCTGCCTTGATATCCACTTTGATGCGCCCGAAAGCGCATCGTTAAGCGATATTAGAACTGGTATTGCAGACCAACACCAACGACGTCGTCTGTGCTACGGCCAGATGCTTTGGTGTAGCTGTTGTCGTCCAGCAGGTTGATTTTGTAGTCAACATAGGTAGACATGTTTTTGTTGAAGTAGTAGTAAGTACCTACTTCTACGTATTTAACCAGGTCAGCATCGCCGCCGCCGTAGGTTGAATCGTTTTTGGTGAAGCCGTTCAGGTCCTTACCTTTAGACTGCAGGTAGGCGATAGATGGGCGCAGACCGAAATCGAACTGGTACTGAGCAACAACTTCGAAGTTCTGAGTTTTGTTAGCAATAGAGCCCGGGTTGCCGTAATCAGTGGTGTTACGTGATTCACCGTAGAAGGTCGCCAGGTACAGGTTGTTAGCGTCATATTTCGCGCCGAATGCGTATGCGTCAGCTTTATCACCAGCACCGTCACGCTTCTGCAGAGAGGTACGGTTAGAAGAGAAGTAAGCACCTGTCAGGCTAACACCGGAGTCGCCGATAGCATAAGCGGCAGAAGTACCCCAGCCGTCGCCATTGGAATCAACTGCGCCACGATCGTCACGACCTTCGTCGTTTTTACCCTGGTACTGTACAGCGAAGCTCAGGCCATCAACCAGACCGAAGAAGTTGCTGTTACGGTAAGTTGCCATGCCATTACCACGACCAACCATGAAGTTGTCGTTGTTCTGGTACATGGTGTCATCGCCAAAGATTGGCAATTGGTCGGTGTAGGACATTACGTCGTAGATTACGCCGTAGTTACGACCGTAGTCGAAAGAACCTGCATCGCCAAATTTCAGACCAGCGAAGCCCAGACGAGTTTTGTTGCCTTCGTCGCCAGCGCTTTCTGCGTGGTTAGCCTGAACGTTGTATTCCCACTGGCCGTAACCGGTCAGTTGGTCAGTAATTTGAGTTTCGCCTTTGAAGCCGAAACGGACATAGGTCTGGTCGCCATCGTCGCCAGCGTTGTCAGAGAAGGTGTGACGCGCGTCAACTTTACCGTACAGATCCAGTTTGTTGCCGTCTTTGTTATAGATCTCAGCTGCGTTAGCTGCACCAGCAACTAACAGAGCAGGGATTACCACTGCAAGAATATTGCGCTTCATCATTATTATTACCCTCATTGGTTTTATTTGGACACCTGCCACTGCCTTAAACAATTCTTTACGGAACTATTCGTGAAAGTTTGGTGTCTCCTGTGTCTGAACGCACTATTCCATCCGATGTAAGCTTAATCCATAGCGAAAATGCTACTAAATTACTAAATATGTTTCAGTCAGAAAAAATGTATTACAAAATGTGTATTTTACGGAACTTTGTGACAGGGATCTATCTTTCAAAATGACTAAGGCCAGCATTGATGGCCTTAGTTTTGTAACTATTTTGTTAATTAGAAATAGTTTAATTAATTAGAAGGTTGCACTACGTGGTGTACGTGGGAACGGGATCACGTCACGAACGTTTTGAACACCGGTCACATAAGCAACTAAACGTTCAAAACCTAACCCGAAGCCGGAATGCGGGACAGTGCCGTAACGGCGAAGATCGCGATACCACCAATAATCTTCTTTATTCAGACCCATTTCAGCCATTCGCGCGTCCAATACATCCAGACGTTCTTCACGCTGAGAACCCCCGATAATCTCACCAATACCTGGCGCAAGAACGTCCATTGCGGCAACAGTTTTGCCATCATCGTTCATACGCATGTAGAAGGCTTTGATATCTTTAGGGTAGTTTTTGACCACAACAGGCGCTTTGAAATGCTGCTCAGCCAGGTAACGTTCGTGTTCAGAAGAAAGATCAACACCCCAGGAAACCGGGTTTTCAAATTTCTGGCCACAATTCATTAGGATTTCTACAGCATCGGTGTAATCCACTTGCGCGAAATCGGATGTTACAAATCGCTCAAGGCGCGCAACAGCATCTTTGTCTACGCGATCGGCAAAAAAGGCCATATCGTCTGCACGTTCGTCTAAAACGGCTTTGAAAACATATTTAAGCATGTTTTCAGCCAGTGACGCGATGTCATCCAGCGTAGCAAAAGCCACTTCCGGTTCAACCATCCAGAACTCAGCAAGGTGACGGCTGGTATTTGAGTTTTCTGCGCGGAAGGTCGGGCCGAAGGTATAAACCTTGGACAGCGCACATGCATAGGTTTCACCGTTAAGCTGACCGGAAACGGTAAGGAACGCTTCTTTACCGAAAAAGTCTTCGCTGAAGTCGATTTCGCCTTTGTCGGTACGCGGCAGGTTTTGCAGATCCAACGTAGAAACGCGGAACATTTCACCCGCACCTTCGGTATCGGAAGCAGTGATCAGCGGAGTGGACACCCAGAAGTAGCCGTTTTCATGATAGAAACGGTGAATCGCCTGAGACAGGGTGTTGCGCACACGTGCAACGGCGCCAATCAGGTTGGTGCGCGGGCGAAGGTGAGCCACCTCACGCAGGTATTCGATACTGTGGCGTTTTGCCGCCATCGGGTAGGTATCAGGGTCATCCACCCAGCCAACAACTTTAACAGCGGTTGCCTGCAGTTCGAAACTCTGGCCTTCGCCAGGAGATGCGACAACAGTACCGGTCACTTCTACTGAACAACCCGTCGTCAGACGCAGGACGTCTTCCTGATAATTGGGCAGAGAATTATTGATGACGGCCTGTAAAGGATTAAAGCAGGAGCCGTCATAAACGGCGACGAATGAGATACCAGCTTTAGAATCTCTCCGGGTACGTACCCAACCGCGTACGGTGACTTCACTGTCAACCGCAGCACGGCCTTGCAGTACGTCGACTACAGGCACAACGCTCATAGATTTCTCTCTTTCTTTATATATGTTGGCTAAGAAATATTGGACACCCTGTAAAAAGGGATTTTGCTATGTTACTTAGCCTTTCTCAGGACACAAGCAGAAATCACCGTTGGTGAAGAAGAATTAAGGGACAATTGACAGGAATAACACGAAATATTGATACAACGAATAAAAGCCGAGCGGAATGAAATTGCAGCTATATAAAGGAAAGAAAGTTGGGAAAGAAAATTCCGATAAAGCGCCGGAGTGACTTCCGGCGCTTTACTGACACTCAGGATGCTTTTTTAACCAGCGGTAAATCAAAGGCTTTCCGAAGCGCTTTCACGAAGGCTTTGTCCTGACAAATGGTTTTGCCCGGACTGTCAGACAACTTGGCGACCGGTTTACCGTTGCACTGAACCAATTTAATTACAATATTCAGAGGCTTAACGCCGGGAATATTACAAGTCAGACGGGTACCAATCCCAAACACCAGATTGACGCGCTGATGGAAATGGCGATAAAGATGCAGCGCTTTATCCAGATCCAGGTTATCGGAAAATACCAGCGTTTTGGTCATCGGATCGATCCCCAGTGCCTGATAATGCGCAATGGCTTTTTCACCCCATTCAAATGGATCGCCGGAATCATGACGTAGCCCCTGATAGGCATTGGCGAAATTGCTGCCGAAATCACGTAGGAAAGCATCCATCGTAATGCAGTCGGTCAGTGCAATGCCGAGCTGGTCCGGATATTCATCCAGCCAGGCCTGTAACGCAGCACGCTGGCTGTTTGCCAGAACCGGACTGATTTGCTGATGCGCCTGGAACCATTCATGAGCCTGAGTCCCGACCGGTGTCAGCTGCAATTTATGTGCTACATCGTAATTGCTGGTGCCGACCAGATAAGGGAATTCATTTTTTAGCGTACTGACAATGGCTTCCTGAACTTCGCCCGAGAAACGACGGCGTGTGCCGAAATCCATCAGACGGAAGGCAGAGAGGTCGATATCTGCGGCCTGTTCTTTAAAACTGGCAAGATTTTTGCGCAACTGATCTACGGCCATTTGCGCGGTGACTTGCGACGAACGGTGACGATGCACCACTTCGCTGATCACCGCCAGCAGCGGCACTTCCCACATGATCACTTCACGCCACGGCCCTTCAATACGCACGTGCAAATGCCCGTTGCGATCGGACACGGTGACGTGTTCTGGATTGTAGCGGAACGCCTTCAGCCAGTTCAGATAGTCGTGTTTAAAGAAGGGCAGGCCGGAGAGATAAGTGAACTCATCATTTGTGAGGGCCAGCTGGCTCATCATCTGGATTTGCTCACGAATCTCGCTGGCATATTCACCCAGCAGTTCATCGCCGCGGCAACGGAACTCGGCTACCACGCTAATATTGCGATAGCGATGGTAAACCGCTTGCTGCATATGAAGCTTGTAGGCATCGGTATCTAACAGCGAAGTCAAAATCGGGGAGGCGTATGGAGTCATAGCGCGCTTACAGCATCCTCGTCAGAAACTGAGTGTTTGAACACAAACAACCGTTCCGTAAAAAAAACGTTCTGGATAAAACAGCAAAGTCTGTGAAGTATACCGTATTATCCTGTCAAAGAACCCTCATCACATCATAATTGTCTGCGGGTGGTCGAGGCTTAATTGTGCTTAAACATAGAGAATATGGGCAAACAGGCGATTTTACGGTTTAAAAAAAGCACAAATTGATTACATAAATTTAATCTACCTGACATTCAAAAAAGAAAAATCGGGGCGTTTTTACCCCGATTTTTGTGTGTGTATTCCGCTTCGCTTGTTCACGATAGTAAACGATCAGATGTTTTCTAAATTAATGCCCCGCGTTTTAGGTCCGAAAATGCCGATTACCAGCATCACAATGATCATGCTGACGACGATGAACGCAATTACGCCCTGCGTTCCGGCATATTGCAGGATCAGGCCGATCAAGATGCTGCTGAAGACGGTCGACAGGCGGCTGAATGAATAACAAAAGCCAACGGCGCGAGCCCGGATATGCGTCGGGAATACTTCTGTCTGATAAGCGTGATAGCTAAAGGTCAGCCAGGCATTGGAATAAGTGATCAGGAAGCCGCAAATCACCAGCATCACCGGATGGGTCTGCAGAGCGAATAAGGTGCCGAAAACCACTGTCATTAATGACGAGAGAACAATTTGCCATTTGTTTTCAATTTTATCCGCATATCGGCTGCAAATAAGTGAGCCGAGAGGATACGCCAGCGTGATAAAGAAGGCGTACAGCAAACTGTGGGTGACGGTCGTGCCTTTGCCGGAAAGCAGGGCGGGCAGCCAGTTGCCAAAGCCGAAGAAACCAATGGCCTGGAAAAAGTTCATGACGGTCAGCATGAGCGTCCGTTTGCGGTATTCAGGTGACCAGATTTCCCTGAACGTGCCTTTTCGCGGCAATACAGCGTGGCTTTCTTCAGCGATGTACGCCGGACTATTGCTTACGCCGCAGCGTTTTTCCATCGCGCTCACGACATTATGTGCGTCTTCGTGACGTCCCTGTTGCGCCAGCCAGCGGGCGGACTCCGGCAGGTTTTTACGCACAATCCACACAACCAGCGAACACAACGCACCCGCGATCACCACGTAACGCCAGCCTGTCAGCCCGAAAAAGGTTTGCGGTACCAGCCACCATGACATTAGTGCGACAGCCGGTACAGAAAGAAACTGAATAAAGAAGGCGAAAGCAAAAGCGCGGCTGCGCATATGACTCGGCACCCATTCGGTGAGATACGTATCGATAGTCACCAGCTCAAGGCCCAGGCCAACACCGACCAGAAAACGACAAAGAATGATGCCTTCAGCGCTGTTCTGGAACGACATCAGCAGCGAAAAACAGCCGTACCACGCCAGCGCAAACATGAATGTCATGCGTCGGCCGAAGCGGTCAGCATTGGGTGCCAGAAGACTCGCGCCAAAAAAAAGACCTAAAAATGTGGAAGAAGCGAAGGCTGCCTGATCGGATATGCCAAATACTCCCGCCGTGCCGATATGAAATATGTTCTCTGCCAGTAAACCTGAACTAATGTATCCGGTTTCGAAAAGGTCGTAGAGTTCGAAGAATCCACCCAGTGACAGCAATATGATGAAGCGCCAGAGTCCTGCGGAGGCAGGGAGTGCGTCAATGCGGGCTGATAATGTCTTGTTATTTAATGTTTTTTGTTTATGTATCCCCATGCCGGGGGCGCAGGTGTCACTCATTTTATTATTAGCCTTAGTGATTCATCGTATTAATGATCATGCTAATGACTCCCGGTCGGATTTAAATATTGAATTTTTGTAACGAATAAGAAAATAGAGCATAAAAAACTGCGCAAAAACACATTGTGAAAAGTACAGTTTTATCGGTTCAGAATGTGATGCAGATCGGACTTCCACTTTTGACCGCCAAAAGGCGCTTTAAGACAAATTTCTGTGTTTTGGTTGAAAGGTGCGCATACGCACTCACAAACTGGCAACAATCTGGGATTTTCTGATGCCTGTGTTAGAGTTTAGAGAGAAAAGTATGAAGGCCGGCAGGGCTCTGCGCAGCGATTTGCTGATGAAAAGCACCCGCTTTGATGCCATGAATCGTCATCACCATAAACAATGAAAACGCCAAAAGGTTTTTTATGACTCAACTGCCACAAGCCAAGTTCCGCCATGACTATCGTGCGCCGGACTATACCATCACGGATATCGACCTTAATTTTGAGCTTGATGCACAGAAAACCATCGTGACTGCTGTCAGTCAGATTAAACGACAAGGTGCCGAAGGCGCGCCGCTGGTGCTCAACGGTGAAGATCTGACGCTGATCAGCCTGAAAATTAACGGTCAGGACTGGCCGAAATATCAGTTAAAAGAAGGTGTGCTGGAAGTTACCGGCCTGCCGGAAGCGTTTGAACTGGCGATTGTTAACGAAATTCACCCTGCAAAAAATACCGCATTGGAAGGGTTGTATCTTTCCGGTGAAGCGCTGTGTACCCAGTGCGAAGCTGAAGGTTTCCGCCACATTACCTATTATCTGGATCGCCCGGACGTTCTGGCGCGTTTCACCACCCGCATCGTGGCGGACAAAGCCCGTTATCCTTTTTTGCTGTCCAACGGTAACCGTATTGATCAGGGTGAACTGGAAGGCGGTAAGCACTGGATCAAATGGGAAGACCCGTTCCCGAAACCTTGCTACCTGTTTGCGCTGGTCGCCGGTGATTTCGATGTCCTGCGTGATTCCTTCAAAACCCGCTCAGGTCGTGATGTGGCGCTGGAACTGTTCGTCGATCGCGGCAATCTGGATCGCGCCGGCTGGGCGATGGAATCCCTCAAGCAATCCATGAAATGGGACGAAACCCGTTTCAATCTGGAATACGATCTCGACATCTTTATGATCGTTGCCGTTGATTTCTTCAACATGGGCGCGATGGAAAACAAAGGCCTTAACGTCTTTAACTCCAAATACGTGCTGGCGAAAGCCGAAACTGCCACGGACAAAGATTATCTTGGTATCGAAGCGGTGATCGGCCACGAATACTTCCATAACTGGACTGGTAACCGCGTGACCTGCCGCGACTGGTTCCAGCTGAGCCTGAAAGAAGGCCTGACCGTTTTCCGTGATCAGGAATTTAGTTCTGATCTGGGATCGCGTTCAGTTAACCGTATCGATAACGTCCGCGTTATGCGTGGCGCACAGTTCTCTGAAGATGCCAGCCCGATGGCGCACCCGATCCGTCCGGAAAAAGTTATTGAGATGAACAACTTCTACACCCTGACGGTGTATGAGAAAGGTTCAGAAGTCATCCGTATGCTGCACACTTTGCTCGGCGAAGAGAAATTCCAGGCCGGGATGCAATTGTACTTTGAGCGTCATGACGGCAGCGCCGCGACCTGTGACGACTTTGTGCAGGCGATGGAAGACGCGTCAAACGTGGATCTGTCACTGTTCCGTCGCTGGTACAGCCAGTCCGGTACGCCGGTGCTGACCGTGCGCGACGACTATGATGTGGAAAAACAGCAATACACTCTGACTGTCAGCCAGAAAACACCGGCGACGCCTGATCAGACTGAAAAGCTGCCACTTCACATTCCGCTGGATATCGAACTGTATGACCCGCAGGGCAACGTGATTGCGCTGAAACAAAACGGTCAGACAGTCAGCAACGTGCTGAACGTGACCGAAGCTGAGCAAACGTTCGTGTTTGACGACGTGGAATATCAGCCGGTGCCTTCTTTATTACGTGAATTCTCCGCACCGGTGAAACTCGATTACACATGGGGCGATCATCAGCTGACTTTCCTGATGAAATACGCGCGTAACGATTTCGCCCGCTGGGATGCGGCGCAAAGTTTGCTGGCAATTTACATCAAGCTGAACGTGGCGCGTCATCAGCAGAAACAACCGTTGTCTCTGCCGCTGCATGTGGCGGATGCGTTCCGGGCGGTATTGCTGGATGAGAATATCGATCCGGCACTGGCGGCGCAGATCCTGACTCTGCCATCTGAGAACGAAATCGCTGAACTGTTCGAAATTATCGATCCGGAAGCGATCAGTGCCGTTCACGATGCGATTACCCGTTGTCTGGCGACCGAAATGGCCGATGAATTCCTGGCGGTTTACAACGCTAACCGTCTGCCAGCGTACCGTGTGGTGCATGAAGATATCGGCAAACGCTCGCTGCGTAACACCTGCCTGCATTATCTGGCTTTTGCCGATGTGACGCTGGCCGATCAGCTTGTTAAGGCGCAATTTGAACAGGCAGATAACATGACGGATTCTCTGGCAGCGATGTCTGCGGCGGTTTCCGCGCAGCTGCCTTGCCGTGAATCGCTGATGGCGGCCTATGACGAACGCTGGCATCACGACGGTCTGGTCATGGATAAATGGTTTATCCAGCAGGCGACCAGCCCGGCAGCCGATGTGTTGCAGAAAGTCCGTTCACTGCTGAACCACCGTTCATTCAGCATGGGCAACCCGAACCGCGTCCGTTCATTAGTCGGTGCATTTGCCTCTGCCAATCCTTCTGCATTCCACGCGGCAGACGGCAGCGGTTATCAGTTCCTGACTGAAATGCTGACAGATCTCAACACCCGTAACCCGCAGGTTGCAGCGCGCATGATTGAGCCGCTGATCCGCCTGAAACGCTATGACCAGAACCGTCAGGCGCTGATGCGTCAGGCTCTGGAACAGCTGAAAGGGCTGGAAAATCTGTCCGGTGATTTGTTCGAGAAAATTACCAAAGCGTTAGAGGCGTAATCGCTTGTAACAGCAACTAGCGGCAATAAAAAAGGGCGATGGAGACATCGCCCTTTTTACGTTTTAAATCACTAAAAGTGGAAATCAGTTTTGTGCGCGCTTCGCTTCCTGAGCCACATTTTGCAACGGCTGCGGCGTCAGTACACGTTCCAGCACTTCAGCTTCCAGCTCCGCCAGTCGCGCAGAACCTTTACGGCGCGGACGCGGCAGGTCAACCGTCAAATCCATACCAATCTGTCCCTGATCTATCAGGATCACCCGGTCAGCCACGGTCACGGCTTCGCTGACATCATGCGTCACCAGCAGAACCGTGAAATCGTGCTGCTGCCACAAACGTTCGATCAGACTTTGCATCTCGATGCGCGTCAGGGCATCCAGCGCGCCCAGCGGTTCATCAAGCAATAACAGACGCGGGCGATGGATTAATGCACGTGCCAGTGCCACGCGTTGTTTCTGCCCGCCGGATAATGCAGAAGGCCAGTCATTGGCACGATCCGCCAGGCCGACTTCTTCCAGCGCAGCCAGTGCGGCTTCACGCCATTTGCCTTTCAGACCCAGACCGACGTTATCAATCACCTTTTTCCACGGCAGCAGGCGGTCATCCTGAAACATAAGTCGCGTGTCGTCGCGTACCTGACTCAGCGGCGCGCTGGCGCTGAGCAGCTCGCCTTGTGTGGTTTTCTCCAGTCCGGCCAGTAAACGCAGCAGGGTGCTTTTGCCACAACCGCTGCGACCGACGACTGCCACAAACTGGCCGGGCGGAATGCGCAGATTAATATCGTTCAGCACGGCGCGGTTGCCGTATTTTTTCGTGATGCCGGAGAGAGTCACCGGCGTGCCTTGCGGAATGCGTGCGGGTGCGCTCATGCGGCATCTCCTTGTTTTTTCTGATAAGCAGGGTGCCAGCGCAGCCAGACACTTTCCAGCAGGCGGGCAAGAACATCGGCCAGTTTGCCAAGAATGGCGTACAGCACGATGGCGACAACCACGACGTCAGTTTGTAAAAACTCGCGGGCGTTCATTGCCAGATAACCAATCCCGGAGTTGGCGGATATGGTTTCCGCCACAATCAGCGTCAGCCACATGAACCCCAGCGCAAAGCGCACGCCGACCATAATCGACGGCAACGCGCCCGGTAACACCACCTGAATAAACAGCGGGAAACCGGAAAGTCCGTAACTGCGCGACATCTCCAGCAGACCGCGGTCAATGTTGCGAATTCCGTGATAAGTATTGAGATAAATCGGGAACAACGTTCCCAGTGCCACCAGGAAAATCTTGGCAGATTCGTCAATGCCAAACCACAGAATCACCAGCGGGATCAGCGCCAGATGCGGAATGTTACGCAACATTTGCAGCGAACTGTCCAGCAGACGCTCGCCCCAGCGGGAAAGCCCGGTGATAAACCCGAGCAGCAACCCGAGACTGCCGCCGATAGCGAAGCCAATCAATGCGCGGAAGGTACTGATTTTCAGGTTTTGCCACAGGTCACCGCTTTTCGCCAGTGTCCAGAAGGCTTCCACCACGGCGCTCGGTGCCGGCAGAATTCGGTTGGATAGCCAGCCGGCTTCCACCGCCAGCTGCCAGCCGCCAATGAGTACCACCGGCACAATCCACGGAGCCAAGCGGTTCAGCCAGCGTTGTGTCGTTGTCATCTGCGTTCTCCTTAATGCTGGCTGGCGGTGCGTTTGTTCGCAAAGTCATGAGCGACCAGTTCACCGCGCGGCAAAATGGCTTTCTTCACAGTGTTGTCATCTTCCGGTTTGGCCAGATCCAGATGCGGGAACAGTAATTCGCTGACGCGGTACGCTTCTTCCAGATGCGGATAACCGGAGAAAATGAAGGTGTCGATGCCCAGATCCGCATATTCCTGCATACGCGCAGCGACAGTCGGGCCATCGCCGACCAGTGCTGTTCCTGCGCCGGTACGCACCAGACCGATACCGGCCCAGAGATTCGGATAGATTTCCAGCTTGTTACGGTCGCCGCCGTGTAACGCTGCCATGCGGTGCTGACCGACGGAATCGGTTTTGGCGAAAGCGGCCTGTGCGCGCTGAATAGTTTCGTCATCCACGTTGGCGATCAGTTTGTCGGCGGCGCGCCAGGCTTCTTCGTTGGTTTCACGCACAATCACGTGCAGACGAATACCGAAACGCACTGTGCGGCCTTTCGCGGCAGCTTTGGCACGCACTTGCTCAATTTTCTCTTTCACTAACGCCGGAGGTTCGCCCCAGGTCAGATACAGTTCCACCTGCTCGGCAGCCAGATCCTGCGCTTCGTCGGAAGATCCGCCGAAATACAGCGGCGGGCGAGGGTACTGAACCGGCGGATGCATCAGGCTCGCGCCTTTTACCTGAATATGTTTTCCTTCGTAATCAACCGTTTCGCCTTCAAGTACGCGGCGCCAGATACGGGTAAATTCTGCTGAAGCTTCATACCGTTCTTTATGGTTGAGATGTAAACCTTCCGCTGCCAGTTCAGACGGATCACCGCCGGTCACCAGATTAAACAGCGCACGACCGCCGGAAAGCCGGTCGAGTGTAGCCGCCTGACGGGCGGCCAGTGTCGGGGAGATAATCCCCGGGCGCAGCGCCACCAGGAATTTCAGGCGTTGCGTGACAGAAATCAGAGAAGCCGCGACGAGCCATGAGTCTTCGCATGAACGGCCGGTCGGCAGCAGTACACCGCCGAAACCTAAGCGGTCCGCGGCCTGAGCAATCTGCTGGAGATAACCGTGGTCTACCACACGGGCACCTTCTTCAGTTCCTAAATAACGACCATCGCCATGGGTGGGTAAAAACCAGAATACGTTCAGACTCATAGTATGTTCCTCTCAAAGTTTTTTGATTCATGACCGCTCAGCGGCGGCTAAATTAGGGTTCAGTTGGCCTGTACAGCCGGTTTCCAAATGCGGTCTTTGATTTCAACCGGCTTTGGCAAAATGTGGTTCTGATAAAACAGGTCGGCGGTTTGCTGCTGGCGCTTTTCCGTCTCGGCATTGACCGGAGTGATTGGCATATCCGGCAAATGATCCAGATAAGAGGCGACCACTTTTTCCGGTAATCCCATCGACTGAGAAAGCAGTTTGATACTTTGTTCGCGGTCAGTTTTGGTCAGCGCATTCGCCTGCGTTAACACATCCAGTACCTGACTGATGAACTGAGGATTGGCCTCGGTATATTTTTTCGGCGCAAGATAGAAGGAACCGGTCTGATGCAGCGTCGAGCCGTCGGTCAGCACGCGAACATCGCCCTGAACTTCTGCGGCGGAGTAGTACGGATCCCAGATAGCCCAGGCATCGACGTCATGCTGCTGAAACGCGGCGCGCGCGTCGGCAGGTGTCAGATAGACCGGCTGGATATCACTGAATTTAAGACCTGCCTGTTGCAGGGCACGAAGCAATAAGTTGTGTGAACTGGAGCCTTTCTGGAATGCGACTTTATGGCCTTTGAGATCTGCCACGGTTTTGATCGGGCTGTTACTGTCGACCAGAATCACTTCCGCTTTTGGTTTCGGTGGTTCTGAACCGATATAAAGAAGATCCGCCCCGGCCGCTTGTGCAAACAGTGGCGGTAAATCGCCGGTACCGCCCAAATCAATACTGCCGACGTTCAGGGCTTCAAGGATCTGCGGACCAGCGGGAAATTCCACCCAGCTGATTTTGGTGTCCGGGAAACGTTTTTCCAGCAGCTGATGAGATTTGGCCAGCACCAGTCCGACGGATCCTTTCTGATAAGCGATGCGTAATTGCGCAGGATCTTTTTCCTGTGCTGACGCTGTGGCGCCGAATATCAGGCTGGTGACCAGTCCGGCGACGACGGGCAACAGACGTAATAAAGAGAAAGACGAAGGCATGATTAATTCCTTTTAATTTCAGACGCGCAGGGCTTGCGCGGAAAGGGAAGTGACAGACGGAATTTGCGGACGGCGGCGGCTCAGTGCCAGATAGAAGTTTTCCAGCGATTCGGTCAGACGTTCTTCCAGCGCCGGATCCAGCCTGGCCGGGAACGTCTGATAATCAGTGATCAGACTGTCATCGGCGAAAACACCCTGTAAAACTTCCTGCGCTTTCAGCGAGGCCAGCACAGGTTTCAGCGCATAATCGACGGCCAGCATGTGGCCGATCGATCCGGCCGTCGCCAGTGGCAAAACGACTTTGTGGTCGAGAGCGCGCTCGGGCAGTAAATCCAGCAGAGTTTTCAGCGCACCTGAAAAAGACGCCTTGTACACCGGCGTGGCGACAATCAGACCATCTGCGCTTGCCAGTTCAGCGTTCAGTTGCTTCAACTGAGGGCTGGCAAAATTGGCAAATAACAAATCATCAGCCGAAAAATCCTGAATATTGTAGGTAAAGACTTCGACGCCCCGGCTCGCCAGCCACTGATGGCTGAGCGCCAGCAGGGAAGAGGAGCGGGATGGTTGTCGGGGGCTGCCGGCCAGTGTGATTACGCGCATTCACTTATTCCTTATAACAATCTGTTATAGAACTATCATTTTTATTAACGAAGTGAAGTAAACCTAGCAGGGGAAGGCGGCAGAGCGGAAATCTCAATTTTGGCTATGGAAAGTTTCAAATCACATAAAGCGCTTTAAATGGCGTGTTGACGCGGAGACAGGTTAAGAAGGAAAAGTGAATTAAAGGTAACTAAAAAGTAATCGTTTGCGCAGCGAAGCAATTATTTGCCCAATATGCCGGTTATCATTTCCAATTGTCCCGCGCTTAGTCAATAATACCGCCCCGTCTAGCCACCGGGAATCCAGGAGTTTCCATGTATTATCCTCTTGTCAGGAAAGCACTGTTTCAGCTCGATCCAGAGCGCGCCCACGAGTTAACCTTTCGTCAGTTGAGCCGCATTTCCGGCACCCCTTTTGAATTCCTGATCCGCCAGTCAGTGCCAACCAAACCGGTAAACTGCATGGGATTATCCTTTAAGAACCCTTTGGGACTGGCCGCAGGCCTGGATAAAGACGGCGAATGTATTGATGCACTCGGCGCAATGGGCTTTGGATTTATTGAAGTCGGCACGGTGACACCGCGTGCGCAGGCGGGTAATGATAAGCCGCGTTTATTCCGCATCGTTGAAGCTGAAGGCCTGATTAACCGCATGGGCTTTAATAACCATGGCGTGGATAATCTGGTGAATAATGTCAAAAAATCACATTTTGGCGGCATTCTGGGGATTAATATTGGCAAGAATAAAGACACGCCTGTTGAGCACGGCGCTGACGATTATCTGACCTGTATGGATAAGGTATATCCGTATGCCGGTTATATCGCGGTGAATATTTCATCGCCAAATACCCCTGGCTTACGTTCACTGCAATACGGTGAGGCGCTGGATGATTTACTGGCGGCGATCAAGAATAAGCAGCTTGAACTTCAGCAGCGTCACCAGAAATATGTGCCGGTTGCCGTGAAGATCGCGCCGGATCTTTCTGAAGAAGAATTGATCCAAATAGCGGACAGTCTGGTACGTCATAATATGGACGGCGTTATCGCCACCAATACCACGCTCGATCGTAAACTGGTTCAGGGGCTGAATTATTGTGAGCAGGTTGGTGGCCTGAGCGGGCGTCCGGTGCAACTGCGCAGTACAGAAATTATTCGTATGTTGTCGAATGAATTGCAGGGACGTCTGCCAATTATTGGCGTCGGCGGGATTGATTCATTAACTGCCGCGCGTGAAAAAATGGCGGCCGGTGCGTCATTAATTCAAATCTATTCCGGCTTTATCTTCAAAGGCCCGGGTTTAATCAAAGATATTGTTAACCACATCTAATATTTTTCATCCTTTAGGCGAGTCAGGGGTTTATTTATCAACCCGGCTCGTCTATATTTTGTCCACTGACCGTAATTCAGGCTCAGGATTTGTCTGATATCACTTCTTCCCAAAAAAATCTATTCTCACAGATTAGCCGGAAATGAAGTCAGGCAGAGGGCATGAGGGCAAACAGGATGACGAAATGAAAATCAAACCAGATGATAATTGGCGTTGGTACTTCGATGCAGAGCATGATCGGCTTATGTTGGATCTCGCCAATGGCATGATTTTCCGTTCCCGTTTCCCGGCTAAAATGTTAACTCCTGATGCTTTTGGAAATATGTCATTCTGTGTCGATGATGCGGCTTTGTATTTCGATTATGAAGAACAGTGCAAACATATTCGTCTGGCTGCTGAACAACGTGCGGAATTAGTTTTAAATGCCTTAGTCGCTTTCCGTTTTTTAAAACCGCTGATGCCAAAGAGCTGGCATTTTAGTCAGCAGATGCGTCCTTTCCAGCCAGAGAATGGTCAGCTTGCTCAGGTGCAGGTGATGGACAGTGGCGAACAGGCGACATTGCTGGTGGTAGAATCCGGTGATAACGCCAGCCTGTGCCTGCTGGCGCAGGAGCGGCTGACAGTGGCAGGGCGCGGTATGGTGCTCGGTGATGCCATTAAAGTGATGCATGACCGGTTAATGCCAGCGGCGTTCAGAGTCGACAGCGATGTCTACGATCAGGCAGTGTAAATTACCCTTCATATTTCAAGTTGCAGATGCGTTGGCTGCGCTCAGTCGCCCGAATCACTTAACTGTGTAAGCTCATCGGGCTCCCTTCTCTTGCTCTTGCCGACTTTTTGCAACCCGAACTATTTTGGGTAATTGCGGATTTGGGTAATTGCGGGATATTTTAGCCGAGCACGATATCCGTTGCCGGTATGCAACTGCACGACAGAATCGTTCCGTCTTTCCCCACAGCACTTTCTTTCAGTGGCGCAACATTTCCTTCTTTTAATGTCATTCTGCACGCACCACAAATTCCCGCACGGCAGGAATAGGGGATACGTAATCCCTGCAACTCTAGTTGTTCGAGCAAAATCTGCTGATTGTTGCCGGTAAACTCCGCGCCCTGGTAATTAATGCGGACTTCCTGAGCGGTACTTTTTGGCGCTTCGACATTTTCGACGACGTCGCCTGCGCTGTAAGGGCGGGGTGGTTTGGTCGCCAGCACCTGAACGCTGTCACCCGCGCGGATCACACCGTTGTTACGGGCAATCATGTTCTGACCGAAATCGACGTCGCCATCGCTGGCAGTACGGTAACCTTGCAACGTTTTAAGAGGTTCGCCACGCGGATGCTTGCGGCCTTTTTCGATGCTGACCGTAGTAAAAATGCAGCGGCTGCACGGCTTCACCAGATCGAAAATGACTTCTCCGATGCGGATGGTCTGCCAGCTGTCTTCTGCGTAAGCCTCAGCACCACTGACCACAATATTGGGGCGGAACTGTTCAACCCTGACACCGCCCGGACAGCGGCGCTGCAAATCCTGCATTGACGCTTCGTTAATCAGCAGGTACGGGAACCCGTCGGCGAACGACAGCGGCACTTCGGGATGCTTTTTCACCCGGCGGGTGGGTTCGTCGCCGACCCAGCGCAGCTGCACATCACGTTTTAAATAACCACTTAACCAGCGATTTACCGGTTCCGGCGCGATGAGTGAGGTAAACTGATTGCCCCAGACTTCCGTCGGCGAATCAACGCCTGCGAAATCACGAAATCTGACGCTGATACTTTCGCCTTCCGGCGCACTCAGCATCAGACCATCAGGTAACAAAACCGGGGTGAACAGGACGAGGTTCGGATACTGGCGGGCAGTAATAAACATGCCTTGCGGGTCGGTTATCATGAACTGGCGGTCGAAAGCCAGTCCTGTTGGTGTGACCAGCGAGTGTGAAACTTGCAGGCCGCGCATCGATTTAACCGGATGAACAAATAAACGTGAAAGAATGGGCACTGAACACTGCCTCTCAGAGTATAAAGTCTTAAGAATAACCAGAGACTTTATGACAAGCGGCAGGGATTAGCTATAATGCGCAACAATTTTATTTTTGGTGATATGTCGATATGAACTCTTTGTTTGCCAGCACGGCGCGTGGACTGGAAGAACTGTTAAAAAGCGAACTGGAAACGCTGGGTGCGCAAGCCTGCAAAGTTGTGCAGGGAGGGGTGCATTTTGAAGGTGACGATCGCCTGCTGTACCGTAGCTTATTGTGGAGCCGTCTGGCTTCGCGCATCCTGTTGCCGCTGAACGAATTCAAAGTTCACAGCGATCTGGATCTTTATCTCGGCGTGATGGCGATTGACTGGCCGTCCGTTTTTGGCGTGGAAAAAACGTTCGCCGTGCATTTCAGCGGCCTGAATGACGAAATCCGTAACAGCCAGTACGGCGCGCTGAAAGTGAAAGACGCCATTGTCGACAGCTTTACCCGCAAAATGGATGAGCGTCCGAATGTGGCGAAACAGCAGCCCGATATTCGTGTAAACGTCTTCCTGCAACGTGATACCGCCAGCGTCGCGCTGGATCTCAGTGGCGAAGGCCTGCATCAGCGTGGCTACCGTGATCTGACCGGTCAGGCACCGCTGAAAGAAAACCTGGCTGCGGCTATCGTGATGCGTTCAGGCTGGGAAGCTGGCACGCCGATGGTCGACCCGATGTGTGGTTCCGGTACCTTGCTGATTGAAGCAGCGATGATCGCCGCCGATCGTGCGCCGGGCTTACATCGCCAGCACTGGGGCTTTACCGGCTGGAACAAATTTGACGCCGAACTGTGGCGCGAACTGACCGCCGAAGCACAGGTCCGTACCCGCCGTGCGGTGCAGGAAACCACGTCCCGTTTCTTCGGTTCTGATATTGACCGCCGCGTCATTGAGATGGCGCGTGCCAACGCCCGTCGCGCCGGTGTGGCGGAGCTGATTAGCTTTGAAGCCGCTGAAGTCGGTAAACTGGTGAATCCGTTGCCGGAAGGTCCGGTGGGTACGGTCATCAGCAACCCGCCATACGGTGAACGTCTGGAAAGCGAACCGGCGCTGATTGCGCTGCACAACATGCTTGGTCGCATCATGAAGACTAAGTTTGGTGGCTGGAAGTTGTCGCTGTTCAGTGCGTCACCGGAATTGCTGAGCTGCCTGCAATTGCGCGCTGAGCGCCAGTTCAAAGCTAAAAACGGTCCGCTGGAATGTGTGCAGAAAAACTACCAGCTGGCTGAAAACCCGACCGGTGCTGCCGGGACGCAAATGGCGGAAGATTATGCAAACCGCCTGCGTAAGAACGTCAAAAAACTGGAAAAATGGGCTAAACAGCAGGGCATTGAATGCTACCGCCTGTATGACGCCGATTTGCCAGATTACAACGTGGCGGTTGACCGCTACGGCAGCAAAGTGGTGGTGCAGGAATATGCGCCGCCAAAAACTGTGGATGCACAAAAAGCCCGTCAGCGCTTGTTTGACGTGATCAATGCCACCCTGTCGGTGCTGGATATTTCATCCAGCCAGTTGATCCTGAAAACCCGTGAGCGCCAGAAGGGCACCAGTCAGTACGAGAAGCTGGCGCAAAAAGGCGAGTTCCTGCTGGTTGAAGAATTCAACGCGAAGCTGTGGGTCAATCTGACGGATTATCTTGATACCGGTTTGTTCCTTGACCACCGTATCGCCCGTAAAATGCTCGGTGAAATGAGTAAGGATAAAGACTTCCTCAACCTGTTTGCTTACACCGGCACCGCCAGTGTTCATGCAGGTCTGGGCGGCGCGCGCAGCACTACCACGGTAGATATGTCACGCACCTATCTGGAATGGGCGGAAAAGAACCTGCGCGCTAACGGTCTGACCGGCCGTCAGCATCGCCTGATCCAGGCAGATTGTCTGTCTTATCTGGGGATGTGCGACGAACAGTTCGATGTGATCTTTATCGATCCGCCGACGTTCTCCAACTCTAAACGTATGGCCGAAAGTTTTGACGTACAGCGTGATCATCTGGCTCTGATGAAAGATCTGAAACGCATTTTACGTCGCAACGGCACCATTATGTTCTCCAACAACAAGCGCGGCTTCCAGATGGATCTCGAAGGATTGAGCAAGCTGGGGCTGAGCGCGAAAGAAATCACCAGCCAAACCCTGTCACAGGATTTCGCCCGTAATCGTCAGATTCATAACTGCTGGCTGCTGTCCCATGCCGGCGAGGAAAAATAAAGTTTATGTCGTTAATTAGTATGTCAGGTGCCTGGCTGTCATTCAGTGACTCGCCGCTGTTGGATAACACCGAATTACACATCGAGCCAAATGAGCGCGTCTGTCTTGTTGGCCGTAACGGCGCCGGTAAATCGACGCTGATGAAAATCCTGAACCGCGAAGTGCCGCTTGATGACGGCCGTATCGTGTATGAGCAGGATTTAATTGTCGCGCGTCTGCAACAGGATCCGCCACGCAACGTCGAAGGTACGGTGTTTGATTTCGTCTCCGAAGGCGTATTCGAGCAGGCTGAACACCTGAAAGCGTATCACGCGATTTCGCATCTGGTTGAAACTGACCCGAGCGAAAAGAACATGAACAAACTGGCTCAGGTGATGGAAATCCTCGATCATCAGGGCCTGTGGCAGCTCGACAGCCGTATCAACGAAGTATTGCTGAAACTGGGTTTGGATGCCGATACAGAGCTTAAATCCCTGTCCGGTGGCTGGCTGCGTAAAGCGGCGCTGGGACGTGCGCTGGTCAGCGCGCCGCACATTCTGCTGCTCGACGAACCGACGAACCACCTGGATATCGAAAGTATCGCGTGGCTGGAAGATTTCCTGAAAGAATTCCAGGGCAGCATTATCTTCATTTCCCATGACCGTTCTTTCATCCGCAATATGGCGACCCGCATTGTCGATCTTGATCGCGGCAAACTGGTGTCCTATCCGGGTAATTACGAAGCGTATCTGCTGGCGAAAGAAGAAGCGTTGCGCGTTGAAGAGCTGCAAAATGCTGAGTTCGATAAAAAACTGGCGCAGGAAGAAGTGTGGATCCGTCAGGGTATCAAAGCCCGCCGTACCCGTAACGAAGGCCGCGTACGCGCCCTGAAAGCCCTGCGTAAAGAACGTTCCGATCGCCGCGAAGTGATGGGCACCGCCAAAATGCAGGTGGTTGAAGCTGCAAGCTCCGGCAAGATTGTCTTTGAAATGGAAGACGTTAACTACAGCATCGCCGGTAAACAACTGGTCAGCAATTTCTCTTCGCAGGTTATGCGTGGCGACAAAATTGCACTGATAGGCCCGAACGGCTGTGGTAAAACGACGTTACTGAAACTGATGTTGAGTCAGATTAAGGCAGACAGCGGTCGCGTTCACTGCGGTACCAAACTGGAAGTCGCGTATTTCGACCAGCACCGTGCTGAGCTGGATCCTGAACGTACCGTGATGGATAACCTTGCTGAAGGTAAGCAGGAAGTGATGGTTAACGGTCGTGCTCGTCACGTGCTGGGCTACCTGCAGGACTTCCTGTTCCATCCAAAACGTGCAATGACGCCGGTAAAAGCGCTGTCAGGCGGCGAACGTAACCGTCTGCTGCTGGCAAAACTGTTCCTGCGTCCCAGCAACCTGCTGATCCTCGATGAACCGACCAACGACCTGGATGTGGAAACACTCGAGCTGCTGGAAGAGATGATCGACAGCTATCAGGGCACGGTAATGCTGGTGAGCCATGACCGTGAATTTGTTGATAACTCAGCAACCGAATGCTGGATTTATGAAGGCAACGGCGTGATCAACAGTTATGTTGGCGGTTACCATGACGCACAGCATCAGCGCCGTAACCAGAAGCCAATCCGTCAGGCGGTCGTCACCGAAAATAAACCAGCAGCTCAACCTAAAGCAGAACCGGCAAAACGCACGGCGAATAAGCTCAGCTATAATCAACAACGCGAGCTTGAACAATTGCCTGCGCAAATCAGCACGCTGGAAGAAAAAATTGAAGCGCTGCAACAGCAAATGAGTGATGCGAATTTCTTCACACTTCCTCATGAAGAAACTCAGCAGGTTATCACCGCTTTAGCCGCCGCAGAGCAGGAGTTAGAGCAGGCGTTTGAACGTTGGGAAGCGCTGGAAGCGCAGAAAAACGGCTAACACTGCCCCGTCATGTGCCGCGGAATGAAGGATTGTTCCTGCGGCACATGCTATTGCACGTTCCGCAATTGAGGAGTTGGCTTGTGTGTTCTCATGTCCACGATCCGCACATTTTATGCCCCCAATGCGATTTGCTGGTGGCAATCCCTGAGATTGCTGTCGGGCAAAAAGCAAAATGCCCGCGTTGCCATACGACGCTGACGTCGCGCTGGAAAGAGCCGCGTCGCCGCCCTATTGCCTATGCTGTCAGCGCATTATTCATGCTGCTGTTGTCTAACCTTTTCCCTTTCGTGAACATGAAAGTTGCCGGCCTGGGAAGCGAAGTCACGCTGATTCAAATTCCCCAGGTTTTAGTTTCTGACGACTACGCCAGCATGGCGTCGCTGTTTATGATTCTGGTTCAACTAATGCCTGCGTTAGGCATGATTTTCATCATCATACTTTGCCAGGGGACATCGATACCCAGCCACTGGCAAATCAGCATTGCCCGTAACTATTTTCGCCTGAAGGCCTGGTGCATGGTCGAGATTTTCCTCGCAGGTGTTCTGGTCAGCTTCGTGAAGCTGATGGCTTATGGTGATGTCGGTGTCGGCACCAGTTTCTATCCCTTCGTGCTGTTCTGTATTTTACAGCTCAGGGCTTTTCAGTGTACTGACCGTTACTGGATCTGGCAGCAGGTTGCTCCTGCACCGAAGCTGGAAATGCCGCTCCGTGTCGGTGAGAGCGGACTGTCACAGGGATTACGTTCATGCCATTGTTGTATGGCTATTTTGCCGGTTGATCAAAAACAGTGCGGGCGTTGTGATACATCCGGCCATGCGCGCCGCAAAAACAGTTTGCAATGGACGATGGCACTTCTCATTACGTCTATTTTTTTGTATATCCCCGCCAATCTGTTGCCGATCATGATTACTCAGGTACTTGGCACACCGATGCCATCCACCATTATGGCTGGTGTGGTGTTGCTGTGGAGTGAAGGTTCTTATCCTGTGGCTATGGTGATTTTGATTGCCAGTATCATGGTGCCGACGATGAAAATGATTGCGATTGGCTGGTTATGCTGGGATGCAAACAGTAATAAGGAAATCGACAGGGAAAGATTGCACGTGATTTATGAAGTCGTGGAATTTGTTGGCCGCTGGTCAATGATTGACGTGTTCGTTATTGCGGTGCTTTCGGCTCTGGTAAGGATGGGACAACTGATGAGTATTTATCCGGACATTGGCGCACTGCTTTTTGCCAGTGTTGTCATTCTCACTATGTTCGCTGCAATGACGTTTGACCCAAGGCTCATTTGGGATCGCGCTGTAATGAAGTCTGCAAAGGAGCCACAAGATGGCGGGAAATAATATGGCAGAGCACGATGGAACTGCCAAAGTAGAAAAGATTAAACGCTGGTCGCCGGTGTGGATTGTGCCGATTGTTACGGCACTGATCGGCGCCTGGATACTGTTTTACCACTATAGCCATCAGGGCCCGGAAGTGACGTTAATCACCACCTCGGCTGAAGGCATCGAGGGTGGAAAGACCACCATCAAAAGCCGTAACGTCGATGTCGGTAAGGTGGAAAGCGTGACCCTGAGCGAAGATCTGCAACAGGTCATTATCAAAGCGCGCCTGAATACCGGCATGGAAAAAATGCTCCGTGACGACTCTGTATTCTGGGTGGTAAAACCGCAAATCGGACGTGAAGGTATTTCCGGTTTGGGCACGTTATTGTCGGGTGCGTATATTCAGTTGCAGCCGGGCAATAAAGGCGCAGAAAAATCAGAATATAAACTCGATGATTCACCCCCGCTGGCTTCCCCTGATGCCAAAGGTATCCGCGTGAGTCTGGAAAGTGAACGTTCGGGCCAGCTGAATCCGGGTGATCCGGTGCTATTCAGAGGTTTCCAGGTAGGTACAGTGGAAACCAGTCACTTTGATCCGAAAGCGCGCAACATCAAATATCAGCTGTTTATCCGGGCACCTTACGACACACTGGTAACTGACAACGTTCGTTTCTGGAAAGACAGCGGTGTGAACTTCGATATGTCTGCCGCCGGTATGCGTGTCGAAATGGGTTCACTGACCACGTTATTTAGCGGTGGTGTCAGCTTTGATATTCCGAATGGCTGGACGCAGGGCAACGAAGCCAAAGATGGTGACAGTTATAAGCTCTTCGACGATCAGAAAAGCATTCAGGAATCGCTGTATACCCGTCACATGGATTACGTGATGTTCTTCTCGGATTCTATTCGCGGCCTGCAACCTGGCGCGCCAGTTGAATTCCGTGGCATCCGTCTGGGGACTGTGGCCGTAGTGCCTTATCCGATGAATGTGGTGAAACAGCAGATGTCGGATGATTACCGTATTCCGGTTCTGATCCGCATTGAACCAGACCGCTTTGCTCAGTTGCTGGGCAGTAACTTTAATATCGAAGAGCATATCCGTGACGGTATCGCTCATGGCCTGCGTGCTTCGATGAAATCTGCCAACCTGTTAACGGGCGCGATGTATATCGATCTGGATTTCTATCCGAATGAAAAACCGTGGAAAGGGCCGCTGGAAATAGACGGGCAAAAACTGTTGCCGACGGTGAGCGGCGGGTTTGCGCAGATCCAACAGAAACTGATGACCACGCTCGATAAGATCAACAATCTGCCGGTCGAACCGATGATGCGTGAAGCCACCAGCACACTGGCGGAAAGTCAGAGGACGATGAAAGCGACGCAGCGGACCATAGAGTCTCTGAATGCCATTGTCAGCAGCAAGGAAATGAAAAATCTGCCACAGGATATGCAGCAGACGTTGATTCAGCTTAACCGCAGCCTGAAAGGCTTCCAGCCTGGTTCTCCGGCGTACGGACATATGGTGAATGACATGCAAAGTCTGGATAAGACCCTGCGTGAACTGCAACCGGTATTGAAAACGCTGAACCAGAAAAGTAATGCACTGATTTTCGCCGCCCCAGGGCAAGATGATCCTCAGCCGAAGAAGGCCAAATAATGATGAAATGGATACCTGTCGTCTTAGCATTATTCCTGACTGCCTGTAGCAGCAGTGATCAGAAAACTTACTACCAGTTGCCGGTGCTCAACAGCGCCCCGGCAACGGGCAGCGCAATGTCATCAGGCATGACTACCCAACGCCATCTGTGGGTGGAAAGGGTTAGTGTGGCTGATTACTTGTCAGGTAACGGACTGGTTTATCAGACCAATGATGTGCAGTACACGCTGACCCAGAATAACCTCTGGGCCAGTCCGCTGGATCAGCAACTTCAGCAATCACTGGTGACATACCTGCGCCGAGACTTGCCGGGGTATCTGGTTTCCACCCAGGCTGTCAGTTCGGATGATCAGGATGTGCTGAACGTGAATGTGACCGCATTCCATGGTCGTTATGATGGCAGGGTAGTTATCAGCGGAAGCTGGACGCTGAGCCGCAGCGGGCAGATGATCCAGCGAGACTTTACGCTGAACCTGAAACAGAACGAAGATGGCTATGATGCGCTGGTGAAAACGCTGGCTGCCGGATGGCAGCAAGAAGCAGGCCAGATTGCCTCACAAATAAGATGACTATTTTTTAAGCTTAATATTTTTTAAGTAAAACGTAAAAAATCCCGGTTTCTGACTTTTCAGAAGCCGGGATTTTTTTATGGTGATCAGCCAGATGAGGGTTCTATCAGCACGATTATCTCGCGCGCAATCTAATAATATAACTCACAAATATGACATTGGCGTGAATTTTGCGCATTGACCTCTCTGCCGATAGCAGCTATTTGTTAGGTGTGGACGCAGAAGCGGGCCACTGTTTTCTTTCCACCTGACCTGAATAATGAGGGATATAAGGCATGAAGAGACAAAAACGCGATCGCCTGGAACGGGCACAATCACGTGGATATCAAGCAGGTATTGGCGGACGCTCAAAAGAGATTTGTCCGTACCAATCATTAGATGCCCGATCACACTGGCTCGGGGGTTGGCGACAAGCCATGGAGGACAGGGCCGTTACCGCTTAAGCGGCTCCCCTGTCAGAATAAGGAACAACCTCCGCTGCGCGCGGAGGTTTTTGTTTGTAACAAACATCATTATTATCATCTGCGCTGAAAAAGGCGCATAAAAAACGGCGAGCCATCAGGCTCACCGTTTTATCAGACTCAGCAATGCGGCTTTCTTAGAAAGCAGCGGCGTCTTTGAACAGACCGACTTTCAGGTCAGTTGCGGTGTAAATCACCACACCATCAACCAGAACTTCACCATCAGCGACGCCCATGATCAGTTTACGGTTGATAACACGTTTGAAATTCAGGCGGTATGTAACCAGTTTTGCAGTTGGCAACACCTGACCGGTGAATTTAACTTCACCTACACCCAGTGCGCGGCCTTTGCCTTCGCCACCGAGCCAGCCCAGATAGAAACCGACTAACTGCCACATTGCGTCCAGACCCAGACAGCCTGGCATAACCGGATCACCAATAAAGTGACAGCCGAAGAACCACAGGTCAGGATTGATATCTAACTCAGCTTCAACATAACCTTTGCCATGGGTGCCGCCATCTTCTTGCATCTTAACGATGCGATCCATCATCAGCATATTGCCTGATGGTAATGGAGGACCGCCAGCGCCAAACAGTTCACTGCGGCCAGAAGCTACGAGGTCTTCTTTCGTATAGGAATCGCGTTTATCTACCATGTTCTATGTAAGCCTTATTTTAATGAAGGGCGAAGCTTAGCTTACAGCTGTAAGCCGAACAACTCCGATCAGCTGCGGCTGAACCAGTTCAACCAGCGAAGAGGCCACGGGTAGCGAGGGCCACCTTGCGATGTGACCAGCGCAATACGCTGCTGAATTAATCCCAGCAGGCTCGGACGCTCTTCTTCAGCTTCTTCTTCGTTTGTGTAAATCAGTCCGGTCAGGATAGGCAGCGCTTCGGCTGCGTTATCAACTGCCCATAAGTGAAACTGGCCTTCGCGAACGGCGTCTACAACCTGCGGATGCAGGCAAAGATTACGCACGTTGCTGGTTGGCAGAATGACCCCTTGCTTACCGGTCAAACCGCGACGCTGACAAACCTCGAAGAAACCTTCGATTTTCTCATTCACGCCACCAATGGGTTGCACATTCCCAAACTGATCGACAGAGCCGGTGACCGCAATTTGCTGGTTAATCGGCTGCATCGACAACGCACTGATGAGTGCGCAGAGTTCAGCGAGAGATGCGCTGTCGCCGTCCACTTCTCCGTAAGACTGCTCAAACACAATCGAAGCGGAGAAGGGCAGAGGCTGGTCGAGTTCTAACTCGGAAATCAAAAAGGCCTGCATAATCATCATGCCTTTGGCATGCAGATTACCGCCTAATTCAGCTTTGCGTTCAACGTCGGTAAATTCGCCGTCGCCGGTGTGTACGACACAACTAATACGCGAAGGTTCACCTAAAGCGCGCGGATGACCCGGATATTCCAGCACGGAAAGGCCGTTAATCTGCCCGACGACTTCACCTTCGGTTTCAATACGGATTTGCCCAAGCTCAATTTCGTCCTGCATACGTTCCTGCAGGTAGCTTTCGCGCCATGCACGTGCATTCGCGGCCGCTTCAAGAGATTTGGCACCGAGCAACTCATCTTCATTATAAAGCGCGGCTTCGCTTAGCTGGGCATTTATCCAGACAGGATCGAGCGTCAGGCTTCCCTGATCGGTGCTGTGGCGGATGGCAATTTTCAGAAACTCAGGCCAGGCATCGGCAGCCAGACGCGGGATCTCAAGCTCATCGGCCAGCGTGTTAACGTAACCACACCAGGTTTCCATGTCACTTTCTTCGGTCAGTGGCAGGTCCGCTTCAAATTCGCCATAGATGGCAGAATCCATCAGCTCCGGTTCCATATCGCTGAGGTCGCCCAGCGACAAGCGATCGCCCACCAGAATAAGACGCAGATCCAGCGGCATAGGAGGAACCGTCACTGGCAACGGTTTTGTCTCATCCGGAGATACCCAGTGATAGTGGCCTTCAGTGATCATTTGCTTAAGTCGCAACCACATCAGTGGCTGAGCGATGAGTGTGCGGATAGACAGCACTAAAACACCGCCATTGACCTGATGAACCAGACCCGGTTCGAGTTGAATCTGATCCTTAAACAGGCGAACACAGCCAAACAATTGTTCCGGCTCAATCCATTCGCGGTACTGGCAGGTAAAGCTTGCAGCGAAGGTATCTTCTGAAGATTTAGCCGCCAGCAGCGTCACCTTATTACCGTCAATATGATAGCGGTTGCCAATAACTTCAGTTTGTTCCGGCAGCAGATTGCTGACCACATCAGCGATGCGTGACAAGTACTCGCGATTTTCCTGCGCTTTGAGCGTCATAAAACGCGCACGCGAACGGGGATGACAAAACAGCGTTAAAGCATTTTCCAGCCGGGGCTGTGTGCCTGCGAAATCGACAGGGGCTAACTGGGAAGCCGTTGTAAAAATTGCCTCGTAAGGCGCGGTATCGGGCAGTAAAAGCTGCCAGTCAAGTCGGTTATTGGTCAATGTGTTAGCTGTTTTCTATAAAAAGGGAAAGAGCGATTATACAAGAATAAATCCGGCTGCATACAATGAGAGTCGCAGCACAAATGCTCTTAGCGCACATTGCTGAACGGGTGCTTAAAAAACAGGCAAAATAAGCGGGTTTATTTGGGGTGAAAATTGAATTAAAGCTGTTATGCTTAGTAAAGTTACGTGGTCACCGAAGAGTTCACGATGAAATATCAGCAACTGGAAAATCTCGAAAGCGGTTGGAAATGGAAGTATCTGGTGAAAAAACACCGGGAAGGTGAGCGGATTACTCGTCATTTGGAAAACAGCGCTGCTGAAGAATCCGTGAATCAACTTCTCAGGCTGGAAAACGAGCCTGTTAAGGTGACGGATTGGATCGTTAATAATATGAATCCGTCGCTGGAAAATCGGCTAAAACAAACCATCCGTGCCCGCCGTAAGCGTCATTTTAATGCTGAACATCAGCATACGCGTAAGAAGTCCATTGACCTGGAATTTCTTGTCTGGCAGCGACTGGCTGGACTGGCGCAAAGGCGCGGAGCAACATTGTCTGATACGATCATTCAGTTGCTTGAAGATGCGGAACGTAAAGAGAAGTACGCAAATCAGATGTCTTCACTTAAAGAAGATCTGGAACAAATCCTCGGTAAAAAAGAGAGCTGAGTCTCTCTTTTTCCTTCCCCGAATTCTTTACAGACTTTCTCATCAGAAGGCATTTCACTGACTTTTCATAAAAAGAAACATTTCACTTCACTGACTGAAGACATAAAAAAACCCCGCCGAGGCGGGGTTTTTGATATCTGTAGCAAAAGCTAAAGAGTGTTATTAAGCCTGTGGCTGAGTAACAGTATCTTTGTAGCCTTTAACTTCGATTTCTACACGACGGTCTGGTGCCAGGCAGTCGATCAGAGCAGCACGGCCTTTAACGGAGTCACAGGTAGAACCGGTAACTGGGTTAGATTTACCCTGGCCTTGTGCAGAGATCTTGTTAGCAGGGATACCTTTAGATACCAGGTAATCTACTACGCTCTGAGCACGTTGCTCAGACAGTTTCTGGTTGTATTGTTCTGAACCGATACGGTCGGTGTAACCCAGAACGATAACAGAACCGTCTTTAGGATCGATTGAGCTCAACTGGCTGTACAGCTGATCCAGAGCCTGTTGGCCTTCTGGTTTCAGAGTTGCTTTGTTGAAGTTGAAGAGAACGTCAGATTTCAGAGTGAATTTCTTAGTCTCAACAACTGGAGCTGGTGCTGGTGCCGGAGCAACAACTGGAGCAGCTTCTTCTTGACCGAAACGGTAAGAAACACCCACAGCCAGCATGCCGTTATCAGGACGTGCGCCAACAGTAGCAGCGTCACCGATGTTGTTAACCCACTGGTAATCCAGACGGGTAGCCCAGTTTTTGGTCACTGCGTATTCAAGACCAACGGCTGCCAGTGGAGAAACACCGGTGTCGTGATCGCTTACGCGGCCAGCTGCGCCATTGTCGAAGTTACCTTTAGCGTCTGCACGCCAAACCATACCACCCAGACGGGTATAGATGTCCAGATCGTCAGTCAGTGGGTAGCTCAGTTTAGCAGCCAGCTGAACGCCTTGTGCTTTGAACGCGCCATTGTTTACGCTGCCTTTGTAAGGCATACGGCCAAGCCAGTCATATCCCATTTCAAAGCCCAGGTATTGGTTCGCTTGGTAACCCAAGAACGCACCTGCACCCAGTTGGCTCTCGTGGGTAGGGCCGTTGCCGATACCTTCGTAAGCATTTGCGAAACCAGTGTCATGGTATTGGGACCAGCCCAATTTACCACCGGTATACCAGGTGTTATCTTTAGGGGCGGCTTGCGCTACGGTAGCGAAACCTGCCAGTGCCACTGCTAATGCGATAGCTGTCTTTTTCATTTTGCGCCTCGTTATCATCCAAATAGGCAATTGAGCTTTAAGCTTTTTAAGCCCTTGGTTAAAATCCTTACGCCAAGATTATTGCTTCATTTCAGAACTTGCCACTTTACGTTGGCATTATTGAGCAACCTTGGCGTTGTAAAGTCTACAACGTGGCGCGAAACTTACAAGCTTGATGTGTTAACACCGTGGAAAAAAAGGGAAAAACGTACACATTTCTTAACGGCTTTGACCAATTACTGACAATTTTTGAAGACAATCTACATTCAGGAAGCCCGTTTTTACTGGGTTCCGGAGCTTTCTCAGCACAAATCACTAAGTTCCCCATTATTTTCGTAGGAACATTCCTATTTTGAACTAATGGTATACAGAAGAGTGAATTTTTACTGTTGAGTGATGTCCACAAGCTGGATTCTGTTCATTTGTTGGCTTCATGATGAAGCCGTAAGCTCCCCCCTGACGGGCAGCAATTTGTAATCTTTCCCTCTCTGCATCATTCAAATCTGGCAACCATCCAAGCACGACACTGTAGTTACCCGTTTGCAATGCTTTTTCCATCGCATCGACAGTAGACATCGCAGTGATCTGATTCACCTGAACCATTTTATCCACCGGTAGCCCGGACTCTGATAACCAGTGACGGCTCAATTTTTGTTGTGGTGTCAGCCACAACAACCACCGTGATTGCATACCGAGATGTTGCAGCAGAGGCAGCAGTAACTGGGCAAAAGCAGGTTGGCTCGCACTATAGACGAACTCAGTGATCAGACCATTATTCAAGGATGCAGACGTATTTACCTGTGCACGGGAAACGGGCAAAGCAAGCTGACTAAAATGATGATTTGTATGGTGTTGAGTTCGCATAGAGATGTACCCCAGTGAGTTACTGTATGGATGTACAGTACTCTGGCGATGGGCAAAGATCAACCCAATTTTTCCAAGACATCTCGCAAATTTTGAAGGCAACACACTGCAACTGCATTTTATGTTTGTTGCCACTCACGACATTGCGTATTTTGCATTTAGCGGTTCTGGTAATTCAAATTGGAAGTCAGGAATGAATGTGAAAAGGATAACGCAATGATAAATAGATCAAAAAAAAGAGTACTTGAATGTCTGGAACTGTTTGCCCCACTGGGCAATATACGCTCGCGAACGCAGTTTGGCGGATTCAGTTTATCGGCCGATCGAGCCATGTTTGGACTGGTGTCTGACGGAGAATTATTCCTCAGGGCGAATGATGATACAGAAGGTCACTTTTGCCGGAAAAAAATGGAACGTCTGATCTACCGCAAGCGCGGGATGGATGTGCATTTACGCTATTTCAAAGTCAGTCATGAGCAATGGAGTGATCCCCATATTTTGCTGAGACTGGCGAGAGTTTCTATCAAAGGGATGCGTCGTGAAATTGAAGCAAAGAAAAACAGTGAAGCATCACGTTTGAAAGACTTACCCAATCTCTCGCTGGCTCTTGAGCGGATGCTGTGGCAAGTCGGTATCGAAAATTCGGGGGACCTTCGGATGCAAGGTGCGTGCGGGGCATACCTGAAATTGTGTGCAATAAAAAAAAAGAATTTGGGCATTAATTTGCTGATGGCACTGGAAGGCGCAATTTTGGGGTTTCATGAAGCAGCCTTGCCAACGGCGTCCAGAGAGTTTTTAACTCACTGGTTCAACCATCAGCAAGAAAAGTATCCGATGACGCACTAACCCGCAGCACATGACGGCTGCGGGTCGTCAGACCGGGTTATGAGCAGGCAGGATTTTACTGTTAAGACTGGTGAGTTCAGGTAAATGAGCCACCAGTAATCCAATTTGTTGCAATACAAGCTGTTCTTTACTGTCCGAATCCGTGGTTCTCATCTGAATGCGGGCACTGAGATTTTCAAGAGCCTGCTGAATACGCCCGGATTCAGCAGGCAGATGGTGCAGAGCCCCGTCCACGCAGCACACTGCATCATCCAGCAAGCTCAGGGTTTCAGCATCTTCAAGCTTTTCACGATGTGCGCCGAGCGCAGAAATATAGCTCAGCATCGTATGGTTGAGGCACAGCAAGCGGAATGCGGCATCCACGGTCGTTGTGTCGTTATTCTTCTCCGAACTCATATTCGAAACAACTGACGCCAGTTCCGCATCACAGTTATGCGCATCACGGCGTGCCAGACGATAATCGAGACTGTTGTCTTTTCCCTGATGGTATTGCACCAAAATTGCGTCAAGGTAGCGGCAGTTGGCATCGAAAGTTTTGCTGACAACGCGGTCGATTTGCCTGAATTTCCAGTCCGGCCAGATAAATGTCACTGCCGCCCAGGCAATACCACACCCAATCAGCGTATCGATGACGCGGGGTATGGCGATTTCAAAACCCTCTCCCAGCAAGTTGAAACACAACAACACCAGCAGGGTAATAAACATCGTTGCCTGCGCATATTGCACAGTGCGAAAGGCGAAGAATAATAAACCGCTGATAACGATCAGGATCATTTGTCCGTCAATCGAAGGCACGAAGTACAGTATCGGAATACCCAGCGCGATACCGGCAAGAGTGCCGATAATCCTTAACGCCAGCCTGCGGCGTGTGGCGCTGTAGTTCGGTTGACAGACAAACAAACTGGTGAGCAATATCCAGTAGCCATGATGTAAACCACTGACCTGAAGAAACACGTAACCGACAAACAGAACGACTGACATACGCACCGCATGGCGGAATAATACTGACTGCGGCGTGAAGTGCCGCGATATACGCAGCCAGATATCATCAAGCCCTGTCAGGCGATCTTCGGCAAACGTGTTTTTCCCGGTTTCATTATTCTCAGGCAGGGACTGCTCGGATTCAATATTGGCCAGTTGTGCATCAATGGCGTGCAGATTGCGTAAAAGATGGCGCAACGCCTGCAACATTTCCCGATGCTCGCCCTGAGATTCCAGACGTTTCAATGCTTCTTCCAGCCGCGCAAACGCCCGCTCAAATTGGCTGTTATGCTGATATTTCTGACGATATAAAATGCATTGTGACAGCTGCAAACAGGCCCGGGCTTGCATACTCATCAGCCGCTGGAAACGGAACAGAATGTCACTGTGATGGAATTGTTCACTCAGCTTTAGATACTTCACATGTGATGAACTGGCGCGTTCGTGAATATCCTGCACCACGAAATAATAATGCAGAGTTCTGCGTGTCCCTTTCTGACCACGGTCACCCTTCAGACGGGTTTGCAGCGTATTTTTAGTCTGATTAAGCGTGGAAACCAGCTGTCCGTTAGCCATCGCCAGCTCAACCAGTTGCTGATTATTGTCTTCCTGATCGGGGTCGAACAAGGTCGCTTTGGCTTCCAGATACGCCGCGAGTTGTGTGAAGCAGCGTGAAATCTGATCCTGCAATGGCCGGATGGGAAAGATAATATGCCCCGCCAGCGTCAGCAGGTTATACCAGATGGCACCGGCCAGCAGGAGCAGTGGTTGCTGATACCAGATGTGATACATGCTCGTACCAAGCATGGTATAGATGGCGATCAGCAGCGCGCCGAAAGCAATGGTGGCATAACGCTGGCCGAGTGCGCCAAGCAGAATAAACCCGCAGGTGGAAAGCATCAGTCCCGGCGCAAATAGCCAGGGATAGGGGAAAAGTAATTCGATCGACGCTGAAGCGATAAAAAAGCATACCAGCGTAATCAGCAAATTGCGCAGCCTGCCGGCAAGACGATCGTCAAGATCAGCCAGCGCGGCGGCGACGACACCGAGCGTCAGGGGAATGGTCAGCGTAATCTCACCCAGCCACCATGGAACGGCGGCCGCGCCTGCCAGAGCAATGAAAATCCTGATGTGATAAAGAACATTGCTGTTATAGGCGTAACGCCTTAAGCCCGGTGCAATCGAAAGCACTAAAAAACCCCACCTTAAAAATCAAAAATGATGAAAATCAGCGAATGCGTCCATCTTTCATCAGACGGCTGGCATTCGCTTCACGAACTTGTCTGGCGAGCTCGACGGAAACCACCCGGCGTCCGACCGGCCACAGTGCGATAACGGCGATTTTAAAATTCGCGATGCCCACCGGAATGCCGATAATACTGATACATTGAGCGATACCCGCCATGATGTGGGACAAGCATAACCACCAGCCGAAGAAAATAAACCAGAATATATTCAACAGAGTACCACCGCCGGACATCAGCGCATTGCGTTTTTCAGGATACAATTCATCAACATGTACGGCTTCGTTGCCAAATGGCATCAAAGACAGACGGGTGATCTCCCAGCAAGAGCGGGTGAGGGGCAGGGTAAAGATCAGTACGATGCTCACCAGCGTGGCAAATAGCCAGGCGAGAGTGGTAAAGAAACCACCTAAAACAAAGTTGAGAATATTGAGAACTGTGCGCATGTCTGCTCTTCCCGAAGATATGAAAAGTTAAAGGAATTCATGTTTCCCAAAAGGAAACATACCTCTTATTCTACCCTGTTTTGGAACGTGGATCGCCTGCGCTTATCAAAGGTAAACTCTTAAATACACTTGCATGTAAAATTATAAACATTACCTTTCCGTCAGGAATTTTAGAGAAAATACGGTGTGATGATATGGAATTGAAATCGACCTCATTCGGGAAACATCTGGCGCAGCATCCGTACAACCGGGTGCGTCTGCTTAATGCGGGCGTTGAAGTCAGTGGCGATAAACATCACTACCTGATCCCTTTTAATCAGCTTATACAGATCCGCTGTAAGCGCGGCATTGTCTGGGGTGAGCTGGAATTTGAATTGCCGGAACAGAAAGTCGTCCGTCTTCATGGTACCGAATGGCAGGAAACTCAGCGGTTTTATCAGTACCTCCTTAATATCTGGCAGACCTGGAGTCAGGAAATGAGCGGGGTTAGCGCGGGGGTATTGCACGGACAAATCGAAAAAATCACGCAGATTGAGCAGCAGGATAAATGGTTCAAACGAGCTGATTTAGCCGATGTACAAAAAGATATTCAGGAAGCCTTTTCTGCGGTTCCGGTGCCCGTCGAACGCCTTAATGATTTTGACAATTGCCGTGATGATTACCAGACCTGCCTGCGCTGGCTGGAGCAAGGTAAGCGCAGCGTCACGCAACGTAATCTCGCCTGGACCGAACGGGTCATTGCGGATAATCGCGATTTTTTCGATACCGTTGAGGTTTCGCCGCTTAACGAAAGTCAGTGTCGCGCCGTGGTCAATGGTGAGGACTCCGTTCTGGTGCTGGCCGGTGCCGGTAGCGGTAAAACATCCGTGCTGGTGGCGCGTGCTGGCTGGTTGTTGCGTCGTCAGGAAGCACTTCCTGAGCAAATACTTCTGCTGGCTTTCGGGCGTCAGGCTGCGGATGAAATGAATACCCGTATTAAAGAACGGCTGCACACTGACGGGATTAAAGCCAAAACCTTCCATGCGCTGGCGTTACAAATTATTCAGGAAGGGAGCAAAAAAGCGCCGAAGATAAGCAAACTCGAAACGGATGCTAAAGCGCGTCGCTCGCTGCTGATCAAAACCTGGCAGCAACAGTGTGCGGAGAAAAAAGTCCAGGCCAGCGGCTGGCGGCAGTGGATGACCGATGAGCTGGAATGGACGGTTCCTGACGGCGATTACTGGAAAAATAAATCGCTGGCAGAACGTCTCGGTAGCCGCCTCGAACGCTGGCTCAGCCTGATGCGGATGCACGGCGGCAGTCAGGCAGAAATGATTGAAAGTGCGCCGGAAGAAGTCAGAGACCTGTTCACGAAACGCATTCGCCTGATGGCGCCGCTGATGAAAGCCTGGAAAACCGCGCTCAAAGATGAGGGCGCGGTAGATTTCTCTGGGCTCATCCATCAGGCGGTGAATATTCTGGAAAAAGGCCGCTTTGTCAGCCCGTGGAAGCATATTCTGGTGGATGAATTTCAGGATATTTCGCCACAGCGCGCATTGCTGCTCTCGGCATTACGCAAGCTCAACAAACACACCAGTTTATTTGCGGTCGGGGACGACTGGCAGGCGATTTACCGTTTCAGTGGCGCCGAGCTTTCGCTTACCACTGCCTTTGCGACAAACTTTGGCGAAGGGGCGCAATGTGCGCTGGATACCACATACCGGTTCAACGATCGTATCGGTGAGATTGCTAATAAGTTCGTCCAGCAAAACCCTCATCAGCTGAAAAAACCGCTGAACAGTCTGACCAAAGGTAATAAGAAGAATGTCGTGATCCTGCCTGAGGACCAGATGGAAAAACTGCTGGATAAACTCAGCGGATATGTCACAGCCGACGAGAGGATTCTGGTACTGGCGCGCTATCACCATCTGCGTCCGCAAATTCTCGAGAAGGCGGCAACGCGCTGGCCAAAACTCAATCTGGAATTTATGACCATTCACGCCAGCAAAGGGCAACAGGCGGAATATGTGATTATCGTCGGGCTGCATGAAGGGAGCGACGGTTTCCCGGCGGCGGCGCGCGAATCCCTTCTGGAAGAAGTCCTGCTTCCGAAACCTGAAGACTTTATGGATGCTGAAGAACGGCGTTTACTGTATGTGGCCATGACGCGGGCGAAGCATCAGGTCTGGCTGATGCAGGATAAACAGCGTCCGTCAGTATTTGTGGAACAACTGGAAGATATTGGCGTCCCGGTGCAGCGTAAACCCTGAAACGAGAAAACCCGGCAATCGCCGGGTTTTCTTTTTTGCTTTGATGCTTACTGCATTTATCAGCGCGAGAATTTAAATCACTCTTTCAGGCGCGACCATAAATAGCGCTGATAGTCGGGAATCACAATATCGACTTCAGACTGGAATAACGGGGAATTGATCAGGAAATCCGCTGTCGCCACATTGGTCGCTACCGGAATATTCCACACCGTTGCCAGACGCAGCAGGGCTTTCACATCGGGGTCATGCGGAACCGCATTCAGCGGATCCCACAGAAAAATCAGCAAATCGATTTTGCCTTCGGCAATCATCGCGCCAACCTGCTGATCGCCACCCATCGGGCCGCTCAGCATACTTTTTACATTGATGCCGGTATTACGCTGTACCAGATTACCGGTGGTGCCGGTAGCGTAGAGAACATGTTTGGAAAGTTCGGCGACGTTTTTGTCGACCCATTTCATCAGGGTGTTTTTACAATGGTCATGCGCGACCAGAGCAATGTGTTTTTGTTTTGCGATCGTACGGGTCGTGTATTCCATCAAATTCCCTTCCACGCGAAAGTAAGAGTGGATCACAGAATACTGAAAGTCCGTTTTACTGCAAAGGGCGGGGGCGATAATTCAGTGTTTACAGAGAGATTGCGTGATGCAGGTTAAGTTACGACGTCCGTTCCTGTTCACCTGGCAGCTTAAACCAGAGCAGAAATTGTTCGAAGCTGGCGTTAGCAGCCAGTCGTGTCCATAGCGGATGGAGATAAGTGATTGAAATTTTCGACGGTGTTTCCTGAGCCAGTGCCGTTTTTTTATCCGTGAAGCCTTTCGCGAACAAAGGTACGGCTGCACGCGCGCCGGACAAATTGTACGTGACCATCAATTTTTCAGCGTCCGAGGTGTGTCCGGGATTAAACATATTCAGCACATCACGCTGCGTCGGTATTTGGCGACCCTGATCATCAACCAGCTGATAGTTCATTTGCTTATTAAATTGCGCTGCTTCGGTTTCGTTGCTCAGTTTGGGCAAAACGAAAGAAACGGAACGACTGCTTTTAGCGTTGAACGTCACAATAAGCGCAGGGGAGTGATACATCGGCATCAAGCCGGTGCGAAGATTTTTGCTGACCTGAAACAGGATCTGATGCTGACCGCCGTCGAGTTCCAGACTGTCCGCACCTTTCAGAATAGCGCCAGACATTTGTTTGCCGTCGATCACCAGAACGTCAACATCCGGAGACAATTTGAGTGAGGTCGCCGAAGCTGACGCCATCAGGCTGAGACTCGCTAATGCGACCAGCGCATGACAGACTTTCATTCTTCCCTCCCCAATACCAAATTGCTCATCGGCTATTATTCAGCAATGGCGATAATGTGTCAAAGTTTTACAAAATGTTTTTAATTAACACGAGCAAGGTGAGGCAAGTCGCCTTTTTGATCCACGGGCTGTCGGAATAGCCACCCTGCGTTACACTTAACGAATACAGGTAAAAGGAGATAATCCCGTGCAAGATAATGATATTCGCAAGATTCTTGAAGAAGTGAAAACTATCGCACTGGTCGGTGCGAGTGACAATCCGGGGCGTCCAAGCTATGGCGTGATGGCGTATCTGCTTTCTCAGGGCTATGAGGTGATCCCGGTCAGCCCGAAACTGGCAGGCAAGGAGTTACTGGGGCAAAAAGCCTATGGTTCACTGGCAGAAATTCCGCATCCGGTAGATATGGTCGATGTATTTCGTAATGTCGATGCCGCGTATGGCGTGGCGCAGGAGGCGATTGCCATTAAAGCCAAAGTGCTGTGGCTTCAGTTAGACATTATCAATGAACAGGCTGCCGTGCTGGCAAAAGAGGCCGGATTAAAAGTCGTGATGGATCGTTGTCCAAAAATCGAAATCCCGCGTCTGGGGATGGAAAAGTAACCGCCATCTCTAATCAGCAAAGAAATTTAGCAATAAAAAAACCGGCCATCGAAGCCGGTTTTTAATTTTAAGAGCGTGCCGCAGGAGCAGACTCAGTTACGCAGGCGTGGCGCCATCAGCTGTCTGCGAACTGATTCAGCCAGGTCATCCAGAGACGTTTGCTCCGGATGAGAACGCGCGGCTTCGTGATCAATCTGAATCTCCGCCAGATAGGTATGAACCGGCTGGCCTTCTTCATCTTCCATCACCACGTGATACCAGGGAGCGGTGCGCATGGAGTCATCAGCGGCGACATCGTCGACCCCGGGCTTTTCGAGCGAATACTCTGCATCGACATCAATCACCACACCTAAGTAACCTAACAGTCTGTGGCGAACCTGCTGGCCGATACCGAATTTACTGGCAATCATAGTCACCTCCCAAAATAATTCATTGATCTCTATATGGAGATAAAACGCGCTATTTCAAGTTATGACCGCTCATTCTGCTAAAAATTCGACGGCGTGTCGTCAGTACAGCACGCCGTGCTTAGTCTGTCAGACTCTTTTCAGTTCATCACCAGGCAGGCGAAACCTTTCAGATACAAGCCTTCCGGATAGGCGCCGGTCACCGGATGATCGGCGGCCTGACGGAATTGCTCAACGAACTGAATTTCGCGGCCTGCATCGAGTGCGGCATCGGCCAGAATTTTCTGGAACAAATCTGTTGGCAGCAAGCCGGAACAGGAGAAGCTCAGCAGGATACCGCCCGGGCGAAGCAGTTGCAGCGCCAGCATATTGATATCTTTGTAGCCACGACAGGCGCTCGCCAGCTGGTTCTTGTTCTCAACGAATTTCGGCGGATCCATCACAATCATGTCGAACTGCTGACCTTCAGTGCGGTATTTACGCAGCAGCTGGAAAACGTCTTCACGCACGAATTCGGCTTTCGACAGATCCAGCTTGTTCAGTTCCACGTTCTGACGTGCCACGTCAAGCGCTGCCTGAGAGGTATCCACGTTAGTGACTTTCGTACAGCCGCCCATCAGCGCAGATACCGCAAACGCGCCGGTGTAAGAGAAACAGTTCAGAACGTTGCGGTCTGCAGCATAGTTACGTGCGGCAAGACGGCTGTCGCGCTGATCGAGGTAGAAGCCGGTTTTGTGGCCTTCCTTGATATCCACCAGCAGGCTCATGCCGTGTTCCTGAATTGGTAGCAGGGCAGGCGGCTCATCGCCGACCACATGTCCCTGAGTCAGTTCCAGGCCTTCTTTTTTACGCACGGCGACGTCCGAACGGTCCCAGATGGCACATTCAGGATAGCAATGTTGCAGCGCAGCAATCAGCGGTGCACGCTGATATTCGGCACCTGCTGACAGCAGTTGCAGCACCAGGAAATTCTGGAAGCGATCGATGGTGATGCCCGGCAGACAGTCGGATTCACCAGCAATCAGGCGGTAACCGTCCAGCCCGTCGCGCTTAGCGATATAATCGCGCCAGTTTTGCGCTTGTTGCAGACGGCGAATAAAGAATTCAATGTCGATATCTTCGTCTTGCTTGAACGTCCAGACACGCGCACGGATCTGAGAAGACGGTGAATAGGCACCGCGTGCCAGCCATTTTCCCTGACTGTCTACAATATCTATAGTCTCGCCGGAATTGGCTTTGCCTTCGACACGGTGTACCGCGCCGGAAAATACCCACGGATGGCGGCGGAGAAGTGATTTTTCACGGCCTTTGGCCAGAATTAAACGTGCAGTCATAAAATTAGGTTCTGTCGGTTCGGAGACAAAAAAGAGCGACATTGTCCGGTCATGCAGGTGAAATTGCAACGAACCATACCGCTAACGGAGAGAAAATTATGGCAACAGTCAGTATAGCCGCCTATGTGTACGGCATGGTGCAGGGCGTGGGTTTTCGTTTTGCGACCCAACATCAGGCCACCGGTTTAGGTCTGACCGGTTACGCAAAAAATCTTGAGGATGGCAGCGTCGAAGTGGTAGCGTGCGGCGAACAGGAAAAGGTAGAACAGCTGCTGGCCTGGTTGAAGGAGGGTGGGCCGAAGCATGCACGGGTAGATCGTGTGCTCAGCGAGCCGACCGCACCCGGCCATTACAGTGATTTCAAAATCAAATACTGAAGCCTTTTACAGGCACTTCACCGGCTTGGGAAGGCCGGCAATTTTGGTCGCCTGTTTGGCCGGGCCTTTCGGGAACAGCCGGAATAAATAGCGGCTGTTGCCTTTCTCTTCGCCATATTTCTGCGCCATCGCTTTCACCAGCATGCGTACGGCAGGCGAGGTATTGAATTCGAGATAAAACTCGCGCACGAAGCGCACGACTTCCCAGTGGGCGTCGGTAAGCGCGATCCCTTCTTCTTCCGCCAGCAGGGGCGCCATGCCTTCCTGCCAGTCCTGACTGTTTTTCAGGTAACCCTGAGCGTCGGTTTCAATAACCTGACCTTCAAACTGCAGCATACAACCTCAAACCCGTAAAAATGCGGCGGTCAGTTTATCAAAAATGCCGGTCAGACAAAATAAAAAGCCCCGCACAAGGGCGGGGCTTAGAGGACCATCCGGTATCATCAGTTACGCGATGACAGACCCAGGATGCTCAGCAGGCTGACAAAGATGTTGTACAGCGAGACATACAGGCTCACGGTCGCGCGAATATAGTTGGTTTCGCCGCCATGAATAATGTTGCTGGTTTCCCACAAAATCGCGCCCGCAGAGAACAAAATAAACAGGCAACTGATTGCCAGCGACAGCGCCGGAATTTGCAGGAACAGGTTAGCGATAACCGCCACCAGCAGCACAACAAAACCTGCCATCATCATGCCGGAAAGGAACGACATGTCTTTGCGCGTGGTCAGCACGTAGGCTGAACAACAGAAGAACACCAGTGCGGTACCGCCCAGTGCCAGCATAATAATGTCACCGGCACCGACCGAAAGCAGCGAGCTCAGCAAAGGGCCGAGCGTATAACCCATAAAGCCGGTCAGCGCGAAAGCGGACAAAATACCCGCAGGGCTATTCGCTGTGCGGTAAGTCAGGAACATCAGGCCATAGAAGCCAACGAGGGTCAGCAGAAAACCGGGGGACGGCAATCTCAGAACCGTACTTGCCGTCGCAGTAATTGCGGAAACGCCCAAAGTCAGCGCCAGCAGAAAATAAGTATTACGCAGCACCCGGTGCGTGCTTAGCAACGAGCCAGCGCGTGATGATGACGAAGATGCAACGATACGATCCATGCGGTTCATAATAAAATTCTCACTTAAGCCCTTCATACTTTGTGTCGCCGATGCGTTGGCTTCGCCCGGTCACCCGAATCACTTACCTGTGTAAGCTCATCGGGATTCCCTCTCTTGCCGCCTTCCTGCGACCCAAATTATTTTGGGTATCTAATTGGAGTCGGTGAAAATACAAACAGGTTGCAGTGTAAGTAGTTGCGGAGCGTCATTAAAGACGTTTTACCCTTCTTTACCTGCTCAGGGCGGGCAGGGCGCGGTTTCCTGGCTTCAAAATCGCCGAAATGATGCTTAAATCGCCGCTTGCAAGCCGAATGCCTGTTTTTCAGGCAAACGAACAGAATCTGACTTTACAAGATGATCGGCACTGTTTATAGTTCGCTTCGTTGCGGAGGGGTGGCCGAGCGGCTGAAGGCACCGGTCTTGAAAACCGGCGATGGGAAACCATTCAAGAGTTCGAATCTCTTCTCCTCCGCCATAAACAACACAAGAAAGCTGCTAAGTGATTAGCGGCTTTTTTTGTATCTGCGATTTATGCGCGACTTTGTGCAGACAATTTAAATGCTCATAAAATCAACAAACTAGACTGAAAATAATGATTGCATCTTTTCCTCGGTCTTGTATACTACGCCCCGTACTGAACGACTGACGTCGCGAAGTGCTTGTTGTTTACGGAGGGGTGGCCGAGCGGCTGAAGGCACCGGTCTTGAAAACCGGCGATGGGAAACCATTCGAGAGTTCGAATCTCTCCTCCTCCGCCATAAACAACACATCAAAGCTGCTAAGCAATTAGCGGCTTTTTTTGTGTCTGGAATTCGACTCATTCCGCAATTACTGTATTTTCTACGTCCGATTCTTCTTTCTGCCCGTACTTCCCCGGCGAACATCCCAATGTGCGTTTGAACGCCGTACTGAACGCGCTTTCTGATTCGTACCCGAGCGACAACGCCACAGCTGATACCGGTTCTTTACCGTTCGCCAGCCGGTCTCCGGCCAGCAACATCCGCCAGCGCGTCAGGTATTCCAGCGGCGCACTGCCGACGGCCTGCTTAAATTTCTGCGAAAACACCGAACGCGACATACCCGCCCGTTCAGCCAGCGTCTGCACCGTCCAGCGGTTTGCGGGATCCTCATGCATTGCATTCAGTGCCCTGGAAAGTTGCTTATCCGCCAGCGCCGCAAACCAGCCACTGGTTTCACCTGCCGGTGAATTATCGACGTGCATCCGCAGCGCCTGCACCAGCATCATGTGCGCCATATGCTGCGCGATCAGCAATCCGCCAGGCCGCTCATCGCGCAGTTCCTGCATCATACATTCCACTGCCCAGCGCAAACTTTGCCTGTCGGATTCTTTCGAGATATGCACCACTGGCGGCAACATTGCCAGCAGGGTTGAGGCGTTTGCGCCGCTGACTGCAAAACGGCTGCCGGTGAGAAAGAAATCTTTGCCGCCGTTGCAGGAAACAGTCCCACCATCCTGCGCCTGCTGGAAAATCGGCCCGGCGTCGACAGGCGGAAGATTCAGATCGCTCGCCAGCCTGAACGGGCGTCCGCCCGGTAACACAAAACAATCACCAGCTTTGAGATGGACTGCGGCGGGCACGCCATCAACAGCCAGCCAGCATTCACCCGTAATGATGGCGTTGCATTTAATTGACTGATAATGGTCAGGGAATTGCACCGACCATTCGCCACCGGCTTCAAAACCTTTGGACATATAACTGCGCGGCTTCAGCAGTGACAACACATCTGAAAGAGGATCCATCAGTGACTCCGGACGATTGCAAAGATAATACGGACATTAGCGCATAGATCGTCTTTTCTCCAGCGCCTATATTCTTTTACGAAAGCAGCAGATTTAGCCAATTACAGAGGAATTCGCAATGCGTGTATTTGTGACAGGTGCAACAGGTTTTGTCGGTTCTGCGGTGGTACAGGAATTACTGCGCGCAGGCCATCAGGTGCTCGGTTTAGCGCGTTCTGATGCTTCGGCGCAGGCGCTGATCAACGTGGGTGCCGATGTGCATCGCGGCAGTATTGAAGATCTGCACAGTCTGACGTCCGGCGCAGCGCAGGCCGACGGAGTGATCCACACCGCGTTTATTCATGACTTTTCGACGTTTCTGGAAAACTGTGAAAAAGATCGGCTGGCGATTGGTGCTTTAGGCGCAGCGTTAAAAGGCACAAAAAAACCACTGATCGTGACCTCCGGCACGGCGCTGGTGAGTACCGGACGTCTGGCGACAGAAAATGATTTACCCGATCCGCAGGGACAAAATCCGCGCGTGGCGTCTGATCTTGCCGTTGCTAAGCTGGCAGAGGAGGGCGTGCGGGTTTCACTGGTGCGTCTGCCGCCCTCGGTGCATGGTGCGGGTGATCACGGATTTGTGCCGCTGATTATTGCGACGGCCCGCGAAAAAGGCGAATCAGCGTATCCGGGCGATGGTAAAAATCTCTGGCCCGCGGTGAACCGTTTTGATGCCGCGAAGGTATTTGTGCTGGCGCTGGATAAGGGCGCGGAGAATGCGATATATCATGCGAACTCAGAGGAAGGCGTACCATTTCGCGACATTGCCACGCTGATTGGTAAGCACCTGAATCTGCCAGTGGTCAGTAAAAACGGGCAAGATCTGGCGGCACACTTTGGCTGGTTCACGCATTTTGCTTCGCTAAATAACCCGACGTCCAGCCAGTTCACCCGCGATATTTTGGGCTGGAAACCGGTACATCCGGATTTACTGACCGATATTGATACCGCCGGATATTTTAAATAACTCCCGTTTTCTGACCCTCAAAACAGGTCATTCAGGTGACCTGTTTTGCATTTTTTGCCGTGGTTTTAATGGTGTTAATTGCCTAAAAAACGCCCCGAATCACAAATTGGGAAGATAAAAACGTTACCCTATTGCCAGTCCGATGTTATGCGTTATGTTGATTTTTAGTTTCCCAAATGTAACTAGAGGTTAACAATAATGTCGAATAAATTACGTATCTCTCTGATTGCTGTGGCTGTAATGATGTCTTCCTCTGCAATGTCTGCATTACCTCAGGGCTATCCGGCCGACTATCAAAAAATCGTCGATGCGGCGACCAAAGAAGGCAAAGTTGTGGTGTATTCCACCACCGACACCAAAGCCGCAGGCCCGCTGATCCAGGGCTTCGAGGCGACTTATCCGGGTATCAAAGTCGAATATAACGACATGAACAGCACCGAACTGTATAACCGTTATATCAGTGAGCAGGCGGCGGGCGGCACCAGCGGTGATGTCGTCTGGAGTTCTTCCATGGATACCGCGCTGAAACTGGCGACAGACTACGCGCAGGAATATAAATCCCCTGAACAGGGTCAGTTACCAAAATGGGCGATGTGGAAAGACAAAGCCTACGGCACGACCTATGAGCCGGTGGTGTTTATCTACAATAAGCGTCTGATCCCGGCCGGTGATGTGCCTGATTCACATGCAGCGCTGGCAAAACTGATCGCCAGCCAGACCGAAAAATTCAACAAAAAAGTCACCACGTACGATATCGAGAAATCCGGTCTCGGCTTCATGTTGTCGGTACAAGATTTCAAAGCCGATCCGAATTATTTCAAAACGCTGGCTGACGTCGCCAAAGGTGGCTTAGCGGTGCAGTCTTCCACCGGCACCATGATGGAACGCGTTTCTTCCGGCGAAAACCTGATCGGCTTCAATATTCTCGGATCTTACGCAGAAGCCCGCGCCAAAACGGATCCGTCGCTGGGGATTTCCTATCCGAAGGATTACACCCTGGTACTTTCCCGCGTGTCTTTCATCAGCCAGGAATCGAAAAATAGCAATGCTGCCAAACTGTGGCTGGACTACGTCCTGTCAGAGAAAGGGCAGAGCATTCTGGCCAATCAGGCTGATATTCCGTCCATCCGCAACGATATCGAAGGCAAAAACGACATCGACGGCATGACCAAAATGTTAGGCAATGCGCTCAAGCCAATCCCGGTCGATGAAACCCTGCTGGAATACCTGCAACAGAAAAAACGCCTGGATTACATCAAACAATGGCGTACCGCTGCTGCCAAGTAGTGGCATATCGAAGCGCGTCACTTTCTGTCGCGCTTCCTTTTTCCTGCCTGATTTCGCTCTCCTTGTTTCTAACCGAAGGGAAGTAACATGAATGCATTGCGCAGAAAGTGGCAGAGCCTGCCGCGCGGCATTGTGGTGTTGATAACGGCGCTGGTTATCTACATCCCGTTGTCGTTCATCGTGATACAAAGTTTCCTCTCCGCGCCGTTCTTTTCCCCATCAAAAGAATGGAGCCTCGAATCTTTTGGATTCATCTTTACCGATCCGGATTTCTACAAGGCACTGAAAAGCGGTTTTATTCTGGCTTTCGGGCTGGTGGTGATCGCGATTCCGCTCGGCGGTATCCTGGCGTTCCTGATGGTGCGTACGGATTTACCGGGCAGACGCGTGATTGAACCGCTGATCCTGGTGCCGATTTTCGTCTCCCCGATGGTATTAGGTTTCGGCTACGTGGTGGCTGCCGGCCCGGTCGGGTTCTTCTCGCTGTGGGCGCAGGCTATTCTTGGGTTCGTCCCGTGGAACATTTACGACATGTCGAGCATCGTGGTGATCGCCGGTCTGACGCACGTTCCGCACGCGTACCTGTATATCTCCTCGGCGCTGCGCAGCGTCGGGTCGGATGTTGAAGAGGCCGCGCGAACCGCCGGTGCTTCGCCGTTGCAGGTGATGACTGCGGTCAGTCTGCCGATGGTGCGCCCGTCGATTCTGTACGCCACCGTGTTGCTGTTCTTCCTCGGGCTGGAAGTGTTCGGTCTGATGCTGGTGCTCGGCGACCCGGAAGGCAACATGGTGCTGGCGACCTATCTGTATCAGCTGACCAACAAACTCGGCACGCCGTCTTATCATCTGATGGCTGCCGTCGCCGTGGTGCTAATTTGTATCACTATTCCGCTGGTCATGTTGCAGCGCCGCCTGATGCGTACCGCCAACCGTTTCGTCACGGTCAAAGGAAAAGCGTCGCAGGCGCGTGCCTTGCCGCTCGGCAAATGGCGCTGGGTGGCCGGTGCCGTAGTGGCGTTCTGGCTGACTGTCACTATCGGCGTTCCGCTGATTGGCGTGATGCTGCGGGCGTTTATCTCCAACTGGGGCGTCGGTGTCTCCATCTGGGACGAACTTTCGCTTAATACTTTCCGCACCATCTGGGAACAGCCGAACCTGCTGCGTGCGATCGTCAACTCCATGGCCATTGGTGTTATCGGCGGCGCGCTGGCGGTGGCCTGTTATCTGTTTATCGGCATCGCGATGCACCGTAAACCGGACGGCGTCACCCGTTTCCTCGATTACAGCGTGCTGGTGCCGCGTGCGGTGCCGGGGCTGCTGGCCGGTCTGGCCTTCCTGTGGGTGTTCCTGTTCCTGCCGATGTGGCTGGATAACGCGCTCAAATCCGGCTGGCTTTCGGGTATGCCATGGTCGCAGTGGCTGCGCGATAACCTGGTGGTCTGGCTGCGATCGCTGCGCAGCACGATTTTTAGCGTCTGGCTGGCGTATACCGTGGTGTGGATGGCGTATGGTCTGCGGCTGATTTCCTCGACGCTGTTGCAGGTCGGGCCGGAACTGGAAGAAGCGGCGCGCAGTACCGGCGCAACCCGCGGGCAGATCACCCGTCACGTCACCATTCCGCTGTCGCGTTACGGTCTGATTGGCTCGTGGCTGCTGATGTTCCTGATTTTCGAGCGCGAATATTCCACCGGTGTGTATCTGCTTTCGCCGGGTACGGAAACCATCGGCTCGATGCTGGTTTCCCTGTGGGCGGCGGGTGCCATTGATATTGTGGCCGCGCTCTCCTTTATTAACATCCTGCTGGTGGTGTTAGGTCTGGGTATTGCCCTTCGTTTTGGAGTCAAATTACATGATTGAATTATCGGTCGACAATCTGCACTTAACCTACGGCGACAATCCGGTGTTAAAAGGCGTTTCGATGGATCTGAAACGTGGCGAAGTGGTATCACTGCTCGGACCTTCCGGCAGCGGAAAAACCACTTTATTGCGTGCGGTCGCCGGACTGGAAAAACCGGTCAAAGGCACCATCGTTATCGGCAAAAATAAAGTTTACGACGGCACTCCGCGCAGCGAAATTCCGGCCGAAGAGCGCAACCTCGGGCTGGTATTCCAGTCTTACGCCCTGTGGCCGCACAAAACAGTATTCGAGAACGTGGCGTATCCGCTGAAACTGCGCAAAGTTTCTGCCGGTGAAATCACCCGGCGTGTGCAGGATGTTCTGAACCAGCTGGGCCTCGGACATCTGGGCAAACGCCATCCGCATCAGCTTTCCGGTGGTCAGCAACAGCGCGTGGCGATTGGCCGTGCGCTGGTGTACAACCCGCCGGTAATTTTGCTTGATGAGCCGCTGTCGAACCTCGACGCCAAATTGCGTGAAGAAGCGCGCGTGTTCCTGCGCGAACTGATCATCAAACTGGGGCTGTCGGCGCTGATGGTGACGCACGACCAGAACGAAGCGATGGCGATTTCAGACCGCATTCTGCTGCTCAATAACGGCAAAATCGAACAACAGGGCACGCCGCAGGAAATGTACGGCTCGCCGAAAACACTGTTTACCGCAGAGTTTATGGGCAGCAACAACCGTCTGCACGGCAAAGTCACCGAAGTGCGCGACGGCAAAGCGCGCATCGAAGGCAGCGGCTGGGTGCTGTGGGGACAGGCGGGAGAGGGCGTGCAGGCCGGGCAGGAGGGCACGGCAGTGATCCGCGTCGAACGCGTGGTGCTGGCGGACGGACCGGGCGAGAATCAGCTGGAATTACCGTTGCTGACCAGCATGTATCTCGGTGATCGCTGGGAATATCTGTTCCGCACGGCTGGCGATGATTTTGTCATTCGTGCGTATGGCACCGATGTGCGAGATCCGCAGCATTGCCACCTGAAGCTACCTGAACAATACGTCTGGATCTTTCCCAAATAATACCCGTCATACTTAAAGCTGCAGGTGCGTTGGCTACGCTCAGGGACCCGAATCACTTACTTATGTAAGCTCATCGGGATCCCATCGCTTGCCGCCTTCCTGCAGCTTCAATTATTTAGGGTATTACCGGAAGTCGGACAATTTATTGAAATATTTCTGTCATTTCCCGCGCGTAAAATTCTGCTTCTTATTTAAATAATGCAGAATAATCATGATTTTAACCACTAGTTCACTTACTGGTAAGATGCCGTTCAACAGATTGTTTCGATCTGCTTTCTTCAGACGTCCACGGGGAATACTTTTTGGGGTAATTTGTGTTATCGCCCTGTTCTCTGCTTTGCAGATTTTCTCCACTGTCGTGCTCACCAAAATCCTTCAGGATGCGCGAAACAACGTGATCGCCACCGAAAGTTTGCGTCAGCAACAAGCCGTGATGGATAAAGCCCGCATGGAATTGCTGATGGCCAGTGACAAACTCAACCGTGCTGGCATTTATTACATGCAGGATAAAGAAACCGGCTCGGTCGGCAGCTGGAACAGCCTGATGGAAGAATCGCTCGGCTCACTGACCGCATCGCAGAAAGCCTTCACGCAGTTTCAGGAGATGACCAAAGACGGCAATCAGGCCGCGACGGAGCTGAAAGCCAGCTACCAGATGTTTTATGACGGTCTGCGCGAACAGGCGGGTGGCCTGCAAAAGAACAACAATATCGATTCCTTCTTTGAAGTGCCGATCCAGGCGTTTCAGGATGACTTCAGCCAGAAATATTATGCTTATCTGGACGTTAACGAGCACACGGCGGTGTCGCTCAGCGACAGATTGCTGAATGCGTTGTCACAGGCGAAAACCCTGTTTATGGGCGCGCTGATGATTCTGGCGGTGATCGCAGTGCTGGTCTGGCGCGGTGTGTCTGCGTGGATTATCCGACCGCTGCAACGCATGATCGGGCACATCAGCGTGCTGGCTGCCGGGGATTTATCGCGGGATGTCGAAGACGATAATGCGCGGGTGATCGAAGTCCGTGAACTGGGTGTCAGCCTGCGCAATATGCAGCGCGGCCTGCAAAAACTGGTCAGCGAAGTCCGTGACGCCTCGGCGCATATCATGCTGAACATTGATCAGATGGCAAAAGGCAACGAGGAATTGTCGGCGCAGGCGGCGATTCAAAGCGGGGAACTGCGAGCTGCCACCGAACACATCACTCACCTCAATGAGCGCGTGAAAGAAAATGCCGCCCATGCCCGGCAGGCCACCCGACAGGCCGAACAGGCGAAAGGCGTAGCGACCCGCGGCGGTGAAGTGATGGGGCAGGTGGACACGGCGATGAAGGAGATTGTCAGCCAGTCCTCGGAAATGAGCAGTATTGTTTCTATGATTGACAGCGTGGCGTTCCAGACCAATATTCTGGCGCTGAATGCGGCGATTGAAGCGGCGCACGCCGGTCAGCACGGACGCGGCTTTGCGGTGGTGGCGAAAGAAATCGGCCTGCTGGCGCAAAAGAGCAGCCATTCAACGCGGGGTATCCATCAGCTGATTGATGATTCCGTGCAGCAGATTGGCCGTGGTTCGGCGTCTGTGACGGTGCTCAGTCAGAGCCTGGAGGAGATTATCCATATCTTCAACGGCCTGAGTGCGCTGGTCAGTGAGATTTCAGAGGCGACGTTATATCAGGGGCAAAGTGTTCACGATGTCTCCGAACGCATCACCGCACTTAATCATGTGACGCTGCAAAACGGCAAACTGGCCGATCATGCGGCGGCGTCTTCCCAGCAGTTACTGGATCAGTCGCAGCGTCTGGAAAAGGCCGTCGCGCGGTTTGCCCTGACGGCGGCGTAATCAATCTTTATTTCTGATGCCACACCAGCATGCTGCCTTCAGTGTGTCCGGTCACCGGATCCGTAGCGGGCAGCGGCACGGCATTTACCGCTTTGGTGCGTGCTGCGAGTTGTGGCAGTTCGTCATGACAAAGGTCAGCTTTCACATCCGGCGGATACGCGCCGACCAGCATGAAATCTTCATCGGCTGAAATCTGTTTATGGCCGATCCCGGCCGGAAGCAACAACACATCCCCCACGTTTACCTCAATAATTTTTCCGTGCTCGCCGCCGAGTTGCAGCTTTGCGCTACCGGCATAAACACCCAGCGCTTCATGAGTGTTGGAGTGAAAATGCGTAAAGGTATACACCGGATAACGCCACTGCGGCGGCCAGCCGTTGGTGCGGAAAAGGTGTTCGAGGTATTCCGCATTATCAGAGGTATCGGGGGGAATGACGCGGTGATAAATCAGCACCGGCAATGCGTTATTCGGCACACCGCCGTCGGGTTTATTAATCAGCAGTGTATCCATAGCAACCTCTCTGGCAGTCGCGAAGGCCATACGTGGCATCGGTATCAGGGCGAGCACGCCCAGCAAAGTTACAAACCGGCGTCGATCCAACAGCATCAGGCAGGGCTCCTTATCGCGCAATCAATGGCTTACCTCTTTCATGTATAGAACAAAAGAACCTGAAAATCCTCTTTTTGGAAACATAAAAAGATTTGAGAGAGAAGGGTTGCGGGAGGAAGACGGTTATCAGAAAAAACTTAAAATATGTAGCAATCAACATATAAAAGTCATATTGGCTGGCGAAATCCTTTATGTCCTCTATGCTTAACAATACAAAAAGTACTCAGGAGGAGAAGTTTATGAATAAGAAAATGTTACTTGTGGTTGCTACAGCTGTTTCTGTATTGGCAGGGTGTCAGACTTACGATCGCGCAGCAAGCTACGTTAAAGAGCCTGTCGTCAGCGACGTTAAAGTCGGTATGACCAAATCTCAGGTTCGTGCAATTGCAGGGCCACCATCGACTGAAGCCACGCTTATCCATGCTAAAGGGACTTGCCAGACTTATGCGGTTGCTCCGCGTGATGGCAAAGCTCAGACCTACTTCGTTAGCTATAACGACACCGGTCATGTCATGAATAAGGGTTATCAGTCCTGTTCAGACTACGATAAAGACCCGCAGGCTGGTCAGTAATTCAATTAACGCCTTCCCCTCGTGAGAGGGGAAGGCGTTAAATCATCAAGCCTTCTGCGTCACAATCCTCACGCCGACTTTACTCACCTGATTCCCGTCCATTTCTGCGATTGTCCACGTCAGCCCGTCCCATTCGATATGGTCGCCGATAACCGGTTCGCCACCGAGCAGCCTGATCACAAAATGTCCCAGCGTTTGCGACTGATCCACCGTCTCTTCCAGATTCAGACCATAAAGCTGTGAAATCGCATCCAGCGGCGCATCTGCCTGCAGGATAAAGTCACCGAAGAAGCGGTCATCCAGCACCACTTTATTGCTGTCGCTGAACAGTTTACCGAGTTCCGGCAGATCCTTTTCCTGGCCGATCACGCACAGAATATCGCCTTCTTTGAGCCGCGTACTGCCGGTCGGATGCAGCATTTCTTTGCCACGGAATAATGCCGCAATCCGCGTCGCTTTTGGCATTTGCAGGTCACGCAGCGCCGCCCCGACGCACCATTTGTCGGAGCCCAGCTGATAGATAAATTGTTCCCAGTCGTTATACACGTCGATATCCAGCCCGACGCGGGAAACCGGCGTCGGCTGCGGTGGCACCAGCACTTTGGCTTTCTTCGCCGCAAAGCCCAGCGACGTACCCTGAAGCAGCAGGGAAACCAGCACGATAAAGAACGCGACGTTGAAATACAGCGTGGCGTTAGGCAGTCCGGCCATCATCGGGAACACCGCCAGAATGATAGGCACCGCGCCACGCAGGCCGACCCACGAAATAAAGACGCGTTCGCGCAGGGTAAAGTTTTTGAACGGGATCAGGCTGACAAACACCGACAGCGGACGTGCCAGCAGGATCATCCACAGTGACAACGCCAGCGCCGCGATCGCAATCGGCAGCAGATCGCTCGGCGTCAGCAGCAGACCGAGCACCAGGAACATGCCAATCTGGCTGAGCCACGCCAGTCCGTCGAAGGTCTGCAAAATGCCGTGACGGTTGCGGATCGGCATATTGCCGAGCATCAGGCCGCACAGATACACCGCCAGAATGCCGCTGCCTTCCAGCGCCATGGTGGCGGCGTAAACCAGCAAGCCGCCGCTGAACGCCAGTAACGGATAAAGCCCGGCCGCCAGCGTAATCTTATTAATCAGCTTGTGCAGCAACCAGCCACCGCCGACACCAAACACAATGCCGAGGCCGAACTGGCGCACCACATCCACCACAAACATAAGGCTCAGGCCGTGCTGGCCTTTGGAAATCATGTCGATCAGGGTGATGGTCAGGAATACCGCCATCGGGTCATTGCTGCCGGATTCAATTTCCAGCGTGGCGCTGACACGTTCGTTCAGGCCTTTACCGCCGATAAGTGAGAACACCGCCGCCGCATCGGTTGAGCCGATAATCGCGCCAATCAGCAAACCCTGCATCAGGTTGATATTGAACAGCCACGCGGCAGCCAGCCCGGTCAGACCGGCAGTAATCAGGACACCGACGGTCGCCAGAGACAGTGCGGGCCATAGCGCAACGCGAAAGGAAGAGGCGCGGGTACGCATCCCGCCGTCGAGCAAAATGACGGCCAGCGCCAGGTTACTGACCAGATAGGCGGCGGGGTAATTATCAAACGCAATGCCGCCAATTCCGTCTACGCCCGCCAGCATACCGATGGCGAGGAAAATGACCAAAATAGGGATGCCAAGCTTAGAAGAGAACGAACTGAGCAAAATGCTCGCTGCGACTAACAGGGCGCCAATAAAGAAAAGAGTATTAATCGTGCTGGCGTCCAAGAGCGTTCTCCTTGTAAGGCATGAGTGGTGCGGGGGCGTGCGGTGTCGTCATCAGTGACAATCCCCCTAATTTATCAGGAAAATGAGCGCGTTGCTGGGCTCATTTAAGATTTTTATTAGTTGCAGTTAAGAATAAAAAACTATGCTTAAAGATGAGCGATATCTATGCGCAGTTCATAAAAAAGGAAACCACAATGAGTGAATATACCGGTGTACACCGCGAGGTGATGAAAGACGGGGCGATCAAACATGTGCTGATCCGCGATGCGGCGGGCAATGAGCAGTCGATAGCCGCAAAAGATTACATTTCGCAGGGGATCGAGCCAGATCTGAATGAGTTGCCCGAAGTGGGCACTGACAGTGACTTTCCGGTCGCGGGCAAAGGCTGAATATTCGCTGTTCCCCGCAGGTAATCTGCGGGGAACAGGGTTACACGCCTAAACGATCGCGCAGCGAATAGTACGCCGCGCCGAGCATGGTAAACGGCACCTGTAAGTTGCGGCCACCGAAGAACGGCATGTGCGGCAGACGGGCGAACGCATCGAAACGTTCGGCGTCGCCGCGCAGCATTTCGGTGATGAGCTTCCCGGCCAGATGCGTCAGCGTCACGCCGTGCCCGCTGTCTCCCTGCATGTAATAGATGTTGTTTTCCAGCCGGCCAAACTGCGGCAGGCGCGATAACGTCAGCAGGAAATTGCCGCCCCAGCGGTAATCTATCTTCACGCCTTTCAGCTGCGGGAAGGTGCGGTTGAGCTTGGGCAAGATCACCGAATCGATATTCGGCGGATTTTTGCCGCCGTAGGTCACGCCGCCGCCGTACAACATGCGGTTGTCCGCGGTCAGGCGGAAATAATCGAGCAGGTAATTACAGTCTTCCACACAGTAATTGTTTGGCAAAAGCGATAACGCCATGTCATCCGACAGCGGTTCCGTCGCCACAATCTGCGAGCCGCACGGCATGCTGAGGCGCGTGAGGCGCGGCGCCAGCTGCTGACTCAGATAAGCGTTGCCCGCCAGAATCACATATTTGGCTTTTACCTGACCTTTCGCGGTATGCACTAATGCCGGTTCGCCGTGGTCAATACGCGTCACTGCCGAGCCTTCAAAAATACGCCCGCCATGACGGCGCACCGCTTCGGCCTCGCCCAGCACCAGATTCAGCGGGTGAAGATGACCGCCGTTTTTATCCAGCAGCCCGCCGACATAACGGTCGGTGGCGATCTCGCGGCGTACGGCAGTTTCATCCAGCAGCCGCAGTTCGGTATGACCATAGCGATTCCACAACTTTTGCTGATCGCGCAATTTCGTTAGCTGGCGCGCACTGAGCGCGGCAAAAATACAGCCGGGGCGATAGTCGCAGTCGATGGCGTACTGGTCGATGCGCTGACGGATAATATTCGCGCCTTCAAACATCATGCTGCCGAGCATATCGGCGGTCTGACGTCCGTAACGTTCTTCAATCACATCTATATCGCGGCTGTAGGAATTAACGACCTGTCCGCCGTTTCGCCCGCTGGCGCCCCAGCCGACGCGGGCGGCTTCGAGCACCACTACGTCGTAACCGGCTTCACACAGATATAAAGCGGAAGAAATGCCGGTATAACCGGCACCGACAATACAGACATCGCACTCAATATTGTCAGTCAGTTCCGGCCACGGCGCATGGTTGTTGGCGGAGCTGGCGTAATAGCTGTCGGTGTGGGGCACACCGGCAGCGCGGGGACTTCCTGTTTGAGCACTCATGGTGACATCCTTCTTTGGGTTCCCGTTGCCTCGCCCGGAGTCGATGACAACTAGAAGGTATTAGGGGTATGTGCGCTAACAATCCTGCAAATCCGCGTCGAAATATTACTAAAGCTGTGAGGGTTCGCGGTGTTAATGGCATAACTTTGCCCCGCACGCAGCGGGTAACTCTGACCGTTGACGGTTAAGATGATTTCTCCTTCTAACAGGGTGCCGACTTCCTCGCCCTGATGCTTGATCTTATCGCCGGTTGTGCTGCCGGGTTGATAGGTTTCCAGCAACATGGCGACGGTATGGTTCGGTGTGCCGTTGTGAACCATGCGCATGGACACGCCGCGGCTGCCGATTTCGATTAAATCCGCCGCATTAATCACGATCCGCGGCTCGTTGCTCTTATGTTCCTCGGCGAAAAATTCTGATAGTGACAGCCCGTAAACCCGCAATAACTTTTGCAACGTACTGACGGCGGGGCTGACTTTGTCCTGTTCGATGGTGCTGATGGCGCTGTGGGTCAGGCCAGACAACTCGGCGGCTTTGCGCTGGGACATACCGAGTTGCTGGCGAATTTCAGAAAGCCGGCGACCAGGCGCCAGACTGACTTCGCTCATCCGTTTATTCCTCTCGTGCGCTCCGGGCCTGATGGCCTTTGCGACAGGCAGCGATAAAAGCCTCAAACAGCTGGCGGGATACGGGATCCGTCAGACTGTGCCATTCCGGATGCCACTGCACACCAAGGGCAAACGGATGATTGCGGACACTCACGGCTTCCACCAGATTGTCCGGTGCGCGTGCTTCCACGGTCAGTACGTCGCCCAGACGGTTGGCTCCCTGGCCGTGAAGGGAGTTCACCTGAAACTGCTGATAATCGGGTAACAATTCTGAAAGTAAGCCACCGGGTTCAATATGCACCGGATGCACCAGCGCGTATTGCTCGTCATGTGGCAACGAAGTGTCTTCGCGGTGGTCCATATAGCCCGGCACGTCCTGCACTTTACGGTGCAAACTGCCGCCGGTAGCAACCACCAGTTCCTGCAATCCACGGCAGGCGGCGAACAGCGGGATTTTCTTCTCCAGCGTCGCACGGATTAACTGCAAACTCAGGCGGTCGCGGCCGGGATCGGCCAGATCCTCGACACCTTCTTCACCGTACTGATAGGGCTCAATATTGCTGGGGCTGCCGGTGAGGAAGATGCCGTCCAGACCGCGCAGAATCTGGTCTATCGCGCCTTCGCGTGCTGCCAGTTCATGCGGAAGACAGACGGGAAGGGCATCGGCATTAAAGATGGCGTCCAGATATTTTTCATGGACAGTCAGGGCCGGGTTTTCATCGACAGTGTTCTCACACATAACTACCCCAATGACCGGTCTGTAGCGCGTCTCTTTTCCCGTGGATGTCGTGGAAAATATATTGCCCATAATACCGCCTCGTTGAGTAGATGAATTTGCTGACAGCACGCGCCTCCCCGCACGAAACTGCTCAGAATATTGACCTGTTATTGACCAATTTAGCAGCGCTGTGGTCGCTTTTCAAACGGATATGTTGCGATAATGTAGGTGTTGCAAATAATTAATGTTAAGGCTAGGGTTAATCATATGGGTGCAAATGGCCGTTATTTTGAGCAATGAACGGTTTGAGCATACGGTTTGAGCATAAAAGGCTTGAGCACATTCGAGAGGATCGCGACAACATGAGAGCACTGCGTTGAACAGGGTAATGACCCGGTAAAGATAACCGGCTGGCATCATGGTGGTGCCTGATATGCCGGAAACCAGCAAATGGCGGAAAACCTATGCAAGCGACTGAACTGATGAACGAAATCAAGAAAGAGATTAGCGAACCCCTCGCTAAGCACGCTGAAGAGCGAAGTAGCGCGTTCCAGGATGAAGTAACTCAGTACCTGGAGCGTCACCCGCAAACCCTTCACGTCGACGTCCTGCTCACCGATCTCAATGGCTCCTTCCGCGGCAAACGCATTCCCGTCTCAGCACTCCGTAAACTCGAAAAAGGCTGTTATTTCCCGGCATCGGTTTTCGCCATGGACATTCTCGGTAATGTCGTGGAAGAAGCCGGATTAGGTCAGGAACTGGGCGAGCCCGACCGCACCTGTATCCCGGTTCCCGGCACCTTGACGCCCTCGGCTTCCGACCCTGAACATATCGGCCAGTTGCTTCTGACTATGCTTGACGAAGATGGCACTCCCTTTAACGTTGAACCACGGAATGTGCTGAACCATATCTGGCAAACATTGCGCCAGCGGGGCTTGTTCCCGGTGGTAGCGGTAGAGCTGGAGTTCTATCTGCTCGACAGGCAGCGCGATGCGGAAGGTTACATTCAGCCGCCGTGTACGCCGGGGACGCAGGAACGCAGCATGCATACTCAGGTTTATTCCGTCGATAATCTGGATCACTTTGCCGATGTGCTCAGTGACATTGACCGTCTGGCGCACATTCAGGGATTACCTGCGGATGGCGCGGTGGCGGAATCTTCTCCCGGCCAGTTCGAAATCAATCTGCACCACAGCGAAAACATTCTGCGCGCCTGCGATTACGCCCTGATGCTCAAACGTCTGGTGCGGCTGGTCGCGGAAAATCACGATATGGACGCCACCTTTATGGCGAAACCGTATGACGAATATGCGGGCAGCGGGATGCACATCCATCTCAGTGTGCTCGACGACAACGGCAAGAACCTGTTTGCCGGTGCCGGTGGCGAAGATTCTGAGCTGATGAAACGCTCTCTCGCCGGAATGATTGCTTTAATGCCAGCCTCGATGGCGGTATTAGCGCCCAACGTCAATGCCTTCCGCCGCTTCCAGCCGGGCATGTATGTGCCGACGCAGGCGTCGTGGGGCCATAATAACCGTACCGTTGCACTGCGTGTCCCTTGCGGCGGAACTGCCGATCACCGTGTCGAATACCGCGTGGCCGGTGCTGATGCCAACCCGTATTTAGTGGTCGCCACCGTGCTGGCGGGCATGTTGCATGGACTGGATAACGACTTGCCGTTGCCAGAACCAGTGACCGGTAACGGTCTGGAACAGGAAGGTATTCCGCTGCCAATCCGCCAGAGCGATGCACTGTATGATTTTGACGATCAGCCGGCGCTGAAAAAAATCCTTGGCGAGCGTTTCTCGCACGTTTATCACACCTGTAAATCGAATGAGTTGTTGCAGTTTGAACGGCGCGTGACGGAGACGGAGATAGACTGGATGCTCCGCAACGCGTAGCACGGTTAACGAATACGCGCATTATGTTCAATACTGGAAAAGAATTTGTAACGCAACGCGTCTGAATGTTGTCATTTATGCGTGATTTGTGCAAAATACGCCGCACTGCAGATAACCGACGCTTAAAGGCGCCGGTTATTTTTTTTATATATGCAGTACCCAAACTAATTCAACAGAGGCCGGACCCAGATCCGGATAGATAACAAGGTTCGTGTGCGATCCCAAATTAAAAACGGTCGCCACTATGAGGAAATGTAATATGGGGCAATACTTCAAACCTGTACCGGTGCCCGCCGGTACTACTTTCAGCTGCGGCCACATTCGCACAGCCTTCACCTCCGCGTTCAGCGACGTGAAGATCACTCCCCCGTTTACTGGTAATAACTCACGAAGTTTTCCCTGTACGTTGCTTTCAGAGGTGTTTAAGCGCCCGGTGTTTGCAATTCAGGGAGGGCTGAACCATGTCTGCTAATGCATCTGCCGCTCCGGCCACTCAGCGTGTACAACTGCGTAAAACCCTGACTCTGGTTCAGGTTGTGATGATGGGGCTTGCCTATCTGCAACCGATGACCATTTTCGATACGTTCGGCATTGTGTCCGGCCTGACCGATGGTCACGTCGCGACCGCGTATATCTTCGCGCTGATCGCCGTTCTGTTTACTGCCGTGAGTTACGGCAAACTGGTGCAGCGTTTCCCGTCTGCCGGTTCTGCTTATACTTACGCGCAAAAAGCCATCAGCCCGCACGTCGGCTTTATGGTCGGCTGGTCATCACTGCTGGACTACCTGTTCATGCCGATGATCAACATCCTGCTGGCGAAAATTTACCTGGAAGCCATCTTCCCGGGCGTACCGTCATGGATATTCGTGGTGGCGCTGGTCGGCATGATGACCGCGTTCAACCTGCGCGGCATCAAGGTCGTTGCCAACCTGAACAGCATCATTGTTGTGGTGCAGGTGGCGATCATGGTGGTGTTCCTGGGTCTGTTAGTCCGTGGCGTTTACATGGGCGAGGGCATGGGCACGCTGGCGACCACCAAGCCGTTCTTCAGTGAGAATGCGCACGTGGTGCCGATGATCACCGGGGCGACCATTCTGTGCTTCTCGTTCCTGGGCTTCGACGGTATCAGTTCGTTGTCAGAAGAAACGCCAAACGCGGGCAAAGTCATCCCGAAAGCGATTTTTCTGACCGCGCTGATTGGCGGCATCATCTTCGTCGTGGTGTCTTACTTCCTGCAACTGTACTTCCCGGACATTTCGCGCTTTAAAGATCCGGACGCGTCACAGCCCGAAATCATGCTGTATGTGGCAGGCAAGTTCTTCCAGTCCGTCATTTTGTGCTTCAGCTGTGTGACCGTTCTGGCATCGGGTATGGCGGCGCACGCTGGTGTTTCGCGTCTGCTGTATGTGATGGGCCGTGATGGCGTGTTCCCGGAAAAACTGTTCGGTTATGTGCATCCGAAATGGCGTACCCCGACGTTCAACGTCCTGCTGGTCGGCGCTGTGGCGATGTCTGCGGTGACCTTTGATCTGGTGACGGCGACTGCGCTGATTAACTTTGGTGCGCTGGTGGCGTTCACCTTCGTGAACCTGTCGGTGATTTCACAGTTCTACATCCGTGAAAAACGTAACCGTACGCTGAAAGATCACATCAACTATCTGGTCTTACCGGTGATAGGTGCGCTGACCGTCGGTGCGCTGTGGCTGAACCTGGAATCGAGTTCGATGACATTGGGCTTAGTCTGGGGCGCGATTGGCCTTGGGTATCTGGCGTTTATCACTAATGCGTTTCGCAAGCAGCCACCGCAGATGAGCGGGGAGATTGCACCGGAAGCTTGATTTTTGCCCTTTGAAAAGGGCAGGAAACTTTCTTTGCAGATGGCCGCTGCAATGGCGGCTCTACTTTGCAGCAAGCCTCTGCAAAAGAGGCTTTTAAAGTAGCTTAGTGAAAGTTTCGGTTTTTCAACAACGGTTGTCATACAGCTTTTCGCGCCGAAACCGACGAGAGAGGAAAGTGCTTTTCCTCTCTCGACTCTCCTCGCTTTTTTCACTGCGCGCTTCGCTTGTTACAATGTTTCAGGTGCTATTGCGACAGGCTGGAAATCTTGCCGCTGCGCGGTACCTTCTCTCGGTCTTCGAGCCAAAGGTCTCGAAGCCGCTCCGTTCAGCAAGATTTCTGAACCGCCCGCACGATCTTAAATTCATAGGCAAACGGTTTTTATCTTTTAGAAATGTTGATTGGCGCGATCAAAAATGGCACCGAATGAACGGTTCGAGACCAGAGGCTCGAATCCTGAAGTTCGGGAATCGCATAGCGATGACATTTTGCGCCATTCACTATTGCCACAGGATATGTCCGTCGTGCCAGCGATAGCGCGCAGTAAAAAAGCGGGGAGGAATCCAAAGGAGGGAAAGCACTTCCCTCCTTTGGGCGGTTTCGGCGCAACGAATTAAGTGATCACTGCACGTGAGAAACCGAAATTTACTCGGTCAGTTTTTAACGATGGGTACTCACTGCTTTTGAAAAACCGAAATTTTCACTATTCCAGAAGGGGTTGTTGGGGAATCCCCAAAAATTAACCCACCAGTTTCTTCCCATATTCAAACAGCGCCTTGAGAAGCGCCATCTTCTCAACATCCCCCTCATGGAAGTTATACAGCGCCTCAAGCTCTAACGCATAATTCTGAAAACGTTCGTCAGTGAGCTTCGTCTGCCGGTGCAGAATCCATCGCTTTTGCTCGGCATCCGTCAGCGTGGCAGGGTAGTTGCGCGCACGGAAACGGAACAACAGCGGCTCAATGCGGGAATCGTTAAAGGTCAGATCCAGTGCCGGAAGATTCTCCGGGCGGGTTTCCAGAATGATGCGCATCGCGGCGCGGTCGGCATCGCTGAAGAAACCGTCGTACAAACGGGCATCCACATCATCGGACGGCGTAAATGGTTCGGCTTCGGCAAACATCGTGACCACTTTCTCCCGTACCTGCGGGTTCTGACGCAGCAGTTGCAGATTCTCAAGACAGCGCTGACGATCTATGCCCAGACGTTCGGCATTTTCCGGCAACAGCGTTTTTGCCGGTGCCAGCACCGGACATTTATTGATATGCACCAGCTTAATCGGCAGCGGAGATTGCCCGGCCTGTAACGCGTCGCGGCGGCTGTACAAACGCTCGCGCATTTCATCAGGATTGAGATCTAACAGCGTCGACATATCACCGGCCAGATCGCACATGATCACAGCGTTCTTGTTTTCGGGATGCCATGCCAGCGGCGCGACCCACGCGGTATTGCCGCGCGCGGCACCAAACATACCGGAAACATGCACCAGCGGCGCCATCGAGGGAATGTCGATCAGCGTATTCAGCTTATGCTTGCTGCGGTGTTCGAGCAAAAAGCTAAACAGACGTGGCTGCGCCTGTTTCACCAGCTTCGCCATCGCAATCGTAGCGTACACGTCGGCCATTGCGTCATGCGCATTCTCGTGTTCAATGCCGTTGGCTTTGGTCAGATGTTCGAGGCGGAAACTCGGGAAACCGTCATCATTTTCCGGCCAGTTGATACCTTCAGGGCGCAGCGCATAACAGGCACGCATCACGTCCAGCAAATCCCAGCGGGAATTGCCGTTCTGCCAGCTGTAGGCATAAGGGTCGTAAAAGTTGCGATAAAGGATATTACGGCTGACTTCATCGTCGAAACGGATGTTGTTATATCCGACAATGCAGGTGCCCGGTACGCTGAAGGCTTTATGGATCTGCGCTGTGAACTCAGCTTCGATCACGCCGCGTTCCAGCGCGATTTGCGGGGTAATACCCGTGATCATCACCGCTTCCGGTTCTGGCAGATAATCATCAGAAGGGCGGCAATAAATGACCAGCGGTTCTTCAATGATATTGAAATCTTCGTCGGTTCTGACACCGGCAAACTGCGCCGGTCTGTCCAGCGCCGGATTCTTGCCGAAAGTCTCATAGTCATGAAAATAGAAGGTTTTTTGCGGTTTATCTGACATTAGTTAAGCGGGCCTTATTCAGTCGAAGGCACTTTACGCCAGCGTGATATTTCTGCGAGTCACGCGTGCAAAGCAAAGAGGAAATCACTGCCACAGAGAATACCATGGCTGAGGAAGATACTGAATGTTGGCAGGTAACGTGCGGTTCAGGAACCTCAGTAGCCCGACGTTTCCAGCGCGGCGACGAGGGTTTCGGAGGTTATTTGATCAACGCGCTTGCCCGGTGACAAAATCTGGGTGGCTTTATCATAATCCGGCCCCCACACAATATTGTTCTGATATCCCTGACCATACACTTTGTTGTTGTATAAACAGATAAGATTTTTATTATAAACCTTACACAAATGCACCACGGAAGTGTCGGGGGAAATAACCAAATCAGCGGCTTTAATCAGCGCGGCAGCATGCAGGAAAGAAGGGGACGAGAATTTAATTCCTGAAGCATTATCTATTTTTTCCAGCTGAGCCGGGGTGCCGATATACACCACCGTATTTTGAGCGTCTTTCGCCAGATAAGTTGTTATTCCTGCCAGTTGAGCCGGTGACATATCGCGGGCTTGCTCGGTGGAGTATGGATTAATGACCACTAATTTTCCCGGACTCAGCGTGCTTAAAAACTGTGCTGTTGTGGCTTCAATCTCTGCCGGAATAGTCAGCGCATATTGCCACACAGGATCCGTATAGCCCAGCGTATTAAGAACGGCTCTGTGACGCCAGCTGGTATGGTTATGCGGCTGATGGTAATCGATTGATATATCGTAAATCTTGTATTGTTTCTGGTTCAGCGTCAGTGCAATTTTCGGATTCAGCGCTTTAATGATTTTAAATCTGAGCGGGCTTAAATGGTTTTTATCATTGATATCAATCAGCAGGTCATAGGATTTAACCGGCATCTTTTTCAGGTCACTGGTTTTTTCAAAAACAATCACACTGTCGACCAGCGGTGAATGCTCGAAAATAAATGCCGTTCTTTTTTCGCACAGCATAGTGATGTTGTGCCCCTGCTGATGTAAGGCATTGACCAGGCCGCTCATGACAATCGCATCGCCAATACCAAACGCATTGCAGAGCATGACGATATTCATCTTCTCTGAGAAGGGTGCCGGTTCGCGACGTTTTATTTTATCGAGGAATAATAACTGGGCGTCGAGTTTGACTTTTTTCAGGAAAATATTCTTTTTCCTGTTTAAATGCCTGAGTTTTTTAAACGCCATTCCTTGAATTTCCTAATTTAAGCAAGATGAAAATATTTCATAACATATTATAACTGTCAGAATTATTTCTGATTTTACCTAGCCGCAATCCGCCAAGTCAATCTTGCCCCCGGCGCCTTTCACGTTTAACTGCATTCCTTTCCTCATTTTCCACTATCAATCGGCCAAAACCCTGACATAACCGGGGTGAATGCCTGTGGTAACTCGGCTAAACTACTGCCTACTTTGAATTCAAGCCTTACGGCAGGCCTAACGTGCGTCTCGACAAGAAAATTTCTCCGCTGGATAACGTCATTTACCGTAATTACCGCATTACTCACGGGCTGCGTATCGCCGTGGCATTTTTGCTGACTTTTGTGATCGTGCGTCTGACTGAAATCCCCGAGGGCACCTGGCCGCTGATCACCATGGTTGTGGTGATGGGGCCGATTTCGTTTTGGGGAAACGTCGTTCAGCGCGTGCTTGAGCGTATCAGCGGAACCGTTTTAGGCTCTGCTTCAGGGCTGATTGCCTTATGGCTCGAACTGTATTCCTTTCCGCTGATGATGGTGTGGTGCGCTGTGGTGATGTTTGTCAGCGGCTATCTGACCCTCGGTAAACGCCCTTATATGGCGCTGCTGATTGGTATTACGCTGGCGGTGGTCTGTGGCGCAGGGCCGGGTGATATGAATACCGCGCTGTGGCGTTCCGGCGATGTGATTTTCGGATCCCTGCTGGCGCTGCTTTTCGCCAGTATTTATCCGCAGCGTGCGTTTATTCACTGGCGTATACAGATGGCCGATTACCTGATGTCGCTGAATAAACTCTACAGCGCGTGGTTGTCGCCGAACATGCTCGAGCGTCCGCATCTGCACGGTAAAATGAAAACGTCTATGAGCCAGATGATCAAGATGCGTTCGCTTTTCGCGCCTGCCAGTAAAGAATCACATATTCCGCGCGAAGTGTTTGACGCAATCCAGACGCTGAGTCGCAATCTGCTGTGTACGCTGGAACTGCTGGCCGATGCTTACTGGAGTTCACGCGAAAGCCACTTCCTGATGCTCAACGCCCGCACCTTGCGCAGTGCGCAGTTGCTGATGCTCAGCACGCTGGAAAAACTCAGTCTGATGCTGATGAACGGTACGAAGGGTGATGAGCTGACTATCAATCATCAGCTCAATGAATCTGCTGAAGAACTGAAAGCGCTGATGGCAGAAATGAACGCGGCAAATCATCTGGAAGCGCAGGTCTACGGTTATGTATGGCTGAGCGCGCAGGTGGCGGAACAACTGAAGTCTATGGGCGACCTCATCACCATGACGATGCAGAAAGAAGAAGCTCAAATAAACAGCGTTAAAACAACGAAAGCATGAAGGGATTTTTGTCTGTGGCCTAAAACGGGTAAGATGAAGCCATTGGACGATTATCTGAGCTCGCAGGCCAGTGTTTGCTACGCTACTCTTCAGGTGGCAAAAACGGGTTGCGACAAGTCAGTCACTGAATCTGTGTAACTTAATCGAAGGTGTTAAAATGGACAATATCAATAAGCCGAGTTTCCAGGACGTTCTGGAGTTTGTGCGCATTTTCCGTCGTAAAAACAAATTACAACGCGAAATTGCTGACAACGAGAAGAAAATCCGTGACAACCAGAAACGTGTTCTGCTGCTCGACAACCTGAGCGATTACATCAAGCCAGGGATGAGCATCGACGAAATCCAGGCAATCATTGCCAGCATGCGCGGCGACTATGAAGATCGTGTAGATGATTACATCATCCGTAATGCAGACCTGTCGAAAGAACGTCGTGAAATGTCCAAAAAGCTGAAAGCGATGGGCGAAATCAAAGCCAACGAAACCAAGTAATTTCGTCGCTTCTCAAAGCAAAAACCGGGTTGATACCCGGTTTTTTTACGCCTGTGATTTACGTTCAGGATTAAGCCTTATTCCAAAACCCTTACAGGTTTACCGGCCAGAAACGCCTGAATATCTTCCACGGCTTCGGTGAAATACACCTGATAATTGCCATCGGAAACGTAGCCCAGATGCGGCGTCGCCAGTACGTTGGGTTGTGTTCTGAAAGGGTGGTCAGCGGGCAGCGGTTCGACATCAAACACATCCAGCCCGGCACCGGCAATCACACCGTTTTGCAACGCATCAAGCAGGGCGGGCTGATCAACAATCGCGGCGCGTGAGGTATTGATCAGCAGAGCGGAGGCTTTCATCTGCGCCAGTTCCTGCGCACCCAGCAAGTTGCGCGTGCGGTCGCCGAGCACCAGATGAATGGACACCACGTCGCTGGTTCGCAGCAACTCTTCTTTCGATGCGCATAACGTCACGTCATGTTCTGCGGCGCGTTCTGCGGTCAGGTTCTGGCTCCAGGCACAGACGTCCATGCCAAACGCTTTCGCTATCTGCGCCACTTTCTGACCAATTTTTCCCAGCCCCAGCAGACCCAGTCGCTTGCCGCTCAGGCCAAAACCGACCGTGCTTTGCCACGGGCCGTTCTGGCGCAGCGCATTATTTTCTGTGACCAGATGCCGCGCCAGCCCGAGGATCAGTGCCCAGGTCAGCTCAACCGGCGCGGCCTGTCCGCTGCCGGTACCGCAAACGGTCACGCCATGTTTTTTTGCCGCAGCCAGATCTATGGAAGCATTGCGCATACCCGAGGTAATCAGGAGTTTCAGTTTGGGCAGACGGGCAAACAACGCCGCGGTGAACGGTGTCCGCTCACGCATAATCACCACAATCTCAGCATCTTTCAGCGATTCTGCCAGCGCGTTTTCATCGGTAATATGTTCAGTCAGCGCCCGGCATTCTACCTGCGGCGTCAGTGAGTGCCAGTCAGCCAGCGAAAGGGAAACGTTCTGGTAATCATCAAGAATGAGGCATTGCAGTGGCATGGAAATCCCTTATCTGAAAATAATGATAAAGAGATATAGCACTGAAACAGCCGGGACGTGAAGTGTCCCGGCCTGAGGTTATTGTCAGAAACTGTAATCGACAGCAGCGAAATATCTGCGGCCATCTTCGTTATAACTGTAGTCGTCGCGGTTGAGATCTTTATCGGTCAGATTCAGCACCCCGGCGCGTATTTTCACTGCTTTATTCACCGCATACGATCCGCCGGTGTTCCAGATGGTGTATCCGCCAGGCGTGGCGTTGCCGTCAGTGACGGTGCGGCTTTTGCCTTTATAGTTGGCGGAAAGATAGAAGCTCCAGGCATCCAGCGGTTTCCAGTCGAGCGTCGCATTGCTGGTGTGGAACGGCAGTTCGGACAACGGTTTGTTGCCGCCGTTACTCAGGTCGCGGGCGTCGTTGTAGGTGTAATTCAGCTTGAGGTTCAGCTGGTCGGTTAGCGGTAAACCAAGCTCGGTTTCCAGTCCGCGGATCCTTGCTTTATTCACGTTGTAATACTGGAAGATCGGATTACCGCTGGCGTCGAAACCCACAAAGTTCTGATAGGTCGGTGCCAGACTGCGGTTGGCGGTACGGATAACCGTGATCATGTCGTCGATGTCATTCTGGAACACCGTCGCACTGGCGGTCACGTCTTCCAGCAAGCCTTCCTGACCGGCGTAATACAGGCCGAATTCCACGCTTTCGCTGGTTTCTGCTTTCAGATCCTTACTGCCGACCACGTTACAACTTCCGCGGCAGGAGGCGCTTTGCCAGTCCGGGCTGAGCTGTAACAGAGAGGGCGCTTTGAAGGCTGACGCCCAGCCGCCTTTCATCGTCACGGTGTCGGTGGCGTTATAGACCAGATAAGCACGGGGACTCCAGTTGACGCCGTAGTTTTCGTGGTCATCCATGCGCACGCCGCCGGTCAGCGCCAGATTTTCGAACATCCGCCACTCATCTTCCAGGAACAGCGCGTACTGATTAGCCTGCGTGCTGCCGCCGTTTTTCATGTTCACGCCGTCTTCCAGTTTGTCGTTGCGGTATTCGCCGCCAAACGTCAGGAACTGGTTGTAATCGCCGAGCGGGATCACTACTTTGCCATCGAGGGAGTTGTTTTTCGAGGTGATGGTTTCGGCGTTTTTGTTCTCAATGTTTTCACCGTAGAAACGCAGTTCGGTATTCGCTAAGCCCCAGCGACCATTATGGCCGAGCGAGTAGTTTTCGCGTTCAATACGGTTTTTATCCAGTGTGTCGGAATCGCGATCCTGACGGTCCATCCCGTAACCGAAGGTGATGTCCTGATCTTCATCCGGCGTCAGCGAGAATTCGACGTTGGCGTTGCGCGACGTGTAACCTTCGATACGTGGCTGACCGGTGCTGCCGCTGGCGGAACTGGCCTGATCTTTCTCGCGTTTACCGAGCGCCCCGTAAACTTTCACGCCCAGTAAATCGTCAACCAGCGGGCCGCTGGCGAAGAAGTTACCGTTGCCGCTGTCGCCGCGATCGCGGTGTTCCTGAACGGTGGTGTCGGCGCTGAGCGTGCCGTGCCACTTTGTGCCGACTTTGCGGGTGATGATGTTGACCACGCCACCCAGCGCGTCAGAGCCATATAAGGAAGACATCGGACCGCGCACCACTTCGATACGTTCGATAGATTCAGCGGGGATCCAGCTCAGATCGAAATCGTTATGGCGGAAAACCGCGTTGCGGGAGTTGACTCGTTTGCCATCAACCAGAATCAGGGTATAGCCGCTGCCCAGCCCCCGGATGCTGACGCCCTGACGGTTGTCACTTTCATTAGTGATTTGCACGCCGGGAACATCTTTCAGCACGTCTTTGAGGTTTTGTACCGGTTTCTTTTGCAGATCTTCGCGGGTGATCACGCTGATACTGGCGGGGGCATCTTTAAGATTTTGTTCGATGGAGGAGGCCGTCACCACCATCTGATCTTCTTTTTCTTTGACTTCGCTGGTGTCTTCCGCCATCACCGGCATCGCGGCAGCAATCAGTTGTGCGAGCAGCCCGGCTTTAACCGCCGGTGTAAATTTAACCTTAACCATTTCTTCTCTCCGTGAGATAAAAAGCCCCGGCAGCCCGGGGCAGCGTCCCTTTTACTCTGTCCAGTAAGTGCCGGTCGGTTCGACGGCGAGGAACTGTTTATAAAGTTGTTTTTGAGTTTGCTGCGGGTTGAGATCAGCAAACTTTTGCGGATAAAACGCTTTGGCGAAGACCTGCACGGCCAGCACGTTATACGGGGAATTGTAATAGTTGTGCCAGATGCCAAAACTGCGGCCATCTTCGACAGCTTTCAGGGTACTGATGCCCTTACGCGCCAGCAGCGGTTTCAGACTGGCGCTCGCCTGTTCCGGCGTGGTCTGCGCGCCCAGCACTAAACCGGCGGGTTGCGGATCGCCAGCTTTTGCTGGTTTACCGCCACCGCTGACCAGATACACATCAGGCTGCGAAGCGATGACTTTTTCCAGATTCACCTGACCGAGAGGACCCGGCAGCAAAGGTTTGGCGATATTCACGCCGCCCGCCTGATCGATAAAATCACCCATATTTCCGTTACCCGCTGAGCGGCAGCATTCATCCGCCGTCGAGGCGCGCAGTTCGATAAACACCTTGGGTTTATCCTGCTCAGGAATGTCTTTGGTCACATCGGTGACGCGTTTGATGTTGTCCTGATAGAAGCGGATATAGTCCTGCGCCTGTTGCTCGCGGTTCAGCACTTTGCCCAGCAGTTCCATACTTGGCAGGGTGTTTTTCAGCGGAGAAGTGCGGAAATCCACAAACACCACCGGCACACCGGCTTTCTGAAGCTGGTTCACCAGCTCACTTTCTTTGCCCGGTCCGTGGCCTGATAAACCAAAGATCGCCAGCTGCGGATTCAGCGTCAGCACTTTTTCCGGACTGATGCTGTCAGCGCTGGTATTGCCAATCAGCGGGATTTTGTCGATTTGCGGGAATTTCGCCTGATAGGTGGCGTAGGTTTGCGGGTCAAGCTTACGGAAATCTCCCTGCCAGCCGACAATGCGGTCGAAAGGTTTCTGGCCTTCGAGCAGGGAAAGGGCGAAGAACAACCGGCCTTCTCCGAGCACAACGCGCTGAACATCATCCGGCACAGTCACCGTGCGCCCGGCAATATCTGTCACGGTGACAGCCTGCGCCGTAACGCTTATCACACCGAGCGTAAGCCCGGCTAATCCGCCCGCCATTCGTTTACCGCACAGCGTAGTGAAAAGATTATGCTGAAAATTCATCTTCTTCCGATTCCTTTACGTTTCCCTGAAGAGGCGCTAACAATAAAAGAAACGATAACGATTATCAATGCGGTTTACATTTGAAGGGGGGGAAGGAAGCCGAGGAGGGTAAAACCGCCCGGCTGGGGCGGCAGGTAAGATCGGAAGGGCTAATCCAGTACAATGCGTGGGAGTTTCTTCATTTATCCTCAAGCCCCAAACCTGGATTACATTTCATATGATCCCATCCCTGATAATTTTTTACCTCGGGGACTTTTTGCGGGAAATCCTGCCAGTTTGAAAGATATTGATAAATTAAATTTGGCATATCCTTTTCTTTGACAAAATCCAAGCCCCAACTAGGTCCGGCGGAAAGCGGGTTAAGATGTTTTGTTTCCCCGTCTATAATATAATCAATTCCCGACCCTCCTTTTCTGACGCGCAAATCATCAAACGGCGCTGAACTCACGTATAAACGCCCGTCTTTTGTCAGCAAATAACCACGATCATTAACAACGGTAATTGATTCGGCCTCTTTACTGCTTGGGAAGTAGTTTCCTGAAATTGATGCTGTTTGCCATGTTTGCCCATAGTCTTTTGATACTGCCAATGCACGTGCATCCCAATGCGGTATCACTAAATAACGCTCAGAGGGATGGATGAGTTTTTCCCCGAAAGCCTGATAAAATTGGCTTTGCACTTCTGATTTTATTCCGCGTTTTGTATCGACATAATTTAAAGCTCCCTGACAATTAAATCCCACTAATTCCAGATAGCGGTGATCGTCAAAACGGTAAATAATTTGCGCCGGTTTTTCGCTGGTGCGGCCATAACATCCGGCAACCAGTAAAAGCGCCGCCAGACCGGCGGCAATACGTGGACTTATTTTCATTTGTCCTCCAGCCCCAAATCTGGATTACATTTCATGTGATCCCATCCCTGATAATTTTTTACCTCGGGGACTTTTTGCGGGAAATTATCCCAGTTTGAATGTAATTCCATTGTCGAACCTTTCAAAACCTCTTTCGACAGGAATTCCATTCCCCACGCCCGCCCCGGCGATTGTGGCCTGATGGTGCCGCGTTCACCCTCGACGAAATAATCTATCCCTGATCCGCCTGGAAGGATGCGCGGATCATCAAACGGCGCTGAACTCACGTATAACCGCCCGTCTTTTGTCAGAAAATAACCACGGTCATTAACAACGGTCAGAGATTCGGCCTCTTTACTGCTGGGTGCGTAGTTTCCTGAAATAGGGGCAGTTTGCCATGTCTGCCCATAATTTTTCGATACTATAAACGCCCCTCCATCCCAGTCAGGAATAACTATATAACGCTCAGAGGGATGAATATATTTTTCTCCAAAAGCCCTGTAAAACTGGCTGGCTATTTCCGATTTGATTCCGCGCTTTGTATCGATATAATTTAAAACTCCTTGGCAATAATAACCCACTAATTCCAGATAGCGGTGATCGTCAAAACGGTAAATAATTTGCGCCGGTTTTTCGCTGGTGCGGCCATAACATCCGGCAACCAGTAAAAGCGCCGCCAGACCGGCGGCAATACGTGGGCGTGTTTTCATGTTCTTTTTAAATCCTTTTCAGTCAGCGTGGGCGGCATCGGCCACTGATAAACAGGGATTTCCTGGTTATGTATTTCAGGATAACGGGCCGCATGAATACGGGTGCGCGGGCCGTAATCATTAACTACCTCAAATTCTCCCTTGGGTAAAATTTCATCTGGTTTGTTCATAAATCGTTTGATTGTAGGAAAATATAATTTTCCGCTGCGGTAATATTCTGCTGTGAATGGGTCTGGATTATATTTCCGCCGCCAGTCCGCACGGTGTAACAAATCCCGCCAGAAACGGCCATCTTCAATAACGTGAGATTTACACTGGCCGATAGCCAGATCGTAAGCCATTGCCATGGCTGGCGCTTTATCACTCATGACAATAGAAGAATGCTGACTTAATACCGTGGATTGTGCCTTGTCGATTTCTTTTTTGATTTCTTCCGGTGTTTTTGTCCGATGGTATGAAAAATATTTTTCCCCGTTAACATCAATGATCGCCGCATTTTCTATAACGGCTTGCCCTGCCGGATATAAATAGCCGCTCAGAATACGGCATTCATTCATTGTTAAAGAGTGTCCCGCCTGCATCTGAACAAAAGGATCATAGGGTGGAACCTCCCGCCGTTCTGATATTGTGGTTTGACTGGCAAGATTGGCGCTGGCGATCTCAATATCCGGCCCGCTCATTTTTGAACGGTATTTTTCGCCCCCCTGGTGGCGTTGCCCCTGCAATTCAAAAATAAATGGCTCCGGCAGTTCTTCTCCCGTCACCGTCACATCATTAAACGAGTATGTAGCGTTTGCAAACCATTGCGCCGCGCCGGTATAAACGCCTTTACCCCGCGTTATGGGCTCCGCAAACCGGTACGGGCCGGACGCTTTCACGCCCACTAATTCATTCTGCGCGAATACCCGCTGGCGCAGATTAGGGATGGTGTTGGCTATCTTGTCGGGGACGCCACGCCAGCCGAAACCCTGTATCGGTTCAAGGGATACGGTCTGATCATTCGGGCAAAAGTAGTTATAGACTTTGCCGAAATTATTACGCCGGTGGCGCGGATCCTGATACCACGGCCCGGCCTTTTTAATGCAAATCGTATCGTAAAGCTTTTGGGTATCCGCTTCGCTGTGCAGGCCATCGCCGCCGTCCTGATACCTTGCGTTTGTGCGCATGAGTGCGCAGAAGTTTTTAAATGTTTTTTCGCGGGCGGCGGTGGTTTGCTGATTACCCGGCAAGCCCATTTCCATGATCCGGTTTTCAAGCGAATAGGGCGAATGATTGAAGATCACGCAGTCCGCCGGATCCTCCCCCGCTGCTTTAACCATCATATTGGCTAACATGGTGATGATTGTTCCCTGACTGTGGGCGACGATATTGATCACATCTTTTGCAGTTGTGGGGCTTTTTCTGCGAATTGTTAAAATCAGATCGGCCAGCCGGTGCGCGGCAAATGCCTGATAAATCCGGTGCGGATTCTCATAGATGGGGTGTGTGCGGTCTGGCGCGTTGTTCTGGCTCATGGCTTTGGGAATACCCATCATCGCCCCGTTCGCGCCTGGTCCGAACATATCCGGGATATTGGTTGTGGCGTTGGCAAAGGTGCCGCCGCCTTTGGCAAAGTTTGGGTCTAACACGTTGGCGTAATTATCAATGTTTTTCCTGTCATGTTTTTTAATTATCCATTTGTCATATTCCTGAAAAGCGTCATACGGCAGCGGCGTTTCAGGGCTGCGGTAAGTCTTTTGCATTTGCTTTATATAGTCTTCCTGATCGGCCATATAGGTTGCGTGGTCTACCGGTTTGTAGCCCCAGTAAAACGGAATAACGGGGGAGGCCACATCCGATAATACTTCCTGCTGTTTGTTATCGGTGTCAGTACATGTCTGCTGCTTTCCGTCTGCGTCCCTGATTTGGAATTCTTTCTCTGACCATTCGTGACACGTCAGATCATTGCGGCCTAATCGCTGATTCAGCCCCGCGATAATGCCTTTTTCCTGATTCTGATAGGCTTCCCCCACATCGTTAACGCCGTGAACCAAAATCACAATGCAGGGCATGGGACGCGGGACTTCGCATTTAGTTATGTACATTGACGGTCCCGCATCCGTGGGCACGCCGATGCAGCCGGTCGCCAGCCAGACCGGCGGGCGCGGTGGTGTCTTTTTTTCTGTGCTGTCTGTCATGATGATTTCCTTATTCTTTTTTGTCGTGAATGAGTTTTAACGAACAACTTTCCAGTTCTGACGGGTTCAGTAAGGGTGAATAGCCGTCAGCGTCTGTGATGCCCTGAGTTTGTACGCCATTTTTAATCAGCATAAATTTCTGGTTGGCAAGGGGGTGATCCGGTTCGCCTGCTGCGCAGAGTAAAAACTGCTGCGATAATTCGCCGTCTTTAAACACCGGTAACGCCTCCTGAATGCTGGCCGCAGGCAGATAGCGGACATCCATCGTTTTATAAAGAATGCCCTGCGGGGCTAACACCTCAACCACGCCGTTTTTTATACGAATGCCCGCGCCGCCGGACATCAGGACGATCTCATTTTTAGCATTGAAAGAAATGCGCCCGTTTGAGCTGGTGGTGATCACGTCCCCGAATGCCGTTAACTTGATTTCATCTTTTTGCGCTTTAAGGTGGATCGGTCCGCCCGCAGCGGTAAGCAAAATCCCCGCCTTGCGCACAAAGACGGAAAACAATTCCGCTGCCGCGACCGTAAAGCGGCCAAAGGCATTTAACGAGGTGTCTTTATGCGACGTGGTGATCACGTTTTCACCGGCGCTGATTTGTGCGGTTTTTGGCGTCGTCTGGACAATGCCTGCATCTGAATAAAGTGCGATCACCGGTCCGGCCAGCTTGTCAGCCGCCTGGCGTAATGCCTGTTGTTTACCGGTGTCTGTGGCGGGGGTATCGCTGGCCGTGGTGCTGGCCGCAAGAGATTGCGCTAACTGTAAAGCCGCCTGCAGCTGTGCAACCGTCGCGACCATGTCCAGCTGATGGCCGCTGGCTTTTGGCTGTGCTTCTGTCGTGATATGCAGCCCCAGATCCGCACGTAACGCGCCGTGTTTATCCGTGCGGACTTCGAAACCTTCCCCGCGCTGTTTTCCACCGGCGTCAACCAGATGGCCTAAATTCGCCTGCGATTTGCCATATTCCGTGGCAAGCTTGATATGTTCCTGACCCCGCTTATCCTCCATCCTCAATTTATTATTTCGCTGTGTGCGGATCACGTTACGCGAGTTGTTGCGGCTGGTGACCAGATCGGGGTTTGTTGCGTCGTGCAGGGCATGGGCTATATATGGCCGTTCAGGATCGCCCCCCTCAAAGGCTATGGCGACTTCGGTATTATCCTGCAACGGGAAATGGAAACCGTAAGTATCACCGGCATAAGGGCGGGCCAGCCTGACCGGCAGGCTTTCGTAGCCTTTTTTCCATTCATCCTGTAAATCAAAATGAAACTTCACGCGGTAACGCCCAAAGGCGTCAATGTGCGCTAACGTGTCGTTGAGTTTTAACGCTGAAATACGGGCGGGAATAGTGCCGGAAATGCAGGGGCGCGGCAGACGTTCAGGCCGGAAGCACACATCTTCACTGTAAGGAATGCCGCTTAATTCTGACCTGTACGCATTTTTGCGCGAACCGGTCGCCGTCATGGCCGTAACGACAAAGCTGTTTTTAAAGGCTTCGGAAAGGTTGCCATCAATCACTAATTCAGTGCCTGGCATGATCTGCGGGCTGTCTGTTATCCCTGTCAGCTGGTGTTGTTCATTAAGTAAAAGTTCATGGCGAATGCGGGCATAAAAAGCGCTGGTCTCAGCGGTCTGGCCGCGTCCGTGCGAGTACTTGTTTCCGGGTATCTGATGTATGTCCGCATAAATGTACTGCGTACCCTGCGTTTTTTCGTCAGTGCGGGTTACGTCTATGGTTTCTGTGGTGGTGTCATAGTTGCGCAGCGGGTAATAGTAGTTTTTTGTCATCACGCTGGCCGGGACGACGTGATGACGGGATTTCAGTTCGCGGATCGTATAATCATTGCCTGACATTCCGGCCTCGTTATACAGGCGGATAGCGTGATTAAACAGGTACTGACTTTGACTGTCTGCAAAAACTATCATGACAATGTCGTCATGCTGCGGGTGTTTCCCGAAGCGGAACCAGATCCCCACCTCAGAAAGCAAACGGCGGATAAACTGTAAATCCGTTTCCCCCCATTGTGTGATCATTTCACGGCGGGGATAAACCCACGCCAGAACATCAAAATTAATTTCGTAACCTTCGAAATGATGCTCTTTGAGTATTTGTTTCACTAATTCCGGTACAGAAATATCCTGATAAATCGCGGAGCGCCGCGTATTATTCATCAGAGCCATAGGATGAGATAAAGTTATTTCATAAAGGGATTCGTCTGCGGAGGTACTGATCCGCTGAAATGCAGTAATGACTCCTTCGACCTGCCGGTTTTTTTTCCAGTATGCTGAACCGGGTAAATAAGCAGACCAGGCCGGATCCGGTATGCGCATCTCGAAAGAAGCGTATTGTTTTAACAGGCTTGCGTCGGGAATATCCTTCTGATGTGACGTGAAGCGGATAACGTAGTAATAAGGCGTACTTAAGGCGTCATATCCGGTGAATGATTCAATATCAGCGATAACGTCGGAATTAAATAAGTGAAGTAAATAACGGTTTTGACTATTAACAGGATTAAAAATTTCTTTCGCGAGTGAAATGACATGACCGGCCATGTTTTTATTTCCTTGTGCTGGATATCCTTTTTTAAACCGGTGCTATTATAGCGCCAGGAAGACTTAATAAATAAAGGGAATTAAAAATGAAGCAACCATTAATCGTCACCGGAGATACCACAACGCACGGCGGTACATTAACAGAGGGAGAATATGATTTTAAAGTTGATGGTCATTGTGCCGTGCTGACCGGTCACGGTTTTTTATGTCCGCTATGCGCAGTGAGGTCGGTTTTTCTGACCGGCGCGCCAAATATCCTGATCAACGGAAGGCAGCGCATCAGGCAAGGGGATCAAGCCACCTGCGGCGCAAAAGCCCTGCACAGGGGAAGCGGTGTGAATGAGTTTGAAGGTTGAAGGGGTGTTTAAAAGATACTGGTAAAACCGCCCGTGAAGGGCGGTCTGAATAAATTAATGCAGATGTGAAAGGCTGGGCGCGCTGATGCGCAGACCGTCTTCGCTGAAGACCATGCAACGTTTGGCGTCAAACCAGGTGGTCAGACTCTGATAAGGGTTGAAGGCCATGTCGCCCGGCAGCAGCATTTTAAAACCGTCGGTGCCGTAACACTGACCGAACAGATAGGTGCTGTTCCCAAGCCGCTCAACCACTTCGCAGTTAAATTCCAGCACGTTTTCGGTTTCCTGCGACAGCAGATGTTCAGGACGAATGCCGAGCGTGACTTTATCGCCTGCGGCCAGTTCACGGGTGCTCAGCGCCAGTGACAGGGTTTTCTCCGGCGTCAGTCGCACGTCAAGCCGTTCCGGCTGCCAGCTCAGCACCTCCGCAGGCAGGAAATTCATCTTCGGCGAGCCGATAAATCCGGCCACAAACTGATTTACCGGGTTGTAGTAAAGATCCATCGGTGCGCCCATCTGCTCGACTTTGCCGTAGTTCATTACCACGATTTTATCGGCCAGCGTCATGGCTTCGGTCTGGTCGTGCGTCACGTAGACCATGGTGGTTTTCAGTTCCTGATGCAGTTTGGAAATGTGCAGACGCATATCCACACGCAGTTCGGCATCGAGGTTAGACAGCGGTTCATCGAACATAAACACCTGCGGATTTCGCACGATGGCGCGACCGATGGCGGTGCGCTGGCGCTGACCACCGGAAAGCTGTTTCGGTTTTCTGTCCAGCAGATGAGAAAGCTGCAAGGTTTTGGCGACCATCTCAACCTGATGGCGGATTTCTTCTTTCGGCACACCGTTCACTTTCAGGCCGTAACCCATGTTTTCAGCAATCGTCATGTGCGGATACAGCGCGTAAGACTGAAACACCATCGCCACACCACGCCGTGAAGGGTCGACGTCATTCACCCGCTGCTCGCCAATGTAAACGTCTCCTTCCGTAATATCTTCCAGCCCGGCAATCATGCGCAACAGGGTGGATTTCCCGCACCCGGACGGCCCGACGAAAACGGTGAATTCGCCGTCCTCAATATCAATGTTGATGCCATGCAACGTCACTGTTTTATCGAAACGTTTGACCACATTTTTAAGTCTGATGCTGGACATGTTTGACCTCATAAAGAATTCATACCGCTGATGTTTCGGACTATAACCACCTTGTGTAAGCGTTTGCACAAGCGGGTTCGAATTTTGGAGAGAAGATCACACAATGCGCATCTTTTTGTAGTGATTTATGGCTTGTAAGTTTAACGTATAACATAGTTTTTATGACGGCATTAACCATCAATAAATCAGTCTTTAACGGGTTTTTAATGTTAATGATGGATTTGGTGTCGCTGCGTATCCTACAAAAATGTTATACCTTCACATTCAGGAGCAACAATGAAAATTACACACCTTACTGCCCTGGTACTGATGTCATTAAGTCTCAGCAGTCAGGCCGTCCGGGCAGCAGAGGGACAGTTACTTGTCTGGGAAGATATTAAGAAATCTTCCGGTATTTCCGATGCGGTGAAAGATTTTGAAAAAGAGAACAACGTCAAAGTCGTTGTGCAGGAAACGCCTTATGCACAACAAACGGAGAAATTACGTCTGGATGGTCCGGCGGGAATTGGCCCCGACGTGGTGGTCATTCCCAATGACCAGGTAGGCACGGCGGTGGTGCAGGGATTACTGGCACCGCTGACCCTTGATAAAGCGTTTACCGACAGCTTTACGCCATCGGCGATTAACGCATTTCAGCTGAAAGGCCAGACCTACGGCGTGCCGAAAGCGGTGGAAACGCTGGTGCTGATTTACAACAGAGATTTGCTGCCACAGGCTCCGGCAACGCTCGACGAGTATTACACCTTCTCCAAAGAAGAGCGGGCGAAAGGCAAATACGGCCTGCTGGCCAAGTTTGACGAAGTGTATTACGCCTATGGTGCGATGGCTTCCATGGGCGGCTATATCTTCGGTAAGGATGGCAAAGGCGAAATCAACGTTGAAGATATCGGCCTGAACAAACCGGGCAGCATCGAAGCCATTACTTACCTGAAAAAATTCTATGCCGACGGATTATTCCCGGCGGGGATTGTCGGTGATAACGGCCTGAATGCCATCGATTCGCTGTTTACTGAGAAGAAAGCGGCCGCGGTGATCACCGGCCCGTGGGCATTCCAGCCGTATGAAGCGGCGGGCATCAACTACGGCGTGAAAGCGCTGCCGCTGTTGCCGAACGGCAAACCGATGAGTTCATTTCTCGGCGTGAAAGGTTATGCGGTTTCGACCTACAGCAAGCAAAAGCCGCTGGCCGAGAAATTCATCACCTTCATCAACCAGCCGAAATACGCCAAGGTGCGTTACGAAGTGACCAAGGAAATCCCGGCACTGACGGCGCTGGTTAACGATCCGATGATTAAAAACGATGAAAAAGCCAACGCGGTAGCCGAGCAGTCAACCCGCGCCACGGCGATGCCGGGTGTACCAGAAATGCAGGAAGTCTGGGGCCCGGCTAACAACGGTATCCAGCTGGGTGTGACCGGCAAACAACCGGTTGACGCCGCCCTGAACGACGCGGTGAAAAATATCCAGATGCAAATCGAGGCAGCGAAAGCCAGCAACGAGTAATCCGTTAAACGCAATTATTTCGGTTAAACATCCGTACTTCTGAAAGGAGGGCGTGAATTCACGCCCTCACCAGTGAAAGGAACATCTTTGTGTCTATGCGTCTTCATGAGGAAAACCAGGCGCCACTCTCCGCCAGCCACCATGCACCGGTGGCGCTGGCTGTGGCGCTGATCCCCGGTTTTGGGCAGTTCTATAACCGGCAATGGGCCAAGGGAATACTGTTTTTTATCATTCTTATTTGTTTCGCTGGCGTGTTCTATGATTTCCTGCGTCAGGGATTATGGGGTTTATATACGCTGGGCGAAGAAGTGCCGCGTGATAACTCGATATTCCTGTTAGCCAAAGGCATTATCAGCGTATTGATTGGTGCGTTCGGCGTGGGCTTTTATTACTGGAGTCTGCGCGACGCCTGGGCAAACGGTAAACGTCGCGATCAGGGGTTGGAATTACCCAGCGTGCGCAAGCAATATCATTTACTGCTGCGTGAAGGTTTTCCATATTTAATGATTACGCCGGGCTTTATTTTGCTGGTGTTTGTAGTGGTCTTCCCGATTATATTCGGCTTCTCGATTGCGTTTACCAATTACAATTTGTATCACACGCCACCGGCTAAATTAGTCGACTGGGTGGGGTTCAAAAACTTTATTAATATCTTCACGCTGAATATCTGGCGCTCGACATTGCTGGACGTCTTGCAATGGACGGTGGTCTGGACGGTGCTGGCGACCACGCTGCAATGTACGGTTGGCGTGATGCTGGCAATTCTGGTGAACCAGAAAGATTTGCGTTTCAAGGCGCTGATCCGCACCGTACTGATTTTACCGTGGGCGGTGCCGGGCTTTGTCACCATTCTGGTGTTTGCCGGTATGTTCAATGACTCGTTTGGAGTGATTAACAACGGCATTCTGGCTGCTTTGGGTATTGAACCGAAAGCCTGGCTGACGGATCCGTTCTGGACTAAAACCGCGCTGATCATGATGCAGACCTGGCTAGGTTTCCCGTTTGTATTTGCGATGACCACCGGCGTATTGCAGGCTATTCCCAACGATTTATATGAAGCGGCGACCATGGACGGGGCAAGTACCTGGAAGAAACTGAAAACCATTACGCTGCCGCTTGTCTTATATTCCATTGCGCCAATTATTATCACGCAATACACCTTCAACTTTAATAACTTCAATATTATCTATCTGTTTAATAATGGTGGCCCGGCAGTGGCCGGTTCTAATGCAGGCGGAACGGATATTCTGGTGTCGTGGATATATAAACTCACCATGTCATCTTCGCAATATGCCATAGCCGCGACTATTACGATTTTGCTGTCGATATTTGTGGTCGGTATTGCGCTGTGGCAATTCCGCTCAACCAATTCCTTTAAACAAGATGATATGGCGTAACCGGGAGAAGGGCATGAGTAAGAACAGCAGTATTAAAAGAAACCGGTTTGTTCGCCTGGGTCTGAGTTATTTCCTGTTGCTGATTGTGGCGGTGATCATCATTTATCCGCTGATCTGGACCGTCGGCGCCTCGCTGAATGCCGGTAACAGTCTGCTCAGCACATCAATTATTCCGGAGAACGTGTCGTTCCAGCATTACAAAGACCTGTTTAACGGCGAAGTGAATTACGTTGGCTGGTACTGGAACTCGATGAAAATCAGCTTCCTGACCATGATCCTGACGCTGATTTGCGTCAGCTTCACCGCCTATTCCTTCTCGCGCTTTCGCTTTAAAGGTCGTAAAGACGGGCTGATGCTGTTCCTGTTATTGCAGATGATCCCGCAGTTTTCGGCGCTGATCGCCATCTTTGTGCTGGCACAGTTGCTCGGTCTGATTAACAGCCATCTGGCACTGGTGCTGATCTACGTCGGCGGCATGATCCCGATGAACACCTATCTGATGAAAGGCTATCTGGACGCGATTCCGAAAGATCTGGATGAATCAGCGCGGATGGACGGCGCGGGTAATTTCCGCATTTTCATCGAAATCATCATGCCGCTATCGAAACCGATACTGGCGGTGATCGCGCTGTTTTCCTTCACCGGACCGCTGGGTGATTTCATTCTCTCCAGTACCATTTTGCGCACACCGGATAAGTACACCTTACCGATTGGCCTGTACAACCTGGTCGCGCAAAAAATGGGTGCCAACTACACCATGTACGCCGCAGGCGCGGTACTGATCGCCGTGCCGGTCGCCATTTTCTATCTCGCCTTACAAAAATACTTCGTTTCCGGCCTGACGGCTGGCAGTACAAAAGGATAATCCGATGACTTTCTTTTCTGAGAAGATTTTCAAAAAAAGCGCAATGGCCTGCGTGCTGCTGGCGATGTCATTTTCAACGGTGGCACAGGATGTGGTGATAAAAAAAGTCGCCAACGTCCCGGCAGATTTTATCAAAGGCGCGGATATCTCGACGCTGATTGATGTGGAAAAACACGGCGGTAAGTTCTTCGATCAGAACCACAAACAGACCGATGCGATGGTGATCCTCAGACAAAACGGGTTCAACTACGTGCGCCTGCGCTTGTGGGTGGATCCAAAAGACGCGCAAGGGCATCCGTACGGCGGGGGCAATAACGATCTGGCTACCACGCTGGAGCTGGCGAAACGTGCCAAAGCGCAGGGCTTTAAAATCCTGCTCGATTTCCATTACAGCGATTTCTGGACCGATCCTGGTAAGCAGTTCAAGCCGAAAAGCTGGGAGAAAATGGATTATCCGCAGCTGAAAACGGCCATTCACGATTACAGCCGCGAGGTGATTGCTAAATTCCGCGAGCAGGGCACCGTGCCGGATATGGTGCAGGTCGGCAATGAAATGAACGGCGGGATTTTATGGCCGGAGGGCAAAAGCTGGGGCGCGGGCGGCGGCGAGTTTGACCGTCTGGCCGGACTGCTGAACGCCGCGATTGCTGGTGTCCGCGCTGATGAAAAAAATCCTACTGATATCAAAATCATGCTGCATCTTGCCGAAGGCACCAAGAACGATACTTTCCGCTGGTGGTTCGATGAAATCAATCAGCGCAAGGTGCCTTACGACGTCATCGGCTTGTCGTTTTACACCTACTGGAATGGCCCGATTTCCGCCTTACAGGCCAACATGGATGACATCAGCAAACGCTACAACAAAGACGTAATCGTCGTCGAAGTGGCCTACGGCTACACCACCAAAAACTGCGACGCCGCTGAAAACAGCTTCACCGAAAAAGAAGCTAAAGACGGCGGCTATCCTGCCACGGTTCAGGGGCAGGCTGATTTCCTCAGCGACATGATCAAAAGCCTGGTCGCCGTGCCGGATCATCGCGGCAAAGGTTTGTTCTACTGGGAACCGGCCTGGATCGCCGTTGATGGCGCAGGCTGGGCGACACCTGCCGGTATGACCTATATCAACGACCACTGGAAAGAGGGCAATGCCCGCGAAAATCAGGCGTTGTTCAGCTGTGACGGTCAGGTACTTCCTTCCATCAACGTCTTCCATTAATCCCTTTTTCCCCGGCTTCATTGGCCGGGGAGTTTAACTTTCTTAAAGTTCCTAAGGACCCAAGCATGACGAAATTTCCTCTTCTGAGCAGTAAGATTTCCGGGCTGTTGCATGGCGCGGATTACAACCCGGAACAGTGGCTGGAAAGCCCTGATGTCCTGATCCGCGATGTCGAAATGATGAAAGAGGCTCGTTGTAATGTCATGTCTGTCGGGATTTTCAGCTGGTCGGCGCTGGAACCTGAAGAAGGCCATTTCACCTTTGGCTGGATGGATCAGGTGCTGGACAGGTTGCATGAAAACGGCATCTCGGTATTTCTCGCCACGCCAAGCGGTGCGCGGCCTGCATGGATGTCGCAAAAATACCCTGAAGTTCTGCGCGTGGGACGCGACCGCGTAAAAGCGCTGCACGGCGGGCGTCACAATCACTGTATGAGTTCGCCGGTGTATGCCGAAAAAGTGCAGCTGATGAACAGCGCGCTGGCGAAGCGTTACGCCCATCATCCGGCGGTGATCGGCTGGCATATTTCCAACGAATACGGCGGCGAGTGTCATTGCAACCACTGTCAGGGACGTTTTCGTGACTGGCTGAAAGCCCGTTACGTCACGCTCGATGCGCTGAATAAAGCCTGGTGGAGCACCTTCTGGAGCCACACCTATACCGACTGGGCGCAGATTGAATCGCCATCGCCGCAGGGCGAAAGCGGCGTTCATGGCCTGAATCTTGACTGGCGTCGTTTTAACACCGATCAGGTCACGCGTTTTTGCAGCGAAGAAATCCGCCCGCTGAAAGCGGAGAACCCGGCGTTACCGGCAACCACCAATTTCATGGAATATTTCTACGATTACGATTACTGGAAACTCGCCAGCGTGCTGGATTTCATCTCGTGGGACAGCTATCCGATGTGGCACACCCGCAAAGACGATATCGGCCTGGCGGCGTATACCGCGATGTATCACGATCTGATGCGCACGCTGAAACAGGGTCAGCCCTTTGTACTGATGGAATCCACGCCGAGCTTCACCAACTGGCAGCCGGTCAGCAAACTGAAAAAGCCGGGTATGCATATTCTGTCTTCTTTGCAGGCGGTCGCTCACGGTTCGGATTCGGTGCAGTATTTCCAGTGGCGTAAAAGCCGCGGTTCTTCTGAGAAATTCCACGGCGCGGTTGTCGATCACGTCGGACACATTAATACCCGCGTTGGGCGCGAAGTATCGGAACTGGGCGGAATTTTATCCGCGCTGGCACCGGTAGCGGGCAGCCGTGTGGAAGCGAAAGTGGCGATTATTTTCGACTGGGAAAGCCGCTGGGCGATGGACGATTCCCTCGGTCCGCGCAATCAGGGGCTGGAATATGAAAACACTGTCGCCGGACATTATCGTGCGCTGTGGGCGCAGGGCATTGCGGTGGATGTGATCAACGCCGACTGCGAATTAAGCGGCTACGACCTGGTGATCGCGCCGATGCTGTATATGGTGCGTGCAGGCGTCGGCGAGCGGATCACCGCATTCGTGCAGGCCGGTGGACGCTTCGTCGCGACCTACTGGAGCGGCATCGTTAACGAAAGCGATTTGTGTTTCCTCAGCGGATTCCCGGGGCCATTGCGTCCGGTGCTCGGTATCTGGTCGGAAGAAATCGACAGCCTGACCGACGACCAGCACAACAGTGTCAGCGGCGTCGAAGGCAATGCACTCGGGTTAAACGGTCCGTACCGCGCCAGTGAATTGTGTGAAGTGATCCACCTGGAGGGCGCGGCTACGCTGGCGACTTACGGTGATGATTTCTACGCCGGAACGCCAGCTGTGACGGTGAATCTGTTTGGCAAAGGGCAGGCATATTATCTGGCCTCCCGAAACGATCAGACATTCCACACAGATTTTTACACCGCGCTGGCGCAGGAAATGAACTTGCCACGGGCGCTGGAGGCAACGCTGCCGGAAGGGATGACGGCGGCGCGTCGTACCGATGGTGAAAGTGAATTTATCTTCCTGCAAAACTATGCGGCGCATAGTCAGACAATCACATTAACCACGGATTACAGCGACATGATTCACGGTGGCACTTTACCGCGCAAACTGACGCTTCCGGCATTTGGTTATCAGATCCTGACGCGTCGTTTATCTGCCATTTCTTAACCCGTTATTTTTAATACTGACGTGCAATCAGGTTTCCCGGTTGCACGTTTTTTTTTCATTCCTGAAAGAGAGTGTTGATCATGGTAAATATTAAAGACTTTATGCATGTATTCTCTGCGAAGAATAAAACCCCGGAAAATGAAGTGCCACCCTCCACTGACGTAGCGTTATTAATTGATGCGCTCGGCGGTCGCGATAATATCGTGAATGTTGATGCCTGTATTACCCGCCTGCGCGTAACGGTAAAAGAACTCAAACGGGTGAACTCGGGTGCTATCCAGCAAACCGGCGCGATTGGCGTGGTGATTATCGGTCAGGAAGTACATGCGATATTTGGCAAACAGTCCGACAGCCTGAAAAAATTAATGACTGAAAAGTTTGGCTTAAAAAGTAATTAAGCTCTGTTATTTAAATAACGCCAAAAATAAAGGCAGCCCGACACAAGGCTGCCTTTATTGTTTCTGCTTTTTATAAAATATAATAATGATGCTGCTGTGCGGAGAAAAAACGTAACGATCCCCTACAAGAGAAATTAAGTTTTTATCTGTCGCTTTATCACAATGAGGATATTTCTTTTAATAACTAACCCCTGTTTTTTCAAAGTCATTGGAGTTGCAGCAAGGCAGCAAGTGAGCGAGTCCCGATGAGCTGACTCATGTCAGTGATTCGGGTGAGCGAACGTAGCTAACGCAGTTGCAGCTTCAAGGAAGAAGAAAAAATTACCACCACGCTTCCACCTGAACACCAAAGTTCCACGTATCCGCTTTGGTATGGTCGTCAAACGTATCGCCATGCTCAGAATCATTCAGATAAGACGCGAACACGCGCAGTTCAGGGCGTGACATAAACTCCGGACCGGCCGCCAGACCCATTGCCAGCGTATATTTCTGACCGCCTTGTTTGTAGTTCGAACCGTTCTTGTAATCATCTTTCTGGTAGAAGGTACCGACTTCGCCGATGGTACGCACATAATCGGTCCACTGGTATTGCGCACGACCCACCAGAGATACCAGCTCAGTGGTGTCGGTGTAATCGGTGATGTTTTCGGCATGGCCATACGTCAGCACGTGGTTGAGGCTGAACTTGCTGGTGATCGGAATAAGGCCGGTGATGATGCCGCGATAACCGGTGGCGTCATTGGTGTAGTTCCACATATCGTACCAGCCGCCGCCCTGCGAAATCATATTCTGCGCCAGACCTTTGTTGGCGTACTGCAACACCAGTTTGTTGTAGCCGCCCCACATATCCTGACTGATTTCGCCGGTCAGCATCACGCCGTTATCCGCGTCGTAAAGGCCGCCGTACTCTTTCTGATCATGCGACAGGTTTGGCATAGCGTAGTCGGCACCGACTTCCATCCACGCGCCGCTCCACGGTTTGATGCCGGCATAACGTACGTCGATGTAGTTGATGTTCACGTCGTTATTGCCGTCCACGCGGTAATCCACGTCATTGGCATCGCCGCGGATCCACGCCAGAGAAAGCGCGCCTTCGCCCATTTTCAGGTTTTCAATACCGGCACCGGCACCGGAAATATTCCAGTATTTGGTATCAATGATATGCAAGTCGTGGCGCTGGTAGTAACGTTTACCGCCCCAGATCACCGCATCTTTATCCCACGGCACCAGCCCCTTTATTTGCAGATTTAGCTGACGCAGACCGAACTGTGCATCGTCATCGACCGTGCTTTCATCATCATTCGAACCGTCCGACACCATGCTGACCATCGAATCGACATAAAAACTCACATCGTCTTTTTTATAGACTTCGCTGCCCAGTTCTACTTCGCCGTATGTGTCGTTTTCGTTGCCCAGACGCCCGACCTTGTTTTTCTGGAATTGCTCCAGACTGCCACCGCCAGAAACCCCCAGCCCCGAACGCAGATATCCATGAAAATCAATATCATTAGCCATTGCAGGGCCTGCTGTGATGGCGAGCGAAACCGCCACAGCCAGAGTGCGTAAGTTGTGTTTCATTTTTTTTCCTTATGATTGTATGACGTTCACATTTACGAAATGTATAAGATACCCAGAAACAATAATGATCAATTTTACATATTGTGAAATGTGATATATGTCTACAACTTATGCGTTAAAGATAAAGTTGAAGTGATGTAAATCACGATTGTATGCAATGTTAACGTATAACTTATGCAGCCGGAGGGTGTCCGGATTGAACTTTTAAATGAGATCCCGTACTTTGGCTCGATTATCATAGAATTATGCAAAATCACGGGTTGCGGTCTGGGGAAAGAATGAAATCAAAAAGTTCGACATTAGAAGATGTTGCCCGCTATGCCGGTGTTTCGTATCAGACGGTGTCGCGGGTTTTAAACAAGTCGGCCAATGTCTCGGACGCCACGCGTCTGAAGGTCGAACAGGCCATTGAAGTATTGCGCTACGTGCCAAACCGGCTGGCGCAGCAACTGGTTGGAAAACAGAGCTTTACCATCGGACTGGTGACGACATCGCTGGCATTGCACGCGCCGTCACAGATTGCCGCTTCTGTGAAGAAATATGCTCATCAGGCCGGGTATCAGGTGCTGATTTCCATGATTGATGAAGACGTCAATCAGAGCATCCAGGACTCCATTAACGAGCTGAAATCACAGCGCGTCGAAAAGGTCATCATTAATATCCCGCTGGAAAGTGCCGAGGCGGAGCGAATTTATGAAAATAACCGCGACATTCTTTGTCTGTTTTTAGATGTCGATCCGACCAGTCCGGTATTCAATGTCTGCTTCAATCCGGCGGACGGCTCACGGGCCAGCGTGGAATATTTGCTGAGTCTGGGACACCGTGAGTTTGCCTTACTGGCGGGGCCGGATGATTCGGTTTCCTCACGTTTGCGGCTGCAAAGCTGGCAGGAAACGCTGGCCGAAAAGGGCATTGTGCCGGTGACCGTGATCCACGGTGACTGGAGCGCAAAAAGTGGTTATTACAGTGCATTACAGATGCTGCGCGAAACGCCGCAGTTTACCGCCATACTTGTCGGGAATGACCAGATGGCGCTGGGCGTGATCAGTGCGCTGCATCAGCACAATGTGGCTATCCCGCAGCAGGTTTCTATCGTGGGCTATGACGATACGTATGACAGTGCATTCTTCCATCCGGCGCTGACCACGGTATCGCTGGATCTCGATTTGCAAAGTAAAGAAGCGGTTGAACATCTGCTGGCTGAAGACAATGACGGGATGCCTTCCAAAGTGCTGCCCGCCAGACTGGTGGTAAGAAACTCTGCCAGTGCGCCGGGTGTGCAAGATAAGGATCTTAATCAGATAGCCGACCAGCTCGATATTCTGGCCAGGCAGTTGCGCGGCCAGTGATAAACCGGTTAAATCCCCGGACTATGTTAAGCAAACGACTGAACAGCAAAAGGAAGTGAAGCAATGACGTTATGGCAGAGTTATGTGCAGGGCTGGAAAAAGTATGTGGATTTCCGGGGACGTGCGAGCCGCAAGGAGTTCTGGACCTTTGCGCTGGGCAATTTGCTGATAATTATTTTGCTGACAATGGGTGTGTCATTCGGGTTCACGCTGGTGGGAAATCCTTACAGCGTTTTCTACGCGGGCGTCGCTTATACCCTGTTTGCGCTGGTGACGGCATTACCGCTGCTGGCGGTCGGCGTCAGGCGCATGCATGACATTAACCGCTCCGGCTGGTGGTTTGGCGGTGTTTATCTGGCAGGTATAGTCTCGCGTTTGCTGAATTCCATCCTGATGGAATACGCGTCACCGGAAACGTATGTCTGGATGAAAATCACGCTGGGCATTGTGCTGGGCTGGATCCCGCTGCTGGTGATGGTGTTTCTGTGTTGCCAAAAATCTCAGCCTGCACCGGCAACCCAAACCCGTATTGTTGAGTAACGCTACACCAGATGTACTGTTCCGCAGTGAATAAGAACGGTTTGCCGCCAGTTGCGCGGCAAACGTCTCAGGTTTATTTCTGGCATCGCGTTCATGGCGGAAAACCCATCAGCACGGTGGCAATCGCCAGTAAATCAGCACTGCCGCCGGGGCTGAGATGGCGGGCAATCAGCTGCCTGTCCATCTCCTGCAAATCCTCTTTCTGCCAGCCTTTTTTCAGCAACCGGCGCGCATAATCCTGCACGAAATGCAGTCCGTTCAGACCACCACGTGATACCAGATTAGTGTCAGGGTTATACGCCATCAGACGCAGCAGGGCATTCAGGCTGCGGCGCTCAGGATTATTTTCCTGATACCAGTAAGGTAAAACGTGACGGCGCAGGGTGAGGAATCCGCTCTGCACTTCGCCGCGTGCTCCGGTCATGCCGTGTGCCACAAACAGCCGTTCACCCGCCGTCACCGGCTGGCGACAGCTTTGCAGTTCACGCTCAATCAGCCCTTGTGTCATGGCAGCCACTTCGCGACATATCCCGCGACGGGTCAGTGGATGGCGATGCGCGCTGATCCTGCCAGCCGCTGTACATAACAGTCCCAGCGAGAAAATACCGCCTTTGTGCGTATTCACGCCCTGTGTGGCGCCGAACATGGCCTGTTCACAGGCAATCCCGGACGGACGGATGCGCATCAGCATTGCCTTTGCAGGTTGCAAAAAATCCTGCTGACCGAGAGCGTAAAACTGATGCAGCCACGGCGTGATGGCATCGATGCTGCGCAAAAAAAGCGGCAAATCCATGTCACTGTGCGAGCCATTATTGATACTGTCCACCAGCCCTGGTTTCGGTGTCAGCCAGACTTCGCTGCGCAGGGCGTCAGCCGCCAGCGTGGCAATGCAGACAGCAGAAAGGGGTTCAGAGTATGCGATGCCAGCCATTAATCAGCGCCTCCACTTTTTGCATCACTTCAGACAGCGCATGTTTACGCGAGCGGGCGCACGCGTGGGCGGGGCCGTCGCAAACCAGACAGCGGCGGCTGGCATTATCCAGCGAACGGCGGCCAACAACGCCTGCCTGCGGACAGATAACATCGAAATCCCATAAACGCCCGAGTGCGTGAGAGTGTTCCAGTTCAACCGTGGCCGCTTTCACTTCTGGCGCATAATGTGCCACACACCAGAACGCTTCTGCGCCTGTCGGGAGCCAGAAAACCTGATGCTTCAGCACCGGCCAGCCGTGTTGAAGCAACATGACATCAGCCTGTTGCAGTGCTTCGCGCATGACCTGACGCCAGTCAACAGAATCTTTTACCGGCCCCGGCGTCACCAGCGTGAGTGAAATCAGCGGTTGTTCGAATTGTGTCAGCCAGTCGGTTTGCCGTCTGGCGCGCAGTTCCTTTGCGGCCAGCAAATCCTCCAGACTGACGCCTGCGGGTGCAGGCGTCACAATAGTCATTATGCGTCCTCTCTGACCTGATGAACGACGTCGATCACGCTGCCGTCGCGATAGCGGATCACGCCGACGACGCGGTCGGTGAATGCAATCGGTTTCGGCTCACCGCTCAGAGAAATGGTGCGCTGGTATAACGCTTCGATATCCATCACTTTCATTCCGGCGTCTTCCAGCCGCTGGCGGATCTCCGGTCGCGCAGGATTCACGGCGATACCGTGGTCAGTCACCAGCACATCAATGCTTTCCCCCGGTGTCACGCGGGTCGTGACCCGACGGACGACCGTCGGAATGCGGCTGCGCAGCAACGGCGCGACGACAATGGTCAGATTGGCGGCACTGGCCACATCGCAATGGCCGCCGGAAGCACCGCGCATCACGCCGTCGGAACCGGTGATCACGTTGACATTGAAACCGGTGTCGATTTCAAGTGCGCTCAGAATAACGATATCCAGCTGATCGCAACTCGCCGCCTTGGCTCCGGGATTGGCATAGACGTTGGTGGAAATCTCGATGTGCTGCGGATTACGGCTGAGCGATGCCGCCGCCTGACCGTCAAAACATTGTGTATCGAGCAACGTTTCAATCAGCCCTTTTTCATGTAAATCCACCAGGCTGCCGGTGATACCGCCGAGGGCAAAACGGGCGGTTATCTGGTGGCGTTCCATTTTTTCTTCCATGAAACGGGTGCAGGCTGTGGCCGCTGCGCCGGATCCGGTTTGCATCGAAAATCCGGGTTTGAAATAGCCTGAAAATTCGATGACTTCAGCGGCCGTGCGGGCAATCATCAGCTCCCGCGGGTTGCTGGTGACACGGGCGGCACCGACACTGATTTTGGCCGGGTCACCGACCTGCTCGACTTTGACGATGTAATCCACCTGATCCTGTAGCAGGCTGGCGGGCATATTAGGGAAGGGCACCAGTTCTTCTGTCAGCAGCACCACAGTTTTAGCGAATTGCGCATCGACCATCGCGTAGCCCAGCGAACCGCAGCAGGATTTTCCGTGCGTGCCGTTGGCGTTACCGAATTCGTCGCTGCACGGCACGCCGAGAAATGCGACATCGATGTTCAGTTCGCCATCCTGTAGTAATTTTACCCGCCCGCCGTGGGAGTGAATTTGTACCGGTTCTTCCATCAGTCCGTGAGAAATGGCGTCGGCCAGTTTGCCGCGCATTCCGGAGGTGTAAATCCGGCTGATGACACCGCTGCGGATATGTTCGATCAGCGCATCATTGCAGGACATCAGCGAACTGGACGCCAGCGTGAGATTTTTAAAGCCGAGTTTTGAAAGCATAGCGACTACGTTATTAATGACCTGATCGCCTTCACGAAACGCGTGGTGGAAGGAAATGGTCATACCATCTTTCAGGCCGCTGCGGGCAATCGCCTGTTCCAGTGAAGTGCAAAGTTTACGGTGCAAACGGGCATCGGGATCAGAAAGATAAGGTGTCGTCCGGTGCGCACCATCAAAGGCAACCAGGTGTTTTAACTGCGGATATTCGCTGTGCAACATTTCAGTTAAATGACTCATTGTATTGATATTCCTGTGCAAATTTGAGGGCTAGCGGCGGACGCCAGACGCACTGGCGCGTTCCAGCACTACCTGCGCGTGATTAATGATCGGACCATCGATCATCTTGCCGTTGAGCGAGATCACCCCCAGCCCTTTGCGTTCACCTTCTTCGGCGGCGGCAATCACCCGTTTCGCATAATCCACGTCTTCCGGGGTCGGTGCGTAAGCGTTATGCAGCAACTCAATCTGACGCGGGTTGATCAGAGATTTTCCGTTGAAGCCCATTTTGCGGATCAGTTCGACTTCGCGCAGGAAACCGGCTTCATCGTTGATGTCGGAATACACCACATCGAAGGCATCAATGCCCGCCGCACGGGCCGCGTGCAGCACGGCGCAACGGGCATAAAACAGCTCTGTGCCGTCGCCGCGTTCTGTCTGCATATCCATCACATAATCGAAAGCTGCCAGTGCGATGCCGATCAGGCGCGGTGAACAGCGGGCGATCGCCACGGCATTGATCACGCCAATGGCCGATTCAATGGCAGCCATAATTTTAGTGGAGCCCGCTTCGCGACCACACTCTTTTTCGATGCGCTCTATATGTGCTTCCAGCTCAAAGATATCTTCCGGCGTATCAGTTTTCGGCAAACGTACGATATCCACGCCTGCGCGTACTACGGCTTCTAAATCTTTAAGGCCAAACGGTGTGCTGAGCTGATTGATGCGCACTACGGTTTCAATATCGCGATACATCGGGTGTTGCAGCGCATGAAATACCAGAATGCGTGCGGTATCTTTTTCGCGCAGGGAAACAGCATCTTCGAGATCAAACATGATGGAGTCCGGGCGATAGATAAACGCGGTGGAGAGCATGGCGGCGCTGGCTCCGGGCAGGAAAAGCATACTGCGGCGCAGTTTCTTCATCGTAATGTCTCCCAGTTAATCTCTTCGGCTTGTGCAGCACGCATTACCGCACTTTGAACGCGCGCGCGGATCACACAATCAAGCGCGCCCTTGTCGTCGATAATCAGCAAACCTTCCGTGACCGCGAGGGCGCTGAGTGTTTCATTGACGACGCTGCGGATTTGGTCGCCAAACTGTTTGATGACTTCACTGTTGATGATCACCGTCAGCTCACTGGCCGGGGCGATTTTTACCAGCAAATCGCTGGATTCAACCGTTCCTGCCAGCGCCTCCTTCATAATTTTCATTCGTTTTTCCTGCAGTTAACAAAGTGAGGGTGAAATAGTGAGTGCGTCGTCGTGCGTCGTTTCAACCGCCGCCGTGACGCAATAATGCTGTTTCAGGTGCGCATAAGTGCCGGGCGGAACGATGTCGCGTATACGGGCCAGCTGCTGCGTTTTGAGCAATGCGCGCACTTCGGATGCGGAAATGGCTCTGCCGCTGGCATGGCGTTTCCGTGGCAATTCGATAACGCTCAGTGGCGGTGAGGCCGAGCGGCCGGGCGTTTCCAGCCAGTCATGCATGTCGCAGTTGTACTGATGGGTGACCGGACAAAAAGGCTCGCTGCCGACAAACCGATGGGTAATGCCTAATGCCGGAGCGATGTACTGACGAAAAATCAGCAAATCCATCACGCTCCATGCCTGATTGACCAGCCCGGCATCCTTGAGGAAATAACCGGGAAAGGTCGCGCGCGAAATCAGATATTCCGAACCGGCATGCACGGTCACGTTAGGCAAATCCGCGACGCCCTGACGCACCATTTCAAGCCGTTCCTGAAACGGGAAATACGACACGTCTTCGCTGACCACAAACACATGCAGCCAGTCACAAGTGGCGGCCGCCTGTTCTGCCAGATAACGGTGGCCGAGGGTAAACGGATTAGCATTCATCACCACCGCACCGATACGCTGACCGTGGTGAAGGTGACGTTGCAGCGAACGACAGTAATGACTGATACCCACCGGCGTGTTTTCCATCAGTACGGCCACATCATCCCACTGCACCAGCGGATAAAATCCGCAGCCGCGAAAACGCTCCAGATTGGCAGGGCGGGTATAGAGAAACAGATGAAAATTACCGCGCTGAACCGCCAGGTTCTCAACTTCACCGAGCAATCTGGCGCTGAGATTTTCACCGCGCCAGCCGGACGCGACGGCGACGCATTTAATGGTGTTACTGACCAGACCTGCGCAGCCGACTACACGGTGGCCTGAACAGGCCACCACAAACTGTTCAATGTCATCATCCATGCCCAGCTGACTTTGCTGAAGCAGGGCACGAATGTCCTCAAGCATGCCTTTTGGTGGCTTGCTGACAGAGATGACGTGAAAGTCAGGCGTATTACGACTGAACATAAGCCGGGCTCGCGTGACGATGGGGGGCAATCTTCATGTCTGCTGCGACAATCACATTGCTCAGATGACCAATCTTTTCGATTTCCACTTCAATGCGGTCGCCGGGTTTCATAAACAGCGGCGGCACACGTTTTTTGCCCACACCGCCGGGTGAACCTGTGATGATCACGTCACCGGCATGAAGCGAGGTAAAGGTGCTGATGTATTCAATCAGTTCAGCCACTTTGTGGATCATGCTGCAGGTGTTGTCGTCCTGCACCATATTGCCGTTGAGCCAGGTACGGATTGCCAGCGTGTGCGGATCGGGGATCTCATCGGCGGTGGTCATCCACGGCCCAAATGCGCCGGTCTGACGCCAGTTTTTACCGGCGGTAAACCACGTGTGCTGCCAGTCGCGGGCGGAACCGTCCATGTAACAGCTGTATCCGGCGACATGCGACAGGGCGTCTTCACGTGCGATATTTTCCCCCGCAGAACCGATAATCACCGCCAGTTCACCTTCATAGTCAAACTCAACGGAACGGCTCGGTTTGATGATGGGGGAGGCATGACCTGTCTGAGAATCAGCGAACCGCACAAACAGCGTCGGTGCCGGATTATGCTGATCAAACTCTTTGCGCTTTTCGGCGTAGTTCATGCCGACACAGAGAATTTTCTCCGGATTCTGAATCACCGGCAGAAACGTGATGTCGGCGAAATCCAGATCAGCGGGCAGGGCGGCGAGTTCCTGAGCCTGCGACAGCGCATTGCCTGCCAGCAGGGCTTTGAGGTCCGGATAACGCTTCCCGAGATGACGACCGAGGTCGATCATGCCCTTGTCGGTCGCGATGCCGTAGGACTTGCGCCCCTGATAGAGATAGCTTGCCAGTTTCATATTAGGTCCTGATTTAAAGAGATTTCACACAGCCTCAGACGAGGAAGTTGCCGAGCACCAGCAGCGACACGGATACATTGATCGCGCCGCCGATGCGGGTGGCGATTTGCGCAAATGGCATGAGTTGCATACGGTTACCGGCGGTCAGGATCGCGACATCACCGGTTCCGCCCTGACCGCTCTGGCAGCAGGAGACAATGGCAACATCAATCGGGTGCATACCAATTTTCTTGCCAACGAAGAAACCGGTCGCAACCAGCGCCGCAACGGTGCTGACGATGACCAAAAGATTAGAAAGGGTGAATGCGGCGACCAGTTCATTCCACGGTGTGATTGCCACACCCACGGCGAACAGAATCGGATAGGTAACAGATGTCTGGAAGAATTTGTAAACCACCTGAGAACCTTCCAGCAGGCGTGGTGAAACGCCGTGCGCCAGTTTCAGCGCAACCGCCGCAAACAGCATGCCGACAGGTGCAGGAAGACCAATCAGTTTGTGTAACAGCATGCCCACCATATAAAGCAGAACGGCCAGTAACGCGCCTGCGGCAATGGTGGTGACATCAACTTTACCGCCGGTGCTGCTCAGTTTGCTGCTGTCAGCGGTGGCATTTTTGGACGTCGGCATCAACTGGCCTTCGCCGGTCAGATGCGGATAGCGTTTACCTAACTGATTGAGTGAGCCGGAAATAACGATAGCGGTCAGACCACCCAGCATGACGATCGGCAGAATGCGACCGAGCGCCACACCCTGATCCATATGCAGTAATGCCGCGTAACCGATGGAAAGCGGAATAGCCCCTTCACCGACGCCACCGGCCATAATCGGCAGGATCAGGAAGAAGAAAATCTGGAAGGGTTCCATGCCCAGCGCCAGGCCAACGCCCATGCCGGTTAACATGCCGACCACTTCACCGCACAGCATCGGGAAGAAGATGCGCATGAAACCCTGGATCAGCACTTTGCGATCCATGCTCATAATGCTGCCGACGATAATGCAGCAGATATAGAGGTAAAGAATGTTGGTGCTTTTATAGAACTTAGTGGTGGATTCCACTACCACATCCGGCAGCAGGCCGTAATAGACCAGTGCGGAAGGGATAAAGGTGGCGCAAATCGCCGCCGCGCCCATCTTGCCGATGAAAGGCAGGCGCTTACCGAACTCACCGCAGGCGAAACCAAAGAACGCTAAAGTAGCGACCATCACCACAATATCGCTGGGCAGTTTTCCATCAAGGCAATCAATGGCGATCAGCACGCCAGCCATGACAAATAAAGGCAGTGGAATAATGCCGATCTTCCAGGTGTCGAGAATATGCCACCATTTTTCTTTTAATGAGAGCTGTTTTGCGGGTGAAGATCCCGCGGGAACAGAATAGGTGTCGTCGGTTGTACTCATGATGAATCCCCTGTGTCAATTTGTGCAGGGAGTGTAAGAGAGATAATGCCCGCTAATATGTGAGGTGCCGCAAATTAGAAACGGTATTTTAAAGGAGTGAAAGGTTTTTATGGTTTTAATTAAATTCATAAAGTGGCTGAGTTTATTTTTTCGTGGTTTTTATGGTGTTATTTGTAATTATAATATTGCTGTTAATTTATGGTGAAATAACTGTTGTGAATTATGTATCTCGCCACCCGTGGCTTGCTTTGGCGGGCGATGTTCTGCGGCACGCCTCGCAACTTTTATTCTCCACTCTGACTGGAATACCGCCCGGTGATAATATCCCTGCACTGTTATTAATATCACTGTTTGTTTACAGGTTGCCTGATGCGGTTTCGGCCTTCTTTTCAGATAAAACTTTTTACTTATCTTGTTATGTTATTTATGGCGCTGTTTTCGATAGTGGGCATTTATTACTATCAGGATATTCAGAGACAGTTGTATGACGATATGGGTATTCGTGCAAAAGTTCAGGCAGACGAAATTGCACTTATTCCCTCATTAATAAACGCAGTTGAAAATAAGGATATTTCAGCAATTAACCATTTAATGAAGAATGTCTCTGCACACAGTGATGCCAGTTATATGGTGATCGGCGACGGGAAAGCGATGCATCTGTTTCACTCCATCGATGCCGACAGGCTGGGGTCAACGCTGATCGGCGGTGATAACAAAGAGGTGCTGGCCGGTAAAAGTACCACCACAATCAGGCTGGGAGGCGCCGGATTGTCATTGCGCAGCAAAGCACCCATCCGCAATGCTGAAAATCAGGTGATCGGTATCGTCTCGGTCGGGTATCTGACCAGCCACATTAATAGCCTGACACTCGAGAAAGTGATCAGCATTTTACTGGCCGCAGCCACGTTGCTGGTGGCGTTGTTTACTTTCTCCTGGTTTTTCTCCCGCTCGATCAAAAAGCAGATGTTCTCGCTGGAACCGCGCGACATCGGTCTGCTGGTGCGTCAGCAAAAAGCCCTGATGGAGTCTATCTACGAAGGCGTGATCGCCATTGATGACCAGTTTCGCGTGGCGGTGATCAACCAGGCCGCTAAAAAATTACTGAATCTGGATGCGCCGTCGCGTGAATTGCGCGGTCTCCCGCTTCAGCAGGTCATCGTTCCGGTCGGTTTTTTCACTCCGCAGGTGATGCTGGAAAAAGATATTCACGATGAAATTTGCCTGTTCAATAACCTGACGGTGATCGCCAGCCGGGTGCGGATCATGCTGGAAAATCAGCTGCAGGGTTGGGTGATTACTTTCCGCGATTGCAGCGATATCGACCGGCTCAGCATCCAGCTCAGTCAGGTGCAACGTTATGCCGATAACCTGCGCATCATGCGTCATGAACAGCTTAACTGGACAGCGACGCTCGCGGGTTTGTTGCATATGGGGCGTTATGACGAGGCCATACGCTACATCGAGGCGCAATCAGAAAATGCACAGGAAATACTGGATTTTGTCTCGGCGCGTTTTTGCTCACCCAGACTGTGCGGATTGCTACTGGGTAAATATGCCCGTGCCCGTGAAAAGGGCGTCGTGCTGGAGTTTGATCCGGCCTGTGAGATAACCCGGTTGCCGGCAACACTGAGTGAAACTGAGCTGATGTCAGTTATCGGAAATCTGCTGGATAACGCCATTGAAGCTACGCTGCTGCGCGGTAGCGAGGCAGGGCCGGTCGAGGTGTATATCGTTTGCAGCCAGGATGAACTGGTGATTGAAGTGGCAGATCACGGAGTGGGTATTACGCAGGAACGGCGGGAAGACATATTTTCGATGGGTGTGACTTCAAAGCCGGAAGGGGATCACGGCCTTGGGCTGCATCTGGTCGCCAGCTATGTCAGCCATGCTGGCGGCAGTATTGAGGTTTCCGACAATGTGCCAACCGGTGCTGTTTTCTCTGTTTTTATCCCCAACGGTAACGGAGTTCCAGGTCATACAGCAGAGTACCTTCAACCGGAAAATACGGAAGTGAGTAAATGATGCAAGCTGAAATAATTGACGTAATGATTGTGGAAGATGAAAACCGGCTGGCACAGCTTTATGCCGAACTTATAGACAATCATCCCTGGCTGAGACTGGCGGGTGTAGCAACAACGTTGCGCGAAGCCAGAGAACTTATAGAAGCAAAACGACCGCAGCTCCTGCTGCTGGATAACTATTTACCTGACGGTCAGGGCATTTCATTAATTGAAAATGACCTGCTTAAAAAGACCCACTGTTCGGTGATCTTTATTACAGCGGCCAGTGACATGAACACGTGCAGTCAGGCGATCCGCTGCGGGGCTTTTGATTATATTTTGAAGCCTGTGTCGTGGAACCGGCTGCAACAATCGCTGGAGCGTTTTATTCAGTTCAGCCAGACGCAGCGTGCCTGGAAAGTGGTGGATCAGCAAAACGTCGACAGTCTTTACCAGCTACAGGCGAAGGATTTTACGCCGAAAGCGGGCAATAAAGGCATCGAGGAAAATACGCTTAATCTTGTGGAAGGCATCTTTATCCAGGAGAGCGGGCGTTGCTATTCAGTGGATGAAGTGGTCAGTGAAACCGGTTTGAGTAAAACCACTGCCCGGCGCTATCTTGAACATTGTGTGCAGAAAGGGGATTTGAAAGTCGAAATGCTGTACGGGAAAATTGGCCATCCCCGCCGGATGTACCGGCGGGCGTAGCAGTCAAAACTATTCGGTTCTTTTCGTTTTCGGGTATTTCCACAACCAGCGACCGCTCGCCATGCGCCAGTAAAAGAATATTCCGCGCACGATCCAGTCGAGGAACATCCCCAGCCAGATGCCAACCACGCCAAAACCAAGAACAATACCGAGGAAATAGCCCACCACAATACGACAACCCCACATGCCGAGCATCGAGACGTACATGGTGAAACGTGCGTCACGTGCGCCTTTTAGTCCTGCAGGTAATACCCAGGACGCGGCCCAGAAAGGCATAAAGGCGGCGTTCAGCCAGATGAGGATTTTTACGACGTCGATAACGTCTTGTTCATTGGTGTAAAACCGCGCCAGCAATCCGGCAAACGGCACGGAAAGGAACGCCAGCACGCACAGCCCGAAAGTGGATAACCAGAATATGTGGCGCAACTGGCGCTCGGATTGAGCAATTTGCCCTTTACCCAGGCGCGTACCGACAATGATGGTAGAAGCTGACCCCAGGGCATTCCCCGGCAGGTTGATCAGTGCGGCAATCGAGAAGGCAATAAAGTTACCGGCAATGACATTGGTGCCCATGCCCGCCACAAAAACCTGTGTCAGTAATTTACCGCCGTTAAACAGCACGGATTCAATACTGGCCGGGATACCGATGCCCAGCACTTCACGCAAAATATTGGTATTAAGTGGCAGGAAATAACTTTTCAGGGAGATTTTCAGCGAAGGGTTGAAACCGACCATCAGCACAAAAATGACCGCAATCGCACCGATATAACGGGCGATAGTCAGCCCCAGACCGGCACCGATAAAGCCCAGACCGTGCCAGCCAAAACAGCCGTAAATCAGCACGCTGCTGATCACCAGATTGAGGATGTTCATCCCGCCATTCAATAACATCGGGATTTTGGTGTTGCCCGCACCCCGCAGCGCACCGGAACCTATCAGTGCGATGGCCGCCGCCGGATAACTCCAGCTACTCATTTGCAGATAAGACAGCGCCAGTTCTTTGACTTCCGGCTCCGCATTTCCGGCGATCATGTCGATAATCACATGCCCGGAAAATTGCAAAAGTATGGCCAGAAGCACCGCGAAAACGGTCATGATGGCCAGCGACTGACGGGCAGCAGCGCGGGCGCGTTCATGGTCGAGTTTTCCCAGACTGAAGGCAACGACAACGGTAGTCCCCAGATCGACCGCCGCGAAGAACGAAATCACCACCATGTTAAAACTGTCGGCCAGGCCAACGCCCGCCATCGCTTCCTTACCCAGCCAGCTGACCAGAAAAGTACTCAGTACGCCCATCAGCAGGACGCAGGCATTCTCAAAAAAGATCGGGACAGCGAGGGGCGTTATTTCGCGCCAGAACAACGTGCGGTAAGAACGCCGTTTCGGATACCAGGGCGTGCGCTCGATGGCTTTGCGCAAAGAGACGATGACGTTTTGCAAGAGAGTTCCAGTGTGGAAGAAAGTAGAACAGCGTTTTAATTTATGATGGTAAAAGACTCCGCAATATGCAAAGTCTTTTTATGGAAATCCTTAATTCCCCGTCATATTTCATGCCGCAGATGCGCTGGCTGCGTTTAACAACCCGAATCACTGACTGAATGTCAGCTCATCGGGATTATCAAACTTGCCGCCTGCCTGCAACCCGAACTATTCAGGGGAGTTCAGAGTGGTTTTCAGCGGAAAGGCGGCTCATTAAACGTGCGCAATTTGCGTGAATGCAGATGATCGCCTTCGGCGCGCAGCAGGTCGATAGCGCAGATGCCAATTTGCAGATGTTCTGAAATGGCGCCTTCGTAGAATTTGTTCGCCTGGCCCGGCAGTTTGATTTCACCGTGCAATGGCTTATCCGATACGCACAGCAACGTGCCGTAAGGCACACGGAAACGGTAACCTTGCGCGGCAATTGTCGCACTTTCCATATCGACGGCCACGGCACGGCTGAGATTAAAGCGCAGTGCCGACGCGGCGTAACGTAGTTCCCAGTTACGGTCATCGGTGGTCACAACCGTACCGGTGCGCAGCCGTTGCTTCACTTCCTCACCCGGCATTCCGCTCATTTTTTTCGTTGCGTCGTAAAGTGCGCGCTGCACTTCAGCGATGCTTGGGATAGGAATATCTGGCGGCAGAACGGCATCCAGAACGTGATCGTCACGCAGATAGGCGTGTGCCAGAACATAATCACCAATCGACTGCGTTTCACGCAATCCGCCGCAGTGACCAATCATCAGCCATACGTGTGGCCGTAAGACGGCCAGGTGATCGCAAATGGTTTTGGCGTTCGCCGGACCCACGCCGATATTCACCAGCGTAATACCTGAGCCGTCGCGGGCAATCAGGTGATAGGCAGGCATCTGATGCTTTTTCCAGGCCAGATCAGACACTGCCTGTTCCGGATTCTGCGTCTCTGCGGTAATGAATACACTGCCCGCGCAGGCCAGCGCCTCGTAAGGACTTTCAGGATCGGCAATCTGCGCGCACGCCCAGCTGACGAATTCATCCACGTAGCGGGTGTAGTTGGTGAAAAGTACATACGGCTGGAAGTGTTCGATCAGTGTGCCGGTGTAATGACGCAGGCGCGCCAGCGAGAAGTCCGCGCGCAGGGCATTAAAATGCGACAGCGGGAATATATCGCCGGGATAACTGAGGCCATCTGCGGTTTCATCGCCAATTTGCGAGAGTTCGGTGGTCGGAAAATGCTTCGCCAGACCCGCGCTCATTGAGCGGTCAAGCATCAGATCGGAGCCGTCAATCACGTAGGAATACGGGATTTCCTGCTGGGAAGGGACGACTTCAATTACCGCTTCATATTCCTCTTCCAGCAGGGACAGCTGCTCGAGCAGATAGTGACGGAACAATTCAGGGTGCGTGATGGTGTTGGCATAACGGCCGGGATGGGAAAAACGGCCATAAGCGCGGGTCGGGTTTTTAGCGGGCGTTACGCCGTCCCAGGTGACACGTAATTCCGGGTAAACAAACAACCCGGCGGCACGCGCACTGATGTCAGGCAGTGTCCCCTCAACGATGAAGTCTTTAATCGCCACCCGCAATGCGGCCACAGAGCTGTTATACATCTCTTCGAGCTTCTCAATCGCCTGTGAAGCGGTGAGGGACTTGTTATCCATACGTTTTCCTTTGTGCTTCGTTCGTCATCATTCACTCTAAATATGGCTTGTCTGTGCGGTGCCGCCAATGTTTTATTCGCGCAACTGTTCCGGATGATGCTTTTTTAACAGGTGGCGGTTCAGTGCGGCTGAGACGTTTTCATAAACATCGCCGTGAGGGCCGAGAGCACACAACCGGCCATCAGGTAGATGGCGACAGAATGCCATTCCCCTCCTGAGAAATTCAGCAACGCAGCGGCAATAAACGGTGTAAATCCACCGCCGACCACGCTGGCGACCTGATACCCCACACCCGCACCGCTGTAGCGGTAACCCGCGCCAAACATTTCCGTGAACATCGGTTGCTGGACGCAGACCACCATATCGTGGGCGATATTTGCCAGCAGCAACGAGAAGATCACTACGCCGACAATGGAGCGGGCTTCCAGCGCCATAAAGAACGGGAAGGCGCTCAGTGCGCCAACGAGTGCGCCGGTAATGTAAATGCGGCGACGCCCGTAACGGTCTGCAAGCCAGGCAAACAGGGGAATGGTCAGGCAACTGATACCGCCGACCAGCAGTCCGATATTCAGAAACAGTTCACGCGACATCCCGAGGTTGTGCGTCGAATAGTTAAGTGCAAACGCGGTGACAATGTACATCGTCAGCAATTCACACAGGCGCAGGAGGATGATTTTCAGAAATGCGCCGGGATGGCGGAACAGTGCTTCGAATACCGGTAAGCGTTTTTTTGCTTCTTTTGGCTGCTCTTCCTGAGCGCGTTCAAACTCGACCGACTCTTCCATACCGTTACGCACCCACAGCGCGCCGAGTACCAGCACAACACTGAACAGGAACGGCAAACGCCAGCCCCAGCTCATGAACTGCGCATCCGTTGTCAGGCTGCTTATCAAAGACACCAGACCGGTTGCGAGTAACAGGCCGACGCCATAACCCATCTGAATGCCGCTGCTGTAGAAGGCTTTTTTTCCGGCAGGCGCACTTTCGACAGCCAGCAACGCTGCGCCGCCCCATTCACCCCCGACGGCAAACCCCTGAATAGCGCGCAGCGTGACCAGCAGCGCCGGAGCCCACCAGCCAATCGTCGCGAAAGAGGGAAGAATACCGATGCACGCGGTGGCGATGCCCATGATCCAGACGGTCATCATCAGCATCCGTTTGCGGCCCAGACGATCGCCGAAATGGCCGAAGACAATGCCGCCGAGCGGGCGAAAGAGAAAGCCGACGCCGAAAGTAGCAAATGCGGCGAGCGTGCCCATTGTCGGGTCGATTTGCGGGAAGAACTCGCTGTTAAACACCAGCGCTGCGGTGATGCCGTACAGCAGAAAATCGAACCAGTCTACGACTGCGCCAACGAAGCTGCCCCAGGCAGCCCGGCGGGCACGGTTATGTGAAATTATCTCCTCATCGGGGCGGGGGGCGGTGAGCATGGAGTCCATAATTGTCCTGTCTGTTCCTCAGATTTCTAAACTTTTAGTTATTAGCGTTTTGTTTATTAAAACAGTTAAGCGGGTTTCATCTGGCGCACAGCAAAATAAAACCGCTACTGAGACTACAGCGTCAACCGTCAGGTTAAAAATGCTTTTGCAAAGTGAAGGGAATTTAATGCGGGGAAGGGGGCTGACAAGGGTTTTACAGGAAATTTCTCATTCAGAACGGGCTGGCATTGCGGGCTTCTATCCGCTCCAGGCTGACAGGGTGTACAAAGTGCAGTTCGCTGGCGTGCAGCATCAGCCGCGGAGTCTGTTCTGTGCCGGGCAGCAGGCGACCACCGTACAGGTCACAGCCCAAAATAGGATGCCCCATCTGCTGGCAGTGGATGCGAAGCTGGTGAGTGCGCCCGGTTTCCGGCATCAGCTGAACCCGTGTTAACGGCAGCGACGTTCCGTCCTCCAGCTTATGATAAAAGCGCTCAACCACCTGATAGCCGGAGCGGGCAGGCTTGCCAGTGATTGCACAAATCGACATCAGCGGGAACAGCGCCGGGTCTTTGGCAATCGGCGCGTCTATCACCCCTTCATCATCTTGCAAATGCCCGCAGAGCAATGCGCTGTAGATTTTGGTCACGGTGCGCTGGCTGAACTGCTGGCAGAGGGCAGCATTTATCGCTTTATTACGGGCGAGTACCATCAGACCGGAAGTGCCGAAATCCAGACGATGGATCAGGGTGCAACCGGGGAATAGCTTTACCAGCCGGTGATGAACAGAATCCAAATTTTGCGGATTTTTCCCAGAGAGACTGAGTAGTCCGGAGGGTTTATTGATAAGCACCAGATGCTCGTCCTGAAAGAGGATCTCAATCGTTTCATGGCACGGCGGGGCAATAAAGGTATCAATAATCGCAGACATCAGACTAACCGGCGGAAGAGTGGGAGCGGATGATAACGAATTTTAAAGCAGGTGGCGACCTGTCGGGCAGGTGAAGAGTGAAACACACCAAAGCAAAACGCCCGCTTAAGTTTCCTTAAGCGGGCGTTTCTGGTCAGGCTCAGTCAGTAATTAACCCTGAGAATCCAGTGAATTATCAGAGTAAAGATTCAAGCTTTTGTCTTGCCTGAGTCGTCAGACGTTTAATGCCGAGTGATTTAGCCATTTCAGCAATCTTGTTCTCTCCACTGGTGTCCAGCGCCAGCGCGCACAGTTCTTCGCTGGGAATGGCATCAACCAGCCGGATATCATTTTCTGTTGCTGGTAAGCGATAGCTATTCCAGTCGGCACGCTGACCGGCAGATAGCCAGACAAAATTTTCGCCATAGTGATCGGTAGCAATATGATAGTGCTTATCGACGACTTCCATCACACGTTCCCTGATCAATCTGCCGGCCCGGTTAAAACCGTGAACCCGGGAAATTCGTTGTATTAACGTGGTTTCAAGAACAGGTGATTCCGTGGTCACTACGGCCTCAATGAGGCCGTTGAGCGTTTCATTGTATTCAGGGTCATAAAATTTCGCGGCATTAGTTTTGCTGCTCCATTCCTGCAAATCATTGATCTTGTACTTACCCGTAGGGGAGATTTTCGCAATATCCGGGACGACAGAAGAGGCATATTTTATGGCAGGCACTGGGCTGCCAATATCGTCATTTTCCGCCTCCTTTTGCCTGACCCTCTCAATGGGGGCTGCAATTTCTTCATCATTTGCCACAGGTGAAATCAAACTTGCGACAGCAGTTTCTTCTGTGGAGACTGCATCTTGACTGGTTTGAATCTGGAGTTGAATCTCTTCTTCCAATTTCACCGCTGCTTCGGCTTCAGCGATCCGAACTGCTTCGTCTGCTCTGGACACCTCCAGCAGCGTGTTAATGGCTAAATCAAGTCTCTCAAGTGCGCCTTCTTTATCAATCCACCATTCAGTCGACCATAGACGGAGTAATTTCCAGCCAAGGTCCTGAAGAATTGCGCTGCGAACTTTATCGCGATCACGTGCTGTCGCTGCGCTGTGGTAAGTTGCGCCGTCGCATTCCACGCCCACGAGATAATCACCGGGCTTATCCGGGTGAACAATCCCTAAATCAATTCTGAACCTGGACACGCCAATCTGCGGAACGACCTGCCAGCCTTTTCGTCTCAAGCCGTTAGCGACAGCTTCCTCAAACGGTGAATCATAGCCGCCAACGGAACCCCGCACAGCCTGTGCCATTGCAACAGGGCCGCGGTGGGCAAATTCAATAAAGTGTTTGAGATCCGCCACTGCTCGTGCACTGGTTCGGTTGAGATCGATAAGAGAAGGATCGAAGGAGCTGAATACCATCATTTCCTGACGCGCGCGGGTGACGGCAACGTTGAGCCTGCGCCAGCCACCATCACGGTTTAATGGGCCAAAATTCATTGACATCGTATTGGCACCGGGCTCGGTTGGACCATATCCGATGCCTAACATAATTAAGTCGCGTTCATCACCTTGAACGGTTTCGAGATTTTTAACCACCACTGGCTCTTCTCGTTCCGGCTGGAAGAAAGGCTCAATTTGAGGATGCATTTGCCGGGCACGGTCAAGCAGGTCACTGATGAGTTTTTGCTGTTCAGTGTTCAGGGTGATAATGCCAATCGATCTGCCTGACGAAATGAAGCTTTTATCTGTCAGACGTTTTACCGTTTCTGCGACAATCGCTTCTGCTTCAGCCTGATTATGGCGGCCTTTCCCTTTGGAATAGACGCCTTCAACTTTTTGCCAGCGTACTGCGCTTTGCCTGGTTTCGGACGCGGGGAAAGTAATCAGATTACTGTCGTAATAACGATGGTTGGAGAACGTGATGAGGCTTTCGTGGCGACTGCGATAGTGCCAGTTGAGTTTGTGGTTGAAGAGACCCGCAGCCAGACACTCATCCAGAATGCTTTCCATGTCTTCTTCAGTATTATCATCTGTTTCATTTGCTGCGCGGTTGAAAAAACTGGTCGGTGGCATCTGTCGTGGATCGCCGGCGATGACCACTTGTTTTCCACGAGCCATTGCACCGATAGCATCCCACGGAGATATCTGCGATGCCTCATCAAAAATAACCAGATCAAACAGCGCCTGATCTGAAGGTAAGAATTGAGCGACAGATAGGGGACTCATCAGCATACACGGAGCCAGCTTTGACATCGCATCACCCATTTCAGCTGCCATTTGTCTCACCGGTTTATGACGACGTGACTTTTGCAGTTCATATTTGAGCAGGGCAAATCCCCCATGTTTTGCTATCTCATTTTTAGCGGGGATCACACCACAAAGACGAGCGCGGATATAGCGCACAGTTAATCTGGCAAGGCGATCAATATGATGACGATAGGTTTCAATGTCGCTCATATGTTCAGCGGGGACAAAATTATGCAGTGTCGGCTCTGAATCTATCATCCAGGAAGCAAACCACCGGCAGTAAGCAGTTTCAAAAATCTCTGTCGCGCTGATATCTGAAGTGTCGAGATAGATGAGTGCGTTAAGCATCGGCGATAAGCCCTGAGAAATAGCTTCCTCACGGACACGGCTCCAGTCGCTCCATGCTTTCAGCCCTGTCTGATGCTGAGAGACGCCTAATGCACAATCCCGCAGCTGTGAGAGTGACAGGTTTTCTTCTGATGGTTTTATCAACTGGCAGAATCGTACCTTTGCCTCAGTTAGCTCAGATAACGCTGTACGAAGGTTTTGGGTTAACGCGGCAACTATGCCCTGCGGACCAAGCAGGTCATTGGAATCAATGAGCAGTGTTTTAATCGCTTTTCGAATCTCTGCAAGCTGTTGAGGAGTAGATGCAAAGGTTCCCAGTCTATTGCGAATATCTTCAGCTATTGCCAATGTACTTTGTAATTTTATGACATCCGTGTTTATCCCTTCCCATCCCGGCAAGGCTGTCGTCATAGCATTTAAGTCGCTAAGGCGTTGCAATAAAGACTGCAGCATAACGATGATCGGAAGGTCCGTTGACAAATTAGGGGTGGAGTTAAGTGAGTGTTGTGTAATAACGCCTGCAATTACTTGTTTACGCGCACGGGTAGCTAAGAACCAGAATTTCTTTTCAGCGAGCTCAAGGGCATTCCTGATTTGCTGAACGTCTGCGTATTGCCAGCTATCGCCCGGATAATCGACGGACAACCGAGCTTTTACCGTCTCCAACTCCCTTAGTATACTGATTGCAGTGTGGGCTGATTCAACAAGGTCAGTGGCATTTGGAGCAAACATAAAGCTGAGATTCATACCACCAGCTTTAGACAGTAATTCGCAGAAAGAGGTCAGTTGCTTGAGTTTGGTTGGTTCTTTCGAACCTAGCATTATTCCCGTTGCCTGAAACAGTTCATCGGCAGCATGCTCAAGTTCATCGATAGAACCGGGCAGCGTTTTTGCCTCTGCGACAAGTGATGATTGCCATGCATTTGTCCAGTCTGTTTGTGCAATCAGAGCAAAGTGATCACCGTGCTGTTTACTGGCAGTACGGTTCAGTTCCAGACGTTTAGCAATCTGCCTGAACTGTTCCATTTGCTCTAAGGAATGGAGTGTATTTGCTGGCCACGTGAAATGCGGGGTTGCCTCAGTGGCGTCTTTTATGACCCGACCCATGGCCTGATGCAATGAGAAGCCATTGGGCCAGCGCAAATGGAGCAGGCGGACGACTTCGTTGAGTTTGTCCCTAAGGTTTTGAACCTTACTTGTCTCTTCTTGCCATTCTCCGGCTGTCAGCATATCGCGCGTATCCCAGGCGCGTTCAAGCTGTTTAAGAAAATCCATCTTCGAAGTTTTGCTTGAATGTAGTTCAAGACAAAACTCACCCAGCCCTTGTGATTCCAGCCGGCGATAAACCACGTCCAACGCTGCTTTTTTCTCAGCAACAAACAATACACGTCTGCCAAGTGCGAGATTGTGCGCAATCATATTGGCTATCGTTTGCGATTTACCGGTTCCGGGAGGCCCGTCCAGGACAAAGTCACGCCCTTTGGCTGAGGCGACAACGGCGGCTATTTGCGATGAGTCTGCTGGCAATGGAAGGAAGAGGTCTTGCGTATTGACTGCGTTATCCAACTGCTCGACGCTGATAACTTCTCCGCTCTTCTCAAGAACAACGTTTTCTTTGCCACGTTCGATGAGATATTTAACCAGCGGGCTTTCCATCAACTGAGGCGAGCGCTCAACGAGATCTTTCCACATCAGATATTTAGCAAATGAAAAGGTACCAATGACGACGTCCCGGCTGACTTCGAATCCAGGAATATCACGCACTGCACGGCGTACTAAGTTCCAAATTCCATCTACATCAATACCACTTTCGTCGGTTGGCAATTCGCCATCCAGCCCGTTAATTGTCAGGGCGAAATCATTTCGAAGTAACTCAAGTAATGTCAGATTGAAGCGGGGCTCTTCTTCCAGCAATCGCATGGTAACGCCTGAAAGGGCGCTTCTGCGATCAAGCTGAATAGGCAGTAAAATGAGTGGTGCAGAATAACTTTTAGGGTCATCTGCTGATTTTTTCCATTTCAGAAACCCGACTGCCAGAAAAAGCGTATTAGCTCCACCTTCTTCCAAATCGCTTTTTGATTTGCGATATAGATCAATCAGAGATGATTCAAGGCGTTCTTTATCAAGTGGTGAGACCACTTCGCCGCGTTCAAGTGCTTGCTGGACGAACTCATCCTGCAGGTTTTCATGGGTCTGCTGCTGATATAATTCAGCGTCACGGATGCCCATTTCAAGATCTGGCAAAGATACGATTCTAAGGCGTTTACCTTCCGCAAGCTTATCTTCGAGATAACCCGGATCAGCGCATACAAGTTTTATCGCTTTGGCACTCTCGGGTAAATGCAGCAGGCGGTTGCGTGTTGTTAAATCTAAAAGTTTACGTTGCCATTGAATCAGACGGCCGACTGATTCTTTATCTTCAGATGTGTCGATATCAATATCAAACGAAGGCAAGAACGGCGCATCTTCAAAACCGTGGGAGATGATTTGTTCAGAATCGCTATGGTCTGGGGATGAGCTCGTACCGAGTGCAAGCGGGCGAATTTTTTGCATCCGCGCACGGCGTGTATCTATTGCTGCGTGGAATTTATCCTCAGTAAAATGCTGCAATGCTTCATCAGAAGCCTGAGTAAAAGAAGCCGGTTGGGCTTTGGTTGCCAGTGTTGTTTCAAATACAACCATCTCTTTCAGGTCGATGCGTTTTCTTACAGCGGAGACATCTTCAGTCACTAACTGCGCAAATTCTTGCGGTTGCAACCATAAGCCGGCAAAGGCGTGGCCTTCGGTGAGAAATACAAGTGAATTGAGGCCCAACTGCTCTAATGCGGATGCGAATAATAACGTGGTATCCAAACACGTTGCGACTTTACCTTCGATAATGGCACCTGGCGTACGAATTTTCTGACCGTTACGCTCAAAGCTTGCCGGTGGAAGGGCGTAGCTGATATTCAGATTACAGATTGCAGTCCAGAGCGCAGATGCAATTTCCCAGACACGAGTTCTGGATTTACTTTCGTAACCATCCAACCCTTCATTTTTACCTGCACTTCGCAGAACATCGGATGTCGCTTTGAGAATCCGGTCCACGGCGGGATCGTTTGGCATAATAAAAGAGGGCAGCAATTCCACCATTGCCTCTCCACCCCATTCATTTTTTGCCAATGCTTCAAGTGGATAACATTCAGTAAAAAGTTCTTCGTCGCCATGACGCAAACATAGTGTGACTTCACAAACGACACTTTCCGTTAATTCGGAGAGCCATTCTGCATTGAGCTTAACGTCCCGTTCCCGGATATCAACCGAGGAGTTTGGAAGTAAACGGTCAATTTTCCATTGTTTTGCTTCCAATACTGCAGGCGATGTTTGCAGATGTAATGTCAAATCCTGAAATGCTTGCTCCGATTCATTATGCAAGATAAGTTCACGTAATAGAGGAACCGCATTTTGATGTGATGTGAATCCCAGCTTACGTGCGACAATAACTTGTGCCTTAACACTCATATAAATGCTTCTCCAATGAGGATTATCACTAAAGCATTTAAATAAGATCAGCGCCTAGTGATTAAGATATCAGGTTTAGAAAGGGCGTTGATTAGGCTAGAAAGTAAAGAAAGGCAAAAGTAATTTATTCTGCAGAACATTTGCCTAATGTGTGAAAGAAAGTCAGCAAACGCAGGTACAGCATGCCATGTCTATCCGAAGGCCATACGCACTTATGAACAATCTGAGTTTCCCGATACAGTAGAGTATTAAGCAACGCTAATCTATAGGCTTGTGAAATCCGCCCATTATTGTTTTCAATCTCATTAATAGAGATCAATTTTCTTAGGGCTACCTCTCCATAAGCCTTTTCTCATGCAGAGATGATACCGGCATAAGAAAACACCAAAGCAAAACGCCCGCTTAAGTTTCCTTAAGCGGGCGTTTCTAATTTGGCTCCTCTGACTGGACTCGAACCAGTGACATACGGATTAACAGTCCGCCGTTCTACCGACTGAACTACAGAGGAATCGTTGGAACGGGGCGAATAATAGCGACTGCCCCGCGGCATGTCAAAGGGGAAACTCTATAAATGCGTTCGTTTGCTGATACTTTGGTCAAGTTGTTGACAATAGAGTCAAAAAGGAACCCGAAAGGCCTGTTTCTGCACTCTGTCAGCCTTTGCCCGGTTAACGCAATTCGCCGCAGGCGCGGGTGATCCGGTCACAGGCTTCCTGTAAACGCTTGTCATCAATGGCATAAGCGATGCGTAAATAGCCTGGTGCGCCGAAAGCTGAACCCTGAAGCGTTGCCACGTGGGCAAATTTCAGCAGATAAGCCGCAAAATCTTCATCTGTATGGAGGGACTCACCCGAAGGCGTTGTTTTGCCGAGCATTCTCTGGCAATTAGCGAAAACGTAAAATGCTCCTGGCGGAACCTCTGCACTCAGGCCGTCAATGGCGTTGATGCAGTTCATGATCAGGGTGCGGCGGCGTGACAGTATTTCAATCCACTCCGTGATGAATTCGCTGCCGTGTTCCAGTGCGACAACGGTCGCCGCCTGAGAGATTGAGCTTGGATTTGACGTGCTTTGGGACTGCAAGATTTGCATCGCAGAAATCAGCCAGGCCGGACCTCCGGCATAACCCAGTCGCCAGCCGGTCATTGAATAACCCTTTGAAACACCGTTGACCGTGAGGATACGATCCTTCAGGCGCGGTTCAACCTGCGCCAGCGTTGCGAATTCGCCGGAGGTAAAACAAATTTGCTCATAAATATCATCCGCCATGACAAGCAACTGCGGATGTTCCAGCACAACGGCAGCCAGCGCCTTTAATTCTTCTGCAGAATACACCGCGCCGGTTGGGTTATTCGGAGAGTTGAGGATAACCCAGCGGGTTTGCGGGGTAATCGCGGCCGCCAGATCTTCCGGCTGTAACTTCCAGCCATGGCTTTCCAGGCAAGGTACTATCTTCGGCTCTCCTTCTGCCAGCGCCACCATGTCCGGGTAAGAAACCCAATAGGGCGCAGGAATAAGGACCTGATCACCGGCAGAAACCGTGGCTAAAAGAGCATTGAAGATCAGTTGCTTGGCTCCGCTACCTGCAATCACTTCGTCCGCACGGTAGCTGATCCCATTTTCGCGATTAAACTTAGTGATGATGGCTAGTTTCAGCGCGGCGGTACCGGCCACAGCGGTGTATTTTGTGTCACCTTGTACAATCGCATCGATCCCTGCCTGCCTGATGTGTGCGGGAGTATCGAAATCGAGTTCGCCTTCACCGAGATTGATAACATCAACGCCAGACGCAATAAACGCGCGTACCTGGTCGGAAATCGCCGCTGTCGGCGAAGGGCGCACACGACGTAAACGAGGTGCAAGAAATTCAGCAGACATTGTTTCCCCTGTTTGAGCAATAACAAAATTGTATTATATGAATCATTAAAACCAATTTAAACTTACCATTCTTCTTTTTGCTTTGCTCATAATTTCTTCGTGCTGAGCAGCATTTTACCGGCGGAAATGGCACGGCAACTCGTTTGGCAGACTCCAGAGTCTGCGAAATGCCGTCACTTTCCTTTTATATTTCAAGGTTGTCTTATGTCTTTTATTTTTGTTGCACATGACACACCTGAGCCATCGCTGTACGGGGCGATGGCGGCAATACTGGCAGCACAAAAACATTTACCGTTAGCTCATCTGCCGGTGAGCTGGGATATCGCCCGCTATCCGGATGCCTGTCAGCATGTCATCGGCGAAGGACAGCTGATGACCAGCGGTTTGCTGTGGACTGAGCGAATGAATCCGCAAAGTGCCGGAAAGGTTATGGAGCTGGAAGACCTGCTCAATACTTACGGTACGCAGGATGTGGTGGTTCCGCTGGGGCCGATGCAAATTATTCAGTTCACGCAAATCGCCAGACAGGTGCGGGATAACGCGCTGGATTACGAACTGGTTACGGTTGAGCGCGCCAATCAGGGGTTTGTATTCAGGCGTCATGGTCAGACAGATGACGCGTCAGGATGCTGGTGGCGAGACCGCTACGGGCGCTGGATCAATCAGAACATGCCACCGCACACCGGCCCGTCATTGCGCATTGCGCTGGTCGGATCCCAGTCGGATCAATGCAGTATTTACCCTGCCACTCTGGCTGCTCTGGGGGACGCGGCAGATGCGCTGTCGTTATCACTGGACATGGTGTACGCAGCACCGCAGGCGCTGGAAGATCACCTGCATGAAGTGATGGAAAATGTCGATGGTATATTGCTGCCCGGAGGCTCAGCGATGTGTAATGTGACCGGACAAATTTGCGCGGCGCATTACGCGCTGAACCGTAATATTCCCATTCTCGGGCTTTGTCTGGGTATGCAAACCATGACCACGGCCATCGTGCAGAAAATGCTTGGTTCCACGAAAGCCAATCTTGCCGAAGCCGATGCTAATGCCGAAATTAAAACCTTTATCCCGCTGACGGATACGCCGACATTTCCGGTGCATCGTCTTGGGGATTATCAGATGCATTGCCGTCCTGGCAGCAGATTAAATGACATCCTCGGCGATGAATTTACCGTGCGCTATAACCACCGCTTTCATCTTGAACCCGAACTGAAGCCCGATCTGGAGAAGTTCGGGCTGCATATCAGCGGGACTGACGCTACGGGAAAAATTGCTGATGGTATTGAGTTCACTCATCACCCGTTTTATCTCGGAGTACAAGGGCATCCGGAGTTGTCGTCACTGCGTGTGAAACCGCATCCGTTGCTGACCGCGTTTTTAAAAGCGGCGGGTTCAAAGCGCAGTTAAGGAAGGACCCACCCAGTTCTCAGTCAGGAGCCCGTCAACGCGGGTGAACTCATTCATATTATTGGTCACCATCACCATACCCGCGCTGCGTGCCTGTGCGGCAATATGAATATCGTTCACCCCAATCAGGCTGCCGCATTTTTCGAGGCAGGTACGGATATGTCCGTAATGCGCGGCAGCTTTCTGGTCATAGTCCACGATACGTAAATGAGAAACGAATTCCTCTACCGCCAGTTTGTTTTTGGTCGGACTGGTGCTTTTCGCAATGCCATGCAGTAGTTCAGCATAAGTGATCATTGAGATCGCCAGTTGATCGGCGTGCTGGTTGAATTTTGCCAGCACGCTCATCGGCCTGCGTTTGAGTATATAAATGACAATATTGGTGTCCAGCAGATAGGTCAGCATTAAAATGTATCCCGCTCAGACTGATCTTGTGAGGCGCGTTCTTCCATAAAATCATCCGTCACGCGCAGTTCGCTGTGGAAAAAATTATCCCATGTGTTATCCACTGGCGTTAAAACCAGTGAACTCCCTACTTTTCTTATCGTCACGATTTTTACCTCATCTGGAAAACGGCACTCTGCCGGAATACGTACGCTTTGCGTCCTGTTATTTAAAAATACGGTGCCTTTGGGCATGTCGTTATTCCTCAGTAAGTTGTTTAAGCCGGAAATCTGCTCAAATAATACTCGCCTGAAAAATATAGTGCAAAGGTATATACGTCGAAAGGCGATGGCAAGGACATTAAAAATGTCATTGCTGAATTTGCGGGATGTCCCGGAAAAGCGGATGTAACGAGAGGAAATTCCCGCCTGCTCAGACGGGAGTTTTAGCAAAGCGGATTACTTCAGGGTGACGCCGGAACGCGGATCCGCAGCCAGACGCTGGAGTTCCTGCTCCACCAGCCCGATAACGTCAGACTCCAGATCAATCAGTGGTGCGCGCACATGGTGACCGTCGAAGCCGCGCAGGTTCATGGCCGCTTTCACCAGTTGCGGCTGACCATAGCGGCGGGCGAGGGCGCGGTACGGATACCAAAGGCGGTGCAGTTCGCGCGCGGTGTTCGCATCGCCATTTTCCAGCGCACGATATGTCGCCAGAATGATTTCCGGCAACGCGCCGCTGTTAGTGGTGCTGATGCCATCAAAACCGCACATCATCGGACCTAAAAATGCCAGGTCAGAAGCGCAGAACAGGCGCAGACGTCCGCCCAGCCGGTTGGCAATCTGGTCAATGGCCGTCGGGTTCAGGTCACCTTGTTTAATGCCCACAACGCCTTCGATATCGGCCAGTTGCTCCAGCACCACAGGCGGTAACGTAATGCCGATGCCCGGCGCGTTGTACACCAGAATACCGGTGCGTGATAGCGGCGCCATCTGTTTGAAAAAACTGATGATTTGTGCTTCCGTCACTTCCGAAACAAACGGCGGTGTCACCATTGGGAGCCCGCCCAGATCACCCGCCAGTTGGGTTAAATCGCGCACGACGCGGGCATCGGAGCCGGCGCTGCATAACATTACCGGTACGCGGTTACCGACCACTTCCATGACATAACGAAACAGCGTGGTGCGCTCATCTGCGGTCATTGCCGGGAATTCGCCGTAGGTGCCGCCAATCAAAATGCCGTCATAACCGAGGCTGATGACGCGCTCGATATTGCGCGACAGCCCCGCGAAATCAAACTCGCCGCTGGCGGTAAAAGGCGTGACGGTAATATTAAAAATACCTTTCAGGCGCGCCTGGCTTTCACTGATGTCTTTCATTTATTCACTTCCCATCATCTTGTTAAACGCTAAATCAAAGTAAGGTCAGCGGACGCTCCACCGTGCCGAGGGCGCGGTAGCCGGTTTCGGTCACCACAATGGTTTCACTGACACCGACGGTGAATTCGCCGTAAATGCGCAGTGCCGGTGGAATGTGGAAGGTCATGCCCGGCTGTAATTCAGTCGTGATGCCGCTGTAAAGGCTGAGGATCGCGCCTTCGCCCCAGTCAGGTGCAAATGAGATCCCAATCGAATAACCGGTGCGTTTTTTGAAGTTGTCGGTGTAACCGGCGCGGTCAATGACGGCCTGACACGCCAGATGCGGTGCTTCGCAGGTGGCACCCGGACGAATGGCATCCAGTGCAGCCTGCAGCGCTTCCTGACACACTTTTTCCATTTCCAGCGCTACGGCGGGTGGTTTGCCAAGCCAGGCGGAGCGCATCAGGGCAGCGTGGTAACGGTCATGCGTGGCGGCCATTTCCAGGAAAATCGGGTCGCCATCGAGAATTTTGCGACGTCGCCAGGTGCCGTGCGGTACGCCGGTGCGCGGACCGCTGGAAACCAGCGGTTCCATGCCCATGTATTCGGATCCGGCGGCAATGGCGGCGCCCATCATGGCGGAAACCAGATCGTTTTCAGTGGCACCGGCGGCAATCGCCGCGCGACCTGCCAGCATACCGGCATCAACGTAACGCGCTGCGTGGGCCATTTTTTCCAGTTCTGCGGCAGATTTCACCGCCCGCAGTTGTTCGATAACGCCGGCCGCGTCGTGAATAGTGCCGATTTCAGCCTGCAACGCTTCGTATACCGCCACGGGCAGGAACCAGCCGCGTTTGTCGATACCGATCCGGCTTTTCATCCAGCCGCGCGCTTTCAGCACATCGAGCAGGAAATTCACCGGATTATCGCCATCGGTATAAATCGCGGCGTCGCGGATAAAGGTGTTGGAGATAAAGTTGAAATACTCCAGCTGACGGATGACAAAAACCGGATCGCCTTCCACCGGCAACACCAGCGTCTGGAAGGTGTAGTAGCCCGGCGTTTGCTGGCCGGTCAGATAAAAGATATTTTCCGGACCGGTGATGACCATGACGTCCAGACCGGCTTTGACCAGCAGCTGACGCGCTTTCGCCATGCGCTGCGCATATTCTGCTTCACGAAAGGCGGATTCTGCGCCTGGCACGACGCGGCCCAGGTCGGGCAATGATGTTGCTGTCATTGTTCAAACTCCTGAATAAATTCTGCCTGAGAAGGGGTAAAGCGGATGCCAAGCCCCGCGCCCGGCTGGCTGCTGAGTAAACCCTGATGATAGGAAAGGCCGTGAACCGGGTCGTTGCCCAGCCCGTCGGCACCGTAAAGTTCTGCATAAGCCGGCTGACTGGCGCGGGCGACGTGCAGCGCGGCGGCGGTAGCAGCACCGCCTTCATTCATCTGGCCGATCATAAACGGCACACCCGCCGCGGTCAGGCGTCGTGCGGCCGCTATTGTCGGCGCAATCCCTCCCATTTTGACCAGCTTGAGATGCGCCATGACCTTGCCTTTAAGCTGCACAATACGTTCTAAATCGGCCTCGCTGCTCATGCTTTCATCAAGCATCAGCGGCAGCGGACTGACTTCGGCGAGCGTCGGGTAATAGTGCGCATTGGCGTCGGAAACCGGCTGTTCGAGATAACTCATTTCAAATTTCGCCAGCGACAGTAAATGACTGCGGGCTTCTTCCGGCTGCCATTGTCCGTTGGCATCGGCGGACAAACTGATCTCATGTCCGAAACGACGGCGCAGGGCGCTAAGGCGTGCTTCGTCCTCAGCAAATGACGCCACACCGACGCGCAGTTTCAGCTGAGTAAAACCGCGCTCCACATAGGCTGTGGCCTGTTCCAGCATCTGTTCCATCGGCGTCCAGAACAGCGTCTGGTTGGTGTGATAACTCACCTTTTGGCTGTTTTCTGCCCCGGCAAGTTCTGCCACGCTGATACCTTCCTGACGGGCGATGAGATCATGCAACGCGATATCCAGCAGCATGCGTGTCGGTGCCAGAAAATCTGCCATCCGTTGCGGCAGGTTGAGCAAAAGCGTGCTGGCAGGCTGGCTGAGATCCAGTTGCTGCAACGCACGGATCACATCACTCAACACCCTTTCGGCGCTGCAACCATTGAGATAAGCGATATTGATACGCACTTCGCCCAGCCCGTTGACGTTTTTGTCTTCCAGCAGCAGATACAAGGTGTCCAGCCCTGGCACACAGCCCGAAGAGGCGGTGTAAAGTTGCAGATGCGGATACCGCAGGTCGGCGCGATATAACGTAGCTTTCACCGGCTCCTCCTCAGCGTTTGAGCATTTTCAGCGCGACATCGCAGTAAATTTTGCTGCCTGCGATGAATTCGTCGATCGGGATAAACTCATCAGGTTTGTGCGCGACCGCCAGCGAACCGGGGCCGATGATGATGCCTTTGGTTCCCAGGCTGCGAAAATGCACCAGATCGCAACCGCCCTGAAAACCGAACGGACCCGGTTCCGGATTGCCTTGTGCCGCGCAAGCTTCAACGCCGGCCAGCACAATCGGATCGCCGGAGTCGGTTTCGGTTGCACCGCCGGTGGTCGGTTTGAAGGTAATGATTTCGCTGCGTACACCGAATTTGTCATGGGCGAGTTGCAGTAAATCCTGAATCTCCTGTTTCACTGCGTCTTCGTCTTCGCCAGGCACCATGCGACGATCGAGCAGTAATTCGCAGGCACCCGGCAGTACGTTATCGGCATGACCGCCGTTAATGCGGGTGACCGTCAGGCTGGCATTACCGACCAGCGGATGACAGCGGCAGCGCACGGTGTGCTGGTGGGTTTCTTCCACCAGACCGAGAAGTTGTGCGGCGCGGAAAATAGCGTTCTCGCCCAGTTCCGGTGTGCCGGAGTGAGCGGTGACGCCGTGAACGCGGACCAGCGGGCGCAAACTGCCTTTGTGTGCCGAATACGTGGTGTTAGAGGTTGGTTCGCCGATCACCACGAAGTCGATATGTGCCGGGGCTTCGCGCACGTAAAATTTCGCACCTTCGCTGGCGACTTCTTCGTCGGCGACAAAAATCGCCATCAGCGTGCCGCTCCAGTCGTTGCGGTTGGCCGCCAGCCAGCGCATGGCTTCGATCATGGCGATCAGCGGCCCTTTGGCGTCGCAGGCACCGCGACCATATAACCGGCCGTCGCGTTCGGTGAGGGTGAACGGATCCTGCTGCCAGCCTTCACCAGCGGGCACCACGTCGATGTGGGTATTAAAAGCAAAGCACGGGCCTGCGCCATTTTCGAGGCGGCCAATCACGTTGGTGCGTCCCGGCGCGTATTCGCTGAGTGTCATGTCGAAGCCGATTTCGCTGAGCATGGCGCTGATAAGTTCAGCGGCTTCGCGTTCGCGCCCTGGCGGATTTTCGGTATTGATCGCGACCAGTGCGGCAAGGTCACGTTTCATTCTGCTGATATCGGGCGATGAAAGGCTCATCGGTGTCTCCTGAAATACAGTATTTGAAATACAGTTTGTGGCAAAAGTCAGGCCCCTGGTGAGAGCGCAGTGTGTGATTCAGTGCTGCTAAAAGTGATTAATGTAAGATTTGATCTAAGAAACGTTGCGCCCGCAGGCTGACGTCGCCGCCGAAGAATTTTTCGCCGGTCGCGTTTTCGATAATTTCGCCGTTTTCCATAAAGACGATTTGGTTGGCCGCGCGTTTCGCAAAGCCCATTTCATGCGTCACCACAATGCTGGTCATGCCTTCGGCGCTGAGATCGGCCATCACGTCGAGCACTTCGCGGATCATCTCCGGATCCAGTGCTGAAGTCGGTTCATCAAACAGCATCAGTTTCGGTTTCATCGCCAGCGCGCGGGCAATGGCGACGCGCTGCTGCTGACCGCCGGAAAGCTCATCAGGAAACGAATCGGCTTTATCCGGAATACGCACTTTGCCAAGCAGTTCCAGTGCCTGCGCTTCGGCTTCACTGCGGCTGACGCCCAGCACGGTCATGGGTGCCAGCATGATGTTTTCCGCGGCTGTCAGATGTGAAAACAGCTCGTAGTTCTGAAACACCATGCCGATGTCCTGACGCAGTTTGTGCGGCTCCATGCTGGCGTGGGTGATGTCCTGATCACGAAAGAAGATCGCGCCGCCCTGAATCGGTTCCAGCAAATTAATGCAACGCAGCAGGGTGGATTTGCCAGAACCGGACGGGCCGATCAGCACTACGGTTTCGCCCTGAGCCACATTCAGGGAACAGTTTTTCAGAACGTGTTGTGCGCCAAAATGTTTATCGACGCCGATGATTTCCAGAACCGGTTTGGATTTATTCACGGGCTTCTCCTCAGTTTGGCGTACTGCTGCGCAGCAGGCGTTCGGTCAAAGACAGCGCGGGTTTCTTACGCTTTTTCGGATCAAGAGAGCGTTCCAGCCAGGCCTGTCCGACCATAAAGATCGACGTCAGCACCAGGTAGTAAATCCCGGCGGCGCACAAGGCTTCGAAATAACGGAAGCTTGCGCTGGCGGTCTGGTTGGCGATAAGCAGAAGTTCCTGCACCGCAATCACTGACACCAGTGCGCTGGATTTGAGCATGCTGATCATCTGATTGCCCATCGGCGGCAGCACAATCCGCGCGGCCTGTGGCAAAACTATCTTGCGCATGATCTGGCTTTGGGTCATGCCGAGCGCCATCCCGGCAGTACGCTGACCGCTGCGTACGGCCTGCAAACCGGATCGCAGAATTTCTGCCATATAGGCGCCCTCATTTAAGGACAGCGCCATTACCGCGCAGGTAAAGGCGGAGAATCGCAGGCCAAAGGTCGGCAGAACGTTGTAAACGAAAATAATCTGGAACAGCACCGGTGTGCCGCGAAACAACCACAGATAAAAGAAAGCCAGAACGGAACCCGCACGGAAGCGGGATTCCTGCAGCAGGGCCAGCACCAGCCCGGCAATAATGCCAAAGAACAACGAGCACACCGTTAACAACAAGGTCATTAATGCGCCCTGAAAGAACGCCGGTGAGAACAGGTATTGCCAAACAAGATCAAGTGACATGAACTTTCCTCAACGTCAGGGCAAAGCTTTTCTTAACTTCGCGGTTTCAGAAAATGGACACTGAAGCCGGGAATTGCCATTTGCTGATGATTTTCTGATACGTGCCGTCTTTCACGACATCCTGAAGGCCTTTTTCCAGCAGCGATTTCATTTCGGTATCGCCTTTACGCACGGCAAAACCGATGTGCGTGTCAGCTTCAAATTCAGCACCGACGGCTTCGAAGGTGTCACCTTTTTCGCTCAGCAACGCTACCGCGCCCGGTGTTGACAGGAATTCCGCATCGGCACGTTTTTGGGCGACAGCGACGGCGGAATCGGTGGCTGCCGGGAAGGTCAGCACGGTCAGTGCCGGTTTTTTGGCATCGAGACATTTCTGGTTATCCGCACGCGCCTGGCTTTCTTCAATGCCGCCCAGCGTCACGGCAATGTTTTTTCCGCACAGGGACAAATCACGGCCAGTGATATTTTCCGGATTTCCTTTTGCCACAATCACGCGGCTGCCGATTTTCAGGTATGGCACGAAATCGACCTGCTCAGAACGGGTCGGGTTGATGTACATCGCGGAGTTAATGATATCCAGACGTTTGCCCTGCAATGCCGGGATCAGCCCTTTGAATTCCATCGACATCGGCGCCGGTTTCAGCGCCAGTTTTTCAGACATGGCGGTGATCAGGTCGATATCGAATCCGGTCAGCTTGCCGTCTTTGGTAAATTCAAATGGCATGAACGTGGCGGCGGTGCCGTACGTCAGCTGACCTTTGCTGACCAGAGCAGGTGCGGCGGCCTGGCTGAACAGCGGGGCACTCAGGCAAATAGCGGCCAGAGAGACGGCGGCATATCGACGCAAAAAATATTTTTTTGACATGACAGACTCCTGTTTCCCATGAGCAAGATTGCTCTTTGTGTCTCATTAAATACAATTAAACTTGTGAGTCAAGGCTCTTTTTTGGTGCATTAATTGCACGATTCGGGGGCTTTATCATCAGGCTTCACCCTCCTCAAGGCTTGTGATATTGTACAAACCTAAACAACAAATACTTTCAGGTGCTGCTATTCCATGACCCAAACTACGACAGCCAGCGGAAGGCGTCTGGCAAACCAAATCCTTGACCTGATACGTGAAGCAAAATTTGAGCCAGGTCACCATCTCAGGGAGCAACAGCTTGCTGATATGCTCGGCGTTTCCCGCACGCCGGTGCGTACCGCCCTGAAATTGCTGTGTGAATTAGGGATTATCGAAGCGCGGCGTAATCAGGGTTTTTTCCTGCTGAAAGCCTTCGATGAACTCCAGCGCATCAGCATCGATATCCCCGCCAGCAGCGATCAGGATTTATACGAGCAGCTGGTGAAAGATCGCATCGCCGGAAAGTTGCCGGATTCCCTGACGCAAACTGAAATCGCTCAGCGCTATGACGCCGATCGCGGGGTGCTGGCGCGCACGTTGTTGCGGCTGGCCGAGGATGGCCTGATCGCCCGCAATAAGGGGCATGGCTGGTCGTTTTTACCGACGCTGAATACCGATGTGGCGCTGAGTAACGGCTACGGATTCCGCCTGATGATTGAGCCGGGTGCGATGCTGGCGGCGGGATTTCATGCCGACAAGAGCGCGCTGCGCCGCTTGCGGATGCAGCATATTTATCTGATAACGCATCCGGATATTCTGGCTGTGGATGGCCGTCAGATTTTTGAAACGGATGCGACTTTCCACGAGATGCTGGCGGAATTCAGCGGCAACATTTTTGTTTTACAGGCGATCCAGCAGCAAAACCGGCTGCGTCGTTTGCTTGAGTTTGGCAGTTACACCAATAAACAACGCGTGCGCGAATGGTGCGAGGAGCACGTCGCCATCATCGACGCCGTGATGGAGGGACGAATGGAGGCGGCGGCGGAAATGATGCGCAGTCACCTGCAATCGGCTTATCAGATGGTGCTCAACAAAGTCAGTAAAGTTGGGTAAGTCATTGATGCGAAATTGATTATTTTCGCAATACGCTAAGCAGAGGAAAAAGTGATGGATTTTGGTATTCAGGGCCGCGTGTCAGATGGCGGCCCTTGCTGTGGCTGCCTCTGTTATTAACCCTGCTAATTTATAAGGATGACCTATAAGAATGCATGATATTGGTGCATCCTTCCTTTGCAGCGCATTTCATTCCCTTCTTTTTTTTCATCGTCGCCAGTTTTCTGCTCATCGTACGTAATCGTTTTCTCTTATATTTTGAGGTATTAGCTTTCTGAGCGGGCGTTTTTTACCTGCGCGCCGGAGATTGGCGTAAATCTTGCTTTTATTAGTCCAGCTTATTATTCGCATCATTAACGACCGCCCGGGGTTACCCCATTCGCGCAAGATGGAGACAGAGATGAATCTCAGACGTCTGAAGTACTTTGTGAAAATCGTCGATATCGGCAGCCTGACGCAGGCCGCTGATGTTCTGCACATCGCCCAACCGGCACTGAGCCAGCAACTGGCGACACTGGAAGGAGAATTGCAGCAACAATTGCTGATTCGCACCAAGCGCGGCGTCACTCCTACCGAAGCCGGTAATATTCTTTATTCCCACGCGCAGGCGATTTTGCGCCAGTGCGACCAGATCCACAGCGCGGTCAATAATGCCGGTCAGTCGCTGAACGGGCAGGTTTCCGTTGGTCTTGCGCCGGGCACGGCGGCTTCTCAGCTGGCGGTGCCGCTGTTACAGGCGGTGCGTAAACAGCATCCGGGCATTTTGTTGTATCTGAATGAAAATTTCGGCACGGCGCTGGGTGATTTGGTTCTCAACGGTCGCATGGATATGGCGGTATTTTATGGCACCAGTATGGCCGCCGGACTGAGCAGCCAGCCGCTGATGAAAGAGGATTTGTATCTCGTCGGGGCGCACTCGGTGCTGAATCCGGGGAAATATGTCGAACTGAGCGATGTGGCGAAAATGAATTTGTTCATGCCGCGCTCGCACAACGTGACCCGCCGTCTGGTGGATGACGCTATGGCGCTGCGCCGCCTGAGCGCGAATATCATCGGGGAAATTGAATCTGCTGCCACGCTGACTGCCGCCGTGGCCAGCGGTCTGGGCGTCACCATTTTGCCTGAATCTGCTGCCCGTGCCATGACCGGTCCGGCGAAAGCCTGGATGTCATGCATCAGCAGTCCGTCGATTCAGGTTCCGCTTTCACTGTGTGTTTCTGAAACGCTGGCATTATCGCAGGAAGCGATGGCGGTGAAGAAAATTCTGCTGTCACTGGTCTTCGAGCAAACCGCACCGGTTCTGGAACCGATGCTGGTCGCGAGCTGAAATCTGACGTTGCCCTCATCCGCAAGGAGAGGGCAGCTCCTTAACTTTCCAGTCTTCCCATCACTGATGCGCCGACCAGGCCACCGTCGGTCAGGAATTTCCCCGGCACCAGCAGCGTTTGTTGATAGTTGTGCAGAACGCCGCTGCGAACTTTCACATCCAGCGCGGCGATCAGTTCACTGGCAGAAGCCAGTCCGCCACCGGCGACAATCCGCGAAGGGCCAAGAATATTGACCAGTAAGGCCAGCGGTTCGGCGACCAGTTCCAGCCAGGCGTTAACGGTGAGAGACGCGCTGGCATCGCCATTCAGCCAGCCGGTCACGATCTCCAGACTGGTGCAGTCTTTATGATGAAAATGCTGATGTAAGCGTTCCATTCCACGAGCGCCACCCAGCATGTCGAGGCAACCGGTCTGACCGCAACCACATTTAAGCCGTGGAACGGCGTAGTTTTCGCCATTGATCACCAGCTCAGTGCGGGTGATGGCGCCGTGACCCCATTCGCCGGTGACGCCGCCGTGACCGCGCACCAGCTGGCCGTTGATCACCAGTCCGCCACCGACGCCGGTGCCCAGAATAATGGCGACCACCACCGGCTGGTGTTGCGCGTTACCGGCATGGGCTTCGGCGAGCGCAAAACAGTCCGCGTCATTCGCCGCCGTTACCGGACGGGCGAGCGCGACGCTGAGATCTTTCGCCAGCGAATGTCCGGTAAATGCCGGAATATTGGTTGCCAGCATTTCGCCGGTTTGTGGCGAAACCAGTCCGGCCGTAGAAATCGCCAGCGGTGTACCGGCGGGTAAATCCGCACCAAATTTTTCGATCAGATTGTGCATCGCCTGCACAAAATCGTCCCATGAAGAAACCGGTGTCGGGACTTTGCCGCATTCTTCCATTTCGCCGGGATGGCGCGAAACACCAAACTTAATAAATGAACCGCCGATATCGGCGCAAAAAACAGCTGAGGTCATGAGCGTGTGTCCAGTAAATCTCGCAGCCCGTCGCCCAGTACGTTAAAACCAAGCACGGTCAGCATAATGGCCAGACCCGGGAACAGCGAAAGGTAAATATTAATGCCGAGGAAATTACGGCCATCGCTCATCATGGTACCCCATTCCGGCATCGGCGGTTGCACACCAAGCCCCAGAAATGAGAGGCTGGCCGCGGCAAGAATGACCGTACCGGCGGTCAGCGTCGACTGGACGATAATCGGCCCGATGGCATTGCGCAAAATGTAATGTACGATGATCCGGTAATTAGACAAACCCAGCGCCTGCGCCGCTTCGACATATTCCATCTGCTTTAAACCGAGCGTCAGGTTACGGCTCAGACGCGCATACACCGGGATAGCGAACAGCGAAATGGCGATCAAAAGATTCACCAGACCGCCGCCGAGAATACTGACCACCAGAATCGCCAGCACGATGCCCGGAAACGCGAACAGCATATCCATAAACCACATGATGATCATGTCGGTATAACGACCTGCCATACCGGCAATAATGCCCAGCGGAATACCGATAATCATCGCCAGACCAACACTCAGCACCACTTCAATAATGGAAATGCGCGCCCCGTAAATGACGCGGGCGAAGATATCACGCCCGTAATCGTCAGTGCCAAACCAGTGATCGGCACCGGGGGAAAGCAGGGTATCAATCAGATCCTGGGCGTAAGGATCGTGACGGGCAATTAAGGGTGCGAACACTCCCATCAGCACAATCAGACTGACGATAAAGCCGCCGATAGACACTGCCGGATGTCGCCACAACCAGCGGAAAAACCGCAGCGTGCGCGGTTTGCGACGGGGTAATTGCGTGATAATGGCAGACATTAATCGAACCTTATTTTTGGATTCAGGAAAGCGATCAGTAATTCACCGAGCAGATTCATCACCACCACACCGCAGACAGCGACCAGCGCAACGCCCTGAATCACGGGATAGTCGCGATAACGCACGGAATCTACCAGCAAGCGGCCAATGCCCGGCCAGTTAAAGACAGATTCTGTCACCACTGCGCCGCCAATCAGGCTGCCGAAATTGAGCGCCACAATGGTGACAATCGGGATCAGCGCGTTACGAAAAGCATGGCTGCAATACACGGTCGTTGCCGACAACCCCTTGGCGCGGGCGGTGCGGATATAATCTTCCGAGAGCACATCCAGCATGCTGGAACGTGTCATGCGCGCCATCACCGCCATCGGCAAAACGGCCAGCGTCACCGAAGGCAGAATATAGCTTTTCCATGACGTTGCGCCGAGCAGCGGCAGCCAGCCGAGATTGACCGAGAATGTGTTCATCGCCATCAGCCCCAGCCAGAAGTTGGCAATCGAAGCACCGGCGATCGCCAGTAACATCACGCCAAAATCCGGCCAGCGGTTGCGGTACACCGCGCCTATCATGCCCGCCGGAACGCCAATCGCCACTGCCAGAAAATACGACAGTACTGCCAGCATCAGCGTGTAAGGCATGCGTTCCCCGATTTCCTGCGTCACCGGCTGCTGCGACTGCAACGAGACGCCGAGATTGCCGTGCAGAACGTCACCGGCAAAATGCAGATACTGCGTCAGCAGCGGCTGATCCAGCCCGAGGCGAACGCGCATGGCATCAACGGCTTCCTGCGTGGCTTCAGGCCCGGCCATCAGACGTGCCGGATCCCCCGGCAGCGCGCGGATGGACACAAAAATCAGCATCGAAACCCCGATCAGGATGATCGGGAAGGCGATGAGTTTTTTGGCAAGATAGGCTTTCATGGCTATTTCCCACTGTGAATGCGTTTATTTCTTCTGAGCATCTTTCACCACAATTTGCCCGCCCGGGATCATCGTGACGCCTGAGATGTTTTTGCCGGTGGCGTACAAGTCATTCTGGTAATACAACAGCACCTGCGGCGCCTGCTGGTTAATCTCTTTCTGCGCATCGACATAAATCGCGTTGCGGGTATTTTCATCCAGCGTCGATGCGGCCTTGTCTAACATTTCATCCAGTTTCGGGTCACTGAAGAAGCCCAGATTTGCGCCGCCCGGAGCAAAACTTTTGCTGTAGTACAGCGGACGAAGTTGCAGATCGGCGCCGTTCGCGCCGGAAGACCAGGATGCCAGCACCGCGCCGGTGTTATCGGCTTTTTTACCGGCCTGATCGGCAAATGCCGCTTTGGTCCATACGCCGCTTTCCATGATTTTCACGTCCAGCTTCACGCCAATTTTCGCCCACATGCTTTGCAGCACCTGGCCGATACGTGCGTCCTGACCCTGCACTGCAATCGACATTGTGAATCCGTCAGCCACACCGGCTTCTTTGAGCAGGGATTTGGCTTTCGCCAGATCCAGCGGATACGGGTTCAGGGTTTTGTCATAACCGGCGGTGACCGGTGCCAGCGGCGAGTTTGCCGGTTGCGCGAAGCCGGACATGATGGCGCGCACCAGACCGTCACGGTCGGTGGCGTAGTTCAGTGCCTGACGCACACGGACGTCGCTGAGCGGTTTGAGATCGGTATTCAGCGCCACCCAGAATACAGAGGCACCCGGGCTTTCATGCAGGTCGAACTTCGGATTGTTTTTCAGCACGCGGGCAAACTGCGGCGGCACCGGGTTAATCACGTCAGTTTCGCCCGCCTGCAACGCCATATTCATGACCGAAGGCTCGGCGCTCCACGTCCATTTGATGTCATCTGGCCCGGCAGCTTTATCACCCCAGTAGCCCGGATATTTTTCTTCCAGCACGAATTCACCGGTTTTGTATTGCACCATTTTGTACGGGCCGGTGCCGACGGCTTTGCTGTCGAGTGTGCCGGTTTTATCGGCCGCCGGACTGACCATCAGACAGGCGCCGGTGGTCAGTAAATTCAGGAATGCGGGATACGGTTTTTTCAGTTTAAAGACAACGGTGGAATCGTCGGTTTTGGTCACGCTGTCGAGGAAGGTGCGCAGACGTCCGCTGGCCGCCAGACCGCGTTTTGTGTCGAGATGGCGGGCAAAGTTGGCGACCACCGCATCGGCGTTAAACGGAGTGCCGTCATGGAAAGTGACGCCGCTGCGCAGTTTGAATGTCCACACCAGCCCGCTTTCATCACTGCTCCAGGAAGTCGCCAGCGCGGCTTCAGGTTTCAGTTGCGGCGACATGCGCAGCAGGCCTTCATACATCGGATCCAGCACGGTACCGGTAAAGGTCGCGGTCTGGTTGCCCGGATCCATACTGCGCGGTGCTTCGTTTTGCATCACGTTCAGTGTGGCGGCGTAAACCGGCAGCGAAAACGCCGCCAGAAGAGCGCTGCTCAGCAACGTTAACTGCACGGGACGCCGGATGTAACGGGTAATCTTCATGTTCTGCCCTCTGCGTGAAAAATCGGATTAAGTGGCTCTGGCTACGTCTGCCGGTTTGGTAAAGCGCCGGTTTTAATGACAGTTTGTTTTAACAAAGAGATTTAACAAATAGTTCATATGAAATACTTATATGCCAACATTTAGTTTATTTTGTGAACTAATTGGCATTGATATATCCATTTCCAGCGTTTAATGTCAATGCAGATGACCGAAAACTGAGAGCGCCGAAACGAATATGCTAACAATTTTGCAACGTCAGATATTGGGTGCGGTCAATGCATCCGGCGGTCTGAGCCGTACCGAACTGGCGCAGCTTTCAGGAATGAGCAAAGCGGCGATTGGCGGCGTGGTGCGTGAAATGATCGACGCCGGTTTCCTGCACGAAGCGGAAACCGTGCCGGGGAACGGGCAGGGCAGACCCTCGGTGCGGCTGGTGGTTCATCCGGATGGCGCGTGGTTTGCGGGCGTTTCTTTGCTGCAAAATCCGGCGCAGATGGCGCTGATTAATCTGCATGGCGAAATCCTTTCACGGGTGTCTTTCGATGCCGGTGCGAGTCCGCAGCGTCTGGCAGAAAACATCGCCAGCGCGTTACCGGCACTGCTTGAACCGCATCCCGAAGCGGCAAAAAAACTGGTCGGGCTGGGGGTGACGTTATCCGGCCTTATTGATGAAAATCAGTCCACCTGCGTACAGTCGGCGCTGCTTGGCTGGCGCGATGTGCCGCTGGCCAGCCTGATTTCACAGGCCACCGGCATGGACGTGGCCATCGAAAATGACGCCAAAGCACTGGCGGTGAGTGAGAAAAATTTCGGGCAGGCGCGGGATTTGAGCAGCTTTACGCTGGTCAGTCATGGTGCAGGGATCGGCAGCGCGCATTTTGTCGCCGGTCAGTTGCATCGCGGCCTGCATGGCGGCGCAGGGGAAATCGCCCACTGCACGCTGGAACTGAACGGTTTGCCCTGCCGCTGCGGCAAGCGCGGTTGTCTCGATACGCTGGCATCTCTGAATGCCATTGCCGAAATGGCCAGAGACGGCGGGCTGGAAGCGACCACCATTGGCAGCCTGGAAAAGCTGGCGATGCAGGGTGTCAGCGAAGCGGTACGTATTCTGCACCGTGCCGGTTCGGCGCTCGGTTTAGCGATATCCCATCTGATTCAAATTAATGACCCGGACCTGATCCTGATAGCTCATCAGGACGCAGATTTCTCCGGGCTGTTCGGCACGGTTGTTCATCAGTCTATCGAAGCCAATGTTTTGCCGGGAAATGCCGGGAAAACGCCGGTTCGTACTTTTACCCTAAATGACGACACCTGGGCGCGCGCGGCGGCGAGTATTGCTGCACACCGCTTTCTGGTCGGTCTGAAGCCTGTCTGAGGAATCATCAACATGCGTATAGCTGTCAGCGGTATCCACATTGAATGCAGCACTTATAACCCGGTGCTAAATGAGGAGAAGGATTTCACCGTCGTGCGTGACGCCCAGTTACTGGCGTCGCCGCGTTTTCGTTTTTTGCAGGATTACCCGGCGACGTTTTTACCGACTATCCACGCCCGTGCCATTGCCGGTGGTCCGGTAGCGCGCGCGACGTACGATAAATTCAAAGCGGAAATGCTGGCAGGACTGGAAGCGCAAAAACCGTTCGATGGCTTATATCTGGCGATGCACGGCGCGATGTATGTCGAAGGGCTGGAGGATGCGGAAGGCGATTGGATTGCTGCGGCGCGTAAAGCCGTCGGGCCGGATTGTCCGATCAGCGTCAGTTATGACCTGCACGGCAATGTTTCTCAGCGGATTATCGACGCCATTGATATGTTTTCGACTTACCGCACTGCGCCCCATATCGATGTGGAGGAAACCATGCGCCGTTCGGTCGCGATGCTGGTGAAACATCTGCAAACCGGTGTAAAACCGACGCTGCTGTGGGTGCCGGTGCCGGTGGTATTACCGGGTGAACGTACCAGTACGGAAGATGAACCGGCGAAAAGTTTGTACGCCCGTCTGCCAGAAATGGATGAAGTGGATGGCGTGTGGGACAGCTCGCTGATGGTTGGTTATGTATGGGCAGATGAGCCACGAGCGACAGCAGCAGTGATCATGACCGGCACCGACCGGACGGCGCTGGAACAACAGGGCACGCAACTGGCGCAGGCTTACTGGGACGCGCGCGAAGATTTCGTGTTTGGCTGTGAAACGGACACCGTTGAGGCCTGCGTGAAAAAGGCGATTGCCTGTGAAACTCGTCCGGTGGTGCTGGCCGATTCCGGCGATAACCCGACCGGCGGCGGCGTGGGCGATCGTGCAGATGTGTTGCAGGAGCTTATCAAACAGTATGCGCAAAATACGATCGTGGCAGGTATTGCCGATGCACCGGCAACGGACGCGGCATTTAACGCTGGCGTGGGATCCGTGCTGACGCTGACGTTAGGGGCTTCGCTGGATCATTCCAGCCCGCAGGTGAAAGGTGATTTTGAGGTGGTTTTCCTGCTCGATGCACTGACACCTTCTGACCGTCAGGCGGTTCTGCGCACTGGCGGAATTGACGTCGTGGTGTCGGCGCGTCGTCGTCCGTATCACAACATCAGCGATTTCACTGTGCTGGAACTCGATCCGCATAGCGCCGATATCGTGGTGGTGAAATCCGGTTATCTGTCGCCGGAACTGGCGCCGATTGCCAGTCCGAATCTGATGGCGCTGTCTAACGGCGTGGTGGATCAGTTTGTAGAGCGCCTGCCGCGCAACCGCAAAGCACGCAAAACCTTCCCGTTTGACCGGGATTTCAGCTATGTGCCGCAGGTGCAGATTTCCGCGCGCAGCAAATAATTCAGGAGCCATAAGATGAATCAGACCGCCGGACAGCAGGAAAAACGTCAGCCCGTGCTGAGCGTGAAGCATCTGACCACTTCATTTCTCGGCGAGGACGACTGGCTGCCGGTAGTGCGTGATTTGTCGTTTGACGTCTATGCCGGAGAAACGCTGGCGATTGTCGGTGAATCCGGTTCAGGCAAGAGCGTGACGTCGCTGTCGGTGATGCGTTTACTGAAAGCACAAAGCAGCCGGATTGAGGGCGAGGTCTGGCTTAATCAGCGCAATGTGTTACGGCTCTCGGACAAACAGATGCGCGATATCCGCGGCAATGAGATGGCGATGATCTTTCAGGAACCGATGACGTCGCTTAATCCGACATTCAGTATTGGCCGCCAGATTGCCGAAAGCCTGAAGCGGCATCGCGGCATGTCGTCATCTGAAGCGCGGGCTGAAACCCTGCGGTTGCTGGAAAAAGTGCGTATTCCGAATGCTAACGCGCGTTTTGATGAATATCCGCATCAGTTTTCCGGCGGCATGCGCCAGCGCGTGATGATCGCCATGGCGCTGGCGCTGAAACCGAAATTACTGATCGCAGACGAACCCACGACCGCGCTGGATGTGACGATTCAGGGACAGATTCTGGATTTGATCAAGACGTTGCAGGAAGAAGAAGGGATGGCGGTGCTGTTCATCACGCATGATATGGGCGTGGTGGCGGAGATTGCCGACCGGACGCTGGTGATGTATCGCGGAGAAGCGGTGGAAAGCGGGGCGACGGAAGACATTTTCCACCGGCCTCAACACCCGTATACCCGTGCATTACTTGCGGCGGTGCCAAAATTAGGGTCGATGCAGGGGCGCGACTGGCCGCTGCGTTTTCCGCAAATCAACCTGCAAACCGGTGAAGCCAGTGTGCCGCAAGAAGTGGCGGGAACCATAGATTCGGGGCTGACGCCGTTGTTATCGGTCAAAAACCTCAGCGCGCGTTTTCCGGTGTATGGCGGTATTTTCAGCCGTCAGGTAGGCGCGGTGCACGCGGTGGAAAATATCAGCTTTGATTTATTTCAGGGCGAAACGCTTTCGCTGGTCGGCGAGTCCGGTTGCGGGAAATCCACGACGGGTCGTGCTGTGACCCGTCTGCTGAAGCCGCACAGCGGCGCGATTGATTTCGACGGTTTCGATGTCACGAATCTGGGTAAGCGCGACATTTTGCAAATGCGTCAGCGCATCCAGATGATATTTCAGGATCCTTTCGCCAGTCTTAACCCGCGTATGCGCATTGGCGACGCGCTGATCGAACCGATGCTGCAACATAAACTGCATAACCGCAGCGATGCGAAAGAGAAGGCGGCGTCGCTGCTGCAAAAGGTCGGGTTGTCGCCGGATATGCTGCGCCGTTTTCCGCACGAGTTTTCCGGCGGTCAGCGTCAGCGAATTTGCATCGCGCGTGCCCTGACGCTCGATCCCAAAGTGATTGTCGCTGATGAGTCGGTTTCGGCGCTGGATGTGTCAGTGAAAGCGCAGGTCGTGAATTTGCTGCTCGATTTGCAGGAAAGCATGAATCTTTCCTATCTGTTTATTTCGCATGACATGGCGGTGGTTGAGCGGGTGAGTCATCGCGTGGCAGTGATGTATCTGGGGGAAATCGTGGAGATCGGGCCACGCGCGGCAATATTTGATAATCCCCAACATGCGTATACCAAAAAACTGATGGCATCTGTGCCGGTGCCGGATCCCTCCCGCAGAATGCTCAAACGGCAAATGCAGGTGGATGAGCTGAAGAGCCCGGTGCGCGATAACGGCTATGTTCCGCCGCAAAGGCAATATCAGGAAATATCAGCAGGACATTTTGTTCAGGTTTGATGGGGGATACAGGAAAGTTTACTAAGAAGTGACTCAGGGATGAGTCTGGAAGATGGTGGTGGGGGAAGGATTACTCGTCCTCCGGACTTGCCCTTCGGGTCGTTGCTGCGCAACGTTGTCTCGCTTTGCTCGGCTCAAACCTTCGGGTCGAAGGTTCTCTATCCTTCCCGATTTGCATTTTTATTTTAGTTTGGAGTTTTCGTAAAAGGGACGGAATTTCTGGAAGATGGTGGTGGGGGAAGGATTCGAACCTTCGAAGTCGATGACGGCAGATTTACAGTCTGCTCCCTTTGGCCGCTCGGGAACCCCACCACAATTTTTTGTGGCATTTACTACTTACTTCTGGCCTTAAATCATCATGCGCTACATGGATGATTTATCGTTACAGCGGTTAGCTGCGAACGGGGCGCATAATACCAAATGATTCGAAGGTGTAAAGCGCTGAAAGCGATAAAAAAGTTCGTTTGCGGGTTTTTTGTTCTTAACGGTGCTTCTCTGAACGAAAAGCACCGTCAGAATACGGTTTACAGAATAACTGTGCGATTTCCGTAAACAAATACGCGCTGCGTCAGCACGCGGTATAACGCCCGGCTGAGGACATTTTTCTCAACGTCACGGCCTGCACGCATCATATCTTCAGCGGTATAAGTGTGATCGACGTTGATGACGTCCTGCATGATGATCGGGCCTTCATCCAGACTGTCATTTACATAGTGCGCTGTGGCGCCAATCAGTTTCACGCCACGCTCATAGGCCTGATGGTACGGACGGGCACCGATGAATGCTGGCAGGAACGAGTGATGAATGTTGATCACCTGATGCGGATAATGCTGCACAAAGCCTGGCGTCAGTACGCGCATGTATTTCGCGAGCACCACATAATCAGGCTGGTACTGATCGATTTGCGCAATCATTGCGCTGTCGTGCTGTTCGCGGGTCAGACCGTCGTGGCTGACCAGATGGAACGGAATATCGAAACGCTCGACTAACGTCTGCAAGGTATCGTGGTTGCCAATGACCGCAGCAATCTCGACATCCAGACCACCGTAAGCAGCTTTCATCAGTAAGTCGCCCAGGCAATGCGCCTCTTTGGTGACCAGAATGACGATGCGGCGACGTCCGGTGCTGTTCAGCTCACGGACAGAACCGGCTGGCAGCGCGCTGTCGAGATCGGCCAGCAGGGTGGTGTCGTTGAAAATCCCTTCCAGCTCAGTACGCATAAAGAAGCGGCCGGTGCGGTGATCCACAAATTCGTTGTTCTGCACGATATTGAGTTCGTGCTTGTAGCAAATGTTGGTAATTTTGGCGATCAGACCTTTTGCGTCAGGGCAAATGGTGCGTAACACCTTGGTTTGTACGTTCTGTTGCGGCATGAGGGTGTGGATCCTGTCCAAGACTTATCAATATTACGGTTGAATTATTTACCGCAGCACTTCTTATATTTTTTGCCGGAACCGCACGGGCAAGCATCGTTCCGGCCTGTCTGCGGTTTAATTCCGTCAATATAGTACCAGCGTTCTTTTAAACGAAGAAATCGCGAGCGTTCATGGATGAGGTGAATGTGTTCATCACCGGTTTCTGTGAATCGCGCAGCAAACTCCACAAAGCCTTCATTATTATCACGCCCGTCTGTTTCGCTGATGACCTGAAGTCCTTGCCAGTGCGTGCTGGTAAAACCTTCCTGTAAACTGTCGCACCATTGCTCTGGTTGACAGTCCGGGTGCCAGGAGGCGATCAGATAACTCGCATTTTTCAAAACATAGGCTGTGTAGCGCGAGCGCATCAAAGCTACCGGAGAAGGCGCCACTTTATTCTCAGTAATGTAGGGCTGGCAGCATTCTTCATAAGAAAGGCTGCTGCCGCAAGGGCATAGTTCAGACACACAAACTCCTGAATAGGCAGAGTATCGACATCCGGCGCGCGGTCTGCGCTATTGAATGCACCAAAGTGATATGTTACCTAACAAACTCGCCGGGTGACAACGCGCTTCCCGGCCCATTTTTAAGATATGCGAATTATTAAGGTCATCAGATGAGCAGAAAAGTCACCATCGGTCTTGCCCTGGGGTCGGGAGCGGCAAAAGGGTGGGCGCACATTGGCGTGATCAATGCCCTGAAAGAAATGGATATCGAAGTCGATGTGGTGGCGGGTTGCTCGGTCGGTGCGCTGGTCGGTGCCGCGTATGTGAGCAACAGGTTACCGGCGATTGAAAGCTGGGTCCGTTCGTTTAGCTACTGGGATGTGCTGCGGCTGATGGATTTTTCATGGCGACGCGGCGGTTTGCTGCGCGGAGAGCGGGTTTTCAATGCCGTCGGTCAGTTGATCCGTATCGATGAGTTTGAAAAGTGCTCGAAGAAGTTTGGTGCCGTCGCGACTAACCTGAGTACCGGACGTGAACTGTGGCTGACTAAAGGCGATTTGCATCAGGCTATTCGCGCCTCATGCAGTATGCCTGGCCTGCTGGCACCGGTCTGGCATAACGGTTATTGGCTGGTTGACGGCGCCGTGGTCAATCCTGTGCCGGTGTCGCTCACCCGCGCTCTGGGGGCCGATATCGTGATTGCTGTCGATCTCCAGCATGACGCGCATCTGATGCAGCAAGATTTGCTTACCGTACAACCGACGGGAGAAGCACTAAATACTGAGAAAGAAGTCAGCTGGCGTGACAGAATCCGCCAGCGCTTAACTCGTCCAAACGCCAGAAAGCCGAATGTCAGCCCTTCGGCGATGGAGATTATGTCTACCTCTATTCAGGTGCTGGAGAACCGGCTTAAGCGTAACCGTATGGCAGGTGATCCGCCTGATGTGTTGATCCAGCCGTATTGTCCGCAGATTTCGACGCTGGATTTTCATCGGGCGGAAGAAGCGATTGAGGCGGGCCGGCTTGCGGTTGAAAAGCAAAGAGAGCAGTTGTTGCCCCTGATAAAAAATAGACAGTTCTGAATGGCTTAAAACGTCTTTGGTCGAATCTGACAATTCTGCCAAGCAAAAACAGGCTTTATGAGCCACTATTAGAATAAGAAATTCTGGGGGACCCTGATGGACAAGCCACTTACAAGCAAGCATATTCTCATCGTTGAAGACGAAGCCGTTTTCCGATCTATTCTTGCTGGCTATGTAAGTTCCCTGGGTGCCACCTTTACCGAAGCTGAGAATGGTCTTGAAGCGTTATCCCTGCTTGAGGACTACCCGCCTGACCTGATCCTCTGTGACTTAGCGATGCCAGAAATGGGCGGGATGGAGTTTGTCGAAAATCTGCGGTTGCAGGGCAACAAAATCCCGGTGCTGGTGATTTCTGCCACCGATAAAATGACCGATGTCGCTTCTATGCTGCGACTGGGCGTGGAAGATGTTCTGCTTAAACCTATTAACGATTTGCAGCGTTTACGTGAGGCGTTACTTACGTCATTGTACCCAAAGCTTTTTTCCTCACAGGCGATGGAAGAAAGTTCACTGGTTCAGGACTGGGAAGCGCTGTGCCGCAATCCGAATGAAGCCCGGCGGTTATTGCAGGAGTTGCAACCGCCTGTGCAGCAGACGCTGGCGAGTTGCCGCATTAACTACCGGCAACTGACAACGGCGGACCGTCCGGGGCTGGTGCTCGATATTGCGGCGCTTTCATCCAAAGATCTCGGGTTTTATTGTCTTGACGTCACCCGCGCCAATGAAAATGGCGTTCTGGCAGCCTTATTATTGCGGGCCATTTTTAACAGCTTATTACGTGAGCATTTGAGTAATCAGCAACAGCGGTTACCGCAAATGTCAACGTTGCTAAAACAAGTCAATCATTTATTCAGACAGGCTAATCTTGAAGGGCAATTCCCTTTGTTACTGGGTTATTATCACGCCGGTTTTAAGAATCTCATTCTGGTTTCTGCGGGATTACATGCCAACGTCAATACCGGCACCAATATGATCCAGCTCAGTAACGGTGTCCCGCTGGGCACGACGGGTGCGACATATTCCAATCAAATCAGTCAGAAATGCGATGCGTGGCAGTGTCAGGTATGGGGAGCGGGTGGACGTCTGAGATTAATGCTGTCCACAGAGTGAACTCACTTATTGTCACTGATAATAATGCCTTAATAACATTGAGCATTTTTTCGGCGTGTTATTACCTGTCTTCGTTTTAATCCATTCTGCTAAGACCTATCTTATGCAAAATATGTCTTTGCAGGCGAACTTGCGGCTGAAACTGGTATAATGCGTTCCGGAATTTTTGGCTGTCTGTTTCACGTTGTTTAAAAAATAACAAATAGGAATTCGCTGATGAAAGTAACAGTTTTTGGTATCGGTTACGTCGGACTTGTTCAGGCGGCGGTTCTTGCTGAAGTCGGGCACGAAGTTTTGTGCATCGATGTTGATGCAAAGAAAGTGGAAAACCTGAAGAACGGGCAGATCCCAATTTTTGAACCAGGTCTAACTCCTCTGGTTCAACGTAATTACGAAGCAGGGCGTTTGCTGTTCAGCACCAATGCGGCTGAAGGTGTTGCCCACGCTACCGTTCAGTTTATCGCTGTCGGTACTCCGCCAGATGAAGATGGTTCTGCGGATCTTAAATATGTGACTGCCGTAGCGCGCACTATTGCCGAGCACATGACGGAACCTAAAGTAGTTATCGATAAGTCTACTGTGCCGGTGGGTACCGCCGATAAAGTGCGTGCGGTAATGAGTGAAAAACTCAAAGAACGCGGCGTGGATATCACTTTTGATGTCGTATCCAATCCTGAGTTCCTGAAAGAAGGTGCTGCGGTTGCTGACTGTATGCGTCCTGAGCGTATTGTCATCGGTACAGATAATCTTGATGCCATCGATCCTATCCGTGAGCTTTACGAACCGTTTAACCGTAATCACGATCGTATGATCCTGATGGATATCCGCAGTGCTGAACTGACCAAATATGCGGCCAACTGTATGCTGGCAACTAAAATCAGCTTCATGAACGAAATGTCCAATCTGGCAGAGATGCTGGGTGCTGATATCGAAAAAGTGCGTCAGGGGATTGGTTCAGACTCCCGTATCGGTTACCACTTTATCTATCCAGGTTGCGGTTATGGCGGTTCCTGTTTCCCTAAAGATGTTCAGGCATTAATCCGTACTGCAGAACACATCGGGTATCAGCCGAAACTTCTGCAGGCGGTGGAACAGGTCAATTATCAGCAAAAATATAAATTGCCTGCTTTCATTCAGCGCCACTTCGGTGACGACCTGAAAGGCAAAACCTTTGCGCTTTGGGGGCTGTCCTTCAAACCTAATACCGATGACATGCGTGAAGCCTCAAGCCGTGTATTAATGGAACAGCTCTGGGCTGCGGGTGCGAAAATCAAAGCTTATGATCCTGAAGCCATGAATGAGACACAGCGTATTTATGGTCATCGCGAAGATTTAGAATTAATGGGTACTAAAGAATCCGCATTGCACAATGCTGATGCGTTGATTATTTGTACTGAATGGCAGAACTTCCGTGCCCCTGATTTCGATGTGATCAAAAAAGCATTAAAAGAGCCGGTTATCTTTGATGGTCGAAACTTATTCGATCCTGAACGTTTGGAGAAACGCGGGTTTACTTACTACGGCATTGGCCGCGGTGCTTCAATCAATCCGGTTCTGTAAGGAGTTTTCATGAAATATCTGGTTACCGGCGCAGCGGGCTTTATTGGTTTCTATGTGTCGCAACGTTTGTTAGCAGCGGGTCATTCGGTTGTCGGCATCGATAATCTGAATGATTATTATGATGTCAGCCTGAAACTGGCGCGGCTTGCTCAGCTGGAGAATAAAGACGGCTTCGAGTTTATTAAGCTGGATTTAGCCGATCGTGAAGGCATGGCCGCATTGTTTGCCGGGCAGCGTTTCGAACGTGTGATCCATTTGGCCGCGCAGGCTGGTGTCCGATATTCAATCGAAAATCCTCTGGCTTATGCTGATTCCAACCTGGTAGGTTTTGTAAACATTCTGGAAGGTTGTCGCCATAATAAAGTCGGGCATTTGCTCTATGCTTCTTCCAGCTCAGTTTATGGCTTGAACAAAAAGCAACCTTTCTCAACCGATGATTCTGTTGACCATCCTGTTTCATTGTATGCGGCGACGAAAAAAGCCAATGAATTAATGGCTCACACCTATTCACATCTTTATGGATTACCAACGACCGGATTACGTTTCTTTACGGTATATGGTCCCTGGGGACGTCCTGATATGGCATTGTTTAAATTTACTAAAGCAATGCTGGAGGGACAGAGTATTGACGTTTATAACCACGGTGAAATGCGTCGAGACTTTACTTATATCGATGATATTGCAGAAGCCATTGTTCGTTTACAGGATGTCATTCCGCAATCAGATCCTGACTGGACTGTGGAACAGGGATCTCCGGCCAGCAGTTCCGCGCCTTATTGCGTTTATAATATCGGCAATAACAATCCGGTAAAACTCATGGCCTATATCAGTGCGCTGGAGAAGGCATTAGGCATGGAGGCAGTTAAGAATATGCTGCCAATGCAACCGGGCGATGTACACGAGACCAGCGCGGATACGCAGCCATTGTCGCAGGCCATTGGCTTTGCGCCTGAAACCAGCGTCGAGCAGGGCGTGCAGAAGTTTGTTGACTGGTATCGGGATTTTTATCAGGTCTGAAATTCAGGATAAAACTTCTGTTATGTTGAAGGTTGCTCAGGCAGCCTTTTTTATGGAATCAGTTAAGTCCTATAGCAGTCTGAATGTAATCTCTTTTTAAGATGTACTTGGTTCGTTTTTGTATTAGTGATAAGAAGCATTTATCTGCGGGATTAGAAAACGAAAAGCCCATCATAAAGATGGGCTTTTTTGTATTAACATTTACGTTAATAAGGGCAATTACAGCAGGAAATCGTCCAGTGATTTACCTTGCTCTTCGATTGCTTTCTTGATTACAGCTGGAGTACGGCCCTGGCCAGTCCAGGTTTTGTTTTCGCCGTTTTCATCAACGTATTTGTATTTAGCAGGACGCGCTGCACGTTTTGCTTTGCCGGTAGCTTTAGTTGCAGCCATGGTTTGCAGCAATTCGTTAGGGTCAATACCATCAGCAATCAGCATTTCACGGTATTGTTGCAGTTTGCGAGTGCGCTCTTCAATCTCAGCAGCTGCCTGAGAATCTTCTTCGCGACGTTCGTTCACAACAACTTCTAATTTTTCCAGCATCTCTTCCAGAGTTTCCAGAGTGCATTCTCTTGCTTGCGCGCGCAGAGTACGGATGTTGTTCAGAATCTTTAATGCTTCGCTCATTATACTAGTCTCAAATTATATTGGTGGGGGGCGTTTGGCTAATAATAGAATGCTCTTCAGTATTCTGCAATAGCCAATTTGTATACCTGACCTTAATTTACGCATTTAAAGCAAATGGTGAATGTGTCATGCAAAATATAGGCAGGACATTTCACACTATTTATCTGAGGTCTATAACCCTAATTTCAATACACGCTTAAGCGCTATTGTTGCAATGTGTAAGTCGTTTTATAAGCATGCGATTGTTCACATAATTAAAGAAGAAGTGTAGATAACTAATGTAGGGGCAGGGGAAATGGGGGGAGGCCGTATCGCAAAAGCATACTCAAATTTTTACTTTTATGAGCTTCTACCCAGCCAGATATTGTATAGACAAACCCATTATGCGGCCCTCTGGTATATAAGATGAGCCATGTCAGGGAGTATTGTCGTCTAACGATTACGGATTATCGGCTATTGCATTTATAAATTTTGATTGTAAGTTTCTGTGATTTTTTCAAATGTAATGATTCTTTGAACCGTCCCCGATAACTGTGCCAGAGGGGTGTGGTTATAGATTGTCAGGCTTGTGGTACAATCCACGCCGAAAATTTATGCCATCCATTTACATTATGGGGTCACTCCTTCATGGCTCAGCTTTATTTCTATTACTCGGCGATGAATGCCGGTAAGTCTACTTCGCTATTGCAATCTTCATATAATTATCAAGAACGTGGTATGCGCACGCTGGTGTTAACAGCAGAATTAGATCATCGTTTCGGCGTCGGTAAAGTCAGCTCCCGAATCGGTTTATCCTCGCCGGCAGAGCTCTACAATAAGGACACTGAACTTTTTAATCTGATAGCCCAGGAGAATCGCTTACAGCGTCTGAGCTGCGTTCTGATAGATGAATGCCAATTCCTCACTAAGGCGCAGGTATCCCAGCTCACTGACGTTGTGGACGATCTGGATGTGCCGGTACTTTGTTATGGCCTGCGGACCGATTTTCGTGGTGAACTTTTTGAGGGCAGTGAATATTTGCTGGCATGGGCGGATAAACTGGTTGAGCTGAAAACCATTTGTCACTGCGGGCGTAAGGCTAACCGTAACCTGAGGCTGGATGAGAAGGGTAACGCCCTGCATGATGGCGCACAGGTCGTTATAGGCGGTGACGAAAGCTATGTATCTGTCTGCCGTAAGCACTACAAAGAAGCCATGGCGGCGTTTGATACCACGGTCGAAGCTAAACCAGAGTAAATCTGCAAAGTATTTACAGAGGGTTTTTGGCTTTTATCTTCAAAGCCATTCTCAAGTTTTCCCTCATTTATCCTGAATCCATAAAAAAACCCGCTTTTCAGCGGGTTTTTACTTTCTGATTTTAGCTATCAGAAACTCAGCAGATTATTTTTTGCTGGTTTTCTTTTCAGCTTTAGGAGCAGCAACAACAACTTCTGCTGCCTCTTCTTCGCTGAATTCGCGGCCGTAGAAAGTATCCATCAGAATCTGTTTCAGTTCAGAGATCAGCGGGTAACGTGGGTTAGCACCGGTACACTGGTCATCGAACGCATCTTCAGACAGTTTGTCTACTTTCGCCAGGAAGTCAGCTTCCTGAACGCCTGCTTCACGGATAGAGGTTGGGATACCCAGCTCCGCTTTGATTTCATCCAACCAGGTCAGCAGTTTCTGAATTTTCTGTGCAGTACGGTCACCGGCAGCGCTCAGACCTAAATGGTCAGCCACTTCTGCGTAGCGACGACGCGCTTGTGGGCGGTCATACTGACTGAAAGCAGTCTGTTTAGTTGGGTTGTCATTGGCGTTGTAGCGGATGACGTTAGAAATCAGCATTGCGTTAGCCAGACCGTGTGGAATATGGAACTCTGAACCCAGTTTATGGGCCATTGAGTGACAAACCCCAAGGAAGGCGTTAGCGAACGCGATACCCGCAATAGTTGCCGCATTGTGAACACGCTCACGTGCTACCGGATTTTTAGCCCCTTCGTTGTAGCTGGCTGGCAGGTTTTCTTTCAGCAGTTTCAGTGCCTGCAGAGCCTGACCGTCGGAATATTCGTTAGCCAGTACAGAAACGTAAGCTTCCAGTGCGTGAGTCACAGCATCCAGACCACCGAAAGCACACAGTGATTTAGGCATGTTCATCACCAGATTAGCATCAACGATAGCCATATCAGGTGTCAGCGCATAGTCAGCCAGTGGATATTTCTGACCAGTTGCATCATCGGTAACAACCGCAAACGGAGTCACTTCTGAACCAGTACCGGAAGTGGTGGTGACGGCGATCATTTTCGCTTTCACGCCCATTTTCGGGAATTTGTAGATACGTTTACGGATATCCATAAAGCGCAGCGCCAAATCTTCGAACTGAGTGTCCGGATGTTCGTACAGAACCCACATGATTTTAGCGGCGTCCATCGGTGAACCACCACCCAGCGCGATAATGACGTCTGGTTTGAAGGAGTTCATTTGCTCAGCACCTTTACGAACAATGCTCAGCGTTGGGTCAGCCTCTACTTCAAAGAACACTTCTGTTTCAATGCCGTGGCTTTTCAGAACGCTGGTGATCTGATCTGCATAGCCGTTATTGAACAGGAAACGGTCAGTGACGATGAATGCGCGTTTTGCTCCATCAGTAGCCACTTCTTCCAGTGCGATTGGCAGTGAGCCACGACGGAAGTAAATAGATTTTGGAAGTTTATGCCACAACATGTTTTCTGCTCGCTTCGCTACAGTTTTCTTGTTGATCAAGTGTTTAGGACCGACGTTTTCAGAGATGGAGTTACCACCCCATGAACCGCAACCCAGCGTCAGAGAAGGAGCAAGTTTAAAGTTGTACAGGTCACCGATGCCACCCTGAGAAGCCGGGGTGTTGATCAGGATACGTGCGGTTTTCATTTTGTTGCCAAAATAGTTCACACGTTCTGGTTGGTTGTCCTGGTCTGTATACAGGCAAGAGGTATGGCCGATACCGCCCATTTCTACCAGTTTCTCAGCTTTAGCAACCGCGTCTTCGAAGTTCTTAGCACGGTACATCGCGAGGGTAGGGGACAGTTTTTCGTGTGCAAATGGTTCTGATTCGTCAACAACGCTGACTTCACCAATTAACACTTTAGTATGAGCTGGCACTTTGATGCCGGCCATTTCGGCAATTTTAGTCGCTGGCTGGCCTACGATAGCCGCGTTCAGGCCACCATTTTTCAGAATGATATCTGAAACAGCTTTCAGCTCTTTGCCTTGCAGCATGTAGCCGCCGTGCGATGCGAAACGTTCACGAACAGCGTTATAAGCAGAATCAACCACGATGATGGACTGTTCAGACGCACAGATTACGCCATTATCGAAGGTTTTGGACATCAGCACGGAAGCAACAACACGTTTGATATCTGCAGTTTCATCTACAACGACCGGGGTATTACCTGCACCCACGCCGATTGCTGGCTTACCGGAGCTGTAGGCTGCTTTAACCATGCCCGGACCACCGGTTGCCAGAATCAGGTTCAGATCCGGGTGGTGCATAAGTTGGTTAGAAAGTTCTACACTTGGTTCATCAATCCAGCCAATGATGTCTTTTGGCGCACCGGCAGCGATAGCAGCCTGCAGAACGATGTCTGCCGCTTTGTTAGTCGCGTTTTTAGCACGTGGGTGTGGAGAGAAGATAATACCGTTACGTGTTTTCAGGCTGATAAGCGCTTTGAAAATCGCAGTGGAAGTGGGGTTGGTAGTTGGGACGATACCGCAAATCAGGCCGATGGGTTCAGCGATAGTGATGGTACCGAAAGTGTCATCCTGGCCCAGGATGCCACAGGTTTTTTCGTCTTTGTAAGCATTGTAGATATATTCGGAGGCGAAGTGGTTTTTGATCACTTTGTCTTCGACAATACCCATTCCGGATTCTTCAACGGCCAGTTTGGCGAGCAGAATACGAGAATCGGCAGCAGCCAGAGCGGCGGCAGCGAAAATCTTATCTACTTGTTCCTGACTGAAGTTGGCATATTCGCGCTGTGCCTTTTTGACTCGCGCAACGAGTGCGTTTAGTTCAGCGACATTTGTTACAGCCATGATGCTCTCCTGATAAAGTTAAACTCTTTTAGTAAATAACTTGCCAAAGACTAGTATAGACCTGCTATCAGTCACCGTGAGAAACTAATTAACTCTATGATTCTCAAGGTGTTGTCTTTGTCTCTTTATTTGCTTAAAGAGCTTCCAGTAGTGAAGCACGTAAGGTAGTAGATAACTCCTCATTCAACGTGGCTTGACGAATATTTGTTCTGCAAACTACCGTTGAGTGACTATGCACAAAGCTTACCTATTTGTAGGCAGACGTAATTTGATCTGGATCACTAAATACCGAAGCTGACACCTTTCAGCAGTAGTTTATTGAGAATAATTATCAAATTAGCCCGTGGATAATACAGTTTTGTATCTAAAGTTATCAATAAAAAAACTGATTTTTAACAAAAGTCTTATCCACTGCCTTTATTTGGAAATCTGGTGATAAAAACTATGAAACGGCGTGGCGCCTTTACTGCGATTCCAGTACATTAGCGCCCATCAAAACCTTCATCTACCGGCGTAACTGTGCGGAGTTCTGCGTGAGCCAATCTTTATTAGATTTTTCTGGTTATATCAAATTCTTTGTCGGGCTGTTTGCACTGGTCAATCCGGTGGGGATCTTGCCCGTGTTTATCAGCATGACCAGCTATCAGGCGGCGGCAGGGCGTAACAAAACCAATATGACGGCCAACCTGTCTGTTGCCATTATATTGTCGACTGCGCTGTTCCTCGGCGATGCAATTTTGCACCTGTTTGGCATTTCCATTGATTCATTCCGTATTGCCGGCGGGATCCTTGTGGTCACTATCGCCATGTCGATGATCAGCGGAAAGCTCGGGGAAGATAAACAGAACAAGCAGGAAAAGTCAGAAACAGCGATCCGCGAAAACGTCGGTGTAGTTCCGCTGGCGTTGCCTTTAATGGCAGGACCCGGTGCAATCAGTTCAACAATCGTCTGGAGTTCGCGTTATCACAGCTGGCCAAACCTGCTGGGTCTGACTGTTGCTATCATGTTCTTCGCCTTCTGCTGCTGGCTGCTGTTCAGGGCGGCACCTTTACTGGTGCGTCTGCTGGGGCAAACCGGCATTAACGTCATCACCCGTATTATGGGATTGCTGCTGATGTCACTGGGCATTGAATTTATTGTGACAGGTATAAAAGCGATTTTCCCGGGCCTTCTTTAATCAATTAGCGGCCGAATTATCACGAAAATACTCAGGTGTTTTCGTGATAATTATCACTTCCACTTATAATCGAATGCCTTATTATAGTGCAGCTAATGACTTAATTCAGAGCGATTGCACCCTAATGTGGCGCAAACCCTCGTCTCACTCCTCTTTTCAATCCAAGTCCTCATTTCTTTAAATAAACTTAGCTAATTATTCGCTAATTACTGGCGTTTATTGCCCGTATTGACGTTAATTTGCCCACATCATTCTGTAAGGCTTGTGCAGGCTGTATCGAGATGTTATTAGTGTTAACACAGCAGTTAACAGGTGTTTATTCTTATAAATCTAACAATGTTAACTGATTGTGTCAGGCGAGTTCTTGAACAGTCTCCGGTAGGGCTTTGATGAGTAATTTCGCCATAAAGATTCTTTAAATCAGCGAGTTAATGCTGTTTTCTGCTCTCTGCCTGACTGACCTGTTGCAAAGACTGTTACGAGTAAAAGAGAATTGCGTAACAAATTTGCAAAATTTATTGGCGCGCGTAACAGGGTTCTGATAATTTTCAAATCGCCTTCAAAAATGGATTTTTGTTTAGAGCAATGCTCCTGGTGAGCACGATTCTTGCTAGTGCGAAAAAGATTGAAGCCATTTTATTTGTTTTTGGAGAGTGTCGTGTCGCAATGCTTACTGCAAATTTATCCTCATGTGTTTTCTGCAAAAAGAAAACCGGGCATAACGTTGACGACATCAAACCGCCTTATGCTGAATTTTCATGATCAGCTAAACAAATCTTCAGATCTTCTTCTTATTAATTTGATGGATCGCATTTAACCGCGAAGGATTTTCTGTCGCCTTAAGTCGGGTGAATAAGAAAATAATATTGTTAAGTGCAGGAATAACAGTATGTGATTGCCTGGTTCGCCACAGAATTCTTTTTGTCGCGCACAGGGTGAATCAAATGGAGGGAGATCATCCTTAACGATCTCAGAAACCGCAAGGCGATTAACAGCCAGAGGTTTAACGGACTTACCAGGTAACACATGCAGTAGTAGGGGACAGCCATCTGCGGGTGGTAACTACATGGGGCTTTTCATGAGCAATTCGTTCCTGCTCATGAGATCCGTTGACCCAGCAAGGGTTTATCTTGCACCCAGGCGTGCAAGTTCATAATAAAAACTGGAGTTGAATAAAAATGACCAACATCACAAAAAAAAATCTGCTGGCTGCCTGCATTATGGCTGCGGTTGGCGCGGTGTCAGTGAATAATGCATTTGCAGCCAATGTGCCAGCAGGTGTCACTCTGGCAGCCAAACAAGAACTGGTTCGTAACAACGGCTCAGAAGTTCAGTCTCTCGACCCACATAAAGTTGAAGGCGTACCAGAATCCAATGTTATCCGTGATTTGCTCGAAGGCCTGGTGAATACCGACAGTAAAGACGGCAGCGTTATTCCTGGCGTAGCAACCAGCTGGGAAAACAAAGATTTTAAAGTCTGGACCTTCCACCTGCGTCCTGAAGCTAAATGGTCCAACGGTGACCCTGTGACCGCCGCTGATTTCGTTTACAGCTGGCAGCGTCTGGCAGATCCTAAAACCGCATCTCCTTATGAAAGCTACCTGCAATACGGTCATATCGAAAACATTGATGACATCATCAGTGGTAAGAAAAGCCCTGATACTCTGGGTGTGAAAGCCATCGACGACCATACCCTGCAAGTGACCCTGACCGAACCTGTTCCTTATTTCGTAAAAATGCTGTCTCACACCGCGATGAAGCCGGTAAACAAAAGTGTTGTTGAGAAGTTTGGCGACAAATGGACCCAACCAGAAAACTACGTGAGCAACGGCGCATACAAACTGAAAGCCTGGACCGTCAACGAACGTATTGTCCTGGAACGTAGCCCGACTTACTGGGATAACGCAAAAACTGTGATCAACCAGGTAACTTACCTGCCAATTTCTTCGGAAGTAACGGACGTTAACCGCTACCGCAGCGGCGAAATCGACATGACTTACAACAACATGCCGATCGAACTGTTCCAGAAACTGAAGAAAGAAATCCCGACCGAAGTCCACGTAGACCCGTACCTGTGTACTTATTACTACGAAATCAACAACCAGAAAGCGCCGTTCACTGATTCACGCGTTCGTGAAGCACTGAAACTGGGCCTGGATCGCGATATCATCGTGAACAAAGTGAAAGCACAGGGCGACCTGCCAGCTTACGGTTACACCCCACCTTATACGGATGGTGCGAAACTAACTCCGCCAGCCTGGTTCAAAGAGACTCAGGAACAACGTAACGAGCAGGCTAAAAAACTGCTGGCCGAAGCAGGTTACACCTCTGCTAAACCTCTGACTTTCGATCTGTTGTACAACACGTCGGATCTGCACAAGAAACTGGCTATCGCTGCCGCCGCTATCTGGAAGAAAAACCTGGGTGTTGACGTGAAACTCGTTAACCAGGAATGGAAAACCTTCCTGGACAGCCGTCATCAGGGCAATTTTGATGTGGCACGTGCTGGCTGGTGTTCTGACTACAACGAACCTTCTTCCTTCCTGAACACCATGCTGTCTGACAGCAGCAACAACACCGCTCACTATAAGAGCCCGGCGTTTGATAAAGACATCGCGGATACTCTGACAGTGAAAACTGATGAAGAGCGTGCGGCGCTGTATCAGAAAGCAGAAACCCAGCTGGATAAAGATTCTGCCATTGTTCCTGTTTATTACTACGTGAACGCGCGTCTGGTGAAACCATACGTTGGCGGTTACACCGGTAAAGATCCGCAGGACAACGTCTACGTGAAAGACTTGTACATCATCAAACACTAAGTCACGGATATCAGAGCAAGGCATCCCCGAGCTGCCTTGCTCATCCTATTTTGATGAAGGTAATGTTTTTTATTCCGGATTTCGGGATGAAAACAAAGAGCCACCACGGCGACGATCATTTGATGGTCGCCGTGAACAAGCCAAAACTATAAAGCTGTAGTGACAGGCTTAGAAACAGGTACGGGCAATGTTAAAGTTTATTTTACGCCGCTGTCTGGAAGCGATTCCGACGCTATTCATTCTGATCACCATTTCATTTTTTATGATGCGTCTCGCACCGGGCAGCCCTTTTACGGGTGAGCGTAATCTCCCGCCAGAAGTGATGGCAAACATTGAGGCCAAATATCACCTCAATGACCCTATGTATAAGCAGTACTTCCACTATTTAGAACAGCTGGCGAAAGGCGATTTCGGCCCGTCGTTCAAATATAAAGACTATACCGTTAATGATCTGGTCGCGGCCTCGTTCCCGGTTTCAGCGAAACTCGGTCTGGCGGCATTTATCATGGCGATTGTGTTTGGTGTGAGTGCGGGCGTTATTGCTGCCCTGAACCAAAATACCAAATGGGATTACACGGTAATGGGCATAGCGATGACCGGGGTAGTCATACCCAGTTTCGTGGTGGCGCCGTTACTGGTGCTGATATTTGCGATTACGCTGAAATGGCTGCCTGGTGGTGGCTGGAACGGCGGTGGCGCAAAATATATGATCTTGCCAATGGTGGCGCTGTCTCTGGCGTATATCGCCAGTATCGCGCGTATCACCCGTGGCTCAATGATCGAAATTCTGCATTCCAACTTTATCCGTACAGCACGTGCCAAAGGTTTGCCATTGCGCCGCATCATTTTGCGTCACGCACTGAAACCCGCGCTGCTGCCGGTATTGTCCTACATGGGACCGGCCTTCGTGGGTATCATCACCGGTTCGATGGTCATCGAGAGCATTTTCGGATTGCCAGGTATTGGCCAGCTGTTTGTTAACGGTGCATTAAACCGTGACTATTCACTGGTTCTGAGCCTGACCATTTTAGTGGGCGCATTGACTATTTTGTTCAATGCGATCGTCGACGTGCTTTATGCCGTCATCGACCCGAAAATCCGTTATTAATGCCGGAGTACGTCAATGATGTTAAGTAAGAAAAATAGCGACGTCGTCGAAAACTTCAGCGAGAAACTGGAAGTTGAAGGCCGCAGTTTGTGGCAGGATGCGCGACGCCGCTTTATGCACAACCGCGCCGCGGTGACCAGCCTGATCGTCCTCGCGTTCATCGCCTTGTTTGTGACTTTCGCGCCAATGTTATCGCAGTTTGCCTACGATGATACTGACTGGAATATGATGTCAGCCGCCCCTGATATGGCTTCCCATCACTTCTTCGGTACAGATTCTTCAGGCCGTGATTTGCTGGTGCGCGTGGCGATCGGCGGGCGTATTTCCCTGATGGTTGGCGTGGCGGCAGCGCTGGTTGCAGTGATCCTCGGTACGCTTTACGGGTCATTGTCCGGTTATCTGGGCGGTAAAATTGACTCCGCGATGATGCGTCTGCTGGAAATCCTCAACTCCTTCCCGTTCATGTTCTTCGTCATTCTGTTAGTGACCTTCTTCGGACAAAACATCCTGCTGATCTTCGTGGCGATCGGGATGGTGTCCTGGCTGGACATGGCACGTATCGTGCGTGGTCAGACCCTTAGTCTGAAACGTAAAGAATTCATCGAAGCGGCGCTGGTGAGCGGTGTGAATACGCGCAATATCGTGTTGCGTCACATTGTTCCGAACGTACTGGGTGTCGTAGTGGTGTACGCATCGCTGCTGGTACCCAGCATGATCCTGTTCGAATCCTTCCTGAGCTTCCTCGGCTTAGGGACGCAGGAGCCGCTGAGCAGTTGGGGCGCGTTGTTAAGTGATGGCGCCAACTCGATGGAAGTTTCACCTTGGTTACTGCTGTTCCCGGCAGGCTTCCTGGTTGTAACTCTGTTTTGTTTCAATTTTATCGGCGATGGCTTGCGTGATGCCCTCGACCCGAAAGATCGTTAAGGAGTGCAACCATGAGCACCATTGAACATTCCACTTTTGCATCGCCCGCTGCGGTTGACGGCAAAGCACCTCCGATCCTGCTGGATGTGCAAGACCTGCGCGTGACTTTCGAGACGCCTGACGGTGACGTGACCGCGGTAAATGACCTGAACTTTGACTTACGTGCCGGTGAAACGCTGGGCATCGTGGGCGAATCAGGCTCCGGTAAATCACAGACTGCATTTGCCCTGATGGGGCTGCTGGCCAGCAACGGTCGCATTGGCGGTTCTGCGAAATTTAATGGCCGCGAAATTCTGAACCTGCCGCAACAGCAGCTCAACAAGCTTCGTGCAGAACAGATATCGATGATTTTCCAGGATCCGATGACCTCTCTCAACCCGTACATGCGCGTGGGTGAGCAGCTGATGGAAGTCCTGATCCTGCATAAAAAAATGAGCAGTCGTGAAGCGTTTGAAGAATCTGTACGCATGCTGGACGCGGTGAAAATGCCGGAAGCCCGCAAGCGTATGAAAATGTTCCCGCATGAGTTTTCCGGCGGTATGCGCCAGCGTGTAATGATCGCGATGGCCTTATTGTGCCGTCCAAAATTGCTGATTGCTGATGAACCAACGACCGCACTGGACGTTACTGTTCAGGCGCAGATCATGACGTTACTTAATGAGCTGAAAGCCGAGTTCAACACCGCCATCATCATGATTACCCATGATCTGGGCGTTGTGGCCGGTATCTGCGATAAAGTGCTGGTGATGTATGCTGGCCGTACCATGGAATATGGTCGTGCGCGCGATGTGTTCTACGATCCGTGTCATCCGTATTCTATCGGCCTGCTGAACGCGGTTCCGCGTCTGGATGCCGAGGGTGGGGCGATGCTCACCATTCCCGGCAATCCGCCAAACTTGTTGCGCCTGCCAAAAGGTTGTCCTTTCCAGCCTCGCTGCCCGCATGCGATGGATATCTGCTCCTCGGCTCCGCCGCTTGAGCGTTTCGGTGATGGTCGCCTGCGTGCCTGCTATAAGCCGCTGGAGGAACTGGTATGACTGACAATACAGTAATGAACAGCGCGGCAATGAACACAAACGCACCTGAGAAAAAAGTCCTGCTCGAAGTGGCGGATCTCAAAGTCCATTTCGATATCAAAGACGGCAAACAGTGGTTCTGGCAGCCATCAAAAACCCTGAAAGCGGTTGATGGTGTCACGCTGCGCCTGTATGAAGGTGAAACTCTGGGTGTTGTAGGTGAATCCGGTTGCGGTAAATCGACTTTCGCCCGTGCGCTGATCGGTCTGGTAAAAGCGACCGATGGCCGCGTAGCCTGGTTAGGCAAAGATCTGCTCAATATGTCTGATAATGAGTGGCGCCAGACCCGCAGCGATATTCAGATGATTTTCCAGGATCCGCTGGCGTCTTTGAACCCGCGTATGACTATCGGCGAAATTATTGCCGAGCCGCTGAAAACCTATAATCCGAAAATGCCTCGTGCTGAGGTCAAAGAGAAAGTGAAGGCAATGATGTTAAAGGTCGGGCTGCTGCCTAACCTGATTAACCGTTACCCGCACGAATTCTCCGGCGGTCAGTGTCAGCGTATCGGTATTGCCCGCGCCCTGATCCTTGAACCGAAACTGATTATCTGTGATGAACCGGTTTCTGCTCTGGACGTTTCTATTCAGGCGCAGGTTGTTAACCTGTTGCAACAGTTGCAGCGCGAAATGGGCTTGTCGCTGATTTTCATCGCGCACGATCTGGCAGTGGTGAAGCACATTTCTGACCGTGTCTTGGTGATGTATCTGGGACATGCGGTCGAACTGGGAACTTATGATGAGGTGTACAACAATCCTCAGCATCCGTATACCCGTGCCCTGATGTCTGCGGTGCCCGTGCCGGATCCGGATAAAGAGCGCAACAAGACCATTCAGTTGCTGGAAGGGGAGTTACCTTCTCCGATCAATCCGCCATCAGGCTGCGTATTCCGTACCCGCTGCCCGATTGCCGGGCCTGAATGTGCGATCACCCGTCCGTTGCTGGAAGGCAGCTTCCGCCATGCGGTATCCTGCCTGAAAGTCGATCCGCTCTGATACATACTCTCAGACGGAAAGCATAAAAAAACCTGCCAATGGCAGGTTTTTCTTTTCTGTTAAGCGCCTCTCCTAAATCACTCCTTCCAGAGGATATGACAGAGCTTATGATCTTTCTCACGGCACAACAGGACACGGGCAAAGATATCATTAATCGGCTGATCTTCAGCGTCAGCCAGACCAATCACCACTTCCGCGAAGAAGTCAGGATTCAGATCGTAATCCACATGCTCAACCCAGTCTTCTGCGGGATCATATAATTCAGCGCCGCCGCGTTCTTCAAATTGCAGATTGAAGATCAGGATATCCGCTGGATCCAGATTATCTCCGGCCAGTTCCAGAAAGATGTCGTAGGCTTGTTCAAGCGTTTCGTCTTCGGTCAGGCGATTATTCAGGTCCATATCATTCTCGTTTACAAATAAGTGTGTTCAGGCTGAAACCAGCCGGTACTGAGCGTATTACATCATGCCTGACGCGGCTTTTACAGCAGCGGACTGAAAAAGTAGAACAAACGTTCAACGATGCGATGCCAGAAAGGCCGCTTAAGCCAGGCTTCGACATCCAGCAGATGCGAACGGGCAATGTAATCTTCCTGCACACGACCCAGATCGTCACCGAATCCGGCGTCATCAATGACCAGCGTTATTTCAAAATTCAGCCACAGGCTGCGCATATCGAGATTCACGGTACCAACCAGACTGAGCTGACCGTCGACCAGAATACTTTTGGTATGCAGCAGGCCATCTTCGAACTGATAAATTTTCACGCCGGCTTCCAGCAACTCGCCAAAGAAGGCTTTGCTGGCCCAGTCGACCATCATTGAATCGTTCTTCATTGGCAAAATGATACTGACATCGACCCCGCGCTGAGCTGCGGTACAAATGGCGTGCAGCAGGTCATCACTTGGTACCAGATAAGGCGTCGTCATCACCAGCTGTTCGCGGGCGGAATACGTTGCGGTCAGCAGCGCCTGGTGGATCATATCTTCCGGGAAGCCCGGACCGGAGGCGATTACCTGAATGGTATGACCGCTTTCCTGCTCGAACGGCATCTGATTCAGATCCGGTTCCGGTGGCAGAATGCGTTTGCCGGTCTCAATCTCCCAGTCGCAGGAATACACAATGCCCATGGTCGTGGCGACCGGGCCTTCCATACGCGCCATCAGGTCCACCCACTGACCGACGCCAGCATCCTGCTTGAAGAAACGCGGATCGACCATATTCATACTGCCGGTATACGCGACATAGTTGTCGATCAGCACCACTTTACGGTGCTGGCGCAAATCCATACGGCGCAGGAATACACGGAATAAATTCACCTGTAACGCTTCGACCACTTCGATACCGGCGTTGCGCATCATGGCGGGATAAGGGCTGCGGAAGAAGGCCACGCTGCCTGCGGAGTCGAGCATCAGACGGCAATGAATACCACGGCGTGATGCGGCCATCAGGGACTCAGCGACCTGATCCACCAGACCGCCAGGCTGCCAGATATAGAACACCATTTCGATGTTGCTGCGGGCCAGTTCAATATCGCGCATCATGGCTTTCAGCACGTCGTCACTGGTGGTCAGCAGTTGCAGCTGGTTGCCTTTGACGCCCGCAATGCCCTGACGGCGTTCACAAAGCTGGAAAAGAGACGCCGCAATTTCACTGTTTTCTGTCGCGAAAATACGTTTGCAGTCTTTGAGATCATTCAGCCAGCGCGCCGTGGAAGGCCACATGGCTTTAGCACGCTCTGCGCGTCGTTTGCCTAAATGCAATTCACCAAACGAAAGATAGGCAATGATGCCGACCAGAGGAATGATGTAGATGATCAGCAGCCATGCCATTGCGGAAGGAACCGCCCGGCGTTTCATCAGAATACGCAGGGTGACGCCGGCAATCAGTAACCAGTAACCGAAAACCAGAAGTCCGCTGATTACCGTATAAAATGTTGTCATAAAGGCGAAAAATCCTGTTCGCAAGCCATCGGCGTGAGTGTACGTGAAAGGGGCATTCTTTTAACTAACTTTATCCCAGCAATCAATCAGCTACCTCTTAAATCTGTATCCGCTCAATAAAAATGTCACTGCTCTGACATCAAGGTTAGACGATAACGGGGAAGAAGGAAAAAACAAGACTTGGATCACAACGTCATCGGCCTATAATGACCTCCGCAGTTTTTTCCGCTTAAGACACTTTCTGTAAAAGAAACTCTTCCGTTAAAGAAGCAGTGACGGGCATCACGGGACACAAGTGAATGAAACGCAGTAAAAATGAAGTTGGCCGGTGGCGTATGCTACGCCAGACTCAGCGCCGCAGAAGCCGCTGGCTGGAAGGTCAGTCAAGACGCTATCGTCACATCTACCGCATTCGCCAGATCCACCATCAGCAGCACCAGCGTTTGTCATTATATGCCGTAAATTACGAATGGAATTCCTGATTAGCGGGATTTAGGCTGAAACAGCGCGCCACATTTTTTGCAAACCAGCGTCGAGTTTTTGCGTACTTTTGCAGTCATCTGTTCTGAAACGTAACCACATTCAGGGCATGTGACCTTCGTGGTCGTACTGGTTAGAAACTTCAATCCGTCGAAGAATGACATAGGACGTACCTCGTGGGCAGGGGTAGGCATCCTAACACAGAAGCGATGAAAGCAATGTGACGACATTCGGGGAAATCGCGCCATGACGCATTAGTCATGACGCGTGAGTTTTTAGCGGGCAGAAATTAGTCGAACAACTCAGAAAGAAAACTCTTCTTTTTATACGGCTTATGCGACGGGTAATGACCCCGGTTATCGTAATTGCCATGATGGCGAGTGTCGTCCCGGCGGTCGCGCTCGTCATAACGTACAGGCTGAGGCCGTTGCTCCTGAGGAGCTTGTACCTGTGCCGCCTGTTGTAGCGCGGCGGACTTCTCGATGATTTTATCCAGCTCACCGCGATCTAACCAGACGCCGCGACAGTCCGGGCAATAGTCGATCTCGATCCCCTGACGTTCAGACATCACCAGCTGGCTTTCTTTGCATACAGGACATTGCATATCCGGTTCTCCATTCGCTTTTGATAAAAATTGCGCAGGTAAATTATTGGCTATCCGGAGAGTTAGACAATCAACTGGCGTAAGCAAAAGTAAAGTTGATTAAAGCAGGAGAGAGGACAGGGCACAGGGAACGACGGGCAGCCCGAAGACTGCCCGAGAAATATCAGAATACGCGTTTGAACGGTTTGACGGTGACTGATTTATAGACGCCTGCGGCGACATAAGGGTCTGCATCGGCCCACACTTTGGCGTCATCGAGCGTTTCAAATTCAACAATCAGTACGGAGCCGGTCATTCCGGCAGCGCCCGGATCTTCACTGTCGATGGCCGGAGTCGGGCCGCCGATCAATACGCGGCCTTGCTCCTGCAATTTTTTCAGGCGTTCGATGTGCGCAGGGCGGGCAGCGGCACGTTTCTCCAGTGAATCCGAAACATCTTCAGAATAAATAACGTAAAGCATGAGTCACCTTTAATTGGGTTTTATAGAGCGATTTGCAGCATTCAGGCGCTGCCAGAGCGTTTTGCAGAATTAACATAGCTAAACCTGAAGTCCGGGGAAAGTGCTTTGCGTAGGATCAAAGCAAAGGTTATTTGAGAATAGTTGTCATCTCGGTGTTGAATATGATTGCTATTTACATTTAAACTTGCGGCTTCACGGGGAAAATGAATCATTATGCCGCTAAAAAAGTTTAGATTTATCCGCAAGGTTACGATTCCGGTTGCGCTTGCTGTCAGTTTGCATGTCGCTGTTATCGCCGGCGTTTTGTATATGACAGTCGGTGAGTCGATCAAATTGCCGACGCAGGAACAAAAGGTGATGAGCGTGACGATGGTCAATCCCGCTGACTTTGCGCCACCTCCGCCGCCGCCTCAGGCTGAACCGACGCCACCTGAACCCGAGCCTGAGCCGGAAGTGGTGCCTGAGCCGCCACCTCCGCCAGAAGCCGTGGTGATCCCTGAACCACCGAAACCCAAACCGAAGCCGGTTAAAAAACCCGTGGTGAAACCGAAGGTTAAGCCTGTCGAACGTCCGGTAGAAAAACCGACGCAAACGGTGCAAACCGCGCCGGTGACCAGCAATCAGCCGGTAAACAAACCGTTCAGTCAGCCGCCAGCGTCAACCAATGCAAAAAGTGACAGCGGGCCACGTCCGCTGCAACGCGGGCAGCCTGGTTATCCGGCACGTGCTTTGGCCCTGCGTATCGAAGGTCGTGTACGTGTGCAGTTTGATGTAGACAGCGACGGTCGCGTGCAGAATATCCGCGTGTTGTCAGCCGAACCACGCAACATGTTTGAGCGTGAAGTGAAGCAGGCGATGAACAAATGGCGTTATGAGCCTAAAGCGGCGAGCAACCTGATTGTTAATCTGGTGTTCAAAATCAAAGGCGGCAGCAGTGTGGAGTAACACCTGCTGCGGATTCTAACGTTCAGCACAATAAAAAAGGTCGCCCCTCAAGGCGACCTTTTCGTTTTTCAGCGTTTCAGGAAATCACTCAGTCCTGAGAAACACCGTCTGAATCAACGCTGAAATTACTGCGTCCATCCGGCAACTGACGTGATTTGCCTTCGTCATCCACGGCGACATAGGTAAAGACCGCTTCAGTGGCTCTGTAACGCTGTCCGATAGGCTCAGAAGAGACTTTCTTCACCCAGACTTCAACATTGATGGTAATCGAGCTGTTGCCGGTACGGATACAACGGGCATAACAGCACACCACATCACCGACCGCGACCGGCTTGAGGAATGTCATGCCATCAACGCGAACCGTCACGACGCGACCTTTAGCGATTTCCTTCGCCTGGATCGCACCGCCCATGTCCATCTGTGACATCAGCCAGCCGCCAAAAATATCACCGTTTGCATTGGTGTCAGCGGGCATAGCCAGCGTACGCAACACCATTTCACCATTGGGTAAGCTATGTTTTTCGTTCATGTATTGGGCTTCACACTGTCAAAAGATTAAGGCCTTTCAAAGAAAGGCCTGTGCAAAAAAAATGCTTATTTTTTTTCATCATCCGGCATATGCCGGTAAATATAGATACCACTTAACAGCGTAAATACCAGCGTCAGGGCTGTCAGGCCAAAGACCTTAAAGTTGACCCAAATATTCTGTGGCAACCAGAAGGCGACATAGATGTTCGCCAGGCCGCACAGCAGGAAAAAGATCGCCCAGCTGATGTTCAGTTTATTCCACACGTGATCCGGCAATGTCAGCTCTTTACCCAACATCCGCTGGATTAAAGGCTTTTTCAGCACCAGCTGACTGATCAGCAATGCGCCGGAGAAAAGGACGTAAATCACGGTCACTTTCCATTTAATGAATTCATCATTATGGAAAACCAGGGTCAGGGTGCCGAAAACCGCCACCATCGCGAAGGTGATTAACGTCATCTTCTCGATTTTACGGTACAGAACCCAGGTGATCACTAACGCTAACGCGGTGGCAGCGATTAACGCGCCTGATGCGACAAAGATGTCGTAAAGCTTATAAACCACAAAAAAGACAATCAGGGGAAGAAAATCGAGGAGCTGCTTCATACTTCATTCCATGTTTTATGTATGGGATGACTATACCGGAATCATTTCACGGACAAAAGAAAAGGGCGCCGGAGCGCCCCTTAAAAACGTATGTCTATATTATGCATGTAATTTCATGTAAAGACGGAACAGATAAATGAGCATAAATGCACTGATGATATTGCTGACTGCGCCGAGAATAACGGCGCCAATCATCGGATTGAGTGCGCTCAGAACGCCGACAAACAGCATCAGAACCACTTGTGCCACAATCCACAACATCACAGCCGGTGCCACAAGACGTACATTTGAGAAGGCCAGACGTGTACTCAGGCGCATCGCTTTGAAGGCACCCGTGTTCTCTTTGCACGCGATAACCGGGGATAACGCCCATGCAATCGCAATCAGGAAAGCAGGAACAAACAGCAGTGCCAGCCCGATACGGAACATCACGCTGTAAATGAAGAGCAAAATAGCCAGACGCGGCAGAACCGGCAGGGAAGCGGTCATCACCTGAACGACACTGGCGCGTACGCCCTGAGAAACCAGCTGAATGAGCGTTAATACGCCGCCGACCAGAATAACGTTACCGGCCAGGGTGGAAAACAGTGCTGCCAGGCTATAGCGGAAAATAGCGCTTTGCTGCTCCGGAGTAATTTGCTGTTCGATATAACCCATCATATCGCCGACGCTCATGCCGGTCATGTTGCTCATCAGTTGGCCGATAGCATCGATCTGCTCAGCGGAAGGACTTAAAACCCAGCTCAATATGACGGTAATCAATGCGGCCAGAACCGAGAGCGCCAAAACGCTACTCATCTGATTACGCATAAAATTATAACTGTCACGGTACAACGTACTGGCCGTGATAGACATGGACGCTCCTTGGCAAAAAGCAAAAATCAATAAGGCGGCGATTGTACCCTTTAAATATACTCCGCCGATAGTTTTGCGCTGATTTCCTGTCAGTCTGCCTGATGAATCTCTGCGTAAACCTCACTGAGGGGGCTGAGAACAATCGCCAGTAAATTCGTATTCAGCCCACGGCACCATTTTAAAACCAACATGTGTATGCAAATTACGCAACGCTATTTTTTTAGCAACTGGGATTACACCTGTTAACAAATCTACAAAATCCCCTCATTTTTGATGTAGATCAATTCCTTTGTTTTTATAGATTTAGATCGCTTTGCGGAAGATGCATTTTCTTACTTTTTGTTTTAAAGATGTGATCTCGCATTGATCAAACCATACCAAAGAGTAGGTATCATTCGCGCGGTTGATAATTAATCCACACAAAGGGAAGGGACAATGAAAGCAGCATATTGGGCATTAGTCGCAGCAGCGGCATTTCCGGCAGTCGCGAGCGCACATCAGGCAGGGGATGTGATTTTTCGCGTAGGCACCGCCACGGTACGTCCGACAGAAGGTTCGGATAACGTGCTGGGTCTGGGGTCATTTAATATCAACAACAATACCCAGATGGGCTTAACGCTGGGCTACATGTTCACCGACAATATCGGCATGGAGTTGCTGGCCGCGACGCCGTTCCAGCACAAAGTCGGTTTGCAAAGTACCGGGACAATCGCAGAAGTGAAGCAGTTGCCGCCTTCATTGATGGCGCAGTATTACTTCGGTGACAGACAGGACAAATTGCGTCCTTACCTCGGTGTGGGTATCAACTACACCACGTTCTATGACACGGATTTCAACCAGACCGGGCGTGATGCCGGGCTGTCTGATTTAAGCGTCAAAGATTCATGGGGCGTGGCAACGCAGGCGGGTCTGGATTACAACCTGGACGACAACTGGTTAATCAACATGTCTGTGTGGTGGATGGATATTGATACGGAAGTTAAATTCAAAGCCGGTGGTGAGCAGCAAAACATCAACACCCGGATCGATCCGTGGGTCTTTATGTTTGGCGTCGGCTATCGTTTCTGATTTTAAAGAAAAAAACACAAAAAAAAGAGGCGCTTCGGCGCCTCTTCGCTTTTCAGTTTACCGCATTTGCGGGCTTATTTCACCCGCATATCATTTTCAATCGAACGTACACCTGCAACGCCACGCGTCACTTCTACCGCACGGTTTGCATCCGCTGTTGACGTCACAAAACCACTTAACTGCACGCGGCCTTTAAAGGTCTCGACGCTAATCTCAGTGGATTTAATCGTTTTATCGGCCAGCAGGGCTGATTTTACTTTTGTTGTGACAACAGTGTCATCGATGTAACCACCGGTTCCTTCTGATTTTTTAGTCGGTGCACAAGCGGCAACGGCCATGACCACAACGGCTGCCATGCAGAATGCGGACAATGTTTTGAATAGCTTCATAAAATAACTCTCCATGATTTGTTATAAAACCAAAAGAAACAAACGTTTAACTGAGCAGATGATATCTCTCTCACGTACAGTATCATTGATCTGCAGAGTAATTTTAGTTTGGATTATTGAAATGGGTAATACAAATTAAGCGGGGTAAAAAAAAGTAAGAAATTAAAAGAAACAGAACCTTAGTCACTGTATGACTGAGGTTCTGTTTTAGAGAAGGTTATGCGCGGGTTGCGGCCTTCATTTCACTGACAAAGCGGGAAAGCTGAGCCAGCATTTCAGAAGGCTGATGCTGGTTGTTTTCGATGATACGCACTGTCGCTGAACCGGAAATCGCACCGGCTGCGCCTGCGGCCAGCGTTTCTTTCACCTGTGAAGGTTCAGAAATACCAAAGCCCTGCAATGGTGGCGCGGCATTGTATTCCCGCAACTTATCAACCATGTGATTCAGCGGCGTCAGCGCGCGCTTCTCCGTACCGGTAACGCCAGCGCGGGACAGCAAATAGGTGTAGCCGCGACCATGAGAAGAAATCTCACGCAGCAAGTCATCCGACGCATTTGGCGGGCAGATGAAAATTGGCGCAATACCGTGTCGCAATGCAGCGGCGCGGAACGGCGTGGATTCTTCAAACGGCACATCGGCCACCAGCACAGAATCGACGCCCACTTCAGCGCAACGCTGATAGAAGGTTTCGATACCGTTGTGGAACACCAGATTGGCGTACATCAGCAGGCCAATCGGAATGTCCGGGTGCTTTTCACGGATGCGTGCGAGCATATTGAAACACTGCGTCGGTGTCACACCCGCTGCGAAAGCGCGCAGGTTAGCATTCTGAATCGTCGGGCCGTCAGCCAGCGGGTCAGAGAACGGGATCCCCAGTTCCAGCGCATCCGCACCCGCTTCAATCAGCGTGTCGATGATGGACAGGGAAAGCTCAACGCCCGGATCGCCCAGCGTAACGAAAGGAACAAATGCACCTTCTTTTTTGCTTTCCAGACGCTTGAATAATTGCTGATAACGTTCCATTAAATTTCTCCCCGGGCAGTCAGGATGTCGTGTACGGTGAAAATGTCTTTGTCGCCGCGACCTGACAAATTCACGACCAGGATTTGTTCTTTCTCTGGCGTTTCCTTGATCAGTTTCAACGCATAAGCCAGCGCGTGTGAGGATTCCAGCGCAGGAATAATCCCTTCATGACGGGACAATTCTTTAAAGGCATCCAGCGCTTCATCATCGGTAATCGACACATATTCTGCACGGCCGATACTGTTGAGGAAGGCGTGTTGCGGGCCGACAGACGGGAAATCCAGACCGGCTGAAATCGAGTAGGACTCTTCAATCTGACCTTCAGACGTCTGCATCATTGGCGCTTTCATGCCGAAATAAATGCCGACGTGACCGTGTTTAAGCGGCGCGCCGTGTTGTCCGGTTTCGATACCCAGACCACCCGGTTCAACCCCAATCAGTTTCACGCTGGTGTCGTCGATGAAATCGGCAAACATGCCAATGGCATTGGAACCGCCACCGACGCAGGCAATCACCGCATCCGGCAGACAGCCTTCGCGTTCCTGCATCTGGGATTTGGTTTCTTCGCCGATCATGCGCTGGAATTCGCGCACGATAGTCGGATACGGATGCGGACCTGCTGCGGTGCCCAGCATGTAGTGTGCTGTTTCATAGCTGCCTGACCAGTCACGCAGTGCCTCATTACAGGCATCTTTGAGCGTGGATGAACCGCTGTGTACCGGGATCACTTCCGCACCCATCAGGCGCATACGGAACACGTTTGGCGACTGACGCTCAATGTCTTTGGCACCCATATAAATGCGGCATTTCAGACCGAGCAGGGCGCAGGCCAGAGCCGATGCCACACCGTGCTGGCCGGCACCGGTTTCAGCAATGATTTCTGTTTTGCCCATGCGTTTTGCCAGCAATGCCTGACCCAACACCTGGTTAGTCTTATGTGCGCCGCCGTGCAGCAAATCTTCACGCTTAAGATACAGCTTGGTTTTAGTACCGGCGGTGAGGTTTTTGCACAGTGTCAGCGCCGTCGGGCGACCTGCGTAGTTTTTCAGCAAATCAATAAATTCAGCCTGAAACTCAGGGTCGCGCTGTGCGCTGACAAAGGCTTCTTCCAGCTGGACCAGCGCAGGCATCAGAATTTGCGGAACATACTGGCCGCCAAATTCGCCGAAGTAGGGATTAAGTAAAGTCATGTTATTCCGTCCTGTCTGTCAATTTTTGCGTCATTGCGTGCGGCTTAGTACGCCCGCAATGTCTGGAATACGGCGGTAATTTTTTCGGCATCTTTGATGCCCGGCTCGCTTTCAACACCGGAGTTGAAATCCAGCCCTGCACAACCGAGTTGTGCAGCTTCGACGCAGTTATCTGCGCTCAGGCCACCGGCGAGTAACGTATTGCTCAGATCGTGACCGGCCAGTTTACTCCAGTTGAAACGATAACCGGTGCCGCCTTTGCCGTTGTCGAGCACGTAACGATCCACGTGGTTCAGGTTGCGCGCGGGCAATGTTTCTTTGACGCTCAGCGCTTTCCAGATCTGCACTGTTTCCGGCAGCGTTGCGCGCAGTTCATCGATATAGGCCTGGCTCTCATCGCCGTGAAGTTGCACGGCGGTCAGTTTCAGAGTCTCTGCGGTTTGTACCACTGTACTGACGGTTTCATCGCGGAACACGCCGACATATTTCAGCGGCGCGCCGTTCTGCACTTCTTTCGCCAGCGTTTGTGTGACGAAACGCGGTGAGGTTTCGACAAAAATCAGTCCGCCATAAATGGCACCGGCGTCGTACGCCGCTTTGGCGTCCTCAGCGCGGGTCAGGCCGCAGACTTTATTATCACCGAGCAGTACACGACGCACGGCAGCGGACAAATCTTGTTCTGACATCAGCGCGCTGCCAATCAGGAAACCATTGGCGAAGCGGCTGAGCTCACGAATTTGCCCGTAAGTATTAATGCCGGATTCACTGATGACCGTCACACCGTGCGGAACGCGCGGTGCCAGTTCACGGGTGCGGTTCAGGTCGATGGACAAATCGCGCAGGTCGCGGTTATTGATACCGACCACTTTCGCTTTCAGCTTAACGGCGCGATCCAGTTCTTCTTCATTACTCGCTTCGGTCAGTACGCCCATATTCAGGCTGTGAGCGACGGCGGCGAGCTGAACGTACTGGTCATCATCCAGCACTGACAGCATCAGCAAAATCGCATCTGCCTGATAAAAGCGGGCCAGATGGATCTGATACGGGTCGATAATAAAATCTTTGCACAGCACCGGTTGTGTGACGGTTTTGCTGACCAGCGGCAGGAAATCAAAACTGCCCTGGAAGTATTTCTCATCGGTTAATACTGAAATGGCGGAGGCATGGTCTTTATAAACACTGGCGATTTCTACCGGATCGAAGTTTTCGCGGATTTTCCCTTTCGACGGAGAGGCTTGTTTACACTCCAGAATAAAGGCCGTTCTTGCACCTTGCAGGGCATGGTAGAAACTGCGCTGGCTCTGAGTTATTTCGTTCTGAAAGCTGGCCAGCGGTTGTTGTTCTTTACGTGCCGCGACCCAAATTTCCTTGTCGCGAACAATTTTGTGGAGCACGGTTTCCTGCTGCATCACTTATCCTCTTGCTGCCAATGCCAGCACGCGCTGGTAAGGTTCACCGCTGCGCATGACGGCCAAAGCCTGTTGTGCGTTTTGCTTTAAGTCTTCCTGACCGAACAGACGCAGTAACATCGCCACATTGACGGCTACCGCGGCTTCATGGGCCGGATCTCCTTTACCTTGTAATAAGCGTGCCAGAATGTCACGGTTTTCTTCCGGCTCGCCGCCCAGCAAGGATTCAATCGGATAATTATCCAGACCAAAGTCCTGCGGCGTCAGTTCATAAGTGGTGATTTTACCGTCTTTTAGCTCGGCAACCTGTGTGGCTGCGTGGATAGCAACCTCATCCATTCCGCCGCCGTGAACCACTGCCGCACGTTCATAACCCAGCGCACGCAATGTTTCGGCAATCGGCTGCACCAGCTCCGGGCTGTACACGCCAATCAGCGCCAGCGGCGGACGTGCCGGATTAATCAGCGGACCCAGCACGTTAAACAGCGTGCGGGTTTTCAGTGCTTTGCGTACCGGCATCGCATGGCGAAAACCAGTGTGATATTGCGGTGCGAACAGGAAACACACGTTCAGGTCATCCAGCGCGGCGCGGGATTCTTCCGCTGGCATATCCAGACGGATACCAAACGCCGCCAGTAAATCCGACGAGCCCGAACGGCTGGACACGCTGCGGTTACCGTGTTTCGCCACACGAGCGCCACACGCCGCCGCCACAAAGGCGCTGGCGGTAGAAATGTTGATGCTGTTGGTGCCGTCGCCGCCGGTGCCGACAATGTCTGCGAACTGATAATCAGGGCGCGGGAACGGTTCCGCGTGTGCCAGCAACGCTTTGGCAGCACCGGCGATTTCAGCCGGTTGTTCGCCACGCACTTTCATGCTGATTAATGCACCGGCCAGCTGTGCCGGTTCCAGTTCGCCATTCACGATGGCGGTAAATAACTGCTGGCTTTCTTCCTGCGTCATTGTCTGAGCGCGAAAGAGATTTTCGAGAATGCCGGGAATAGTTTGCGTTTTCATGACAGTTCTCCTTACGCCAAAGCCCAGGCCAGTGTCTGCTCAAGCAGACGGGCACCCTGTGAAGTTAAGATGGATTCCGGATGGAACTGGAAACCGCAAACGCGATCTTCTTCGTGACGCACTGCCATCACCATGTCGCCGAAACGGGCGTTAACGGTCAGACCGTCGGGGATCTGGCTGCCGACCAGCGAGTGATAACGTGCTACCGGCAGCGGGTTGTTCATACCGGCAAACATCGCTTCGTTGTCATGCGTAACAGAAGACGCTTTACCGTGCAGGATTTCACCCGCCTGACCTACAAACCCGCCGTAGGTTTCGACAATCGCCTGATGACCCAGGCAGATACCGATAATCGGTAACTGACCGCGCAGACGTTTCAGCAGTTCCGGCATGCAGCCCGCTTCGGAAGGCGTACCCGGACCCGGAGAAAGCACCAGCACGGGTTTTTCCAGCTGGCTGAGTTTTTCAATAATCACGTCAGCCGGGATCTGATTGCGGTAAATCACTACGTTATGACCACTTGAACGCAGCTGATCGACGAGGTTGTAAGTAAAGGAATCGACGTTATCGATGAGTAAGATATCGGCCATCTTAAAATACCTCTTTCGCATTGTGGGCGGTGGCGATGGCGCGCAGGACTGCACGGGCTTTATTACGGGTTTCGTCGGCTTCAGCTTGCGGGACGGAATCCAGCACCACGCCGCCGCCTGCCTGCACGGTGGCAATGCCGTCTTCGACATAGGCTGAGCGGATCACGATGCAGGTATCTAAATCACCGTGAGCGGTGAAGTAGCCAACCGCGCCGCCGTAACTGCCACGACGTGTCTGCTCGGAGGCCGAAATCAACTGCATGGCGCGAACTTTCGGTGCGCCGGTCAGCGTGCCCATATTCATGACGGCCTGATAAGCATGCAGCACGTCGAGGTCATGACGCAGTGTGCCGACCACGCGGGACACCAGATGCATCACGAAAGAATAACGGTCAACTTTGGTCAGGTCGGCGACGTAACGGCTGCCAGGCTCACAGATACGCGCCAGATCGTTACGCGCTAAATCCACAAGCATCAGATGCTCGGCCAGTTCTTTATGATCGGTACGCATTTCCAGTTCGATACGGCTGTCGAGATCTAAATCCAGTGAACCGTCAGCACGGCGACCGCGCGGGCGGGTGCCTGCAATCGGATAGATTTCGATCTGGCGATTCGTCGCGTCATATTTCAGCGCGCTCTCTGGCGATGCGCCGAACAACGTGAAATCGTTGTCCTGCATGAAAAACATGTACGGGCTCGGGTTGTTGTTTTTCAGCGTTTCATAAGCGGCCAGCGGAGCAGGGCACGGCAGTGAGAAACGACGTGAAGGCACGACCTGGAAAATTTCACCGGCGCGGATCGCCACTTTCATTTTCTCAACAACGGCACCGAACTCTTCGTCACTCTGGTTCACGCTCAGTTGCATTTCCGGCACGCTCTGATGCGGAATGGCGTGCGCCGGTAATTGCAGCTGATGTTGCAACTGTTCCAGACGCTCGTGCAGGCGCTGTTTCTCTTCAGCGGAAGGGGTAAACAAGCTGGCCTGCAAACGGCAGGAGCGGTTCTGATGGTCAAGCACCAGCAGGGTTTCTGCCAGATAGAAACAGAAATCCGGGCAGCGCTGGTCAGAAGGCAGTTGCGGTAAATCTTCGAAACCGGCGACCAGGTCATAAGCAAACAGACCGCCGAGGAACATCGCCTCGCGTTCATCAGCAGGCGTTTCAACTGAGGTCAGAATGCTGCGCAGTGCGTCAAATACGGAACGTGAACGCAGACGGGCATCTTCGTCCTGCATCTGGTCAATCACCGGGAAGCTCAGTTCGCGACCGTTCGGACGAACATCATTGCGGATTTCAGCCGGTAATGCGGCGTCAATCAGTGACAGTAAAGAAGCGCCGTTGGGGGTCAGTGCCTGAATGGAAACCCGGGAACCCAGCGCGGTGATGCGCAGGGCGCTGTCAACAATCAACAGGCTCTTCAGGTTTTCTTTGCTGGTCACTTCTGAGGATTCAAGCAGCAGCGTGGCCGGACGTGCGCCACAAAGCTGGTGGAAAATGGCCGTCGGGTCGCCGCGATAACTTCCTTCTGCGGTCAGCAATTCTAATCGTGGTTTCTGAATAGTCATTTTGCTTCCTGAAATTTTTTAACGTTTCTGTAAAACAGATTTCAAATAGACGGCCACAAAAAAGCCCGCATTATGCGGGCTTCGGAAATCTTGCAGCGTCTGATGACAGCTATGCGTGATTATTCCGCCCGCCAAAGGGAAGTACGCCACCAGCTGAGAACCGCCATCATGTGAGTTTTCATCATCAGACACTCTTGTTTGTTTATGAAGCTAACGTTTTTAAAACGTAAGCTTTCTGAATCGGTTTGTCACGCTGTTCATTTCTGAACTGTTCCGTGAACTTGCGTACTAGTAAACTAGTTCAGCGATGTAAAGTCAACCCTCTTTTTCATGCACTTCCCCGCTTTAGTGCGGCTGTTTTGTGCAAAAAGTGTTATCGCACCGTTGCAGTGCATCACGTTCAGGTGAAAATCATCCCTAACGTGAAAAGCCCTAACGCGTTATGATGGGTGCTGCATTCCGAAACAGGTTAATCCCCCACGTGACGACGACTTTACCCGTAAACACTTCATCTTCAGCAGACGATCAGACCACCAGCACTGCATTCACGATTTACGATCTTCACAGCCATACCACGGCGTCGGACGGCTATTTAACGCCGGAAGCCCTGGTTTCGCGTGCGGTGGAAATGCGGGTGGGCGTTCTGGCGATCACCGATCACGACAGTACCGAAGGGCTGGCGCGGGCGGCACAGGCCATTGCTGAAAATCAGCTGCCGTTGCAACTGGTGAACGGTGTTGAAATTTCTACATTGTGGGAAAACCATGAAATTCACATCGTCGGGCTGGGCATCGACCCTTCGCATCCGGCGATGATCGCGTTACTGAAAGTACAGGCCGATTTGCGTCAGCAACGTGCGCAGGAAATGGGCCATCGTCTGGCGAAAGCGCGTATCGAAGGTGCATGGGAAGGCGCGTTGCGTCTGGCCGATGGCGGTGCTGTCACCCGGGCGCACTTTGCCCGTTATCTGGTGGAATTTGGTGCGGCTGACAATATCGCCCAGGTGTTCAAAAAATTCCTCGCCAAAGGCAAGACCGGCTACGTTCCGCCACAGTGGTGTACAATAGAACAAGCGATTGATGCGATTCATCAGTCTGGCGGACAGGCCGTGGTCGCCCATCCGGGGCGTTATGACTTGTCCACAAAATGGCTGAAACGCCTGCTCGCGTTCTTTGCAGAACAGGGCGGCGATGCCATGGAAGTCGCGCAGTGTCAGCAGGCACCCAATGAGCGTGCGCAACTGGCGGCTTACGCCCGTGACTATAATTTGCTCGCCTCGCAGGGATCTGATTTTCATCAGCCTTGTTCGTGGATTGAGCTGGGGCGCAAACTTTGGCTTCCCGCAGGCGTTGAACCGGTATGGCAACACTGGCCGGTCGCCGGGAAACAGCCTGAAATTGAACCGGTCTGAAGCCCGACCGCAGAAGAAGAATTAAGAGGGAACAATGAGTCAATATTTTTATATTCACCCCGAAAATCCGCAGCCACGTCTGATTAATCAGGCGGTTGAATTGCTGCGCAAGGGCAATGTGATCGTTTATCCGACGGACTCAGGCTATGCGCTGGGTTGTCGTCTGGAAGAAAAGAACGCGATGGAGCGCATTTGCCGCATCCGTCAGTTAGACGGAAACCACAACTTTACTCTGATGTGCCGTGATCTCTCTGAGCTGTCCACTTACGCTTACGTGGATAATTCGGCATTTCGTCTGATCAAAAATAACACGCCGGGTAACTACACGTTCATTCTGAAAGCGACCAAAGAAGTGCCGCGTCGCCTGATGAGTGAGAAGCGTAAAACCATTGGTCTGCGCGTGCCGTCAAACCCGATTGCTGTCGCATTACTCGATGCACTGGGTGAGCCGCTGATGTCCACCACGCTGATGCTGCCGGGCAATGACTTTGCGGAATCTGATCCGGAAGACATCAAGGATAATTTAGGCAAGCTGGTTGATCTGGTCATTGACGGCGGATCCCTCGGTCAGCAACCGACCACGGTGATTGACCTGACTGAAGCGTCACCGGAAGTGATCCGTGAAGGCGCGGGCGATCCGGCACCTTTCCGCTGATCTTCCCGTGAGTCATATGTGGCATTTTGTTTGAAAAATAATCAGCCCGTAACGTCCTTAGCGGGATACAAATTACTGATAAATGTGTATAATGGCGGGCTGACTTTTTTGTAAGTCGTTGTATCACTACGCAATAACTGAATTTTGGCGGGCAGATGGCGAATCACGTCATGCTGCCGGCTCCCCCCGACGCCTGTGAAGGCGACAAATGAGGCTGCTCAATGAGCGAGAAGTATAATTCCCAGAAGCACACCAGCGATAAAGCCAAACCGGCACGTCCATCTGGTGACAAGCCAAAAAGTGGCAGAAATTCCGGCGCAGCTAAAAGCCGTCCGGAACCGTCACGGGCTGAAAAACGCGGCGAAAAGCCACGTACTGACAAACCACGTACTGACAAACCACGTACTGACAAACCACGTACTGACAAACCACGTACTGACAAACCACGTACAGATAAACCACGCAGCGACAAGCCGCGTTCAGACAAACCACGTTCTGACGCAGGCCGCGGCGATTCACGCACCGAGAACTCCCGTATTGAAAAACCACGTACAGGCAAACCGGGTCGTCCGGAAAATGCCCGTGGTGAAAAACCTCGCGCGCTGCTAAAACCGCGTGGTACCAAACCTAAAGCTGAAGCGCTGTTTGATGAAAACGGCGAAGAAGAAGAAGTGAAATACCAGAAGCCGAAGAACGCGCTGGACAGCACCGAAGGACAAAGCGAAAAGCTGCAAAAAGTCCTGGCGCGTGCAGGCCACGGTTCACGTCGCGAAGTTGAAGCGATGATCCAGGCGGGCCGCGTCAGCGTTGACGGTAAAATTTCTACGCTGGGCGACCGCGTGGAAGTCACCGGCGGCACCAAAATTCGTCTTGATGGCCACGTTCTGTCAGTGATGGAATCTCAGGACACTGTCTGCCGCGTGCTGGCGTACTACAAGCCGGAAGGCGAGTTGTGTACGCGCAGTGATCCGGAAGGCCGTCCGACCGTCTTTGACCGTCTGCCAAAAATGCGCGGTTCACGCTGGATTGCGGTAGGGCGTCTGGACGTTAACACCTCCGGCCTGCTGTTATTCACCACCGACGGTGAACTGGCTAACCGCCTGATGCACCCGAGCCGTGAAGTTGAGCGCGAATATGCTGTACGTGTGTTCGGTCAGGTTGATGATGAAAAAATCAAACAACTGAGCCGTGGCGTGCAGCTGGAAGACGGTCCTGCGGCATTCCGCTCGATCAAATTCCAGGGCGGCGAAGGCCTGAACCAGTGGTACAACGTGACCCTGACAGAAGGGCGTAACCGCGAAGTTCGTCGTCTGTGGGAAGCCGTTGGCGTGCAGGTCAGCCGTCTGATCCGCGTGCGTTATGGTGACCTGAACCTGCCTAAAGGCCTGCCTCGTGGCGGCTATAAAGAGCTGGATCTGCCAGACATCAACTATCTGCGCACACTGGTCGATATGACCGAAGAAACCGTCAGCAAACTGCCGGTTGAACGTGACCGTCGTCGTGTGAAAGCTAACCAGATCCGTCGTGCTGTTAAGCGCCACACTCAGGTTGCACCGGCACGTCGCGCAACCGGACCGGCAAAACGGGGTTAATCGCTGACAAGCGAGGCACTTGCGTCTATGCTCATAAACCGCAGTCAGTGACTGCGGTTTTTTTTGCTCAAAATTCAGGGCATAACGTCATTTCTGACGAATGTTGAATTAACCAACAGAAAGTAAGGAGCCGATTATGATGCTGATCACCGGCGGTGCCCGCAGCGGCAAAAGCCATTTTGCCGAGCAGGTGGCTGAAAAACGTGGCGGCGAGGTGCTGTATATCGCCACCTCGGTCGTGACCGATGCCGAAATGGCGGAGCGCATCCGTTATCACCAGCAACAACGTCCGGCTCACTGGCATACTTTTGAAAGCTATCGTGACCTGGGTAATGTTGTGCGTGCGCATCAGGCGCAGTTTCCGACCATTATTATCGAGTGCATCACGACGCTTATCACCAATCTTCTGTTTGATATTGCCGGTGAAACACCGCCGGAAGAGATGGATTTTGACGCGATAGAACAGCACATTTTTGCGCAAGTTGCACAGCTGATGGAAGCTGCGCAACATCCTGAATCCGAAGTGATTATTGTCACCAACGAAGTGGGCATGGGTATCGTGCCGGACAACCTGCTGGCGCGGCGTTTTCGTGATATCGCCGGGCGGGTAAATCAGCAACTGGCCGCCGCAGCGGACGACGTTTACCTGATTGTCTCAGGCATTCCGCTACCGGTAAAAACATCGGAATAAAACCACTCAGAAAAGGGAATTTATTATGGCTTTTTGGCGGCAGTTTCTGGCGATGTTGCAGTTTCTTACCCGCATTCCGGTGAAGGAACGATGGTGCGACGGCGTTGAACTGAAAGAGTATTCCCGCGGGATTGTCTGTTTTCCGTTGGTCGGACTGGTGATGGGTTTACTTACCGCGCTGGTATGGTGGACTGTCATGCCACATGTCGGCGCGCTTGTCGCGGCAATTGCCGTTGTCATCGCGCACATTATGCTGACCGGCGGTCTGCATCTCGACGGATTAGCTGACAGTTGCGACGGTTTGTTTTCGGTACGCAGCCGCGAGCGGATCCTTGAAATCATGCGCGACAGCCGCATCGGCACTAATGGCGCGCTGGCGCTGATTGTAGCCGTTGTACTGCGTACAGCGCTGATTTATCAGATGAGTGCGAACGGATTGCCGGTGCTGGCGCTTCTTATCGTCACGCCGGTTGTCGGGCGGGGCATGATGGCGGTGATGATGTACCGTCAGGCTTATGCCCGCGAATCGGGAATGGGCAATTTATTTATCGGTAAAATCAGTGAAGGGCGCTTCGGTGTCACATTGCTGCTGATGACGGCGCTCGTGTTGTTCATCGGCGGGTTATCATCCCTGTTTGCATTGCTGGTGACGCTGCTGTTTGTCTTCGGCTTCCGGCGTTTTGTTGCCAGCCGCATTGGCGGTCAGACCGGTGACACCCTGGGGGCAGCGTGCGAATTAAGTGAACTGGTCTTCGTGTTTTTCCTGCTATGGCACTGAGATAAAGGACAAAATAATGAAACTGTATCTGATACGGCACGGACAAACTCAGGCTAATGTAAGCGGCGTTTTTTGCGGCAGCAGCGACATTGCGCTGACTGCTGAAGGTGAGCGACAGGCGCAGCACGTCGGCCGCCAGCTGGCTTCTGTGCCACTCGATGCGCTGATCCACACCGATATGCGCCGCAGCCGCGATACGGCGGCGATAATTGCTCACGGGCGCGAACTGATGATGGAAACTCAGCCTCTGTTGCAAGAGATGGCGTTTGGCGACTGGGAAATGCGCCATCACAAGGAGCTGGAAGCCTCGCAGGCTGAAGGTTATCAGGCCTGGTGTCAGGACTGGCAAAAGGCCGATGTCCCGCAGGGCGAATCTTTTACAGATTTCACCCTGCGTATCCGTCAGGCTTTGCAGCAGCTGCATTTGCGTCCCCAGGTAAGCCGGTTAGCGATCGTAGCGCATCAGGGTTCGCTCAGCCTGTTGCTGGCGATGATGCTCAAACTGGCACCCTCCGACATGTGGCGCTTCCCGTTTAAGCAGGGCTGCCTGTGTGAAATCGATCTCAGTCATGGCGCTTGTGTGATCCAGCGTTTTAACGACAGCGGTATTTAACTTTTTAAAATAGTAAGGACAACCCGATGGCTTCGCTGGCAAATATCCTCCGTCAGATTGCTGAACCTGATACACAAGCCGCGCAGAAGGCGGCAGAACGGCTCGACAGTCTGGTTAAACCGCTGGGCAGCCTTGGCCGCCTGGAACAACTGGCGATCCAGCTGGCCTCCATTCGTGGCAATCAGCCGTTGCATTTTCCGAGCAAAGAAGTGCTGGTGATGGCGGCCGATCACGGTGTGTGGCAGGAAGGTGTCACGCCGTCTCCGCAGATTGTAACTGCCATTCAGGCAGTGAATATTGTGCAGGGTAAAGCCGGGGTTTCGGTGCTGGCGAGAGCGGCCGGTGCGCAGGTTACGCTGATTGACTGCGGGATCATTGGGGCGGATATTCCTGGTACGCTCAACCATAAAGTGGCGCAGGGAACGGGAAATATTGCCACCGGCCCGGCGATGACGCGCGAACAGGCTGAGTCATTGCTGATCTGGAGTGCAGAACGGGTGATCGCTAAAGCTGAAAGCGGCTTATCGCTGCTGGCTGTCGGCGAACTCGGTATGGCAAATACCACGCCCGCAGCGGCGATGGTCGCGGTGCTGACCGGTGCTCAGCCTGCACAAACCGTTGGACTGGGTGCTAATCTGCCACCGGACAGACTGGCGCATAAAATCAGCGTGGTGGAAAAAGCCATTGCGGTCAATCAGCCTGATCCGTCAGATGCAATGGATGTGATGGCGAAAGTGGGGGGCTTTGAACTGGTGGCGATGGCGGGTGCCATGATGGGAGCGGCAGCTGCCGGTATTCCGCTGGTGCTGGATGGTTTTCTTTCTTACGCATCCGCGCTGGCGGCATGCCAGATTGCGCCTGCGCTGAAACCCTATCTCATTCCTTCACATCTTTCGGCAGAGCAGGGCGCGACGCTGGCGCTTGAAGCACTGGGCCTGACACCGTATTTTGATCTGAACCTGCGGCTGGGCGAAGGCAGCGGCGCGGCGCTCGCGTTACCGCTGATTGATGCCGCCTGCGCGATTCATAACGAAATGGCGACGCTGGCAGAATGTCAGATTGAGCTTTAACCGGTGAAAAAGGGCGTCACCAGTCGATGCCCTGTTGCGCCATAATACCGGCGTCAAAGGCATGTTTTACCGGCCGAAGTTCGCTGACGGTATCGGCCATTTCCAGCAGGTCACGATGACAACCACGTCCGGTAATAATCACCGTCTGGTGCGCCGGACGGGCATTTAGCGCGTCCACCACATCCTGTAAATCCAGATAGCCGAAACTGACCATATAGGTCAGTTCATCGAGCACCACCAGATCCAACGAGGCATCGGCCAGCATGCGTTTTCCGTGCTGCCAGACAGCCTGACAGGCTTCGGTATCGGTCTCTTTATTCTGCGTCTCCCAGGTAAAACCGGTCGCCATCACCTGAAATTCTACGCCGTGCGGCTCGAGCAGGTTCTTCTCGCCGTTCGGCCATTCACCCTTGATAAACTGGATCACTGCCGCACGCATACCATGCCCGACCGCGCGGGTGACGGTACCAAAGGCCGCGGTGGTTTTGCCCTTACCGTTGCCGGTAAAAACAATCAAAATGCCGCGCTGTTCTTTGGCAGCATCAATACGTGCGTCAACCTGTTCTTTCAGTTTTTGCTGGCGCTGCTTGTGGCGATCTTCGGTCATTAGTGGCTCCGTGATTATTCTGCCGGACCGGCTTTACGCCCCGGCTGGGCATCAAAACTGATACCGGTTTTACGGCGGCTGTCATCGCCCATCAGGTAAAGATACAACGGCATGATGTCGGCCGGTGTTTTGAGTTTATCTTTGTTTTCATCGGGGAACGCCGAGGCACGCATGCTGGTGCGCGTACCGCCCGGATTGATGCAGTTGACGCGCAAACCGGTATGCTTATGTTCTTCAGCCAGCACCTGCATCATGCCTTCGGTGGCGAATTTGGACACGGCGTAGGCACCCCAGCCGCTGCGACCTTCGCGTCCCACGCTGGAGGTGGTGAAGACCAGAGAAGAGCTGGCGGATTTCAGCATCAGCGGCAGTAACGCCTGCGTCAGCATAAAGGTTGCATTCACGTTAACCTGCATCACGTTCATCCAGTCCTGCAACTGAATTTCGGCCATCGGCGTAATCTCAGTCAGCAGGCCTGCATTGTGCAAAACGCCGTCGAGATGCGGTACCCATTGCGCGATTTGATCGGCAACGCGCTGGCAATCCTGCTGGCTGGCGGTCAGTAAATCCAGTGCATAAATAAAAGCCGGGCGCAGGTTTCTTGCCGCAATTTCCTGCTGCACGCTGGCCAGTTTGCTCTCAGTGCGACCCAGCAAAATCAGCTGCGCGCCGAAGCGGGCGTAGGTCAGGGCGGCTTCGCGACCAATGCCGTCGCCAGCGCCGGTAATGAGAATAATGCGGTTATTGAGCAAATCAGATTTAGGATGGTAATGCACAGTTAGTCCTCTTAAACAGGGTGCGATGTGGCGGCAAATGGCCGTCATCACATCTGGCGCACTTAATATCGAAAATGCCGGGAACGGGAGAAATTGCGCTCAACCGCGGTCCGACATTTTGGCGAAAATTTGGGGTGTTTTGGCAGTGATCACCGCTTGTATGCCTCAAATGAGCATGAGTTTCAATGATTAACCTAAAAACGGACAGTTCTTTTGTAACAAAATTGGAACACTGGCGCACTCAGTTTTACGTACGATTGACAATGTCATATTCAAACAAGACGCCGCAGCGACGATTGTCTAGAATGTTCAACATCTTTCTGACCACGGTTTTATGACCACATAGATAAGGCGGTTTTGTGGATTTACTTTCTCTTTATGGGCTGTTTTTGGCCAAAGTTGTGACCGTAGTGATCGCCATCGGCGCACTGATAATTCTGGTGATTGGCCTTCGTCACCGTAAATCTTACAGCAAAGGTGAGTTACAGCTGATCGACTTAGGCGAACAGTACCGCGAAATGCAACGTGAAATGCGCAGTGCGCGTATGAATCCTGCTGAGCTGAAAATTCGTAGCAAGGAACTGAAGAAAAAAGACAAAGCGGAAGCAAAACAGAAAAAACTGCAGGCAAAAACCGGTGGCTCTAAAAGCAAACCGTGCCTGTATGTGCTCGATTTTAAAGGCAGTATGGACGCCCACGAAGTCACGTCGCTGCGTGAAGAAATTTCGGCGGTTCTGGCGGTGGCGACACCGGAAGACGAAGTGCTGTTGCGCCTCGAAAGTCCTGGCGGTGTGGTACACGGTTATGGCCTTGCGGCCTCTCAGCTGGTTCGCCTGCGTCAGAGCGGGATCCGCCTGACCGTTGCCGTGGATAAAGTGGCGGCCAGCGGCGGTTATATGATGGCGTGCGTGGCGGACAGAATCGTTGCCGCGCCGTTTGCCATCATCGGTTCCATCGGTGTTGTGGCGCAAATCCCTAACTTCAACCGTTTGCTGAAAAAGAACGACATTGATATTGAGTTGCATACGGCGGGTGAGTTCAAACGGACGCTGACGTTGCTGGGTGAAAACACCGAGGAAGGGCGCGAGAAATTCCGTGAAGACCTGAACGAAACGCATGTGCTGTTCAAGGAATTCGTGCATCAGAACCGTCCTTCACTGGACATTAATGCGGTAGCGACCGGCGAACACTGGTTCGGTACGCAGGCACGAGAAAATGGTCTGATTGACGCGATCGGTACCAGTGATGATTTACTGATTGCTGAAATGAAAAATCATGAAGTGATCGCGGTGCGTTACAGCCGCCGTAAACGCATGATGGACCGGTTTACCGGCAGTGCGGCAGAAAGCGCCGATCGCCTGTTTCTGCGCTGGTTGCAGCGCAGTCAGAAGCCGTTACTGTAACGCCTGAACGGGCAGAACGTTAATGGTTGTTGCTGAGCATTAAAAGCAAAAAGGGACATTATTGTCCCTTTTTTATTGTCCCGATTTACTGCAAGAGATAATCGGTAACGCTTACCTTTATTAGTCTTTTTTTACGCTTAATCGACGAGATGGTATTTTTCTGAAAAAAGATGCGCCAGATGTTTAAACATATTAAATACCGCCGTGGTTTTTCTGGTCGGTAAACCGTCGTCATCCATGAAAAACTCCCCGCGGAAAACCAGCACATTGCCTTTCTGCTCAACGTCTGTCGCCAGCATTCCGTGCATGTAATCTTCGTGCTCACGGATAACCTTATTCGCCTCGACCAGTAAAGCTTCGCGACTAATTGCCGATGTATTTTCGTGCATGATATTTACTCCCCACTATAATTGCTGACGTTATTGTAATCCCGCGACGGAGAAAACCGCAAATCTGCTGTGGGTAATCCACCTGAACGGTTGATTGTTATTTGTACTAAACAGTCAAGAGTTTGCACGGATTGGCGAAAAGAGCGTTTACGTGTTAATTAGTTTGCGTGACGATTTTAATCAGGTAGAGTGTGGGATTTTGTGGCTTCAGGTGGAATGTTTTGTTTACGCTTGGTCATTATTTGACATAAAAATGGGCGCATTCTGCTGAGCCCTGTCTGGTTAATCCCTTGCAGAATCAGTGTTTTGAACCTCTGGAAGTCAGTTCGCTCCTTCTTTTAAAGAAATGAGTTGACGTTCTGACTCACTGCCGCAATATAAAAAAAGACGTGATATTGTGCCGCGGCATAACTAGACAAAATCTTCTTCAGTTGATGAAGAATCATTCAGGTAAAGGTAATTATGGGCAAAGCTCTCGTAATAGTTGAGTCCCCGGCAAAAGCCAAAACGATTAATAAATATTTAGGAAATGACTACGTGGTTAAGTCCAGCGTCGGTCATATCCGTGATTTACCGACCAGTGGATCCGCTGCTAAAAAAACCGCCGTCTCAACCGAAGAAAAAACAAAGAAAAAAGTAAAAAAGGATGAGAAAACTGCGCTGGTTAATCGCATGGGCGTCGATCCGTTTCATGGCTGGACTGCTCAATACGAAATACTTCCCGGTAAAGAAAAGGTTGTTGCTGAGTTAAAAGCGTTAGCGGAAAAAGCTGACCACATCTATCTCGCAACCGACCTTGACCGCGAAGGAGAGGCGATTGCCTGGCATTTGCGGGAAGTGATTGGCGGTGATGAAAAACGTTTCAGCCGCGTGGTATTTAACGAAATTACCAAAAACGCGATTCAGAATGCCTTCAAAGAACCCGGCGAACTGAATATTGATCGTGTTAATGCTCAGCAGGCGCGTCGCTTTATGGACCGCGTGGTGGGTTACATGGTGTCCCCGCTGCTGTGGAAGAAAATTGCCCGTGGTTTATCCGCTGGCCGTGTTCAGTCCGTGGCAGTGCGTCTGGTCGTGGAACGCGAGAAAGAAATCAAAGCGTTCGTGCCGGAAGAATACTGGGAATTGCATGCAGATTTGCTGGCGAAGAAAGAAACCGCCCTGCAAATGGAAGTCACGCATCACCTGGAAAAACCGTTTAAGCCGGTGAATAAGGAACAGACTCACGCAGCCGTTTCGCTGCTTGAGAAAGCGCGCTACACCGTGGTTGATCGTGAAGACAAACCGACCAGCAGCAAACCGGGTGCGCCGTTCATTACTTCTACGTTGCAACAGGCTGCCAGTACGCGTCTGAGCTTCGGTGTGAAGAAAACCATGATGATGGCCCAGCGTCTGTACGAAGCCGGTCACATTACCTATATGCGTACTGACTCCACCAACCTGAGCCAGGACGCGGTGGAAATGGTACGCGGCTATATTGGCGAGAATTTCGGCGATAAATACCTGCCGAAAGCCCCGCTGCAGTACAGCAACAAAGAGAACTCTCAGGAAGCGCACGAAGCGATTCGTCCTTCTGATGTGGCCGTTGTTTCCGAACAGCTGAAAGATATGGAAGCGGATGCACAGCGCCTGTATCAGTTAATCTGGCGCCAGTTTGTGGCGTGTCAGATGACACCAGCTCAGTACGATTCCACCACGCTGACGGTTAAAGCCGGTGATTATTCCCTGCGAGCCAAAGGCCGTACGCTGCGTTTTGATGGCTGGACCAAAGTGATGCCTGCGTTGCGTAAAGGCGACGAAGACAGAACCTTACCGGCGATTGAGGTGGGCACTGAACTGGAGCTGCAACAACTGCTGCCAACTCAGCACTTCACCAAGCCGCCTGCGCGTTTCAGCGAAGCATCACTGGTTAAAGAGCTGGAAAAACGTGGCATTGGACGTCCGTCTACTTATGCGTCGATCATTTCGACCATTCAGGATCGCGGTTACGTACACGTTGAAAACCGTCGTTTCTATGCCGAGAAAATGGGCGAAATCGTCACCGATCGTCTGGAAGAAAACTTCCGCGAACTGATGAACTACGATTTCACTGCGCGCATGGAAGACGGGCTGGATCAGGTCGCTAATAACAAGGCGGAATGGAAAGCGGTTCTTGATGAATTCTTCAGTGAATTCAGCCAGCAGTTAGAAACCGCCGAGAAAGATCCTGAAGAAGGCGGTATGCGCCCGAATCAGATGGTACTGACCAGCATCGAATGCCCGACCTGTGGCCGTCCGATGGGGATCCGCACCGCCAGCACCGGCGTCTTCCTGGGTTGTTCCGGTTATGCCTTGCCGCCGAAAGAGCGCTGCAAAACCACCATCAACCTGATTGCTGATGCCGAAGTGCTCAACATTCTGGAAGGCGACGAAGCCGAAGCCAATGCGCTGCGTGCGAAACGCCGTTGCGGCAAATGCGGCACGGCAATGGACAGCTATCTCATCGATAATCAGCGTAAATTGCATGTCTGCGGTAATAACCCGGAATGTGATGGCTACGAAATCGAGCAGGGCGAGTTCCGCATCAAGGGCTATGACGGCCCGATCGTTGAGTGCGAGAAATGTGGTTCTGAGATGCACCTGAAAATGGGGCGTTTCGGTAAGTACATGGGCTGTACCAACGACGAGTGTAAAAACACCCGTAAGATCTTACGTAACGGTGACGTTGCGCCGCCGAAAGAAGATCCGGTTCCATTGCCAGAATTGCCGTGTGAGAAATCAGACGCCTATTTCGTTCTGCGTGATGGTGCGGCAGGGGTCTTCCTTGCGGCCAATACTTTCCCTAAATCGCGCGAAACCCGTGCGCCGCTGGTGGAAGAACTGAAACGCTTTAAAGATCGTCTGCCGGAAAAACTGAGCTATCTGGCCGATGCGCCAGTCGCTGACCCGGAAGGCAATAAGTCGATGGTACGTTTCAGCCGCAAGACTAAGCAGCAGTACGTATCCTCTGAGAAAGACGGTAAAGCCACTGGCTGGACGGCGTTCTTTGTTGATGGTAAATGGGTCGAAGGCAAAAAATAATTATCGCCGTCATACTTCAACGTGCCGATGCTTTGGCTGCGCTCAGTCACCCCGGTCACAGGGCTAGCCCTGTGACCGGGGATGCCAGAGTTTGCCGCCTTGCTGCAACTTGAATTATTTAGGCGATAACCGAATGACTGCATCCTGTTGCGCAGTTGTAAAAAACCAGTCCTCCGGGCTGGTTTTTTTATTGCATTAAGATCTATCATCGCTAAGTTCTGCGTATTTTTATTATCAGTCTGCGACAGACCGCGATTATCGTTATGTTATCCGGGTATACATGACGTTAATTATTGATATAATTGTTATATAAAATTTATTCTTATGCACTTAAGTAATAAGTTAATGCGTCTGGGGCATAAAAACGGTGCGTTCACAGACTTCCGGTAGTCGATAAAAAATCATTTTCAGACTGTTCAGCCAACGGATGAACAGGGATGGCGACAGGGTTTGAAACCAGGGTGGTATGAGATATGAAATTGCAGCAACTGCGCTACATCGTAGAGGTTGTTAATCACAATCTGAACGTCAGTTCGACGGCAGAAGGCCTGTACACGTCGCAGCCGGGTATCAGTAAACAGGTTCGCATGCTGGAAGATGAACTGGGGATCCAGATTTTTTCGCGCAGTGGCAAACATCTCACGCAGGTGACTCCCGCCGGGCAGGAAATTATCCGTATTGCCCGTGAAGTCTTGTCTAAAGTGGATGCCATCAAAGCCGTGGCTGGCGAGCACACCTATCCGGACAAAGGGTCGTTGTATGTGGCGACCACGCACACGCAGGCACGTTATGCCCTGCCGAATGTGATTAAAGGCTTTATCGAGCGTTACCCGCGCGTTTCGCTGCATATGCATCAGGGTTCTCCGACTCAGATTGCTGAAGCCGTTTCCAAAGGGAATGCGGATTTCGCTATCGCCACCGAAGCCCTGCATCTTTACGATGACCTGGTGATGTTGCCTTGTTACCACTGGAACCGTGCGGTCGTGGTTCAGCCGGATCATCCGCTGGCGGGCAAAGAGAAAGTCACCATCGAAGAACTGGCCGCTTATCCTATCGTCACGTATACCTTCGGCTTTACCGGCCGCTCCGAACTGGATACCGCGTTTAACCGCGCCGGTCTGACGCCACGCATTGTTTTCACTGCCACCGATGCCGACGTGATCAAAACTTATGTACGTCTGGGGCTCGGCGTCGGGGTGATCGCCAGTATGGCGGTGGATCCGGTGCAAGATCCGGATCTGGTCACCGTCGATGCGCGCGATATCTTCACCTACAGCACCACTAAAATCGGTTTCCGCCGCAGTACGTTCCTGCGCAGTTACATGTACGATTTTATCCAGCGCTTTGCGCCGCATCTGACGCGTGATGTAGTGGATTCCGCCATTTCTCTGCGATCCAACGAAGACATTGAAGAGATGTTTAAAGACATCAAATTGCCGGTGAAATAAACCGCAACATTTTCTTTGCTGACCGCCAGTCCCGCCGCCTCTGATGATGCTGCGGGATTTTTTTTGTCTGTTGAACACTTTGAGCTGTTATCGGAATGTTAACAATTATTTGTGTTATCTTTAACTATGCACTTATAAGCCAGCGGGTTATTCCTTAAGGCCACGCTGAGCGCTAAAGGAGAAGCTATGTCGTCTATTCGCAAGAACAGTCTGGATAAGCTGGCGGTCCAGAACAAGGAGTTCCACTACTACAGCCTGCCACTCGCTGCCAAAACGCTGGGTGATATCCAGCGCCTGCCTAAATCCCTCAAAGTGTTACTCGAAAATCTGCTGCGCCATGTCGATGGCGACACAGTCACGGAAAGTGATTTACAGGAACTGGTCAGCTGGCAGAAAACCGGCCATGCGGACAGGGAAATTGCTTACCGCCCGGCGCGCGTTCTGATGCAGGACTTCACCGGTGTACCCGCTGTTGTCGATCTGGCGGCAATGCGTCAGGCGGTCAAACGGCTTGGCGGTAACGTCGAACAGGTAAACCCGTTATCGCCTGTAGATCTGGTTATCGACCACTCCGTCACGGTCGATGAATTTGGTGATGATCAGGCCTTTGATGAAAACGTCCGCCTCGAAATGGAGCGTAATAACGAACGCTACCAGTTCCTGCGCTGGGGGCAAAAAGCCTTCAACCGTTTCCGCGTGGTTCCGCCCGGCACTGGTATCTGTCATCAGGTCAACCTTGAGTACCTCGGGCAAACCGTCTGGTATGAAGAACAGGATGGCAAAACGGTCGCCTATCCCGACACACTGGTCGGCACCGATTCGCACACCACCATGATCAACGGATTGGGTATTTTAGGCTGGGGCTGCGGCGGTATCGAAGCCGAAGCGGCCATGCTCGGACAACCGGTTTCCATGCTGATCCCGGATGTTGTCGGGTTTAAACTCACCGGTAAATTACGCGAAGGCATCACCGCGACTGACCTGGTGTTAACGGTCACGCAGATGCTGCGCAAACACGGCGTGGTGGGCAAATTTGTCGAATTCTACGGTGACGGACTGGCTGACTTACCACTGGCCGACCGCGCCACCATTGCCAATATGTCGCCGGAATTCGGTGCCACCTGCGGATTCTTCCCGGTGGATGACGTCACCCTGAGTTATATGAAACTCAGTGGCCGCAGCGACGAGCAAATCGAACTGGTGAAGGCCTATTCTCAGGTTCAGGGCTTGTGGCGTAATGCCGGTGATGAGCCGGTGTTTACCAGTACGCTGGCGCTGGATATGGGTGAAGTCGAGCCGAGTCTGGCCGGGCCGAAACGACCGCAGGATCGCGTGGCACTGCCCAACGTTCCCAAAGCGTTTAAAGCGGCGACGGAACTGGAGCTGGGCAACAGCAAAGCGGGGCGCAGCGATAAAGAGACGTTCACGCTGGACGGGCAGCATTATGCCCTGACCACCGGCGCGGTGGTGATTGCCGCCATCACCTCGTGTACCAACACCTCGAACCCGAGCGTGCTGATGGCGGCCGGTTTGCTGGCCAAGAATGCTGCTGAAAAAGGTCTCACCAGTAAGCCGTGGGTGAAAACCTCGCTGGCGCCGGGTTCTAAAGTGGTGACCGATTATCTTAATGCCGCCGGTCTGATGCCGTATCTGGAACAACTCGGATTTAATCTGGTGGGTTACGGCTGTACAACCTGTATCGGTAACTCGGGGCCGTTGCCGGAACCGATTGAATCGGCTATTAAAGCCGGTGATCTGACCGTCGGTGCGGTGCTTTCCGGTAACCGTAACTTCGAAGGACGTATTCATCCGCTGATTAAAACCAACTGGCTGGCTTCACCGCCGCTGGTAGTGGCCTACGCGCTGGCGGGGAATATGAATGTCGATCTGACGACCGATGCGCTCGGCGAGGACAAAGACGGCAAGCCGGTGTATCTGAAAGATATCTGGCCTTCTGCTAATGACATTGCCAATGCGGTCGGACAGGTGACGACGGAAATGTTCCACAAAGAATATGCTGAAGTCTTCAACGGTGATGCCAGCTGGCAGGCGATTCAGGTTGACGGTACGCCGACCTACACCTGGCAGGAAGATTCCACTTACATCCGCCATCCGCCGTTCTTCAGTGATATGAAAGCCGAACCAGATGCGCTCGAAGACATTAAGGATGCCCGTATTCTGGCGATTCTGGCGGACTCCGTAACCACCGACCACATCTCGCCAGCCGGTAATATCAAGGCGGAAAGCCCGGCAGGGTTGTATCTCAAACAGCATGGTGTCGAACCAAAAGCCTTTAACTCTTATGGTTCACGCCGTGGTAACCATGAAGTCATGATGCGCGGGACGTTCGCCAATATCCGTATCAAAAACGAAATGGTGCCGGGTGTGGAGGGCGGTTATACCCGTCATATTCCTTCGCAGGATCAGCTGGCGATTTACGACGCCGCGATGCGTTATCAGCATGAAAGTGTGCCGACGGCGGTGATTGCGGGTAAAGAATACGGTTCGGGTTCAAGCCGTGACTGGGCAGCAAAGGGACCGCGTCTTCTTGGCGTGCGTGTCGTTATCGCCGAATCTTTCGAACGTATTCACCGTTCGAATCTGATCGGGATGGGGATTCTACCGCTCGAATTCCCGCAGGGTGTGACCCGTAAAACGCTGAAACTGACCGGCGACGAGCAGATTAGTGTCAGCGGATTACAAACCCTGACGCCGGGGCAGGACGTCGCGGTGCATATCGTTTATGCCGACGGGCATAAAGAAACGGTCAATGCCCGCTGTCGTATTGATACCGGCAATGAGCTGACGTACTTCCAGAACGGCGGCATTCTGCATTATGTGATCCGCAAAATGCTGTAATACCTGACCTTCTGCCATAAAAAAGGGCACCTTCTTAAGGTGCCCTTAATATTTTCATCGGACTATAGAGCCGTTACTTATCGAGCAGGTGACCCATTTTGGCCGCTTTGGTCGACAGGTAGCGCTCGTTTTCCGGATTACGGCCCACGATCAACGGGACGCGTTCGGTAATATGGATCCCGGCTTCAGTCAGAATTTCGACTTTCTTCGGATTGTTGGTCAGCAGACGAACGGAATCCACGCCGAGCAGTTTGAACATGTCCGCACACAGCGTGAAGTCACGCTCGTCAGCGGCAAACCCGAGCTGGTGGTTGGCTTCGACGGTGTCGTAGCCTTTGTCCTGCAGCGCATAAGCACGGATTTTATTGAGCAAGCCGATGTTACGGCCTTCCTGACGGTGATACATCAGGATACCGCGGCCTTCCTCAGCAATGTGATTCAGTGCTGCTTCGAGCTGAAAACCACAGTCACAGCGCAGGCTGAATAAAGCATCACCGGTCAGACATTCAGAGTGAACTCGCGCAAGAACGGGTGTTTCACCGCTGATGTCACCAAAAACTAACGCCAGGTGGTCGTGCCCGGTGGCCAATTCTTCAAAACCCACCATCAGGAAATCGCCCCAAGGTGTTGGCAGATTGGCTTCTGCCACCCGTTTCAGCTGCATTTTACGCTCCAAAAAAACCACAAATAGTCTTGATTCACAGTGAGTATTTTACTTGTTGATGCGCATCCTACGTTCAGATGCGGCCTGTGGATAGGGAATCGGTGCCTTTCCATCATGACAGGGCACCATTTTGCCACAGTTTGCTGTTCATTTTAGCGGGAATATTTGAACGATTAGTTAATAAGATATGAATTATAACTGCATCCTCAACAATCGAAGCGTTGAGAATGTGATGCAGTGACAACGTTGCTACACTCCAATTCTTTTTTACGACTGACGGAAAGGACAACTATGTTTGATATCGCCAAACGCACCGCTCTCGGGGCTGTAATTTTAATGCTGATGCCCGCAGCGGTATGGATAAGCGGCTGGCTCTGGGTGCCGGGAGGAAATCCGGCCGTGTTGCGCCCGTTGTACTGGGTCACTGAAACCGTGAGTCAGCCGTGGGGAATCATCACCACAGTGATCCTTTGTGGTTGGTTTTTGTGGTGTCTGCGTTTTCGGCTTAAACCCGCCATCGGACTGGGCCTGATTATCATCGCCTCTCTGCTGGTCGGGCAGTATGCGAAAGATTACATCAAGGGGGAAGTCCGTGAGCCGAGGCCCTATGTGGCGTGGCTGGGCACTGACCATCATATGGATGTTGAGGATTTTTACGCCCAGAAAAGGAAAGTGCGCAGCGCTCAGGTGAAAGAAGTGTTGGGCGATAACGTACAAATCCCGCACTGGCTGAACAAAAGCTGGCAGAACGATACCGGATACGCATTTCCTTCCGGTCATACCATGTTTGCGGCTACCTGGGCTTTGTTAGGTATCGGGCTGTTATGGCGCCGTAAGCACTACAACACGGTCACGGTGCTAATGGTGTGGGCGGTGGTGGTTATGGGCAGCCGCCTGATGCTGGGTATGCACTGGCCGCGTGACCTTCTGGCATCCGTAGGTATCAGCTGGATACTGGTGACGGTGGCCTGCTGGCTGACCGAACGTTACGTCGGCCCGCTGACGCCACCGCCGGCAGAAAATCAGGAAATTCGTGAGCGCGAATGACCGGACAAAACCGGTAAGTGTTTGTCACCAAAAGGGGCGCTCGCCGCGCCCCTTTAATTCCCCGTACTGAATCCCCATATACTTCTTATTGGCCTGATGGCAGTGATATGCGCAACTTCGGATATAGTGTTTAAAATTGGTCGAAGTTGATACAGACTGCATCTAAAGCCACTGCAATATTTCCCAGCTTTGTTCGGAAATGCTAACTTATTAGGTCGGGACGAGAGTTTTTGGCATAATTCATCCGGAACATCCGGCATTACAGGAACGAATGTGAAATATCTGCTGATTTTTTTATTTTTGCTGGTCATCGTTGTGATTTCTATCACTCTGGGTGCCCATAACGATCAGACTGTGACCTTTAACTATTTGCTGGCGCAGGGTGACTATCGCGTTTCCACACTACTTGCCGTGCTGTTTGCCACCGGTTTTATCCTCGGCTGGGTCATTTGCGGGTTGTTCTATCTTCGCGTCCGTCTGTCACTGGGGCGCGCGCAACGTAAAATCAAACGTCTTGAACAACAAATTGAGCCCGCGGCTGTCGTTACGCCGCCAGCAGCATCTTATGATGTCAGCAAGGAATAATCCTCTATGTTAGAACTGCTGTTTCTGTTGTTGCCCGTTGCGGCCGCCTATGGCTGGTACATGGGGCGCAGAAGTTCTCAGCAGGATAAACAGGAAAATGCTAACCGCCTGTCGCGTGAATACGTAGCGGGGGTTAACTTCCTGCTTTCCAATCAGCAGGACAAAGCGGTCGACCTGTTCCTTGAGATGTTAAAAGAGGACAGCAGTACAGTCGAAGCGCACCTGACTCTGGGTAACCTGTTCCGCTCCCGTGGCGAAGTGGATCGCGCAATCCGCATCCACCAGTCACTGATGGAAAGCGCCTCACTGACCTTCGAACAACGCCTGCTTGCCGTCCAGCAACTGGGACGTGACTACATGGCTGCCGGTTTTTATGACCGCGCCGAAGACATGTTCAATCAGCTGGTTAAAGAGCAGGATTTCCAGCTGTTTGCGCTTGAGCAACTGTTGATCATCCATCAGGCAACCAGCGACTGGCAAAATGCCATCGATGTGGCTGAGCGACTGGTCAAACTGGGTAAAGAAAATCGCCGTAAAGAAATCGCGCATTTCTGGTGCGAACTGGCCTTACAGGCGATCGTTGCCGATGATTTTGATAAAGCGATGGGGCTGCTGAAAAAAGCGGCTGCTGCGGATAAGCTCTGCGCCCGCGTCTCTATCATGCAAGGGCGAATTTTGCTGGCGCAGGGTGAATACCGCAAAGCGACAGAAGCCCTGCAGCGCGTGCTGGAGCAGGATAAAGAGCTGGTCAGTGAAGCGTTGCCGATGCTCCAGGAATGCTATCAGCACCTGAAAGATACTCTCGGTTGGGCCGAGTTCCTCAAACGTTGTGTGGATGAAAATACCGGTGCGGCTGCGGAGCTGATGCTGGCGGAAATCATTCATAATGAGGAAGGGCGTGAGACGGCGCAGAACTACATTAACCGTCAGCTGCAACGCCATCCGACGATGCGCGTGTTCCATCACCTGATGGATTACCATCTTGCGGATGCAGAAGAGGGACGTGCGAAGGAAAGTCTGGTCTTACTGCGCGACATGGTAGGCGAGCAAATCCGTACCAAACCGCGTTACCGTTGCCACAAATGCGGCTTCACCGCGCATTCATTGTACTGGCATTGCCCGTCATGCCGGGGCTGGGCGACGATCAAGCCTATAAGAGGACTGGACGGACAGTGATCTTTTGACTCGCTGTCCCTCCGGCTGTCTCGTTCTGATTCTCAGTGTTACTTCTTCTTGGTGCTCGTCTTACGCGTGCTCAGTAAGGTACGCAATTTCTTGATTTCTTTGGCGGTGAGGGCAGGTTCGCTTTCTTCCGCCAGATGCTGGTTATCAATCTCGTGTTCGGTCGCTTTGGCGGCCTTTTTGCTTTTTGGCGCAGCAGGATTAAAACTCTGTTCCAGGCGTGCTGCCACTTCTGCGCTTAATGAATGTTCTGCGTCAGCGGCGGCGTTTTTGATCAGTTCTTTTAATTCAACCGGGATTTTGACGGTCAGGGTTGTTATCTCACTCATTTTTCAGCCTTTCCTTAGAGTAAAAGTAACAAGCTATGCCAGCCTTGTTGCATCGTCTAGTGATTCACAAAAATTTAATAAATCTGTCACATTATGTGTAGCTGTGAATTCAGCGTCTTGCCATGTAAAATGCGGGCGGCAAAAAAATTATTTCCCCTTTCTGATTTGAATTCACACAAGAGGCTGACGATATGAAGTCTGAAAATAACATTAACAACAATGACTTAAATACATCACCTATTGTTGTCGCACTTGACTATGCCGACAAATCCTCTGCGCTGGCGTTTGCCGATAAGATTGATCCCCGCGATTGCCGCCTGAAAGTGGGCAAAGAGATGTTCACGCATTTTGGTCCGCAGATGGTCAAAGATTTGCAAAGCCGCGGTTTTGACGTTTTTCTGGATTTGAAATTCCACGACATCCCTAACACTACCGCACGTGCCGTTGCCGCTGCGGCGGATCTGGGCGTGTGGATGGTGAATGTTCACGCCAGCGGCGGTGCGCGCATGATGACCGCAGCCCGAGAAGCGCTGGCACCCTTTGGTAAAGATGCACCGTTGCTGATTGCAGTGACCGTGCTGACCAGCATGGAAGGCAGTGACCTGGCGGATTTAGGCATTACACTTTCCCCTGCGGATTACGCTGAGCGTCTGGCACGTCTGACCCGCGATTGTGGTCTGGACGGCGTGGTGTGTTCTGCTCAGGAAGCGACGCGCTTTAAATCTGCGCTGGGGCAGGCGTTCCAGCTGGTGACACCGGGCATTCGTCCGGCTGGCAGTAAAGCTGACGACCAGCGTCGCGTCATGACCCCGCAGGAAGCGCTGGCAGCCGGTGTGGATTACATGGTGATTGGCCGTCCGATTACGCAGTCCGCCGATCCGGCGCAGACCCTGCGTGATATCCGCGCATCAATGCGTTAAGAGGGAGACGTATGAGCAATGACAACAACAGCCGTCTGGTCTATTCAACCGACAGCGGCAGGATTGATGAGCCGAAAGCCGTCGTCGCGCGTCCGAAAGGTGACGGTATTGTGCGTATTCAGCGCCAGACCAGCGGTCGTAAAGGCAAAGGCGTGTGTCTGATCACCGGCGTTGATCTTGATGATGCAGCACTGGAAAAACTCGCGGCAGAACTGAAAAAGAAATGCGGTTGTGGCGGAGCGGTGAAAGAGGGCGTGATTGAGATCCAGGGCGATAAACGTGACCTGCTGAAACAGTTGCTGGAAGCGAAAGGAATGATAGTGAAGCTGGCTGGCGGCTGATGTACTTAAGCTGATGTACTTAAGCTGATGTAAAGAAGGCTGATATAAACAAGATGCTGCGCTGGTCGACAGCGCAGCGTCTTTCTGTTTTTTGATTCTGTTTTTATTTGCTGACCTGATGACCCACAATACCACCGACTGCTGCGCCACCTAATGTACCTAAAGTACTGCCATCAGTCAGAACCGCACCACCCAGTGCACCGGCACCGGCACCAATTGCCGTGTTACGGTCACGTTTAGACCAGTTACCGCAAGCGGTAACAGACATCGCAAGAGTCAGAACCAGTGCAATACTGGCAACGCGTTTATTTACGAGCATCATAGTTATCTTCCTCAAAGGATTAACGTTCAGCATCATTTATAAGTATAGGTAAGTTGCAGCGTTATCACCGAAATTCACCTTGTGATCCTTCACACTACTAATAAATTTTTTGGCTGTTCCGAACCTTTATTTATATTTCGTATCATCCGGACGCACTTTTGCATCCGTTGAATTAAAATAGTGAAACCACCATTCATTCACTAGGTGAATAATCTTAATTCACCAGCGCAAAGCTTCACCGGAGCACAAAAGACTAAAGCCGGTGACATTTCATCCCTCATCTCGCCCGGCTGGCACTTTTGTGTTTGCAGCAGATCTGTACGTACTCTTTAGCGATTTGCCCCATACCTGCACACCTCCGCACCCCAGACAATAAAGCATCGCAATATGAGGGAACCAAGATGCTGAAACAACTTAAAGAGCAGGTATTAGAGGCCAACTTGGCACTTCCGCGCCACAATCTTGTGACCTTTACCTGGGGAAATGTCAGCGCTGTTGACCGCGCGCTCGGGCTGGTCGTGATTAAACCCTCGGGCGTGGAATACGACCACATGGGCGCGGACGACATGGTGGTGGTGGAACTGGAAACTGGCAAAATTGTAGAAGGCAGCAAAAAGCCGTCTTCGGATACCGATACCCATCGGGTGCTGTATCTCAATTTTCCGCAAGCGGGCGGTATTGTTCATACGCATTCGCGCCACGCGACCATCTGGTCGCAGGCCGGTCTGGACATTCCGGCCTGGGGCACCACTCATGCGGATTATTTCTACGGCAATATTCCCTGCACCCGCCGGATGACGGAAGAGGAGATTGCAGGGCGTTACGAATGGGAAACCGGCGAAGTGATCGTCAAAACCTTTGCGGAAAGAAACCTGTCACCGGCGGATATTCCGGCGGTTCTGGTGCATTCACACGGACCGTTTACCTGGGGAACCGACGCAGATAACGCCGTGCATAATGCAGTCGTACTTGAAGAAATCGCGTATATGGGGATTTTTTCGCGTCAGTTATCGCCGCAGCTGCCGGATATGCAGCCGCAACTTTTAGATAAGCACTATCTTCGCAAGCATGGAAAAAACGCTTATTACGGGCAGTAAACTACGGGCAGTAAACCTTTTGATGCCAAAGGTCAGCCCACAAGGCTGACCTTAATGCCAGCCGCAGAAAGCAGTTGCTGATACTCGGGTGACAATTTATCGTCAGTGATCACCCTGCTGAATGCGCTGACAGGGCCGAGCGGATTGAGATTGATCTGGCCGAATTTAGAGGAATCGGTCAGGACGATATTTTCCGCCCCTTTCTCTACCACCGCATTCACTACATCGGCGCGCAGCATGTCGCGACCGGTAAAACCCGTCGCCTCTGTGAAACCGTCAATCCCCATAAACGCCTTGCTGAAATTCATTTGTTGCAGACACAGTCTGGTCAGCGGGCCGACCACGGTCTGACTGGTTTTCTGATACATTCCGCCCAGCAGAACCACGTCACACGGCATACTTTTCAATAATGACGCCACATAACTGCTGACGGTAATCACAGTCAGATTCTTTTTGTCAGCAAGATATTGCGCCAGCAGGGCGATACTGCTGCCGCTTTCGAAAAACACAGTTTCTCCGTCCTGAATCAATGATGCAGCAAATCTTGCCAGTTTCTGTTTCTGTGCAAAATTCGACATCATGCGGGTATCCACGTCGTCAGTCTGGATCGCGACCGCAAAACCGTGGGCCCGGCGCAGATAATGGCGCTGCTCGAGTTGGGTCAGATCATGGCGGATCGTGACTTCGGAAACCTGACAAATCTGTGATAACTCAGAGACGCTGATACGTTGTTTGTCATTTACCCATTGCAGAATAATTTGTTGTCTGTCGTTCATAATCGCCCGAAAGTAAGGGCGGCCGGAACCGCCCAAAAAAAGAAATATCAGTTGAGAACATTAAAGTGAGTGTTCAGTACGGGCGATAATATCATCCTGAGCCTCCGGCGATAAGGCGGTAAAGAACGCGGAATATCCGGCCACGCGAACCACAAGGTCACGATAGTTCTGCGGCTCTTCACGGGCTTTCAGTAATGTCTCGCGGGAAACAATATTGTACTGAACATGCCAGCCGTGATGTTCCTCGAAGAAAGTCCGCAGCATCAGCATTAACGTCTGGCGGTCATTTTCGTTTTCCAGTGATGCCGGATTGAGCTTCTGGTTCAGCAATACACCGCCAAGAATTGCTTCAGTCGGCAATTTGCCCAGCGAGTTAAATACGGCGGTCGGACCGAGATGATCGGTACCCGATGCCGGACTTGCGCCTTCGGCCAGCGGGGTAAAGGCTTTGCGACCATCCGGCGTTGCCGTGGTGGCTGCCCCGAAAGGCACATTGGCGGAAATTGACGACGTGCCCGCATAATACGTGCCGCCAATCGGGCCGCGACCGAAGCGGGTATTGTGATAATTCGACAGTTCGTCGATATAACACTGATAGGCGCGCACCAGCAGATTATCTACGCCGTCATGATCGTTGCCATATTTCTCTGCGCCGTTAATCAGGCGTTGACGAAGACGCTCGCCATCCAGCCCTTCATAATCGGAAGCCAGCGCTTCAGCCAGTTCCTGCTGACCGATAGTTCCCTGTTCGAAGACCAGCTTTTTCACTGCCGCCAGACTGTTACCCAGATTAGCGATACCGACCTGCAAACCGGATACCCAGTCATATTTCGCGCCGCCTTGCTTGATGGTTTTGCCGCGTTCAATGCAGTCATCGACCAGTGCGGAACATAAAATATCCTGCGCGTTTTCTTCCAGCACCGTATCGACCACGCATTCAATCTCGATTGATTTGCGGGTGTAATAACGGATCTGTTCATCCCACTGTGCAAAAACCTGTTCGAAGTTATCGAAATTACCCTGCGACAAACCGCGCTCCTGAGCCAGGAAACGGGTATGACTTTTCGCGTCTTTGCCTTGTTCCAGCGCCGCCAGCATGACACGGGCAAAGTTGATGAAACTCATGCCGGTGCAGCGGTATCCCCATTTGCCGCCGACCGCGGTTTCGATACAACCAATGGCTGCATAATCATAAGCATCTTGCTTTTCGACGCCCAGCTTAATGAATTCAGGAATGACGATTTCATCGTTGTTGAACGCAGGCATCCCAAAGCCGCAGCGGATCACCTGTACGCAGGCGTCAAGAAAATCATTACTCATACCGGCGTGATAACGCACGCTGAGGTTTGGCTGGGTAGAACGCAGTTGTCCGCAGGATTCCAGCACCGCGTAAGACAGTGGATTGACCGCATCCGCCGCCACGCCGTGATGCAAAGTCTGGCCGCCGATGGTGACGTTCTGATAAAGCGGGCTGCCTGCCGACGCTTTTGAGTGTGTGCCGGAGCGAATTTTGTTCACTTCCAGCAGTTTCAGCCAGCAGCTTTGCAGCAGCTCAATCGCCTGACCGCGTTCCAGCGTCTGTTCCAGTTCCACATCACGGCGGTAGAACGGATACAGATACTGATCCATACGCCCGAACGAAACGGAATGTCCGTTGGATTCAATCTGCAGAATCAGCTGAATGAAATAGCATAACTGCAACGCCTGCCAGAAATTCTCGGGTGGCCGGTGGGCAATCACTTCGCAGTTCGCTGCCATGGTCACTAATTCCGCACGGCGGTTTTCGCGGGTTTCAGAAATTGCCATTTCACGCGCCAGCTCAGCGAAGCGCAGAACATGATGGCTCACGGCAGTCAGGGTGATATCAATGGCCTTCAGCAACTGTTCTTTGTGCAGATCTTCCCAGTCTGTCAGCTGAATGCGGCTGCGGCGTTCGTCCACTTTATGACGTAAACCGTCAAGCCCGAGTTCCAGCAGCAGCGGGAAATTCACCGCCAGATGCGCGTCTCCTGACGTCATATTCCCTTCAGCTTTCACGATCCCGCTTTCGAGCAGCGCTTTCTGTTCGTCGGTAAACATCCCGTAGCAACGGTCCTGAACCGTCTGACCACGCCACCACGGGCAGATTTCATGCAGAACTTTTTTGTTGGCTTCGCTGACGGCAAAACCCGCACCCGGCCGGTCCGCCAGCGCATCGATTTCACTTTCGATCCAGCCGACGGTGTATTCCGGGAAAATCGGCGCGGCACGGACTTCACTGGCCTGGTTCCCGACAATCAGTTCATCATGTTTGATCCAGATAGTTCGCTGGCGCAGATGTTCAGCCAGCGCCAGGGCGCGACGCACCGCCAGCGGCTTGTCGGCATGTTGCTGATAAATCTGCGTGTAATGCTGCGCGCGTTCAGTACAGACCGGTGGTTTTACGATATGGATCAGGGCATCTTTGTGTGAGCGGATCCGGGCGGAAAGGGTATTCAGATTCAGCTGGGTCATTATTCTTATCCTCTTAACTGTGAACATAGCCCTTTTTGTGCGGCGTATTCTTCGGCAAACGTCAGCAGGTCAGGGTCATTTAACGGCTGGCGCGGAGCCAGATAAGGTTGCCCGAGCAGGGCGTATTTATTGATGCCAAGTGTGTGATACGGCAAAAAGTGAATGGCTTCGCAGCCGGTTTCTTCAGCGGCAAAATCCACAATCTGCCGGATGGACGCACGGTCAGCGTTGAAATCGGGAATTAACGGAACGCGCACGATAAGCCGTTGTCCCGCAGCGGCCAGACGGCGAAAATTATCCATCACGCGTTTTACCGAGCCGCCGGTCAGGCGTCTGAAGGGGTCATCCCCGACATGTTTTAAATCGGCCAGCACCAGGTCGAGCGCACCGAGTGAGGGTTCAATGTATTTCCACGGCACATGCAGACAGCTTTCCACCGCCGTGTGCAAACCTTCCTGTTTGCAGCGTTGCAGTAACGTTTGTGCTGTTTGCGGCTGCATAAAAGGCTCACCACCGGAAAGCGTGATGCCGCCACCGGTACGCTGATAAAAAGGTTTATCACGCAAAATTTGCTGCATCAGTTCATCGATATCTGCCTCACTTCCGCACACGCTCAGCGCGCCGGAAGGGCAGGTTTGTTCTATCTGACATAAATCTGCCGCAGTAAAATTTTCCTGTCGGACGCGGATCCTGCCATCCTCAACACTGACTGCATGTGGGAAGACCTGCGCGCAATAGTCACAGCCAGTGCTGCACAGGCGGGTATCGAACAAAATATCGTGGCTGGCGGAGCGACTTTCCGGGTTCTGGCACCAGGTGCATCCCAGCGAACAGCCTTTAAGAAACACGACCGTGCGGATCCCGGGGCCATCATGTGTGGAATAACGCTGCACATTGAAAATCATCTCGACACTCCTTTGTGTCTTTTTCTTCTTTCGTAATTTACATGCTTTCATTCGAAAGTGATTTTGATGATGATCAACAAATCTTCTGCTTGCAGGCGTACACTCACTGAACTTTGCATTTGCTCACATGTTTAAGGAGAGGGTTATGGAGTTGTATCTCGATACTGCTGATGTGGCTGCGGTCAAACGTCTTTCACGCATATTGCCGTTGCAGGGGGTGACGACAAATCCCAGCATTGTGGCGAAAGAAGGTAAATCGCTGTGGGAAGTGTTACCTGCGTTGCGGGATGCGCTGGGCGGTAATGGCAAATTATTCGCGCAGGTGATGGCGTCTGATGCTGAACAGATGGTAGCGGAAGCGTTGTTACTGACGCAGCGCGTATCTGGTTTAGTGGTAAAAGTCCCCGTAACCCGTGAAGGTCTGGCCGCGATTAAAAAACTGAAAGGGATGAATATCCCGACCCTCGGCACCGCCGTTTACGGGGCGGGTCAGGGGTTATTATCGGCACTGGCAGGGGCTGAATATGTCGCGCCTTACGTCAACCGTCTGGACGCGCAGGGCGGTGATGGTATTGCGGTAGTGAAGGAGTTGCAGACCCTGCTGAATCTTCATGCGCCACATGCAAAAGTGCTGGCGGCCAGTTTCAGAACGCCCCGCCAGGCGATGGATTGTCTGCTGGCCGGTTGTCAGTCAATCACTCTGCCGGTCGATGTCGCTGAGCAACTGCTCGATACACCCGCAGTGCAGGCGGCCGTCGAAAAATTTGATGCCGACTGGCGCCAGGCTTTCGGAACAACGTCAATCAGTTGATTTTCATTGCCGCCATACCGAACCCGCACAGGCAACTGCTGCGGGTTTTTTGTTTTCTGACAGGCACCTTCTGAATAATAAAAATCTGAAAATGTGATTGCGCTCCGAAATTAAATATTGACGGAATAAATTAATAAAACTACCGATCTAAAAAATAGAAACATCGTTTCAATTTATGAGGCGAGTCACTTTTATACACCTGATAAATGGATAACGTAGCGGCATTCAGTGGTCCGTTACTCTTAATCAGGTGAAAAAATATGCACATTAAACGAGCGATAGAAAAAATCCCTGGCGGAATGATGTTAGTGCCTCTCTTTCTTGGTGCGTTGTGCCATACCTTCGCGCCTGATTCGGGCAAATATTTTGGCTCTTTCACTAACGGACTGATGACCGGCACCGTACCGATTCTGGCGGTGTGGTTCTTCTGCATGGGAGCCTCGATCAAACTGAGCGCAACCGGAACCGTGTTGCGTAAGTCAGGCACGCTGGTGGTCACGAAAATCGCGGTCGCCTGGGTTGTGGCGGCGATAGCATCACGGTTTATGCCGGAGAATGGCGTAGAGTTTGGCTTCTTCGCCGGGCTTTCGGTACTGGCGCTGGTCGCCGCAATGGACATGACCAACGGCGGCCTGTATGCCTCAGTAATGCAGCAATACGGCACCAAAGAAGAGGCGGGGGCTTTCGTCCTGATGTCTCTCGAATCCGGCCCGCTGATGACGATGGTTATCCTGGGCACAGCAGGGATTGCGTCCTTTGAACCTCATGTGTTCGTTGGCGCAGTGTTGCCATTCCTGGTCGGTTTTGGCTTAGGCAATCTGGATCCTGAACTGCGTGAATTCTTTAGCAAAGCGGTACAAACGCTGATCCCGTTCTTCGCTTTCGCCCTCGGTAACACCATCAACCTGAGCGTCATCGCACAAACCGGTCTGTTAGGCATATTGCTGGGCGTGTCAGTCATTGTGATCACCGGTATCCCGCTGATCCTCGCCGACAAATTCATCGGCGGTGGGGATGGCACCGCAGGTATCGCCGCGTCCAGTTCCGCGGGTGCCGCCGTGGCGACTCCGGTACTGATTGCCGAAATGGTCCCGCAGTTCAAACCTATCGCCCCGGCCGCCACGGCGCTGGTCGCTACTTCGGTTATCGTTACCTCGATACTGGTGCCGATCCTGACAGCGATGTGGTCAAGAAGAGTGAAAAACAAAGCAGTGAAAGGCAAAGTGGCGATGGATCCGCCGATGGCGAGTGTCAAATAACTGGGCGTTATGGCCTCTTAGTTATGGACTTGATAGTTTCGCCTTTTCAACAGACGCTCCGCTTGCTGGCTATGTTCCAGTAATCATGGTGAGTTTGGAACCTGCGACACCTTCTCAATCAATGGCAGTTTGGATTTTGGTTTTGAATTTAAGATCATGCGGGCGATTCAGAAAACTTGCTGAACGGAGCGGGTTCGAGACGTAGGGCTCGAACACCGAGAGAAGGGACCGCGTAGCGGCAAGCTTTCCAGCCTGTCGCTGTAGTATCTGAAACATGGTCAGCGAGCGGTAGCGGGGAGTTAAAAGCGAAGGGAGATCCAAGAGGGAAAAAGCACTTTTCCCTCTTGGGCGGTTTCGGCGCAGTGCGATAAGTGATCACCGCTATTGAGAAACCGAAATTCTCACTATCTTAATTGAATTAAAAGTTCAGGCTTTCTAAAAGCCTACAATCCTGGTGCTTTCCACATCGACGTCGTCAGCTGCCTGTCCACCAGCCCAAGCTGATCCGCATACACTTCCTGCCAGTTGGCTTTCTGCACCAGATATTTTGCGTGATTCGCCACATCCGGCTGATATTCCCGTTCCCAGCGCACCAGCGCTTCACCGGTGTCGGCGAGCGACGAATACACACCTGCCGCGACACCCGCTGCAATCGCACAACCCAGCGCGGTTGCTTCTTTCACCACCGGCACATTCACCGGAACGCCGGTCACATCACTTAAAATCTGACACCATAATTTGCCCTTCGAACCGCCGCCTGAGAACACCAGCGATTTGGCCCGTACGCCCGAAAATGCAGCGATCATATCCAGATTGCAGGCCGAGACGATGGCAGCGTTCTCTTCCAGCGCACGGAACAGCACCGGTTTGTTGCACTTTTCAGGATCGATGGAAAGATTGATGAAAGACGGGGCGGCGTGATACCAGTTCTTGAAATGCATCGCATCCGAGAATACCGGCGTCACGCCCCAGGCACCGACGGGTACCCGCGCCGCCATGTCTTCCAGCAAACTGTAGGCATCCACGCCAAGACGATGCGCCATGGTCTTTTCTTCCGTACAAAAAGCATCGCGGAACCAGCGCATGGTCAGGCCGGTGAAGAAACTGATGGATTCAGCCTGCGCCATGCCGGGAATGACGTGCGGATTGACGCGGATATTCATCTCCGGATCGGTGACCGCTTGCGGCAGATTGACAATTTGCTGCCAGAATGTACCGCCGAGAACCGCCGTCTGACCGGGACGCACCAGCCCGAGGCCGAGCGTGCCCAGTTGCGCATCGCCACCGCCCATGCCGACGGGTGTTCCGGCTTTCAGGCCGCAGGCATCCGCAGCGCGGGCCGTCACATAGCCGAGGCGGGTACCGGTTTCTGCCACCGGCGAAAGCATATCGGCGCGCAGTCCCGCCATATCCAGCAGTTCAGGGCGCCAGTTGCGGGTGGCTAAATCCAGCATACCGGTGGTGCCGGCGTTGGACGGATCCACCGCCAGCTCGCCGCTGAGCATATACGCCAGCCAGTCGCTGATCATCGTGATGGTGGCTGCCTGCCGGTAAATGTCAGGCCGGTGATGCGCCAGCCACAGCAGACGCGGCATTGCGCTCAGCGCCAGCGTCTGGCCGGAGCATTCATAGACTTCGCGTTCAAATTCGAAATCGTGGATTTCTTTTAATTCGGAGACTTCACGGCTGGCGCGGGCATCGACGTTGGCACACGCCCAGACAGGCTCGCCGGATTTGTCGTACAGCACGATGCCCTCGCGCATAGAACAGGCGGCAACGGCACGGATAGCGGAAGCAGGGAGATGTGCTTCATGCAGCGCCTGGCGAATACACTGACAGGCAAGCTGCCAGTTTTTTTGCAGATCAAACTCCATCGAACCGGGGACATCCGGCACGGCGAGATGGATCCACTCTGCTTGTCCGGCGGCAATCTGCTCACCTTCAAGATTGAAAATTACCGCCCGGATACTGCCGGTACCGGCATCCAGCGCCATCAGATAGCTACGATCGTCGTCAGAGTTCAGGGTAGGGGTCATCGTGATGTTCTCTCGTGCCAGTTTATCGGGCACAGGTTACCTGACCGCCACACCCCTCACTCCCTGCGGGTCAGCCGAGCAGCGCCAGCATGGCTCTTGCTGTGCTCTCTTCAGTAACCAGTGCGTTTATTCGTTTGCCTTTCAGTGCGGCGACAATTGCTTCGGCCTTCTCGACTCCGCCCGCTACGCCTAATACGGTCGGAATGCTGGCCAGTTCGTCCGGTGCGACGGCAATCAGTTCGTCGTGGATCGCCATGTTTTCCGCCAGCTCACCATTGCGCTGCATAAAGAACCCGAGAATGTCGCCTACTGCGCCTTTACGGCCAAATAAAAGCTGTTCGCCTTCGCTGATATAACCGGAGCGCAAAATGGTCGCCTCCTGTTTCTGGTTCAGCGAACCGATGCCGACGACGGCGATATCCGCAGCGCAGGCCGCCAGCATCACGTCGTGAACATTGCGTTCCTGACGGAAAATGGTCGCCACGCTGGCTGATGATGCCCGCAACGGCGCAGGAATAATGCTCACGCCGCAGGCTGCATCAAGCTGCCCGATGCCGGTCATATACGGACCGACTCCGCCGGAAAGCGTCACCATACGGATCTGCTGAGAGGCGATAAACCCGCTCAGATGCTGCAAGGTGCTCATGGCGGTTTCGCCAAATCCCACGGCCAGCAATTGCTCTGGTTTTAACATCGTCATCAGCATATGCGCCGCGCCGACGCCCAGTCGTGCGCTCAGCGAACCGTCGGCAAGCTGGGGCAGCACACGAACCTGCTGCAAACCAAAGCGCTCAAGCAGCGTGTTTTCCAGCGACAAACAGCCCTCAAAACGCGAGTTGATTTGTACGCGGATCACTCCGGATTGCCGGCCTTTTTCCAGCAGGCGCGACACTTTAAGCCGTGTCAGTCCGAGCCGTTCACCAATCTCATTCTGGGTCAGGCCGTCGTGGTAATAGAACCACGCGGTGCGCGCCAGCAGTTCCTCTTCACCCATGCTGAATTCCGGATGGTTAGTCAAATCGGAAAGCGTTGTTTTGTCATTCATAGTGAACACTTATCAAAATGTAGATCAATTGTTCGTTAACGAAATGTTGTTAACTGTGATGTATTTGGCAAATTTCAAATGATTACTGCCCGAATCATAACGCAGAGTATATGAGTTGAACAAACTGTGATCAGGGCAAAAGTTTTCCGCGTCACCACAGACTAACTTTATGAACATTGTTAAACAATAAATACATTTGTTCACTTAATGTATCTCACCCGAGGCCAGCGTATGCAGTCCAGCGAAAACTCATCAGCAGACGCACCATCCCCGGACCTGCTGTTGCAGGTCAGCGGTGTCAGTAAAAGCTTTTCCGGTGTTGCGGTGTTGAAAGATATCGATTTCAGCCTGCAATGCGGTGAGGTACATGCACTGCTGGGCGGGAATGGCGCGGGGAAATCGACGCTGATGAAAATCATCGCCGGTGTCGAGATTGCCGACCGGGGCGAAATGCGACTTGGTGGCGCGCCGCTGGTGGCGCTGACACCTGCCAAAGCACATCAGGCGGGTATCTATCTGGTGCCGCAGGAACCGATGCTGTTTCCGAGCCTCAGCGTGCGCGAAAACATTCTTTTCCGTCTTCCCGCACACCAGGCCAGCGAGAAAAAACTGCAACAGTCGCTGACTGAACTGGGCTGCAATCTGCCGCTCGGTTCACTGGCCGGAACGCTGGAAGTGGCAGATCAGCAACTGGTGGAAATTCTGCGCGGGCTGATGCGTGATGCGCGTTTGCTGATCCTCGATGAACCGACGGCTTCGCTGACTCCCGCGGAATCCGCCCGACTGTTTACGCAGGTTCGACACCTGACGGCGCAGGGCGTCGGCGTGGTGTTCATCTCGCACAAATTGCCGGAAATCCGCGCCATTGCCGACCGGGTCAGCGTGATGCGCGACGGTAAAATTGCGCTCAGCGGCGCGCTTTCTGAGCTGGATAACGATGCGCTGATTGCGGCTATCACACCGCAAACGCAGGCCGCGGCGCTGCCCGCAGAACAAAAGCTGTGGCTGGATTTACCGGGATCACGGCGTAATTCGTCGGGAAACCAGCCGGTCTTGCAGGTGCAAAATCTGACCGGTGAAGGGTTTATCAATATTTCATTCAGCGCCCGCGCCGGGGAAATCGTCGGGCTGGCAGGCGTTGTCGGCGCCGGGCGCACCGAACTGGCCGAAACCCTGTATGGCCTGCGGGATGCACAAAGCGGTCAGGTGCTTTTGTTGCAACAGGACATCAGCGGGTTTAGCACCTTACAACGTCTTAGAAAAGGGCTGGTGTATTTGCCGGAAGACCGGCAGGCGTCCGGCCTTTATCTGGATGCGCCATTGAGCTGGAACACCACATCGCTCACGTTCAACCGTCACAGCTGGTGGCTGAATATCAAACGTGAGGCGGCAGTGCTGGAGCGTTATCACCGTGCGCTGGGTATCAAATATCGCGACGGGTCGCAAACTGCCCGCACGCTTTCTGGCGGAAATCAGCAGAAATTGCTGATTGCGAAATGTCTGGAAGCCCAGCCCGCGGTGCTGATCGTCGATGAACCAACGCGCGGAGTCGATGTTTCTGCGCGAGCGGATATTTATCAGCTGCTGCGCAATGTCGTTGAACAGAACGTGGCGGTGATCCTGATTTCTTCTGATCTGGATGAAATTGAAGGGCTGGCCGACCGGGTCTTTGTCATGCATCAGGGCGAAATGAGTGGCGAGTTGCAGGGCAGCGACATCAACGTCAGCAACATTATGCACATCGCGTTTGGTAATCACGCCAAAACCCCCGCCACCGGAGGATCTTCATGCTGAAGCGGATACAAAACAATCGTGAACTGACCGCGCTGATGGCGATCATCGCCTTGTTTGCCTTACTCGGCGCGATGGACAGGCAGTCGTTCAGCTTTCAGACGCTGGGCATGATTTTCGGCAGCGCGCAAATTCTGATGTTACTGGCGATGGGCGCGACGGTGGTGATGCTCACCCGCAATATCGACGTGTCGGTCGGTTCCATTACCGGCCTCTGCGCCGTGACGCTGGGGGTTTTGCTCAACAGTGGCATGAACCTGCCGCTGGCCTGTGTGGCAACTCTCGGCACCGGTTTGCTGGCGGGATTATTCAACGGCGTGCTGGTGGCCTGGCTGCGCATTCCGGCGATTGTCGCCACCCTCGGCACACTGGGTTTATACCGCGGGCTGATGTTGCTGATGACCGGCGGCAAATGGATTGAAGGCTTACCTGCAGGACTGAAATCGTTGTCCGAACCGGTATTTCTCAGCGTTTCATCGCTGGGCTGGCTGGTGATGGTTTTACTGGTGGCGATGTTCTGGATGCTCAGCCGCACCGTATTTGGCCGCAGTTTTTACGCGGTGGGCGATAACTTACAAGGTGCGCGGCAACTGGGTGTCGCTGTTAACCGCGTACGCATTCTGGCGTTCGGCATCAACGGCATGATGGCGGCCATCGCCGGTATTGTCTTCGCCTCGCAAATCGGTTTTGTGCCTAACCAGACCGGAAGCGGACTGGAAATGAAAGCCATTGCCGCCTGCGTACTGGGCGGGATCAGCCTGCTCGGCGGCACCGGATCTATACTCGGCGCGGTCCTCGGCGCGTATTTCCTGACACAAATCGACAGTGTGCTGGTGCTGTTACGCCTTCCTGCCTGGTGGAACGATTTTATCGCCGGACTGGTGTTGCTGGCGGTGCTGGTATTCGACGGCAGGTTGCGACAGGCGCTGGAGAAAAACCTGCGGCGTCAGAAATATTCACGCTTCCTGACGGCCAGTCCGCCGCTTCAGAAGAAATCTGCTGAACGTAAATCTCAGCCATCAAAAAATACCAGCCGCCGGTTAAGTACCGGCAAAAAGAGCGGGGTGATGTGATGAATAAACTCCAACAATATGGCTGGGAAATCGCGCTGCTGGCGTTACTGGTCATCGAAATCTTACTGTTCGGTTTCGCCAATCCGCGCATGCTGGATGCGAATACGCTGCTGTTCAGCACCAGCGATTTCATCACCATCGGAATTGTGGCATTGCCGCTGACCCTGGTGATTGTCAGCGGTGGCATCGACATTTCCTTCGGTTCAACCATCGGCCTGTGCGCCATCGCGCTCGGCGTACTTTGTCAGGCTGGCGTGCCGCTGGCACTGGCGATCATCATGACACTGGCGCTCGGCGCGGCCTGTGGTTTGCTGAATGCGGCTCTTATTCTTTATACCGGGGTTAACCCGCTGGTCATCACGCTTGGCACGCTTTATCTGTTCGGCGGCAGCGCCTTACTGCTTTCCGGGCTGGCGGGTGCGACGGGTTTCGAGGGTATCGGTAATTTCCCTGATGCGTTCACCAACTTTGCTAATCAGGTGGTGATGGGGCTGCCGATGCCGCTGGTGATCTTCCTGCTGGCGACGCTGTTTTTCTGGCTGCTGATGCACCGCAGTCGCACCGGTCGCAATGTCTTCCTCATCGGACAGAATGCCCGCGTGGCGCGCTATGGCGCATTGCCGGTCAGCCGCACGGTGTTTGCCCTTTACGGGATGACCGGCCTGGCCTCCGCGGTCGCCGCCATCCTGATGACGTCTTATTTCGGCTCAGCCCGTTCTGATCTCGGCAACGCTTTGCTGATGCCCGCTATCACGGCGGTCGTGCTTGGTGGCGCCAATATCTACGGCGGTTCAGGTTCCATTCTCGGCACGGCGCTGGCGACGCTGCTGATCGGGTATCTCCAGCAGGGCTTGCAGATGGTCGGCGTCTCCAGTCAGGTTTCCAGTGCGCTGTCCGGCGCGCTATTGATCCTGGTAGTCATCGGTCGTTCTGCCAGCCTCAACCGTGGTCTTATCCGCAGTGTTTTCCAGCGTTATCGCCAGCGCTGGTCTGCGCCTTCTCCTTCCTTGACGTCTTCTAAATAAGCCGGGGTTAATGATGAAAGCCAACACAATGAAAACCTTACTGATTGCCAGCGCCGTAAGCCTCGCCTGCGTGAGTGCGCAGGCGGCAGAACGTATCGCGTTTATCCCAAAACTGGTGGGCGTCGGCTATTTCACCAGCGGCGGCAATGGCGCGACGGCGGCGGGGAAAGAACTGGGTGTGGACGTCACGTATGACGGCCCGACCGAACCGAGCGTTTCCGGTCAGGTCCAAATGATCAACAACTTCGTCAATCAGGGATACAACGCGATCGTAGTCGCGGCGGTATCACCGGATGGCCTGTGTCCGGCACTTAAACGCGCTATGCAACGCGGCGTGAAAGTGCTGACCTGGGATTCTGACACCAAACCAGAATGTCGCTCGATTTACATCAATCAGGGCACTCCGCAACAGCTCGGCTCGATGCTGGTGGACATGACGTCCAGCCAGGTGAAGAAAGAAAAAGCCAAAGTGGCGTTTTTCTACTCCAGCCCGACGGTGACCGACCAGAACCAGTGGGTAAAAGAGGCGAAAGCCAAAATTGCCAAAGAGCATCCGGGCTGGGAAATCGTGACCACGCAATATGGCTATAACGACGCCACCAAATCGCTGCAAACCGCCGAAGGGATTTTGAAATCCTACGGTGATCTCGACGCGATTATTGCACCAGACGCCAATGCATTACCGGCGGCCGCACAGGCGGCGGAAAACCTCAAACGTACCAATGTGACCATTGTCGGCTTCAGTACGCCAAACGTCATGCGCCCTTATGTTGAGCGCGGGACGGTGAAACAGTTCGGCCTGTGGGACGTGGTCAGTCAGGGCAAGATTTCGGTTTACGTCGCCGATCAGTTACTGAAAAAAGGCGAACTCAACGTAGGTGACAAACTGGATGTGCCAAACGTCGGATCGGTAGAAGTCGTGCCGAACAGCGTGCAGGGCTACCAGTATGAGGCCAAAGGCAACGGCATCGTCTTACTGCCGGAACGCGTGGTCTTCACCAAGGACAACATCGGCAAATACGACTTCTGACGATTAAGGAGAAATAAACATGGCAGATCTGGACGATATCAGAGACGGCAAGAACTTCGGCATCGGCACGCCGCAGGACAATCATGCGTTTTTCCTCAAAGGCAGCGGTCAGCTGGACTGGGGAATGCAGTCGCGGCTGGCGCGTATTTTCAATCCGGAGTCCGGGCGTACAGTGATGCTGGCGTTCGACCACGGCTATTTTCAGGGCCCGACCACTGGCCTTGAGCGTATCGATATCAATATTGCACCGCTGTTTGCACATACCGATGTACTGATGTGTACCCGTGGCGTGCTGCGCAGTGTGGTTCCGGCGGCGGTCAATAAGCCAGTGGTAATGCGCGCTTCCGGCGGTAACTCGATTCTGACTGAGCTTTCCAATGAAACCGTAGCCGTAGCGATAGAGGACGCGCTGCGCCTGAACGTCGCAGCAATGGCGGCGCAGGTGTATATCGGCAGTGAATATGAGCATCAGTCGATTAAAAATATCATTCAGTTAGTCGATCAGGGGATGCGCTACGGCATGCCGACCATGGCGGTGACCGGCGTCGGCAAAGACATGGCGCGTGATCAGCGTTACTTCTCGCTGGCAACCCGTATTGCGGCTGAAATGGGCGCGAACATTATTAAAACCTATTACGTCGATGAAGGTTTCGAACGCGTCGCGGCGGGCTGTCCTGTGCCGATTGTAATTGCAGGCGGTAAAAAACTGCCAGAACGCGAGGCGCTGGAAATGTGTTTCAAAGCTATAGACCAGGGCGCATCCGGTGTGGATATGGGGCGTAACATTTTCCAGTCAGAATCGCCAATCGCCATGCTGAAAGCCGTGAAAGCGGTGGTGCATGAAAACGCCAGCGTGGCGCACGCATACGAACTGTTCCTGAGTGAAAAGGGGTGAATCATGGAAGTGACACTGGTCGAAATTAATGTTCAGCCGGAAAAGGTGGATGAGTTTCTGGAAGTGTTTCTCGCCAATCATTCAGGTGCGGTGAAAGAACCGGGAAACCTGAGGTTTGATGTGTTGCAGGACGAAAATGTACCGACGCGTTTCTTTATCTACGAAGCCTATCAGGATAATGATGCTGTGCTGGCGCACAAGAAAACCCCCCATTATCTGAAATGCGTTGAAGCGCTGGAGGGGATTATGTCGGAGCCGAGGAAGAAGACAACTTTCAAGGGGATTTACCCTTGACCTGTAATTTCTAACTGCAACTGCAACTGCAACTGCAACTGCAACTTCAAAACCGTGGGCGTCGGCCCACACCGACTTGGGGGGCGGCCTATCGCCGCCACCCCCCAAGACCCCCCGGGCTCTTTCACTGCGCGCTTCGCTCGCTGACTATGTTTCATCAGCCGCAGTGATAGCCGCAAAACCCCGCCGCTGCGCGGTTCCCTTCGTTCGGGTTACAACCCGCGTAAAAAGCCACGCGGTTTTCCACCTCTCCCTCCGGCGGTATTTTGGAACCGGCCTCAGGCTTCTACTTCGCAACCTTACTGATTTTGATATGAAAAGCGGATTGGTTTTGACTTTAAGATCGCGCGGGCGATTCAGAAATCTTGCTGAGCGGAGCGGCCTGGAGACCATAGGCTCCAGGACCGAGAGAAGGCACCGCAACGCGGCAAGATTTCCAGCCTGTCGCTGCGATACCTGAAACATAGCCAGCGCGCGGATCACGTGTTTGAAAAAGCGAGGGGAGTTCAGAGGGGAAAAGCCTTTCCCCTCTGGTCGGTTTCGGCACTGTGCGTCAGGTGACCGCAGCACTTGAGAAACCGAAATCTTCTCGAGCAGGCCTTCATTGACATTGCCCTGATGGCCAATCCGCCATTACATCAACCCTTCAAGCCTCACATATAACTCCCTGAAGACTTTCCTCCGCTCCGCATATGCCGTGTGCTTAACACTGTCTGGTTCATGCACTTGCTCAAGTGCCAGCTCCGGCAGGAACTGTTCCAGCGGTTTACCCGTATTCATCGCAATTTGCGCCAGACGTGCTGCGCCCAATGCCGGACCGACATCGCCGCCGGTGCGGTATTCCAGCGTCTTACCGCTGATATCCGCCAGCATTTGCCGCCAGTAAGGGCTTCGGGCACCGCCGCCAATCAGCGTGATGCTGTGCGGTTTCAGACCGGTTGCGTGCAACACGTCCATTCCGTCTGCCAGGGCGAATCCCACACCTTCGAGCACCGCGCGGGCAATATCGGCAGGGCCGTGCTGATGCGTCAGGCCAAACAACGTTCCCCTGGCATTCGGATTATTGTGCGGCGTGCGCTCACCGGACAGATACGGCAGGAACCAGACCGGAGAGTCCGCCGGTTGAGTTTTCTGAGCCAGATTGATCAGTTCACCCACTGAGGCGGTGCCGGTCAGATTCGCGGCCCAGTCCAGACAGGATGCGGCACTGAGCATAACCGACATCAGATGCCAGGTGTCCGGCAGAGCGTGACAGAAACTGTGTACCGCCTGTTGCGGATTACTCAGAAATCCGTCGCTGACTGCGAAATACACGCCGGACGTGCCAAGAGAAAGCATCGCCTGACCCGTTTTGTATAACCCGACACCTACCGCTCCAGCAGCATTATCGCCGCCACCGGCGATGACTGGCACACAATCCATTCCCCAGCGGGAGGCGAGTTCTGGCAGTAACTGACCGGTAATCTGATTGCCTTCGAAAAGCTCCGGCATGTGTTTCCGCGTCAGGCCGGTTGCGCTGAGCATTTTGTCACTCCAGTCGCGTTTCGCTACGTCGAGCCACATCGTGCCTGCGGCGTCAGACATATCTGAAGCAAAAACGCCGGTCATCAGCCAGCGAAGATAATCTTTGGGCAGCAATACTTTGTCTATTTTCGCGAACAACTCGGGTTCGTTTTCGCGCAACCAGAGCAGTTTTGGTGCCGTAAAGCCGGGCATCATCAGGTTGCCGGTTATCTGGCGGGAGTCCGGGAGTTCCGCTTCCAGTTTCCCGCACTGGCTGAAACTGCGGCCATCGTTCCATAAAATTGCCGGACGCAGAACCTGATGCTTTGCATCAAGAACCGTGGCGCCATGCATCTGCCCCGTCAGGCCGACCGCTTTAACACTTTGCAGGGCATGTTGCTTAGATAATGCAGAAACTGCGCGGTCTGTTGCAGTCCACCAGTCGGCCGGATTTTGCTCAGACCACAAAGGATGGGGACGGGAAAGGGTTAACGCCTCACTGTGGCTGGCGACCACCCGACCTTCTTCGCTAAGCAAAATGGCTTTGACGCCAGACGTGCCGAGATCTATTCCGAGATACATATTTTTCCCTTATCTGTTAACCCGTTTCCAGAAAGATTTACGCCCTGCGATTCCGCACAAAGCGGGCAGGGCGTCAGCTTATTTTACAAGATTAACCAAACAGATAACGGTTAACCAGATTCTCCAGACGTTCCTGCTGGCCGCTCTGGTGCTGAGGTGCCAGCGCGTTTTGTTGCGCGTAGTTGCTCAGCGATTCCAGAGACATTTTGCCTTGCAGGATCTGCTGACCCAGTTCTGTATTCCAGCCTGCGTAACGCTGTGCAACGTGTTTATCCAGTTCACGGCTTTCAATCATACGTGCCGCCACTTTCAACGCCAGCGCCATGGTATCCATGCCACCAATATGGCCGTAGAACAGATCATATTTGTCGGTGCTCTGACGACGCACCTTAGAGTCGAAGTTCAGACCACCGGTGGTGAAACCGCCGGCTTTGATGATTTCATACATCACCAGCGCATTTTCTTCCACGCTGTTCGGGAACTGGTCAGTGTCCCAGCCGCACTGCGGGTCACCGCGGTTAGCATCGACGGAACCAAAGATCCCAAGGGCAATGGCGTTGGCGATTTCATGATGGAATGAGTGACCTGCCAGCGTCGCGTGGTTCGCCTCGATATTTACTTTGATCTCTTTTTCCAGACCAAACTGTTTAAGGAACCCGTAAACGGACGCCACGTCATAATCATACTGATGCTTGGTCGGTTCCTGCGGTTTTGGCTCAATCAGCAGGGTGCCCTGGAAACCAATTTTGTGTTTGTGCTCAACCACCATTTGCATGAAGCGACCCAGTTGTTCACGTTCCTGACGCAGGTCGGTATTGAGCAGCGTTTCATAACCTTCGCGGCCACCCCACAACACATAGTTTTCACCGCCGAGCTGTTTAGTGGCGTTCATCGCATGAACAACCTGCGTCGCTGCCCAGGTATAAATTTCAGGATTTGGATTGGTTGCCGCACCCGCGCCGTAACGTGGATTGGTAAAGCAGTTCGCGGTGCCCCACAGCAGTTTAACGCCGCTGGCTTCCTGTTTTTGCGCCAGAACATCGGTCATCACGGCAAAATTATTGATGTATTCTTTAATCGTCGCGCCTTCCGGCGAGACATCAACATCGTGGAAGCAGTAGTAAGGCACATTGAGTTTCTGGAAGAATTCGAACGCCACATCTGCTTTACGTTTCGCCAGCTCCAGCGCATCGCCGGGTTGTTGCCACGGACGATCAAATGCGCCCACGCCGAACATATCATTGCCGTTCCAGCAGAATGTGTGCCAGTAGCAGGCTGCGAAACGCAGATGCTCAGCCATCGTTTTGCCGAGGATGACTTCTTCAGGATTGTAATGACGGAATGCCAGCGGATTAGTGCTTTTAGCACCTTCGTAGCGAACGGCGTCAAGCTTGTCGAAATATGCGTGCATTGAAAACTCCTTGAAAACGGGCCCAGCGGGACTGGGTAGCTGAAGCTCTATCTTCGGAGGAGATGTTAAATCCCACAATTACGTTATTTCACACTCAATTTAATAGAATTATTAAGTGTGCGGTAGATCGCATAAATAAGCAGTTTTCTTCATGATTTTTATTAAACTTCCACGATGTCTCGATAATAAAAAGTCTTATCGTGCGCGTATTACAGGCAAACCATGATCCCCATCATAATTCCTGAAATAAACAAAAAATCGTAATGCAGTGATTAAAATCTGCAATTGCCGATTAATTATCCAGCGACAACAATCCTTGTGTCATTGCTGTACGAACTCTTCTGTATCTGCCTCTACTTATTCTTATAAAAGGTCTGACATGATGAAAATGAATAAAATACTTCTTTCTGCCTGTGCCGCATTAGTGCTTTTCAGCCAGTCAGGGTTGGCGAAAGAAATTAAAATTGGTATGGCTATTGATGACTTACGTTTAGAACGCTGGCAAAAAGACCGTGATATTTTTGTGGCTAAAGCCAAAACGCTCGGTGCCGATGTTTTTGTTCAGTCTGCGAATGGTAATGAAGAAACCCAAATGGCGCAGATTGAAAATATGATCAACCGTGGCGTCGATGTGCTGGTGATCATTCCTTATAACGGACAAGTGCTGAGTAATGTTATTGCCGAAGCCAAACAGGAAGGCATAAAAGTGCTGGCGTATGACCGCATGATTAACAACGCCGACATTGATTTTTATATCTCTTTTGATAATGAAAAGGTGGGTGAACTTCAGGCGCAAAGTCTGGTTGAACGCGTACCCCAAGGCAATTATTTCCTGATGGGCGGCTCGCCGGTGGATAACAACGCCAAGCTTTTCCGCGCCGGTCAGATGAAAGTGCTCAATCCGTTAATCAAAGACGGCAAGATAAAAGTGGTGGGTGATCAATGGGCTGATGGCTGGTTGCCTGAAAATGCTCTGAAGATTATGGAAAACGCGCTGACCGCCAATAACAACAAAATCGATGCCGTCGTCGCCTCCAACGATGCGACCGCCGGTGGCGCCGTGCAGGCGTTATCTGCACAGGGTCTGGCGGGTAAAGTCGCGATCTCCGGTCAGGATGCTGATCTTGCGGCGATCAAACGTATCGAAGCGGGTACGCAGACCATGACGGTTTACAAACCAATCACCAAACTGGCCAATGATGCTGCCGAAATTGCCGTGCAGTTAGGCAAAGGTGAAACGCCAAAATCTAATGCAACATTAAATAACGGTAAAAAAGAAGTGCCTTCGTATTTATTAACACCGATTCAGGTGGATAAAAATAATATTGATAGCACCGTGGTGGCTGACGGTTTCCATAAGAAATCTGATCTCTAATTTTTCAATATTTTTCTACGAAAACAACACTTCTTTTTGACGTGTTGTTTTTGCTGGAGGTAAACATGCCAGATCAATATGAAAAATTACCCCTGCTGGATATGCGAAATATCACCAAGAAATTTGGTGCGGTAAAAGCGGTTGATAATATTAGCCTGACGCTGGCCGCAGGCGAAGTGTTATCCCTGTGCGGCGAGAACGGGTCCGGAAAATCGACATTAATGAAAGTGTTGTGCGCAATTTATCCGCACGGAACTTTTGAGGGAGAAATTTATTTCTCAGGTGAACGACTTACTGCAAAAGGTATTCGTGATACCGAACAAAAAGGGATTGCGATAATTCATCAGGAGCTGACGCTGGTAAAACAACTGAGCGTGTTGGAAAACATGTTTTTGGGCAATGAGTGGGGCAGCTTTGGCATGCTCGATACCGATAAAATGTATCTGCGCTGTCAGCGTATGCTGGCGCAGGTCAAACTCGATATCGATCCGCATACGCTGGTGGGCGAACTGGGATTAGGACAGCGGCAGCTGGTTGAAATTGCTAAAGCCCTCAACAAGCAGGTGCGTTTGCTGGTGCTTGACGAACCCACGGCGTCTCTCACTGAAAGTGAAACCGCGATTTTGCTCGATATTATCCGCGATTTGCGCCATCACGATATCGCCTGCATTTATATTTCTCACAAACTGAACGAAGTGAAAGCTATCTCCGACAAACTTTGCGTCATTCGTGATGGACGTCATATCGCCACCTGCAATGCGGCCGGCACGTCGGAAAAAGACATCATCGCTATGATGGTGGGCCGCGAACTCACTGAGTTATTCCCCCCGCGTCAGCGGCAGATTGGCAATGAAATTTTGCGCATTGAAAACCTCACCGCGTGGCATCCGGTGAATCGCCACATAAAGCGGGTGGATAATGCGGGATTTACACTGCGTCAGGGCGAAGTGCTGGGCGTCGCAGGGCTGGTCGGTGCAGGCAGAACAGAAATGATGGAGTGCCTTTTCGGTGTTTATCCGGGGCGCTGGTCAGGAGATGTGTGGCTGGAAGGTGAAAAAGTGCAAATTACCGATTGCCGTGATGCCATGCGCCGTGGCCTGGCGATGGTGCCCGAAGACCGCAAACGCGACGGCATCGTGCCGGTGATGGCGGTGGGCAGCAATATCACGCTGGCAGCGCTGAGCCAGTTCAGCGGTGGCGGCGTTCTGCGTGAAGCGCAGGAACAGCACACCATCAGCGAATCGGTGAAACAACTAAAAATCAAAACATCTTCTCCCGAGCTGGCAATCGGAAGGCTCAGCGGCGGCAATCAACAAAAGGCCATTCTGGCGCGTTGTCTGCTACTTAAACCAAAAATCTTAATTCTTGATGAACCTACGCGCGGAATCGATGTGGGTGCAAAACATGAAATCTACAAACTGATCGGCCAGCTCGCGGCACAGGGAATGGCAATCATCGTTATCTCATCAGAGTTACCCGAAGTGCTTGGACTGAGTGACCGCGTCGTGGTGATGCATCTCGGGCAGGTGAAAGCCTGCCTGGAAAATAACAATTTAAGTCAGGAGCAGGTCATGGAAGCCGCATTGAGGAGTGAAGCTTATGTCTAAATTTCCCCAGCCAGGGGCCCCTTCCGCCGCCGTCAACGAGAGCGGTTCAGAGGGCGTGCTATCGGTCAAAAAACTGAAAAGTATCAACCTGCAGGTTTTTGTCATGCTGGCGGCGATTGCGGTGATTATCGTGTTTTTCAGCGTGACCACCGACGGCGCGTATATCAGCGCGCGTAACGTTTCTAATTTGCTGCGCCAGACCGCCATTACCGGCATTCTGGCCGTCGGCATGGTGTTCGTGATTATTTCTGCGGAAATCGACCTGTCCGTCGGCTCGATGATGGGTTTACTCGGCGGCGTGGCGGCAATTTTTGACGTCTGGCTCGGCTGGCCGTTGCCACTGACCATCGTGGTGACGCTGGCGCTTGGATTGTTGCTTGGCGCATGGAACGGCTGGTGGGTGGCGTACCGCAAGGTGCCGTCATTTATCGTCACGCTGGCAGGGATGCTGGCGTTTCGCGGCATTCTGATTGGTATCACCAGCGGCACCACTGTGTCGCCGACGACGCCTGCGATGTCGCTGATTGGTCAAAGCTACCTGCCGGATACCTTAGGTTTTGGTATCGGTGCAGTGGCGCTGGCGCTGTTTATCGGCTGGCAATGGCACCGGCGTAAACAGCGTGCAGCTCTCGGGTTGCCGGTGAGCGCGGCTAAAAACGATGTCACCCGTCAGGCACTGACGGCCATCATTGCGCTGGGTGCGATATATCTGCTCAACGACTATCGCGGGGTGCCGACGCCGGTGCTGATTCTGGTCGCGCTGATGCTGGGCGGCATGTTTATGGCGTCCCGCACCTCATTTGGTCGTCGTATTTATGCCATTGGTGGCAACATCGAAGCGGCGCGGTTATCCGGCGTGAACGTTGAGCGCAGCAAGCTGGCGGTATTTGCGATAAACGGACTGATGGTCGCTATCGCCGGTCTGATCCTCAGTTCACGTTTGGGCGCGGGTTCGCCATCGGCGGGTAATATTGCCGAACTGGATGCCATTGCCGCCTGCGTTATTGGCGGAACCAGCCTGGCGGGCGGGGTGGGGAGTGTTGCGGGTGCCGTAATGGGCGCTTTCATCATGGCATCGCTGGATAACGGCATGAGTATGCTGGACGTGCCAACGTTCTGGCAGTACATCGTCAAAGGCGCGATCCTGCTGCTGGCGGTCTGGATGGATTCGGCCACCAAGAGACGCGCATAAATCCACCGCTGTGGCGGTGATTATACGAGGCAATGCAGGAAAACCTGAGGGACCTCACATAATCACTATGCCAAATCAACCTAAGCCATTGCGCTGTGCTATTGACCAACGCAATCAGCCTCATTCAGTTAGCGCAATGAATGAGGCTTAGTCTATTAGAAACCGGTGAGAGACAGGCATGTTTGAGAAACGTTATCGGATCACTCTGTTATTTAACGCTAACAAAGTCTACGACCGTCAGGTAGTAGAAGGCGTGGGTGAGTATTTGCAGGCCTCACAAAGCGACTGGGATATCTTCATTGAAGAGGATTTCCGCTGTCGTATAGATAATATTAAAGACTGGCTCGGCGATGGCGTCATTGCTGATTTTGACGACAGGGAAATCGAGACGTTGCTTAAGGATCTCAACGTTCCCATCGTCGGCGTCGGAGGTTCTTATCATCAGGAAGACGATTATCCGCCAGTGCATTACATTGCTACCGACAACTACGCGCTGGTTGAAGCGGCCTTTATGCACCTCAAAGAGAAAGGTATCAACCGCTTCGCATTTTATGGTTTACCTGATGCGGGCGGGAAACGCTGGGCACAGGAGCGCGAGCATGCCTTCAAAAAACTGGTATCGGCCGAGCAATATCAGGGTGTGGTGTATCAGGGGATGGAAACCGCGCCGGAAAACTGGCAGCACGCGCAAAACCGGCTGGCCGACTGGATCCAGACCTTGCCGCAGCAAACCGGCATTATTGCCGTCACCGATGCACGGGCACGGCATCTGTTGCAAGTCTGTGAGCATCTGAATATTCCGGTGCCGGAAAAGCTCAGTGTCATCGGCATTGATAACGAAGAACTGACGCGGTATTTGTCGCGTGTGGCGTTGTCTTCGGTGGTACAGGGGACGCGGCAGATGGGATACCGGGCGGCAAAACTCCTGCATCAGTTGCTGGATCAGCGCGATTTACCGTTACAGCGCATTCTGGTGCCACCGGTGAAAGTGGTTGAGCGCCGTTCAACTGATTTCCGTTCTTTGCGCGATCCGGCGGTTATCCAGGCCATGCACTATATCCGTTATCACGCCTGTAAAGGGATCAAGGTAGAGCAGGTTCTTGATGCCATCGGGATGTCGCGTTCGAACCTGGAAAAACGCTTTAAAGATGAAACCGGGCAAACAATCCACGGTGTGATCCACGAAGAGAAACTCGACCGGGCGCGCAATCTGCTGGCGGCGACGTCGATTTCAATTAATGAGATCTCGCAGATGTGCGGCTATCCGTCGCTGCAATATTTCTATTCGGTATTCAAAAAAGGCTACGAAATGACGCCGAAAGAATACCGGAGTATTCACGGCGAAAGTGTCTATCAGGACGTTTAGAAACCACATAAAAAAAGCCCCGTTGTGAGGGCAACGGGGCAAGGCAGACCTTCCGCTTTTTAAGGTTCGACGACCTTTTGATAACCGGCAAGCATCAGAACCGGCGGCTTACCGCTTTCTTTTGCTTCGACACTGATGGTGCGGCCGGTGCGTTCGCCGCCTATGTAATACGCCACTTCGGTTTGCCCTGCAGCAATAGCTGCTCGGACGGCTTTATCGACATCGACATAGCGGAATTGCTGAACGTTATCCATATACAAACTGGCATCCGCAGTATATTTGAATGACGGTTTGTTATTCCAGTTCACTGTATTTTCATCCCAGCCATCAGGTGTGGTTGGGTAGAAGAAAATAGTAAAGGCACTGGTATCAGAAATATTTCCATTATAGATGCGGATTTTATATTTAAAGCTTACGCCGGGGTAATCATCCACATTTGGCGGTAAAGCGGGAATTTTGAATTTAATTAATGCCAGCATTTGTTTATGATAATCGCGGCTGGAGTTTCTCCAGTCATCCTGCACTAATAATGTCGGGACGCTGCCATAATTATTTTCGGCATCGGTTTGATTGCTGACATAGGTATCAGCTTCTGCATCGGTATAGCTGTAAGGGATATTCGTCGAGCACTCCATAGAATAATTCATGCAACGGTCAGCCATGAATTTGGTTGCATCTTCTGTCCACCCATTCATGAAATCACCATGTGCGGTGTAAATACTGCCCCAAAGTGGTGTCAGCTGACCGTCAATCATCTGAGGATCCAGTGATAACTTGATTTTACTGACATCCAGCGATTGGATCTGAGGAAGGACATACGCAATGTTCATATTCACTGAGGCAATTTTGACAGGATGGTCGGCCGGACACTTCCCTGAATTGTCGCTGTAGACGGCATTTTTCGTGCCCTTGGCTTTCAGGTTGACACCATCCCAGCAGTTAGGAAACATCACAGCAATATTGAACTGCACGGCGTCGCCAGCGGAGCGCAGGCCGCAGGTCTGGTCGGCGGTGTGGGTGTAACCATTGCCATTTGCGCATAAGAAATTAACCTGAGGATTCGGCCCCGAGCCCCGGTGATCACCCGCCAGTAACTGCAAACCGTGCGGATAAGCGGTGATAGGGTACTGTGCAACGTTATTTGCCTGATAATAAATTTTGATGTAGGACGGGTTCACCACCTGACCATCAGGTAACATCATGGTCGGCGCCCAATAACCGGTGCTGTCCGCCGCGTTATTACAGGTTGTACCAGAATGCAGGAGAAGGCTTTCTGCCGTAGAGAAGGCATCGGTGGAGCGGTTGCCCACAAAATCATGGGACATTGCCATGCCTGGCATTCCGGGCATTAATATGGCGTCATCCGGTTTCATATGACTGAAACTACACACCACGTTAGCCTGTCCGTCAGCAGCCTGAACGGACGGTAGCGATATTCCTGCGCAACAGGCCAGCAGCAAAGAAAAGTAAATAATAAGCTTCATAGAGGTATCCTTTGAAAGGCGCAGATAATATATCTGACGGTGGTGTCATGTTTAAAAATAAAGAGAAAACTCCTGAGTAATAAAGGGGTGAACTTATTATTTTCATTATGTGGCAGACACGCACGTAAAATCAGATGAAATAATAAAACGATGATGTGTTTTATAACGATGAGTACAAATGAGTGATGCTGAAATTGACGGGAATAAAAAACCCGCTACCTGTGGAGGTAGCGGGGCTGGTTAATGATAAATTTTATAACGTAATAACGTACTTTTTGCAGCCCGTCACCGGGGTCAGGACGACGCCCTGCACCTGAGTGGCCGAGGTACCCTGACTGAAACCGCTTATCTGCGCGATATTGCGCAGACAAATTGTCCAGCCAGGCGCGTCACCTTCACAGGTCAGGGTAATGGTGTTGCCGTTGCGCGCTGCGCTGAGGCTGAAGATCTTCTTCCCGTTCAGATCCGTGATAGCACTTTCCGCTACCGCATCGTCTTCCAGTTCAAAAAGATGGAATTCGGTTTGCTGGCTGTAATCGTAATCCGGTTTCTGGTCGTTACTGCCGAGTGCAAGCAACGTGTTCGGGCGGACATACAGCGGCAGGCTGTCGAAGCCATGCTGCTGACGATGCCAGCGTGAACCTTCTGCGACTTCGTTATTCAGAAGATGCGTCCAGCGGCCCTGCGGCAGATAGAAATCGACGTCGCCTTCTTCGCTGAAGACCGGCGCAACCAGCAAATCATCGCCCAACATATACTGGCGGTCGAGATAATCGCAGGCCGGATCTTCCGGGAATTCCAGCATCATGGCGCGCATGACTGGCGTTCCGTGGCTGGCTGCCTGTGAAGACGCAGGATACAGATACGGCATCAGGCGGCATTTAAGTTGCGTGAACTGGCGCACGACATCACAGGCTTCATCGTCATAGACCCACGGCACACGATAGGATTTGCTGCCATGCAGACGGCTGTGACTTGATAGCAGGCCGAAAGCGCACCAGCGTTTGTAGATGTGCGCCGGTGCGGTATTTTCGAATCCGCCGATATCGTGGCTCCAAAAACCGAAGCCAGACAATCCGATAGATAACCCGCCGCGCAGGCTTTCCGCCATCGATTCGTAGGTGGCGTAACAGTCACCGCCCCAGTGAACCGGGAATTGCTGGGCACCGACCGATGCTGAACGGGCGAACAGCACGGCTTCCGATTCGCCGAGTTTGTCCTGCAATGTTTCGTACACCAGTTTGTTGTATACGAACGCGTAATGGTTGTGCATTTTCTGCGGGTTGCAGCCATCATGCCAGACCACGTCGGTCGGGATGCGCTCGCCGAAATCGGTTTTGAAACAGTCCACACCCATATCCACCAGACGTTTCAGATGTCCTGCATACCATTCGCAGGCCTGTGGATTAGTGAAATCCACAATGCCCATTCCGGCCTGCCATTTGTCCCATTGCCACACGCGACCGTCCGGACGTTTTAGCAGATAACCTTTTTCTTTGCCTTCATGGAACAGCGGTGATTTCTGACCAATATACGGGTTGATCCACACACAGATTTTCAGACCGCGCGCTTTCAGGCGTTGCAACATGCCCTGCGGATCCGGGAAGGTTTGAGGATCCCACTCGAAATCACACCACTGGAAGGCTTTCATCCAGAAGCAGTCGAAGTGGAAAACGTGCAACGGCAGCTGGCGTTCTGCCATGCCATCGATAAAGCTGTTCACCGTGGCTTCATCGTAATTGGTGGTGAAAGAGGTCGTCAGCCACAGACCAAATGACCAGGCAGGCGGCAGCGCAGGGCGGCCGGTCAGACGGGTATAGCGGTCGAGCACTTTTTTCGGCGTCGGGCCATCAATGACGAAATATTCCAGATACTCGCCTTCCACGCTGAACTGCACTTTTGAGACTTTCTCCGAGCCCACTTCAAAAGATACACATTCTGGATGATTCACCAGCACGCCATAGCCGCGGTTGGTGAGATAGAACGGAATGTTTTTGTAGGATTGCTCCGTGCTGGTACCGCCATCGCGGTTCCAGGTTTCGACAGTCTGACCGTTTTTAACCAGTGCGGTGAAACGCTCACCGAGACCGTAGACCGTTTCGCCGACGCCGAGATCCAGACGCTCCATCATGTAGGTTTTCTGCGAGTTCGCGTCCTGCACGTAGCCATTAGATTTGGCGACGCTGCCGGTTATCCGGCGACCATTGCGCAGGAAATCCAGCGTCCAGTTATTGCCTTTGGTCACACGCACACAGAGGTCACCGCTGTGCAAAGCAGCGAATTCCTCGTTATCTTCAAATCGCAATTCCGGTGTGTCGGATTGCAGCAGCGGATAGTGCGGGCCTTTATCGGTTTCGCCGTCAAAGTGGGTAATGCGCACACCAATAACACCGGTTTGCGGCGAGAAAAATCGCAGCGTGAACAGCGGTGAATCCAGCTGGCTGGCACGCTCTGACGCATCTTTCGGCGCGGCATAAACCACCATGTCGTTGCCTGAGCGCTGTACCTCAAACACCTGTAGCGGGTGTGTGAGTGTGAGACCGTCCTGGATCAACCAGTTACCGTCACTGATTTTCATAATGAATTTCTCCTTTAGCCCTTCATCCTCCGCGCTGACTCTGCGTTGGCTGCCTTCGCCAACCCCGGTCACATACCTGTGTATGCTCCCGGGGATTTACTCAGTTGCCGCCTTGATTCAGCACGAATGATTTTGGGCATGTTCAGTTAAATCAATTTCAGTTTTTCAAAAACAAATTCATTTCATAAACTCTTGCTGATTACGGCGGATGCCCTGAGCCACTTCATCGAGAATGCGGCGCAGCAGCGGGGTGCGCAGAATGTAATAGCGTTTGCAGATGATGGCGCTCAGCAGATAGCAGACTGCCGGAACCAGAGTGAATAACGCGATAATGCTGGTCATGGTGGCCGCATTTTGAGTCGTGGCACCGGACTGATAACCGGAACCTGCCAGCATCCAGCCGATCATCGCGCCGGCCAGTGCCAGACCGAGTTTCAGCACAAACAGGGTACCGGCGAAACTGATACCGGTCAGACGCTTGCCGTCGTTCCATTCGCCGTAATCGACGGTATCGGACATCATGACCCACTGGATTGGCGTCACGAGCTGGTGCAGAACACCGATGACGAAGATGAAGATAAACATCAGCACGCTGCCGTTCACCGGCAGGAAGAACATGCCGATGCTCAGTACCGCCAGAATGGCGTTGGTCCACCAGAACACGCTGACTTTGCATTTCCAGTCAGTCAGCGGTTTAGCCAGTGCGCTACCGAACAGGTTGCCGACCGAATACACGCCGAGGAACCAGGCGAACAGCACCGGATTGCCGAGAATATAAGTGACGTAATACATCATGGCGCCGCCGCGAACCGCGACCGCCATAATATTGAAGATGGTCAGCAGGCCGACAATGCGCCACTGATCGTTGTGCCAGATATCACGCAAATCTTCGCGCATGGTGCCGGTCGGTTTGCCCGGGTCGACACGCTCTTTGGTGGTCGCGAAACAGATCGCCAGCATGACGGCAGCGACAATTGCCAGTACCGCGATCCCGCCCTGATAGCCGAGTGCTTTATCTTCACCACCGATGTAATTCACCAGCGGCATCATCAGCACCGTACTCAGCATCCCGCCGGCGGTGGCCAGCACGAAGCGGTACGATTGCAACGAAATACGCTGTGTCGGGTCAGAGGTGATCACGCCACCCAGCGCGCAATAAGGGATATTCACCACGGTATACATCAGCGTCAGCAGCGTATAAGTGATGGCGGCGTAAATCATTTTGCCGGTCATGCTGAGCTCAGGCGTGGTGTAGGTAAAGACGCAGACGATACCGAACGGGATAGCACCGAACAGTACGTAAGGACGGAATTTCCCCCAGCGGGTGCGGGTGCGGTCGGCCAGTAATCCCATGCAGGGATCAGAAATCGCGTCCAGCGCGCGGGCGAGCAGGAACATGGTACCGACATAACCGGCCGGAATGCCGAAGATATCGGTATAAAAGAACATCATGTAAAGCATGACGTTATCGAAAATTATGTGACTGGCCGCATCGCCTAATCCATATCCAATCTTTTCCTTGACCGAAAGGATCTCAGTACTCATTGCTTCAATGTCCGTATGAAATGGGAGAGTAGGAGTTTTAACGTTTACAAGGCGTTGAGGCTATTGAGATTTTTGTTTCTGAAATTATGTTTCTTTATTTCTGTGATCGCGCGGGGTAAACGGGGAAAAGTTGAGCGGAACAAACGGGCGAAGTACTGAACAGCGAAGGAAAACCTCCCGTTTCCGGGAGGTCTGAGGCGGTTACTTTTTGTATTTTGCTTCCAGCGTCGCAAACCACGGCGCAGTGAAATCTTCAGATTTTCCCCAGCCCGGGATGATTTTACTCAGGCCGGTCACGTTGATGCCCTCCGGCTGGCTGAGCAACAGGGATTGAGGAATGGTTTGTGCCGGGAATTCGTAAGTGGCAGGCGTTTTCTCCCCGGCAATTTTCAGGGCCACGATACGCAGGTTCACGGCGCCGATCAGCTGAGTATCGACAGCGGCGGTCATCTGCCATGGGCTGCCTTTTTCGCGCATCAGCTGAAGATCCTGATTCGACACGTCGATGCTGTAGAGTTTGATTTCAGTACGGCCATTCTCTTTCAGGGCCTTATATGCGCCCTGGCTGAAGGCATCCCATGCACCCCAGATCGCATCAATCTGACCTTTCGGGTATTTCGCCAGTATCGCGCCGACTTTGTTCGCCGTATCGCCCTGAACGTCAGATGACACCGCGCCGATAGACTCCAGCTGATGAATACCCGGATTCTCTTTCAGAATGGCTTCGTAAGTTTTCTGGCGACGTTCCATTGGCGGGAAACCGGCTACCCACAATTTGACGATATTGGCTTTACCGTTGAAATCTTTTACCAGCTGGCCCACAGACGCTTTTGCCAGCGAAGCATCGTCCTGACGAGTCACCGTGACGCCTGGAATATTCTCCGGCACTTCGGTATCAAAGGCAGACACCGCAATACCGGCAGCGGCGATGCGTTTCACCAGCGCTTCAGAGTAAGGTCCGCGACCTTGCGAAAGGATGATGCCGTCGTATTTCTGGCTAATGGCCTGATTGACGAAATCCTGGAATTTGGCGTCATCGCCGTTGCTCAGGAAGGTATCGACTTTAAACCCAAGCGCACGGCCTTGTTTGATGGCACCGGCCAGAAACTGGGTGGTGTTGTCGTCGGAGCCGAGATTACGGATAACCGCGATGCGGACAGGGCCGTTGTGCTGGGCAATGGTCGCCGGAACGGGCGCAGGCGTTTCACCGGCAGCGAAGGCGGGTACAGCTGAAAACAGGCTCAATGCCAGCAGGGATGCGGATATTTTTCTCATTATACTGTTCTCATTATATTGCTCTTATTATTAAAGAGGTCCGTCGGACGCGGTTTTTCTGGTGTCATTTTCAAGTGAGGATGTACAGAAGTCTGTCTGTCCAGACGTCTATTCTGTCGGGGCAGTTTACCGGTATGTTAAGAAAGAGGGAATGCCTTGTTGTTATTATATTTCGGCCAGGCGTTATTCCTGTTGGTTATAGGGAACGAACCGTCGCACAGCAAAATCAGTCACATGGCCTAAACTGAAACTTCACCTCTGAATTTCATTCTTAACAATGCCTCCGGGAGAAGCCTTATGTCCTTTTCTTTCCGCGACACATTATTGCCTGTTTTTACCCTTGTCCTGATATCCGCTCACGCCGGTGCCGCGACGAAGTCACCGGTTCCGCCACCCGCAGCGGGCGCACAAGTGACGGAACTGGCGAATGGCTTAGATCATCCCTGGTCGCTGGCTTTTTTGCCGGATAATCAGGGGGCGCTGATCACCGAACGTAGCGGACAGCTTCGTTTATGGAAGCCGGACGGCGGGCTTTCTTCGCCGCTGAAGGGCGTGCCGCGCGTCTGGGTCAGCGGACAGGCCGGTTTGTGGGATGTGCGTTTATCGCCGGATTTTGCCAGCAATCGTCGGGTGTATCTGACTTTCTCGCAGCCGGGTGAAAAGGGCGAACCTCATGCTGCGCTCGGCTACGGCACATTGTCGGCGGATAATAAAACGCTGAGTAATTTTAAAGTGATCTTCATTCAGCAATCGGCCCTGCAAAGCGGTATCAATCTTGGCGGTCGCATGGCGTTTGATGATAAGGGCAATATTTATCTGTCCACTGGCGATAACAATCAGCGCATTAATGCCCAGCATCTGAATCAGCTACAGGGCAAGATTTTGCGCCTCACGCCGGAAGGCGGCATTCCGCAGGGCAATCCGTTTGTGCACGACAAGAATGCGAAGCCTGAAATCTGGACGTACGGCAACCGCAATCCGCAGGGGCTGGCCATCAATCCGTGGAGCGGAGCGCTGTGGGAAACCGAACACGGGCCGCGCGGTGGCGATGAAGTGAATTTACCGCAGCCGGGGAAAAACTACGGCTGGCCGCTGGCGACGTTTGGGATTAACTATTCCGGTCAGCCGATCCCTGAAGCGAAAGGGACGACGCTGGCGGGCGCGGAAGATCCGATTTACTACTGGGAGGTGTCGCCTGCGCTGAGCGGAATGGCGTTCTATAACGCGCAGACATTCCCGCAGTGGAAAAACTCGCTTTTTGTCGGGGCGCTGGCGGGTGAATCACTGATCCGCCTGACGCTTGACGGCGATAAAGTCACTCATGAGGAACGGCTGCTCAGCGATCGTAAAGAGCGTATCCGTGAGGTGCAGGTCGGCAGCGACGGGTTTGTGTATGTGCTGACGGATGAGAGCGACGGCAAGTTACTGAAAATTGCACCGCAAAGCTGAGGTTATTTGATGAGAAAAGGCGGTGAGAAATGACCGCCTTATGCAGGTTAAATCGAAACCAGGATCAACCGACGCGAAGACCGGTCAGCTCAGGGGCAACATCACGCGCTTACAGAAAGCCGGACGCTGCTGAAGTTGCTGATACCAGCGTTCCAGATTCGGATGCGCCTGACGTTCAATATCAAGACGGAACCAGGTATCGGCGTAGCAGGCAACCGGAATATCCCCGATGCCGAACTGCTCACCGGAGAACCATTTTTGCTTCGCCAGCACGGCGTCGGCAATCGCCCAGTATTTTTCAAATGCCGCCATCCCCGCCGCGACCACCGACATATCGCGTTCTGCTTCCGGCGTGCGCACCAGCGTCAGGAACACCTGACGAAACGGTACGGTCAGCGAGTTACTGCACCAGTCCAGCCATTTATCCGCCGCTGCCCGTTGTTGCAGGTTGTCCGGCCAGAAGGCTTCTTCGCCGGAACGTTCTGCCAGATAGCGCAGAATGGCATTGGATTCCCACAACACGAAATCCTCGTCCTGCAGACAAGGCACCAGCCCGTTCGGGTTAAGCGACAGATAAAGCGGTTCATTGTTTTTGCCATACACGCCGCCGGCATTGATGTGCTGAAAGGTCACATTCAGTTCATCGAGCAGCCACAGTACTTTTTTGACATTGCTTGAATTTTCGCGGCCCCATAGGGTGAGCATCCGGAACTCCTTGTTTTTAATAGGGGAAAACAGAAGGTGTACATCTTTCTGGCTAAGACTATAGGCCACGGTCAGTGATTAAGCGACGTGAAAAAAGTAACACTCAGCAACAGGATCTCCCGCCGCTGAGTGATGCTGAGGCGAAATCAGCGCTGAGTTTTTTGTGCTTTAAACAGTGACCAGACGCTGAGCAGGGCGACAACCATCAGATAGTACCCCGGCGCCAGACTGCTGCCGGTGGCGGAGATCAGCAGCGTACAGATGAACGGTGCAAAACCACCGAAAACAGTCACCGCAACGTTGTAGCTGATCGCCATGCCGCTGGCGCGGGTGGTTATCGGGAACAAATCCGCCATCATCGAAGGCACGGTAGAGAAATACACCGATTTCAGCAGTGCCAGCCAGCTAATCAGCAGCAGCAATGACATCGCCGACGTGTATTGCAGCATCAGCCAGAACGCCGGATAAATGGTCAGCAGCAACAGAATCAATGAGCCCCACATCAGCGGCAGGCGGCCAATTTTCTCTGCCCACAGCCCCATAAACGGCGTGACTACCGTCAGAATAATTCCGGCGGCCAGCGTGGCGCTGAATCCGGCGGAAGCAGGCAGATGCAGCGTTTTGGTCGCGTATGTTGGAACATAGTTCAGCATGTAGTTGATGGCGGTAGACACTACCATCAGGCCGATGGCTGTAAAGAACAGACCTTTCTGTGAACGGACGATTTCTTTCAGCGGAGAGGCCGTCTTTTCGGCTTTACTGAAGCTTTCCGATTCTTTGATATGACGGCGGATATACAACCCGACCGGGCCGATCAGCAGACCGAAAATAAACGGAATACGCCATCCCCAGTCCTGCAACTGCGTTTCGCTCAGGACGGCGGATAACCCCAGCCCGAAAGCCGAGGCCAGCAGCGTGCTGGCACCCTGCGTGGCGAACTGCCAGCTGGCGATAAACGCTTTACGCTCCGGAAAATGTTCGACCAGAAACGCCGTCGAACTGCCGAATTCCCCGCCTGCGGAAAATCCCTGAATCAGCCTGGCGGCCAGTATCAGCAGCGGTGCCGCCATGCCGATAGTGGCATAAGAAGGCGTGATAACGATAATCAGCCCGCCGATCATCATCAGGCTGATGGACATCAGCAACGAGGCTTTGCGACCGTGTTTATCGGCGTAAGCGCCCAGAACAATGGCACCCAGAGGGCGGATCAAAAATGAAACGCCGAAACTGCCAAATGCCAGCAGCAGGGAGACGGTCGGGTCGGACGTCGGGAAATACGCATGGGCGATATAGCTGGCGAAAAAGCCGTAAATAGCGATATCAAACCATTCCAGTGCGTTACCGATACAGGTCGCGAACAAAGTTTTCATCAGGCTGGGCTTTTCTGCCGTTGAGCCTGCGTGTTGAGATGTGGCGCTTAACTGGCTCATTTTGCACCTCCGGCGTGGGCAAGATGCTGTTCCAGCAGGCGGGGACCGCGCTCACCGAGATCCCACAAAAGATGAGTCATGATAGCCAGCCCCTCGCGGGCCACGGAAATCAGCATATGTTCGTTAACGCCATGCTGGCCGCAGGCCGGATAAGAGTGCGGAACCCAAAGCGTCGGCAAACCGAGAATGTCGGCAAAGACATCATTAGGCAGCGAACCGCCCAGATTTGGTAGCAGTGCCGGTTTTTTGCCGGTTGTAAGCTGCATGATATCCAGCGCCCAGCCGACCAGCGGGTCGGTCGGATCAAATCGTGTCGCCGGTGAGCCGCGTACAAATTCCACATCGACCTGCGGGAAACCGTGAGCATCCAGATGTGCGCGCACGTGCTCTGCCAGATTCTGCCAGTCGGTGCCGACCACAAACCGCAGCTGACAAACTGCTGTAGCATTGCCCGGAATAGCGTTCATCGGGCGCTGCGGATTACCGGTCAGGAACGACAGCACTTCCAGCGTATTCCACGCGTACAAACGCTCGGTTGGCGTCAGACCCGCTTCGCCCCAGTTCGGGTCAATTTGCGGGTCGCTGGCACCACCACCCACATCGACATCACTGAGGATCTCACGGATAGCCTCGCTGACCGCCGGTGGTTTCAGTGCTGCTACTTGCAGCTGACCGTGCTGATTCACCAGCGATGCCAGCGCATTCGCCAGCTGCGTACCCGGATTGGTGAGCAGACCGCCCCAGTTTCCGGAGTGATAGGCATTGTCGCGTGCGTTAATCGTCAGACGGAAATTCACCGCGCCCCGTGAGCCGAGGAATAATGTCGGGCGTTCTGCGCTCAGACGCGGACCGTCCGAGGCCAGAAAAATATCGGCGCTCAGTTGTTCATGATAATCACGGCAAAGTTCAGCCAGTCCCGGAGAGCTGATTTCTTCGCCCATTTCAAACAGCAGTTTGCAGTTGAATCCCAGGCGGCCGCCGCGGGCTTTGAAAATCTGCTCCAGCGCGGCAATGTTGACGCTGTGCTGACCTTTATTGTCGGCACTGCCGCGTCCGTACCAGCGGTCACCGTCCTCTTTAAGCTCCCACGGCGATAAATCCTGCCGCCAGTTTTCATCGTCGCCAAACACCACATCACCATGGCCGTAACTCAGTACGGTTGGCAGGTTGCTGTCTTCAATGCGCGTGGCAATCAGAAAAGGACGGTGTGAGGCATGAGGATTTTCCACGCTGAGCAGGCTGAAACCCATCGCGGAAAGTGCCGGTTTAATCTCTTCATCGAGATAGCGCGCCAGTTCTGCGTCGCGCTGATTACTCTGGCTTTCAGTCGCAATAGCGACCCTGCGTGCCAGAGTTCGTTTATATTCACCCTGATCGAACCAGGCCAGCGCCTGTTCAACGATATTTTCCGCTGTCATATGAAACCTGCTTGTAATTGTTTTGAGGATTTATTGTTGGTTTTTTTAGCAGTTTCACTCTAAGCGCTGCGCAAGCGTTGCCACAATAATAATAATTGCAACTTAGCGTTGCTTTTATTGTAATGCTCATCTGCACAGTTATGAGGCAATAAAGTCATGCAAAGTTCGGAGATCCGCTATTTTCTGGCGGTAGCGAATACGGGGTCACTGAGCGGGGCGAGTAAGCAATTATTTGTCGCCGTATCTGCCATCAGCCGCCAGATCCAGCGGCTTGAAGAGCGCATCGGTGCGCCGCTTTTTGAACGTCATGCCCGCGGGATGGTGCTTAATGATGCCGGGCAGATCCTCGAGAACCATGTGCGTAAAAGCATGATGGATATGGAACATGCGATAGCGGAAATTCAGGGGCTGAATGCGGTACGCCGCACGGTGATCCGCATGGCCTGTACCGACGGGCTGGCGTTTGATCTGCTGCCGCAGTTGTTTTCACAGTTCAGACACGATCATCCCGGCGTGATGTTTTACCTCAATGTCGGTACGGCGGTGGAAGTGTCGGAAATGATCCATAAGGGGGAAGTGGACTTCGCCTTGCAGTTCAGCCTGGTGGCCGAGCGCGGCGTGGATATCATGGCCTCTTTTCCCGCACCGGTGAGGATGGTCATGCGGCCGGATCATCCGCTGGCTGGAAGCCATGTGCAACTGACTGATTTACATCCGTATCCGCTGGCGATGAACGAGCAGGGCAGCACCATCCGTCAGCTGTTTGATTTGTCATGCCGGATGAGCGGCGTTTTTCTCGAACCGGCGGTGAGCTGTAACCGTTTCTCTGTGTTGTACGATTTTATGGTGCATACGCCCGGCGCGATTGCAGCATGCAGCCATTTTTCCATTATGTATAAAGCGCGCCGCGACAATCTGCGCGTCAAACCGGTGAACATTGAACAGCTGAATCAGCGGACGTTGCAGTTGCAGTCACCGGCTGGAAAACGGCGTTCCGCTGCGCTGACGCAATTCATCGAGTTTGTTCGCGGTGAGATAGCGCGGGAAAGCGAAGCGTTTATCCGTGATTTTGGTCTGTAGGTAAAAACATCTTTCTTCAGCAGGTGGCCTGTTGCAGATGTGGATAACGCGACCAGTGCTGAGAAAGCCAGCCCTTTTCGGCCGCGATATTTTGCAGCGCCTCGCCGGGATTAATCACCGTCGACACGTCGGCAAATTCCAGCAAAGGCTGATCGTATAACGTGTGACTGTAGGCAAATATTTGCTGATAAGCAGGGGGCTTGCGGGTTTCCAGCCAGAGTTTCAGCCGGTCGAGGCGACCCTGATGAAACGTCAGATGGCCTTCCACCACACCGCTGAACCGCTGATTACTGACGCCCGCCTTTAACCCGATACCAGCCTGCGCGCCAAGACGTCTCGCCACCGGTTTCACCAGATGTTCGCCGGAGGCCGAGACAATCAGGATTTCATCCCCGCGCGCCCGGTGCCACTCCAGCTTTTCACGTGCCTGCGGATACACACGCGGCATGATATCGCGGTGAATAAACCGCTGAACCCAGTTCGCCACGGTCGGGCAGCTCAGACCGCTCATCGGGACAAAGGCACGGGCAAGATAATCACTGTATTGGGCGGCAGATTGCGGGGAAAACTGTGCACCGGCGACTGAATTTTGTGCAGGCAGGGCATGCAGGCGGTAATGACAGAGTTCATCCGAAGAGACATAACCCTGAGAAATCAGCCAGTGCAGCCACAGGTTGTGGCTGTCATCACAAATCAGGGTATGGTCGAGCTCAAAAATGGCGAGATCCATGGTGCGGATTCCCTCAGCTGACAGTCTTCATTCAGCGTAGCGCAATTTTGGCGTTTGAGTGTTTTGTGAACGATATTGCCACGTAATCTTAATAAACCGATTTACCCGGCGTGAAAACGAGTCCACAGGCTGATCAGTGCCCAGGCGGCCAGCGACCAGCAGGCGACGGCGGCAATCAGAGCGTAAGGTAATTTCATCGAACCGATGAAAAAATATAAGGAAAGCAGATACACCATGTAGGGGATGACGGCCCACAGGCCAAAAATGATGGTGGTGCGCAGTGCCTCGATATTGCGTTCAGTGCCGACTATATAATGGGCGATCAGAGCGAAAGTCGGGAACAACGGCACCAGCCCGGCAATGTAATAGTTACGTGTTTTAGAGAGTATTCCGATCAGGATCACGACCAGTGCGCCAGTCAGCGCTTTAAAGACCAAACCTGCCATTTCTGCCCCTGCCATCAGTTCACCCACGTTGAAGTCGCGTTGTGAATAAGCCGTTTATTGTTATAGATATTTTGTATGTGTTTGTATGCCAAATTGCCGCACATGTTTGAAATGGTCAAGCACTGACTGCCGTTTTTATCGCCAGGTGAATCTGCGCAAGCAGCGGAAAACTTTACTATTCTTAAGATCTTTACACTATTTAGGTTTATTCCCGACGCGGAAAGCAGTAGGTTTTACACCTGACAGACTTGCACAATCTGATTGAAAGATAAGATAAATTTCAGTTACCCGGACAAAAGCGCTGATACCTATGACAATTTCTTCCCCATTCAAACGGACTTTCATTTACGCGCTGGGCAGTGGAATACTCCTGCTGGCGCTTCCCGCCGCTCAGGCGGATACCGGCCCCGTCGCCCCTCAGATTAATGCCAAATCCTGGGTGTTAATGGATTACAACAGCGGGAAAATCATCACCGAATCTAACCCTGATGCCCGTCTCGACCCGGCCAGCCTGAGTAAAATCATGGTCAGCTATGTGGTCGGACAGGCGATCAAATCTGGCAAAATCAAATCCGATGATCTGGTTTCTGTCGGCAACGATGCCTGGGCAACCGGAAATCCGGTATTACGCGGCTCCTCGCTGATGTTCCTTAAACCGGGCGACCGCGTGCCGGTGTCCGAACTCAATAAAGGCATCGTCATTCAGTCGGGTAACGATGCCAGTATCGCGCTGGCCGATTACGTTGCGGGTAGCCAGGATTCATTCGTCAATCTGATGAACCGTTACGCAGAACAATTGAAACTGCAAAATACGCATTTCAAAACAGTTCACGGGCTTGATGCGGATGGTCAGTACACCTCCGCCACCGATATGGCGCTGCTTTCACAGGCCTTAATCCGCGATACGCCGGATGAATATGCGCTGCACAAAGAGAAAGAATTCACCTTCAACCACATCAAACAGATCAACCGTAACCGCCTGTTGTGGAGCTCAAACCTGAACGTTGACGGGATTAAAACCGGCTACACGTCAGGCGCGGGTTATAACTTAGTCTCCTCGGCCAGCGATTCAACCGGCATGCGCCTGATTGCCGTGGTGATGGGCGCGCCAAGCGACCGTATCCGCTTCAGCGAAAGCGAAAGCCTGCTGACATGGGGTTTCCGCTTTTACGAAACGCTGACGCCGATTAAAGCCGGTGATGCATTTACCAGTCAGCGCGTCTGGTTTGGTGAGGAAAAAATGGTGCCGCTGGGTGTCGCGGAAAATGCGTCGCTGACGATGCCGAAAGGGCAGCTGAAGAATCTCAAAGCCAGCTTTAATCTGACCAACAAGCAACTTGAAGCGCCGCTGGCGAAAAATCAGGTGGTGGGTACGGTAGATTTCAGTCTGGACGGTAAAGTGATTGAACAGCGTCCGCTGGTCGCATTGCAAGAAGTGAAGGAAACCGGCTTTATTGGTCGTATCTGGGACTTCGTGATGATGAAAATCAGCGGTCTGTGGGCAAGTATTTTTGGGAAATAAAACCCTGTCATCCCTCAGGCTGTCTCTGCGGTAGCTGCGTTTGTTCACCCCGGTCACTTACTGATGTAAGCTCCGGGGTTTCACACACTTGCCGCCCTGATGCAACTCGAATGATTCAGGGGGGGCAGTTGTTAGTTCTGTACCCAGCCTTTCTTAATCGGGAAGGCAAATCCGAAGCGGTAAACCTTACACATCATCGCGTTAATCTGCTCACCGAACAGGTTCCACACCAGTTGTGCGAACAGGCAGCCGAGCATCCCCACCAGTAAACCGCCGACCATATCCAGCGGCCAGTGAACCCCCAGATAGACGCGTGACCAGGCGATACCCACGGCGGTCACCATCAGTAATGCGCCAGACCACAGGCGATGCCAGAACAGGAACGACAGGGCGAAGGTGAAGATGGCGGTGCCATGATCGCTCGGGAATGAACTGTCAGGGGCGTGCTGGATGAAGGTATGTCCGAAACCCTCCACAAAAGGGCGTGCATGAGGGAATAACAGCGATAACGACTTAGCGGTCGCCATCGCAAAAAGAAGGGCAATGGCTGTTTTGCTGACCAGAACGCGTTGCTGGCCAATGTTCTCGCGCTGTCCCCAAAGCCATAGACCAACAATCAGCAGGGGGACAATGATAATCAGGTCATTGGCCAGAAATGAGGCGAACTTGATCAGCATCTCCGGCGAGGCCGGCGTCGCATTAATCCAGAGAAAAACCAGATGGTTCAGCTGTTCCATTAAACTACCCTCGAATAAACAGGCCAAAATAGCCTTCAAAAAATTGCGATCAATCAGTCACAAAACCTTCATAAACGCCGGATACGTTAATTGGCGTGGTCACAGAGGTAAAGGGGGCATCGTCTGAATATCCCCGGTCATTGAGCATCGGTATAGTTTCGCGATGAAATGAAGTGTAAACAGAAGAACTTAAGGAAGCCTTAAGCAGGCGGGAGGACGAGCCTCCCGGCGGTGATGCCTGACTGGATAAATGAAAGAAAAGATTTCAGAAAGAGGGGGTATCAGGGGGGAACGATTAACGCGGTTTTCGCACTGACATCAGGAACAGCATTGGTCGTTCGGCTTCCTCAGCAAGGTCCGGATAAGCGGCAATCTGCTTAGCAGAAGGGCCCCATTCATCCAGATGACAGATAACGAATCCTGCTTCAATCAACAAATTGATATAAGTGCCGAGCTTCCGGTGCTGCTTAATAACGCCTTCTGCAAACCAGTCAGTGACGCGCTGGCCTTCACGCTGATAACCTTCCACCGGCCAGGTTTTATGACCTTGCCCGTTGAGTTTCCAGCCCGGCTCTGAAGGCGCGGTATACACCGGATGCTCGGCGGAGAAGACGAAATGCCCCCCTGCTTCCAGCGCCTGATAAACAGTACGGAACATCGCGGGCAGTGCGTCAATGTAATGCAGAGTCAGGGAGCTGTAGGCAAGGTTGAAAGAAGCTTCGGGTAAGGATAGCGTCTCCAGGTCGCGTCTTTCATAGCGGATAACCGTATCCGGGGTCATGGAACGGGCCTTATCCAGCATTTTCTCTGAGACATCCAGGCCGAGAACGTCATCTGCGCCCATTTCACGTGCAGCCCGGCAAAACCAGCCGTAGCCACAACCCAGATCGACCACGCGCGCGTTTTTCATGTCTGGTAGCAATGCTTTCAGGGAAGGCCATTCCGGTGCGCCGTCCAGCCCGAACTGCGAGCGTCCGAGTTGGGCATAGCCATCGAAAAAGGCCTGATCATCGTAAATATTTTGCGTCATGAGAATGACTCCTATAAAAATAGTCTTAACTGCCAATTCATTTTGGCCTGAATAGTGTAGTGAAAAATTTTATAAGAGAGCAATGAAATGGAGATTCGTGAGGCCGTTTTTGCTGATTTAAGTGTATTACAACGTCTCGGGCGGGAGACCTGTCGCCATTATTTTGGTAGTTTGTGGCAAAATAGTGACGAGCTGGATGCATCAGATGGCTGAGACTGCCTATGTGACGGCCACACAGACGACTAAATTGTGGATGATGAAAAAGGATATCAATGATTAAAATACGCCTGGGCGGCTTGTTTATTACACTGGAAGCGGGAGAAGATATTCCTTACGCGCCGGAATATTGTGAACATTACACTTACCTTTTTCATCCGGTAGAAGGCGGCTATGAAATTTTGCGTTACGATGCATATTCTGGCTGGCATAAACGCCCGGACCAGTTATTTGAAGACGGACATCAGGCATTTGTATTTGCTTATCAGGCGTACCAAAATGAATGGAATCAGACCGACGGGCGGTTAGGCGGTAAAGATCAACATCTCGAACGTATTATGTAATAAACATGTGTACAAATAGATCCATCAGCCTCCCATCCCGGAGGCTTTTTTGTGGATGAAATTGCAACCCTGCCACCGCAGATATACAAAACATTACATTAGGCTTTTCAATATCCAGATTATGTTTCCATGCCATAGTTCCGCAGTGAAATGATTATTATCATCAGGCATCACTGCAAAGATAATAGTAATTACTGGGTGGGATAATCGCAGTCAAGATTATGTTTTATATGGTTTTATTATTATGAGTTGATGATTTTTTAAACTTAAACCAATGCCAAACGAAAACAACTTCAAATTTTTTTCGGTTGCAACGGAACTTATCCTGGATTATTTTGACGGCCATCAGTTCCAGACCCTAAAGAAGAAATATAACTTCACGGTGGGCTGAGAATTAACTTGCCGGGTGGCAATGTAGATAGCTTCCAAATAATCAAGGATATTGATGATGAAATTACGCGCACTTTCTCTGGTAATTCCTGCTCTGATGATGGCCGGCACTGCTGGCGCTGCCGAAATTTATAATAAAGACGGCAACAAACTCGATCTGTTCGGTAAAGTCGACGGCTTACATTATTTCTCCAGCGATGACAGCACTGACGGCGACCAGTCATATATGCGTTTGGGTTTCCGCGGTGAAACCCAAATTAATAGCGAACTGACCGGTTACGGTGAGTGGGAATATCAGGCAGCTCTGAATTCTCCGGAAAACGCTGATAACAACAACTTTACCCGTGTTGGTTTTGCAGGTCTGAAATTCGGCCAGTGGGGTTCACTGGATTACGGCCGTAACTATGGCGTGATGTACGACGTCGCGGCATGGACCGACGTATTGCCTGAATTCGGCGGCGATACTTACGGTGCAGACAACTTCATGTTCCAGCGTGCTAACGGCGTGCTGACCTACCGTAACAAAGATTTCTTCGGTGTTGTTGATGGCCTGGATGTTGCTGTTCAGTATCAGGGCAAAAACGGCAGCGCGACCGAATCTAACAACGGCCGTGACGTACTGGCTCAAAACGGCGACGGCTACGGCATGTCCCTGTCTTATGACCTGGGCGAAGGCTTCAGCGCTGCAGCAGCCATGATGGCTTCAGACCGTACCGCCGAGCAAAATGGCCGTAACAATCCGGCAATCATCGGTAACGGCGACAAAGCGACTGCTTACAGCGGTGGTCTGAAATACGATGCGAACAACATCTATCTGGCCGCGATGTACACCCAGAGCTACAACGCAAACCGCTTCGGTAAAGCAGGCAGCACCGCTTACGGTTACGCGGACAAAGCGCAGAACTTTGAAGCGGTAGCGCAATACCAGTTCGACTTCGGTCTGCGCCCGTCTATCGCATATGTTCAGTCCCACGCACGTAATATCCCAGGTTACAGTAACCAGAACCTGACCAAATATGTTGATGTTGGCGCGTCTTACTTCTTCAACAAAAACATGCTCACTTACGTTGATTACAAAATCAACCTGATGGACGACACCCGTCTGACCCGCGACGCCGGCATCAACACCGATGACGTTGTGGCTGTTGGTCTGGTTTATCAGTTCTGATAAACCGACGCTGCCCTTATTGGTGAGGGCACCTGCGTCTCATGTGTCTGGATCCCCTGCCGAAAGGTGGGGGATTTTCGTTTACATTCAACCTTTCTTCACATTGATGGCTCAGGCATGATGGCGTGAACGTTTAACGACATCTTCCGACGACAGAGAGCCGCTATGACCGATTTCGCTACACCTAATCTCCCTTCCCGAAACTTCAGCGCGACACAAGATTTCTATGGCAGTTTTGGCTTCACCACGACCTATGTCGATGACGGCTGGCTGATAATGACCCGCGGAACCCTCACGCTGGAATTCTTCCTGCACACAGATCTTGATCCGCTCACAAGCTGGTTCAGTTGCTGTTTACGCGTCGATGACGCCGATGCCATGTTTGCTGCTTTTAAAGCCGCAGGTATCGGCGAGGATCCTCATTCACGTCCCTGCGTTCATCTGCCTCAAATCCAGTCAGGGATGAAAATGGGCGTCATGATTGATATCGATGGAACATTGGTGCGGGTGATTGAGAATGAGTCATAGCAGAACGGGAGATAGTTAAAGGAGCAAAAGAAATAATTTGTGGCAGGCTGAGATATCACCAGGGTAGAAATGGAAATTTATTGATATCATTACGCACAAATTATTTCTGTTTCCTTACAATTTACCAACAGGATGTTGGCTCATGATTTACGATTGCTTTTTGTTTTATGACGAGGATATGTTGTTAGATATCCGTCTTAACACACTCTATCCGCATGTTGACTGGTTTGTCATCGTTGAGTCGCGATACACATTTACGGGTAAGAAGCGGGAGAAACTCCATTTCGATATCAGCAAATATGAGAAATTCAAAGACAAGATTATTTATGTAATCAATGAAGCTGTCCCCGTCATTCATGATAAATCCTTTAAGTCTAATTGCTCAGTCGTTGAAGCTGGACAATCTGATCCCTGGGAAAATGAGACTGTGGCACGCAATTCCATCATGTTGGGACTTAAAAATGCGCAGGATAATGACATCATCATCATTTCTGACGTTGATGAAATAATAAACCCGGAAAGCATTTCTCAGTTCAGCCATTTCCATCTTTGTACCATCCTGCATCAGAATTTCTACAACTATAAATTTAATATTCAGGTACTAAACAATGACGGGTCGGCGCGCAAATGTAAGTTGCCGAAGATGGTTAAGTTCAAAGTGCTGAAGAAATTCTTTTTATCCCAACCTGATTTGCTAAGAAATGTGAAGCGAAGGGGATCTGTCATCAGGGAGAGCTGGCTGCGCTGGAACTGGCTGAAGTACAGAACCAAAACGCTGAATAATGGGGGATGGCATTTCTCGTGGGTTATGACTGATGAGCGGATCTCAGAGAAAATGTCTACCATCTCTCACACAGAACATAACACCCCGGAATTCAACAACCCTGATCATATCCGCCGCTGCGTTGAAAATAATCAGGATTTATGGAACCGGCAAAGAGTCATGAAAGTGATCCCGATGACCAAGGAGTTCTTCCCTGATTATCTGGTTAACAAAAAAGATGAACTGGCAGCGTTTATCCGTCAGGAAGAATCGATCACAGATAATTGAGTTGATTTTAAAGGGATTTTGAATCAGAAAAGAAAAAACCCATCAATCTTGAACCTAACGAGGCGGGATTGACGGGCTCTCCAAATTTGGGGACTTCAAAGAAAAGCAGTGGCACTAATTAAGACTACAGGTAACTTTAAAAGTTCGTTCCATGTGGCAAAAATTTAAAAAAATTATTGATTTTTTTTTGCCACATTACGGTTCAATGAGTTACGTCATGCCCCGGGCCAAATGATGACAATCAATGTCCCGGCGAGTGTCAGCAATACGTTAGCAATCGCGTAGGTTCCTGCATAACCGAGTGCCGGAATGTTACTACGTGCGGTATCACTGATGATTTCCATCGCAGGGGCACAAGTTCGTGCGCCCATGATCGCGCCGAACAATAATGCGCGGTTCATGCGTAACACATATGCCCCGAAGATAAAGCAGATCACCACCGGTACCAGGCTGACGATCAGGCCCGAGAGCAACATCTGACCACCAACCGCGCCAAGCCCGTTATTGATACCTGCACCGGCACTCAGGCCGACGCCCGCCATAAACACCATCAGGCCAAACTCTTTCACCATATTCAGCGCACCCTGCGGGATATAACCAAAAGTAGGGTGATTGGCCCGCAGGAAGCCCAGCATGATCCCGGCGAACAGCAGGCCTGCTGCATTGCCGATACCAAAGCTGAAGTTTTTAAACTGGAAGGTGATAAGACCAATCATCAGGCCGACGATAAAGAAGGCGCAGAAGGCCAGCAAATCGGTGAGCTGGCTGTGAACGGAGATAAACCCGATACGCTCCGCCACGCTTTTGACGCGTTTCGCATCGCCGCTGACCTGCAAGACATCACCTTTATTGAGAACGATGCTGTCGTCGATCGGCATTTCAATCTGGCTGCGGATCACGCGGTTCAGGAAACAACCCTGATCGGTCAGGTTGAGCTGGCTCAGACGTTTACCGACGGCATGGTTATTTTTGACCACCACTTCCTCGGTCACAATGCGCATGTCGAGCAGGTCGCGGTCGAAGACTTCCTTACCGTTTCGGAAACTCGGATCAAGACGCGAATGCGCATCCGGATAACCCACCAGCGAGATCTCATCGCCGACCTGCAACACCGCGTCACCGTCCGGCGTCGCCAGAATGCCATTACGGCGGATGCGTTCGATATAGCATCCGGTCTGGCGATAAATGCCCAGTTCGCGCAGATTTTTGCCATCCGCCCAGGCCACCAGTTCCTGTCCGACGCGATAGGCGCGGATCACCGGAAGATAGACTTTGCGTTTGCTGTCAGTATCCAGGCCACGTTCGCGTGCTATTTGCTGGGCGCTGGTCGGTAAATCCTGATGTTGTAGCTTCGGCAGATAACGCGCGCCGAAAATCAGGCTGACCAGTCCGATCAGATAGGTCAGGGCGTAACCGAGACTCAGATTGTCCAGCTCAGAACCGAGAAGATTATTGCCGCCCATGGTGTTGCGCAGGGTATCCCCGGCGCCGACCAGAACCGGCGTCGAGGTCATGGAACCGGCGAGCATACCGGCGGTAAGGCCGATATCCCAGCCAAACAATCGCCCGAGCCCGAGAGCCAGCAACATGGCGCTGCCGACCATCACCAGTGCAAGCATGAAATAATTTTTGCCGTCGCGGAAGAAAATCGAAAAAAAGTTCGGTCCGGCTTCCACGCCAACACAGAAAATAAACAGCATAAAGCCGAGGTTCAGCGCTTCGGTATTGATGCTGAAATGCTGCTGACCTAAAAGCAGCGAAACCACTAATACGCCAATAGAATTTCCGAGCTGGACGGAACCCAGACGAATTTTCCCCAGACACAAACCGAGTGCCAGAACCACAAATAATAACAGGATGTAATTCCCGTTTAACAAACTAGCGACGTTTATATTCACAAGGATAACTTATTGTTTACCAACAAATTCTTGATATAGGAGAATGTAAAGGATAAATTCAGAAACGGAAAATTCCTACTTAGCTGGCACCGTCTGAACAGACCAGGGAAGTGGAAATTGGGTTTCGGGCGTCATTTTAGTCACAGAACGCCAGTTCAGCCAGAGAAATGCCCGTATAAATCTTCTGAAAGCTTTTTTTGTGTTTCGCGGGATTGCGGAACGCGCTGGGGAAATGAGCCAGAAGGCTCTGACAGGTAATAAAGAACGCATTTTGTGCAGAGAACCTGTGAATCTCGCCAACTTTAAGGAGGAAGTAAAATGGCCATTTGGCGAAAGGTACTAGCGACGTTTATTTGTTTCATGATGTTCTTAATTCTTTATATTATATTAAGGAATGGTTGGATTGTTGTTATAAGTATCGCCCCGGGCCCTGAATACGGGCTGCTATTATTTTTACTACCCGGCATGGTGACGTCGCTGATTTCCCGCGACTCGGCGATATTTTCCTCCCTTGTCGGAGGGCTGGTTTCCATTCCTGTCTGTTTTTTACTGCGTCTGGCCTTTTACCCACGCGTTCGTCCACTGGTTCAGGAATTAGCTTATGCCACCAGCGCGATATTCTGGTGTGTTCTGGGCGCTATGCTCGTGCAAATGCTGCTCATCGCTTACCGGCAGTTCAGGCAACACTGACATGTGATGATGTCGAGGCCATAAAAAAGGCGCTCATTGAGCGCCTTTTTGCTGTGTGTATGTCTTTATTTTTGTGCGGATCAGTTGCTGAACAACGCCAGATGCTCTTTGGCATAGGCTTCAAAATCAGTGCAACCGCCGATGTGTTTCTGATCCAGGAAAATCTGTGGAACCGTTTCAACCGGTTTACCCACGGTTTTTTCCAGGTCGGCTTTAGTGATGCCTTCCGCGTGGATGTCGATGTAACGGAAGTTGAAATCATCACGTTCTTCAGTCAGTTTTTCAGCCAACTCTTTAGCGCGCACGCAATAAGGACAGCCAGGACGCCCGAAAATTACTGCAAACATGGAGACTCCTTTGTTAATACCAGCAAGATAAAATGAAAGGGGAGTGACTATTTTTGTTATCCACATCACCTTTTTGATGTCGCTACTATGCCTGTTGCAAACCATAAAAAAAAGCAGGAATTACCTGTCAGTCCGATACCTTTGACCTATCCAAATGAACCTGCTGCTGTTTTTAGCTGCCACACATTGTTGCACCAATTGATGCCGCAAGCCTTGCAAACGGTGCTCACAGCATGAATGATTGATACAGATTTCTCCTCACTTACACCATTCAGGAATTTTTTAATGACGCCGACTATCGACCTTTTGCGCTCTCACCGTTCAATTCGCGCCTTCACCGACCAGCCGGTATCCGAAGAACAACGCGAAGCCATTATTAGCGCTGCGCAATCAGCATCGACTTCCAGTTTCCTGCAATGTTCTTCTATTATTCGCGTCACCGATCCTGCGTTACGCGAAACGCTTGTGCAGTACACCGGCGGCCAGAAATATGTCGCCAGTGCGGCAGAATTTTGGGTCTTCTGTGCCGATTTCAACCGTAATTTGCAGATCAATCCCGAAGCTGAACTTGGCCTTGCCGAACAGCTGCTGCTGGGTTGCGTGGATACCGCGCTGATGGCGCAAAATGCCATGACGGCGGCAGAATCGCTCGGTCTGGGCGGGGTATTTATAGGCGGGATCCGTAATCAGGTTGAAGATGTTGTCACGCTGCTGAAATTGCCAAAATTTGTCATGCCGCTGTTTGGTTTTTGCATCGGTACGCCAGCACAGGATCATCAGGTGAAACCGCGTATGCCACAATCCATGCTGGTTCACGAAAACAGTTATCAGCCATTGGATAAAGCGGTACTGGCAGAGTACGACGAACAATTAAGCGAGTATTATCTGCAACGGGACAGCAATGCGCGTCGCGATACCTGGAGCGATCTGATTATGCGCACGCTGAAAAAGGAACAGCGTCCGTTTATGCTGGACGCTTTGCACAAGCAAGGTTGGGCAACACGCTAAAACGGCGACGGAGTGTCGGATGAAAATTGCAATTCTCTCCCGTGACGGGTCTTTGTATTCGTGTAAGCGGCTGAAGGAAGCAGCGGAATCCCGCGGGCATGAGATAGATATTATTGACCCGCTTTCCTGCTATATGAATATCAATCCGGCCGCGCCAAGTGTGCATTACCGTGGACGTCAGCTCGATATTTATCAGGCGGTGATCCCGCGTATCGGTTCTGCCATCACTTTTTATGGCACTGCAGTCTTACGCCAGTTTGAAATGCTGGGCAGTTTTCCGCTCAATGAATCAGTGGCCATTACCCGCGCGCGCGATAAATTGCGCTCTATGCAGATTCTGGCTCGCGAATGCATCGATTTGCCGATCACTGGTTTTGCCAATGCTCCGGATGATACGTCGGATTTGATTGCACTGGTGGGCGGTGCGCCACTGGTGGTGAAACTGGTGGAAGGCACGCAGGGCATCGGCGTGGTGCTGGCGGAAACCCGTCAGGCGGCGGAAAGCGTGATTGATGCATTTCGTGGCCTGAACGCGCATATTCTGGTGCAGGAATATATTCGTGAAGCGCAGGGGCGTGATATCCGCTGTCTGGTCGTGGGTAAGAAAGTGGTGGCGGCCATTGAGCGTCAGGCCAAACCGGGTGATTTTCGATCCAACCTTCATCGCGGCGGCACGGCGGCTAAGGTCAACATTACGTCACAAGAGAAAGAGATTGCAGTGAAAGCCGCGCTGACGTTGGGGCTGGACGTCGCCGGCGTGGATATTCTGCGGGCAAACCGTGGCCCGCTGGTGATGGAAGTCAACGCGTCACCAGGGCTGGAAGGTATCGAAACGACCACCGGGCTGGATATCGCCGGTATGATGATCGACTACATTGAGCAACGGGCTCGCCCCGGATTTCGTCTGAAGTCCGGGGGCTAATTCTTATTTAGCCGCGCTAATGTCCATCAATCCGGTATTGATCGTAGCGCTTACCGGCATAATTCCGTAAGCTATGACCCCTTCGTAATGCCGATAGCGTTACGAAGGGTTTGTTTTTTCCGTTGTGTTGAACTCGTGAGGCATTCTATGGATTCGCTCATCGTCCCTGATTTAGCGCTGCTTCGGCGCTGGCTGGATCAGCTGGGCATCTCTTTTTTCGAGTGTGATTCCTGTCAGGCTCTCCATTTGCCGCATATGCAGAATTTTGATGGCATTTTTGATGCCAAACTCGATATCGTAGATAACGTTATTTTGTTCTCTGCGCTGGCCGAAGTAAAACCGACGGCGCTCATCCCGCTGGTCGCTGACCTGAGCTCAATTAATGCCAGCTCGCTGACCATCAAAGCGTTTGTCGATATTCAGGATGATAATCTGCCGAAACTGATTGTCTGCCAGTCGCTGACTATCGCGGTAGGCGTGACTGAAGAGCAGTTTGCTTTCTTCCTGCAACAGGCAGAAGAGCAGATGTCGATGATTATTCTCGAAGCGCACGCCAATGACTTACTGTTTTTGGGTGATGAAGAAGAAGGTACGCCGGTGACTTCCGTGAATTTACCTTTGCTGCACTGATTTTCGTGTCATCTGCCATTTCCCTGATGGCGGTTATTTCTGTAAAGACCTTTTCCCCCTTTGAAGATCCTTTTCTGCGAGCCGTGTTTATTGCGGCTCCGCTGCCTTTATTCGCTTTCGCCATAAGTTATGCTGGTATTGTGTCATTGTTGCCAGATATTTCACTTTGTTAAAAGGCAAAATGCCAGACGGTATAGACTAAATCTGCATAATTAATCGATAAACGCCGGTTTTGCCTCGCGAGGCTGGTGCGCAGGGGTTGCAGGCGCTATGCTTCTGACTCTGCATCACGCGTGATTACGTCGTAAAACCAAACGGTTAATTCGCAGGCAGCGTATGCGTCAACGTTGAATGCCTATGCACATTCGTGGATGGCAGTTGGCCTTAGTGTGAAAGGTTTTGTATCCGTTCCAGTGATACAAATTCAATTTTATATTCCCCTGTCTTGGAGGTAGTAACGGATGTTCACCCTGCGTAAAAAGTGGTTATCGGGTGTTGTCGCCGGTCTGGTTATGGCTGCGTCCGTCACAGCGTCTGCGGAAGAAAAAACGCTGCATATCTATAACTGGTCTGATTATATCGCGCCAAATACCGTGCCTGATTTCCAGAAGGAAACCGGCATTAAAGTGGTTTACGACGTGTTTGATTCCAACGAAGTACTGGAAGGCAAACTCATGGCAGGCAGCACCGGTTTCGATCTGGTGGTGCCATCGGCCAGTTTCCTTGAGCGTCAGCTGGCGGCAGGCGTCTTCCAGCCACTCGACAAGAGCAAACTGCCTAATTACAAAAATATGGATCCTGATCTGCTGAAGATGGTGGCGCAGCACGATCCGGGTAACAAATACGCAATCCCTTATCTGTGGGCGACCACCGGCATTGGTTACAACGTTGATAAAGTGAAAGCGGTTCTGGGTAAAGATGCGCCGGTCGACAGCTGGGATTTAGTACTCAAGCCTGAAAACCTCGAGAAACTGAAAAGCTGCGGTGTTTCCTTCCTCGATGCACCTGCGGAAATTTACGCTACCGTGCTCAATTACCTGCATCTGGATCCGAACAGCACCAAAGCGTCTGATTACACCGGTGCGGCCAACGATCTGCTGCTGAAACTGCGTCCGAACATCCGTTATTTCCACTCTTCCCAGTACATCAACGACCTGGCGAATGGCGATATCTGCGTCGCTATCGGCTGGGCAGGGGATGTGATGCAGGCGTCTAACCGCGCGAAAGAAGCGAAAAATGGCGTGAACGTGGCGTACAGCATTCCTAAAGAAGGGGCGCTGGCCTTCTTCGACGTGTTTGCTATTCCTGCGGATGCCAAAAATCTCGACGAAGCCTATCAGTTCCTGAATTACCTGATGGAACCGAAAGTTATCGCGCAAATCAGTAACACTGTTTACTACGCCAGCGGCAACAAAGCCGCGACACCACTGGTGAACGAAGATGTGCGTAACAACCCGGGCATTTATCCACCGGCAGACGTTCAGGCGAAGCTTTTCACCCTGAAAGTTCAGGATCCGAAAATCGACCGGGTTATCACCCGTTCGTGGACCAAGGTCAAAACCGGCAAGTAATACTCTTCATCCTTCAGGCTGCCTCTGTGTTGGCTGCGTGAACGCGCCCCGGTCACTGACTTGTGTCAGCTCCCGGGGACTTGCTCACTTGCCGCCTTGATGCAACCAGAATGATTTTGAGTATCGTTAACGCGGCTCCGCTTATTGATGGCGGGGCCGCTGACGTTTTGCTTCCGGCTGTATTTTGGGCATACAGATCAGGCACTTTTCCCCCTGACTGTTATGCTTATTTGAATTGCTTCATTTTGATACCGGAGATTTCTCTGAGTGAACGACGCTATCCCCCGCCCGCAGCCTAAATCCCAGAAGGGTTTCACGCCTTTGCTGGAAATCCGCAATCTGACCAAATCTTTTGATGGTCAGGCCGCCGTTGATGACGTGAGCCTGACCATTTACAAAGGCGAGATTTTCGCACTGCTCGGCGCGTCCGGCTGTGGAAAATCGACCCTGTTGCGTATGCTGGCCGGTTTCGAGCAGCCTACGCAGGGCCAAATCGTACTGGATGGCGTAGATCTTTCGCAGGTGCCGCCTTATCAGCGTCCGATCAATATGATGTTTCAGTCATACGCCTTGTTCCCGCACATGACGGTCGAACAAAATATCGCGTTCGGCCTTAAGCAGGACAAACTGCCGTCGGCGGAAATCAAAAGCCGCGTGGCGGAAATGCTGACGCTGGTTCACATGCAGGAATTTGCTAAACGTAAGCCGCATCAGCTCTCCGGCGGTCAGCGTCAGCGTGTGGCGTTAGCCCGCAGTCTGGCGAAACGGCCAAAATTATTACTCCTCGACGAACCGATGGGCGCGCTGGATAAAAAACTGCGCGACCGCATGCAGCTGGAAGTGGTGGATATCCTGGAGCGCGTTGGTGCGACCTGCGTCATGGTCACGCACGATCAGGAAGAAGCGATGACTATGGCCGGGCGTATCGCCATCATGAACCGCGGTAAGTTCGTGCAAATCGGTGAGCCGGAAGAAATTTACGAGCACCCGACCAGCCGTTTCAGCGCCGAATTTATCGGCTCTGTAAATGTTTTCGAGGGCGTGCTGAAAGAGCGTCTGGAGGATGCGCTGGTTCTGACCTCGCCGGGGCTGAAGCATCCGCTGAAAGTGGATCCGGATGTCTCCGTGGTCGACGGTGTACCGGTGTTTGTGGCACTGCGTCCGGAAAAAATCATGTTATGCGAGGAAGTGCCGGAAGACGGTTGCAACTTTGCTGTCGGTGAAGTGGTAAACATCGCTTATCTCGGCGACCTGTCGATTTACCACGTCCGGCTGCACAGCGGACAGATGATCACCGCGCAATTGCAGAACGGTCATCGTTTCCGCAAAGGCATGCCAACCTGGGGCGACGAAGTGCGCCTGTGCTGGGAAGCCGACAGCTGTGTCGTGCTGACTGTTTAGGGGGGATGAAAATGTCTGTAATCTCCGAAGCGCCTGCCAGTAAACCTCCGGGCGGATTTAAAGCTTTCACGGGTCGTCTGCAACAACGACATGGCCGCAAACTGGTTATCCTGCTGCCGCTGGTGTGGTTCCTGCTGCTGTTTTTACTGCCTTTCCTGATTGTTTTCAAAATCAGTTTTGCAGAAATGGCGCGGGCTATTCCGCCGTATACCGATCTGGTCTCCTGGTCAGACGGTATGCTGGATATCGCACTTAACATCGCCAACTACATCGGCCTGACTCAGGATCCGCTGTATATCGATGCCTATCTGCAATCACTGCAAGTGGCGGCCATATCGACGCTGCTTTGTCTGCTGATTGGATATCCGCTGGCGTGGGCGGTGGCGCACAGCCGCACTTCGACGCGCAATATCCTGCTGTTGCTGGTGATTTTACCGTCGTGGACCTCATTCCTGATCCGCGTCTATGCCTGGATTGGCATTCTCAAAGACAACGGTGTGCTGAATAACGTGCTGCTGTGGCTGCATGTTATCGATCAGCCGCTGGTAATTTTGCATACCAATCTGGCGGTTTATATCGGCATTGTGTATTCGTATCTGCCGTTTATGGTGTTGCCGATTTACACCGCGCTGACCCGCATGGATTACTCGCTGGTGGAAGCGGCGCAGGATCTGGGCGCTCGTCCGATGAAAACCTTCTTCAAAGTGATTATGCCGCTGACCAAAGGCGGGATTATTGCCGGTTCGATGCTGGTCTTCATTCCGGCGGTAGGGGAATACGTGATCCCGGAACTGCTCGGCGGGCCGGACAGCAATATGATAGGTCGTGTTCTGTGGCAGGAATTCTTCAACAACCGCGACTGGCCGGTGGCTTCCGCTGTCGCAGTGGTCATGCTGTTGCTGTTGATCATGCCCATCTTGTGGTTCCAGAAATACCAAAACAAAGAGCTGGGAGACAAAGAATGAATCAGTTACCGGTTGTCCGTTCGCCGTGGCGAATTCTTATTCTGGTGCTCGGCTTTACGTTTTTGTATGCCCCGATGCTGATGCTGGTTATTTATTCGTTTAACAGCTCCAAGCTGGTAACGGTCTGGGCGGGCTGGTCTACCCGCTGGTATACTCAGCTTTTTCACGATTCCGCGATGATAAGTGCAGTCGGAACCAGTCTGACCATTGCCACCGCTGCCGCCACAATGGCGGTGATTGTTGGTACGCTGGCCGCAGTGGTGATGGTGCGTTTTCAGCGGTTTCGTGGTTCGACCGGTTTTGCCTTTATGCTGACCGCGCCGCTGGTCATGCCGGATGTCATTACCGGTCTGGCGTTGTTGTTGCTGTTTGTGGCGATGGGCCACGCGTTTGGCTGGCCTGCGGAGCGCGGCATGTTCACCATCTGGCTGGCGCACGTGACGTTTTGTAGCGCGTACGTAGCCGTGGTGGTCTCTGCGCGTTTACGTGAACTGGACCGTTCGATTGAAGAAGCGGCAATGGATTTAGGTGCAGCGCCGCTGAAAGTGTTCTTTATTATCACGCTGCCGATGATTTTACCGGCGCTGATTTCCGGCTGGTTGCTGGCGTTTACGTTGTCGCTCGACGATCTGGTTATTGCCAGTTTTGTCGCCGGACCGGGTTCGACCACTTTACCGATGCTGGTCTTTGCCAGCGTGCGTATGGGCGTCAACCCTGAAATAAACGCGCTGGCGACGTTGATCCTGCTGGTGGTTGGGATCATCGGCATGATTGCCTGGTGGTTTATGGCGCGTGCCGAAAAGCAGAGAAGAAAGGAAATTCAGCGCGCTGCGCAGCGCGAATGATTTAGGGGATAGTATGAGTATTCACAACAATAAGGAAATCATGAGGAAGTGAAACTGGCATTTATCCCTGTTCCCGTGATGATAGGTGCATCGGCAATTGTCGCGACGCGCTTACTCGAATTCATTTTACTGTTCGATGCCATGGGCTTTTCAGGGCTGATGAGTTTTATCGAAGTCAGTGCAGAGTCCTGGCTGAACTGTTTCATCATGCTGGCCAGCTTGCTGATTGTTCTGGTCGAATGCCGTGCTGCCTATGCCATGATGCGCGGCCGTCGCTGGGGGCGCCGGGCGTTTATCGGTTGTCAGGTGATTGTGGTCGGTTACATGCTGCTGGCCTCATTTGACTGGTTCGGGCCACGCATCTTTCGCTTTAACGTCGAAACTCAGGGCGAATTTCTCTATGCGCTGCTGATGCAAAAAATCCCCGATATGGTGGTGCTTTTCCTGTTGTATGCGCCTGCCAGCAGCCGCAGATACTTCTCGCGTAAAAAGTCGAACGAAAAAAGCAGCCCGTCACAAATAGCCAAAGCGTAAGTGAGCCTTTCCCGGCGCGCAGTGGTAAACTGCGCGCCAGTTTTTTCTGCATAATCTGACCGGACTTTTTCATGCATTGCGCACTTTACACCGCAGGAACCTGCCGTTCCTGCCAGTGGCTCGACAAACCTTATTCACAACAGTTAGCCGACAAGCAGCAGGATCTCAGTGATTTGCTGTCAGGTTTGCCGGTGGGTGAATGGTGTGAACCGGTCACCGGTGCGGAAAGTGCCTTTCGCAATAAAGCCAAAATGGTGGTCAGCGGCAGCGTGGAGCGTCCTTTACTTGGGATGTTGCACCGCGACGGCACGCCGGTGGATTTGTGTGAATGTCCTCTTTATCCGGCCAGTTTCCCCGCAGTATTTTCAGTCCTGAAAACCTTTATTGCCCGCGCCGGACTGACGCCTTATAACGTGGCGCGAAAACGCGGTGAGCTCAAATTCCTGTTACTGACCGAAAGCCAGAAAGACGGCGGCATGATGCTGCGTTTCGTATTGCGTTCGGAAACAAAACTGGCGCAACTGCGCGCCGCGCTGCCGTGGTTGCAACAACAGTTGCCGCAGCTCAGGGTAATTTCCGCCAACATACAGCCGGTACATATGGCGATCCTCGAAGGCGATACTGAAATCCCGCTGACGGACGTGCAGCGTCTGGAAGAAGACTTTAACCATGTGCCGCTGTTTATCCGTCCGCAGAGTTTCTTCCAGACCAACCCGGTGGTGGCTGAAAAACTCTACGCTACGGCGCGTGACTGGGTGAGGGCGCGGGGTGATATTCAAAGCATGTGGGATTTGTTCTGCGGCGTCGGCGGTTTTGGTCTGCACTGCGCAACGCCGCAGATGAAACTGACCGGTATCGAAATCAGCGCGGAAGCTATTTCCTGTGCAAAAGAATCGGCGGCGCGTCTGGGGTTGCAAAACGTCGAGTTTCAGGCGCTGGATTCGACCGGTTTCGCGACCGGCAAAGGCGAGGTGCCGGATCTGGTGCTGGTGAATCCGCCACGTCGCGGCATCGGTAAAGCGTTGTGTGAGTACCTGAGCCACATGGCGCCCGACACCATTCTTTATTCAAGCTGTAACGCTAACACCATGGCGCAGGATCTGGCATTACTGCCGGATTATCACATTCTGCGTGTCCAGCTTTTCGACATGTTCCCGCATACCGCGCATTACGAAGTGATGTCGCTGCTAATCCGGCGTTAAGTTACTTAATCCATCGCCAGCTGATTCATGATCAGCACGATCTTATCCAGGATCTCACTGAACAGATGCTCGCTGAATGGGGCGAGCATCGGCATCATCAGGCCTATCGCCAGAATACCGATGCTGAGCGTCAGCGGGAAACCGATAACGAAAACGGAAAGCTGTGGCGTGACACGGTTTAACAGGCCGAGCGCCATGTTCAGCGTCAGCAGCAATGTCACAATCGGTAATGCCAGCATCATTCCGCCGCTGAACACGATACTGCCCGATTTGGCGACAGCCATAAACCCTTCGGCATTGACCGGATTATGGCTGATAGGCAGGGTGTGGAAGCTGTCAGCCAGCAGGGAAATCAGCCACAGATGCGCGTTAAACGTCAGGAACAACAGCACTGCCAGCAGGTTTAAAAACTGCGCCAGCAGCGGAGTGTTCAGGCGATTGCTCGGGTCATAAAACGTGGCAAAAGAAATCCCCATCTGCAAACCCATAATCTCACCCGCCATACGAATAGCCGCGAATGCCAGTTGCATGGTGATGCCTAACGCGGTGCCAATCATGATTTGCTGCATCGCCAGCCACAGCGCGGGGGTGGAGAAAATCGGCGTGTCCACCGGTGGCAGAGAAGGGGCAATCAGGAAGGTAATCATCATCCCCAGACCGAGTTTCACCCGGTTAGGGACTGACTTTTCACTGGTGATCGGCGCAGTGCTGATCAGCGCCAGAATTCGCAGCAGAGGCCAGAAATACATGCTCAGCCATCCGGCGAGCTGGGTGCTGTCGAAGGAAACCATAGATTACCCAATGATGTACGGCAGGTTGGAAAACAACGTGCGCATGTAATCGAGCAGCAGATTTAGCATCCACGGACCGGCGATAACGATAGTCGCTACCACAGCCAGGATCTTAGGGATGAATGACAGCGTTTGTTCGTTGATCTGCGTCGCCGCCTGCAACAGGCTGACGATAAGCCCGGTGACCAGCGCGGCCAGCAACAAAGGCGCAGCAACGGCTAATGCCACTTTCATCGCCTCATTGCCCAGTGCCATTACCGATTCAGGAGTCATAAGATTCTCGTAAAATGCGAACCTGCTTGGGCTAGCTCACTTGCCATTTTGTCCTCCGGCAGTGCTCGCACTCCTCACGTACTTATGTACGCTGCGGGTGCTCCGCGCTGGCGGCGAACAAACTGGCTGCGACGCTGACGCCCATTAAGTTTTGCGTTTTGAATTAACTGTAAAAACTCTGCGCCAGTGATCCGAGCAGCAGTTGCCAGCCATCGACCAGGACGAACAGCATCAGCTTGAACGGCAGCGAGATGGTGGCAGGTGGCACCATCATCATCCCGAGGGCCATCAGTACGCTGGCGACCACCAGGTCGATAATCATGAACGGAATGAATACGGTGAAGCCAATCTGGAATGCCGTTTTCAGTTCGCTGGTCACGTAGGCCGGCAGCAAAATACGCATCGGCACCGCTTCCGGACCCGCCAGCGGAGGGATGTTCGCCAGTCGTGCATACAGCGCAAGGTCGCTTTCACGGGTCTGGCGCAGCATAAACTGGCGTAAAGGCTGAGCGCCTTTGTCCATCGCTTCCTGCATGGTGATTTTGTTTTCAGTAAACGGCTGATAGGCATCGCTGTAAATTTTGTCGAATACCGGCGCCATGACGAAAAAGGTCAGAAACAAACCCAGCCCCAGCAATACCTGGTTTGGCGGCGCAGAGGGTGTACCCAGCGCATTGCGCAGCAGGCCGAGCACGATAATGATGCGGGTGAAACTGGTACACATCAGCAGCATTGCCGGTAACAGCGTCAGCGTGGTGATAAATACCAGCGTCTGGATCGGCAGTGACCAGTTTTGTGCACCGTTGGACATCTGCTGGCTGATGATCCCCGGCAGTTGCGCGAATGCCGACGGGCTGATTAACAGCAGCAGCGGCAGGCAAAAGGTAAGGGGGGATTTCATTATTTTCTTCACGACGGACAGAGTCATGCCTGCTTTCCCGGACGTTTCAATATTTTCTGCATCAGCTGACGGAAATCAGCGGGTGCGTTATTGGGATGGCCTGAATCCGGCGTCTGTTCAACCGGCGGCGCGCTCAGGGTATGCAGCGGGGTGATGTTTTGCGCGGTCACGCCCAGCACCAGCCAGGTGTTATCGACTTCAACAATCACCACTTTCTCACTGCGTCCGACCTGCACGCTGGCAGTCACTTTCAGCAGCTTGTTATTTTTCGACTGTGGCGCGAAACCGGCGCGCTTCACCACCCAGCCGATAAACAGGATCAGCAACAGAATGCCGCCAAGCACGGAACTGACCTGCGTCAGCACAGAACCGGCGGGCATTGCCTGAGGCGCTGCCTGCGTGGTGGCATGGTTTACCGGGCCGGAAATGTACGGAGAATCCGTCGCGGTATTCTGGCTCATCAGCGGCTCAGACGACGCATACGTTCGGATGGCGTGATGATGTCGGTGATGCGCACGCCGTATTTATCGGCGACCACAACCACTTCACCCTGGGCAATCAGATAGCCGTTGATCAGGATATCCAGCGGCTCTCCGGCCAGACCGTCGAGTGCCACCACCGAACCCTGCGAAAGTCGCAGCAGTTCTTTGATGGTCATTTTGGTGCGACCTAATTCCACGGTCAGTTTCACCGGAATATCGAGGATCATGTCGATATCTTGCAAACTGCCGGTTCCGTCCTGGGCACCCAGCGCGGCGAAAACACCGTCAGTTGACGCTTTCGCGCCGCCCGCAGACTGTTGTTCGTTAAACGCATCAGCCCATAAATCGTCAACGTTATCCGATCCGGCGTCAGACGGTTTATTGGTGTCACTCATGGGGCTGTTCCTCATCTAGAGAATTTAAAATTGGGTTGATCAAATGTTCAACGCGCAGGGCGTATTGTTCGTTTAAGGTGCCATATTGGCTGGTCAGTACGGGCACGCCATCGACATGGGCAATCAGACGATCCGGTTTTTCAATCGGCAGAACATCGCCCGGCTGAAGTTTGAGGATCTGCGACAGGCGCAGCGGAATTTCGACGAAATTCGCCACCAGTTCCAGCTCTGATTGCTGAACCTGAGTGACCAGATTTTCGCGCCACTGACTTTCTTCATTACGTGAGTTTTCGACCGGCGGATTGGTCAGTAACTCACGCAAAGGTTCGATCATGCTGAACGGAATACAGATGTTGAAATCACCGCTCAGCGCACCAATCTCCACGTGGAACGGCGTGGTCACCACGATATCGTTCGGGGAAGAGGTGATGTTGGTGAATTTGATCTGCAATTCCGCACGGACATATTCCACGCTCAGCTTGTAAACACCGCTCCAGGCATCTTCGTAGGCATCGAGTGCCAGCGTGAGCATGCGTTTGATGACCCGCTGTTCAGTGTGGGTGAACTCGCGTCCTTCCACTTTTGTCGGAAAACGGCCATCGCCACCGAACAGGTTATCCACCGCGATAAACACCAGGCTTGGCGCAAACACAAACAGAGCGGTGCCACGCAAGGGTTTCAGGTGGATCAGGTTGAGATTAGTCGGTACCGGCAGGTTGCGGGCAAACTCGTGGTAAGGCTGGATTTTGATCGGCCCTACGGTGATGTCCGGGCTACGGCGTAAAAGGTTAAACAGCCCCATACGGAAATGACGGGCAAATCGCTCGTTAATGATTTCCAGCGCCTGCAACCGCTCACGAACAACGCGGCGTTGCGTCGTGGGGTCAAAAGGTTTTACGCCGTCATCAGCCGCGGCGGCCTGTGCGGTTGCCGTATTATCGGGTGCGCTGTCACTGTCACCATTGAGCAGCGCGTCGATCTCGGCCTGTGAAAGAATGCTGTCGCCCATAATTTGTTTATCGCAGTATGAAAGCAGTGAAAAGCACGTCGTTGATCACCTGAGGGGGCTGACCTTTGACCAGTGGCGCATCCAGAACCTGTTTGATGTCCTGAACCAGCTGTTGTTTACCGGCTTCGCTGACTAAATCAGAAGTTTTCTGACGGGACAGGAGCAACAGCAAACGGCTGCGGACTTCAGGCAGATATTCATTAAGCGTAGCGCGGTTCTTTTCATCCGGCAGACGCAGAGTCAGGCCGATATACAGCACGCGATCCGGGTCGTTATCCGGCGTTTGCAGGTTAACGGTGAAGGTGTCGAGCGCCAGGAAAATAGGGGCCGCAGGCGGTTCATTCTTCTTCGCTTCCGCAGCCTGCGCTGCAGTTACGGGCTGTTTATGCAACATCCACCAGGCGTAACCGGCTGCACCACAGGCTCCGATGGCAATCAGTAACAGCAGAATCATCATTAACGGGCGCTTTTTCTTACGCGACGCCGAGAGAGCAGAGTCAGACATGGATGAGGCGATTTCCTGTAAGTATGAGCAGAGTTGCGAGGGAACCGCGAAGCTGCTGAGTCAATTCTGACAATGATTATCCCGCTTATCCTGTTGTTCAATAGTCAGAATAGGCGGGAAAAATAAGGTCAGCTCTGCCGTTTGAATTAAGGTCGCACAGGCATGGCTGAAACATCAGGTAACGATTATGCGAAGATATCCACGCTATTGTTGCCACCGATCCGCTGGGCGATAGACGCCGGAACCGGCAGGGCGTCGCTGGCAGATGTCGTGCCGCCGCCATTAAATGCTGCCCAGCTGGCCGCATTCCCCTGTTGTGAACCGGACTGACCGCTTTGCTGCTGCGCCTGTTGCCACTGCGAACTGTCGCTGCCGACGCTGCTCTGACCGAGGCTGATGCCGTTGTCGGCCAGCGCCGTTTTCAGATCCGGTAACGCGGCTTCAATGGCAGAGCGCACGGCGCTGTGGCCGGAGACAAAGTGCAGCTGCGCCTGATTGTTTTCAATCTTCATGCTGATTTGTATCGAACCTAAATCTTCAGGATGCAGACGAAGTTCAGCGGTTTGTTGTCCCTGACGGTTAAACATCATCACCTGCTGACCGAGCTGCTGCTGCCATTCCGGCGTACCGAGCTGTGCGTTGAGCAGCGGGGTAGACGGGGCGGTAACCGCGGTGGTGGTGGTCGGCGTGGTGGAAACCGGCGCAGATGAAACGGCAACCGCCGCGGTGTTCAGCTGATTCAGCGACTGCGTGCTGTTATCCAGCGCGCTGCTGTCGTTCTGCTGTAACGCTGCGGCATTGCCGCTGGCGGCGCTCATTGAAGCGAGCGCACTGCTGAAATCAGGTGTATTTGCGGTCGTGGCTTTACTGGCGGCATGTTGTGATGACGCGGTCGTCGTATTCGCCGCAGTGGCAGCTTTCGGATCGGTATCGGTGACGGCAGTTTTACCGTCACCGGTCAGTAAAGAAGACGCGGTCAGACCGGAAAGCAGCGAGCTTTTTTTGTCTGCACTGGTGGCGTCATCGCTGGGGGTCTGCGTTGCCACCGCACTGGCGGTTTGCACCTGCTGTGCCGGTTGCTGCTGCGCGGCTAACTGCGCGAACAGCGCCTGCAATGGCAGGGTATTGGCATCGTCAGTTTTGCTGTCTTTGTCTTTATCGCTCAGCCCGGCGTTTTTTACCGCCGATGCGTCGCTGCCTTTCAGGCTGCCATTCGGCAATACCTGAATGGCGGCGATCATTTTGCTCAAATCACTTTCATCAAGCATCAGACTGCCGTCGTTTTCGCCGGTGGTCACCGCCTGAGTCAGCGTGGCTTTATCGACAGTTTCGCCTTTGGCTGAAATCTGCTGACCGAGTTTGGCTAACGTGCTGGTCAGTTTAGGGTCGAGTTTCGAGCCGAGCTGGGCTTCCAGCTGGCTGGCGAAATCGGCCGGCGAAGTCGCCGTGCTATCGCTGATCGCTGATGCGTCAGCCGCAGAGGCGGTTGCTGATGATGAACTGCCGGACGCCGCGCTCGCGGTGGTCTTTGCCGTGGTCACGGCAGCAGGCAAAATATTCAGATTCATGATTGTTTCTTCCTGTGTGCGCTGCGCTGGGCGAACTCATCGTTCTGTTTTTGATCGAGCTTGTTTTCCAGAGAACGCTGTTGCTCACTGGCGCGGGATTGCAACGTCTGGTAGGCATTGAGCCGTTGCTGCTTGTCCTGCCACTGGTTTACGGCGGCGTTAAGCCGCTGATCCCACTGCTGTAATTGTTTGCGGTGCTGATCAATCGCCACTTCCAGCGTGCCGATAAACTGCTGGTAGTTCTGCCAGGTATTCGCCGCAATCCCGCCGGTCATGGTGGTATTGAGCTTTTCCCGGTACTCACGCTGATAGTTGAGCAGCATGGTGAGCTGTTCTTCAGCCTGATGATGTGACTGCCTGATTTGCCCCAGATGACTGGTGGCCTGATCCAGCGCTTTTTGCGCCAGAGAACAAAGGGTGATCAATGGTGATGCGTTTTCCATCTGATTTACCTTTATCGGTTAAAAAGTTAGCCCGGGAACAACATATTCAGTTCCAGACAGGCATCTTCGTAGGTACTGCGTTCCATGATGTCCTGCTGGAGGAAGTTCTCCATTTGCGGATACAGTTTTATCGCGCGGTCGAGCATCGGATCGCTGCCTGCGGCGTAAGCGCCGACGCTGACCAAATCGCGATTGCGCTGGTAGCTGGACAACAGTTGTTTGAAATTACGCACACGCCCGTACTGCGCGTCATCAATCAGCGATGTCATGGCACGGCTGATAGACGCTTCGATATCAATCGCCGGGTAATGTCCCGATTCCGCCAGACGGCGTGATAACACGATGTGCCCGTCAAGAATGGCGCGGGCAGAGTCAGCAATCGGATCCTGCTGGTCGTCGCCTTCGGTCAGTACGGTATAAAACGCGGTGATCGAACCACCGCCGCTGATGCCGTTACCGGCGCGTTCAACCAGCGCAGGCAGTTTGGCAAACACGGAAGGCGGATAGCCTTTGGTGGCCGGAGGTTCACCGATAGCCAGCGCGATTTCACGTTGCGCCATCGCATAACGAGTCAGGGAATCCATGATCAGCAACACGTGCTGACCGCGGTCACGGAAATCTTCGGCGATACGTGTGGCATACGCCGCACCCTGCATACGCAGAAGAGGGGAAACGTCAGCCGGTGCGGCGATAACCACCGAACGGGCGCGACCTTCGTCACCTAAAATGTTCTCGATAAAATCTTTTACTTCACGACCACGTTCACCAATCAGCCCGACGACGATTACGTCGGCTTTGGTGTAGCGCGCCATCATGCCGAGCAGGACGGATTTACCGACACCGGAACCGGCGAACAGACCCATACGCTGACCGCGACCGACGGTGAGCAGGGCGTTAATGGCGCGGACGCCGACGTCCAGCACATCGGTGATCGGTGTACGTTGCAGCGGGTTAAACGGTGGCGTGATCAGTGCAGCGCGATAACCAGTGTCCGGCGGCGGCAAACTATCGAGCGGTTTGGCGCTGCCATCCAGCACGCGGCCCAGCAACTGCGGCCCCAGCGGCAGTTGTTTGCCTGCGCTCTGACCATCCGCGGCGATACGGGCATAAACCCGCGCACCCGGTAAAATCCCTTCGACTTCTTCCAGTGGCATCAGGAACAGACTTTGTCCGTTAAAGCCGACCACTTCACTTTCGACTTCCTGCACTGCTGGCCCGTCGTGGCGCTCAATCAGACACGTTGCGCCCAAAGGTAACTGCAGGCCGGTGGCTTCAAGGACCAGACCCGTTGCCCGCGTCAGACGGCCATAACGGCGAACCGACGGCGTGCGGGCCATGCGTTTTTCCGCGTCATCAAGCGTTTTCAGCAGGCGGCTCAGGCGGGCGGTCATCAGAGATCTCCCGGTGCCGCAAGACGGCACAGTTCATGCCAGCGGGTAGCCAGTGACGCGTCCATGTCGCCATCTTCTGCGCTGACTTTGCAGCCACCGCTGTGGATCTGGCTGTCGGCCAGCAAACGCCAGCCGTTCATGCTCAGGCTGGCACCAAGCTGTTGCTCGACGCGCTCGAAATCGGCCGGATTGACGCGCAGCTGCGGTTTGCCTTTAAACATCGGCTCCTGCTGGATCAGCTGTTGAATCTGATTAAGCAGGGCAGAACCGTCACAAATTGGTGCCTGACCAATAATCTGTTTGGCAGCGGTCAGCGCCATCTGCATCAGTCGCGAGGCGATCACGCTGTCCAGTGCATCCAGCGTTTGCTGGAAATCCGACACCATATGCTGCCAGTGCTCAGTCAGCACGGCCTGCTGTTGCTGGCCTTCCTGCAAACCCTGTTGCTGTCCGGCTTCCTGACCTTGCTGGAAACCGGCGGCGTAGCCTTGTTTCTGACCGGCTTCCAGACCCTGCTGGAAACCCTGCTGTTCAGCGCGACGTTGCAGATTCAGCAATTCGTTCTGATCGACCTGAAGTTTGGGTTGTCCGTCGTCCGGCTCCTCTTCGCTGTCAGCCAGCAAAGGTTCATCGGGTTTGCTGAAAACAGGGACTGCGAGGTCGCCCGGTCTCCACGGCTGCCACGGCAAGGCATTAATACGTTCGGCGTTGCGCTCTTCAGCGGTTTTCTTTTCCGGCGCAGGTTTGTCGGACATCGGGTTATCAGACATAGGAGTCCTCGCCGCCGCCAACCATCATTTCGCCGGATTCTGCCAGACGACGCACCGTCTGCAGGATAGCTTTCTGTTCGTTCTCGACCAGAGACATACGCATCGGACCGCGGTTCGCCAGGTCGTCGCGCAGGATATCGGCCGCACGCTGGGACATGTTGCGCAGGAACTTGTCGCGCAGCGGCTGTTCCGCCCCTTTCAGTGCCACCAGTAACGATTCGCCTTCGACTTCCTGCAACAGGCGCTGGATACTGCGGTCGTCCACGTCCACCAGATTTTCGAACAGGAACATCTCGTCGATAATTTTCTGTGCCAGCTCGCCGTCGTAACCACGAACGGCTTCGATAACCGCTTCTTCCTGCTGCGTTTTCATCAGGTTGATGATTTCTGCCGCAGTACGAATACCCCCCATCTTCGAACGTTTGAGGTTCTGGCCGTCGAGCAGGTTGTTCAGCACTTCGGTCAGTTCCGCCAGCGCCGCTGGCTGGACACCGCCGAAAGTGGCGATACGCAGCATGACGTCGTTACGCAGACGCTCGTCGAACAGCGCCAGAATATCTGCCGCCTGACCCCGTTTGAGGTGGACAAGGATGGTGGCGATAATCTGCGGATGCTCGTCGCGGATAAGATCGGCAGCCATCAGCGGTTCCATGAAGTTCAGTGTCTCCATGCCGCTGGTGGTTTCGCGCGATTCCAGAATGTCTTCCAGCAGGCTCGACGCACGTTCCTCGCCGAGCGCTTTGGTCAGAACCGCACGCAGGTATTCGCTGGTGTTCACGCTCAGCGCCGCGTACTGCTCGGACTCGTCTTCAAACTCGTTAAGGACTTCCGCCAGTTGCTTGTTAGAAATCTGATGGATGTTGGCCATCGCGCCACTGATTTGCTGGACTTCGCGAGGGGAGAGGTGCTTGAACACCTCCACCGCGCGGTCTTCGCCCAGGGTTATCATCAAAATGGCGCTTTTTTCGGTTCCGGTCATAGTCATGGTTGTTCGGTACTCATCCATTGGCGGATAACCAGGGCGACGATACGAGGATCCTTATCGGCCAGCTCCTGAACACGTTGAGTCTGCACTTCGACGCTGACGCGTTGCTGTGAACGCTTACGTTTCTCCAGCTCGTCGTTGCTGAGTTTGACCGGTTTGCTGCCTTCAGGCTGCGGCAGGGACGCGGCAAGAGCGGCTGCCGCTGCGGCATCTTTCTCTGCCTGCTGTTTGCGCAGCATCGGACGAACCATCTTGCGCCACAGCAGCCAGGCCACAATCAGCACCAGTAACCAGCGACCGGCATTGAGTAACTGATCGAAGAACGCCTGTTGTTTCCAGAATGGCAATTCGCCGGTGTCGTCGGCCGCTTCGTTGAACGGTGTATTCACCACGTTCAGCGTATCGCCGCGTTCCTGCGAGAAGCCCATCGCTTCACGCACCAGATCATCAATTTTCTTCAGCTGATCGTCAGTCAGCGGTTTGGCTTTGCCGTCCGTACCAACCTGATAGTTAACGACGACTGCCGCAGACAGACGCTGAACGGCACCGGCGCTGTGCTGGGTGTGAGTGATGGTGCGATCCACTTCATAGTTGGTGGTTTCATCACGACGACGGTTAGAAGGACCGGAAGAACTGGTATTGCTGGCAGTGTTCTGCGCGTTATTACCGGCCTGATTCTGTGCGCCGTTAGCATTGTTAGCCGCTGGCGGATTGGTCACCGGCGCGGTTGCAGCCGGTGCTGGCTGATTGCTCAGCGCGCCCGGCACGCCACCCACAGCAGTTGCGCCAGTCTGATCACTGGTGCTTAACTGACGCGAACGCACTGCTGCTTTATCCGGCGAGCCGTTCGGCTGATAATTTTCATCCGTCTGTTCGCGGCTGGCGTAATCAATCTGCGCGGTGATTTGTGCGTGAACGTTGCCGTTACCGACCACCGGTTGCAGGATGGATTCGATACGACGTTGCAGGCGGCCTTCCACTTCATTGGCGTATTTCAGCTGGGAAGCATTAAGGTCGCGGCCATTGTTATCGGATTGCGTCAGCAGGTGACCGCTCTGGTCAACCACGGTGACGTTAGCCGGAGGCAATCCTGAAACGCTGCTCGACACCATATAAACGATGGCGTTGATCTGACCGTCATCCAGCGCGCGACCCGGTTGCAGGTTCAGCGTTACGGAAGCGGAAGGATTTTTTTGTTCGCGGACAAACAGGGAAGGCTTAGGAATAGCTAAATGCACACGGGCGCTGGACACCGGACCGAGAGTTTCGATGGTGCGGGAGAGTTCACCTTCCAGTGCGCGTTGGTAATTAATCTGCTCACTGAACTGACTGATACCAAACTTTTCCTGATCCATCAGTTCAAAACCAACAGCGCCACCTTTTGGCAAACCGGCAGCCGCCAGTTTCAGACGCGTTTCATACACTTTATCAGCAGGAATAAGCAGTGCGCCGCCATTATCAGAAAACTGATAAGGGATATTCATCTGAGTCAGCTGAGTGACGATGGCACCGCCATCCTGGTCACCGAGGTTGCTAAACAACACCTTATAAGTAGGCTGTTTGGCCCACAGCATCATCACAACAACAATAGCCACGGCGGCCGCAGCAGCGATGGCGATAGGAATTTTTGGGTTGGCGCGCAGGCGATTAAGCAACGCAGTAAAACCGCTTCGAGGGGTTTCTGCGCCGGCTATTGCGGAACTCATACAAGATCCCTATTTAGCTGTTGGATGGTGGTGTTCATGTTGTCTCTTAACAAAACAGACTCCCAGGTGGCGCAATCGTTGAAGCGTGACATTTATCAGTCCTCCATAAAGGCAGGCCTATTTTCTAGGTGAGCCATTATTTGCCCCTCAAGGCAAAGTTAATGGCCCGATAAGCCATGGTTTTTAGGTTCAATTACCGCGTTTAGGAAAAAACTGATGTGATAGGGTGTCATTCCATGAAATAGGCCATTTGTACCGTGACACCCCGACAGACGGAGAAAACATGTCAATTCAAGGCATTGAGAGCGTTTTACAGCAGATGCAGGCCACTGCCATCCAGGCAGGCTCGGCACCGCAGACCGATACGGCATCAGAAGCGGGTTTCGCCAGCGAATTAAAAGCGGCATTAGGCAAGATCAGCGAAACGCAGAACAACGCGAAACTGGAATCTGAAAAGCTCGAGATGGGCGTTCCCGGCGTCAGCCTGAACGATGTGATGGTCGATCTGCAAAAATCGTCAATTTCACTGCAACTGGGGGTTCAGGTCAGAAACAAACTGGTGGCGGCGTATCAGGATGTGATGAACATGTCGGTGTAAATAAACAGGTTTTCAAATTTCACAATGAAATCAATTAAATTGTACCTGTAATCCGAAGGGGTTATCGGGGGCAGTTTATTTGTGTTTGGGAATGAAAAGGATTTATTTCCACACAATTTGGTGTTTTTGATTTTTAAAAACAAATGTCTGAAAACCGGTATTAGAAAAACAAGGCGGTAAAACGATTAATAATTGTCCTCAGCGTCTTTAGCCGCTGATTTCATTACTCTCCATGCCACCAGCGCTGCCAGCAGAATAAAGATAACCAGAGAAATAAGTAAAATTGTCAAAGCCCTAATCCTTCAATGTATTTGGAAGGTCGCCGTGGACTGTCGCCATATACTGAAGCTGATGTTCAAACCAGAGCGGCAGTTGAAGCACTGCGGCGAAAATGAACATCATTCAGTGAATACAAGAATTGCGGCTCAATACTATTATCGGCACGAAGTAACCACAACGTGAGGGGCAGAGGAGAATTGTTGCAAATTGTTTAGTTACGTTATTATTGCAATGTAATGGGTTGTAAGCGGATTCAAGAAAAAATGTTACCAATGTCACAAAATTGTCCTTTGCATGTGCAGGTTTATTTGCAAAAATCGCAAAAAAAATCGCTTCACCTGCATAAAGCACCTGCTCAAAATGATAATCCGTCCTCCCCGTCACTGGTTCTTGCGTTTGTTCGCCTGGCATGGCTCCGTCCTGCCCAGTATTTTGTTCCGTCTGAGTCTCAATCTGCTGATGTCACTGGCTGCCATCCTCAGTCTGCCCTGGTACGAGACGCTGGGCGTTAAGCTCACGCTGGCGCCTTTCAGCCTGCTCGGGGTGTCTATCGCAATCTTCCTCGGCTTTCGAAACAGCGTGGCCTATTCACGCTACACCGAAGCCCGGCAGCTGTGGGGCGGATTGCTGATTGCCTGCCGTACGTTGCAAAGTCAGGTGATGGCGGTATGTCCGGGTGAGGCGCAGCGTGTGACAGCACTGTTGCTGGCATTTTGTTACAGTCTTAAACATCAGTTGCGCCACAGCGATCCGCGTCCTGATCTGGAACGTTTGCTGGGTGAGGATGCGGAAGACATTCTGTCGCGCCGCGCACAAACCAACATGGTGCAGCTGCGGCTGTCGCAATGGCTGGCCGAACGTCGCCGGACCGGCGAGCTGTCAGATGTGGTGTATGCACACATGGACACCACACTTTTACAGCTTTCTCAGGTGGTTGGCGGGTGCGAGCGCATCGTCAGTATGCCGATCCCGTTTGCTTACGGTCTGTTGCTGCACCGGACGGTCTATTTATTCTGTAGCCTGTTGCCGTTCGCGCTGGTCGTTGATCTGCATTACATGACGTTGCTGGTGTCGGGCTTTATTTCCTACACCTTCCTGTCGCTGGACACGCTGGCGGAAGAGCTGGAAATGCCATTTGCTTATGCCAATAACCACCTGCCGATGGATGCCATGTGTACCAATATCGAGATTAACTTGCGTGAGATGAACAACCAGACGCAGCTGCCGGATACGCCAGTGCCGGATAAACATTTTCGTCTCAGCTAGATGTGACGGATTGAACATTATTTGTGCGATGAATGGGCAAAATTCTTAATATTCACAAGACTGTCATAATTACGAAACAAAAGTGAAATAACCTGTTGGGGCAAACACAAATCCAATCTGTTCTCACGAGGTATTTATGTCAGTCATTCAGGCCAAATCATTGCACGAAGCCGAAGACCTGCTTAATTCCGGTATAGTGAAAAAAGTCGAACTGGCTTTTAATATTAACAGTGATGAGTTTTTTAAACTCGCGCTGGAATGCGGTGACCGGGGTGCGAAAATCACTAAGGGCAAAGAACACTTTGTTATCACCTTCAAAAAGTGGGTTATTCCTTCCAACGATCTCACGGCAACGAAAAGCAACGTTTTGATGTAATGGCTTTTCGCGTCTCCATAACACTGTCAGAAGGCAGCGTTATGGAGATATTTGTTTTCCTGCCTGTAATGCTTTATGCCACCGCTTTCATCATATAAACACTGAGCGGATCCGGTGCCTGCTGATAATCCCCAAACGCCTGCGTCCGTGAATAACCCAGTTTCTCATACAGGGTAATGGCCTTTTCCTGAAACACGCCCGTTTCCAGAAACAGCTCCCGGTGTCCCAGCGCTTTCAGTTTCTTTTCCATTGCGGCGATCAGCAGTGATGCGATACCTTGCCCGCGAAACAAAGGATTTACATAAACCCGTTTCATCTCAGCCAGCCCCTGTCGGGTAATGTACAGGCAGGCGCAACCGGCCCAGTCGTCATCTACCTTCGCCATGAAACAGGTAATTTCACCTTCATCAAGTTCAGTGATGTTAATCCCCTGAAAAGATTCAGGCGGATAAAGCGGGTATTGATACGCGTCCAGCTCTGCAATAAGCCGGGTTAAATGCGGGTGGGTGGCATCGGTTTCAAAAATCTGGGCACTCACAGCGTGGGCTCTCATCGCAACAAAATGGACACGTATTCTTAACCGGAATTACACCAAAAACAAGGGAGCAAATAAGGGAACTGTGGCTGAAAGCCGCGCAGACGCAGGAAGAGTGTAAAATTTAATGATGATCTGGAAACGTCTGTCAGAGTTGTCTGATTTTCAACCACTGCGTTCTTTTTATAGGTTATACCTAATTCATTTCAGTAACATTTATCCAACGTGATTAATGTATACAATGAAATAACTCTGTGTGATTAATAGAAGGCGCATGATCACTCAGGGTGCAAAGAAGTAAAATATAAGAAATTGATTCTAAGGATAAAAATATGGCTGTCTATCCTGTTGGCGTTTTTGTCACGCTTACTTTTACACCAGGTTTGTTTGAAGTTGTCGCTGTGCTGGATGAGCTTACGCCAGTGCAATACCAGGTCATGAATGTGGAGACCGGGAATGTGATCCGGGTGAATGAGAACTTCATCCGGGGGATTATAAAACCCTAAACTTCAACGCATTAAGTTTAAGAGATCAGAGGCCGGACAGGAAAACTGTCCGGCCTTTCTTATTCATCAGGAAACACGTTTATCAGGAAACACGTCTAACTGGAAACTAGTTATCAGGAAACGAGTTATCAGGAAACACGGATCCGCGTTAAGGTTAATCAGGCATCAGGTTGTTAAAATCGTCTTCATAGAGGCCACGGCACTCTTGCATAAATTCCGGGTAGCCCAGTTCTGACGTCTGAACTTCGCGGCCCAGGCGTTTTTCCAAATCCTCGTGAAACCACTCAAATTCGCCATGCAGAATGCCGGTAAAACCGGTCAGGATGATGCATTGCTCTGGCGTTAATTTTTTCACGGCCAATCCTTATGATGTTTTGAGCACAATAAATGCTGAAAGAGAGAAGTGCTTCACGCCGGTATCCGGCAGGACGCGGTGACATATTCTATCCTTTAATTAATCTCACTGGAAAACAAGGAGTCACATATGGATCAGGATCTGTTCGAACAGGCACCGTTGCCGTTGCTTACACGTTTTCAGGTCGGCGACCGGGTAAAATTACTCACGTTTCCGGTGGGCGTTCATCCGGCCAGTTATCAGCTTGATGTCGTGATCACCAGCATTCAGGATGGCGAATTTGAGGGGGAAATCCTGCGCATCGCCCCTCTCGGACGGCTGGGACATCATGAAGCGCACTTTACGCTGGGCGGTCACGTCGCTTTCTTTGCCAGAAACATTCAGGGGATGGCGGCTTAAAAGCAAAAACCCCGCGAAACGGGCGGGGTTTAATGACTTCATCATAATGTGTTGCGGGTTACATCAGGGGCTTGACGTGCTTGGTCAGCGCCTGGTTACTTAATTCATCAGCCTTGATTTTCGAACAATTTCCGCAATAGCCAACGAGATACCAGTTCCCGTCTGCCCCTTTTTCCGGATTCACTTTGTAGCGCTCGTTTTGCTTACCGTAAAATTCGCGCTCTGCGTGCTTTGATGCATCTTCCCAGAAGCACAACGAAAACTGATGGCATTTATCGACATGCCGTTGTCCGTTGCGACTTCCTCCAACCAGTAAATAATGATACTCAGACATGCATGCTCCTTTTCCCAATGTGGGCAATTATCCTGACAACAAGTTTCGAACTCGTTTCACCTGGAAAAACCATCTTAAAGACTGCACAAGAAGCACTGCTAAAAGGGTGCGCTGAGGGCTACCCGTGACACTTTTTTAAATTCCTTAAAATTATAGAGCACGATGGAGGACTGGCTGGTGAAAGCTAAAAATATGTGATGAAAGTCACTTTTTATTTTTCTCTGAGTGTGACATTCCTCTTACAACAAATTGAGTTGTTGTGCTTCATCGCCGTTATCGGGCTTTTTCTGCTTAGGTTTTCGCGGCTTAGCGACGGGAACAGGGCGCTGCATTTCGATATTCAGCCAGTGCATGATTATCGTAACGGTATAATCTTGCTGGGTTTTTGACATTTCGCTATGCGCGGGAATGCCATGCCATTTTTCCAGACATCCCCGGCAGCAGGTGGCGGTCGCGTGTTGCGCGATAAATACCGGATGGCCGCGCATAGGTGTCTGTTTCCCATCATTTTGCGGTTCGGATGGCGCAAGACGGCTGGCAACAAAATCTGCAGCGTGGCGGCTGATGTCTGCCGCGCCTTTATCCTGACAATAAGAATACTCTTTCGGGCCAAGATGAAAGCGCTGGCGGAAGGGCGAGGCCGCCAGGCGCTGAAAAACAGCTTCAGTGGAAAACATTGTCATTTGTCCGTTAAAAATCTACACGCTGAAATAGCGGGTCAAACCTTATCAGCTCAGCCTTTCGCATTGATGCCCACGTGCTAGTCTGGCCTGACTGATTCACTAACCCGGCAGGCTCCCGCGATGGCAGAGAAACATGTTATAGATTTGGTCATGACGGTCAACAAACACGCCGAAGAAACTGCCATGCAACAAATGATGTTGCGCAATTTTATCATCGTGATGTGCCGCAGCATGACCGAAGAGCAAAAAAATCAGGTGAGATGGCAGATGCGTCAGATTCATCAGGTCACAGATGCGGAGTACCGTGACGGGGATGTGCAATTACTGGAAAAAGCCCGCCGTGACGTAGAAATCATGCTCGAGCTGATCAATTAGGTTTCATCTGATGTCCGGGGCACAGGGCGATGGTCTATCATTAAGTTAATGATAACCAAAGGGAGATAAGTATGGGATTTTGGAGAGTGTTAATCACTATTCTGGTGCCGCCGCTGGGCGTGCTGATAGGTAATGGTTTTGGCGGTGCGTTTCTGCTGAACATCATTCTGACACTGTGTGGTTATCTGCCGGGCTTGATCCACGGCTTCTGGGTTCAGACACGTAAGTAATCGTCAGAACCCTAAAGATACAGCGTTTTGAACGTAACCCGGTTTTGCCCCTTACAGGTCAGGCCGGGTTTTCTTTTGGCCAATATCTACAGGCACTCTGCATCAGGCACTATGCATCAGAACAGAGAGAACAACATCACCACGGGCAGGCTCATAGGCCAGGTGAAACCGATAATGCCGGAGGTTAACAATCTTATTTTAATCGTGTCACGGCTCACCAGAAGGGTAAACAACACCGCAATACCCAGTCCGCCCCAGTAAATCGTCTTAATAACTTCCCACCAAACGTGCACAACTGACCCCTGAATATGGATAAAAATGACGGCGGGTATGATATTCCGTTAACATCTGGTAATCAATTATTGTGTGATGTTACTCAAGGTTTTGTTGTGTGGCGCTTTGGTGTGAATTGTTATATTTCTTCGGTTGTGCCTTGCGTCTGCGCCGAAAGAGGGCGCAAATGTCCGCGAATGGCGGTCGGGGCGAAGCCAAAACGTTTACGAAAACGCTCCGCAAAACGTGAAGCACTTTCATAGCCGACCTGATGGGCAATATGCGAAATCGCCAGATCCGTGCACTGCAACAGCCGCAGGGCATGGGTCATGCGTACATCAATCATCAGATTTCTCAGGACACAATCTTCTGCCGCCAGACGTCTTCGCAGCATCACCTCGTTCATCATCAGATTTTCGGCCACTTCTGCCGCCGTAAATGATTTATGCAGATTATTGATCAGCAGTTCGCGTACCTGTTCTGTGACGGTTTCAGGGTGTTGCAGCGAATAACGCACGCCGAGTTGTGATAACCATAAGAGTTGTTCGATCATGCGGTGGCGGGTAATGGCTGCGGGCAGGCCGTGGTGCCAGAGAATGGCGCTGTGCGTGTCGGTAAAACTTTGTTTAAAGGCGGTGGGAATATGCGGAATAACCTGTAAGTTTTCGACAGAGATAAGCGGCGGACTAAAGCCGGTGGCATGGAGTCCGGCATCGGTGAGTAACTGATGATCCCACGCCATAATGGCGCTGCTAAACGGGCCGTTATCGGAAAGATGGTGTGTCAGGCTCAGGGTTTGTCCGCTGTTAAGAACCAGCATTTCGCCGGATTGCAGCGTAACCTGTTGTTCCTGATAGTTTATTGAAAGACTGCCATTCTGAACAAGGATCAACTGTGGCTTATTAATATAAACATCATGAATAAAAAGTTCACTGTGCTGAATAAGCAGTGAAATAGTTCCTATCCCTGGTGTCACTTTTATTTTACGAACCATGTTGATGATGCCCGAAAAAAGACGACCGCAATTTGTGGCTTGCTGCCTGATATAAAGTTCCCGCTTATGCTGATACAAACAGGCTGCCGGATGGAACGTGTGTCACAAGAGAAGACCAGAGAGTGCCAGCCCTGGCAGCCAGGCGCTCTCTGCCTCTGAAAACTTTTTGTACAAGAAATATTGAAAAGTAAAACCAACTTAACTTTAAATTTTTCAGGGATCAATAATTACTGGCGATCGCCAAATGCGATCGAACGGAGATCAATCTTTCCGTAAGTCATATTTACTTGTTGTTGTTTTGACGACTGCCCGATCAGCTCGGTGAGTTTTTTCATCCGCGCTTGTAATAACGTTTTAACCGTATTTTCATTATCCAGAATGATACGCAAATAACGGCGGATATCATTCTGAACCATGATCGATGTCTGTTCTGACATCGGTAACTTCGTCGTTGCTTCTACTGCTTTAACGTAACCGACTTCGAGCTCGACCAGCTCATCCCATTTCTCTTCATTCGCCAGCCGCAACATCTGCTCGCTTAAAGACAGGATCAGTTGATATTCATTAACCAGATACTGATGTTGATCCATTATATTGGTCCTGCGACGGGTGGTAGTTTGGGCCGATTTGCCGCCAGGCATCGGCGATGTTTTCAAGCAAGGCCAGCACTTCCGTGATGGCCTCTTGATCGTTGTGTAAATTGGCATGTAATAAACGACGGACCATATAGGAATAAAGCGCTTCCAGGTTATCCACTAATTCAGGATCGCCTTTCTCGCGACTTAATCCGGCTTTCAGTCCGCTGTCGATAATATTTATAGCCATAGACAGCGATTTGCCTTTTTCGGCAATGCTGCCTTGCTGGATAAAAATACGGGCACGGATCAGGGCGCTGCGCGCCCCGTCAAATAACATGGTGACCAGCTGATATGGCGTGGCGCTCATGACGCCACTTTCGAGGCCTACCTGAGCGTAGGCCTGAGTTCCTTTAGCGTTATACATAATCTGTTTCCTTACTAGCTTGAACTTGATGAGGACATGGCTTCGAACTGCTGCGTCAGATAATCTGCCGTGCTGTTGAGCTTCTGAATCGAGACATCAAGTGCCGTGAATTGCGTTTTGTAACGGGCGATGGTGTCGTTGATGCTGGTGTTCACCTTGTTGTACTGCTCGGTGAGGCTTTTCAGCGTGGTGTTCACGGCTGTCTGAGCGTTAGCAATCGTACCGGTGCTGGTGTTCAGGAACCCGCTGTTCAGGTTGCTGATGTTGGTCATCACGCCAGTCGTTTTGCCATCACCGACCATCATGGTCTGCACGGCGTTCGGATTGTTGGTCAGCGCGGTGCTCAGTTTAGTGCTGTCAATTTCCAGCTTACCGGTGTCCGGATCAGTGGTAATCCCGATGCTTTGCAATGAACTGACCGCGCCAGAACCTGAAACACCAGTAACTGCAGCCTTCAGACGGGTCTGGATAGTACGCAGCGCGCTGTCACCGAGTAATGCACCGTTGGTACTGTCAGCGGTATCGGTATTCGTCGCGGTTGCCGTAAACTTGGTCAGGCTGGTGAACGTATCCTGTAATGAGTTATAGGCATCAACGAATGTCTTAATTGCTGATGTTGCCGTACTGGTGTTTTTAACAACGGTTAAGGTTGCAGCAGTTGATGTAGTGTCAGTGAGATTTAAAGTGATCCCGTCCTGCGCATCACTAATAGTATTGCTCTGACGTTCCAGGTCGATGCCATTAAAGGTCAGTTTGGCATTGGCGGCAGTCGCATTCTGAGTCATCGCGCCGGTGCCGGTGGATGAATCAAATCCAATAATATTATTGAGCTGGTCATCACCGGTGACGCTCACGGTCATTTCTGAATCGGTACCGGTATTGTTGGCGCTCAACACCAGCTTATAGCTGCTGTCATCCACTTTCACGATACTGGCGGTGACGCCGCCACCGGCTTTATTGATGGCATCACGAACGCCGGTCAGTGACGTCTGATCATCGGTCAGTTTGATGCTCAGCGGGGTACTGCCGTCGCCCTGGCTGATAGTCAGGGTGCGGGTGTTATCAGTGGTCGTCGCACCCAGCGCGGTTTTATTACTTGATTGCGTCGCTGAAACTAAAGACTGCGCAGAGGCCAGCTGTGTGACGGAAACGGAGTATTTACCTGCTGCAGCGCCGGTACCGGTGGTCACACTGAATGCTGACGTGTTGCTCGATGTGGCACTGGTCGCACCGTAAGTATCGGTGGACGACAATGCGGAGGCTGCATCGGAAAACGTCTGCAATGCACTTTGCAGCGTGCCGTAGGCCGTCAGTTTGGCGCTGTAGCTGGTCTGTGCCGTGCTGATCGGCGTTAAACGCGCCTTTTCTGCGGTGGTCAGGTTATCCAGTAAAGTGGACAAGTCTAAACCTGAGCCGATACCTAATGAAGAGACAGTGGCCATATGTATCCTTGTACGGGTTGTATAAGAGTCTTTAAGCCCTATCGGCACGACGGAGAAAAAGTTTAATGGAATGCAACAAAAAGTAATGGCGTGAATAGGCGGTATAAGGAAGGGTAATTCTCAAAGTAAGAAATCGAGGTTTTTTGAGAAATAATTCTAAAGGTTGCGGGTGTAGCGCCGATACAAGTTTGGACGGTGATGAACGCCGTGGGCAATAAGCCCGAACCCTTAACCAGATTTGAAGGAATACACTCATGGCTCAAGTTATCAATACCAACACGCTGTCTCTGATGACTCAGAACAACCTGAACAAATCCCAGTCCGCTCTGAGCACCGCTATCGAGCGTCTGTCCTCCGGTCTGCGTATCAACAGCGCAAAAGACGATGCTGCTGGTCAGGCGATTGCTAACCGCTTCACTTCTAACATCAACGGTCTGACTCAGGCTTCACGTAACGCCAACGACGGTATCTCCGTTGCGCAGACCACTGAAGGTTCACTGAGCGAAATCAACAACAACTTACAGCGTATCCGTGAGCTGTCAGTTCAGGCTGCCAACGGCACCAACTCTGATTCCGACCTGACCTCAATCCAGGATGAAATCACTTCCCGTCTGTCTGAAATCGACCGCGTTTCAGGTCAGACTCAGTTCAACGGCGTGAACGTACTGGCCTCTAACCAGACCATGAAAATTCAGGTTGGCGCTAACGATGGCCAGACTATCTCCATCGACCTGCAGAAAATCGACTCTACTACTCTGGGTCTGAACGGTTTCTCTGTATCTGGTAACGCATTGAAAACCAGCGATGCAATTACTTCTATTCCTGGTGCAACTGCTACTGATAAACCAGTAGCAGTTACGTTTGGTGACCCAGCAACTACAGGCGCTACTGCAGCAGATATTGCTAAAAAATTGGGCATCACTGATACATCTAGCCTGACGTTGAACAACGTACTGGATAAAGATGGCAAAGCAACAGAAAATTATGTAATTAAGTCAGGTAACACCTCTTACGCTGCTTCTTTGGACAGCTCTACGGGTATTGCAACTCTAAACACGTCGACAGTAACTTATTCCGATGTTGCTAACGGTGTAGACTCAGCTGAACAAACTGCTCAACCAATTAAAGTTGGCACTGATGCAAACGGCGCTGCAATTGGTTATGTAACGGTGCAAGGCAAAAACTATGTTGCTGGCGACGGGACTAATGTCTTAGCAAACGGTGTTGGTACCGCTACCGATGAAGCAACTACTCTTGATTTGAGCACTGGTACAAAGACTGATGCAACAGCTGTTACTGCTTCTGCCCAGTTCACAGGTGCGGCTACCAACAACCCACTGGCTTTGATCGACAAAGCTATCGCTAAAGTTGACACCTTCCGTTCTTCACTGGGTGCGGTTCAGAACCGTTTCGATTCTGCCATCACCAACCTGAGCAACACCACCACTAACCTGTCTTCTGCACAGAGCCGTATTCAGGATGCTGACTACGCAACAGAAGTTTCAGCAATGTCTAAAGCACAGATCCTGCAGCAGGCGGGTACTTCAGTATTGTCTAAAGCTAACCAGGTTCCTCAGTCTGTACTGTCCCTGCTGCAATAATTGTCTTAGTCGACAAATTACGCAGTCCGGTCATAAACAGCATAAACCCCGCTTCGGCGGGGTTTTTTTTAACCAAAATTTACGATTCAGTGGGTTAAATGAAAAGCATTCGCTGGTATAATTTAGGATAATCTTTATGTTGTGATTGATTTTTATACAATCGTTCGCGCGTCGTGATGGGCAGTCAAAAACAGAATGTGCGAGACATAATCAAAATAACCGCGCTTTTCTGGCCTTATTCAGCCGATTGAACAGCAAATAGCACTGGCACAATGATACTGACCCTCAATTTGCCAGGTTACGACAGTGAGCGATCTGTATACCGCCGACGGCGTGATAGACAAAAATTCTTTGTGGCAGCGCTATGTTCCGCTCGTGCGCCATGAAGCCCTGCGTTTGCAGGTGCGGCTTCCCGCCAGCGTAGAGCTTGATGATCTACTGCAAGCGGGAGGGATCGGCCTGTTAAATGCGGTTGAGCGTTTTGATGCGATGCAGGGAACGGCGTTTACTACGTATGCCGTCCAGCGTATCCGCGGTGCAATGCTTGATGAGTTGCGCAGCCGCGACTGGGTACCACGCAGCGTCAGACGTAACGCGCGCGAAGTGTCTCAGGCGATGCATAGCGCAGAACAAAAATTAGGGCGACCACCGAGTGAAGGAGAGGTGGCGCAGACGCTGGATATTCCCATTGAGGAATACCGGCAAATATTAATGGACACGAACAGCAGCCAGTTGTTTTCATATGACGAGTGGCGTGAAGAGCACGGCGATACTGCCGAGGCATTGATGGAAGGGCACGAAGAGGCCAACCCGTTACATCATCTGTTGGAGGGCAATTTGCGCCACCGTGTGATGGAAGCTATCGATGCGTTACCAGAACGGGAAAAGATGGTACTTACGCTTTACTACCAGGAAGAGTTGAATTTAAAAGAGATCGGGGCGGTGCTGGATGTCGGGGAATCCCGGGTAAGCCAGCTCCACAGTCAGGCGATTAAGCGCTTGCGCACACGTCTGGCAAACGACCACTGATCCGCTTTTTCCTGGCCGGTTATACATTTTATATCCCTTATCAGGAATAAATTTATGCCAGCGGGAATCAAAACAAGGCCTTTAAGCCGTTATCTTAAAGATTTTAAACACAGTCAGACTCACTGCTCACAGTGTGCAAAAGAACTCGACAGGATGGCCTTGGTGTTTCGCGGGCAAATCATCAATAAAGAGGCCATCGCCAAGATGGATCAGCCTATTGATGATGACGTGTGGCACAACCTGTCGCAGGAACTGACCGCACTGTGTCGTTTTTGCAGTGAGATAAGCTGTAACAGCCATTCGTCTTATTTCGACATTATGGCGTTTAAACAATATCTGTTCGAACAGACTGAGATGAATCACAGCACGGTGCGCGAGTACGTTGTCCGCCTCCGCCGTCTGGATGAAATCCTCTCTGCCAATAACTATCCTCTGGATAAACTTTCCGGGGACAGTATCCACCAGCGGATCATCAGTGATTTGCCGGTGGCGGGACACGATAACTACCGTATTGCCCTGCGCAAATACGACCAGTATCTGGCCTGGCAGAAATCTGCATAACGCAACACACAAACAGGCTCCTGCGGGGGCCTGTTTTTTTGTCTTGCATCCCGCTCTGCGCAAAGTATAAATTCTTCATATACTGACTTTATTACCATTCTCCAGACTCTACCCAACTTCGACTATAACGACTTCGCACGGCGACACGTCTGTGCGTCAGGGGAACATTGTGCCTGCTAAAATTTCTTTGCTTAAAACCCGGCTGGAAGCCTTTGACCGTCTCGAACTCTTAAGCAGCCCGACGCCGCTGGAGAAACTGCATCGTCTCTCGGAATTCACCGGACGCGACATTTACATTAAGCGCGACGACATCACCCCGCTGGCGCTGGGCGGCAACAAGCTGCGTAAGCTGGAATATCTGGCGGCAGCCGCGCTGGCAGAAGGCGCGGATACGCTGGTGACCGCCGGGGCTATTCAGTCTAACCATGTGCGTCAGACGGCAGCCGTGGCAGCCAAGCTGGGTCTGAAATGCGTGGCGCTGCTGGAAAACCCAATCGGCACCACAGAAGCCAATTATCTGACTAACGGTAACCGTCTGCTGCTGGATTTATTTAATGTGGAAGTGGTGATGTGCGACGCGCTGCATGACCCGATGGCGCAGCTGGCAGAACAGGCAGAACGTCTGGAAGCGCAAGGGTTCCGTCCGTACGTTGTGCCGGTCGGCGGCTCGAATGCGCTCGGTGCGCTGGGCTATGTGCAGTGCGCGCTGGAAATCGCCGAGCAGTCTTCGGCCAATTTTGTTGATTTCAGCGCCGTCGTGGTGGCTTCCGGCAGTGCGGGAACACACGCCGGGCTGGCGGTGGCATTACATCATTTAATGCCTGACACGCAACTGATTGGCGTGACAGTGTCACGTAGTGCGCAGGATCAGCGTCCAAAAGTGGAAGCCATTGCCCGTGAAGTGGCAACATCGCTTCAGTTTGATGACAACGCGCCACAGATTATTTTGTGGGATGAGTATTTTGCTCCGCGCTACGGTGAGCCGAACGAAGCCGGAATGGCAGCAGTAAAACTGCTGGCAGAGCAGGAAGCCATGCTGCTGGATCCGGTGTATACCGGCAAAGCGATGGCCGGATTGCTCGACGGCATCGAGCGCGGTTTGTTCCCGGATGAAGGCCCGATCCTGTTCATTCACACGGGTGGCGCACCGGCACTGTTTGCGTATCATCCGCAAGTTTGATCGCCTAAAATGCGCTTATGCTTTTTTGAGCTAAGATTATAGAATTATATTCCTGATAACTGATGCGACCGGTGCTACTGTGCGCAAATCAGTAAGGCATATAACTTTTTATAATGAACAATAATTGAGGTGAATATGGGTTTTTCAGCGTTACGTCGTCGTTTAGTCCTCGGGGCAGTGGCCGTGACATTATCCACCGGGCTTATCAGCAACAGCTTTGCGGATGAAGGTTTACTGAAGAAAGTCAAAGATCGCGGCACATTGATCGTCGGTCTTGAAGGCACGTATCCTCCGTTCAGTTTCCAGGGTGAAGACGGCAAACTGACCGGTTTTGAAGTGGATTTCGCTGATGCGCTGGCACAGCACATGGGCGTGAAAGCTAAACTGCAACCGACCAAGTGGGACGGTATGCTGGCTTCACTGGAATCCAAGCGTATTGATGTGGTTATCAACCAGGTGACCATTTCCCCTGAGCGCCAGAAAAAATACGATTTCTCAACGCCATACACCGTGTCCGGTATTCAGGCGCTGGTGAAGAAGGGCGCAGAAAGCTCGATTACCAAACCTGAAGATCTGAAAGGCAAAAAAGTCGGCGTGGGTCTGGGTACTAACTACGAACAATGGCTGCGTGCGAACGTGCCAGGTGTTGATGTCCGTACTTATGATGATGACCCGACTAAATATCAGGATCTGCGCGTAGGCCGTATCAATGCGATTCTGGTTGACCGTCTGGCGGCACTGGATCTGGTGAAGAAAACCGGTGATACCCTGGCTGTTGCAGGCGCACCGTTCTCCCGTCAGGAATCCGGCGTAGCAATCCGTAAGGACAACCCTGAACTGCTGGCGGCAATCAACACGGCGATTGCTGAAATGCAGAAAGACGGTTCACTCGCGAAGATCTCTGAAAAGTGGTTTGGTGCTGACGTCACAAAATAATGCTCGTCATAACTGAACTTGCCCCGGCGTTAGCTGCGCTTGCTCGCCCGAATCACTTACCTGTGTAAGCTCATCGGGACTCGCGCACTTGCTGCCTTGATGCAAGTTCATTTATTTAGAGCATATGTGAATATCTCAAAGATCCAGAAAATCTAAAGGTCTTAGATGCAAGAAAGTATTCAACTGGTGCTGGATTCAGCACCATTTTTATTGAAAGGTACCCTGTTTACCCTTCAGCTCAGTCTGGGCGGAATGGTCTTCGGGTTAATTCTGGGCTTCATCCTGGCGCTGATGCGCCTTTCGCATTTCTGGCCGCTGTCGTGGATATCGCGTTTTTACGTGTCCGTATTCCGTGGCACGCCGCTGATTGCTCAGCTGTTCATGATTTATTACGGCCTGCCGCAGTTCGGCATCGAGCTGGATCCTATTCCGGCGGCGATGATTGGCCTGTCTTTAAACACCGCGGCTTACACCTCTGAAACCCTGCGTGCGGCGATTTCGTCGATTGAAAAAGGGCAGTGGGAAGCGGCGGCAAGTATTGGTATGAGTCCTTGGCAGACGCTGCGCCGCGTGATTTTACCGCAGGCCGCGCGCACGGCGCTTCCGCCGCTCGGTAACAGCTTTATCGGTCTGGTGAAAGATACTTCGCTGGCCGCCACCATTCAGGTGCCGGAACTGTTCCGTCAGGCGCAGCTGGTTACCTCGCGCACGCTGGAAGTGTTCACCATGTATCTGGCCGCCTCCGTTATCTACTGGGTGCTGGCGACCGTTTTATCCTTCCTGCAAAACCGTCTGGAAGACCGCGTTAACCGTCAGGATCAGGAGCCTTCATGAGTACTATCGACGTAAAGCAACTGACTAAAAAGTTCAACAAGCAGACGGTGTTACATGGTATTGATTTGCAGGTGAATGCCGGAGAAGTCGTGGCGATTATCGGGCCGAGCGGTTCCGGTAAAACCACGTTACTGCGCAGTATTAATCTGCTGGAAGAGCCGGATGGCGGCACCATCAAAGTCGGCAATATCGAAATTGATGCCAGTAAGCCAATCAGCAAGCAAAAAGATAAAGTGCGCGAACTGCGCAAACAGGTCGGTTTTGTCTTCCAGAACTTCAATCTGTTCCCGCACCGCTCTGTGCTGGAAAACATTATTGAAGGGCCGGTGATTGTGAAGGGCGAGCCGAAAGAAAAGGCCATCGCCACCGCGCGTCAGTTGCTGGAAAAGGTCGGATTAAATGGCAAAGAAAACGCCTATCCGCGACGCCTTTCCGGCGGTCAGCAGCAGCGTGTGGCGATCGCCCGCGCACTGGCGATGAATCCGGAAGTGATTTTGTTCGATGAACCGACCTCAGCGCTGGATCCGGAGCTGGTCGGCGAAGTGCTTAACACTATCCGCGCACTGGCGCTTGAGCACCGCACCATGGTGATCGTGACGCATGAAATGAGCTTTGCCCGCGATGTCGCGGACCGGGCGATCTTTATGGATCAGGGCCGGATCGTGGAGCAGGGGCCCGCGAAAGAGCTGTTCTCTAATCCGCAACACGCCCGCACAAAACAGTTCCTCGAGAAGTTTTTGGCTCACTAATAAAGCCTGGTCTGCTCCTTCCCCTGCGCAGGGGAGGAGTACGGCAAACCCAAAAGAGTTATTCGTTCCCCTTGTTCTCACGATGAGATCTTATGACGCTGAAAGCCCTAAATCCTGAATACCTGCAAAAGAGCGATCTGATAAACCTGCTGATTGCCATTCCCGCCGGGATTGTCGCCGCGCTGGTGACGATTGCATTTCGCGGGGCCATTTCAGGTGTCAACGGCCTGATGTTCACGGACGGCAGTGACATCACCAAAGCTTTCAACGAATACCCGAAACTCATCTGGCCGCTGATCACCACCGCCGGTGGCGTGATTGCCGGTTTCATCCTGATCCTGGCGCTGCGTTACGAAAACAAACACGGCAAGATGCCCGATTATCTGGATGTGATTGATCAGCGTTTGCCGGGCATTCCGGTAGTCAGCACCGTATTGCGCGGGTTGTCGTCACTGGCCAGTATTGCCAGCGGCGGTTCAATTGGTCGGGAAGGGGCGATGGTGCAACTTTCGGCGCTCAGCGGCAGTCTGCTCGGGCGCTTTTCACGGTTTAAAGGCGTCCATCAGTCGGATATTATCGCGATGGCCGCGGCTGGCGGGCTGGCGGCGGTGTATCACGCCCCGTTTGCCGGTGCGCTGTTTGTGGCAGAAATCGCCTTCGGCGTGACCGCCGTGCAGCGGCTGATCCCGCTGTTCATTTCGGCCTCGGTCGCAGTGCTTACCGTGAGATCGCTGACGGACTACGCGCCGCTTTATCTCTACTCCTCTGTGTCTTTCAGCCCGTCTCCCGGCGCGATTTTAACCGTGCTGATTATCGGCGTGGCGACGGGGATCCTCGGGCCATTATTCATTTCGTCTATCGATAAAGTCCGTCAGTGGATGAAACCCATTTCTCATCCCGCGCTGCGTCTCGGGCTGGGGGGACTGGGTGTCGGGCTGGTGGCGATGATTTCGCCGCTGGTGCTCGGTAACGGTTTTGAAGTCATCGATTTAATTCTCAACAATGGCGACTTGCAGACGTCGTTGCTGGTGCTGCTGATCCTGAAAATTGTCGCGACGGCGATCACCATCGGTTCCGGTGCGGTGGGCGGATTATTTACGCCATCGTTACTGATTGGTGCAGCGGGCGGGGCGCTGGTCTGTACTTTCCTGCAATGGCTGGGATTTGATCCCGGTCCGGTCGGGCTTTACGCCGCCATTGGCATGAGTGCGCTGCTGGCGGCGACCAGTCACGCGCCGCTGATGTCGATCATGATGGCGTTCGAAATGACCCTCAACAGTTCGCTGCTGTTCCCGCTGATGCTGGCGACGGCGATCTCTTATGTGGTGGCTTCCCGTCTTAAAGTTGGCGGAACCTATCCGGTGCTGACACGGCATAATGCGCGGTTTGCGGCGAAAAATGCCTTTGAATACAGCACGGTGGCTTCGCTGATTTCACCGTGTTCGAAAATGTACGTTGATGCCTCGCTGTCTGAAGTGGTCAGCGAAGGGCTGAAACAGCGCACGCGCTATGTGTATGTGGTGGATCGGGAAGAGCGTTTTCTCGGCGTGGTGCCGACTAACGTGGTGGCCGCCGGTCTTATCGATGGCAGCGTGAAATCCGACAGCCCGATGGACTCGTTTATCGAGCAGGAGTTCACCACGATTTTCCAGCAAGCCAGCTACGAGCAGGCATGGGCGATGTTCAGCAACTCGCCGCTGGAACGTCTTCCGGTGCTGGAAGATGCCGAATCGCGGCGGTTACTGGGCGTGATCACTAAAGCTTCACTGCTGAATAAAGCCAAAGATTTCCTCTGACTTACAGCCGGTTTTCTCAAAGAAAACCGGCTGCTTTCTGAAATACCCCTCATTTTCCATATCCTTTCTTTCTGCGTTAGATGCCTTACCCGTTTTAAAATTAAATATTGTAAATCAATAAGATAGAAATCCTCTCGCTAATACCTCTTTGGGGGTATTTATCGTTATGTAAAAAAATACACGACGGAGCGGCCTTGATCGCAATCAAGTAGACGCGCGTGTGGGATGAATACCCTGAGGCCAAATTGAGCAATGAAGTTGTATTCCCCGCCATTCACATAATGACAAAGCGCAAATAAGCCTTTGCACAGGAGAGTTCTGGATGAGCAAGTTTCTTGACCGGTTTCGCTATTTCAAACAGCTAGCTGAACCTTTCGCTGACGGCCACGGCCAGACGCTGGATACCAATCGTGACTGGGAAGACGGCTACCGCAGCCGCTGGCAGCACGACAAAGTGGTGCGATCCACACACGGTGTGAACTGCACCGGTTCATGCAGCTGGAAGATTTACGTTAAAAACGGTCTGGTCACCTGGGAAACCCAGCAGACTGACTATCCGCGTACCCGTCCGGATCTGCCTAACCACGAACCGCGTGGCTGCCCGCGCGGTGCCAGCTATTCCTGGTATCTCTACAGCGCAAACCGTCTGAAATATCCCCTGATGCGCAAAAAGCTGATCCAGTTATGGCGTGAAGCCAAACTGAAACACAGCGATCCGGTCGAAGCCTGGGGCTCGATCATTAATCAGCCGGAAAAAGCCAAAGAATATAAAGCCGCACGCGGTCGCGGTGGTTTTGTGCGTTCAAGCTGGCAGGAAGTGAATGAGCTGATTGCCGCGTCCAACGTTTATACCGCCAAGACTTTCGGTCCGGACCGCATTATCGGTTTCTCGCCAATCCCGGCGATGTCGATGGTGTCTTACGCATCCGGCGCTCGTTATCTGTCGCTGATCGGCGGCGTGTGTCTGAGCTTCTACGACTGGTATTGCGATTTGCCACCGGCTTCTCCGCAAACCTGGGGCGAGCAGACCGACGTGCCGGAATCGGCTGACTGGTACAACTCTTCATATATTATCGCCTGGGGCTCTAACGTTCCGCAGACCCGTACGCCGGATGCTCACTTCTTTACCGAAGTGCGTTACAAAGGCACCAAAACAGTCGCCATTACGCCGGATTACGCCGAAATCGCTAAGATTTGCGACCAGTGGCTGGCACCGAAACAAGGCACAGACAGCGCGCTGGCGCTGGCAATGGGCCACGTGATCCTCAAATCTTTCCATATCGATAATCCAAGCCAGTACTTCACTGATTACGTGCGTCGCTATACCGACATGCCGATGCTGGTGATGCTCGAACCACGCGAAGACGGTTCCTATGCCGCAGGCCGTATGCTGCGTGCGTCTGATCTGGTGGACAATCTTGGTCAGGAAAATAACCCGCAGTGGAAAACCATCGCCTTTGACGAAAACACCGGCGAGCTGGTTTCACCGTTAGGTTCTATCGGTTACCGCTGGGGTGAAAAAGGCCAGTGGAATCTGGAATCCCGCGAAGGGAAAGAACATAAAGACGTTAGCCTGAAGCTGAGCCTGCTCGGCGATCACGACGAAGTGGTCAGCGTGGGTTATCCGTACTTCGGCGGCGCGGTCAGCGAGCATTTCAACAGCGTCGCGCTGGATGAAATCCTGATGCACAAACTGCCGGTCAAACGCCTGCAACTGGCGGATGGCAGCACCGGTCTGGTCGCCAGTGTGTATGACCTGACGCTGGCGAACTATGGCATTGAGCGCGGTCTGAACGATGAAAACTGCGCGCAAAGCTATGACGAAATCAAAGCCTATACGCCAGCCTGGGCCGAGAAAATTACCGGTGTTTCTCAGCAGAACATTGAGCGCATCGCCCACGAATTTGCCGATAACGCCAACAAAACCCACGGTCGTTCGATGATCATCGTCGGTGCCGGGATGAACCACTGGTATCACCTCGACATGAACTACCGCGGTTTGATCAACATGCTGATCTTCTGTGGTTGCGTCGGTCAGAGCGGTGGCGGCTGGGCACACTACGTCGGACAGGAAAAACTGCGTCCGCAAACCGGCTGGCAGCCGCTGGCGTTTGGCCTCGACTGGCAGCGTCCGCCACGCCAGATGAACAGCACGTCGTTCTTCTATAACCATTCCAGCCAGTGGCGTTACGAAACCGTCGCGCCGCAGGAACTGTTGTCCCCGCTGGCGGATAAATCCAAATTTACCGGCAGCATGATCGACTATAACGTGCGCGCCGAGCGTATGGGCTGGTTGCCGTCTGCGCCACAGCTGAGCGTTAACCCGCTGCGCATCGCGGAACAGGCGAAAGCCGCCGGTTTATCGCCGGCTGATTTCACCGTGGCAGCGCTGAAAGAAGGCAGCGTGCGCTTTGCTGCTGAACAGCCGGACAATCCGCAGAACTTCCCGCGCAACCTGTTCGTCTGGCGCTCCAACCTGCTGGGTTCTTCCGGTAAAGGCCACGAGTACATGCTGAAATATCTGCTGGGTACTGAACACGGTATTCAGGGTGATGATTTAGGCATTCAGGGCGGTGTGATGCCGGAAGAAGTCGAATGGCAGGCGCAGGGCGGCGAAGGCAAACTGGATCTGGTGGTGACGCTTGATTTCCGTATGTCCAGCACCTGTCTGTATTCCGACATCGTTCTGCCAACCGCGACCTGGTATGAAAAAGACGACATGAATACCTCGGATATGCATCCGTTTATTCATCCGCTGTCAGCGGCTGTGGATCCTGCCTGGGATTCAAAAAGCGACTGGGAAATCTACAAAGGCATCGCCAAAGAATTCTCCCGCGTCTGTGTCGGCCATCTGGGTGTGGAAACCGATGTAGTGACGTTGCCTATCCAGCACGATTCCGCCGCTGAACTGGCGCAGCCGTTTGGCGTGGAAGACTGGAAAAAAGGGGAATGTGACCTGATCCCGGGGCGTACCGCACCGCATCTGATGGCCGTTGAACGCGATTATCCGAATACTTACGAACGCTTCACGTCGGTCGGCCCGTTGCTGGAGAAACTCGGTAACGGCGGTAAAGGCATCAGCTGGAATACCGACAGCGAAGTCGATTTACTGAAAAAACTGAATTACACCAAAGCGGATGGCACCGCCAAAGGCCAGCCGATGATTAACACCGCGATTGATGCGGCAGAAGTCATCCTGACACTGGCACCGGAAACTAACGGTCAGGTGGCAGTGAAAGCCTGGGCGGCGCTGAGCGAAAATACCGGCCGCGACCATACGCATCTGGCGCTGAATAAAGAAGACGAGAAAATCCGCTTCCGCGATATTCAGGCGCAGCCGCGCAAAATCATCTCGAGTCCGACGTGGTCGGGTCTGGAAGATGAACACGTTTCTTACAACGCCTGTTACACCAACGTGCATGAGCTGATCCCATGGCGCACGCTGTCCGGCCGTCAGCAGATTTATCAGGATCACGCGTGGATGCGTGCGTTCGGTGAAAGTCTGCTGGTGTACCGTCCGCCAATCGACACCCGCGCGGCGCAGCCGTTGCTGAATGCGAAGCCGAACGGTAATCCGGAAATGGCGCTGAACTTCCTCACGCCGCACCAGAAATGGGGCATTCACTCCACCTACAGCGACAACCTGCTGATGCTGACCTTAGGTCGCGGCGGCCCGATTGTCTGGCTGAGTGAAGACGATGCGACAAAACTGGGTATCGAAGATAACGACTGGATCGAAGCGTTCAACGCCAACGGTTCACTGAGCGCCCGTGCGGTGGTCAGCCAGCGCGTTCCGGCGGGGATGACCATGATGTATCACGCGCAGGAACGCATCGTGAATATTCCGGGCTCTGAAATCAGCCAGCAGCGCGGCGGTATTCACAACTCCGTTACCCGCGTTTGCCCGAAACCGACTCACATGATCGGCGGCTACGCGCAGCTGGCATACGGTTTTAACTACTACGGCACGGTCGGTTCTAACCGCGATGAATTCGTGATTGTGCGCAAAATGAACCGCATCGACTGGTTAGACGATGAAGGCAATGACTACGTGCAGGACGCCGTGCAACAGGAGAAAGCCAAATGAAAATTCGTTCACAAGTCGGCATGGTGCTGAATCTCGACAAATGCATTGGCTGCCACACCTGTTCCGTGACCTGTAAAAACGTCTGGACCAGCCGCGAAGGGATGGAATACGCGTGGTTCAATAACGTGGAAACCAAACCGGGTCTGGGTTATCCGCACGACTGGGAAAACCAGGAAAAATGGAAGGGCGGCTGGATCCGCAAAATCAACGGCAAACTGCAGCCGCGTATGGGCAACAAAGCCAACCTGCTGCATAAAATCTTCGCTAACCCGCATATGCCGGAAATCGATGATTATTACGAGCCGTTTGATTTTGATTATCAGCATCTGCACACCGCAAAAGACAGTAAACATCAGCCGGTAGCCCGTCCGCGTTCACTGCTGACTGGCAAACGCATGAAGAAAATTACCGGCGGCCCGAACTGGGAAGACGATCTGGGCACCGAGTTCAGCAAACGTTCTGCCGATCAGAACTTCGCCAACATGCAGAAAGAAATGTACGGCGAGTTCGAAAATACCTTTATGGCGTACCTGCCGCGTCTGTGCGAACACTGCCTGAACCCGGCGTGTGTGGCGACCTGTCCGAGCGGTGCGATTTATAAGCGCGGCGAAGACGGCATCGTGCTGATCGACCAGGACAAATGCCGCGGCTGGCGCATGTGCCTGACCGGCTGTCCGTACAAAAAAATCTACTTCAACTGGAAAAGCGGCAAGTCAGAAAAATGTATTTTCTGTTATCCGCGTATCGAAGCGGGCCAGCCAACGGTCTGTTCCGAAACCTGCGTTGGCCGTATTCGCTATCTCGGCGTGGTGTTGTATGACGCCGACCGTATTGCCGAAGCCGCGTCAGTTGAGAACGATAAAGATCTCTACGAAAGCCAGATGAGCATCTTCCTCGATCCGAATGATCCTGACGTGATCGCCCAGGCTGAAAAAGACGGCATTCCGATTTCCGTGATGGACGCTGCGCGCCAGTCGCCGGTCTATAAAATGGCGATTGAATGGAAGCTGGCACTGCCGCTGCATCCTGAATACCGCACATTGCCGATGGTCTGGTACGTGCCGCCGCTGTCTCCGATCCAGTCCGCTGCCGACGCCGGTGCATTACCGCACAGCGGCGTGCTGCCGGACGTCGAAAGTCTGCGTATTCCTGTGCAATATCTGGCGAACCTGCTGACGGCGGGCGACACCGCACCGGTGCTGCGTGCGCTGAAACGTATGCTGGCGATGCGTCACTTCAAACGTGCTGAAACGGTGGACGGCATCTCGGATACCAGCGCGCTGGAGCAGGTTGGATTATCTGCGGCGCAGGCGGAAGAGATGTACCGCTATCTGGCGATTGCCAACTACGAAGACCGTTTCGTGGTGCCATCCAGCCATCGTGAACAGGCGCGTGAAGCCTTCCCGGAAGCCAAAGGTTGTGGTTTCAGCTTCGGTGACGGTTGTCACGGCAGCGACAGCAAATTCAACCTGTTCAACAGCAAACGCATTGATGCCATCGACATCGGCGCGAAAACAGAAAGGAAGGGCTAATGAACAGTTTACGCATCATCGGCCTGCTGCTGGATTATCCGTCCGAAGACTTGTGGGAACACAAGATGGAGCTTCTCGAGGCAGTCACTCAGTCTGCTGAACTGGACTCTGAGCAGCGTCTGGATCTGGCGCTGTACATCACGGATTTCTGTAAAAGGGATCTGCTGGATGCGCAGTCGGCGTATACCGGTTTGTTCGATCGCGGCCGCGCCACATCGTTACTGTTGTTTGAGCACGTGCATGGCGAATCCCGTGACCGTGGTCAGGCGATGGTTGATCTGATGGCGCAATATCGCGAAGCCGGGCTGGAAATTGACAGCCGTGAGCTGCCCGATTATCTGCCGCTGTACCTGGAATATCTCACCACGCGTGACGAACAACAGGCCCGCGACGGCCTGCGCGATATCGCGCCAATCCTGGCCTTGCTGAGTGCCCGTTTGCAGGAGCGTGACAGCCATTACGCCGAACTGTTTGATTTACTGCTGGCGATGTCCGGCAGTGATATCGCCACCGCAGCGGTGCGCGAAGGGATTAAACAGGAAGCCCGTGATGACACGCCTGCCGCGCTGGATGCGGTATGGGAAGAGGAGCAAATCAAGTTCCTCGGTGAGCAAAGTTGTGCGTCGGGTGAAGAAGCCGCGCACCAGAAACGCTTTGCCGGTGCGGTCGCACCACAGTATCTGAACCTTGATGAAATGCCTGCGGGGGAACCATGCAAATGACCGACTTCCTCAACAACTTCTTTTTCAATATCTATCCGTACCTGTGCGGCACGGTATTTCTGGTCGGCAGCTGGCTGCGTTATGACTACGGTCAGTACAGCTGGCGCGCGGGCTCCAGCCAGTTGCTGGAGAAGAAAACGCTGCGCATTGCCTCGCCGTTGTTCCACGTCGGTATTCTCGGCATTATCGCCGGTCATGCCTTCGGGATGCTGACGCCGCACTGGATGTATGAATCCTTCCTGCCGGTGCCGGTGAAACAGCAAATGGCGATGTGGGCGGGTGGCGCGTGTGGCGTGATGACCCTCATCGGCGGCGGTATGCTGGTGTGGCGTCGTCTGAGCAACGAGCGTGTGCGTGCGACGTCCAGCTTTGGTGACATCATGATCATCATTCTGCTGGTGGTGCAATGTGCGCTGGGTCTGAGCACCATTCCCTTCTCTGCACAGCATATGGACGGCAGCGAAATGATGAAACTGGTCGGCTGGGCGCAGTCGGTTGTGACATTCCGTGGCGGTGCAGCCGCGCATCTGGACGGCGTGGCGTTTATCTTCCGCGTGCATCTGGTGCTGGGGATGACCTTATTCCTGCTGTTCCCGTTCTGCCGCCTGGTGCATATCTGGAGCGCGCCGGTGGAATATCTGACCCGTCGTTATCAGCTGGTACGTAATCGTCGCTGATTGACCTTCACGGATTGTGAAATGACGGTTTTGACATAAAAACGAAGGGCGCTATGATGCGCCCTTATCTTTTTTTTATTGCTCAAGGACGCATCTGATGGCCACCCCAAGACAACCCATGACCGTAGCCCGCCGTTTACTTCGCAACAGCCTGATTCTGCTGGTTATCGGCATTGTTGCCACCCTCCACGGTTTAGTGGTCGGCAGCCCTGAAACCCCACCGGGAGAAATGGCGCCCCAACTGATGCTGGGCATCTGGTTTATCTTTATCGGCTGCGTGATGGCGTTGATTAGCTGGCTGGTGATCAGGAACAAGAAGAAAAAAGGGGAGATCTGAGGGCGAGGTTGAATAACCTTAACTTCAACTGCAAGACCGTGGGCGTCGGCCCACACCGACTTGGGTCAAGTTCAACACCTTGGGTTGCCACCCAAACTGGCCTTAAGAGGCGCCTATCGCCGCGCCTCTTAAGAATCTCCGGCTGTTTTACTGCGCGCTCCGCTCGCTGGCTATGTTTCAGGGACCACTGCGACAGGCTGGAAATCTTGCCGCTGCGCGGTTCCTTCTCTCGGTCTTCGAGCCACAGGTCTCGAAGCCGCTCCGTTCAGCAAGATTTCTGAATCGCCCGTACGATCTTAAATTCAAAGAAAGATTGTTTTTATCTTTTAGAACAGTGGATTGGCGTGATCAAAAATGGCACCGAGTGAATGGTTCGAGACCCTAGGCTCGAAGCCTGAAACTCGGGAATCGCGCAGCGATGACATTTTGCGCCACTCACAATTGTGTTTGAACATGTCCGTCGTTCCAGCGATAGCGCGCAGTGAAAAAGCGCGGAGTCCAGAGGCCCGCGCGTTACCGGGTCTCTGGTCGGTGTGGGCCGACGCCCACGGTCTTGACCTTGAGGCCAGTTTGGGTGGCAACCCAAGGTCTTGTTGTTACAGCATTATCAGCATCATATATGCGCAGAACAACGCCAGGTGCGCAGTACCATTAAGCACATTGGTACGCCCGGTCGAGAACGATATCTGGCACAGGATCATAACCGCCAGCATCACCACTATGTTGGCCGGCGCCAGGCCGAAAATCAGTTCCTGACCGGTCAGGGTGGCAATCACGGTGACCGCAGGAACGGTCAGTGAGATCGTTGCCAGCACGGACCCGAAGAATAAATTCATGGCGCGCTGTACCTGATTCTTCAGTACCGCTTTCAGGGCACCCAGACCTTCAGGAGAAAGAATAAGCAACGCGACCAGGAAGCCGGTGAACTGCGCAGGGGCGTTCAGTTCGGTCAGCAGACTTTCCAGCGGGTTGGCATTGAATTTGGTGACGGCAATGACCAGCACCAGATGGACAATCAGCCACAGTGTGTGCGTCAGATTACTCTTTGAAGACGGTTTTCCATGTCCGTCTTCTTCGCCTTCATCTTCATGCTCGTAAATAAACAGACTCTGGTGGGTTTTGGTCTGAATAAGCAGAAATACGCCGTACATCGCCGCTGAAATTACCGCAACGAACAAGGCCTGTGGCGTGGAGAAGTTGCCAGCGGGCAGGGCGGCAGGCAGAACGAGAACGATCACCGCCAGCGGGAAAATCGCCATCAGATACTGTTTGATACCACCGAGATTGACATACTGGGTGGCAAATTTACGGCCACCGAGCAGCAGGGCAACGCCGACCAGACCGGCAGTAACAATCATGATGATCGAGAATAAGGTGTCACGCATCAGCGCCGGAGCGGCGTCGCCTGTCGCCATCAGGGCCGAAATCAGACTGACTTCGAGGATGACCACTGAAAGGCTGAGGATGAGTGAGCCGTAAGGTTCGCCCAGACGATGTGCCAGGACATCGGCGTGACGTACCACGCTGAAGGCACTGGCGAGAATACCGACCAGCGCGATTAAATTGATGCCGACGACTGAGGCAAAGTTACTGCTGTTGCCCCAGAAGACGAGAACGATAAGGGCAGCAATAGGGAAAATCAGGGAGTATTCCTGATGGCGGGTTTTTACTTTTGGATGTTCCTGTGAAGACACCATGATGATTATTCTCCTTATAAACACTCACGAATTTACAACCGCCTGTCTGTCGGTTGTAAGCAAAATGCATAGCAGCATAAAATTGTAACTCGTTAAGTATAGTAGATAAATTAATCTGTTAACAGTTTATTATCATGACTCATCTATAAAAACTGTTATGACAGCTATTTTTTGTTGCATGAATCAAATAAATGTCAGTTTAATCTCAAGTTAATTTTCATTGTTAATTATTTAAACATAATAAAAACAATGGTTTGATTTTTAATAATGGGTTTATGCGGGTAATGCGTCAATTTTTGTAAATCATCCCTATACCCACATGAAAAATCGGAGAAATCTGGCGTTTTTTAGCCCGCAGGCTGAGATTTGGAATAATCTGGCTGAGTCACCTGAGGTTAGCAGCTAGACTTACCCCTGTGCGCCTGAAGCGCTCACATTAAATGTAACGATCATGAACGCCATGAAAAAGGAGCAAGTTATGCCTTATCAGAACCGCTCAGCGTTGCCTGACTCTGTTCTTCATGTTCTTCCAGCACATGCGCAAGACATCTATAAAGAAGCCTTTAACAGCGCGTGGGATGAGTATGCAAAGCCAAAAGATCGTCAGGGTGATGATTCCCGCGAAGAGACCGCGCACAAAGTCGCGTGGGCCGCAGTAAAACACAGCTATAAAAAAGGCGATGACGACAAATGGCATCCTAAAAAATCCTGATGTCGGCGGCGGGTCGGGGAACGCCTGACCCGTTATCTCTCACACTTCCGCCTGTATCCTGCCGGTTTTGCTGTCATTTCCCTCTTAAATGTCAACTTTCTTACAATGTTCACAAAATAATCATTTTATTTTCGTTTTGTGATCGCTCTCAATCTTGATTGCAACGAAAGAAACGAATAAGGTTTCATCAGACAGGGTGATAATAAAATTCCGAATCAACCCAGCCAGCGCCTCAAGTTAAGGCGAAAACTGTCCGATAACCTGATCAGTCCACAACCACGATAGCGGAGAACACAGCGTCAACAGCATGGCATGTTCAAAAGTAAGTCGTACCAAAGGGGGAATGAATGTTAACTCGAGATTTCCTGCGTAACGCAGATTGTAAAACAGCATTCGGCAGCATTGACGAATCGATGCTCCTGACCCCTGAACAACGTGCCGCCTCACTGAGCTGCACACTGGCGCGTCGCCCCGATAACAGCCCCGTCTGGATTTTTGGCTACGGTTCGCTGATGTGGAATCCGGTTTTCGATTCCGAAGAGGCGCGGCCTGCCATTTTGCGCGGCTATCACCGTGCCTTCTGCTTACGTCTGACTTCAGGGCGCGGAACCCATGCGCAACCGGGCCGCATGCTGGCGCTACGTGATGGCGGGCAGACCACCGGGCTGGCATTCCGTCTGCCGGAAGACAAACTGCACGAAGAACTCGAATTGCTGTGGAAGCGTGAAATGCTGACCGGCTGCTATCGTCCGACCTGGTGCGAGTTAGAACTCGATGATGGCCGCACGGTGACAGCGCTGGTGTTTATCATGGACTCCTCACACCCGCAGTACGAAGCGGATACCGATTATCAGGTTATCGCGCCCCTGATTGCGCAGGCCAGTGGTCCGCTTGGCACCAACGCACAGTATTTGTTTGCCCTGGAAAAAGAGCTCAACAATTACGGTATGCGTGATGACTGCATGAGCGAACTGGTAAAACAGGTACGGATGCTGCTGTCGGTCACGCCCGGCTTTGATGTGCCCGGCCTGAGTTAAAGATTTTCCCCATTCAAACTGCGCGGGCCCTCCGCGCAATCTTATATCCCCCCAGCAATTTTGCTGCCTGACGTTTTTTCTGTGAAGAAGCGCAAGGTGACTGCAACGACTGAAACTTCAAAAATCCTTCTGGAAGCAGTATCCCGTCTCTGGCTATTGGTAGTTAGCAGCCATTAAGCATTCCGCTATTGTTGCGCCTGTTGTCACTCAACGCCTTCAACTATCCTTTACATGGGGATAGTTATGGCACAGTATAGGGAAGCTCAGGGGCATGGATGAAAGCTATATTTGTTGAATTACCCGCTTTTGAAGCAAACCGTTCGGCGTATATGTCCGACGATGAATACCGGATCCTGCAAAATGCGTTATTGCTTTTCCCCACTTGCGGGGATGTGATTATGCATACCGGGGGATTACGCAAACTTCGGTTTCTTGATCGTCAGAGGAATAAAGGCCAGCGGGGTGGTACGAGGATTATTTATTACTGGTGGGTCGCAAAATCGCATTTTCTTCTCATTACGGTGTATGGAAAAAGCGAAGTGAATGACCTGACATTCGCGCAAAAAAAGATGTTAGGACTGCTGTTGAAACAGCATAAGGCGAAACAAGAATGACGATGAAACGGGATCTGTTTACTGAGATTGCGGACGGCCTGAATGCATGGGGTGAAGCCGGTCAGGGTAAGCGTACGCTTAAAACGGTGGAAAGAACTGTCGATCGTGAAGTGAGGTTGAGCGCGGTGGAATTAAAAGAGATTCGGGAGAACCTGAATATTTCGCAGGCGGTATTTGCCTATTACCTGCAAACCGCGCTGACAACCTATCAGAACTGGGAACAGGGCAGAGCGAAACCTAACCGTCAGGCCATTTTGCTGATAAAGCTGGTCGAAAAAGACCCGGCGACATTAGAGCAGCTGGCGGGTTTGGTATAAATATCGTGGATATGAATTGTCGTGCGGGAGACGTGCTGAGGGGAAAGCATTCCCCCCGTCTGGCTCTACACAGAGATCTTGCGTACGGTTTGCCCCGACACGGTTTCCTGCCCGTTCGGTCCGTAGAATTTCTGCGTCTGGCTGGCATTGAGAATAGCCAGCGCCTCGGTGTTATAGGCAATTTGTTTGCCCAGTAACATGCCGTTATGGCGATTGATCTGACTCAGTTTAGTGGTCAGTTGCACGACTTCTTCCCACATTGCCGTGATTTCCGGCTGACGCTGACCTTGTGGATCTAAGTAGGGTGCATTTTGTTTCAGGCGCTCGTCATGCTGACGACGCTGCTTATCAAGATAGTCTACCGTAGCTAACAGTGAGCTTTTCTGCTCGGTGATATGTTGCAGGGCAGCACCATTAACGCGGCCCGAGCAAAGTATCGTTTGTTCGTGATTAATCACTTGATCCAGAGCTTGCAACGTTTCAACCAAGGTAGTCATGGTCTTGATAAAGTTCTTCATCGGGCCTTAATACCTTCCAACTATCGTCTTTAATCCTGAAGCCTCAGTTTAAAGACCTTTGAGATAATCCTGCGTGTCCTGCAACAAAGCATCGGCAATTTTGCCGGTATCCATGGTCAGTTTGCCATCACGGATAGCTTGTTTCAGTTCGTCGACACGTGCCGTGTTGATGTCCTGAGCACTGGACTGAGTCAGAGACGCTTGCGCTGAACTCAGGGTCACCGCCGTACCGCTGGTGGTGGTGCCAGAAACGGTGCCTTCTTTGCGCGCAGTCTGAACAGAAGCTTCAGAAGGATCGCGCTGCTGGATCGAAGTTAAAGGTGAAACACCTTGCGTGCGATCGATAGCCATAATCTTTTCTCCGGTTAGGGTATTCAGGGCTGTTAATTAACACAAAAACCCTAAAAATGCCGTCGTGAGACGACTCTGATACGTTTGTTATCGACATGTGGCGAAATAACTTTAGCCTTTATTGCAACTTTTTGTCCAAAAGTGGTTGCAATACAGGGCTAAATCTCCACTGTCACAGAGCCGTCCGGGCCGACCATCCCGTTCACAATCACGCCTGACGGCATTCTGATCCGCACCGAGTCATTCGCTGCTGCATTATTCATCGCCTTTCCGGCACTCGACACATTGTATCCACTGCCTGTTGCCTGAACCTGCACTTCCTGTCCTGCATGCACCATCCACGGACGTCGTAACATCGAAAGCGTTAACGGCTGACCAATGCTGATATTGCGCAGCGTAATGCCGTTAATCGCCTGTTTGCTGTCGAGAATGGCCTTCGGTGGCAATAAATCCAAACGGCCTGTTTTTTGCTGCAAATCCGTTTCTGCCAGATGCGCGCCCGACGGCACATTTTTCGCCGCGACCCAGTAGGTGCCGCTGACCTGTACCTTGGTCTGCACATAACTCTTTTGCCCGTTACAGTTCACCGCTACTGACACATTGCCCCAGGTACGGCTGTTGGGCGAAAGCATAAATTGTGGTGACAAACACTGGGGCTGACGCGCCGCAGGTGTGGTGACCAGCACCGTCACCTGCATTCCGCTTTGCGAATATTGCTGGCGGAAGAACTGCTGGATTTGCGAGGACAGCAGTGTATCGCTGTTCGCCGAAGCTGGCACGCTTGTGACCTGCTCGTTTTTCACGGGCACAGACTGTGCATAACTCGCCGCACCGGATGTCGCACCCAAAAAGATGCAGCCCAGTGTGATACCGAAACGACGGATTCTCTGCCTGTTCATACGCAATTCACCTTTGTGCCAACTTACTACTGGCGACAAGTCTACGCGCACTTTTCAATTCCTAAAGGAACAAATAGCGGACGATTTTGCGCTTATTCAGACGATAGGCAGTTGACACTCGCATTTATGCTGTCGACTCCAAAATCTCACTTTGCGGAGGGCGCATGCTCGACAAATTGAACGCCGCACTACAGTTCCAACAGGAAGCGCTCAACCTGCGTGCCCAGCGGCAAGAAATACTTTCAGCCAATATTGCCAACGCCGACACACCAGGGTATCAGGCGCGCGATATCGATTTCGCCAGTCAGTTGCAGAAGGTGATGGAGCAGGGGCGCGCGAGTGGCAGCGGTATGTCTTTAGCGTTGACATCCGATCGCCATATTCCGGCGTCGAACGTCCAGCCTGCAGATATGGATCTGATGTATCGGATCCCTGACCAGCCGTCAGCCGACGGTAACACGGTCGATATGGATCGTGAACGTACTAATTTCGCGGATAACAGCGTGCGCTATCAGACCGATTTGACCGTCCTCGGCGGCCAGATCAAAGGGATGATGTCGGTGCTGCAAGGATAATAACCCATGTCAATGCTCGGTATTTTTGATATCGCCGGTTCTGCGCTTGCCGCGCAGTCTCAGCGCCTGAACGTCAGTGCCAGTAACATGGCCAACGCCGACAGTGTGACCGGCCCTGATGGCCAGCCGTACAAAGCTAAGCAGGTTGTTTTTCAGGTGGATGCGGCACCGGGGCAGGAAACGGGCGGCGTGAAAGTGGCGCAGGTCGTTGATGATCCGTCTCCGGACCGCCTGGTCTTCCAGCCGGGCAATCCGATGGCGGATGCCAAGGGCTATGTGAAGATGCCAAACGTAGATGTGGTCAGCGAAATGGTGAACACCATCTCCGCTTCCCGCAGTTATCAGGCCAACGTCGAAGTGCTTAACACCACCAAGTCGTTGATGATGAAAACCCTCACTCTGGGGCAATAGCGGAGCGAACCATGGCCATTACCACGTCGATTAATGACACCACAGACAACACCACGATCACCAGCACCAGTTCCGGCGGTTCGTCCACTACGGGCGCCAGTTCTGCCGATGATTTATCCAGCAGTTTTCTGACGCTGTTAGTCGCACAGCTGAAAAACCAGGATCCGACCAACCCGATGGATAACAGTCAGCTGACCAGTCAGCTGGCACAGATCAGCACCGTGAGCGGGATTGAAAAACTCAATACCACACTCGGCAGCATTTCGGGGCAAATCACCAGCGGTTCTTCCGTACAGGCCAGCTCCCTGATTGGTCACGGCGTCATGGTATCCGGCAGCGCCATTCTGGTCGGCAGTGACACTGACGGCACCGTCAGCACCACGCCATTCGGTTTTGAGCTGGAAACAGCATCCGATACCACCACGGCCACCGTCAGCGATTCCACCGGCAAAGTGGTGAAAACCATCTCGCTGGGCGGCCAGACCGCCGGTGTTCACAGTTATACCTGGGATGGTACGCAGGACGATGGCACCAAAGCACCGGATGGCGGCTACACCTTCAGCATCAATGCCCTGAACAACGGACAGCAAATGGTCGCGACACCGCTTAACTATGCGCTGGTCAATGGTGTCACCACCAGTTCATCAGGCACCACAGCGCTGGATCTCGGGGTGCGGGGAACCGCTTCCGTCGATTCAGTTCGCCAGATTTTATAAGCCGTTGGCTCACTTCCTTTGCAGGAAGAAGAGCTGAAATCCTTAACTTCATGCAGCAACTACACACAGAAAAATGGAGCTAACATGAGCTTTTCCCAAGCAGTCAGCGGCCTGAGCGCGGCATCCACCGACCTGGACGTGATCGGTAATAACATCGCCAACTCCGCCACCGTGGGGTTCAAAACAGCGACCGCTTCTTTCGCCGATATGTTTGCCGGTTCTCAGGCAGGCATGGGCGTTAAAGTCGCGGCTGTTACGCAGAACTTTAACGATGGCACCACGACCAACACTTCACGTGGCCTGGACGTGGCGCTGAGCGGCAACGGTTTCTTCCGTCTGGCCGACAGCAGCGGTACGGTTTATTACTCGCGTAACGGCCAGTTCTCCCTTGATGCTAACCGCAATCTGGTGAACTCGCAGGGTCTGAGCGTGACAGGCTATCCGGCGACGGGTACGCCACCGACCATCGCCGCCGGTGCGCAGCCTACCGCGCTGAGCGTCCCGACCACCATGATGAGTGCGAAAGCCACTACCGCAGCCACCATGGTCGCTAACCTGAACTCTACCGACACGGCTATTCCGGCGGCGAAGACGTTCAATGCTAACGACGACACCACGTACAACTACGTCAACAGCATCACCACCTATGACTCTCAGGGTAACGCGCACGATAACAACGTGTACTTCGTGAAAACCGCGTCCAATACCTGGGATTTGTACTCACTCGACAGCAGTGTGGCCGGTTCTGCCGCCACCAAAATGGGTACGCTGCAATTTGATACCAGCGGCGCACTCGCCAGCGCAACCCAGGCTGACGGCACTGTCAATGCTGACGGTTCCCTGCCGATCGTGATGAATACCTCCACCAACGGCACCGTGACGCCGCAGTCTGTTGGCCTGAACTTCACCGGCAGTATCCAGCAGAGCACCGGCAGCGACAGCATCGGTTCCCTGACGCAGGACGGTTACGCCGCAGGCCAGATGACCGGTTACACCATCAATGATGACGGCACCATCACCGGCACTTACTCCAACCAGAAAACGCAGCTGCTGGGACAGATTGTCCTGAGCTCCTTCTCTAACCCGGAAGGTCTGCAATCTGAAGGCAACAACGTGTGGACGGCAACGTCGTCTTCCGGTCAGGCCGTTAACGGTGTTGCAGGCGCGGGTGGTTTTGCCAGCATGACCAGTGGTGCGCTCGAATCTTCCAACGTCGATCTGAGTGCTGAACTGGTGAATATGATCGTTGCTCAGCGTAACTATCAGTCGAACGCGCAAACCATCAAAACTCAGGACTCCATCCTGAACACGCTGGTTAACCTGCGTTAAGACGCTCTTTTTTACTTTGAGAACAGGGCAGCACTATGGATCACGCTATCTACACCGCGAGCGGCGCAGCGAGCCAGACACTGGTTCAGCAGTCGGTCACGTCAAGCAACCTTGCTAACGCCAATACACCCGGCTTTCGCTCGCAACTTTTAGCCATGCGCGCGGTGCCGGTGGAAGGTCAAAGCCTGCCGACCCGTACGCTGGTCACGGCGTCCACGCCGGGCGCAGACATGACGCAAGGCAAACTTAACTACACCGGCCGTCCGCTGGATGTGGCTTTACAGCAGGACGGTTTCCTTGCGGTGCAGATGCCTGATGGCACTGAAGCTTATACCCGTAACGGTGACATGCAGGTGTCACCGACTAACCAGCTGACCGTACAAGGTCATCCGGTAATGGGGGATAACGGCCCGATCGAGGTTCCGCCGAACTCACAGCTGACGATTTCTGCGGACGGCACTATCGCCGTGCTCGAAGCCGGTGCTGACCCGAACACCATGGGACAGCTCGGTAAGCTCAAGCTGGTGAAAGCCGCAAACAGCGAAGTGACCCGTGGCGACGACGGCATGTTCCGTCCGACCCCGGCCACGGCGCTGGCGCGCGGTGCCGCTTTACAGGCCGACCCGACCATTCACGTGATGCCGGGAACACTTGAAGGCAGTAACGCGGATCCGGTGTCGACCATGGTTGACATGATTGCCAACGCCCGCCGCTTTGAGATGCAAATGAAAGTCATCCACAGCGTCGATGAAAATGAACAGAGTGCCAACAATCTGCTGTCAATGAGCTGATGATGGCAGAGGAGTAATGACATGATCCCATCGCTGTATATTGCGAAAACCGGTCTGGATGCGCAGCAGACCAACATGGACGTCATCGCCAACAACCTGGCGAACGTCAGCACCAACGGCTTTAAACGCCAGCGTGCGGTATTCGAAGACCTGCTTTACCAGACTGTCCGCCAGCCAGGTGCGCAGTCTTCTGAGCAGACCAACCTGCCATCGGGTTTGCAGATTGGTACTGGCGTGCGTCCGGTGTCGACTGAACGTCTGTTCTCGCAGGGCAACCTGTCGCAGACCAGCAACAGTAAAGACATCGCCATCAAAGGCGAAGGTTTCTTCCAGGTCCAGCTGCCGGACGGCACCACCGCGTATACCCGCGACGGTTCTTTCCAGGTGGATCAGAACGGTCAGCTGGTGACGTCGAGCGGCTATCAGGTGATCCCGGCCATCACTATTCCGACCAATGCGCTGAGCATGACGGTTGGTCGTGACGGTATCGTCAGCGTGACCCAGCAGGGGCAGACGGCGGCACAACAAGTTGGTCAGCTGACGCTGAGCACCTTTATCAACAACAGCGGTCTGGAATCCATGGGTGAAAACCTTTATCAGGAAACCCAGAGCTCCGGCGCGCCAACCGAAAGTACTCCGGGACTTAACGGTGCCGGCCTGCTGTATCAGGGTTATGTCGAAACCTCGAACGTCAACGTGGCGGAAGAGCTGGTCAACATGATCCAGACGCAGCGCGCTTACGAAATCAACAGTAAAGCCGTGTCTACGTCGGATGAAATGTTGCAGAAACTTTCGCAGCTGTAAGTGTTTAGTACGTCATTACTTTTTGTACGTAACAACAAAGTGAAAGTGGCTGTCGCAGATTCGGGCAGCCACAAAAACAAGAGGGCTGGGGCCGGATGGCGTCAGTCCTGAACCGGTTCAGATCCCTACCAGGTCGATTTTTTTAAGGCGAAACTGTGGTGAGCAAAAAAATAACGTCGGTAATGACTTCTTATACAGACCGACCAGGCAAGCTGGTGCTGCCGCTGTTAATCACGTTACTGGCGAACGGCTGCGCGTATATGCCGCATACCCCGCTGGTACCCGGAACCACCACAGCGACCCCTGCGCCCGCCGCACCGCCGGTGCCTAACGGTTCGATTTTCCAGTCCGTTCAGCCGATGAACTATGGTTATCAGCCTCTGTTTGAAGACCGCCGTCCACGTAACATCGGGGATACTCTGACCATTGTCTTGCAGGAAAACGTCAGTGCGAGCAAAAGCTCCTCGGCGAACGCCAGCCGCAACGGGTCAACCACCTTTGGCGCCGCCACTACGCCGCGCTACCTGGAAGGGCTGTTCGGCAATGCCCGCGCCGATCTGGATATGTCCGGTGCCAATACCTTCGCCGGTAAAGGCGGCGCAGCAGCCAATAACACTTTCAGCGGCACCCTGACCGTGACGGTCGCGGAAGTGCTGGCTAACGGCAACCTGAAAGTTGTCGGTGAAAAACAAATCGAAATTAATCAGGGAACCGAATTCATCCGGTTCTCCGGTGTGGTCAACCCGCGCACCATCAGTGGTGCAAACGCCGTTATCTCCACGCAGGTGGCAGATGCGCGCATCGAATACGTGGGTAACGGCTACATCAATGAAGCGCAGAACATGGGCTGGTTGCAGCGGTTCTTCCTAAACTTATCGCCGTTATAACGAGGCAATCATGCGAAAACTACTTTCCGGTGTTATCTGTCTGGCGATGTCCGCCCTGGTGGTACTGCCCGCATCCGCTGACCGTATTCGTGATCTGACGACGGTACAAGGCGTGCGTGATAACGCCCTGATCGGCTACGGCCTGGTCGTCGGCCTCGACGGAACCGGTGACCAGACCACGCAGACACCGTTCACCACTCAGACCCTGACCAACATGTTGTCCCAGTTAGGGATAACCGTTCCGGCCGGGACCAACATGCAGCTGAAAAACGTGGCCGCCGTGATGGTGACTGCCAAAATGCCAGCGTTCTCGCGTGCCGGTCAGGCGATTGACGTCGTCGTTTCCTCTATGGGTAACGCCAAAAGTATTCGCGGCGGCACCTTGCTGATGACGCCGATGAAAGGCGTGGATAACCAGGTTTATGCACTGGCGCAGGGTAACGTGCTGGTCGGCGGGGCGGGTGCGTCTGCCGGTGGCAGCAGCGTAACGGTTAATCAGGTGTCCGGCGGTCGTATTACCGGCGGCGCAACCATCGAACGTGAACTGCCAAGCACCTTCGGCACCGAAGGCGTGATCAACCTGCAACTTAACGATGAAGATTTCAATCTGGCGCAGCAGGTCAGCGACGCCATTAACCGTCAGGGGATGGGCACCGCGTCGGCGCTGGATTCCCGCAATATTCAGGTCATCGTGCCGCGCGGCAATACGTCGCAGGTGCGCATTCTGGCGCAGATTCAGAATATCGAAGTGAACGTCGGGCCGATGGATGCGAAAGTGATTATCAACTCCCGTACCGGTTCGGTGGTGATGAACCGCGACGTGACGCTGGATAACTGTGCGGTCGCACAGGGCAATCTTTCTGTGGTGGTCGATCGTCAGAACGATGTCAGCCAGCCAAACACGCCGTTCGGCGGCGGTCAGACCGTGGTGACGCCAAACACCAATATTTCCGTGCGTCAGTCCGGTGGCTCTATTCAGCAGGTGCGATCCAGTGCCAGCCTGAATAACGTGGTCCGTACCCTGAACGCGTTAGGCGCGACGCCTATCGACCTGATGTCCATTTTGCAGGCCATGAAAACAGCCGGATGCCTGCGCGCTGATTTGGAAATTATCTGATGAGCGATCTGATGTCGATGTCCGGTGCTTTCGACCCGCAAGGGGCGGCGTACGATGCCAATTCCCTCAACAAACTGAAGCGGGATGTGGGGCAAAATCCGCAGGCGCATCTCAAAGAAGTAGCGAAACAGTTTGAAGGCGTCTTTGTCCAGATGATGCTGAAAAGTATGCGTCAGGCATTGCCGCAGGGGGGCATTCTCGATAACCAGTCCACCAAACTTTATACATCGATGTACGATCAGCAAATTGCACAGGACATGTCCGACAAAGGGTTGGGCATGGCCGATATGATGGTGGAACAGCTGACCGGCGGCTCTAAACAGCCTTCGGAGCTGTCCGGTACGGTGCCGATGGCGCTTGACGGTGAAGTGCTGAAAAGTATGCCGGTGCAGGCGATGGAACAGTATCTGCGTAAAGTCATTCCGACCGCCCCGGATCGCACCACCGGCGGCGCACCTTTACCTGCCGACAGCGGACAGTTCGTGTCCAGCCTGAGCATTCCGGCGCAGGTGGCGAGTAAAGACAGCGGGATTTCGCATCAGCTGATCATGGCGCAAGCCGCGCTGGAATCCGGCTGGGGACAGCGCGAGATACCGACCGCTGATGGCAAACGCAGCTTTAACCTGTTCGGTATCAAAGCGGGCAGCAGCTGGGATGGCCCGACCACCAATATCACCACCACCGAATACACCAACGGCGTGGCGAAAAAAGTCCAGGCCAGTTTCCGCGTTTACGGCTCTTACGTGGAAGCCATCAGCGATTACATCAAACTGCTGACCAGCAACCCGCGTTATGCCCAGGTGGCCTCCGCCAATACCCCTGAACAAGCCGCGCATGAACTGCAACGCGCAGGCTATGCCACCGACCCGAATTATGCCGACAAACTGGTCAGCGTTATCCAGAAAATTAAAGGGGCAGGCGAGCAGGCGGTTAAGGCTTATGGCCATGATTTAAAAGATATCTTTTAGATCCCCAAATCCTCGTTTTTTTTCTCAAGTTTTGGCGGTGCAGGCCGATAACCAGATCAGAATGGGAAAAGGGGAAAGCCCCGATTCAGTTCCCTTAATTACACGGTGGTAAAAAAGGTCACCGGCAGACAAAAGGTCACTCATGTCCAGTAGCTTAATTAATACCGCAATGAGCGGACTGAACGCAGCGCAGGCCGCGCTCAGTACCACCGGGAACAACATCGCTAACGTCAGTGTGGCCGGTTATAACCGTCAGACGGCGATCATCACCCAAAGCAACGGCAACTCCACCTCCGCCGGTTACATCGGTAACGGTGTGACCGTGACCGGCGTGAACCGTGAATATAATTCCTTTGTAGTGACCCAGTTGCTCGGCGCCAGCGCCACCGGCAGCGCGCTCTCAACGCAGCTGGATCAGGCAAGCTCAATTGATGACCTGCTGGGCGACAGCTCAACCGGCATCGACGCCACCATGTCCACCTTCTTCAAAGGCCTGCAAACCCTGACCAGCAATGCCAGCGACAGCTCGGCACGTCAGGCGGTTCTCGGCGAAGCGCAGGGCTTAACTGCGCAGTTCAACAGTTCAGCGAAATACCTGAACGACATGAACACCGCGGTGAATCAGCAGATCACGCAGAACGTTGACCAGATCAACACCTATGCGGCGCAGATTGCCAAACTGAACACGCAGATCACGGCAACCCGTGGCAGCACCGGTCAGGAACCTAACGCTTTGCTCGATCAGCGTGACCAGCTGGTCAGCCAGCTGAACGACATTACCGGTGTGACCGTGACACAGCAGGACGGCGACACGTACAACGTCTCCTTTGCTAACGGCACGCCACTGGTGAGCGGCGGCAACTCTAAGACGGTGGTGGCCGTGGCTTCCAGCGCGGATCCGTCCAAACTGACCGTCGGTATGACTCAGCCGGACGGCACCGTTTCTGAAATTCAGGAAAGCCGTCTGACCACCGGATCTCTCGGCGGCACACTGGCGTTTCGTAAAGACAACCTCGAGCCGGCCATCAATCAGCTCGGGCAGCTGGCGCTGACCTTCTCTGATGCGTTCAACAGCACCAACAAAGCCGGTTTTGATCTCAACGGTGACGCAGGGACAGATTTCTTCTCTTACACCGGCGCAACGACCGTAGGTAACACCAAAAACACCGGCACCGCCGATGTCAGCGTGGCGTACAAAGATACCACCGCGGTGAAAGCCAGTGATTACACTATGGCCTATAACGGCACCAGCTGGGATGTGACCCGCGTTTCCGATGGCGCAAAAATCACGCCAACGGCAGGCACCGACAGCAGCGGCAATCCGACCATGGAATTCGACGGATTATCGGTTTCTGTTTCCGGCACGCCATCGACCAATGACAGCTTCACCATCAAAACTGTCAGCAACGTGGCGGGAAGCATGGGGGTGGCGATCACCGATTCTTCACTGATTGCCGCTGCCAGCGCAACCGACAGCGGTGTGAGCGATAACACCAACGCGCAAAAATTACTGAACTTGCAGACCGCCAAACTGGTGGAGGGCAAGTCTACGCTGTCCGGCGCTTACGCCAGCCTGGTGAGCAACGTCGGGAACCAGGTGGCGACACTGACCACCACCAGCACCGCGCAAAGCAATATCGTGACGCAGCTGACGACGCAACAGCAGTCTATTTCCGGGGTTAACCTCGATGAGGAATACGGCGATCTGCAACGTTATCAGCAATATTATCTGGCTAATGCCCAGGTTGTGCAGACGGCGTCGACGATATTCGACGCCATTATAAATCTCCGCTGATCCCAGAACTGATAAGGAACTGATGCCATGCGCCTTAGTACCAATATAATTTACCAACAAAACATGGATGCGGTGCTGGATGGGCAGAACCGTTTCCAGGCGACCGGTTTACAGCTTTCTACCGGCTCGAAAGTCAGTAAGCCTTCTGACGATCCGCTGGCGGCTTCACAGGCCGTGCTGGTGCGTCAGGCGCAGTCTGAAAACAGCCAGTTCTCTGTTGCGCGTACTTTTGCTAACCAGAGCATGAGTCAGGAAGAATCGATTCTGTCGAGCGTGACGTCCACCATTCAGGATGCGCAGACGCTGATCGTACAGGCCGGTGATGGCTCGCTGAGTGACGATGACCGTTCTTCTCTGGCCACCAAGCTGGAAAGTCTGAAATCGCAGTTAGTGAATATGGCGAACAGCACCGACGGTAACGGGCGCTATATTTTCGCCGGTTATAAAAGTGATACCGCGCCTTATACACAGGATCCGACCACCGGTGCGGTGACGTATTCCGGCGGGGATACGGCGATCACCCAGCAGGTTGATGCCAGCCGTACCATGACCATCAACCACACGGGTAATCAGATTTTCAATTCCCTGACCGGTGATGCGAAGAAAGAGCCAGACGGCACGACCGGCGAATCCGATATCTTTAAGACGATCGACGGCGCGCTGACCGCACTGAAAACGCCTTCAGCGGATTACACCTCGGATACTGAATATTCCGACGCTATCGATAAAGCCAACCGTGGCCTGAGCAACTCTCTTAACAACGTGTTGTCCGTGCGTTCCGAGCTCGGCACGCAAATGAGTGAGCTCGACAGTCTCGATACGCTCGGTGATAACCGCGACGTGACCAACTCCACCAAGCTCAGCAATCTGGTTGATACCGAGTGGACCTCAGCGATTTCGACCTACACGCTGCAACAGGTTGCACTTCAGGCGTCATACAAGACCTACAGCTCCATGCAAGGTATGTCGCTGTTCCAGATGAACTCGTAATCCCTCCGGCGCGCCCGCATCGCGCGCCCGTTTTATCCTCTTCATAATCTGCTGCCAGTCCGCCAAATGCGGGCCGGCAGGCATTTTTCTGACTGTACTTAAACCGGGTACTTTCAGCTTTGTATGTCGTCTTTCTAAGGTTTGGCGACATACATCTTTTTCCCTCTTCATATTTCAGACTGGCTCAGCGTTGGCTGCCTTCGCGAACCCCGGTCACATACTTGTTGTATGCTCCCGGGGATTCGCTCAGTTGCCGCCTTGATCCAATCCGAACTATTTTGAGGGGCGTAGAGTGAGGTGATTATTCGTTAATGACCAAACATGGCGAGTAATACCGGGAACAGGAACGGAGCGAGGAGGGAGGTGATGATCCCGCAGATGACCAGCGCCAGAGAGCTGAAGGCGCCTTCCTGATAATCCATTTCTGCGCAGCGGGCGGTGCCGAGGGCGTGTGAGGCGGTGCCCATTGCCAGTCCGCGTGACGCTTTGGTAGTGATCTTTAATATGTTCAGGATCGTATGACCAAATACGGCGCCAAGGATGCCGACGAAAATCACGCAGACCGCGCTGATGGCCGGAATGCCGTTAATGGACTGTGCCGTCGCCATCGCAATCGGCGTGGTGACGGATTTCGGTAATACCGAGGCGGCAATCTGTGGTGTTGCACCCATCCATAACGCGATTGCCGTGCCGGTGACCATGGCGACGACGCTGCCGATAAAGCAGATGCTGATGATGGATTTCCAGCGGGCACGGATCTGATGCAGCTGTTCGTACAGCGGAAACGCCAGTGCCACTACAGCCGGTTGCAGCAAATCATTGAGGATTTTACTGCCGGCGAAATAGCGGGCGTAAGGAATATGGGTCACCAGCAGCAACGGGATAATCACCACCATCGACATCAGTAACGGATTCAGCAGCGGCATTTTGAGTTTGATAGCCAGTTTGCGGGTGGCGAAAAAGACCAGCAAGGTCAGCGGAAGCGACCACAAAATATCAATCATTTTCTTTCTCCGCTTTGTCTGTCACCACGCCGCGTTCACCGTGGATATAGTGGGAACAATACGCGACAACCAGTAACACGATAATCGTACTGACCAGACAGGACACCACCAGTGGGCCGAACTGCGTGCGCAGCTGCTCGTAATAGTTCATCACCCCGACGCCTATAGGCACAAACAGCAGCGCCATATAGCGGATCAGAATGTTGCAGCCGGGTTTGACCCATTTAAACGGCAGAATCTGCGTGGAAAGCAGGGCGAATAAGATCAGCATTCCGATAATGCTGCCCGGGATCGTCAGCGGCAGAAGAGATGAAATGGCATTCCCGGCGAATAAACACAGATAAATCAGAATAAATGCCCGGATATATTGGAATGCCAGAGAAGTTGCATTGCTCATGGTGTTTCACCCAGTTGAATGATGCATTCATCATACAATTAAGATGTGATCTGCGCCACATAACTCAGTATGAAATTTAGGAATGAAGTGTATGCCAAAACCGCAGGGTTTGGCTGCTGAAATGACTCATATCCCCCGTATAATCAGCCGCCGATGGCCCTTGTAATAGTGTCTGTCGCTTTGCCCGAGCTCGCCCCCGTTTGTACAGTAACAATGCCCCGTCAGAGCCCGTCCTGCGGCTTTAATAACCAATCAGATAACGTTATTCAAAATTAGCATAACGATAGTATTTATCAGACTTTCTGGGAAGTTGAAGAAACTTTACACTCAACAAAACTTTAGCAATTTCGCTACGTTGGAGAGTCTGACCTGATGAAAGCTTTATTACCGTCCGTCCTGTTTACGGCTATTGCGGCTACTTTCGCGGTTCAGGCCGCCACACCGCCGGACACGCTGGTCATCGCCCAGTCCATTGATGATACTTCCAGCTTTGACCCGGCGCAGGGCTTTGAGCTGACCACGGTTCAGGCTTTCAACAATATTTATCAGCGTCTGGTGCAGTCAGATCCTAATAACCCGATTGATCTGAAACCCACGCTGGCGAGTTCCTGGGAAGCGGGCAAAGATAACCGCAGCCTGACGTTTACCCTGTCGCCGAAAGCCGTGTTTGCCAGCGGTAATCCGCTGACCGCCGATGACGTGATTTTCTCGCTGTCACGCGTGGTGAAACTTAATCTCGAACCTTCTTTCATTCTGACTCAGCTGGGCTGGACTGATAAAAACGTCGATACCTTCCTGACGAAAGTCGACGATCAGCATGTGAAAGTCAGCTGGACTGCTGATGTCAGCCCGTCTTTCGTGCTGAGCCTGCTGTCTGCGCCGGTATCCTCGATTGTCGACAGCAAACTGGTGAAAGCTAACGCGATGGCTGACGACCTCGGTCATCAGTGGCTGAGCAACCATTCTGCCGGTTCCGGTCCGTATCAGATCCGTAACTATATTCCGCATGAAGTGGTGATCCTCTCCGCCAACCCGACGTCTCCTGAAGGCGCGCCGAAGCTGAAAACTATCCTGATTAAAAACGTACCGGATCCGGCTGCTCGCCGTCTGCTGATTGAGCAGGGCGATGCGGATATGGCACGCAACCTCGGTTCGGATCAGATGGCGGCGCTCGAAGGCAAAAAAGGCGTGAAACCGCTCGCCGTGCCATATGCCTCGTTATATTTCATGCAGTTCAACGCCAAAGCGTCTCCGGCGCTGGGCAATCCGGCCTTCTGGGAAGCGGCGCGTTACCTGTTCGACTATAACCACATCGCGCATGACCTGATGAAAAACCAGTTCCAGGTGCATCAGTCGTTCCTGCCGGAAGGTTATCTGGGCGCGCTGAACGATACGCCATACACCTATGACCCGGCCAAAGCCAAAGCGATTCTGGCGAAAGCCGGGCTGACCAACGTCAGCTTTACTTTGTCTACCGCCAACCAGCCGCCGTATCTGGATATCGCTCAGGCGTTGCAGGCCAGCTTCGCGCAGGGCGGCGTGACCGTTAAACTCGATCCGGGTTTAAGCTCGCAGATTTCCACTAAAGTGAAAGCGCATGAATACGACGCCTATATGTCTTCATGGGGCCCGGACTATTTTGACCCGAACACCAATGCTTCCGCGTTTGCTTTCAATCCGGAAGATGGCAGCAAAACGCTGGCATGGCGCGCCAACTGGTCGATTCCTGCGCTCAATAAACTGACACTGGCGGCGATTGCCGAGCCGGATCAGGCTAAACGCGTGGCGGATTACCGTCAGCTGCAACTGGAAGTGCAGAAAAACTCACCGTTTGTCATCGGCTTACAGGCTAAAAGCCTGATCGCCGTGCGTGACAACATTAAGGGCTACGTGCAGGGCATCAACCCTGACATGGTCTTCTACAGCAAGGTCACCAAGTAATGACAGACAGTTCAACACCCGCCGGATTTGTCCGGCAGGGTTGGCGCTGGTCAGGCCGTCTGCTGACCGGCGTGATTTCGCTGGCGCTGACGTTGCTCGGCCTGCTGGCGTTCACCTTTACGCTTTCCCATCTTGCCCCGATTGACCCGACACTTCAGGTGGCGGGCGATCACGCCAGTGAAGCCACCTATGCGCAGGTGCGTCGTGATTTAGGTCTCGACCAGTCGGTACCGGTGCAGTTCGCCCGTTATCTGGATCATCTGGCGCACGGCGATATGGGGATTTCCCGCATCACCGCGCAGCCGGTCGCCAGCGATTTGATGCGCACTTTCCCGGCGACCGTCGAACTGGCCACCTGTGCCATTCTGCTTGGCGGATCGCTCGGCATTTTGCTGGCGCTGCTGGCGGTCTGGAAACCAGGCAGCTGGCTGGATAACGTCGCCAGAATGGTGTCGCTGCTCGGGTATTCCGTGCCGATATTCTGGCTGAGCCTGCTCGGTCTTTTGCTGTTTTACGCGGTGCTGCACTGGGCGGGCGGTCCGGGACGACTGGACGACTTGTATATGTACACCATGACGCCGCGCACCGGATTTGTGCTGATTGATACCTGGCTTTCCGGCGACCGCGACATGTTCTACAACGCCATCAGCCATTTGTGGCTGCCGGTAACCGTGCTGGCGATGTTGTCGATGGCGGGCATTACCCGTCTTCTGCGCGCCTCGATGCTCGGTGAAATGAACAAAGAATACGTGATTCTGGCGCGTTCCAAAGGCGCGGGCAGGGCGCGGGTTTTACTCTGCCACGTCTTCCCGAATGTGCTCGGAACACTGATCACCGTGCTTTCGCTTTCCTACGCCAGCCTGCTCGAAGGCGCAGTACTGACCGAAACCGTATTCGCCTGGCCGGGTGTCGGACGTTATCTGACTACCGCGCTGTTCGCAGCAGATACGCCAGCTATCCTTGGCGCGACGCTGCTGATCGGTACCTGTTTCGTGCTGCTGAACGCACTGGCTGACGCCCTTACTTATTTGCTCGATCCGCGGACCCGGTAGTTTTCGCTTATGACACAACAAATGATCCCTGAACAACCAGCGCAGGTCGAAATCGAGACTAACGTCTGGAAGCCTGCGCGTCGCATTACCACGCTGAGCGTCGGTCTGGTGCTGGTCGCCATTCTGGTGCTGACCGCGCTGCTCGCACCTTTACTGGCACCGTTTGATCCGAACATTCAGCACATCGAACTGCGCTTACTGCCGCCTTCACATCAGCACTGGCTGGGCACCGACGGTTTTGGCCGCGACCTGCTGTCCCGTGTGATTTACGGCGCGCGTCCGACGCTGCTGCTGGTGTCACTGATCCTGGTGCTGACCATTCCGGTCGGCCTGCTGATCGGCATCAGCGCCGGTTATATCGGTGGCTGGTTCGAGCGCATTCTGATGCGTCTGACCGACATCGTGATGTCATTGCCAAGTCTGGTGATGGCGCTGGCGCTGGTGGCTATTCTCGGTCCCGGCCTGATGAACGGGGCGCTTGCGCTGGCCTTTACCAGCTGGCCGCCGTTTGCCCGTCAGGCGAGGGCGGAAACGCTGGCACTGCGCCGCAGTGATTATCTGGCCGCGGCGCGTATGCAGGGCATCGGCGGATTGCGCCTGATGTTTGGCCACATCCTCCCGCTGTGTTTACCGAGCGCCGTGGTGCGGGCCGCACTCAGCCTCGGCGGCATTATTCTGGCGTCCGCCGGTCTGGGCTTTCTCGGCATGGGTATTCAGCCGCCGACCGCGGAGTGGGGCTCGATGGTTGCCGAAGGCAGTAAAGTGATTTTCGACCAGTGGTGGGTCGCCGCTGCACCGGGTGGGGCAATTCTGTTTGCCAGCCTGGCTTTCAACCTGCTGGGCGATGGCCTGCGTGACAAAATGGATCCACGACATGGCAACTGATTCCTTAAATACCGACAAACTTGTCGCGAAAGATCTCACCATTTATCTGCCGGGCGAACGTCCGCTGGAACTGGTGAAATCCCTTTCACTCTGCGTCGGGCAGGAACGCGTGGCGCTGGTTGGCGAATCCGGTTCCGGTAAATCCCTGACCGCCCGTGCGCTGATGGGGCTGCTGCCGCATCCGTGCCAGCTGCGCGCTTCGCAACTGACGCTGGGCGATCACGACCTGACGACGTTAAAGGAACGCGAATGGAACAAACTGCGCGGCAATCGTGTTTCGATGGTCATGCAGGATCCGAAACATGCGCTGAATCCGACGCAAAAAATCGGCAAACAGGTCGAAGAGCCGCTGCGTTTGCATACGCGTCTCGGGCGTAAAGAGCGTCAGGAAAAAGTAGCCGACATGCTGAATGCCGTCGGTTTGCCCAATCCGGCTTTTCTGCAACAGCAATATCCGCATCAGCTTTCCGGCGGGATGGGCCAGCGCGTGATGCTGGCGATTGCGTTGATCAACGATCCGCAGTGGCTGATCGCCGATGAACCGACGTCGGCCCTGGATTTTGACATGCGTGAACAGGTGCTGGGCTTAATCGAACGTCTGGTCGAACAGCGCAATATGGGGCTGATCCTGATCAGCCACGACCTGCAACAGGTGGCGCACTACTGCGAGCGCGTACTGGTGATGTACAAAGGCGAACTGCTCGATGAATTGCCTGCGGATCAGCTGGCACATGCCACGCATCCGTATACCCACACGTTATGGTCGTGCAGACCGAGCAAATTTACCCACGGCGAACGCCTGCCGGTGCTGGATCGCGCGCTGCTGGCCTCTTTAAAACAGGAGCCGAATCATGAGTGAGGCAATTGCTGAACTGCATCAGCTGAGCGTGTCCCACCGTCAGGGCGTTGAAGTCCGCACCGTGGTACATAACGTCAACCTGACGATTAATAAAGGTGAGTGCTTCGGGCTGGTCGGGCCGTCCGGTTGCGGTAAATCTTCTCTTTTGTGGGTACTGGCGGGGCTTAACGGTTACTGGGACGGCGGTCTGACGCTGCTCGATCATAAAGTAAAACCCGGCAAGCCGTTCACCGGCAGTCTGCGCCGTGACGTACAGATGGTGTTTCAGGATCCGTACGCCTCGCTGCACCCGAAACACAAGTTGCTGCGCACGCTGGCTGAGCCATTAAAAATTCTCAAAGAGCAGGATATCGAACAAAAGATTGCTGAAGGATTCCGTCAGGTCGGGCTGGATCCGGCGCTGATGCACCGTTATCCGCATCAGCTTTCCGGTGGCCAGCGCCAGCGCGTGGCGATTGTGCGCGCGCTGTTGCTTAAGCCTAAGCTGTTATTGCTCGATGAACCCACGTCTGCGCTCGATATGTCAGTGCAGGCGGAAATCCTTAACCTGCTCAACGATCTTAAAGCCAGCAGTGACCTGACCATGATTCTGGTGAGCCACGATGCGGACGTGATTGACCATATGTGCGACAGAGCCGTACATATGGCAAAGGGAGTTGTTCTGAGTTAATTCGCTGAGGAGCCAGCCGGGTTGCTCACTGTCAAAATTCACCCCCGAACTGGCCTGCTGAGGCCAGCTTTGGCAGTAAAAAAAATCCATCCGGTTTAATTTCAATAAGAATATTCCTAGTTGCCATTCCATTGCTATCTTGTTTAAACTTTGTTTAGTCAGGATCCCGGCAGATTTTTATCCTGAAATAATACAAACATCTGACATTATTTGGGATATTACCCACGCTCGCTGGTTTTTTCGAAATTATTAACCTAATCTTAAAATTTATTCCCAGATCAAAATTCCAAAAGTGGCTTGATAAAATAAAGCGAGGATTTAATCAAAGTAAGGAATAATTAATGGCGTGGAAAAGAAGAGAGAAAGTGGCAATTATGGAACCACTTTCGATGGTCAGTGATGTAATGTCGCAGATACTGAGAGAAGAGAGTGACATTATTATTGAAGGCACACTTTCTAATTTCATATCCCTCAAGTCTTTGCTGGAATTGCGAAAATTGGATGTGGTTTTCAGTGAGGTTTATGATGTCAATACGTCTATTATTGAAGGCCTGGATTTCTTAAGAAAACTTAAAGCACAATTCCCCGCCATTGATATGATTATTCATACTGAAATAGAAATTCCTGCTTTACTGATTCAGAGTAATGCAGATGCTATCTATATGAAACAATTAGGCATTGAGGGCTGCCGTGCTTCCGCAGCGCAAATCCTTAATGCAACGAGCATGGTGAGCGTACTCTTTTACGAAGACAGGAAACTTCGTTACGATTTCGAAATACTGAGCGATTATGAATGGGAAGTGCTGATTATGTTCAGCCAGCAAATGAGCATTACTGAAATTGCGACGAAAATGAAAACCCAATATCGACGCATCAGCCGGGTGAAGCACATCATTATGGATAAACTTAAAGTGAGTAATAATGTGGCATTCAGTCAGTTCATGGCACTTGCCGGAAGCAAGTTTGGCGAGTATCCGCCGGTTTCTTTAAAATAATATTGCATCAATACTTTCATTTCAGGCACACCATGAAAACCGCAAAATCTGTTGGCCGGCCTTTATTATTTCTGTCAGGTACCTTGCTGGTAGCCACATTTATCCTGATTGTCACACATCTCGTCATCGCGACGTATGATCGTGACTATCTGGCTTCCTATGCCCGACACATCATGACGCGCGGACTGGAAGTTGCTGATGAGTCCGGTAAAATCGTCAGTAAAGTGAATGCCATACGCGATGAAACATGCAGTGATAAATTTCTCGATGAAATTCGTTATCTCTCATTTACCTCGGTATTTATCTCAGACATTGGCTACATCCGTGATCACCAGCTGAAATGTACGGCGATGCGCGGCCGTTTACCGGAGCCGGTGACGATGTCGGTGCCCGATGCCATCACCCGTTATGGTCAGCGCATATGGACATCCTTCAGCGGCATTGTAGACCCGCGGATCACCGCCGATATGATGGAATCGAAGAACGTTCTGCTTTTTCCGACACCGGCCGCATTTCGTGACATTTATGTTCCGTATAACGGCTTCGGTGCCGTGCTGATCAACCACCGGCACGACCATGTTTTCAGGCTGTTTGGCGACACCGCCGGACTGGTGCGGGATGTTAACGAAATGCAAGGTTTTGCGTGGTGGCACAAAGCCCGGTTCACGGAATGCAGTAAACGATATGATATTTGCGTGATGGCCAGAAACACTCAGATCGGACTTTTTTCCCTTTCAGCCACGGCGACAGTATTTATTATTCTTGCAGCATTAGCAGCCGGTGGAATGTTTACTTTCGCACTCTTCCAATACATCAGTAATACCCGTTCATTACAGAATAAACTCAGGATGGCGATCAGCCGGAATGACATTTATATCAACTATCAACCCTTTGTGGATATTGATACCGGCAGGGTGATTGGGTACGAAGCGCTGGCCCGCTGGAAAGAGGTAAACGGCGACAATATATCACCAGATGTGTTTATCAAACTGGCTGAGTCGACACATCAGATTAAGGCACTCACCCGGTCTGTCGTAACGCGGACGCTGACAGAAATCGCACCACTCTTACGGGAGAATAACGCTTTATTTGTGAGTATTAACATCACTACCGCGGATGTGACTGAGGCGGATTTCAGGGTGTTTCTCGAAGAAGATGTCGATAAAAGCAGGCTTCACCGTAAGCAAATCGTCTTAGAAATCACGGAACGTTCGACGGCAGACCATCGGCTGCTCAAAGAGTCATTAGCCCGGCTGAGAGATTACGGCTACCGCATTGCGCTGGATGATTTCGGTACCGGTTATTCCAATCTGGATTATCTGAGCAAGTTATCGTTTGATTTTATTAAGATTGACAAGATCTTCACCGATTCTGTTGGCAGCCAGTCAGTCAGTTTCAAAATGTTGAAAATGATGCTGGAAATGCTCGCCCAGACCGGTGCGACCATTATTGTGGAAGGAATAGAAGAACAGCATCAGGCGGACTTCTTCCTGAAAGAATATCCACGCATTGTCGGACAGGGCTGGTTTTACGGCAGGCCGGTGGATATTGATAAAATCACTTCCTGAGCGTGTCAGACTGGGGCCTTGTGCCCCTTTTATCTTTGTACCTCCATCATCGGGTCAATCCGCTTTATTTTCACCTCTCATGATTTCCATCTTCTATCTCGCATCTGCTTGTCTAAAGCACATCAATGTCGCCATGGTTTTCCCATTTGAGCGTTTTTAGTGATTCTTGAGCGACATCAATATTTACTCAGTCCTGACATAAATATCATTCTGAAAATATTCAATCTGGTTGTAATTGATATTTCCGGTTAAATAACACGCCGAATGATTATTTTGCGAGCTGTTAATCATCTTAATGACGCAGTTTATAGGCAATCGTTTAATTATATTTAGAATATTCCTAGTTAAGAAATCGTAAGGAAGGAATATGTTTTCGAGATGTTAATTAAAATTGCAGATTATTTCTCTGGCAGGAAAACGGATCTACATCAATTTAGTGGATTAGTGTATGAAATAACTCATGCCAGAAGAATAATTCACTAATTTATGCGTTTTTGACGAGATTGATTGCCGAAAAAGGTCGTGACTTTATAGTGACTAGCACTGGCAGCGTACCCGGCGAAGGGACCTGCCAGAAGGAAATTAATCTAACGGAGAAAAGACGTGAATAAGAAATTTTTAGTGGCTTGTGGTTTACTGGTAGCGGGTTATTCAATGACGGCATCTGCCGTATCTGATAACACTATTTCGTTTCAGGGCGAAGTCACTGATGAAACCTGTTCATTGACCGTAAATGGTAATGACACTGCGCCAATTATTTTATTACCTACTGTCTCAACGTCTGATTTATCTGCGTCAGGTGACGTAGCGGGCGCGACGACGTTCGAAATGGGTGTGAGTGGTTGCACAGGTAGTACTGACTCAACAGCTATTAGCACGGTATTTGTCGGCAATTTGGTTGAAACGACAAATGGCACTTTAGGTAATACTGGTACAGCAGAAAACGTAACAGTTCAAATTCTGGATACAGAAGGCACTGAGATTAACTTAAGTTCAACCTATACGGCCGAAGGCGATCTGACTTTAGCTGCAGGTGACAGTGCTTCGACCGCGACATATACCGCTCAATATTATGCGTCTGATGTTGCTACAGCAGGTACTGTTGCGGCTTCACTGCAATATGCAGTGACTTATCAGTAAGCGTTAAATAATCGCAAGATGGCAGAACGCTGCCATCTTATTTTATATCATGCGGCGTGCCACTGATATCCGAGAAATTATAAGTTTAATGTTCATATGTTTAATAATCGCAATCTGATTAAAAAAACAACTGGTTTATTTCTGTTGTTGATATTATCACTATTCTCTGTAATGGCATCTGCCAGTGTCACTATGATTGGCAACCGGATTATTTACCCCTCAGATAACGTTTCAGTAGACGTTGAGTTTCGTAATAAAGATATCATTCCTTATGCCGTGCAAACATGGCTGGATGATGGAGACACTGAGTCAACACCCGCAACAGCTAAAGCTCCATTTAATGCTTCGCCGGCACTATTTCGAATTGCAGCAAACGGCGGACAGGTGCTCCGTATTGCCTTTAATGGCAGCAGAAATTTGCCGCAGGATCGGGAATCTGTTTTTTACTTTAATTTTCTGCAAATACCCCCGGTGAATGCGGGTGAAGAAAGTGCTCAGCAAAAGAATAAAATGCTAGTCATGTTAAAAAACCGTGTGAAGGTTTTTTACAGACCCGTTGCCATTGCCTCTGGAAGTAAAAAGTTTTTTGATAAAATTAATGTCACTTCTCAGTTAAAAAATGGTGGGACAGTTATCAACATTGAAAATAACTCCCCATTTTATGCATCAGTGATTGATGTGAGAATTAAACATGGAAAACAGGTTTACAAACAAAAAACGGAAATGATTGCGCCGTTTTCCAAAGGAAGCGTTCTGTTCAAAAAAATCCAGGATATTAAAGGTGCGACAGTTATTGTTGATTATCTCAATGATCAGGGCGCAAGGATAAGCCATGAATATGAGATTAGTCACTAAAAATAAAATACTGACGCCATCGCTATTAACTTTATGTATTCTCTCTACTTACATTCCCATGGCGTTAGCTGAAGATTTCTATTTTGATCCCAGCTTGCTGCAGGGTTCTGGCGTATCAGTGAATCTGGATAAACTTAACGAAAAAATTGTCTCGGCGGATGCGGGAACCTATCGCGTAGATCTCTATGTCAATAATAAACTCGTTAAAGAAAATACTGAGATCACCTTTAGCCGTAAATCTGAGGGTGATAATGTCGCTGTTCAGCCTTGCCTTAATGCTGAAGATATAAAACTGATTCAGCTGAAAGTGGATGCAGTCAGCTTAATACCTGTTGGTAAACAATGTATGTGGTTTTCCGATCTCTCAAAAGCCTCATCATGGGAACTGGAACAGTCAACGCAGAAACTGAAACTGCTGATCCCGCAGAGCTTACTTTACCGTCAGCCACGCGGTTATATTCCGGTATCTCAGTGGGACAGCGGGGGCCTGGGGTTATTTGTTAAGCACAATACCAACTATTATGAGACCAGTAGCACCGGTGGTTATAAAACTAAAAACCTGTGGAGCGGACTGAACAGCGGCACCAATATTGGTCTTTGGCAATTAAGAAATCAGTCAAATCTGCGCTATACCGATAATAACGGCCGCACCAGTCATAAATGGACCAGCGTGCGCACCAATGCACAGCGACCTCTGCCATCAATTAATTCCCTGGTGACGCTGGGTGACAGTTATACCAACAGCAGCCTGTTTGGCAGCCTGTCTTTCAATGGCGTCAAACTCGCCAGTGATACCCGAATGATGCCGCAGGGTAAACGCGGCTATGCGCCAGAAGTTCGCGGCGTTGCCAGTACCACTGCGCGCGTTGTGGTCAGCCAGCTCGGAAAAACCATTTATGAAACCGTGGTTTCGCCAGGTCCCTTTGTTATCGACGATTTGTCTAATACCAAAGGCCAGGGCGATCTTCAGGTCACGGTCATTGAAGCTAACGGGCAGACATCCTCTTTTACCGTTCCCTATTCTGCGGTGCCAGATTCTATTCGCCCTGGCTCATGGAACTATGAACTTGCACTTGGAAAAGTGCGGCAGTATTACAGTGTGGATAACGAATTTGTCGAAGGTGTCCTGCAACGGGGGATAAGCAATCGATTCACGGGTAATGCCGGTATTCGTCTGGCGAAAGACTACGAGGCATATTTGCTGGGTGGCGTCATGGCAACACAATTTGGGACTATCGGACTCAATACCACTTATTCATATGCCGTCGCTGAAAATAATAAAACCCAATCCGGCTGGCGTGCGGAAGCCAGTTACAGCAAAACCTTTACAACCGGCACTAATCTGACGCTGGCGGCATACCGCTACTCGACTAAAGGTTTCCGTGATTTGCAGGATGTGCTGGGTGTAAGGCGGGCCGCTGAAAATACCACCACTTACTATTCGGATACGTTGAATCAGAAAAATCAGTTCAGCGCGACCATCGCCCAAAGTTTTAATACATTCGGGTCACTTTCGCTGAATGCCAGCACTTCAGATTATTACAGTAATAATTCACGTATTACTCAGATGCAGCTGGGCTACAGCAATAGCTTTAAAAAGATCAGCTATAACATCAACATTGGCAGACAGCGCACCAGTTACAGTACCCGCAGCAACTACTACAGTGAAGTGGATAACAGTGATAATCGTCAGAAATATACAGAGAACACCATTTCAATCGGTTTCTCAATGCCGCTGGACTGGGGGGATTCACGTTCGAATGTAGCATTCAACGTGGCGAAAAATAAAAGCTCTGAGTCCGCGACTACCAGCGTATCGGGCAGCTTCGGTGAGAAAAGTAATTCTTCTTATTCTGTATACAGCGGTGTAGAAAATTACCAGGAAAACGGTAATAAAATGACCTGGGGTGGTTCACTGCAACAAAATACCTCTAAAGGAACGTTCCGTGGATCTTATTCGCAGGGCACGGGTTATAAACAGTATGGATTGGGTTCATCGGGTACGCTGCTTATTCATCCGGGGGGAGTAACCTACGGACCTTATGTCAGTGATACGTTTGCGCTGGTGAAAGCCAAAGGCGCCAAAGGGGCAGAGATTAAAAACGCTCAGGGCGCAAAAATAGACAGTTTTGGCTACGCCATTATGCCGTCTTTATCCCCTTACCGTTATAACCAGGTAAGTCTGGATCCTAAAGGCTTAGATTCCAAAGTGGATATTCAGGGAGGAAGCCAGCGTGTTGTACCCTATGCCGGAGCCATCGTGCAGATTAATTTTGAAACCGTGTTTGGCCAGCAGGTATTGATTAATTCAACGCTGAAAAATAATCGAGTGATCCCGATGGGTGCAGATGTAACTGATAAGGACGGTACGAATTTAGGCATGGTCGGACAGGCAGGGCAAATTTATGCACGAATTAACGAGCGTTCAGGAGTGTTATTTGTTTCCTGGGGGGATAGTGATTTAGAACAATGTCGTATTAATTATCAGCTGCCAGCAGCAACTGAAGATAATGAATTTGTTCAGTTAACCTTGCCATGTGAAATGTGATTCTGGAATAAACTTATGCTTAAATTAAAAATTTTTTTTATGCTTATGCTGTTAACGGTATCCATTCCATCTAATGCTACCTGTTACAGAGTTACAAGCACCTCATGGTTATCCAGTGAAATTATTGCTGCGGGATATACTGCCACGAGTTGGTCCGGGGGATCAGATGCTAATTCAGGTAATCTGGGATTCCCCGCAACGATTAGTTTAAGTACTTCATCCTTCACGCCTTCCGGAACACTGCTCGCAAGTAGTACGGCAACGTTCCTCACCGGTGGCTACAGTACGGGATATGCTGCCAACCAAATATTATATCGCTGTGCACTTGCCGATGCAGGTTCCCTGCTGGAATTCTACGCAACGAATGGTGATGATAACACTGGCGGTCGATACGAAACGGAAGAAGTTGAGGGGGCTTATTATACAGCCATGGCAAATGTTGCAATTCGTCTGACTAACGTTAAAACTGGAAATTACTTCTCAAAATATTGGCAGTCAAGAACGTTGACGTCCGACGACTGGGTGCAAGATAGTACTTATATTTATATTCCAGCCAGTGCTTTCAGTGATGTATACGCTGAACTATTTAAAATCAACGATACAACTTACTATAGGAATTCTACTAACTCCCGAAATGCGTATTATTATAGTTATGCTGGCCCGGCTGGATATATTGCATTTCAAGGGCCAGGGATTAGCGCTTCACTTGCTGATGGTCTCTCATCCGATGGCGGCAGTGGAACTTCCGGATGGTATGCAAATTGGCCTGGTGCCTTTTCACTTTATCGGGGGGTTACATTTGTCAGGGGAGCAATGTGTTCTGTTAAAGATTATCCAACCATAGTTATATTGCCCTCAATCAGTGTCCCGGAAATAGTTAATGGTGAGGTCAGCCAACAGTCATTTAGTATAACTTTAAGCTGTGAAGATACAGCCGTATCCAGTGTGAGTGCATCTACAACGACATCAGCCAATGTTGCGATGGGATTCTTAGTTAATGAGGCTACAGCGGTTACAGCCGCGAGTAATTTAGGCCTGACGTCAACTAACGGTGTGACTTATTTACTTGATACCAATTATGGTAGCTCTGGTGTTGCATCCGGTGTGGGGATTCGTATTTATAACGAAAGTGGCACGGCATTGAATCTGTTGTCGAAAACAACTACCGCGACTGGAAATGCGGGCGGCTGGTACGCCTATAAAGATCTGACTACCAGTCAGGGCGACTCTACGGATGGTGTAACAACCTACACCGGAAATTTTACGGCGTCTTTGGAGGCAATCAGTGGCGAAACAGTGACAGCGGGAACCGTCAATGCACAATTACAAGTGGTGGTCAGTTTTCAATAAAGTCACCGTTGCGGCGGGGATTATGCTCTGTTGCACGGCGTTTCACGCCAGCGCGGTGGTTAATGCGGAAAAGACCCGCGTGGTGTTCAACTCGGGAAGTATCGCCGAATCACTGTCATTGGTGAATTCCGAGAAAGAACCGGTAGTGGTACAGGTCTGGACAGATAACGGTGACCCGACGGTGAGCCCGGATAAGGTCCACACGCCGGTTGTGATCAATCCGCCGGTATTTAAAATGAAACCGGGGGAAATGCGCAATATCCGGCTGTTGATGGTTTCAGCCGGAAGTCTGCCACAGGATCGCGAAAGTCTATACTGGCTGAATATTTATCAAATTCCGCCAAATACCGAAGCGCAGCATAAAGGTGATAAAAGAGTCGTGCTGCCGTTAAAAATCCGCATGAAGGTGTTTGTCAGGCCGGAAAAAGTAGGGGAGCTTAAGGAAAGTGATGCACAGAAATTGCAGTTCAGCATCGACCGTGAGGCGGGCAGTAAAACACTCTTGATACAAAATCCGACGCCGTGGCACCTGACGCTTTCTTCACTTCGTTCGGGAGAGACGGAGTTACCCGGTGTGATGGTGGCGCCTTTCACTTCAGAGCGGGTGGAAATTCCGGCAGGGAAAAACCTGTCAGATAAAGTGGAATACGACGTTATCAATGATAATGGTACGCGATGGCAAGCCAGCCAGAAATTAAAATAATCATCCACAGGTTTTTTATTTTAATGATAAAAATGACTTTAGCATTTGATGGGAAATGATTAACTGACCGGTTGCGCCGGTCTTCTCTTGTGACTAATTTTTGATGGCAGGGACAATGGAATAATGTCCACCTTCGGAATCAGTCACAGGAGAGGCATTTTGAAATCAATAATGAAAACCGGGATCGCGATTTTTATTGTCGTAATGACGATGACCGGTTGTTCCACGCATCAGTATGACCCTGCTTTAGATAAACAAATTACTGACTTCCAGAGTAAAGCCGACCGTCAATTTGTGGCCTGGACTGCGCAGGCAATGACTGACAATACGCAACCCGCCTCGCCGGTTGTCACCTGCCATGCGGCGCCCGTGGTCGCAGGGCAACCGCTTTTGCTGATTTCCCCCCTTTCGGAACCCGACAGTGCGTTCTTTAATTCCGCTGAAACGGATTTAGCACTGATTGAATCCCGCACCAAAATCTTAAATAACAATCCTGCTATAGAACAGCAGATGTTTGGCCTGAGAAATATCTTCTATCAGATTAAATATAAAAGGCAGCATTGTTCGCAACAGGATTCTCCGGCGTATATCACTCTTCAGCGTAAACAGGTTGCTGTGATTATGCAGTCGATGCTGACTTATGAGCTGGTATTAAAAAATGGTACAGAAGCAGTCAATAAATAATAAAGGTGAATACGATGAGTGATATTTTTGATGTTAAAGACAGGGCTATTGCGGCCGCAAAAGCTTCACTGGGGACAAACTGGAATACGGTGGTAAACAGTGCCGTCCCGCAGATTGAAGCCTTACTACAGCTGACCTGGGAGATTGAAAAAGGTAAAGGCAGTTTCCGGTCGGGAGAATATGAATCTTTGCTGGCGACACAGAAATCCACCTTTGTGGCGGTGCTGGCGACCTATGAAGCGATCACCGAGGAGATTGCCTGGCAGGCACTGAATGCGGCCTTTGCCGTGATTTTAAACGGTGTACGCAAACTTCTGTGAAAACGGTCTTCCGGCGGGGCGGGTCTAAAATTATCTTTATCGATAACCATTTTCATTTAGACTGACGGACTTGCCCGCCTTCGGGTCGTTTCTATGAGGATGCCTGATGCTCCGCCGTTTCTTCTCTTATTACGTTCCTTATAAAAAGCTGTTCTTCCTGGATTTCGGATGCGCCATTCTGGCCGGGTTACTGGAACTGGGTTTCCCGATGGCGATCAAAACCTTTATTGATAAGTTGCTGCCCGCACACGACTGGGTGCTGATCATTGGCGCGACCGTCGGTTTGCTGCTGATTTATGTGATCAACACCTTACTGATGGCGATTGTGAACTACTGGGGACACGCGCTGGGCGTCGGGATTGAAACTGACATGCGTGCTCAGGCGTTCAGCCATTTACAGAAACTGTCTTTCCGTTATTACGACAACACCAAAACCGGTCACATCATTACCCACGTCACCAAAGATCTGGAAGAAGTGGGGGAGATTGCGCATCACGGCCCGGAAGATGTGTTCATTGCAGTAATGACCTTCATCGGTGCGTTTATCCTGATGGCGACGGTACATGTCCAGCTGGCGCTGATGACCATCATTATTGTTCCGGCAATGACCTGGATGGTCAGCCGTTATGGTGCGCAGATGACCGACACCTGGCGACGCCTGTTCGGGATGGTGGGTAATTTCAACGCACGTATAGAAGAAAGCATCGGTGGTATTCGCGTGGTGAAAGCCTTTGCCAACGAAGATCATGAGCAAAAGCTGTTTGCGTCGGATAACAATAACTACCGCATCACTAAGCTGAAAGCCTACAAAATCATGACCGCAAGTCTGACGCTGAGTTATCTCAGTACCCGTCTGGTGCAGATTATCGTGATGATCGCCGGAACCTGGTATGTGATTAATGACCAGCTGACCTACGGCGGATTTGTCGGTTTCCTGTTGCTGGTGGAAGTGTTTTTCCGACCAGTGGCGAAAATCAGCTCGGTACTGGAAAGCTATCCGAAAGGGATTGCCGGTTTTAAACGCTTCACGCAGCTTATCGATACCTCACCGGATATCACTGACCGGCCGGGCGCACAGGTGGTCAGTCACTTACGCGGTGACATTCATTACGACAATGTCGTCTTCGGCTACACGCCGGTGAGCAAAATTCTCAACGGCATCACGCTTTCTATTAATGCCGGAGAAACGCTGGCGTTCGTCGGGCCTTCCGGTGCGGGGAAAACCACCTTGTGTTCGCTGCTGCCCCGTTTTTATGAGCTGGACAGCGGCAGCATTTCCATCGATGGCATTGATATCCGCGACATGACCCAAACTTCGCTGCGTCATAACATCGGCATCGTGCAGCAGGATGTTTTCCTGTTTGGCGGGACAATCCGCGAGAACATTGCTTACGGTAAGCTCGATGCCAGCGAAGCGGAAATTCGCCTGGCCGCCAGTCGCGCACGCCTTGATGACGTGATTGACGCGTTGCCGCTGGGCATGGACACCGTAATTGGTGAGCGGGGCGTGAAGCTTTCTGGCGGTCAGAAACAGCGTTTGTCGATCGCGCGAATTTTCCTCAAAAACCCGCCGATCCTGATCCTCGATGAAGCGACGTCCGCACTGGATACGGCGACCGAACAGGCCATCCAGCAGTCACTGGCGGAACTGTCTGAAGGCCGCACCACGCTGGTGATTGCTCATCGTCTGGCAACTATTCAGAATGCCGACCGCATTATCGTGGTCGATAAAGAAGGTATTGTTGAGCAGGGCACGCATGAGTCTCTGCTTGCTCAACAGGGTCGTTACGCACAACTTCACGCCGCGCAGTTCCGCTAATTTTCAGCGTCCTCCCTGGTAACGGGGAGGGCCGTCTTACGGATTTCTCGCCACTCAACAGCAAAATGTTCCCCGAAAATTTCCTGATCCGCCTGAGATATGCTCTTTCTTTTAATATGCCCGTTGTAAATAAAAGCCCGTTTTGAATAAAAATGACCCAATATGGGCAATGGGAAATAGTCAACTTCGTTCAATTTAATCACTCATGTAATTATTGCCTCTCTGAATTTGGCTTTATTTTGTTCAGCATCCTTATTAAAAATCCTAATCGGCAAAAAATTGCGTAGTACAAAAATCTTATGGCTGCTTTTTCTATTAATTAGATAATGAAGTTCACATCAAAATGATTACCATGCTATGCACTATTTAAATGCAACGCCTTTTCAGATAGCACTAATTCCTTAACGATTGTTAACAGAAAAAAACCTTTTGATAAAGGTGATCCCGCTTGCAACTACTTTACAAATTTACAAACTATTTGCACATTAATGGTGCAATGCACTGTGATGGTGCAAATTGTTATGCGAAAACCGCATATAATCAGGGGCTTAGCGCCTTATGGTAGAAACATTATGTTACAACTCTTTACTCAAAAAAGACTTATCGAGGCGAACTTTTCCATTTTAACTTTTCGTGCTCAGTGTTAAGGTTCAAATCGTTTTACAGACAGACGTATTTTAAAACATGTACAAATACTCACAGCCCGATATTTCAGTCCTATAAAAGAACGGGCATGAGAAATCCTTTATAAAAAAATCAAGGAAACTTAAATAATGATGAAGCGCAGTGTGTTGGCCTTAGCGGTCTCTTTAATTGCAGTGGGTTCTACCGCGAATGCAGCTGAGATTTATAATAAAGACGGTAACAAACTGGACCTCTACGGTCGCGTAACCGCTAAGCATTATTTCTCCGATGACAAAAGTTCTGACGGCGACATGACTTATGCGCGTCTGGGCTTTAAAGGCGAAACTCAAATTAACGACACACTGACCGGTTATGGCCAGTGGGAATATAACATTCAGGCTAACCACGCAGAATCTCAGGGCGACCTGGGTAACAAAACCCGTCTGGGCTTTGCTGGCCTGAAAGTGAAAGATTTCGGTTCTTTCGACTACGGCCGTAACTACGGCGTGGTTTACGACGCACTGGGCTTCACCGATATGCTGCCAGAGTTTGGTGGTGATACCGCTAACTCCGATAACTACATGGTAGGTCGTTCAGGCGGCCTGGCCACTTACCGTAACCAGGACTTCTTCGGTCTGGTCACTGGCCTGAACATTGCCCTGCAATACCAGGGTAAAAACGAAGGCGACGGTCGTGCATCTACTAAAGCGAACGGCGACGGTTACGGCGCATCCATCGATTATGAAGATATCGCAGGTTCCGGCATCGGTGCTGTTATCGCTGGTTCTTCATCTGACCGTACTAACGCACAAAGTGACTCCGCTATCGGCGGCGGTGATAAAGCGTCTGCATGGGCAACGGCTCTGAAATACGATGCTAACCAGATTTATCTGTCTGCAATGTATAACGAAACCCGTAACCTGGCACCAATCCCAGGCGGCTACGCGAACAAAACTCAGGGTTATGAGTTAGTGGCACAGTACCAGTTCGAAAACGGTCTGCGTCCGTCAATCGGTTACGTGCAGTCTAAAGCGAAAGATGTTGAAAACGGTATCGGCGATGTAGACCTGGTTAAATACTTCGAAATCGGTGCGACTTACTACTTCAACAAAAACATGTACACCTATGTTGACTACATGATCAACCAGATCGATGACAACAACAAACTGGGCGTAAGCTCTGATGACATCGTTGCTGTAGCACTGACTTACCGCTTCTAAGTTAGTGAACTAAATTATTACCCCATTCTGTGTCTGAAAAAGGTAATCGCAAAGGCAGAGTTTCATTGGCTCTGCCTTTTTTTGTGCCTGTCATTTCTCCCTCCCTGACCGCGTTCCTCATTTTCAAATAACCATAATAAATTCATGCAGCTAAACCTATAGCCGCAGGTTATACCCCAAGGCCAAACAAGTATTCGTCAGCCGCTTTCTCCCGTGGAATATTGACCGGGTCTTATTAAAACCCATTAAAAAAAGAATCCCGGAGAAACTGACATGCAGCAAATTCCAAAGCCGTATCTTTTATTCCTTGGTGATGTGATGGATCCGCTGGCCGCGAAAACCGCGCGTGGCATTCACGTCTGGCGTCCTGAAGCCTGCGTCGGGCAAATTCGTCTGGCGACGGATTCTGTGTCACTGGGATTGCCCGAACTCGACATCGAAACGGCCAAAGCGCAGGGCGCGAAAACCATGGTGCTGGGCACCGCGAACTCCGGCGGTAAATTACCGACACACTGGCTGGATTCGATCAAAGCGGCGATCCGCGCCGGGCTTAACGTCGCCAACGGCCTGCATCAGGGGCTGAACGACATTCCTGAGCTGGTTGAACTGGCTAAAGAGCATCATGTAGCGCTGTTTGACGTACGTCACATGCAACCGGAACTCGATACCGGCACCGGCAAAAAACGCAGCGGCAAACGTATTCTCACCGTCGGTACCGATTGTTCGGTCGGCAAAATGTACACCTCGCTGGCGCTGGAAGCGGCCATGCGTGAACTGGATTTAAAAGCCGATTTCCGCGCAACCGGCCAGACCGGTGTGCTGGTGGCGGGGGCGGGCATTGCGATTGATGCAGTGATTGCCGATTTTATTTCCGGCGCGGTTGAAGCGCTGTCTCCGGCCAATGACGACGATCACTGGGACATCATCGAAGGTCAGGGCTCGCTGTATCACCCGTCTTTTGCCGGTGTCAGCATGGGGCTTATCCACGGCGCGCAGGCGCATTTATTGGTGATGTGTCATGAGCTAGGTCGCCCGCATATGCGCCATCTGCCACACCAGTTTATGCCAACGCTGCGTCAGTGCCTTGATACCAATCTGGCGGCTGCCAGCCTCACCAGCCCGGATGTCAAAATCGCCGGTTTCTCGCTGAATACGTCGGCGGTCAGCGAAGAAGAAGCGAAAATCGCGCTGGCTGAAATCAGCGAAGAATTCGGCGTGCCTGCCACTGACCCGGTGCGTTTTGGCATCAAAAATATCGCGCAATGGATTAAGGACAACGGCTGATGACTCAGATGACTTTCCAGTCCGTCGAACTGCCGCTGGCAAAGCCGTTTGCGATTTCCCGTGGTACACGCACCGCTGTCACGGTGGTGCGCGTTTCCCTGACCGACGGCGAATTTACCGCCGTCGGAGAATGCACGCCGACCGCCCGTTATCAGGAATCGCCACAAAGCGTGTGCGAACAACTTGAGCTTATCCGCCCGCAGGTGGAACAGGGGCTGAGCCGCGACGCATTACAGCAGGCGTTGCCAATGGGATCGGCGCGTAATGCCCTCGATTGTGCAATGTGGCGTCTTGATGCGGCAAAACAGGGCAAAGACCTGTGGCAACTGCTTGATATGCCGAAGCCTGTTTCTGTGATTACCGCGGAAACACTGAGCCTGGATCTGCTGGAAAACATGGCGAAAGCGGCAGAAGTGGCCGTTGCCGGTGGCGCGCAGTTGCTGAAAATCAAACTCGACCGCGAGCAGATAATAGAGAAAGTGGCGGCAATCCGCGCCGCTGCGCCACACGCCACGCTGGTGGTAGACGCGAATGAGGCCTGGTCGGGTTTAGATCTCGGCAGTGTGTTTGAGGCGCTGCATGAATTGAACGTGGCGATGATCGAACAGCCACTTCCTGCCGGTAATGACCACGATCTGGTGCGTTGTTTGCATCCCATTCCTGTCTGCGCCGATGAAAGCTGTCATGAGCGTGCCGATATTGAAGGCCTGCGCGACCGTTACGAGATGATCAACATCAAGCTCGACAAGTGCGGTGGCCTGACAGAAGCGCTGGCGATGACCGGCGTAGCGCGGCAGTTCGGTTTGCGGATTATGGTCGGTTGCATGCTCGGTTCTTCCATCGCCATGGAAGCCGCGCTGCCGGTGGCGGTGCAGGCAGAACGTGTCGATCTCGACGGGCCAATCTGGCTGTCGCAGGATGCCGAACCGGCATTGCGTTATGAAAACGGTGAAGTCTGGCTTTAACAGTTCAGCCTATAAAGGAGGCTTTTATTGATGACAGTGCCCATTTTGCAGATTAACGATTTGTCGGTGACGTTTTCCGGCCGGCAAGGCAAAACGCAGGCGCTGAAAGGCGTTTCCTTCTCGGTGAATAAAGGTGAAGTGGTGGCGGTGGTCGGCGAAAGCGGATCTGGTAAGTCCGTCACCTCACTGAGCGTCATGGGGCTGCTGCCGGATTCGGCGCACATTGACGCGGGCAGTATCGAATTTTTTGGCCGTAACGGCACGCGTCATGCGCTGACGTCGATGTCCGCAGAATCACGCCGGAAGCTGCGCGGCCAGGAAATGTCGATGATCTTTCAGGAGCCGATGACCTCGCTCAATCCGGTGCTGCGCGTTGGCGATCAGCTGACCGAAGGGCTGCTGGATCATGGCATCGCCAGTAAAGCCACGGCGCTGAATAAAGCCCGTGAATTGCTGAAACAGGTTCGTATTCCTGACGTCGAACGCATCCTCAGATGTTATCCGCATGAACTCTCCGGCGGCATGCGTCAGCGGGTGATGATTGCGCAGGCGCTGGCCTGTGATCCGGCATTGCTGATTGCCGACGAACCAACAACCGCGCTGGATGTCACGGTGCAGGCGCGCATTCTGCAAATTCTGCGCGACCTGCAACAGGGCACCGAGATGTCGGTTCTGTTCATTACGCATGACATGGGCGTGGTGGCGGAAATCGCCGACCGTGTGGTGGTGATGTATCAGGGCAAAGTGGTGGAGCAGGGCAGCGTGACCGAGATTTTCGCCAACGCCCAGCATCCGTATACCCGCGCATTGCTGGCCGCCGTGCCGAAACTGGGTGATATGCAGGGGCTGAAATGGCCGCGTCGATTCCCGCTGTTAGCCGCCAAAACCGGTCAAAATATTTTGCCCGAAAAGCAATCGGTTGCAGGTGATCTGCCTCACATTCCGCCAGCGGAAGACGACCAGAAAACCGCTGATTATGCTGCGCCACCGCTGCTCGACGTGCGCGGGTTGCGCGTCTGCTATCCGATCCGTTCCGGCGTATTGTCACGCGTGACCAAAGAAGTCCACGCCGTTGAGCAAATTGATTTCTCCATCTGGCCGGGCGAAACGCTGGCGCTGGTAGGCGAGAGTGGCTGCGGCAAATCCACCACCGGCCGCGCAATCTTACGGCTGGTCGGCAGTGAATCCGAAAGCATTCATCTCGAAGGCAAAGAAATTACCCTGATGCGCGACACGCCGTTCCAGGCGGTGCGCCGTCAGATCCAGATGGTGTTTCAGGATCCCTACGCTTCACTCAATCCGCGCCTGACTGTCGGCTTCTCCATTGCCGAACCCTTGTTACTGCACGGCCTGAAAAAGTCGCTGGCTGATGCCACGCCGGTAGTGAATCAGTTGCTGAAAAGCGTCGGTCTTGAACCTTCCCATGCGCGGCGTTATCCGCACGAATTCTCCGGCGGACAGCGTCAGCGTATCGCCATTGCCCGCGCGATGGCGTTGCAGCCGCAGGTGATTATTGCTGACGAAGCGGTGTCGGCGCTGGATGTGTCGATTCAGGCGCAGGTAGTCAACCTGATGATGGATTTACAGCGCGATACCGGCGTGGCGTGGTTGTTTATTTCGCACGACATGGCCGTCGTGGAGCGTATCGCCAACCGCGTAGCGGTGATGTACAGCGGACAGATTGTGGAGATTGGTCCCCGCGATGCGGTGTTTAGCAATCCTCAACATTCCTACACCCGACGCCTGCTCAGTTCGGTGCCGGTGGCGGATCCGACGCAGCGTGCGTTGCGTCAGTTCGATGATGTGGAAGTGAAATCGCCGGTGCATCCGGCGGGTGTACAGATAGAAAAACTCAAATATTCCCGCGTCAGTGAACATCACTGGGTCGCACAGGGATAACTCAACTTTCTTTTTTGGGACACACAGGAGAACACCATGCATTCGACTTTACTGCGTAAGAGCCTGCTTGCGGCCGGACTGGCGCTTTGCTTTGCGGCGTCCGCTCAGGCCAAAGATTTGCGTATTTCCATGTATGCGGACGTGACCGGTTTCGACCCGCACGACACCACCGATACGCTGAGTTATTCCATTCAGAGCGGCATCTTTGAACGCCTGTTCCAGTTCGACAGCAAGATGGCCGTCGTGCCGGTGCTGGCGACCGATTACACCAGTAACAGCGATGCCACCGAATTTACCATCAATCTGCGCCACGACGTGACCTTCCAGGACGGTACGCCCTTCAACGCCGACGCGGTCAAAGCTAACCTAGATCGTCTGGCTAATCCGGCCAGTCACCTGAAACGTAACTCGCTGTTCAGCATGATTAAATCCGTCGAAGCCGTCAGCCCGTACCAGGTGAAAATCACCCTCAACAAACCGTTCGGCGCGATGATCAACACCCTCGCGCATCCTTCTGCGGTCATGCACAGCCCGGCATCCCTGAAACAATATCCGAATGAGCAGGATCTGAGTGTGCATCCGGTCGGCACCGGCCCGTTCAAGTTTGTGGAATGGCAGCAGGGTAAAGACGTCAAGCTGGTGAAATACGACAACTACTGGCAGAAAGGCTGGCCGAAAGTGGATTCCGTCACGCTGTATCCGACGCCGGAAGATTCCACACAGGTGGCAAAACTGAAATCTGGCGGCGTGGACGCGGTCTATCCGTTGCCGTCCGATCTGGTGGATACGGTGAAAAGCGATCCGAAGCTGGATATCGCGCAGGATCCGGGCATCTATCTGTATTACATCGCCTTTAATACGCAGAAAAAAGAGTTCTCGGATGTGCGCGTCCGTCAGGCGATTAACTACGCCATCGACCGCAATCTGTGGCTGAAAGTCGGTTTCGCCGGTCTGGGATCGCCATCCACTTCGCCGCTGCCGAAAAATGTCCAGTTCTATCAGAAACAAACCACGCCGGATTACAGCTATAACATTGCCAAAGCCAAAGCGCTGATGAAAGAAGCCGGATATGAAAAGGGCTTTGACGTTGAAATGTGGAGCTCGAACAAGACCGACCGTATCCGCAGCGCGCAGTTCCTGAAACAACAGCTTTCCCTGATTGGTGTGCGAGTGAAACTGGTGCCGATGGATTCCGGTACGCTGACGCAGCGTCTGTGGAGCACGCCGAAACCGGCAGAGGCGAAAGTAGAAATGTATTACGGCGCCTGGTCGGCCTCGACCGGCGATGCAGACTGGGCGTTGCGTCCGCTGTTTGCCACCGAATCCTGGATCCCGTCGGCGTATAACGTCTCTTATTACAGCAACAAACAGGTGGATGCGGCCATCACCGCCGGTCTGCAAACCGCTGACGTCGAAAAACGCAAAGCGGCGTATGCCGATGCCCAGAAATTGTTGTGGGCGGATGCACCGGTGGCCTATCTCGGCGTACCGGACAATCTGGTCGGCAAAAGCAAAGACCTTTCCGGCGTCTACATGCTGGCCGACGGCTCGCTGATTTTTAATCAGGCACAGTTTAAATAAGCGTTTTGCAATATCGCCTCCCCGTGGGCGGGGAGGCAGCTTACCGAATTCAGGGAAACACTTTTATGCTGACCTATTTTATCCGCCGGATACTGGAAATGATCCCCGTTTTACTGGTGGTGTCGTTGCTGGTTTTCGGCTTTATCAAGCTGCTGCCGGGTGACCCTGCGCGTATTTACGCCGGACAGGATGCGCCGATTGAGGCGGTTGAGTCAGCACGGCAACTGCTTGGCCTTAACGATCCGCTGCCCGCGCAGTACTGGCACTGGCTGAACGGTATGGTTCACGGCGATCTGGGCACGACGTATCGCACGCGTCAGCCGGTGTTAAGTGTGATTGAAAGCGGTTTTATGCCAACGCTGTTGCTGGCGCTGGCGGGCTTTGCGTGGTCGGTGGTGCTCGGCCTGGTGATTGGCGTGGTGTCAGCGCTCAAACGCGGAAAATGGCAGGACTGGACACTGATGAGCATGGCGGTCGGTGGAATTTCCATGCCGCCGTTCTGGCTCGGGTTATTGCTGATCCAGTTTGTCGCCATGCCGTTCGGGATCTTCGCCGTCAGCGGCTTTAATTCGCCCGCTGACATTATCTTACCGGCGATCACCCTCGGTTCCTCGGTGGCGGCAGTGATGGCGCGCTTCACCCGCTCGGCGTTTCTCGACGTGGCGCAGGAAGATTACGTGCGCACCGCCAACGCCAAAGGATTACGTGCGCGGCTGGTGACGTGGAAACACATCATGCGCAATGCGCTGATCCCGATTATCACCATGCTCGGCTTGCAGTTTGGTTTTTTGCTCGGCGGCTCAATTATTGTCGAAAGCGTGTTTAGCTGGCCGGGGCTCGGCTGGTTACTGATTGAATCCATCAAAACGCAGGATCAGCCGGTCATTCAGGCGCTGGTGATGCTGTTCGTGTTTGAATTTATTCTGATAAATCTGCTGGTTGACCTGCTTTATGCGGTGGTAAATCCGGCAATCCGTCTGCGTTAGGAGCTGCTCATGACCGATCCTGTCTCTGTGCTGGAAGAAACCACACCGGCTGCGGTAGCCTCGCAAAACGATGATATCCGTTCGCCGTGGTATGACTTTTTCCACACGTTTCTTCGCCATCCAATGGCGCTGGTGTCCGGCGGATTTATCCTGCTGCTGGTGCTTGTGGCGATATTCGCGCCGTGGCTGGCACCTTTCGACCCGATGACGCCGGACTGGATGGCGCTGGGTGTCGGCCCGACGCCGGAGCACTGGTTTGGCACCGACGATTTGGGACGAGATGTTCTCAGCCGCATCATCTATGGCGCGCGCATATCCCTTTATGTTGGCATTTTCTCAGTGACGCTCGGCATGATCGCCGGTGTATTGCTGGGACTGCTGGCCGGATATTATGGCCGCTGGCTCGACATGCTGATCATGCGCGGTTCCGACGTCTTGTTCGCTTTTCCGGGCATGTTGCTGGCAATCGCCGTCGTGGCTATTCTCGGGCCGGGGCTGAACAACGTGATCATCGCGGTCGCGGTATTCAGCGTGCCGGTATTTGCCCGCATCGTGCGTGCCGCCACGTTATCGATTAAACAAAGTGCCTACGTCGAAGCGGTTCGCTGCGTAGGCGCACCGGACAGGGTGGTGATTTTGCGCCATATTCTGCCGGGTACGCTGTCGAATGTGATCGTCTATTTCACCATGCGTATCGGCACCAGTATTCTGACGGCCGCCAGCCTGAGTTTTATCGGTCTGGGGCCGGAACCGGACGTGCCGGAGTGGGGCAATATTCTGGCGATGAGCCGCAATATGATGATGGCGGGAAAATGGAACGTCAGCGTGTTCCCGGGGCTGGCGATATTCCTCACGGTTCTGGCATTTAATCTGCTGGGCGACGCGCTGCGGGATACGCTGGATCCTAAACTGAAAAAGTAATAGCCACTGAACGGCTGAAACGGAAAACTGATGCATCCGCAACAACATGAAGATGAATTTCAGCAGCAGGCGCTGTCTGCTTTGCTGCAACGCTGGCGCACCTCGCGCCAGATTTTTCGCCCGCGCTTCCCTTGTGGTGCCACCAATTCACTGACTGATGTGACCGGCGTGACTGTCGGACACAGCACGCTGGCCGCCGGAGATGTGCAGACCGGCGTCACCGCCATCGTGCCGCCCGGCGATAATCTGTATGAAAAACCGCTGCCGTGCGGCGTGGCGGTGCTAAACGGTTTCGGCAAACCGATGGGGCTGATTCAGGTGATGGAACTGGGCGAACTGCAAACGCCGGTGCTGCTCAGCAATACCTTCGCCACTGGCACATTATTCAACGCGATGGTGAAACGCAGCTGCCAGCAATTCCCGCAAATTGGCCGCCCGGACTCCACCATCAATCCGGTTATCCTTGAGTGCAACGATTTCTATTTAAACGATATTCAGGCGATGGCAGTCAGTGAAGACGATGCGCTGACCGCACTCGACGGCGCGACAAAAATCTTCGCCCGTGGCAGCGTGGGTGCCGGACGGGGCATGAGTTGCTTCGGATTAAAAGGTGGCATCGGCACGGCCTCACGCTGGTGCGAAACGCTTAACGCGACATTAGGCGTCCTGGTGCTGGCGAACTTTGGCAAACTCTCTGAACTGACCCTCGACGGCGTGCGCGCCGGAGATGCCATCGCCCAAATCCAGACGCAACTGGCCCCGCAGGCAGATGCGGGTTCGATCATTATTGTGATGGCCTGCGACCGTTATCTCGACAGCCGCCAGCTCGGACGCATCGCCAAACGCGCCGGTGCCGGGTTAGGCCGTCTCGGCAGTTACTGGGGGCATGGCTCAGGGGATATCGCGCTGGCGTTTTCCACGAAACGTGACGGTGTCACATTACCGGATGCCGAACTGGAACCTTTACTGGCGCTGGCGGCAGATGCCACAGAACACGCTATTATTGATGCCTTGATGAGTGCAGAAACCGTCTGCGGATTCGACGGACATTACCGGCTGGGGTTGAGTGAAGTATTAGATAATCTGGCGAACTAGCCTGGCTCCTTCCCCTCTCACGAGGGGAAGGCTGGGATGGGGTGTGGGTTTCGCCTCCGTCTGGTAACCAAACCAAGAAGGGAACAACTGATGAAAGTGTTTATCTCTGCGGATATTGAAGGTATTGCAGGCGTAATGCGCCCGGAACAATGCAGTCCGGGTAATGCGGATTACGACGCTGCCCGTGCGCTGATGGAAGGTGAAGTCAACGCCGCCATCGACGGCGCTTTTGCCGGTGGCGCGATGGAAGTCACCGTTGCCGACAGCCACGCAATGATGCAAAACCTGCGTGCCGATAAAATCGACCCGCGTGCCCGTCTGGTACAGGGCAAACCGCGCGGATTGTCAATGGTCGAAGGATTGCAGCAACAGCAATACGACGGCCTGATGTTTGTCGGCTATCACACTGCCGCGGGCGAAAACGGCGTACTGGCGCACACCATTAATGGCCGCGCCTTTTACCGCGTTAAACTCAACGGCAACGTGGTCGGCGAAAGCGACTTATACGCCGCTGCCGGTGCGGAGCTTAACGTTCCATTGTGGCTGGTGACCGGCGACGATCACCTCGAAACCTGGATCCGCCGTTATTACCCTGAATCGCAATATGTCTGCGTCAAACGGGCGATTTCCGCCAATGCGGCCGAGTCCGACAGCCCGTCTATCGCCTGTGCCAAAATCCGCAAACAGGCGACGATTGCGGTCAGCAAACCTGCACCGCTCACCGCCGCAAGATTCAGCGCGCCATATCATCTTGAGCTGATGACCGCCAGACCGGTACTGGCAGATTTGTTTTGTCTGATCCCGGGCGTTGAGCGTCTTGATGCGGTCACTGTCGGGTATCACAGCCCGACCGTCGCCAACATTATCAGCCTGTTAAGTGCCTTCTCGTACTTAGCGACCACGCAGAAATAGGGCAGGAATGCGTTTACGCCACATCGAAGTGTTTCAGGCGGTCTTACAGGCGGGCAGCGTCAGCGGCGCGGCGCGTTTGCTCAACGTGTCGCAGCCCAACGTCAGCCGCGTACTGAATCACGCTGAGCAGCAACTGGGTTTTACCTTGTTCGACCGAACTCCGCAGGGATTAATCGTGACGCCGGAAGGGCGGCGGTTAATGCCGGAAGTCGAGGCGCTTTTCAGCCATATTCAGGCCATCGGCGAACTGGCGGAACAGCTGCGACAAGGCGAAGGCCAGCATGTACGCATCGGTTCTGCGCACGCGCTGGGGCACAGCGTGATGGCACCGGTGCTGGTGGATTTCCGCCGTCAGACGCCCGGCGGCAGCGTCGAACTGGTGACCGGACATTTCAACACGCTGAGTCAGGACCTGCTGCAATACAAAATGGATTTCGCGCTGGCGTTCGGCGAGCAGGCCACACAGGAACTGGTCGCCGAGTCGATTTATCAGGGCAATATGGTGGCGCTGCTGCCAAAAGATTCGGACGTCGAAGGGCCGGTATCGCTCGCCTGGCTGTGTGACAACGATCTGCTGATGTTGCAGCAGCAGGATCCGCTGGGTCAGGTGCTCAACCGCGTCCTGCGTGAAAACGGTCTGATGCCGCATTCTGCGCTGTTCATCAAAACCTACTCGGTGATCGCTGACATGGTGCTGGCTGGCGGCGGTGTCGGCGTGGTCGATACGTTTACCGCCCGGCGGTATGTCGATCAGCTGAAGATTGTGCCGGTGGTGGAACCGCTGCCGTTTGAGGTGATTCTGCTGAGCAGGCGGGACCAGCCGGCATCGCAGGCATCGCTGAGGTTGAGGCAGCTGATAAAACAAAAAGTGGGGGAGTTGAAAGGAGTGCCTTTAAATCCCGTTTAGGTTTTTAATTTCAAATTCAAATTCAAATTCAAATTCAAGGTCGTGGGCGTCGGCCCACACCGACAAGACCTTAGGTTGCCACCCAAACTGGCCTTAAGGTCAACACCTTGGGTTGCCACCCAAACTGGCCCTAAGAGGCGCCTATCGCCGCGCCTCTTAGGAATCTCCGGCTCTTTCACTGCGCACTACCGCTCGCTGGCTATGTTTCAGGTATAGCAGTGACAGGCTGGAAATCTTGCCGCTGCGCGGTTCCTTCATTTCGGGATTGCAGCCTTGGGTCTGCAACCTCTCATTCAGCAAGCTTTCTGAAACGCCCGCATGATCTTAAATTCAAAACCGATGATTTTAGTCTTTTAGATAAGTTTATTGGCGTGCTCAAAATTCAGCTGAACGGAGCGGCTTCAAGACCTATGGCTTGAAGACCGAGAGAAGGCAGTGCGAAGCACCTGAATTTGCGCCACTCACCAATGCGCCGGAACATGTCCGTCATACCCGCGACAGCGCGCAGTTAAAAAAGCACACCGACCAGAGGCCCGCGCGTTACCGGGTCTCTGGTCGGTGTGGGCCGACGCCCACGACCTTGACCTTAATGCCAGTTTGCACAGCATGTGCAAAAAACTAATTAATTTTTGCCCCGAGTACCTCAACCCTCTCAATCCCCCTCCTGACATCTTCAAATGTAATATCGCCTGGCATGTTCGCCATATCCGGCGTGCTCAGGCTCCGGTCGATAATCACCGCCAGATCCTGCTCCGTCAGATCTGTCGCGATATGCGCTAACTGAGTCGGAACGGCACTGGCGCGGGCGAGGGCGATAGCGGTCAGCAACTCCTCGTCGCTGCGGTTTTCCAGTGCCAGCAGGCACAGATTGCCGTAGCCGACCAGCAGGCCATGGGCGATGTGACGGGTTTTCGGGCAGGCGGTGAAACCTTCATATAATGCGTGGGAAGCGCCAGTGTGGGCGCCGTTGCTCATGATGGAAGTCAGTCCGGCGTAGAGGAAAATGGCGTCGAGTACCTGTTCGAGAGCGTTGTTGGCTTTGCCGTCCTGCACCGCATAACAGGCGTCAGCGGCGAAGTGTTCAATAAGCGTATAGCAGAGTTCACTGTTGGTTCGGGCGACACCCGCCAGGCCGGTAAGCTGACTGAGGTCGCTGATGGCGCGATATTCATACCATTTTGCCAGCGTATCGCCGATCCCCGCCGAGAGCCATTCAAGAGGGGCTGTTGCCAGCAAATCAGCGTCGATGACCGCGGCGGCGGGGCCGCAGGGTAATGGCATCATGTCGCGGAACTCGCCGTCCTGATGATAACGGAACGCCAGCGACGTCACCGCTGAACAGGTGCCTGCAATGCTCGGTAAGGTTACTACCGGAATATTACAGGCCACGCCAGCCGCTTTGGCGGTGTCCAGTGCTTTGCCGCCGCCGGTGGCGATAATCACTTCCACGCCCTGCGTGCGGAACACGTCGGCCAGCCGGTTGATTTCCTCCTGACAACAGACGCCGCCGAAGATTTCACTGCCCAGATAACTGACCATCTGCTGCTCAAGCTGATCGGCGACTTTCGCCTCGACGCTGG